>ENA-UONS01000017-UONS01000017.1-human-gut-metagenome-genome-assembly--contig:-CS19-NODE-17-length-228567-cov-18.784712_pt1 | contig 228567 bp, 171 predicted proteins | sample MGYA00242458_ERZ724005 | MGnify/ENA metagenome assembly ERZ724005
ACAAGCCCATTGGCAGAATTAAGTATGCACTAAATTAATTCCGCCAACAGGTATAATTAAGGTCTAACCATTCTTCCAAATGGAGAAACATACAAACCTTACAAGAGTATAGCTCACTACGGTTCCGGCCATACTGACACTACCGGCAACCGACAAAATCAGGGAAACTACTACGCACCACCACTCTACCAACAGCGGTGGCAGTTTTCCATGGCTGGCAACATGCACTTATCACTACGTACACTGCCCGAAGCACGCGTGCTTACATCATTCTTTCATTTTCCATAGGCATTCTTTTTTAAAGCTGTTAAACAATTCATAATCAACATTCTTTTTCATATTCTATATAAGGCACAAGGAAAACACGGAGTTGAAGCAGACTCTCTCATTCCTCAAAACTACTATATGGAGGAAATGGACATACAACCAATAATTGTGTAAACAAGAACCAGCCTGCACTACTTACATGCAGGCCTGATCTACCCCAAAGCTGCTATCATGCAAGCTCGAACCGGGGACACTTACGGCAGACTGCCACATTCATCGCATCCAAAAAAACAGCCTTTATCTTCACTGTCGGAAGATATCAACAGGCCTGCCTTCGCTCAAGCATTCCTTGCGTCTTTTCGTATGTAAATCTTTTTAATGTGCGTCGCTCTCTCGTATGCGCTGCTTACTGCAACGCAGCCGTTTCTTTCTTTATCACCTCTATCGTACTATCGGTAGCAAATACCGAGTTCAATCCTTGCTGTTCCTGAGCCGGGTCGCCCGTATAGTCGTCGCCACGCTCCCAGTTTACGTGTGCCGGAGTGGCGAAACCACCCCATGCCCAGAAGTTACAGCCAGCCAACAGGCCGCCTTGCGCACGGTCCTGCCCTACGAGGCTGAAAACGTAGCGGTAGTACTCGTCGCGAGCAGTGGTGGGAGTGTCCTTAGAGAACTGAAAACCGTCGCGCGGGAAGCCGAACTCCTCTATCACAATAGGTTTCTTGTACTTGCGGGCCACGGCCAGATGTTCGTCAATATAGGCCTTAGTGCGTTCCTTGGCACCGGGCAACATTTCATTCAGACTGTCGGCTTTCACCCAACCCCAGTTGTAGGGCCAGATGTGGATGTTCATGTAGTCGATGTTGGCATCGGAATGCACCTTCTCGAACAAGGCCAAGTCGCCCTCACATCCGTGTTTTCCTTCGCTACCCGACGACACCATGTGATTGGGATCGAGCGACTTTATCTGGGCGGCCACTTGCGCCATCCAGGCGGCAAAGGGCTCCTTGTTCTCGTCAGAGAAAGCGCGAGGCTCATTGCCAATCTGCCACGACATAATTGTCGGATCGTCCACATATTTTATGTTATTATACCTATTGACCCTCTTCACTATAAACTCAACATGCTTGGCAAACAGGGCCTTCGCGCTGTCTGATTGCTGGTATTGCTTGACATACTCCATATAGGCAGGCCAACCATCAACGGCAGGCACCACGGCCTTGCCATGTCCGGCCCATTGCAGATAAACGGAGTAACCGCCGCTCCACTCCCACGAATTGTTGAGATAGAGCACGGCCGTCATATCGCGCTTTTTCAGTTCGTTCATGAAATAGTCCAGACCGGCCAGAATGGTGTCGTTATAGACGCCCGGTGCCTTCTGCAAAGAGGGCTCCACACGGGTTTTCACTCCGTCCTCGCCATCAGCTCCTACCAGCACACGCAGGTTGTCTACGCCAATACTCTTCAGAAAATCAAGCTCGCGGTGCAAACGGTCGCGGTCGCCTCCCACACCTTCAGAACCTAAAATGGCACCATACCAGAAGTTGGTTCCTACAAAATAATAAGGTTTTCCGTTTCTAATGAACTGCCCGTCGGCATTCACCTTGATAAAAGGGTCGTCAGCTTGCTGGGCCGGTTTCGAAGTACAAGCTCCCAAGCACAAAACAAGGAGCAAGCAATAGAAGATGTTTTTCATACTAAACTATACATTATGTTTTTCAGATGCAAAAAAAGAAGTTTTTCAGAAGAATTTCCAACACTATATTATCCAAAACACCACACTTCGGATAAAATGAAACTGTAGCCACTCCGATGTACGGCCAAAAGCCGCAGGATATGCCAATCTGCGCTGCCAAACAAAAAGAAAGTAAACAGCACAGATGCCTATACAAAAGAGCCGAGAACAGACTTCTCCGCTTACAATGCCTGATGAAGAAAAAACAAAAATAGAGAAGCAGCCACACCGTTTACTACATATACATGCAAACGATATGCAAGAAACGGGGCTCTTCTCTATTTTTATGCAAAAGCCATGCACTTCAAGCATCCGGGCAGTCGTTTCGGCAAACGATAGCACCGGACTCGGCAGCGGTAAAGTCTTAACTGCTATCGCGTAAAGTGTCTACTGCCTGCGTCCAAAGTCTTAAGACCTGCCCCGAAGGACATGAAAAGACGGGAAAAAGGGAGTACTGGCGAGCTATTTTTTCTGTAAAGATTCTGATAATCGGCAAGAGGACAAGAAGATAGGCCTCACGGCATCGAAAAAACGGCGCGCAGGGCAACTGCTGACGGAAATAAGCGATTCTCAGCAATTGGGAAAAGCAAATTGTCAAAACGTCAGGCACTGCCTTGCGCGCCGTATGTGCGAAATGGGTGTATATTTACAGGCCCAGTTGTTTTCTGAGCCAGTCTTGCCATTCTTCCCACTGCTCCTGATACCAGTAGTGTCCGGTCTCCAGGTAGAGGTGGAGTTCTTTGGGTGCCGTCACCGCGTTGTAGGCGGCATACATGGAAGTGGGAGGACAAACTTCGTCGTTATAGCCCCAGCTGAACCATCCGGTAGCCTTCAGGCAGCGGGCAAAGTTGGCGGTGTCGTAATAGCGCAGTGCCTTCAGCTCCTTGTCAGTGGGTTCGGCCTGATAATAATAGTGAGGCCAGCCTCCGGCACGTTTCTTCAGGAAAGCCTCGTGGTCGCACAAGGCCGGATGGACGGCGCCGAAGAAGGTAACGCGCGAATCGAGTGCAGCCGTAATCACCGACAACGCTCCGCCCTGACTGGAGCCGGTCACGCCCAGTGCCTTGCCGTTGAACTGGGGCAGCGAGCAAATAAAGTCTACAGCCCGCAAGGCACCCACGATAACACGGTTGTAGTAGTTCTGGTCGCGGTTGTCGCGGCAGAAATTCCAATATCCGTTCAAGGCACCGGCGGCCAGATTGTCATAGACAGACTGCTGCATGGTGACGGGAATGCCGTGTATGCCCACTTCGAGCACAATCACCTTGCCCGGAGCCAGGTAGGTGTCGCCGCTGTAAGGCCGTACGCCGGCACCGGGCACACGGAGCAGTGCAGGGTAAGTGCCCTCAGCCTTGGGCACGCTGAGGATGCCGAACATGCGGCCGCCCCATGCCTTGGTCTGGAAGCTGACTTCGTAGACGTTGGACGTCTCGGTGCAGCGTTCGGGCAACAGGGTCATGGTGGGATTCAGCGGAGTCTGACGCGCGTTGGCCAGTGTGGTTTCCCAAAATTTCAGGAAGTCGTCAGGCAGTTGGCTCACGGGGCGCAACTCTTCGGGGGCGTAGGCGGCAGTGGCCAGTCCTTCATAAGTCCGTCCGTCTACGTGTGCCTTCACCTTGCAGCGCAGGAAGCCGGGTGTTTTCATCGTACCCTTCAGGGTCAGCTTTCCGTCTTTCAGCACCACGCCGGTCTTGGTTTCGGTGGGATACATCTCGGGACCCAGTTCATAGTCCACCGTCACACCGGGCAACAGATTCTGTGCCTTCAGCACCCTGACGGTGAAAGTACATTTCTCATTCAGACCGTATTTCCAGTCTGCACGGTCAGGCGATACCATCACCCTGATTTCATTGCCGCGAATCTGTGCCGACACAAGCAACGTGCACAGCAGGCAAAAGAACAAAGACAATATTTTCTTCATGGCTGATAAAATGTTTTAGTTTCTCATAGCAATTTCCAAGAAACAGAGGTCAGATGACCTGCATCCGCTTGCGGTAGCGCTCCCTGAATTCCTTGGGCGAACAGTTTTTCTTGCGCTTGAACATGCGGTTAAAGTTGGACAGATTGTTGAAACCGCAGTCGTAGCATATCTCGGCAATGGTACGGCTGGAGTCAATCAGCAACCTGATGGCGTAGCCAAGCCTGATTTCCACAATGTAGTCGGACAAGGTTTTACCCGTGCGCAGTCTGAAGAAACGACTGAAAGAGACGGGAGTCATGCCTACCATGTCGGCCAGCGTGTTCAGCCTGATTTCTTCCCGGTAGTGTTCGTTGATGTAGCGCTGTACTTTCTGTACGCGTCGGCTCTCCGAAAATACCTCCATCTTGGCAAACGATGAACAGGAAAGCGTACGGGCGTCCTCACACAACGACAATTCGTAGAGTATTCGCATGAAATCCATCACGGCATAGAATCCCTGTTCTTCCGAAGCCAGCTTATCCAGCAGGTTGTACACCTTCATAATGGCATGCACCGGGAAGCAGAGACCGCACTGGGCGCGCTCCAACATACGGTGAATGCTGGCAAACTGGTTCTTCTTAAGCCAGTCGCCAGTGACAAAGCTCTGCCCGAACTGTATGGTAATCTCGCGAATGTTGGTAGAAGCACATTCGTTCTGTTCCCATACGTGCTCCAGGTCTTTACCGGTAATCAACACCAGATCATTGTCGCCTATGATTTCGGAAGAGTCACCCACTATGCGCCTCACACCGGCCGCATGTTCCGTGAAGTTCAGCTCACACTCCGCATGACAGTGTATCGGATACGTGAACTCAGCCTTCCGGCGGTCGGCAATATAAAAGCAATCGCGCTCTGACAACGGAGTTATCTCACGCATAACAGAATTAGAATCTTTCATATATTAAGAATAGAGTGAAAAAGTAGATAGGCAAAAGTATGGATTTTCCCGCCGTTGCAGGGAGAAATTTGAATACTTTTGGGGGAATATTCGGTATATTCCCCCTTTTTATACTGTTATTTAGTCTTCCTTACAGCCAGTGTTGACCGTTATCGTGGCCGGACGGATGCCGTCGACCGACTGTACGGTCAACGTAGCCTGCCCGGCTTCACCGGTACTTTGCAGCAATACTTGGGCCAGTCCGTTGAAAGCCTTCAAACGGAAGGTACGGGCATTGGCATCGGTCGGACGTTCGGCTGCTTGCCAGGTAGGATTACCGTTGCCCACACCCAGAATACGTACCGGACCGTCCACGGTCAGCAGCAACTCATCGCAGGCTGTAGGTACCATGCGCTTCTTCTTGTCTTGCAGTTCCACACGAACAACGGCTACGTCGCGGTTATCGGCCTTGATAGTGTCACGGTCGACCGTCAACGCAATGCGGTCAGTCGGGCCGGTAGTAGGAACTACGGTGGTCATCACCTTCTTGCCGTTCTTGTAGCCTACGGCTTTCAGCGTGCCGGGCTGGTAGACAGCCGTCCACGACAGATGGCCGTTGACCGGCATCGACTTGCGCCCCATATCCTTGCCGTTGACATAGAGCTGCACTTCGTCGCAGTTGCTGTAGGCCCAGATGTCTACCGTCTCGCCTTCATGGCCTTGCAGATTCCAGTGGGGCAAGAGATGGAGCACTGGCTCATCGGTCCACCAAGACTTCAGGTAATAAGCCTCATCCTTGGGGAAGCCACAGTAGTCGAGCACACCGAACTGTGAACCGGTGGCGGGAAACTTCATCGGATTGGGCTCGCCACGGTAGTCAAAGCCGGTCCAATAAAACACACCGGCCAGGTAAGGACGCTCGGCATAGAACTTCCAACCGCGCTCTATGGCATTCAACAGGCTGTCGGGACCGTTGGGCTGACGGTTGAGGGCTTTCATGTAGCCGGCTTCCAAGTCGTCATAGTAGATGCCGCGCGCACCGCAGCCCGTGGTTTCTTCCGAACCGAAAGCCTTACGGTCGGGATAGTCGCGGCGATGTTTCTCTACCGGGTTCTGAAGGATATAGTTGTAGCCGGCCACATCAAGCGGAATCAGGATAGCCGGTCCGCTGCTCGAAGCGGCGGTCATGGGGCGTGTAGGATCTATGCGATGGCAATACTGGCGCATGGTAGCGGCAATGCGAGTACCGGTTTCTTTCCATTCGGTTCCCCACTCCTCGTTGCCCACGCTCCAAAGGATGACACTGGGATGGTTGCGGTCGCGCACTATCATGCGTTGCAGCAAGTCAATGTGTTCCCGGTTGATACCTGTCAGGCGGTTTTCGGCTACGACAAGAATACCCTCACGGTCGCAAGCGTCCAGCATCTCGGGCGTCATAGGATTGTGCGAGGCGCGGTAGGCATTGCATCCCATCCATTTCAGTTGCTTCAGGCGATAGAGCTGCAAGGCATCGGGAATGGCCGAACCTACACCGGCATGATCCTGGTGCATGTTGGCGCCTTTCAGCTTCAGCGGCTGTCCGTTCAGGAAGAAGCCCCGGTCGGCATCGAAGGCTATGTGGCGGATACCGGTGGTAGTAAAATAGGTGTCTACCAATTGATGTCCGGCATAGACCTCGGTCTTCACCTTATATAAATAGGGCGAGTCGGTGCTCCACAAATGAGGATTGGACACGTGCATACGGCCAGTAGTGCACTGCAGCTTGCGAGGCAACAGGTCACCACCCTCTACCCGGCACTCGGCCACTTCCTGTCCATCGGCATCTATCAGCACATGCTTCAGGCTGTAAGCGGCAGTCTCCAGACCAGTATTCTCCACCGTAGTTTCCACCACTACCTCTGCCTCATTGAAGGGTGCCTCCAGCTGGCTGTAGACAAACGTGCCAAACGGAGCCACATGCAGCGGTGCGGCCTTGCAAAGCCAAACGTGGCGATAGATACCGGCACCCTCGTAGAACCAGCCTTCTTCCAGCGTGGCGTCTACGCGGACGGTCAGCAGGTTCTGCCCGCCGTAGTTTAGATAGTCGGATATTTCATATACTTGCGTGGCATAGCCGCTGGGTTCATGGCCCAGGTAGAAGCCGTTCAGCCAGACACGAGCATCGCGGAAGATGCCGTCGAACTGCAAATAAAGGTACTTGCCCAGGTCTTCCTGCGGCACGGTAAAGGTCTTCCGATACCAGCCTACACTGGTCTCGGGATATTTATAGCCCACCTGCTTGTAGCCATGGCTATGGCTGGCCAGCGAGTCGAAAGGCAGGTCTACCACCCAATCGTGGGGCAAATCGACACGCTTCCACGACGAAGCGTCGAACTTGTCTGAGTAAGGGCCTGCATTGTGAATCGAAGCAGCCTTGGTCAGGTAGTTGAAGTATTCCGTACCACAACCAAAGTCTTTTTCGGGCGAAGATGCGTTACCGAAGGCAAAACGCCAATCCTCGTCCATCAGAATCCGTTCGCGGAACGATTGTGCCTGAAAAGGCAAAGCTGCGCCCAAGAACCAAAGGAGAGCGAAAAGGTATTTCATAAGCTCGATATATATTAAGGTTTCTATGAATTGATATAATATTATCTGTCTACATGACAAGAGACAAAAGAAAAGTTATCGGACTGTACCTCACTGGGGTATTAGTGCGATACGAGCAGGACAGTTAACACGATACGAACAGACACGTATCATGCCACACCCTCAAGGAAACATCGCTACAGGGAATACGCCTCCCTGTTCCGGCCTTTTCAGGCCGGAATCAGGAAGCGTTCCGATGGGTTCCATCGCCTATTTTACTTGGAAAGAATCTTTCAGCAAGTCCTTGTCGGCCGATGACGAACCGACCATGACAATGAACTCGCCAGGCTCCACAATCTTGTTCATCTTAATGTCGTAGAAGGCAAGCTTGTCGGGCGTAATCTTGAAGGAAACGACCTTGCTCTCACCGGCTTTCAGAGGCACACGGGCAAAGTCTTTCAGTTCCTTCACCGGACGAGTCACGCAGCTGAAGCGGTCGCGGATGTAGAGTTGAACGATTTCAACACCGTCACAATTGCCGGTATTGGTCACCTTCACGCTGACGTCCACCGTGCCGTCCTTGCCGATTTCCTTCTGAGCCAAAGTCAGGTCTTCGTACTTATAAGTTGTATAAGACAGACCGTAGCCGAAGGGGAAGAGCGGTGTGCTGGGCTTGTTGTCTACATAGGGGTGGAAATATTGTGATGGTTTGTGGTTGTAAATCATTTGCAGCTGGCCTACGCTGTGGGGAATGGTGACAACCAACTTGGCCGACGGATTAACCTTGCCGTACAGGATTTCGGCCACGGCCTGACCACCATACATACCCGGTGCCCAAGCCTCAACAATGGCAGGCAGGTGTTCGGCAGCCCACTCTACACCCAACGGACGTCCACTGACCAGTACCAGAATGGTCGGCTTGCCCGAGGCGGCTACTTTCTCTATCAGTTCATTTTGCAGGCCTACTAGGTTGATGTCCGAACGGTCGGTATCCTCACCATCAGTGCGGTCGGTCCAGCGGAAACGCATCATGTACTCACCGGCCACCACTATGTTCAGGTCGGCCGTGCGGGCCTTGGCAGCAGCTTCGGCCACCTTCTTAGGGTCCATGTTGCGGGGATCCCAGCCTTGGTCAACGAAGTCGAACTTAGTGTCGGGAGCCACCATCTTCAAGCCCTCCAGTATGGTAATCACATCGTCTGGGTCACCGGGTGCGCTCCAGTCGCCCAATATGTTATGGTCGTCGGCATTGATACCGGTCACCATCACCCGTTTGTACTTGGAGGCGTCGAGCGGCAGCAGGTTTTCATTCTTCAGCAATACGATGCCGTTGCGTGCGGCTTCCAGAGCCGTGGCACGATGTTCGGCGCAGAGGCGGACGTTGTTGGTAGAGTCTTCGTCGGCATAGGGATGCTCAAACAGTCCCAGACGGAACTTGACATCCAAGATGCGGCGTACCGACTCGTCAATGCGCGACTCCGGTATGCGGCCTTCCTTCACCAATTCCACCACCATTTCGTTCCAGTGCAGCCCATGCATGTGCATGTCCATACCGGCCATGATGGATTGGTAGAAGGCTTCCTTCAGGTTCTCGGCCGTAGCGTGCAGGTCGTGTATGTGTTCAATATCCATCCAGTCGCTCACAATGAAGCCGGGGAAGTTCCACTCCTTGCGCAGTACATCAGTCATCAGCCATTCGTTGCTGTGACAAGGCACGCCGTTCAGCTCGTTGTGGGCCGTCATCAGCGACAGTGCACCGGCCTTCACACCTGCCTCAAAAGGAGGGAAGAAGACTTCGCGCAACGTGCGCTCCGACAGGTCCGCCGGAGAACCGTTGGTTCCATTGATAGGTTCACTTCCGCCAACAAAGTGCTTGATACAAGCAAGTACGTCGTCCGTTCCATTCAAATCACCTTGATAACCCCTAACCGTCTGTGCTCCCAACAATGAAACTAAATACGGGTCCTCGCCATAGGTTTCGCCTACACGGCCCCAACGCGGGTCGCGAGCCACTTCCACATTGGGATTGAAAGCCCAGTGCATGTTCATGGCACGCATTTCCTTAGCCGTCTGGCGAGCTATGTTATAGGCCATGAGCGTGTCAAACGAACAGGCCAGATTGATATTCGTAGGATAGATTGTGTTTCCGGGTGCGTAAGCATTACCGTGTATGGCATCGATGCCAAAGAGGATAGGAATCTGCAGGCGGCTCTTCATGGCCAGCGATTGCAGGTAGTTGGCTTCCTTCTGTGTCATGACATGCAGGAAAGAACCTATCACGCCCTGCTCGGCCCACTGTGCCACCTCCTTCTCAGTGATGCCGGGATAGAAAGCATTGGCCGTATTGTTTTTCAGGTCTTCTTCGGTCATAACGGCACTGTTGGCCTTGATATGTTCCAGGCCGACGAACTGATTCATCTGCCCCACTTTTTCTTCCAAGGTCATCCGTCCCAACAAGTCTTCCACGCGTTCAGCTACAGGAGCTGTCGGGTCCTTGTACACTTCCTTTTTATTGTCTCCACAAGAGAACAAACATGTTGCCATAGCCATAATGATTAATTTGCCTTTCATAGCGAAGTATTAAAATTTATATATTAAAAAGGTATACCCGAAGTTTTTTAGCCTGCTATACAAACCTGCTATAAACTTTTCTGTTGCAAAGATAAGTCAAATTGGGCTGGCTGCCTTTACACTATTTTATCTTTTTACTGTATAAAATGTTATGAAGAAGTATCACTTTCGTTTTATTTGTTACTTTTGCAACATTCCGACCACTTGATAGGAACGGAATAGACTACTTTTACGCAATTCTAAACTAATACTATATACTAATATGATTAATCCTATCTATTCTCCCGACCCTCAACGCTACAACGACCGGATGCAATACCGGCGCTGTGGCAAGAGCGGAATCCTGCTGCCAGCCATCTCGCTGGGACTGTGGCACAACTTTGGTGACGTCAACCCACTGGCCAACTCCATGGCCATGGCGCATTATGCCTTCGACCAGGGCATCACCCACTTCGACCTGGCCAACAACTACGGCCCCTCCTACGGCTCGGCCGAGGAGACCTTCGGGCAAATCATGAAGAAGTCGTTCATGCCCTACCGCGACGAACTGTTCATCTCCACCAAGGCCGGATATGACATGTGGCCCGGCCCCTACGGCAACTGGGGCTCGCGCAAGTACCTGATGAGCAGTCTGGACCAAAGCCTCAAGCGCATGAATCTGGACTACGTGGACATCTTCTACACGCACCGACCCGACCCGCAGACGCCCATCGAAGAAACCCTGCAGGCACTGGTCGACATCGTCAGACAGGGCAAGGCGCTCTACGTGGGCCTGTCACGTTATCCCAAGAAGGAGACTGAATTTGCCTACCGCTATCTGGAAGAGCGCGACGTGCACTGCCTACTCTACCAGGGCAAGTACAACCTCTTCAACCGCGAACCCGAAGAAGAAGGCATCCTGAAACAGGCCCGGAAGAACGGCACCGGCTTCATCGCCTTCTCGCCTCTGGCACAAGGACTGCTGACCAACCGCTACCTGAACGGCATACCCGCCGACTCGCGCATGGCCCGTGGCGCCTCGCTCAAGGAATCGGCACTGACACCCCAGACACTGGCGCAGATAAAAGCCCTGAACGAACTGGCCCAGCAACGTGGGCAGACACTGGCCGAAATGGCCATTGCCTGGGCACTGAAAGACGAGCTGGTGACTTCCGTCATCATCGGCGCAAGCTCAGTGGACCAACTGAAGGACAACCTTCAGGCCTTGCACAACACCACTTTCACCCCCGACGAACTGGAGCAGATAGACGCCATTCTGCAAGAAAACTGATACACATTATATCACACAACATCAATAAAACCCTATTACATTATGAAACATTCATTAGCAAGAAAGACACAAGCCCTCGGCCTTGCCCTCTGCCTGCTGGCAGGCAACCTCTGGGCGCAAGACTACCGGCTGACCTCGCCCGACGGACGGCTGAACATCAGCATCGACACCCGCGAAGTCCTGACCTGGAGCATCGAGCAGGCGGGCAACACCGTCATCCAGCCATCGGCCATCGCCCTGAAGGCCCGCGAAGACCGCAAGAACGCCAAGGAAATCACCCTGGGCAACCCCGTCAAGGTGAGCAAGGCCACCCGCCGCGAGGTAAACACCTCCTTCGCCACGCCCATCTACAAGCGGGCCCAAGTAGAGGACCACTACAACCAGCTCCTGCTGAAATGCAAGGGCGGATACAGCGTGGAGTTCAGAGCCTACAACGACGGCGCCGCCTACCGCTTCATACTGGAACAGCGCAAGCCGCTGCTCGTCGAGGCTGAGACTGCCGAATTCAACTTCGCCCAGGACTACCCCGCCTTCATCCCCTACGTGAACGACAACCGCGGCGGCGAACGTTACTGCTACTCCTTCGAGTCCTACTACGACGAGTGCCGTCTCTCAGAGATGGCCAAGGACTCGCTGGCCATCACCCCGCTGATGGTAGACCTGGGCAACGGACGCAAGGCCGTGCTGATGGACGCCGGCGTGGAGAACTACCCCGGCATGTTCCTGCTGCGCAGCAACGACCGCCCCAACGCGCTGACCGCCACCTTCGCCCCCATCCCCCTGGAAACAGTCATCGGCGGACATAACCGCCTGAACCTCGTGCCCACCCGCCGCGCCGACTACATAGCCCGCACCGACGCCCGCCAGACACTGCCCTGGAGAGCCGTCGTAGTGACCGAGAAGGACACCCAGCTGGCCGACAACGACATGGCGCAGCGACTAGCCCCCGCCTGCCGCATCGACGACACCTCGTGGATTGTGCCCGGCAAGGTGGCCTGGGACTGGTGGAACACCTGCAACCTGACCGGCGTGGACTTCAAGGCCGGCATGAACACGCCCACCTACAAGGCCTACATAGACTTTGCCGCCGACAACCGGCTGGAATACATCATCATTGACGAAGGCTGGAGCAGCCCCGAAAGCCTGATGGATGTGAACCCGCAGATTGACCTCAACGAACTGACCGCCTACGGACGCCAGAAGGGCGTGGGCATCATCCTCTGGTCGAGCTGGCGCAACGCCCTGAAGGACACCGACAAGACATTCGCCCACTACAGCCAGCTGGGCATCAAGGGCTTCAAGGTAGACTTCTTCGACCGCGACGACCAGCCCGTCATCCGCTCCATGTACGAGCTGGCACAGCTGGCCGCCAACCACCGCCTCGTGCTCGACTACCACGGCATCAAGCCCGCCGGCATACAGCGCGCCTACCCCAACATCCTCAACTTCGAGGGCGTCAAGGGTCTGGAGAATGCCAAGTGGGAACCCATTGTCAACGGCCAGCCCCTGCACGACTTCCCGCGCTACGACGTCAGCGCGCCCTACCTGCGCATGCTCACCGGCCCCATGGACTACACCCCCGGCGCCACCATCAACGCCACGCGCGGCACCTTCCGCGCCATCAACGACCACCCCATGAGCCAGGGCACCCGCGTACACCAGATGGCCATGTACACCCTCTTCGAATCGCCCCTGCAAATGCTGGCCGACAGCCCCAGCAAGTACCGCAAGGAGCAGGAATGCACCAGCTTTATGGCCAAGGTGCCCACGGTGTTCGACCAGACCGTGGCCCTCGACGGCCAGGTAGGCGAATACATCGTCCTGGCCCGCTGCAAGGACGGCGTGTGGTACGTGGCCGCCATGACCAACTGGACGTCCCGCCGCTGCACCGTCGACCTCTCCTTCCTGGGCGAAGGCCAGTTTGAGGCCGAAATCTTTGCCGACGGCGTCAATGCCGACCGCGAAGCCACCGACTACCGCCGCGAGGTGCGCACCCTGAAAGCCACCGACAAGCTGGACATCCAGATGGCTCCCGGCGGAGGATGGACGGCACGGCTGACACCCAAGAAGTAAGCAGGCACAGCCCGAACGGGGCACACAAACGATGAGCGGCCGGCGGTTAGCGTCTTCATTGACCCAACCACCGGCCGCTTCTGCTTGGCGCGCAGACTCGCCGCTTACCGCTATCCTCTTATCCCATACTTCCTCCGCCGCCTTCTTCTTCACCGCCGCCGCCCGAAGGCACTTCGGGCGCCACGCCCACATAGATGGGCCACTCCACCGAGCGCGGCTCCTTCAGCAGGCCGTTGTTGCCGCTGCGGCTGAACTGCGTGGTGACGCGCAGCGTGTACGTGCCGTCGGCCAGTCCGGCGGGGATGGTGAAGCTGAGCTTCTTGGGTTCGTTCACCGCCCAGTAGTCTTCGGTAATGCGCGTTTCCTGTCCCTTGCTGTCCACCAGGAAGATGCCCACCTTCGGGTCGGTGCCCGCCACCTTCAGGTAGTTGCCCGTCACGCTGAACGGACGTCCGGCCGTAGCCTCGCCCGCGGTGCCGCGCGTGGCGGCGTCCTGCGTGCCGGCAATGTACATCACCTCCGCCTTCGGCCCCAGCACGTTGATGTTCGTATTTCGTATGGCCTCGCGCCAGTCGGCTCCCTGGGCTATGGCGATGTCGAGGGTGTTGACCGCGGGGTCCCATGCGCTGCCACCCCGTCCTTTGGGCGAGGCCACGGCCGAGAAGAGTCCGTTGCTGACGCGCATGCCGTTCAGCGTCAGCCGCTTGATGACCCTATGTTCGAAGCGGATGACGGCCTCCACCGTCTCGCGCTCCAGGCCGGGGTTCAGCGCCATGATTTCCGATACTACGCGGTCGAAGTCGGCCGTGCCGTTGCTCACCAGCACGAAGCGGGTGTCCTTGGGGTCTTCGGTCAGCGGATTGTCTACGGTCTGTACATTCAGTGTGTACTTGATGTCATCGTTTGCCATAAATACTTTCATTTAAAGGTTAAACATATTATTTATTCGTGCGCGCGACGCGCGCATTATCGTGCGCGTGATGCGCGCATTACCGTGCGCGTGATGCGCGCATTACCGTGCGCGTGGTGCGCGCATTACCGTGCGCGTGGTGCGCGCATTGCCGTGCGCGTGGTGCGCGCATTGCCGAGTGCGTGGTGCGCGCATTGCCGAGTGCGTGGTGCGCGCACGATAATGCGCTATTCGCCTTTTTCTTTCACAACCGGTGTCACGTTTTCGTTGTACTGTGCCTTGCTCCAGGTTTCATTCCACTTCTGCTTCTGCTCCGCAGTCAGAATTAGGGTCAAGTTCCTACCACCCTGCTGGTTGCCGCATTGCAGCGTCGTGAGATTGTCCAGGTTACGGATATCCAGCGAGGTCAGCCAGTTGCCGTAGCACACCAACGTCTGCAGTAGGGTCAGCTTGCTGACATCAACGGAAGGCACACTACTGGCCGAAAAGTCCAGGCCGGTCAGATTGGTGAAGTATTCGATACCGGAGAGGTTGGTCAAATTGTACCCGGAGAGTGACAGTCCGTTAACCCAACCTATCTCTTGCCGATTGTTGCCCTTGTCCACCGTCACAGTGCCGTCCTCGTTCTTCTCCCAATCTCTGCCCGTTTCTAAATCCACCGCCGCAATCAGTTCCAGGTTGTCAATGATGTTCTCAAACGTCGCACCGTTCAGGTCGATGGTGCCCAGGTTGGCAATGCGGCCTGCCTCCAGCTTCAGTTCCTCGCCGGGGGTGACGGACCTGGTGGTGCGCGAGCCGTCGGCCTTGACAAAGGTCAGCGAAAGCTGGTCGGAGGCGGCCAGGGTGAAGGGATGCACCACGAGGTAATAGTCCTTGTCCGCCTCGAAGGTACCCTTGAGCGCCGCCCAGTTGTATGCAGTGTAGCCTTGTTCGGTAGCGAACTTTATCTTGTTATTTTCGGCATCATAGAAGGCACTGCCCGTCAGCCACTTGTTATCCACTCGCATGACCATCTTGTCCAGGTCGTCCACGCCGGTGGTCGAGAGTTTCACCAGCGCGCCTATGTTCTGGAACACCAGGTTGCCGTCTGCCGACACGGGGGAGGCATAGGCGGGATTGGTGTGCGGGGCAAAAGTGCCGGGAATGGCCGTCTGTTCGGCAGGAATAGAGAAGGGAATATCCCACGTGCTTGGAACTCCGATTGTCGCCTCGTCGGGATAGAACGCCGCGAAACGCTCCCTACCGGGGTCAGGCGACTGCCCCGTAAAGATGGCTGTCGAAGCCGTACCACCGGGAATGTTGGTAGTAAAAGTACCCTTCGAACCCAATCCTTCAGGATATTCAGGAAATACGGCAATGGCATCGCCGTCGCTCCAGTACACGGGGTGATTACCTTGTACGTCGCCCGGCTGTAGCACGGTGCGCGTCTGCGGGGCGGAGGCGGTGAAGGTCAGGATACGCGACCCTCCTTCGTCGGGGGCCGGAAGCTGCTCGTCGGCGGCACACGCGGCCAGCAGGGCCGGGGCCAGGAGCAGGAAGAAGGAAGATTTCAACTGTTTCATACGCTTACTGTGTTAAGGGGTTATTTAAAAAGGTCGCTCCAGTCGTCTTCGTCGAAGCCTCCGTGGCTGCCGCCATAGCTGCTACTCTGGCACAGCACACCTTCCTGCTGCATTTCAATGATTTCACACGTGGGGGCCTCGTAGGCCTCTTTCAGGTTCTCTACCGGTTGTTGGTTCTTTGTCTTCATACTTGTTAATGGTTAATGATTAATGGTTAATGGGGGCCGCGCATGGGCAGCATACACAGGAGACGCCGCTTGGCAGGGGGTGATGGATGGAGAGATGAGGGAGAATGCGTGCGGCGTGCTTCCATAGTTGTATTTCCATGAGGGGTTTGCAGGCAAAGGTAGAAATTATATCCAAGCAGCAAGCGGTTTTGGGTAAAAAATGCAGATGATATAAACTTTTTAGACGCAAATAGAGCGGATAGGACGGATATATAAATCCGCACCATCCGCTCTATACGTATCCAAGCGATGGCCGGTTGGCCGGCCGGGGCATCAATAGTCAAACTTCGTCCGGTTGAGGAAAGCCACGGTCTTGTGTATTTCCTTATACATCACGATGTCATCCTTTACGAAAGGTACTTCCTTGCGGTATTCATGCAAGAAGCGTTCGAGCAGGGGCGCCGTCTTGAGCGGACGGCGGAAGTCGATGCCCTGGGCGGCGTTCATCAACTCGATGGCCAGGATGTGGTCCAGGTTGTCCATGATGCGGAAGAGCTTGGTGGCGGCGTTGGCGCCCATGCTGACGTGGTCTTCCTGTCCGTTGCTCGACACGATGGAGTCGCAGCTGGCCGGGTAGCTGTACATCTTGTTCTGGCTCACCATAGAGGCGGCGGCATACTGGGGTATCATGAAGCCGGAGTTCAGGCCGGGATTGGCCACGAGGAACTCGGGCAGGCCGCGCAGGCCCATGATGAGCTGCGCCACGCGGCGTTCGCTGATGTTGCCCAGCTCGGCCAGGGCAATGCCCAGGAAGTCGTAGGAGATGGCCAGCGGCTGACCGTGGAAGTTTCCGCCGGAGATGATGAGGTCTTCATCGGGGAAGATGGTGGGGTTGTCGGTCACGGAGTTGATTTCGGTCAGCAGCACGGAGGACACGTAGCGTATGGCATCCTTCGTGGCACCGTGCACCTGCGGGATGCAGCGGAAGGAATAGGGGTCTTGCACGTGCTTCTTGGGACGGGCAATGAGTTCGCTGCCCTCCAGCAGCTTGCGGAAGTGCTCGCCGGTTTCTATCTGTCCGCGGTGAGGCCTGATTTGCTGAATGCAGTCCATGAAGGGGTCGATGCGGCCGTCGAAAGCTTCCAGACTGAGGGCGGCAATGAGGTCGGCCCGCTTGCTCAGCCGCTGTGCCTTGAGGATGGCAAACACGCCGTTGGCGCTCATGAACTGGGTGCCGTTCAGCAGGGCCAGGCCTTCCTTGCTCATCAGCTTCACCGGTTCCCATCCAAACTCGTCGAGCACACTGATGGCCTCGCGCTTCTTTCCTTTATAATAGACGTCGCCCACACCGATAAGCGGCAAGAAGAGGTTGGCCAGCGGAGCCAGGTCGCCTGAGGCGCCCAGCGAGCCACGGTCGTAGACGATGGGCATGACGTCGTTGTTGAAGAAGTCCAGTATGCGCTGCACGGTGATGACCTGCACGCCGCTGTGTCCCAGCGAGAGGGCGTGTGCCTTGAGCAGCATCATCAGCTTCACCACCACCGGGCGTATCTCCTCGCCTACGCTGCAGGCGTGGCTCTTGATGAGGTTCTCCTGCAAGGTGCCCAGTTCGTCGGGCGAAATGTTCTTGTTGCACAGCGAGCCGAAGCCCGTAGTGATGCCGTAAAGGGGTTCGGACGACTCGGCAATCTTCCGGTCCAGGTAGTCGCGGCAACGCTGTATGCGCTCCTTGGCCTCGGGAGCGAGTTCCAGTTTCAGGTTTTCGTTGATGATGCGCTCGATGAGCTCAAAGGTGAGCTCGCCGGAGCCTATGTAATACACGTTTTTCATACTCGCAACGTACGGTTAATTTCGTCCAACAATTCCTTTTCCTTAGCCAGCGCCTGCTGCTCCAGTCCGTCGGCCTCGGCCTGCATGGCCAGGGCAAACTCCTTGTCTTTCAATGAACCAAGGTTGATGCGCACGTTCATCAGTGCGGCCAGCACGGCCGAGCGGGCAGCCATCATGGCCACGCAGGCATCGGTCACGGCATTCTGGTTACCCTTTCGGGCTACCTGGGCAATGGTATCCATCAACCCGTAGGCACGTCGGGCCACTTCCATAGGTACTTGCGCTGCAAACTTGGTGGCTTCCTGTATGGCAGCACTGCGGGCAGCCTTCTCCTCATCGGTTGCCTTGGGCATCTTGAAGCAGGCAAACACACGGTCGTAGGCTTCGGAGTCGCGGTCAACATCGGCCACAAACTCTTCCTTCAGCCCTGCGGCACGTTCGGCTATTTGCTTCATCAGTTCCTCACAGTCGGCATAGTTTTTCTTACCTATGGTCAGGTTGGCCACCATGGCCGCCAAAGCCGAGGCAATGGCTCCGTTGAGAGCGGCAATACTGCCACCGCCGGGCACCGGGTCGCTGCCGGCCACTTTATTCAAGAAATCTTTTACAGTCAATTCAGTCAACATGGTATTAGTTTTTTATGGGTTATAGTTTCTTATTTATTCTCTGGAGGTCGAAGTTTAACCTGCCGGATAGAGCACACCTTCCTTCACCGTGGTCTGCACGCAGTTCATACCTATGTAGTAAGGAAGGAAATGATAGTTCGGCGTATTGAGCAGGGCAAAGTCACCCTTCTTGCCTACCTCGATGCTGCCTATGCGGTCGGCACGGTTCAGGGCTGCCGCCCCGTTCAACGTCAGTGCAGTAATGGCCTCCTCGATACTCATCTTCATGTAGATGCAGGCCAGGGCAAACGTAAGCGGAATGGAGCCGGAAAAACAGCTGCCGGGATTGAGGTCGGTGGCCAAAGCCACGGCACAGCCGGCGTCTATCATTTCCCGTCCACGGGCGTATGGTTCCTTCAGGGCAAAGGCAGTAAGCGGCAGCAGCGTAGCCACCACTCCATGCTCGGCCATGGCACGGATGTCGGCATCAGAAGCATGCAGCAGATGGTCGGCCGATACGGCATCCAGCTCCGCAGCCAGTCCGGCACCGCCCAGCGGCACAATCTCGTCGGCATGCAACTTCAGAGCCAGTCCCATCTGCCGGGCAGCCAACAACAGGCGGCGCGACTGCTCGATGGAAAAGACTCCCTGCTCGCAGAAGACGTCGCAAAACTCGGCCAGTCCGTTTTTCACCACGCAAGGCATCACCTCGCGTATCAGGTAGTCCACGTACTCGTCCGTCCGTCCCGCATACTCAGCCGGCACGGCATGCGCACCAAGGAAGGTGGGCACGACGTCCACCCGGCGGCGTTCGTCGTTGGCCAAGCTGTGCATCACACGCAGCTGCATCAGCTCCGTATCCTTGTCCAGCCCGTAGCCGCTCTTCCCCTCAACGGTGGTTACCCCCATGAGGCTCATGCGCTTCAGGAAAGTCTCGGCATTATTGCGCAACTGTATGAAGTTGCAGGCACGCGTAGCACCGACCGTGCTGACGATGCCTCCTCCGCGCTGCATGATGGACATGTAGCTCTCGCCCTTCAGCCGCCACGAAAACTCCTCGGCACGCTCGCCGCCAAACACGAAGTGCGTGTGCGAATCGACAAAGCCGGGCAGCAGGCAGCGGCCGCGTGCGTTATAGTGCCAGTAGCGGCGATAGTAACCGTCGCGCTCCTCACCACGGCTGGGGCCGACGTAGGTGATGAGCCCGTCGGTCACTTCCACCGTGGCATTGTCCATCACCATCAGCTCGGACATCTCCTTGCCCTTCCGGGCTGTAGTCCCCAACGGAGTGACAAGGCGGGCATTAAATATTATCAGGTTTTCTGCCATAATCTATTTATTAATCGGGTACAGGACAGATGTCCATACCCCATATTCTTATTCTTCCATAATACGCGCTTCGAGCACCTGCCGCATAGAGAAGTTCTCCAGCCCCAGGTAATAAGAAGCCGTATCTATCAGTGCTTCCATCGGCACCAGGCCAATGATTTCGCTACCCACAATGCTGACACCGTAGCGACGGGCCTCGATGCGTACCAGCTCAAAGGCACGGTAGAGGGCTGTGCGGGTATAGTCGGTCATATTGATGGAGACTTGCGTGATGCCCCGCTCCTTCAGTTCCACGCCCATGGCCTTGCAATAGCGCAGGCCACCACCAATGAAGCGAATCTTCTTGGCAATGTCGTGGGCTATCTCCAGACTGGGTGTAGAGAGGTTGATGTTATAGGCCACCAGCGGCATACGGGCACCAATAGCTACCGTGCCGGCAGTAGGATGACGCTCGGCCGGACCAAAGTCGGGTTGCCATTCGGGCAGCTTTATTTTCTCGGCCATGCCTTCAAACTCACCCTTGCGGATGGCAGCCAGGTTCTCGCGGTGGGGAGCCGTGGCCGACTTTTCATAGAGGAAGACGGGCAGATTATAACGGCTGGCAACCTCCGCGCCCACTTCCTTGGACAGGGCGATGGCTTCCTCCATCGTCACGCCGCGGATAGGAATGAAAGGAACTACATCCACCGCACCCATGCGGGGATGCTGCCCCTGATGGTGGTTGAGGTCGATGAGCTTCACAGCCACGCCAATGGCTTCGAGCACCGCCTCGCGCAGTGCTTCGGGTTCGCCAACTACGGTCACCACCAGGCGGTTGTGGTCTTCGTCGTTGCTATAGTCCAGCAACTTCACGTTCTGTCTGGCTCTGAAGGGAGCTACTATCTGGTCTATCTTCTGCAAGTCACGTCCTTCGCTGAAATTGGGGACGCATTCCATGATTCTGTTCATATACATTATATATTATATGCCTCAGCCCTGCCCCTTCTTCCAACGAAAGAGGCTGAATGGCCGAAGGCGAATTAGTATTCTGATTGAAAAAAAGGATTACTCTCTTTCGTCGGAAGAAGGAGTGGAAGTGAGGTTCCTAATCAACTCCTCATCCGCCAGGTAAGGCATCGTGATATGATAGCCCTCGGCATGCGTACGGTTGAATTCTCCGGCCGTCTCCATGGCATGACTGTTGCGTGCCCACGAACGGCGGGCCACACCGCCCATCACATCCCACAGCATGGCCGAACGCAAGATGCGGTCGACACGCTCGGAGCCGTCGCACACCATGCCAAAGCCACCGTTGATGGCCTTTCCTATGCCTACACCGCCACCGTTGTGCAACGCCACGAGGCTCATGCCCCGCGCACAGTTGCCGGCAAAGCACTGCACGGCCATGTCGGCCATCATGTTGCTGCCGTCCTTTATGTTGGCCGTCTCACGGAAAGGAGAGTCAGTACCGCTGACATCGTGGTGGTCGCGTCCCAGCATGATGGGGCCAACCTCGCCGTGGCGCACCATTTCATTGAAGCGCAGGGCAATCTTCAGGCGTCCTTCGGCATCCTGATAGAGGATGCGTGCCTGAGTACCTACCACAAGGTTGTTCTTCTCGGCGTCGCGAATCCAGTTGTAGTTGTCCAAGTCCTGCCCGCGGCGTGTGGGGTCGATGCACTCCATGGCGGCATGGTCGGTCTTCACCAGGTCCTCGTGCTTGCCGCTGAGGCACACCCAGCGGAAGGGACCGTAGCCGTAGTCGAAGAGTTCGGGGCCCATGATGTCTTCCACGTAGCTGGGGAAGATGAAACCGTTCTTGTCGCTGCCGTCGCGTGCTATCTCCTTGACGCCGGCATCGTAGACGGCCTTCATGAAGGAATTGCCATAATCGAAGAAGTAAGTACCCCACTCCACCAGCTGCTTGATAGCCCGGTAGTGGCGCTCAAGCGATGCGTCGACCAGCTGACGGAAATGCGGAGCGTCTTCATGAAGCAGCCGGGTACGCTCTTCAAAGGTAAGGCCTGCGGGACAATAGCCGCCGTCGTAGGCAGCATGGCAGGACGTCTGGTCGGAAAGCAGGTCGGGACGGATGCCTTCGCGCACGGCATACTCCAGCAAGTCAACAATGTTACCATGGTAGGCCACTGACAACGGTTCTCCATGCTTCATGGCCTTCTGTGCCCAGGCAAAGGCTTCGGGGATGGAGTCGGTGACTTTCTGCACCCAGCCCTGACTGTGGCGGGTCTCAATGCGCGAGGCATCGACCTCGGCAATGATGGCTGCCGCGCCTGCCATTACGGCTGCCTTGGGCTGTGCGCCACTCATGCCGCCCAAGCCGGAAGAGACAAACAGACGCCCCGCCAGGTCGCCATCCTGCGGAATGCCCAGCTTCAGACGTCCGGCATTGAGCAGGGTGTTGAACGTGCCGTGCACGATGCCCTGCGGACCGATGTACATCCAGCCTCCGGCCGTCATCTGCCCGTAGTTGGCCACACCCAGCTGCATGGCCGTATGCCAGTCTTCCTGGTTATCGTATATGCCCACCATCAAGGCGTTGGTAATGATGACACGAGGCGCCTCGGGGTGAGATTTGAAGAGTCCCAGCGGATGGCCACTCTCCACCACCAGTGTCTGGTCTTGCGTCAGCTCTTCCAGATACATCTTGATAAGGCGATATTGCATCCAGTTCTGGCACACCTGTCCGGTTTCACCATAAGTCACCAGCTCATACGGATAGAGAGCCACGTCGAAAGACAGGTTGTTGTCAATCATCACCTGGAAAGCCTTTCCCTCCACGCACTTGCCCCGATATTCATCGATGGGCTTTGCCTTGAGGTCGCCCTGCGGCCGGTAACGATAACCGTAGATGCGGCCGCGGATACGGAGTTCTTCCAGAAATTCGGGTGCAAGTTGCTCGTGCAGTTCACGGGGAATGTAGCGCAGGGCATTCTTCAGTGCCGTAGCCGTCTGTGCTTCGTCAAGCGTGTAGCCACGGTCGGGAGCCCGCCTGATGCCCTCTACAAAGGTGGGATAAGGGGGCAGTGTTTTGCTTAAAGTTATCTCCATGGTATTTTCGGATAAGAAGGTTACAATTTGCCAACCAAAGGCCGTCAAACATTGCCGCAATATAGAAAATATTCCTGATATTCGCAATATTAAGCGGGTTTATTTATCAAAAAGAAAGATTCGTCCCTTTCGTCCCGCAACCGGCACCCACCCAGGAAGCCACTGTACATGCCTGCCCGATTCAGCACTCACAGACAGGAAAGAACCAATCACCCGCCATGTCCACACAAACCCGCCCTGCCATCCCCGTCCAAGCCCATTGCCCCAAGTACCTGCCGCTAACGCCTGACCGGTAGAGCATTGCCCGTTTCCACTGGACAGGAACAGGAGTTTCAGTCCGAAGAAACTTTTGTTCCCAACCGGAGAAACTGTAGTTTCAGTGGACTGAAACAAAAAAAAGACTCCGAACGCAAACGCTTTCCTCCAAAGAGGTGGATCGTTCACGGTCGGAGTTTTTATTCGGAATATCACCGGTCTTTACTGCCGGTCAAAAGAGGCGAAACTTAATCGTCGCTGTCCATGTCTATCACATTGAACTTCTTGTCAAACTTGATTTCCCAGAAGTTGGAAAGTTTCACTTCGTAAGAATCACGGTCGCGCTCTATGCTGAGAAACTTGGCATCGGGATAGTTAGAAGAAACGAACTGCTTGATTTGTGCCGGAACTACGGCTTCGGGCACAGACTGATGTTTACAGTTGATTTCGGTCCACTCGCCCTGCTTGTCAAACTCCAGCTGGTCACCATTGATGAACACAACGTCGTACGTACTGCCAAACAGCTTGCTCTCCATTTTACTGAAGGCTACCTTCGCGTTGGGGAAGTACTTGGTGACAAACTGCTGAGCCGCTGCGGGCAACTGGTTGAATGCAATGGGCTTGTCGTTATCGGCCATCATCGACTGCATCGTAAACACACACACTAACAAAAGGAATAACTTCTTCATAAGGCTTGATTTTTTTAATGAATATTTGTTCTTGAATTTTCGTTTTGATAGTGCAAAGTAAAAGAGCGATTCGGGAAAGAATTGGGAAAAACGACAAATCTGAAAAAAATTTTTTCCTTTCTATTTCTGCAACTTCAGGCTATAGTTTGCCTTGGGGCTGATTGGCTCCAGGTTCTTGCCCATCAGGACAAGGGTTTGCTCGTTTTCCCTGAAGAAGTTGAAAAGGAACTTGCCGTCGTCGCAAAGCATCTGCCACACCACGCGTTCACGGCCATTGATATTGTTGCGCAATACCCGGCGGCGTCCCTGGTAGGTAGTCACTACGTCGTCGGCACCGTCCTTGCCCGGACAAGTCAGGGTCAGTATGAAGCCACCATCGTCTGTGGCATGTTCAAAAGTACGCACCTCAAGCCTGTAGAGCCGCTCCTGACATACATCGTCTGAAATGACACCCTCAAACACCTGTTTCTGCAAGATGCCCGACGTCATGCCACGGAGATAAGGCTCCATCACCTCGGCCGATTCGCTGTTCTCTGCCTTCAGCTTCTCCTGCAATTCAGGATAGCCGTCCAGCAGCTCCATCATGCGGTCTTTGCCAATAAACTCGGCACGCCCAGTCTGCAAGTCCAGATCATAATAGACACGTGCGCTCACCAGTGCCGAGGCGGCAATGGCATCGCCCACTTCGCCTCCCAGCTTGGTGGCATCGGCAGGCGTAGCCGTGCTAGCGGCTACCTGTCCCAACGGCTGTGCACGGAAATAATAGCGGTCGCCCACCCGCAAGACGGGAGCATACCAGTTGCCGAAACGATAACGCTTGTAGCGCATCTTCCGGCAATTGACATAAAGGTCCGAGTCTACCTGCACAGCATAGCACCGCTTGCGCAAGTAGCGCGACAATCCGGGATTTTCGATTGCTTCAATGCGATAGTCGGCACCGCCCATCAGCAGGATTTGGTTCTTAGAGCGCTTCTCCACCCGCAGGATGCTGACGGTATCGCCCCGCCCTTCCTGCAAATCGCGCAGATTGGAGTACATGATTTGCTGTGCGGCACACGGCAAGGCTGCCAGCAGAACCGCAATTCCCAAAAGCCAGACTTTCTTCATAATCGACTGTTCGTTTTTTAGAGTGCGAAAGGTACAGTTTTTATCCTTAACAGGCAAACATCATGTAGAGAAATTGTATATTTGTCCGACAAAACAAGGGAAAAACAAACAACCGTATTTCAATAATGAACAATATAGACGACATCAGAAACAACTACCTGCGCCTGATTGACGAGGCAACGGCCCAGCTGAACAAAGTACAGCAACAAATCTACCGTACCAGCATGCTCAGGCTGCTGCTGTTTGTGGCAGGCGTGGCAGGGCTCATCTATTTCAGAGCCGAGAGCTGGGCAGTGCTTATGGGCATTGTGCTGGTCACGCTGCTGCCCTTCCTGTTGCTTGTCAAATACCATAACCGCCTGTTCAGCCGGAAAGACTATATAGAAAAGAAGATAGAAATCAACCGTCAGGAAGCCGACGCCATAGACTATCGCTTTGACAAGTTCGACGACGGTGCCAAGTTCGCTGACCCGAGCCACCTGTATTCCTACGACCTGGATGTCTTTGGCCCGCACTCGCTCTTCCAATATATCAACCGTACCTGCACGCAGCCCGGCCGAGCCAAGCTGGCAGCCTGGCTCAGTCAGCACCTGAAAGACAAAGAAAGCATCAGGCAACGGCAAGAGGCGGTAAAGGAACTGTCGGCCGAACTGGACTTCCGGCAACACTTCCGCATCACAGGCCTGCTGCACAAGGGCAAAGCCGCCGACGAAGCCGAACTGCGCGCCTGGACTGAGAGTCCCAGCGTATTCCGCCGCTACCGCCTGCTGCGTGTGTTGCCCCCTGTAGTAACGGGCATCAATGCGCTGTGCCTGATACTGGTGGCATGTGGTGTCATGCCGGGCACCCTTTGGGGACTACTTTGGGTATGCTTTGTCAGTGCCGGCTTCTGCTTCACCGGCAAAGTGAGCAAGATGCAGGCCCTCTACGGCAAGAAGCTGCAAATACTAGGCACTTACGCCCGCCTGCTCCACGTCATGGAAGAACAACCCATGAAGAGCAACCTGCTGCAGCAAATCAAAAACAACATAGGAGGCGACAAGCAACAGAAAGCGTCGCTTGCCATCAGACGACTCAGCCAGCTCATGAACGAGCTGGACCAGCGCAACAACATGTTCATGTACGTAGTGCTGAACGGACTGTTCTTCTGGGAGCTGCGCCAGATGATGCGCATCGAGGCCTGGAAGGAAGAATACGCCTCCAACCTGCCGCAATGGCTCAAAGCCATCGCCGAAATGGACGCCCTGAACTCTCTGGCCACCTTTGCCTACAACCACCCGGACTACGCCTATCCCACCCTGCTCAGCCGTGCCGACATCGGCAAAGACGACTTCAGGCTACAGGCCCGGGCACTGGGACATCCGCTGATGGAGCGTGACCGTTGTGTAAGGAACGACATCGACATGACCGGCCGTCCGGCCTTCACCATCATCACCGGCGCCAACATGGCCGGCAAGAGTACCTACCTGCGCACCATCGGCGTCAACTACTTGCTGGCATGCGTAGGCGCACCGGTATGTGCCACATCCATGCAGCTCTATCCCGCACAGCTCATCACCAGCCTGCGCACCACCGACTCGCTGACCGACAACGAATCATACTTCTTTGCCGAGCTGAAGCGTCTGAAACTCATCATCGACAAGCTGCAAGCCGGCGAGGAACTGTTCATCATCCTCGACGAGATACTGAAAGGCACCAACTCCATGGACAAGCAGAAAGGTTCGCTGGCACTCGTCAAGCAGTTCATGAAGCTGAAAGCCAACGGCATCATAGCTACTCACGACCTGATGCTGGGCTCGCTGCGCCAGCAGTTCCCCGACCACATACGCAACTACTGCTTCGAGGCCGACATCACCAACAACCACCTGACTTTCTCCTACCACATGCGTGAAGGGGTGGCTCAGAACATGAATGCCTGCTTCCTGATGAAACAGATGGGGATAGCGATGGCTGAGGAAGATTAACCCTCTATCAGATACTCCACCTCCTTGAACAAGTACGAGCGCAGTTGTCCCTCTTCATCGGCCAGCACAAAGCGGCCATCGGGTTCCACCTTTACCAGGCGGGCCATGAAGCGGCCATCGGCATCGCGATAAGGATAGAAGCCATCGCGGCGATAGAGAGCCTGCGCATAGCGGCGAGCTATCTCGTCGGCAGCCTCCTGTCCACCGTCACGCAGGCGACGGTAATAACCGTCGGCAATGCGAAGGACGTCAAGCAAAAGGGCAGCACGGTCATGCTCCTGCCCTGTTATCTGCTTCAACGAAACGGGGTTGGGCGCGTCGCTGCGAAAGACCTCCTGATTGACGTTGATGCCGATGCCCGGAATGCAACGGCCGATGAAATGCCCCTGCAAGTCGTTTTCTATCAGCATGCCGCATATCTTCTTGTCGTGCCAGTACACGTCGTTGGGCCACTTGATGCTAATGCCATCCACCAGCTTGTCGAGGGCCTCCTTTACGGCCAGCGAAGCTATCTGCGAAAGCTGGAACTGACGGCGTGCTTCCAGAAAGAGCGGGTGCAGCACGTAGCTGAACAGCAGGTTCTTGCCGTCCTCGGCCTCCCAATGGTTGCCACGCTGGCCCTTGCCTGCCGACTGAAATTCGGAGACAACGGTCAGGAACTCGGACACTTGGTCGGCACGTTCCTCACAATACTGTATAATGTAGCGGTTGGTAGAATCCGTTTCGTCAAGCACAATCAACGGATAAGGAAAATCTTCAGGGTATGGCTTCATATTCATTACGCATTTTACGGGTGAACTTCTTCAGCACTTCGTCGTAGGAGTGATCTATCAAGCTGTATATCAGCTTGTCGTCGACATCGCCGTCGAAAGCCACCTGGTTCCAGTATTTCTTGTTGAAATGCCACGCTCCGTCAATGGCCTCATAGCGTTCGCGTAAATCGAGTGCACGCTCCGGGTCGCACTTCAGCACAATGTGGTCGGCACTCTCCAAATCTATCATGGCAAACATCTTACTCATGACTTTCATCACGAGCGAATATTCGTCGAAGGGCAAACACTCCGTAGCCGCCTTCTTGCTCAGGCAATATTCGCGCGCAGCTTCAACATTCATAATTCTATCGTTATCAAAAAAAAAATTCACACAATCAAAGAATCGGCACACCCTGCCCTCCGTTCAGAACAGCGGCGGGTAAAAAGCATCCTCGATGTGCTCCACACGGAAGTTTCCCTCCTCGCCTACAGCAGTGATGATGTCGAAACGCACATCGCCCTCCACCTCGCAAGTCTTCAGGTAAGCATCGGCAGCACGCACGATGTGGCGTATTTTCTTCTCGTCTACGGCATCCTGCGGCTCGTTGTAGTCCGTATTGCGCCGCGTCTTCACCTCCACCACCACTATCACGCCGTCCTTGAAGGCCACAATGTCAAGCTCAAGCTTGTTGCGCCGCCAGTTGCGCTCCAATATGGTGTATCCCTTGGCAGCCAAGCAGTCTACAGCCGCGTCCTCGCCGGCCTTCCCCAGTTCATTGTGTGCAGACATATTCTTGCAATGTTGTTATTGGTCGTCTTGGTCCATGTTTACAAGCGCTTTTTGCGCTCGCAACAGACAAAAATACAGTTTTTATTGTTTGAATTTAACGAAGTAAGACTATTTTTGCAGAAGATTATGCGAAAGAGAGATAAAACGTGTGTGAAAGACACCCCACAGATGCCCAAGCGCAAGCAACGAATTGTTTGCCTGATGAGCGAGGAAGAGATGCGGATTGTTGACCGATACTTGAGCAAATACAAGATTAGCAACAAATCGCGCTGGCTGAGGGAAACTGTGCTCATGTTTATCCACCAGAAGATGGCCGACGACTATCCTACCCTGTTTGGCGAACACGACATGCGCCGCTGAATGGCGGTTGTCAGCCCAAGAGATGAGCAGGAGCATTCAGGAAAATGTACACACAACTTCCGCACAACCCGACTAAACTCCCCTACCAACAGATAAAAAGAAACGACCGTGGACGACAGTTATTTCATGAAACAAGCATTACAGGAAGCCCAAAAGGCCGCCGACAGCGGCGAGGTGCCCGTAGGAGCCGTAGTGGTATGCAAGGACCGCATCATTGCCCGTGCCCACAACCTGACAGAAACGCTGAACGACGTCACTGCCCACGCCGAAATGCAGGCCATCACGGCCGCAGCCAACCACATCGGAGCCAAATATCTGAATGAATGCACGCTGTATGTCACGGTAGAGCCGTGCGTGATGTGTGCCGGAGCCATTGCCTGGGCGCAGACCAAGCGGCTGGTGTTTGGGGCACGCGACGAGAAGCGGGGCTACCAGCGCTATGCCCCCAACGCACTGCATCCCAAAACGGAAGTAACCGACGGCGTCATGGCTGACGAATGCGCCACGCTGATGAAGACTTTTTTTGCCAAACGCAGGCACTCCTGCTGACCACAGTCTATTTCCATTGGATTAGCAGTTAAGACTTATCGTGCTGGCAGTGGACTACTATCGTGCTGCGAGTACACTGCTTGGTCGATAGCTGTTAACTGCTATCAAGACAAATCCCTACACCCATATTCGTTTCACTGGTATCCTTTTCTCTATCTGCCTGCCATAACGCACTCAGGAAAGATAATATCCATCTTTACAGTTGCCAAGTACCTCTTTAGCCGGCTCAAATCCATCTTTAAGAGCGCAAACCAGGTATCTATCTCCTGCAAAATTTCTTTTTCCGTGATGAAGTTTCACCCTTTCACATTGACTGACAGATAGCTAATATTGAACATATTACGGTGAAACTTCACGGTTGGAAGCAGTTTCACAGTCCTTGCGTCCTGCTTTTTTTTCTGACAGCATATTTGTACCGATTCAGTTTTCACCTCATCGGTATCTTTCACTGTAAAAGCATGTACATCAGATTTTTACGACATCCATTAGGAATAAGAAGCGGCACGCCAGATGTCTACTGAGTTCCCGCATCAGGTGCGGGATGACACCATCCGGGCGCATACACGCAATACGGATGCAAAACGCAGCCGTGAAACTTATCAAGAGAAGGAATGTTTCACCATTTTCCTTTGGTAAGCAAGCTGTTAGCTCTGGTTATGAAAGCGTGAAACTTAAAACAGAAGAAAACCTCCATAGTGATGGTGAAACTTAAAACAAGCAAGCGGAAAAGATTCTCGCCTGCCAATCTAAGATGAAAAGACGTTTCAAATCCAAAGACTGGCTCAGTCCTTGACTTCCTCAAAATCGACGTACTCACCTTCGTCGTCCGAAAACACTTTCTTCCGTTTGTTGCCACCATCCGGTTCATGCAGTTTACCGGTTGAGGAAGATTGTGCCGACTGTCCGCTGCCGGCATTCGATTGTCGGCCGGTGGTATATACCCTCCAGCTGGAGCCATGCTTGCTACCGCCAAACAGACGGCTGATGAAACCGGCTATCAACGACAGTCCTATCAACAATATGGCAAGGACAAGAATAAAAATGAAACCTATGAAATGTAACATGTAGTTTTCTATTTTAAAAAAAGAATACGACGCCCACTGGCAACCGCAGATTTACTTTCTCTTGCCGGTGAGCAATGAAATCAAAATATACCATACGATAGCTGCGGCAATGCCCGGTATGTGCAAAATGGCCAGCAACGGGATGCACACAAGCAGGAAGATGAAGCTCACCTTGTTGTCTTTCCACGAAAGGTTCTTGAACTTCAGCGAGAACATGGGAATCTCAGACACCAGCAACCATGACGACAGGCAAACCAGTACCAACAACAGCAGTGGATGTACACTGGATACCAAATAATCGTGCAGGCCGACTACCAGTGAAGCCCAAAACAAAGCGTTGGCAGGAACGGGCAGACCGATGAAAGAAGTGGTCTGACGGGTATCATTGTTGAACTTGGCCAGACGCAGCCCTGAGAAGACTGCTATCAGAAACGCCAAATAGGGCAGATAAGCCATTATACCGCTTTCCCCAGCCCACATCTCGGACAATAGCGAGAAGACAACTGCCGACGGTGCCACACCGAAACTGATATCATCGGCCAGCGAATCCAAATCCTTGCCAATGACCGAATGTGCCTCCAGCGCACGGGCAGCCAAGCCGTCGAAGAAATCAAACGCCGCACTTATGACAATAAACAAGAGTGCCAGGCTGTAGTTTGCTTCAAAGGCCATGACCGTGGCAATACAGCCCGAAAACAAGTTCAGGCATGTCAGCGTGTTGGGAATATGGCGGGTAATGCAGTTTGCCATAATGATTCAATTATTTTAATTTGGCTATCACGGTCTGATTGCCGGTAGTCAGTTGTCCCAGTTTTACGAGCACTTCCGTACCCAGTGGCAAGAAGACATCCACACGCGAACCAAACTTAATGAAGCCCATGTGCTCGTCTATGTAGCATTCTTCGCCCGGCTCGGCGTAAGTCACAATCCGTCGCGCCATGGCTCCGGCTATCTGGCGGGCCATGATTTCCACTCCTTCGGGAGTTTCTATCACGACAGTAGAGCGTTCGTTGTCCGTACTGGCCTTGGGCAGCCAGGCTTTCATGAATTTACCGTTCTGATGGCTCACGCTCTTCACGGTTCCGTCCACCGGATACCAGTTGGCATGCACATTCACCAGACTCATGAAGATAGATACCATGATGCGGCGGTCGTGGAAATATTCGTTTTCCTCCACTTCCTCCACCACTACAATCTTTCCATCGGCAGGTGCTACAACCACCTTCTCCGTGTCCTTGCCAAACAAGCGTATAGGGCAACGGAAGAAATTGACCATTATGCCGTAGACCACCAGACTGATGACAGCTACAACATAAAACGGAATCTTACACTCTACGGCAAAATAGAGCGGCAAATTAATGGCCAGCAACAGCAGGAAGCCCCATATCAGCGTATGAGTACCCTCGCGATGCAATCGTATCTTCTTTATCTTTTTTAAACGGTTCATGTATCGTAATATATTAGCGACTGCCGGATAATCCAGAAACGCAGATTACTACCTTCGCAAGCCCTTTAGCAAATCCTGACAGACGCCTGAATAAAATATCTGCAAAAATAGAGTTATTTTAAAAAGCAAACAAGAATTTATAAGAGAAAAGCGGTCTTAAGCAACTTTTTAGTGATTATTTTTTGCCAAATACTGCATTGGTTGTACTTTTATCCACTCTTTTACTAATAATAATTCTATGCACGATTTTGTTCATTTGCACGTACACACCCAGTACTCTTTGCTCGACGGACAGGCCAGCATCAGCAAGCTGGTGGACAAAGCCATGAAAGACGGAATGAAGGGTATTGCCATTACCGACCATGGCAACATGTTTGGCATCAAGGAATTTACCAACTACGTCAACAAAAAGAACAGCGGTCCGAAAGGTGAAATTAAAGACCTGAAGAAAGCACTGGCCGCACTGGAAGACGAAAGCAACACCGAAGAGGGCAAGGAAGCCAAGATTGCGGAATGCAAAGCCAAAATAGCAGAGGCGGAAGCCAAGCTTTTCAAGCCAATCATCGGTTGCGAAATGTATGTGGCACGCCGCAGCATGGACAAGAAAGAGGGCAAAGCCGACCAGAGCGGCTGGCACCTTATTGTACTGGCAAAGAACGAAAAAGGATACCATAACCTCATCAAGCTCGTATCGCATGCCTGGACCGAAGGCTACTACATGCGTCCGCGTACCGACCGCAGCGAACTGGAGAAGTATCATGAGGGACTTATAGTCTGCTCGGCCTGTATCGGTGGCGAGGTTCCCAAAAAGATTATCAACGACCAGCTGGAAGAAGCCGAGGAAGCCGTGCGCTGGTACAAGAATCTCTTTGGCGAGGACTACTATCTGGAGTTGCAACGTCATAAAGCCACTGTGCCGCGTGCCAACCACGAAGCCTACCCCATGCAACAAAAAGCCAACGCCTATATTCTGGAGCTGGCCAAGAAATACAATATCAAGGTAATATGTACCAACGACGTCCACTTTGTAGACGAAGAGAACGCCGAGGCACACGACCGTCTGATTTGCCTCAGCACCGGCAAAGACCTGGACGACCCCAAGCGCATGCTTTATACCAAACAGGAATGGATGAAGACAAAGGCCGAAATGAACCAGCTGTTTGCCGACATTCCCGAAGCACTGACCAACACACTGGAGGTGCTGGACAAGGTGGAATACTATTCCATCGACCATGCGCCCATCATGCCTACCTTTGCCATTCCCGAAGAGTTTGGTACGGAAGCCGAATATCGCCAACGCCTGACCGAAAAAGACCTTTTCGACGAGTTTACACAGGACGAAAACGGCAACGTAGTGCTCGATGAAGAAGCCGCCAAAGCCAAAATCAAGCGCTTGGGCGGATATGACAAGCTCTACCGTATCAAGCTGGAAGCCGACTATCTGGCCAAGCTGACCTTCGACGGTGCCAAACGACTTTACGGTGACCCACTCAGTGAAGAAGTGCAGGAACGACTCAAGTTCGAGCTCTACATCATGAAGACCATGGGTTTCCCGGGCTACTTCCTCATCGTGCAGGACTTCATCAATGCCGCCCGCTCCAAACTGGGCGTATGGGTAGGCCCCGGACGTGGTTCGGCCGCCGGTTCCGCCGTTGCCTACTGTCTGGGCATTACCAAAATTGACCCCATTCAGTACGACCTGCTGTTCGAGCGTTTCCTGAACCCCGACCGTATCTCCCTCCCCGATATTGATGTGGACTTCGATGATGATGGCCGCGGAGAGGTGTTGCGCTGGGTAACCGAGAAATACGGACAGGAGAAAGTGGCACACATCATTACCTACGGTACAATGGCCACCAAATTGGTTATCAAGGATGTGGCCCGTGTGGAAAAGCTGCCGCTTGCCGAAGCCGACCGTCTGGCCAAGCTCGTACCCGACAAGATACCCGACAAAAAGCTCAACCTGCCCAACGCCATAGAATACGTGCCCGAGCTGCAAGCCGCCGAAGCCTCGCCCGACCCGCTGGTACGCGACACGCTGAAGTATGCCAAGATGCTCGAAGGAAACGTACGCGGTACGGGTGTACATGCCTGCGGTACCATTATCTGCCGCGACGACATTACCGACTGGGTACCCGTGAGCACCGCCGACGATAAGGAGACTGGTGAGAAGATGCTCGTCACCCAGTATGAAGGTTCGGTCATCGAAGACACGGGACTTATCAAGATGGACTTCCTGGGACTGAAGACGTTGTCCATCCTCAAGGAAGCCGTGGAAAACATACGCCAACACCGAGGACTTGACCTCGACATCGACAAGATTTCTATCAGCGACCCTGCCACTTATAAACTCTACTGCGACGGACGTACCATCGGAACCTTCCAGTTTGAATCGGCCGGTATGCAGAAGTACCTGCGCGAGTTGCAACCCAGCACCTTCGAGGACCTGATTGCCATGAACGCCCTCTACCGACCGGGACCTATGGACTACATCCCCGACTTCATCGACCGTAAGCAGGGACGCAAGCCCATCGAGTACGATATACCCATCATGGAAAAGTACCTGAAGGATACGTACGGCATCACCGTCTACCAGGAGCAGGTCATGCTTTTGTCGCGTCTGCTGGCCGACTTTACCCGAGGCGAATCGGATGCCTTGCGTAAGGCCATGGGTAAGAAGTTGCGCGACAAGCTGGACCACATGAAACCCAAATTCATCTCCGGCGGACAAAAGAACGGACACGACCCCAAGGTACTGGAAAAGATATGGGCCGACTGGGAGAAGTTTGCTTCCTACGCCTTCAACAAGTCGCACGCCACCTGCTATTCGTGGGTTGCCTATCAGACGGCCTACCTCAAGGCCAATTATCCTGCCGAGTACATGGCGGCCGTCATGAGCCGAAGCTTGTCGAACATCACCGACATCACCAAGCTCATGGACGAATGCAAAGCCATGGGCATTAAGGTATTGGGACCGGATGTAAACGAGAGTAACCTGAAGTTCACCGTCAACCAGGAAGGAAACGTACGCTTCGGCCTGGGTGCCGTCAAGGGTGTGGGCGAAGGAGCTGTGCTGTCCATCATCAACGAGCGCCAGAAGAACGGTCCGTTCAAGGGCATATTCGACTTTGTGCAACGTGTCAACCTGGCCGCCTGCAACCGCAAGAACATTGAATGCCTGGCACTGGCCGGAGCACTCGACGCCTTCCCAGAACTGAAGCGCGAACAATACTTCGCCGTCAACAACAAGAACGAGACGTTCATCGAAACCCTCGTGCGCTATGGCTACCGCTACCAGGCCGACCAGGCCGCAGCAGCCAACTCACTCTTCGGCGGCGACAACGTGGTGGAGATTGCTACACCCGAGATACTGCCGGCCGAACGCTGGTCGGACCTCGACCGCCTGAACCGCGAACGAGAACTGGTAGGCATCTACCTTTCCGCCCATCCGCTGGATGAGTATGCCGTAGTGTTGGAACATGTCTGCAACACTCACATGTCCGAGCTGGACGATAAAGCCGCACTCGTGGGACGCGAAATCACCATGGGCGGTATAGTCACCGCCGTACGCCGCGGCATCAGCAAGAACGGTAACCCTTACGGCATAGCCAAGATTGAGGACTATTCGGGCTCGGCCGAACTGCCGTTCTTCGGCAACGACTGGGTGACCTATCAAGGCTATCTGGGCGAACGTACCTTCCTCTTCATCAAGGCGCGTTGCCAGCCCAAGCAATGGAAGCCCAACGAACTGGAGCTGAAAATCACCTCCATGGAGCTGTTGCCCGATGTAAAGGAAAAGCTCGTCGAGAAGATTACCATTGCCATCCCGCTGAGCGTGCTTAGCCTCAACCTCATCAACGAGCTGGAGGAAAAGACCAAAGAAAGCCCGGGCAACACCGAACTCTACTTCAAGGTGACCGACAACGAGAGCAAATCAAGCCTCGACTTCGTATCGCGACCGGTCAAACTGTCTGTCGGCCGCGACCTGATAAACTATCTGAAAGAGCGACCCGAACTCAGTTTCCGAATAAACTGACCCTCTTTCCGCCCAACTACCAAGGAGGGTGTATCAAAACTAAACCTATTTTTTAGACGCGGATTGTGCGGATTAAGCGGATTTCTTTATTACCTAACCCGCATAATCCGCTTTATCCGCGTCTAAAAGATAAGGATAGTTCGTTTTGCCCCTCTTTGTTTTACCCGCACTCCCATACAGCCCAGTCATTGCAAACTACACTTCGGTCATCGATATCCACACCCCGGAAACAAAACCATTGTATCACCATTCCTCCTCATCTACCTTTGTAGCGGCAAAGAGCAAGGAGCCGAGGCTTAGGGATAAGCTTCGACACGTGTGTTGCCCCAATAAATCTCTTCATCTTTAATTTTTAAGTGTTAAATGACAGGCATCGGCCATCCCTCTTATGGTCAATGTCAGAGTCCGGAGAGAACCGGGCAGGTAGTGGGGATACCGTTTACAGAGTATACCCTTTTTCAAGCCTTAACTATCAGCGGCCCCACTACTGCCTGGTTTCCTCCATTCTTTTGCCAGCGCCGGATGAACAGAAAGAACAGCCGGAGCAAACGACGAGCGGGCGAAACAACAACCATGCCCCAAAAGGACAAGGTGAACCCAAGAAGAGAGAAAAACAAAAGACGGAGAGCAAGCATAAAAAGACATATTAATACATCATATATAATAGGTATAAAGGAAACATAAGGAAACGATGGAAAAAAGATTATTACTGGCAAGTACAACACTGCTGCTGCTCGCCTCCTGCGGACAGCAAGCCGAAGAGGGCAAGGAATTGCCCCTCGTCAACACAGTAACAGCTGAACAAGTCTCAGCCCCCACCCTGCGGAGCTACACCTTCATATCCGAACCCTACCGGCAGGTTGACCTGTCCTTCCGGGTTGGCGGACCGGTGAAGACCTTCGACGTGCAAAGCGGACAGCACTTCAGCAAGGGCCAACTGATAGCCGCTATCGACGAACGCGACTTCCTCATCCGCAAGGAGCGCGCCGAAGCCCTCTACCGGCAGGCCGAAGCCGACTACCGCCGCGTGGCCAACCTCTATGAGAAGAACAACATATCGGGAACCAGCTACGAAAAGGCACGTGCCGACTATGCCCAGGCCAAGGCCGAAGCCGAATCGGCCACCAATGCCTGGCAGGACACCCGCCTGACAGCTCCCTTCGACGGCTACGTGCAGCAAGTCTGCATCGAACGCTACCAGGACGTCAAGGCTTCCATGCCGGTGGTGAGCTTCATCGACCTGTCGCGCATCAAGATTCAAGTCTACGTGCCCGAAAACCTGGCCTCCTCCCTGCGTACGGCAGAAGCCTTGCGTTCGGCCTGCCGCATCACCTTCGACGCCCTGCCCGAACAAGTATTCACACCCTCGGAGGCCTATCTGACCCGGACAGCCACCTCCAACAACATTTCATTCCAACTGACAGCACTTATAGACAATCCCTCCAACAGCTTGCCTGGAGGAATGGCCGGAAGCCTTTCGTTGTCCCTTCCTTTAACTTCTACCCCTTCCGTGCTCATTCCCCAGGCAGCTGTATGCCATAACGCCGAAAAAGGCAGCTACGTATGGACCGTAGGCGCCGACAACCGTGTCAGTGCGCAACCCGTCAGGCTGGGACGCCTCATGGACAACAACCGTGTGGAAGTGACCGACGGCCTCGACCACGGCCAGCGCATTGCCGCCAGCCGGCTGACATTCCTGCAAGACGGACAAGAAATAGCAACACAAGACAACCAACAATAAAGGATAAGGAGACAGAAGACAATGAAAGACATTGCCAAATTCTTTCTGAAGAACAAGGCCCTGAGCTGGTTGCTGCTGGGCCTCATACTCATAGGCGGCGTAGTGGCCTACAACGGCATGGGCAAGCTGGAAGACGCCCCCTTCACCATCAAGCAGGCCGTGGTGACCACCACCTACCCCGGCGCATCGCCATTGGAAGTGCAACAGCAGGTCACCGACGTGCTTGAAGAGTCCATACAGTCGCTGGGCGAACTCTACTACCTGAAGACCGACAACCGGGCCGGCCTGTCGAAGATTACCGTCTACGTGAAAAAGGAAATACGTGCCGACGCCATGCAGCAGCTGTGGGACAAGCTGCGCCGCAAGGTAAGCGACGTGCAGAGCAAGCTGCCGACCGGTGCCGGACCGTCGGTAGTGAACGATGACTTCGGCGACGTGCTGGGTGTGTTCTACAGCCTTAGCAGCGACACACGCACCTACCGCGAACTGGAAGACCAGGCCAAGCGCATCAAGAACGAGCTGCTGGGCGTGAAGGACGTGGCCAAGGTGGAACTCTTCGGCATCCAGAGCCGCACGATAGAAGTCAACGTCAACCAGGCACTCATGTCGCAAAGCGGAATCAGCATGGCCGACATTGCCGCCGCCTTCGACCGCCAGAACCGGGTAGTTGACGCAGGCGGACTGGAGACCGGCTCCAACCGCCTCCGCATAGAGGCCACCGGCAGCTTCAGCAGCCTGACGGAGCTGGAGAACCTGACCGTGACCTCGAAAGACGGCGCCTACTTCCGCCTGGGCGAGATTGCCACCCTCAGCGAAAGCTACCAGCACCCCGCCCGTAGCCTGATGCAGACCGACGGCACACCGTCAGTAGGCATAGCTATCTCCACCGTGGCCGACGGCAACGTGGTAGAGATGGCCGAACTGGTGGCACGCCGCATTGACGAGCTGAAAGCCGGCATGCCCCAGGGCTACCAACTGACAGCCATCTACGACCAGGGACATGAATCGGCCGTAGCCAACGACGGCTTCGTGCTCAACCTCATCATCTCCGTCATCACCGTCATTGCCGTGCTGCTCTTCTTCATCGGCATGAAGAACGGCATCCTGATAGGCAGCGGACTGGTGTTCTCCATCTTCGGCACCCTGATATACATGTACGCCAACGGCATCGCCCTGCAGCGCATGTCGCTGGCAGCCATCATCATAGCCATGGGTATGCTGGTAGACAACGCCATCGTGGTCTACGACGCCACCCTGGTGAACATGCAGCGCGGCATGCGCAAGCGCACGGCCATCCTGTCGGCCGTAAGCTCCACCGCCATGCCCCTGCTGGGAGCCACGCTCATTGCCGTGCTCACGTTCCTGCCCGTCTACCTCTCGCCCCACATCACGGGCGAGCTGCTGTCGTCGCTCTTCATCGTCATCGCCGTGTCGTTGCTGCTCAGCTGGGTGCTGGCCATCTCGCAGAACGTCTTCTTCGTGCAGGAGTTCGTGCGCCGCCCACGCCCCGAGGAGCTGAAGGGCGAATTGTTTCAAGGACACGTCTACCAGCTGTTCCGCCGCCTGCTGCGTGCAGTCATCCGGCGCAAGTACACAGTGGTAGCCGTCATGGTGGGGTTGTTACTGCTGGCGGGATGGGGATTCCGCTTCATCCCCCAGCAGTTCATGCCCTTGCTCAACAAGCAATACTTCTCTGTCGACATCTGGCTGCCCGAAGGCACGCGGATTGAAGAAACCGCCCGTCAGACAGCCCAACTGGCCGAGTACCTGTCGTCCTTCCCCGAAGTGAAGCACGTGTCGACCTTCGTGGGCCAGACCCCGCCCCGCTACTACCTGGCCAACGCCGCCTACGGCCCGCAGCCCAACTATGCCCAGTGCCTGGTAGAAGCCCGTACGCCCCAGGAAGCCCGCGACCTGCAGGAACGACTGCAACAGCAACTGCCCGCCCGCTGCCCCGACGCCTTGGCACGCGTCAACCGCTTTGAGCTGAACAGCATTCCGCAGGCACTCATCGAGGCCCGCTTCTGTGGCGACGACCCGCGCGTGCTCGACTCGCTGACCAATCTGGCCATCGACATCATGCGCCGCAACCCTAAAGTGCTGAATCCGCGCAACGAGTGGGGCAACATGGCCATGACCATGCGGGCAGCCTACAACCCCGTGAAGGCCGGACGCCTGGGCATGGGCAAGGCCGACCTGATGACAGCCGCCAAGAGCGCCAGCGACGGCGTATCGGTGGGCATCTACCGCGACGGCGACAAGAAAGTGCCCGTGCTGCTGCGCACCCAACCCGCCGAAAGCTGGGACCAGTATGCGCTGGAAGACCTGCCCGTGTGGAACGGACGAAACTCGGCACCGCTGGCACAGGTGGCCGACAGCATTGGCCCGGGCTGGGAATGGCCGCTGGTCAGGACCTACAACCGACAGCTGTCCATGGCAGCCCAGTGCGACGTGCAACCCGGACACACCATGAAGGAAGTGCACAGCGAAATCCGGCAGGCCATCGAGCAGATACAGCTGCCGCCGGGCTACACCTTCTTCTGGGACTCGCAATACAAGGACCAGCGCGAGGCCATGCAGGCACTCACCAAGTTCTTCCCCCTGGCACTGGTGTTCCTGGTGCTCATTCTGGTGGCGCTCTTCGGCAACTTCCGCCAGCCGCTCATCATCTTCCTTATCCTGCCGCTTTCGGTCATCGGGGTCGTCATCGGGCTGCTGCTCACCGGCTTCCAGTTCGGCTTCTTCTGCATAGCCGGCTGGCTGGGACTGCTGGGCATGATTATCAAGAATGTCATCGTGCTGATTGACGAAGTGAACGCGCAGCGCCGTGCCGGCGTGAAGGCCGACGAAGCCATTGTCGAAGCCACCGTATCGCGCACGCGCCCCGTGCTCATGGCAGCCATCACTACCATCATGGGCAGCATACCGCTGTTGTTCGACGTCGTGTTTGGCGGCATGGCGGCCACCATCGTCTTCGGACTGACGTTTGCCACCCTGCTCACGCTCTTCGTTACGCCCGCCCTCTATGCCGTGTTCTATCCCGAAGCGGCAGGCAAGAGTCTGCGCTGACGCCCATATCCTCCCCTCCTTCTGTTGGGTTCTGACAGCCCGGCAGCTGGTGAGAGGCAGACAAACATAGACCTTCAGCCAATGAAAGTATGAGATTGATATCTATTATAAGCCTTTTATTCAATTGTTAAAAGCCTTATAGAGTATGTCTATAAGCCTTATAGTGTTATATTAAAAGCCTTATAGACTTTGCCTAAAAGCCTTTTAATATAGCAGAAAGTACTACTCAGGGCACCCCGAAGTAGCACTGAACCACACCGAAACCAGCTGGATGAGAACGGCAACCGCCTGCTGCCTCATCGGAATAAACATAGTAAAGACATGAAACAGAAACATATCCTACTGCTGGCCTGCACCATGGCTACAACCAGCCTCGGGCTGCACGCACAAGACAGCCCGCTGCTCAACGACTATCGCACCTTGGTAGAAACCTACAGCCCCGACCTGCGGGCGGCCCAGCATGCTGCCGGTGCCGGCCAGGAAGCACGCCAGTCGGCACACGCCGACTTCCTGCCCAAGCTGTCGGGCAGTGCCAACTTCAACTATACAGGCAATCCGCTCCGGCTCGATGTCAACCTGCCCGGCACCGACGCTGCCTACACCTTTGAAGGGCGCGACACGAAATACGGCACCTCGCTCAACCTGTCGCAACCCCTCTATACCGGCGGAGCACTGCGTGCCGGATACGACAAGGCACGCGCCGAGGAGGCCATGGCACGGCAGGAGGTGCAACGCGTGACGAACAACCTGCGCCACGAGGCCGATGTACGCTACTGGACCAGCGTGGCGAGGCTGGAACTGGCAGGCGTGGCTGGCGACTACCGTCGGGCCGTGGAACAGCTAGTCGACGTGGTACGCCATCGCGTTGAACAGGAATATACCGACCGCAACGACCTGCTCATGGCCGAAGTACGCCTGAACGACGCCAACTACCAGGTGCAGCGCGCACATAACGAAGCCGAAGTGGCCCGCCTGTCGCTCAATGCCCTGGCCGGCTATCCGGCCGACCGGCACATAGCCACCGACACGCTGGTGGCCGCCCTCAGCACCGTGCAGCCCATGCCGCTGGGAGTGGACGCCGCCCTGGCTCGCCGCCCCGAAATGAGCCAGGCCGAGCTGAACGTCAGCGCCCGGCAGTCGGCCGCCCGCGTGGCCAATGCCCGCTACCTGCCCCAGCTTTCCATCGGGGTGGACGGCAGCTACTCGTCGCCGGGCTACGACTTCCACGCCGACCTCGACCCCAACTATGCCATCTACGCCAAGCTCAGCGTGCCCATCTTTGAGTGGGGCAAGCGCCGCCACACGCGCAACATGGGCCGCTATCAGGTGGACATGGCCCGCGAACAGCGCACCCTGGTGGCCGACGGACTGCGGCTGGAAGTAGAGACGGCCTGGTGCAACTATACGCAGGCCGTGGAGCAAGTGCGGCTCACCGAAAGCTCGCTGCGCAAGGCTGCCGAGAGCGAAACGCTGGCCATGGACAAGTATCGCGAGGGCAGCATCTCCATTGTAGAGGCCATCAATGCACAGCTCTACCACCAAGAGGCCAGGCAAAACCACATACAGGCCAAGCTGAACGCCTGCCTGGCAAAAAGCGCACTCGACAGGGCTTGCGGTGAGTGATAATTCCTTATCTTTGCCATGCTGTAACAGCCTAACAACTTGCCTTATGCCAACAGACCGACGCCAACTGCTATGGGACATCCTGCTCTACTCGGGGCTGGGTTGCTTCTCTTATTTCTTCCTGGTGCGCTATGCCGACATCCCCCTGCGCCAGCAGGACCGGCTGCTCACGCCCCAGGCCTTTGTGGCCGTCATGTTGCTGTTCAACGGCGTAGGGCTGGGCATGCGCTACACCCTGCAACGGATGCGGCGCAGCTACCCCACGTTTCTCGACAGCCGCCGGCAGATGGTGCTTTTCTTCGTGCTTTCGGGGCTGTTTCTGCTGGCGCTCAACTACCTGCTGCTGGTGTCGGTCAAGCTGCTGCTGGGAGTGGCCCAACCCTTCGCCGTGGTCTATTCGGGCATACGCCTGCTGCTCATCACCTGGCTCACGGAGATGGTCATCATCAGCCAGTCGGTCAGCAACCGCTTCTACAAAGACCTGCTTGCCGCCTACCGCCGCACCCGCCGGCTGGAAGAAAGCGCCCTGCAGGCCCGCTACATGGCGCTGCAAAGCCAGCTCAACCCGCACTTCCTGTTCAACAGCCTCAACACGCTGATAGCCGAAATAGAGTATAACCCGCAAAGAGCAGTAGGCTTCACGCGCAACCTGTCCGACGTCTACCGCTACATTCTGGTCTGCCAGGACAAGCGCCTGGTCAGCCTGCGCGAGGAAATGGAGTTTGTCAACACCTACGTGGAGCTGCACCGGGTCAGGCTGGGCGACTGCCTCACCGTAGACTGGCACATGGACGAAAAGCTGGCCGAAGCCCAGCTGCCACCGCTCACCCTGCAACTGCTGGTGGAGAACATCGTGAAGCACAATGTCATCAGCCTGTCGCGTCCTATGACGGTGACGGTAGAAGCCGTAGCGGACGACAACGATGGAAGCACCTGGCTGCGCGTGTCAAACCCCATCCATCCCAAGCTGGGAGCCCTGACGGGAGGGAAAGGACTGGCCAACCTGAACCAGCGCTACCAATTGCTATGTGACAAGGAAATCAAGGTGGACCGGGAAAATGATTGTTTTACCGTTAAAGTACCCCTGTTCTATGAATGACCTGACAAACAACCAACGAATACGGGCCGCCATCATCGAGGACGAGCTGCCCGCCGCCCGCCTACTGCAAGGCATGCTGGCCGAACTGCGCCCCCAGTGGGAAATACTGCTCCTGCCCGGCACGGTGGAGGAGGCCGTGCAATGGTTTGCCGGGCATCCGCACCCCGACATCCTGTTTCTCGACATACAGCTCACCGACGGTCTGTCGTTCTACTTCATCGAGCAGGCCCGGCCCGAGAGCATGATTGTCTTTACCACAGCCTACGACGAGTATGCCGTCCGTGCCTTCACGGTGAACAGCATCGACTACCTGCTGAAACCCATCCACCGCGAACGGCTAGCCGACGCCATACAGAAGTTTGAACGGCTGACAGCTCCCCGCATACACGAACTGAACAGCCGACTCGACGTGCAGGAACTGATTCAGGCACTTGCCGACCGTAACACGCGCCGCTACCGCACGCGCTTCCTCATCAGCGGCCCGCGCAGCCTCTATACGCTGAACGTAGACGAGGTGTGCTACTTCTATTCGGAAGAAAAGATAACCTTTGCCGTGACGGCCGACCGCCGTACGCACATCATCGACCTCCCGTTGGCCAAGCTGGAAGAACAGCTTGACCCGCAGCAGTTCTTCCGCGTCAACAGGCAGTACATCCTCTCGGCACCCTGCATACGCGACATTGAGCCCTACTTCAACGGCAAGGTCGTTGTACACGTAGTTCCTGCAACCGACAGCCCCATACAGGTGAGCCGCGAGAAGGTGGCCGCGCTGAAAATGTGGCTGAATTACTGACAACAGCGAAAACGGCCGGAACGCACAAGACACCCAAAAGCGACTGAATTACTGAAAACAGAGTGAAAAGAAACACATCTTCTGTCACAGCCCCGACATGCCGGTAAACGAAGATTGTAAAATGTAGTTATTTTGTTTGGTACGAATGAACCAAATCTGATTTGTTATCGTTATCTTTGCTCGGTCATTCGGTTCGGGCAAAGCGCAACCTGCTACCTATGGTTCAGGCCCTCTCCCGGAAGAACGACACGAAAGAGAGCAAGAATAATCAAAACATAATTTATAACTTAATCACTTAGAAGAGATGGCTTTAGAAATTACTGACAACAATTACAAAGAGATTCTGGCAGAAGGCAAGCCGGTAGTTATTGACTTCTGGGCACCCTGGTGCGGTCCCTGCAAGATGGTAGGCCCCATCATTGAAGAACTGGCAGCCGAATACGAAGGTAAGGTTGCAATCGGCAAGTGCGACGTAGACGACAACAACGACGTTGCTACCGAGTTCGGCATCCGCAGTATCCCCACTGTGCTTTTCTTCAAGGACGGCCAGCTGGTAGACAAGCAAATCGGTTCTTCTCCCAAACCGAAATATGTGGAGAAGATTGAAGCGCTGCTCAAGTAAGAATACATTGCGAAACCAAAAGGGGCGTGCAACTCCATGCACGCCACGCCCCTCCGACAAACTGAATTAATATTAATACCAAAAGAATTATGGGACTGGAAGACGATTTCTTGAAGGACGATGTGGACGATGAAAAGACCATCGCGTACATCAAAAACTATTTGCCGCAGGATTTGAAGGAGAAATTCTCCGACGATGAGTTCTACTACTTCCTCGACTTGCTCGACGAATACTATGCCGAAAGCGGTATACTCGACGCTCAACCCGACGAGGACGGATATATTGATATTGATTTGGAAAAGATTGTGGACTACATCGTGAAGGAAGCCCGCAAGGACGGTATGGGCGAATATGAACCGGACGACATTCTGTTCGTCGTACAGGGCGAAATGGAATATACCGATTCGCTGGGCGAAGAAGAATAAACGGACGGAGTACCGAATAAAAAAGACGGGCTGCAAGCCGGGGAAGAGATAATCCCTACGGTTTGCAGCCCGTTCCTTTTTCCGGTCACGGTCCCCATGCCGGCAAGCGCTAAGCAACCGGCGTATTCAGGTAGAAGAATACGGCCGTGCAGATGAGGATAACACCCAGCACGCCGTAGAACCAGCGTGCCTGCCGGCGACCCACGTTCTGCACGATGAACTGCGTGTTGCGTGCCGTGAAGAACCAGTTCCAGTCCATCAGCGCGGCCAGCAGCGCAATGATGCCGGCCAGGGCAAAGATGCCTTGAATGATGTATTGACTCATGCAGTGTCTTCCTTTAGGTGTTCACAGGTCAGTTGGCCTCTTCCATCGTCACCTTGCGCGCACCGCCGTCCACTTCCTCAATGGTCACGTTGACAGCATTGCCGGGCAGCAGGTCTTCTATCAGTTCGGGCCACTCAATGAAGCACACGGCACCGCTGTAGAAGTAATCTTCGTAACCCATGTCGTAAACTTCATCCAGCTTCTTGATGCGGTAGAAGTCGAAGTGGTAAATCAGTTCGGCAGTCTCTTCCGAACGGTACTCGTTGACAATGGCAAAGGTGGGCGAAGTGATGACGTCCTTTACGCCCAGTTCCTCACAGATAGCCTTGATAAAAGTAGTTTTTCCGGCTCCCATCTTGCCATAGAAAGCAAAAACGGTGTTGTCGCCCATGTTCTGTACGAATTGCTTGGCAGCTTCGTGTATCTGCTCCAGCGATTGAATGTTTATTTCCATGTTCTTTCAGTTTATTGTTATGTTCAAATTCTTGTTTCTCTGTCAGTAATTTCCGGCATAGGGCTATTCGGGCCTGTTTAGCAAGATAAGCGGAACAAGCATTTCTTCCATCGATATGCCTCCGTGCTGGAAAGTGTCGGCGTAGTAGCCGGCATGGTAATTATAGTTGTTGGGATAGACAAAGAAGTCTTTTCCCGTGGCAAAGATGTAGCGCGAACTCAGGCTGGGAGCCGGCAGGTGGGCTTCGGCCGGACGCGATACTTCAAATACCTGCTTCGGATTGTAGGTCATGTTGCGCGACAGCTTGTAGCGCAGGTTGGTATTGATTTCGTTCATCGAACTTTGCACCTTGACCGGATTGTTCACGCGGATGCTGCCATGGTCAGTGGTCAAGATAATCTTATAGTTGCGGCCGGAGAGTGCCTTGAACAGGTCGCGCAAGGGTGAATGGCGGAACCAGGACAGCGTAATGCTGCGGTAGGCGGCCTCGGTAGAAGCCAGCTCGCGTATCATTTTGTTCTCCGTGCGGCTGTGGCTCAGCATGTCTATGAAATTGAAGACGGCAATGTTCAGGTCGTTCTTGTCCAGCGAAGGCAGTTGAGCGATGAGTTTCTCGGCGGCCGCGGCATCGTTTATCTTGTGGTAAGAGAAGGTATGCTGACGGCGATAGCGGTCGAAGAGGGTCTGTATCAGCGGAGCCTCGTTCAGGTTCTTGCTCTCCTCTTCGTCCTCGTCAATCCACAAGTCGGGAAACAGGCGGACTATCTGGTCAGGCATCAGGCCTGAAAAAAGTGCGTTGCGGGCATACTGGGTAGTGGTGGGCAGGATGCTGTAATAGAGTTGCTCTTCAACGTTGAACAGACCGACTATCTCGGCTGCCAGCACACGCCACTGGTCGTAACGGAAGTTGTCGAGCACAATGAAGAAGACCTTCTCGCCACGGTCGAGCAGCGGCAGCAGGAAGTGCTTGAAGATGTCGGGGCTCATCAGCGGACGTGCGTCGCGTACCTGCTGCGGTGCCTTGGGGTCCATGGCTGCCATCCAGCCCATGTACTCGTGCTTCACAAAGCGGGCAAAGGCGGCGTTGGCCTCGTTCTTCTGCATGGCCAGCATCTCGCCCATGGGGCTGTCGCTGCTTTCCAGTTCCAGTTCCCAGTAGACCAGCTTCTTGTAAAGCTCTATCCACTCCGTGGCCGACAGTCTGTCGTTAATTTGCATGCCTATCCGGCCAAAATCCTGCTGATAGGTGGTTTGGGTCACCTCGCTCACGATATCCTTGCGGTGGAGGTTCTTTTTAAGCGAAAGCAATATCTGGTTGGGGTTGACAGGTTTTATCAGGTAGTCGGCAATCTTTTGTCCGATGGCCATGTCCATGATGTTCTCTTCCTCGCTCTTGGTCACCATGACAACCGGAACGGTGGGACAGATGTCCTTTATCATCGAAAGGGTTTGCAGACCACTCAGTCCGGGCATGTTCTCGTCCAGCAGAATCAGGTCGTAGGTAGTGGCACGGCAACAGTCCAACGCGTCCTGCCCGTTGGTCACGGTGTCCACCTCATAGCCTTTTCCTTCCAGAAACATGATGTGCGGACGTAGCATGCTTATCTCGTCGTCTACCCACAGCAACTTGTCTTTTCTCATCTTTTCCCCTTTCCTTATTACTATTTACTCCTCAAAAATAATCAAATCTTCCTCATCCTCACCAGCTTCGCCCTGATTATTTTCATCCTCTTCCTCTTCGGGCTTCTCCTCCGGCAGGTTCTGCAAGGGTTCATCCAGCGTGTAACCCTTCAGTTCCGGCTCAGGAATGGTGGCGAAATAGCGACGGAAGAAGCCGTCGTAGTCGTCAAAGCTATAGTCTTTCAGCATCAAGGCATAGTTGTCTTCGGATATCAGGATGGCACGTATGCCGCTCAACCGTTCGGCCAATTGCGGATTCTCGTACAGGCGACGGAAATACTGGTAAGCCTCGTCATAGTTGGCAAACGGCCGCACCTGCAACATGCCTATACCCCGCTCGTGGGCAAAGCTCAGGTCGAAATTCTTCACCAGGAAGGTGCTGAAGTTGTAGCGTGCCACCTCATAGAGCAACTGGTTTTCGTTCAGACTACCCTCTTCGTAGGCCAGCATAAAGAGGAAAGGTACGTCACGCCGGCGACTGAAAGCACTGTCGGGCAACACTACATCGGCACGCGTACTGTCGGCCGTCAGATTACCCGCCTCAGCCAGTGCCGCGCTGCGCCGCTTCCATATGCTGCCAAAGCCAGTACTTTCGCGAGCCAGCAGCCTGCCTTCCTGCACGCCGCGCAAGATGTGGGCGGCCAGGTCGGTTATTTCGTTTTCAGGATAATTCTGCACTACCTGCTTCAATCCTTCCAAGAACTCTTTCTGCTTACCGGCCATCAGCTGTGAGGCTGCCTCCAGAAACAGGAATTTAGGCCGGTGAACACCCAGCGGATACAGTTCGCCAGACTTTCGGGCTGCTTCGGCCACAGCCTCGTAGCGTCCCGCCTCATAGTCGGCATACGCCCGGGCATAGAGCGAATCTTCCCGATGGCGGCCATAGCGGGCATTGTCCACAAAGTCGGGGTCGGCCAGGATACGTGTGAAACGACTGTCGGGGAAGCGCGCGAGCAACGAATCGCGGAAAGCCCCGGCCCGTTGCAGAGCCAATCCGTTTCCATCGCCCCGGTAATTGCGTTCCATTTCCAACAGGAACAGCTGGTACAGGGCCTCATCCGCCCGTTCAAAGTCCGGGAACCGCTCTACCAACCGGGTCAGCAACCGTTCGGCCTGCACCAGGTTGTGCATGCGCTCCCTGAAGAGGACGCCCGCCTGAAACAGGGCTTCCATCAGCTGTTGGTTGGAGGCCTGCATGGCTTCCTCGGTCAGCGGTATCTGCGCCAGGTAATAGACCGGATTGTGCAGTTCATTCCCCGTAGTGTCGGCCACCGCCGGCTGTCCACCGGTAGCCGGTGCCTGCAGGGAGTCGGCTGCCAAGCCATCGGCAGCAACATCCGCTTGCAGGCCGGTGCTGTCTTCGGGCTCGCTGTAGTCCACTTCCTCAAAGTCGTCCAGTGCCACCACCGTCTTGTTGCTCCGCCGCCAGTTATCTTCCAGCTTACGCTTGCCCCAGGTGCGCAAGAACTCTGTCCGGCCCCTCTCCACCGCCTGCTGGTTGTAGAAGTACCACTCCTGGCTGGACGTGCCTCCCATGGAAACTTCCGGCATGGCCACTGCCGGTTGCCTGCCTATCGCTCCCTGCAACTGTGCCACTTGCATCTTCTGTTCCTCCAGTTCGGCATCTTCGGCTGCCTGGCGTTCGGCCTCCTCGCGTGCCTTCACTTCGGCAATGATGCGTTCCACCACCGCCATCCGTTCTTCCTCGCTCAGACTGGCCAGATGCTGCAAACTGTCCTGCAACTGGATGGTGCTGACATGAGGTACCAGTTCATCCAGAATCTCGGACCGACGCACCGTCTCCTTATAAGCCTTATGTTCCTGGCCCAACAGGGCTATGGCATCGGTATAAGCCCGAGCCGCCTCGGCATAACGTTCCTGCGCCCAAAAGATATTTCCAAGCGACAACTGCAAGACGCCTTTCTCCACACCGCCACCTGTACTTTTCTCCACTCCGGTCTGATAGGCCTTCACAGCCTTTGCCGTGTCCTGACGCGCCAGATATACATTGCCCAGCCCGTAATAAATTCGTTCCTGATAATCCTTGTTCTTACCATCGCGAGCCAGCTTCAGCAGCCGTTGCGCCGCCTTGTCGGCCTCCTTCGGCGGCACCACCTCCGACTGTGCAATACGTGCGCTCAGCGACAGCTGATAAGGCGGATTCAGCCTGATAGCCTTGCCGTATGCCTGATAAGCGGCTGCCGGTTGCTGGGTCAGCTGGCAGACTTGTCCCAACAGATAGTATCCGCGTGCCCGCTGCCACCGGCTGCGCTCGCCCTCCACCGCCTGCCGCAGGTAGGGCACCGCCTCTTTCAGTCGTCCGGCCCGCAGCAGCATGTCAGCCCGAGCCGATGCATACGCTGTGTGCAGCGAGGCCGGCAGGCTGTCGTTGTTGGCACGGTTCAGGGCGTCTTCAGCATCGTAGTTCCAGCCCAGTGCCGCATAGCACTGCGCCTGCCTTATCAGTGCCTCGCCCGTAATGTCGGGCTGCCCCTTGTAGAGGCGGGCTATGTAACTGAACGTAACGGCGGCTTCCTCAAAAGCTCCCTTCTGAAACTGCGCCTTGCCCAGCAGCATCCAGGCATTGTGCAGGAAGGGGTTGAACTCCCGCCGTGCCAGCCACTTCCTGTATTCGGGAGTATAGGCCCGGCCCGGCGTACGCATCGGACGACGCTTGATGGAGTGTCGTCCGATGGCCTTCTGAGCCTTCTCTATGGCACGGTCGAACTCGGCTGTGCCAAGGGCGGCCGTGGCCTTGTTGCCCACGGGATAGAGCGGAATCATTTCCAGATAATTGTCCTGATTGCCTTCCTGCTGCGCCAGCAGTCCGGCCTTGTAGGCCTCATTGCCGTTGAAGTAAACGTTGTAACGGGTGGTCAGTGCATGATAAAAGCGGCTGCCTGCCGTATTCTTGCGCGTAGAACAGCCTGCGAAAAAGATAAGTAGCAGCGTCAGCACGCCGACCGCCTTTGTACAACTGCTTTTACGGCCTTGCATGCGAAATAGATTAGGATGGAAACAAATATGATGGAGGCTCCCGAAGGAATGTTCCAGTAGAAGGACAGCAACAGGCCCCCCAGACAACCTACGCAACCCACCACAATGGACAACAGGATGATGCGCTTGAAGCTGGCCGTAAACAGGTTGGCCGTCATCTGCGGTATGGTGAGCAGCGAAATGACCAGCACAATGCCTACCATGCGCAGGCACGACACAATGGCCAGGGCTATGAACAGCATCATGACATACTCCAGCGTGCGCACCGGCAGCCCCTGTGAACGGGCGAACTCACGGTCGAAGGCTATGCAGACAATGGTATTGACCTGCAGGAAGAAGAATACAGCCAGCACTACTGCCAGCGCGGCCAGCAGCAAGAGGTCGGACACGTCGATGGTCAGGATATTGCCAAACAGATAGGCCGACAGGTCGGGCGCAAACCCCGGCGAAAGATAGGAAAAGATGACGCCCAGCGCCATGCCCAACGCCCAGAACACGGCAATGGCCGAGTCCTCGCGCATGTCGGTGCGCTTGCTCAACCATTCCACACCGAAAGCCGACAGTACAGCAAACACCGTGGCCGAGAGCAGGGGCGAAATGCCGGTGTATAGTCCCAGCCCGATGCCTCCGAACGAGGCATGCGTCAGCCCGCCGCTGATGAATACCAGCCGACGGCAGACAATGTAAGTGCCCACAATGCCGCACACGATGCTGGCAAGCAGACTGCCCAGCAAGGCGTGTTGAAAGAATGTATATTGCAGTAAATCCATGTTGTTCAGCGGTTAGTGGTAAGTGGTTAGTGGTTAGTGATTAGTAAGTAAAACTATCAATCCTCCCCTTATTACATTCCCCTACGTTCGCGTACAATCAGCAGCACCTCGTCCTTGATACCCTCGGGCAGGGCAATGCCGCGCAACTGGAGGCTGCGCACCCAGCCTGCCACATCCTCGGACTGCATGGTGTAGAACACGTCGCGAAATTCGTCCTCCTGTTCGGGCGTATAGGCATCGGGACTGACACCGATGTAGCGGTCCAGTTCCTCGTCGTCGTAGTACTCTATCTTCTTGCTGACGGCGGCCAGCAGGCTCTCCTTTTCGCACACTTCGTGCTGCCCGCAACATTCCTGGTCCACTTCCTTTACCTCGGGCATGGCCTCCAGTTCGCCACTTTCCACTTTTTTCTGCAGCCGGCGGTTGCGTATCGTTCCGGCCACGGCGGCCACCACGGCCAAGGCTATCAAGCTAATAATGAGTATCCACATGACTTTACGTTACTTGCAAACTCTCCCCAACAGTAGGGAGGGACAAAGATAGGTATTCCCAATGAAAAAAGCGGAATATTGCGAAGAGTTCTTTACTTTTGCAGGCCAAAACCACAGTTATATCAGCAATATATGAATCAGACCGACCGCCAAATACTCCGCATAGCCTTGCCCTCCATCGTGTCGAACATCACCGTGCCTCTGCTGGGGCTGGTGGACGTGGCCATCGTGGGCCACCTGGGTGCACCTGCCTACATCGGCGCCATAGCCGTGGGCGGACTGATGTTCAACATCATCTACTGGGTGTTCGCTTTCCTGCGCATGGGCACCAGCGGCATGACATCTCAGGCCTACGGACGACGAGACCTGCCTGAGGTGATGCGCCTGCTGCTGCGCTCCGTCGGTGTGGCCATGGCCGTGGCACTGTGCTTCATAGTGCTGCAAACGCCTGTCAGGCAGGCTGCCTTCCTGCTGATTCAGCCCAGCGGCGAGGTAGCCCGGCTGGCAGCTACCTACTTCCACATCTGCATCTGGGGCGCACCCGCCATGCTGGGGCTGTACGCACTGACAGGCTGGTACATAGGTATGCAAAACTCGCGCACGCCCATGCTGATAGCCATCGTGCAGAACGTGGTGAACATAGCGGCCAGCCTGGCATTGGTCTACGGCTGCAGCCTGAAAGTGGAAGGCGTGGCGCTGGGTACACTGATAGCGCAATGGGCCGGACTGCTGACCGGACTCTTCCTGTGGACACGCCACTACCGCAGGCTGTGGAAATACCTGCGTGTCTGTGGGCACACCCTGTGGCAAGCCGATGCCCTGCGCCGCTTCTTCGGGGTCAACCGCGACATCTTCCTTCGCACCCTCTGCCTGGTGGCCGTCACCCTCTACTTCACCTCGGCCGGAGCCTCGCAGGGCGAAATCATTCTGGCGGTCAACACCCTGCTCATGCAGCTCTTCACTCTCTTCTCCTACGTCATGGACGGCTTTGCCTTTGCGGGCGAGGCACTGAGCGGACGCCACATAGGGGCACAAAATCAGCAGGCTTACCGAACCACCGTGCGCCGACTCTTCGGCTGGGGCGGAGCCATGGCGGTGCTGTTCACCCTGGTCTATGCCCTGGGCGGCAATGCATTCTTGGGCCTGCTGACCGACGACAGACAGGTGATAGCCTCTGCCGCCGACTACTTTCCCTGGGCAGTGGCCATACCGGCGGCAGGCATCGCCGCCTTCATCTGGGACGGCGTATTCATAGGCGCCACCGCCACGCGCCCCATGCTGCTGTCCATGGCGGTGGCTGCCGCCTGCTTCTTTGCCGTCTACTTCGGCCTGCGTCCCATAATGGGCAACCATGCCCTGTGGCTTGCCTTCCTGCTCTACCTCTTGATGCGCGGGCTGGTGCAGACATGGCTGGGCAGAAGTGTGGAGCGGAAAGCATTCCAACAACGATAGCCCGCGGGGCTTCTATTTATTCAACAATCCGAGAATAAAAAAAGTAGAACATTCTATTTTGTACATTTACTTGTACCCACTATATTTGCGGCAACTTATATCACAAACGAACAATAACTGCATGAAAAAATGTTTTATCGCACTGGTTGCATGTTTTTTCTGCACCAGTCTGGCACTACAAGCCAAAGACGTAAAAGGAACAGTGGTTGCCCAGGCCGACGGGCAGCCGATAGTGGGCGCTGAAGTCATGGTAAAGGGCACCGAAATCTCGACCCTGACTGATGTGGACGGCCGCTTCCTGCTGACCGACGTACCTGATGACGCCAAGAAAATCAGGATACACTTCATGGGTATGGAATGGCGCACGGTCAGCATACCCGACGAGGGTGAAATCTTTGTCAAGCTGCAGCGCGAAGAACGCAAGTTGACAGTATTTGTCACGGCCGGAGTCACCGCCGCCAACCCAAAGAGTACCGATGAAGGCTTTGCCAAAGCCAGTGGTGAAATTGGCTACCAGACAGGCTTTGGGGTTAGCATTGCCCTGTCGCGCCTGATTTCGCTTTCGCCCTCCATCAATTTCAGCCGGCAAAACAGCACTTGGAAAATGCGCGACGAGAACGGGGAATTTGTTGAGATGAAAACCACACCAACCAACCTGACCATCCCCGTACTGGTCGACTTCAAGATATGGGGCAGCAACAACTTCAAGACATTGATGAGAGTAGGCCCTTACGTAGGATTGGGACTGCAGGGAAAGTGCAAGATTGGCGACATAGAACAAGACCTGTTCAAGAAGATTGAAGGAACTGATGAGAGCCTGTTTAAGAAAGTAGATGCCGGACTGTCTCTGGGCGTAGGCTTCATTTACAAGCATCTGTTCCTTGGAGCAGACATACAATGGGCGGCTACACCGTTCTATACGGACAAGCAGCGTGATGTCGACCTTAACAATCTTACGACCACCATCTCGTTAGGCTACTACTTCTGACACGCTAGAACCGAAAGCAGCCTTTCCCGGCAACTTTCTACACATACAGGCGGGAGCAAACACAAAAAAAGTGAACACTTACACTTTGATTCTTCGTTTGCTCCCACTATATTTGTAGCAATTTATACCTTAAAAAAGAAGAAAGACATGAGAAGATGGTTTATTTTGCTGGCAGCATCCTTATTATCCACTAACCTGACGATGCTGGCCAAAGACGTGAAAGGAACAGTGATTGCCCAGAAAGACGGTCAGCCCGTCATGGGAGCTGAAGTGATTGTGAAAGGAACGGAAATCAGTACGGTGACCGACGTGGACGGCCGATTCATACTGGAGGATGTGCCCGACGATGCCAAGAAAATACAAATCATCTCCATCGGCCTGCAAAGCCGCACCGAAAGGATTCCCGAAGAGGGCGAACTGCTGGTGAAGATGAAACGGGAGGAAAAGGTGGTGACACCGTTTGTCAAAGCGGGCGTAGCCTTCACGAGAGCGCAAGGAGGCGAGAGCAGTGCCACCAAAACTTGTGTGGGATATACCGCCGGAGTAGGTGTCAGCTTTGCGCTGTCGCACTTCATATCCATCACACCGTCGGTCACGCTGAGCCAGAAGCCGTCGGAATGGAACGAGCAGGGCTACTTCCCCGGCACCAACGAACCTATATATGGCGAAGAAATGAACGTTCGCACCGAACCGCTCTACCTGACCGTACCTGTCATGTTCGACCTAAAGCTCTGGACTAAAAACAGCAACAAGGTAATCATCAGTGCCGGCCCGTATGTGGGCTTTGGCCTGGGTGGCCAGTGGAAGGTCAACGACGAGGAAGGCGGTGACCTCTTTACCGGAAATGACGGCGAAGAAGCGCTGTTCAAGAAATTCGACGCCGGCCTGCAACTGGGAATAGGTGGCATCATCAGACACTTCTACATAGGCGTGAACAGCATAATGGGATTGACTCCAATCAGCAATGTCGGCCTGCTGGACGATTACCGTAACTTCAGCGTGGAGATGTGTGTTGGCTACTACTTCTAAGTAAATGCAGACAGCACATGAAGCCCTCGCAAATACTCTACATCAAAAACATGGTGTGCAACCGCTGCATCATGGTAGTCAAGGCTCAGCTCTTGGCGCTGGGCCTGCACCCGCTGTCGGTAGAACTGGGACGCGTGGAACTGGCCGAGGCGGTGGACGACTCGCTGATGCAGTCCATACGCCAGACGCTTGAGCCGCTGGGCTTCGAACTGATTGACGACCGCCGCTCGCTCCTGACCGAGCAAATCAAGGCGGCGGTCATCGAACTGGTGCACTACAGCGACCAGCCGCCCAAGACCAACCTGTCCGACTACCTGGCTACACGCCTCAACCATGACTATAGTGCCCTGAGCAAGCTCTTCTCAGAGACCACGGGCACTACCATCGAGAAATACCTCATTGCCCAAAAGACGGAACGTGCCAAAGAGCTGCTGATTTACGGCGAGCTGTCCATCGGCGAGATAGCCGACCTGCTGAACTACTCCAGCACCGCCTACTTCAGCTCGCAGTTCAAGAGCCAGACCGGACTGACGCCCGGCCAGTTCCGCCAGTTGCGCGAGAACCGGCGCAAGCCGCTGGACCAGGTCTGAAATCTTATAAATCCTATCCATAATTCCATAATCCCGTAACCGGCCGGCCTGCCTATCTTTGCCCGCAGAAAGGAACAATCAAAAGTGAACTAAAGATATGGCAAACAAACAACTGACCCAAGAAACCTTTCCTGTGACGGGAATGAGCTGTGCAGCCTGCGCCGCACGTGTGGACAAGACGCTGAACCGACAGGAGGGCGTGACCCACGCCGCCGTCAACTATGCCGCAGCCACCGCCACCATTGAATACGACCGGAGCCTTTGCTCTCCCCAGTCGCTGCGCCAGGCCGTGCAGGACGCCGGCTACGACCTCATCATCACCCACACCGGACACGAAAGCGAAGAAGTGGAGGAAACCCACCGCCGCACGTACCGCGCACTGCGTTTCCGCACCACGTGGGCCATTGTGCTGTCACTGCCGGTATTGGTGACGGGCATGTTCTTCATGCACCAGCCTTGGGCCAACCCGCTGATGTTTCTGCTGTCTACCCCGGTGGTGTTCTGGCTGGGGCGCGGCTTCTTTATCAACGCCTGGAAGCAGCTGAAGCACCGCTCGGCCAACATGGACACGCTGGTGGCAGGCAGCACGGGCATAGCCTGGCTGTTCAGTGTCTTCAACATGGCGTTTCCCGACTTCTGGCTTGAGCGTGGCATCGAGCCGCATGTCTACTTCGAGGCAGCCAGCGTCATCATTGCCTTCATCCTGCTGGGACGGCTGCTGGAGGAGCGCGCCAAGGGACGCACGTCAAACGCCATCAGGAAGCTGATGGGGCTACAGCCCAAGACCGTGACCCTTGTGACCGGCGATGAACAGCGTACAGTGCCGGTGGAACACGTCAGCCCGGGCGACCTGCTGCTGGTAAAGCCTGGCGAACGGATTGCCGTAGACGGTACCGTGGTGCAAGGCACCTCCTACGTGGACGAAAGCAGCCTGAGCGGCGAGCCCGTGCCCGTGGCCAAAGGGCCTGATGCCCAAGTCTATGCCGGCACCATCAACCAGAAAGGAAGTTTCCTGTTTCGTGCCGACAAGGTAGGTACAGACACCCTGCTGGCGCGCATCATACGCATGGTGCAAGACGCGCAAGGCACGAAAGCGCCCGTCCAACAGCTGGTAGACAGGATTGCCGCCGTCTTCGTGCCGACCATCATGGGCATTGCCGTGCTGGCGTTCATTGCCTGGATGATACTTGATGCCGAAAATGGATTCACCCACGGGCTGCTGGCACTGGTGACGGTGCTCATCATTGCCTGCCCGTGTGCTTTGGGACTGGCCACGCCCACTGCCATCATGGTGGGCATAGGCAAAGGAGCCGAACTGGGCATCCTGATTAAAGACGCCGACAGTCTGGAAACGGCACGCAAGGTAGACACCGTGGTGCTGGACAAGACCGGCACCGTGACCGAAGGCCATCCGGTAGTGACGCACCTGATATGGGAAGACCCGTCCACACCGTTGCCCGGCATCTTCCTCGGTCTGGAAAGTCTGTCCGAGCATCCTCTGGCCGAAGCAATAACACAACACCTGAAGGGAACGCAACCGGCCTCTGTGGAGGGCTTCGAAAGCATCACCGGACAAGGGGTGAAGGGCACCGTGCAGGGACGCACCTACTACGCCGGCAACCGCCGCCTGCTGGAAGAGCGCCACATCGCCCTGTCGCCCAGGCTGGAGGCAGAAGCCGCCCGTCTGGCCGGCGAAGCACAGACCGTCATCTGGCTGGCCGACGACAGCCGTGCCCTGGCACTGGCCGCACTGGCTGACCGGGTGAAACCCACTTCGGCAGCAGCCATCAGCAACTTGCGCCAACAGGGCATCGACGTGTGGCTGCTGACCGGCGACAATGAAGACACCGCCCGGCAGATAGCCAGACAAGCAGGCATCGACCACTTCCGCGCCGGCGTGCTGCCACAAGACAAGGCCCGCTTTGTACAATCACTCCAGCAGCAGGGACATGTCGTAGCTATGGCGGGCGACGGCATCAACGACAGTGCCGCCTTGGCACAAGCCGACCTGAGCATAGCCATGGGAAGCGGCAGCGACATAGCCATGGACGTGGCCAACATAACCCTCATGGCATCCGACCTGAACAAAATTCCCGAAGCCCTGCGACTCTCGCACCTCACCGTACGCACCATCCGCCAGAACCTGTTCTGGGCATTCATATACAACCTGATAGGCGTGCCCGTAGCAGCCGGCGTCCTCTACCCCGTGTGGGGCTTCCTGCTCAACCCCATGATTGGTGGGGCAGCGATGGCATTCAGCAGTGTCAGCGTGGTGACAAACAGTTTACGACTGGCGAGTAAAAAAATTCGATTGACAGCGGACAAGGGAGAAGAAACGACAAGCGGAGAATTGACGACTGTTGACGAAAAACCAGCTACAATAGAAGAAACACCCATAACAACGCTTAACGATAAACAAGAAATGAAGAACGAAATGAAACTGACAGTCAGCGGCATGATGTGCAACCACTGCCGCACACGAGTGGAAAAAGCACTGAACATGCTGGATGGCGTGCAGGCCAGCGTAAGCCTCAACCCGCCCCTGGCCGTGATAACCTTTACAGGCGAAAAAGACTACAGTCTGGAAGAACTACAGGCACAAGTGAACGAAGTAGCGGGCGAATACCCTCTACAGGAAGCATAAGGAAACGAAACGCAACCTCTCTGATAGCAGTTAACTCCCAACACGATAGCAGTTAACTACTTTCCCGTCAGCTGTTAACTCCTCTCTCGTCAGCAGTCCACTGCTATCAAGACAGGAGTTAACACTTTCCACACACCTGTTCCAGTCGCCCGGATTCGCCGCTGAAGCCCCTGTCCAAACCGGACATTGTCCCTCCCTTTCAGGCAAATACATAAAATCCTGACAGAATCATGCCCGGATTCGCAACGAAAACCCTATCTTTGCCAAAAACAGGAAATAACCATTCAAAAGAAAGATACAGATTATGGCAACATCTTACAAAAGAATTTTACTGAAGCTCAGCGGCGAGAGCCTGATGGGCGAAAAGCAGTATGGCATTGACGAGAAACGCCTGGCGCAGTATGCCGAGCAAATCAAGGAAATACACGAAATGGGCGTGCAGATAGGCATCGTCATCGGTGGCGGCAACATCTTCCGCGGACTGAGCGGTGCTTCGAAAGGCTTCGACCGCGTGAAGGGCGACCAGATGGGCATGTTGGCAACGGTCATCAACAGCCTGGCGCTGAGCTCGGCACTGGTGGCTGCCGGAGTGAAGGCACGTGTGCTGACAGCCGTACGCATGGAGCCCATCGGCGAGTTCTACAGCAAGTGGAAAGCCATTGAGTGCATGGAGGCAGGCGAAGTGGTCATCATGTCGGCAGGCACGGGCAACCCGTTCTTCACCACCGACACCGGCTCCTCGCTGCGCGGCATCGAGATTGAGGCCGACGTCATGCTGAAGGGTACCCGCGTGGACGGCATCTACACCGCCGACCCGGAGAAAGACCCTACGGCTACGAAGTTCCACGACATCACCTACGACGAGGTGCTGCGCCGCGGCCTGAAGGTGATGGACCTGACCGCCACCTGCATGTGCAAGGAGAACAACCTGCCCATCATTGTCTTTGACATGGACACCGTGGGCAACCTCAAGAAAGTGATTGCAGGCGAAGAGATTGGCACCCTGGTGCACAACTAATGCTTGCCGAGGCCGAAGCAAAAGTTCACACCCAGACTGATGTTCAGTTCGCGCCCTATGGTGCTGCTGCGGTAGGTGAATTCCTTTGCTCCGGCCTTTCTTGTCTTCGACCGGCAAATAGTCTTTCCTCCCCTCCCAAAAAATATCCCTCCACTGCCTCCTACCACCTCCGCGGACATCCGGTCCGCCCATCCGTGGTTTCTCCTGCCAGGAGGAACCTTTAGGAGGAGGTATATGCTATGCTTTTATATGCTTTGCTATGCTATGCTTTGCTTTGTGTACCAAATGTACCTAAATCGCGTTTTATAGCCCTTAATTGTTGCAATAATGGGCTTATTTGCGACAATTACTGGATTTTTACCCATTCACCGGGTAATGCCGGCACTGAAAAGACAAGGGAGGCCGAACAGAATGGCGACACGTCAAAAGCAGAGACCTCTGCCTCCGCTGCAAAATCCTCGCCCCGTTTGTTTGCACGAAAACAAAAAATACGCTACATTTGCCCTCATCCGAAAAAATATTTCAAAAAACAACCTGCAACAGCAACTCTAAAAAAACAGACGATATGAAAGACGTAAAAGACATCTTAGGCGAAGCACAGGAGAAAATGGACATGGCAGTGATGTATCTGGAAGACGCACTGGCTCACATCCGCGCCGGTAAGGCCGACGTTCGCCTGCTCGACGGCATCCGTGTAGACTCTTACGGTAGCATGGTGCCCATCAACAACGTAGCCGCCGTGACTACGCCCGACGCTCGCAGCATCGCCATCAAGCCGTGGGACAAAAGCATGTTCCGCGTCATCGAAAAAGCCATCATCGACTCTGCTCTGGGCATCATGCCTGAGAACAACGGTGAAATCATCCGCATCGGCATTCCGCCTCTGACCGAGGAACGCCGTAAGCAACTGGCCAAACAGTGCAAGGGCGAAGGCGAGACTGCCAAGGTAAGCGTGCGCAATGCCCGCCGCGATGCCATCGACCAGCTGAAGAAAGCCGTGAAGGAAGGCTTGGCCGAAGACGCACAGAAGGGTGGCGAAGAAAAACTGCAAAAAGTACACGACAAGTACATCAAGCAGATTGACGACATGCTGGCTGCTAAGGACAAGGAAATCATGACCGTATAACTTAAAATGAAGAATGAGGAATGAAGAATGAGCACACTGGCGAATGACCGGTTCAAGTTCTTCATTCTTCATCATCTGTTTCCAAGGCATTGAAAGGTTTAGTCATCAAAAATACAGGCAGCTGGTACCTCGTCAAAACCGACGAAGGCACAGAGGTGGAATGCAAGGTGAAAGGCAACTTCCGCCTGAAAGGCATACGCAGCACCAACCCGGTGGCCGTGGGCGACTACGTACAAATCATTCAGAACAAGGAAGGAACGGCCTTCATCACCGAAATAGAAGACCGGAAGAACTACATCATACGCCGCGCATCGAACCTCTCGAAGCAGTCGCACATCATTGCCTCAAACCTGGACCAGTGCATGCTGATAGTTACGGTCAACTATCCGGAAACCAGCACAACCTTCATCGACCGCTTTCTGGCATCGGCCGAGGCTTACCGCGTGCCGGTAAAAATCATTTTCAACAAGGTAGATGTCTACGACGATGACGAACTGCATTATCTAGACGGACTCATCAACCTCTACACCACCATCGGCTATCCCTGCTTCAAAGTGTCGGCCAAAGACGGACTGGGCATTGACGCCCTGAAGGAGGAGTTGAAAGGACGCATCACCCTGTTGTCAGGCCATTCAGGTGTAGGCAAGTCTACCCTCATCAACGCCATCCTACCCGACGCCGCAGCCCGCACGGGCGAAATCTCTACCGCCCACAACAAGGGCATGCACACCACCACTTTCTCCGAAATGTTTCCTGTCGACGGCAATGGATATATCATCGACACGCCGGGCATCAAAGGCTTCGGCACTTTTGACATGGAGACGGAGGAAATAGGCCACTACTTCCCCGAAATATTCCGAACATCGGCCGACTGCCGATACGGCAACTGTACCCACCGCCACGAACCGGGCTGCGCCGTGCGCCGTGCCGTGGAAGAACACTACATCAGCGAATCGCGCTACCAGTCCTACCTCAACATGCTGGAAGACAAGGAAGAGGGGAAATATCGGGCGGGATATTGACAAACGGATTAAAGCTTATCAGCACAGCCCTCTGTTAAAAAAACTATATTTTTCTCTTACCTATTAAACTATCCACACTTATTTCTGTCAAAAAGAATCATACAAGTCATTCACGAACTAATGCTATGACAATTTAAGACATGAATAAGAGAGTAAAATGGGGCATTATCATTCTGGTGGCAGCCGGTCTGGCCGGATGGGGCATTTATTCGCAGATGCCCAAGCAGAATGAAGAACTGGCGGCAGCCGACAAAATGGCAAACAGCCGCAGTAAAAGTAAAAAAGTACTGAACATAAACGCTACTATCATCAAACCACAGGTACTGACCGACGAAATACCTATCATTGGCAGCCTGCTGCCCGACGAGGAAGTAAACCTGTCGTTCGAAACCTCCGGCAAAATCATCGAGATTAACTTTGAGGAAGGCAGCGTAGTAAAGAAAGGACAATTGCTGGCCAAAGTCAACGACCGTCCCTTGCAGGCACAGCTGCAACGACTGGTGTCGCAACTGAAGCTGGCCGAAGACCGTGTGTTCCGTCAGGACGCCTTGTTGAAGCGCGATGCCGTCAGTCAAGAGGCCTACGAACAGGTGAAGACCGACCTGGCTACCCTGAATGCCGACATCGAAAGTGTGGAGGCACAGATAGCACAGACCGAGCTGCGTGCTCCGTTCGACGGCATCATCGGCTTGCGCCAAGTCAGTGTGGGAACTTACGCTTCACCCACCACCATTGTGGCCAAGCTCACCAAAGTATCACCGCTCAAAGTAGAGTTTTCCGTATCGGAGCGCTACGCCAACGAAATAAAGAACGGCACCAACCTGACGTTCACTCTGGAAGGCTCGCTCAACACCTACCAAGCACGTGTCTATGCCCGCGAATCGCGCATCGACGCCAACACCCACACACTGACCGTCCGCGCCCTCTACCCCAACCCCGGGGGCAACATCCTGCCGGGACGCTATGCGGCCATCACCCTGAAGAAGCAAGAGTTTGACAATGCACTGGCCGTGCCCTCCGAGGCCATCATACCCGAAATGGGCAAGGACAAGGTATTCCTCTACAAGTCGGGCAAAGCCGAACCGGTAGACATCATCACCGGCATACGCACCGACGCACACGTGCAGGTCATCAAAGGTATAGCCGAGGGAGACACCGTCATCATCTCGGGTATCCAGCAGCTACGCACCGGCATGCCTGTGACTATAGACAACATTTATTAAATGAAGGATGAGGAATGAAGAATGAAGCAGACATCAGCGGCTCAGGCTTAGCCCGACTCTTCATTTTTCATTCCTGCATCTTCATTTCCACCCGATTCTTCATTCTTAATTCTTCACTAAAAAGACATGAATATTTCCGAACTAAGCATACGCCGCCCGGTGTTGTCTACGGTGCTCACCATCATCATCCTGTTGTTTGGCTTCATCGGCTACAACTACCTTGGCGTGCGCGAATATCCGTCGGTGGACAACCCCATCATCTCGGTATCCTGCTCTTATACGGGTGCCAACGCCGACGTCATCGAGAACCAGATTACCGAACCACTGGAACAGAACATCAACGGTATTCCCGGCATCCGCTCGCTGACCAGCGTCAGCCAGCAGGGACAAAGCCGCATCACCGTGGAATTTGAGCTGTCCGTCGACCTGGAAACAGCCGCCAACGACGTGCGTGACAAGGTATCGCGCGCCCAACGCTACCTGCCTCGCGACTGCGACCCGCCCACCGTATCGAAGGCCGATGCCGACGCCGTACCCATCCTGATGGTTGCCTTGCAAAGCAACAAGCGTTCGCTGCTGGAGCTGAGTGAGATAGCCGACCTGACCGTAAAGGAACAGTTGCAGACCATATCCGATGTCAGCAGCGTGAGCATCTGGGGTGAGAAGAAATACTCCATGCGCCTGTGGCTCGACCCCACCAAGATGTCGGGCTACGGCATAACGCCTGTCGACGTCAAAGAGGCCATCGACCGCGAAAACATCGAACTCCCCTCAGGTAGTATCGAGGGCAACACAACGGAACTTACCATCCGTACCCTGGGCCTGATGCACACGGCCGAAGAGTTCAACGACCTTATCATCAAGGAAGACGCCAGCCGCATCATCCGCTTCAGCGACATCGGGCGTGCCGAGCTGGGACCGGCCGACATCAAGAGCTACATGAAGATGAACGGCGTGCCCATGGTGGGTGTAGTAGTGACGCCCCAGCCAGGTGCCAACCACATACAGATTGCCGACGCCGTGTACGACCGCATGGAGAGGATGAAGAAAGACCTACCCGAGGACGTGACCTACACTTACGGATTCGACAACACCAAGTTCATCCGCGCCTCCATCAGCGAGGTGGAGAGCACCGTGTACGAGGCGTTCATCCTGGTTATCATCATCATCTTCCTGTTCCTGCGCGACTGGCGCGTGACGCTGGTGCCGTGCATCGTTATTCCGGTGTCGCTCATCGGCGCCTTCTTCGTGATGTACGTGGCCGGCTTCTCCATCAACGTATTGTCCATGCTGGCCGTCGTCCTGTCGGTAGGTCTGGTGGTGGACGATGCCATTGTGATGACCGAAAACATCTACGTGCGCATCGAACGGGGCATGCCGCCCAAGGAAGCCGGCATAGAGGGCGCCAAGGAAATCTTCTTTGCCGTCATCTCCACCACCATCACGCTGGTGGCCGTGTTCTTCCCCATCGTCTTCATGGAGGGTACCACGGGCCGTCTGTTTCGCGAGTTCAGTTTCGTTATCTCCGGCTCCATCATCATTTCGTCTTTCGCCGCCCTGACCTTCACCCCGATGCTGGCCACCAAACTGCTGAAGAAACAAGAGAAAAAGAACTGGTTCTACCGCAGTACCGAACCCTTCTTCGAAGGCCTCAACCGCCTCTACAGCCGTTCGCTGGCCGCCTTCCTGCGCAGGCGATGGATTGCGTTGCCCTTTACGCTTGTCACCTTCGGAGTCATTCTGTACCTGTGGAACCGGATTCCCGCCGAAATGGCACCGCTGGAAGACCGTTCGCAAATCAACATCAACACCATGGGAGCCGAAGGCGTGACCTACGAATACATACGCGACTACACCGAGCGGATTAACGAGGTAGTCGACTCCATCATACCTGATGCACAAGCCGTAACCGCCCGCGTATCGAGCGGTAGCGGAAACATACGCATCACGCTGAAAGACATCAACCAGCGCAACTACTCGCAGATGGACGTGGCCGAACAACTGTCGAAAGCCGTACAGAAAGAGACACAGGCACGCGCCTTCGTGCAGCAGTCGTCCTCCTTCGGCGGACGGCGCGCCAGCATGCCGGTACAATACGTGCTGCAGGCCACCAACATCGAGAAGCTACAGGAGGTGCTGCCCAAGTTCATGGAGCGGGTCTACGAAAATCCCGTCTTCCAGATGGCCGACGTCAACCTGAAGTTCAGCAAGCCCGAAGCCCGCATCAACATCAACCGCGACAAGGCCGGCGTGCTGGGCGTCAACACCAAGAACATAGCCCAAACCCTGCAATACGGCTTGAGCGGACAGCGCATGGGCTACTTCTACATGAACGGAAAGCAATATGAGATACTGGGCGAAATCAACCGCCAGCAGCGCAACAAGCCCTCCGACCTGATGGGCCTCTACATACGCAGCGACAACGGCGAAATGGTGCAGCTCGACAACCTGGTGGAACTGACCAACGGCATCGCCCCGCCCAAACTCTACCGCTACAACCGCTTCGTATCGGCTACCATATCGGCCGGACTGGCTGAGGGCAAGACCATCGGCGAGGGACTGGACGAGATGGACAAGATAGCCGCCGACCTGCTGGACGAGACCTTCCGCACCGCCCTGGCCGGCGACTCCAAGGACTACCGCGAGAGTGCCTCCAGCCTGATGTTCGCCTTCATCCTGGCCATTGTCCTCATCTACCTCATTCTGGCCGCCCAGTTCGAGAGTTTCAAGGACCCGCTCATCATCATGCTCACCGTGCCGCTGGCCATTGCCGGAGCCCTCATCTTCATGTACTACGGCGACATCACGATGAACATCTTCAGCCAGATTGGCATCATCATGCTCATCGGACTCGTGGCCAAGAACGGTATCCTCATTGTTGAGTTTGCCAACCAGAAACAGGAAGCGGGCGAAGACAAGATGACAGCCATCAAGGATGCCGCCCTGCAACGCCTGCGCCCCATCCTGATGACCAGCGCATCCACCATCCTCGGCCTCATTCCGCTGGCCTTTGCCACCGGCGAAGGAGCCAACCAGCGCATCGCCATGGGTCTGGCCGTAGTGGGCGGCATGCTGATTTCCACGCTGCTCACCATGTACATCGTGCCTGCCACCTACAGCTATATATCTACCAACCGAAACAAACTAAGAGAAAGCTAACGTCATGAAAAAACTCCTTTTCATATTCAGCATACTGGCGCTGTCTGCCGCCCCATTGGCGCACGCACAGCAAATCTATACCCTGAAGTCGTGTCTCGAACAGGGCCTGCAAAACAACTACTCGCTGCGTATCACCCACAACGAAGAGCAAGTGAGCAAGAACAACGCCACCCTAGGCAACGCCGGCTACCTGCCCACCGTAGACCTGACCGCCGGATACCAGAACTCCGTCAGCACCACCAAGAACACCCTGCGCGAAACGGGCGAGACCGTGACCGACAAGAACGTCATGAACCAGACACTCGACGTGGGCGTAGACCTCAACTGGACCATCTTCGACGGATTCAACATATCCACCACCTACAAGCAACTGAAGCTGCTGGAGGAACAGGGCAAGACCAATACACGCATCGCTCTGGAAGACTTCATTGCCAATCTGGCCGCCGAATACTACAACTTCGTGCAGCAGAAAATACGCATGAAGAACCTGCTCTACGCCGTCCGCCTCTCCAAAGAACGCCTGCGCATCGTAGAGGCACGCTACCACATAGGCAACTTCTCGCGCCTGGACTACCAGCAGGCCAAGGTGGACTTCAACGCCGACAGCGCCCAATACATGAAGCAGCAGGAACTGCTCCACACCTCGCGCATCAACCTCAACGAGCTGATGGCCAACGAAGACGTGGACCAGCTCATACTGATACGCGACACGCTGATTGACGTCAACAGCACGCTCGACTTCGACGAACTGTGGAACGCCACCCTCTCCGTCAACGCCTCCCTCCTGAAGGCCGAACAGAACACCCTGCTGGCACAGATGGACTACAAGAAGGTGAACTCGCGCAACTATCCCTACCTGAAACTGAACGCCGGCTACGGATATACCTTCAACAAGTACGACGTCAACAGCTACAGCCGCCGGGGCAACCTGGGATTCAGCGGCGGACTGACCATCGGATTCAACATCTTCGACGGCAACCGCCGCCGCGAACGCCGCAACGCCAGCCTGGCCATAAAGAACGCACGCCTGCAACGCGACGAACTGGAACTGCAGCTGCGCGCCGACCTGAGCAACCTGTGGCAGGCCTACCGCAACAACCTGGAGCTGCTCAACCTGGAACGCCAAAACCTCGTAGCCGCACGCGACAACCACGAGATTGCCATGGAGCGCTACATGCTGGGCGACCTCTCAGGTATTGAAATGCGCGAGGCGCAAAAGAGCCTGCTCGATGCCGAGGAGCGCATCCTCACGGCCGAGTACAACACCAAGCTTTGCGAAATATCCCTCCTGCAAATCAGCGGAAAGGTGACAAAATACCTGGAATAAAACAATTTTTCGCCATCACCCGACAATTATTCTCCTACTTTTGTACCCAGAACCATATTACCATAGGAGAAATATCATGAAAAGAATTGTATTGGCCTGCCTGGCCGCGCTCTGCTCCGCGGCCATGGCCTGCGCACAGAAGACAGAACCCAACTACCAGAGTAAACAACCCTATAAAAGCTGGGTAAACATGGCACCCAAGCTGGAAGACGACTTTTTCAAGACCGACGAGGCACGCCGCATCGGCGACAACGTGCTGCTCTACCAGCAAACCACCGGCGGATGGCCCAAAAACATCTACATGCCCGCCGCTCTCGACGAAAAGGAGCTTGAAGAGGTGCTGTCAGAGAAAGACGACGTCAACCAAAGCACCATCGACAACAAAGCTACCACCACCGAAATCACCTACCTGGCCCGCCTCTACAACGTCACGCACGACGAAAAGTACAAGAAAGCCATCGTCGACGGCATCAACTACCTGTTCAAGGCACAATACGACAACGGTGGATGGCCCCAGTTCTATCCCCGCCCCAAAGGCTACTACACGCACATCACCTACAACGACGACGCCATGATAAATGTCATGAAACTGCTGCGCGACGTAGCTAAGGGCAAAGCCCCCTTCAGCTTCCTGCCGCAAGACATACGCCAGCAGGCTGAAACCGCCCTGTACAAAGGCGTGGACTGCATACTCAAGACGCAGGTCAAACAGAACGGCAAGCTCACCGTATGGTGCGCCCAGCACGACGAGCACACGCTGGAGCCCGCCAAGGCACGTGCCTACGAGTTGCCCTCGCTCAGCGGCGCCGAGTCGGACAACATTGTCCTCTTTCTCATGACCTTGCCCAATCCCTCGCCCGAAGTCATCAACTGCATCGAAGCTGCCGTAGCCTGGTTCAAGGAAAGCCAGATAAACGGACTGAAGCGCGAAACCTTCACCAACGCCGACGGCAAGAAAGACTTCCGCATGGTGCCCTGTCCGCAGGGTGAAGAATGCGAACCGCTGTGGGCACGCTTCTATACGCTCGAAGACAACCGCCCCTTCTTCTGCGACCGCGACGGCATCAAGCGCTTCGACATATCCGAGATAGGATACGAACGTCGCAACGGCTACAGCTGGTACAACGACGACGGTCTGAAAGTGTTCAAGAAATACGAACAGTGGAAGAAAAAACTGAAAAAGTAACAAAGACAACTCCCTCAATTCTGAGGGTTCAAAAGAAAGACGCCCCACAGCCTTATACCAGCCGTGGGGCGTCTTATTTTTTCAGAACTTGCCCGCAGAAGCGTTACTGACCGAGGGTGAATAGCAGTGGACTCCTGTCGTGATAGCAGTGGACTGCTAACGACCAAGGAGTACACTGCCAACGAGAGAGGAGTTAACTGCTAACGGGAAAGGAGTTAACTCCTATCAAAGTCATTCTTCACCGCCCGAAAAAGGAATCGGATTCCCTCACACGGGAAAAGGAATCCGATGCGCTGACACTTAGCCCAACACCCAACGCGTCTTGGGTCCGAAACAGCGATAAGCCGCAGCTACCAGCAGCCACGACACACCGAAAGCCACCACCGACGCACAGGGTATCTGTATGCAGATGGGCACATCGAGCATACGCATCAGCACCACCGACGGGCCGGTAAAGAAATAATGTATCATGTAGACGCCAAAGCCGCAGAGCGTCAGGTTGGCCAGCATCCGTTTCAGGCGTTCGGAACGCACCTCCACCTTCTTGCACAGCATGAAGACCGGCACAGTCATCATGGCCACGTTCAGCGAACAATAGGTAAAGAACAGCTCCAGCATCTCGTCCGTACAGTCGGGCAACGACGTCATGTGGCGGAAACCGATAAACGTCACCGCATAGCCTACGGCAAACATCGGCACACCGGCCAGCAGCAAGGTGCGCCAGCTCCAGTCGTGATGACGAAGGTAATGACCCAGCAACAGATAACCGTTGAAGCCGGCAAAGTAATAGAGCATCCCGAAGGAATTCCACGAGCACGTGCCCCACAGATAGCCGGCCACAAACTCATTGTAGTAGGGCAGCAGCAACGTCACACCCCACAGCCCCAGGAAACCCAGTTTGGCCCGTTCCGACGCCTGTGCCACCCAGGCCGAGAAGACGGGCAGGTAGAGATAAAGCCCTATCAGCAGGTAGATGTACCACATGTGTACGGCCAAGATGGAAAAGTTAAACGGTATGCCACTCATATAGTCCAGGCTGACAGCCAGCGACTGGCGCATGACGTCTTCACCCGAATAGGGAAAGAAATCCAGAATGACACGCGGCTCCACGCCCAGCAGCCCCGTGAACCAGGGAAACAGGTTGTAGAGCACCGACCAGATGAGGAAAGGAAAGAACACACGCGAGATGCGCTTCTTGTAGAACGCCCCGCTGCTGCCCCGCACCGGCAGCAACAGTGCACCGGTAATCATGACAAACAACGGCACGCAAGGACGAAGGGCTGCCCCATAGATGGCTCCCCAGAACTTGATTTCACCGATATCGGGCGAAGTGCCCGGATAGAAATTGAAAGGGTCTGTACAATGGCAGCACACCACGGTAAACATGGCAATGAGCCTTACAATGTCGAGCCAAACGATGTGCCCGCCAGTGTTTTGTCGCGAAAAGGTTTGTTCCATGATATCATACGTTAAGTTTATGAAGGCCAAAGATAAGAAACACCCGCACCACTGGAAAGGAAAAAAGACAAAAAAAACAAAGACATGCCATCGACAACACACCCCGGAAGCTAACATTTTCTGCCACGACCCCATTTAACAAACAAAAATCAGAACAATATAGCACTTAATTTGTTACTTTTGCAGCAACCGCTCCCCATCCGGGAGCGTACAAAGGCCACCGTCCAACGGAACTATTAACAACAAAACAAACAGATAGAAGTATGTTACAGACTTTACTAACGTCGGCGGCTGCAGCCGCCACCGGAGCTGAGCTCAGCAAAGTGGAAACCATTATCCAGCGACTCGTTGACTGGGGCATCAATGCAGGCGAACGCATCATCGGCGCCATCATTGTATTTGTGGTAGGCCGCTTCATCATCTCTTTCCTCAACAAACTCATCAACAAGCTGCTGTCGAAGCGCAAAATCGACCCCAGCATCAAGACCTTCGTCAGAAGCCTCAGCAACATCCTGCTCACCATCCTGCTCATCGTGGCCGTGGTCAGCAAGCTGGGCGTAGAGACCACCTCGTTTGCCGCCTTGCTGGCATCGGCCGGTGTGGCCATCGGTATGGCCCTGTCAGGCAACCTGCAAAACTTTGCCGGCGGACTCATCGTACTGCTCCTGCGTCCCTATAAGGTAGGCGACCTCATCGAAAGCCAAGGCATCACAGGCACCGTACGCGAAATCCAGATATTCCACACCATCCTGACAACCGCCGACAACAAGGTCATCTACATCCCCAACGGCGCACTGAGCAGCGGCACCGTGACCAACTACAGCCGCGAAGCTACCCGACGCATCGAGTGGATAGTAGGCGTGGAATACGGTGAAGACTTTGAGAAGGTGAAAAAGACTATCGAAGGCATCCTGGCTGCCGACGGCCGCATCCTGACCGACCCGGCACCAACCATCGCCCTGCATGCGCTCGACGCCAGCAGCGTCAACGTCGTGACTCGCGTATGGGTGAATGCCGCTGACTACTGGGATGTATATTTCAACATCAACAAGCAAATATACGCCGTGTTCAACCGCGAAGGCATCGGCTTCCCCTTCCCGCAACTGACAATTCATCAGGCAAAGGATTGAGGATAATCCTTACATATCCTCTACAGAACAGAAAGGCCGCTTTCCGTACAACCCAATACACGGAAAGCGGCCATTTTTATACTAACCTATGAAACCTGTCTATTTCTCCAGTTCCTGCAGTTTCCGGGCATAACGCTCGCCCAGTAACTTCTGTGACGCGGCATCAAAGTGAGTACCGTCTATGGTACTTGTTCCTTCGGCCGAAACGAGCCCCGAATACGGAATCTTCTTGGGAACTTCCTGAATCCGCTTCAGGAAAGCATCCGTCGAGCCGTTTGGCTTGCGCCATATTTCGCCTATCACCAGCGGCAGGTCGGGAATGCCCAGCGCTTCCCTGTAGTCCTCAATCAGCGTCTTCAGGTCGTCCACGTAATGCACGTTCTGTGCGTCCGACTCTCCCTGATGCCAGATAATCGCGGCAGGCTTCAGCCCCGGGCAGCTGTCCAGCGCCTGTCTGATGCGCTGCAACGTCTTTTCGTAATAGCCCGACTCACTGCCTTTCATAAACTCACTGATAGCTACACCGCCACGGGCATTCACCAGCAGGTAGATGTCATCGCCACCGTGTGCGGCAGCCACAGTGCGGGCAAAGCTATAACCCGGACCCAGCTTCTGCATATCCAGCGACTTGCGTATGTTGGAATAACGGTTCAGCGGGTTGGCAGCCTTCTCAAAGCGACCTTGGTCATTGAACAGAAACACATGCTCCAACGTATCGAGGTCGGCTCCCTCCACTGGGGCACGGCCGGCCATGTTCGACTGTCCCAACAGAATGTAAAGAGGCTTTTCATCGGCTTTCCGACGGTCGAAGTAATCGGCTAGTCTGTAAGCATTCACATTCAACTGCTTCATCAGGGCTGCCAAGTCGGCATAGGGCTCATAATTGTTGTCGACCAGTCCTTTGTTGGAGTTCAGGTTCGAAGGGTCTACCCCTTTGGCCGTCGGGTCGTTGTCCTGATACTTAAACCAGTGCCAGCCCACACAATTGCCCGACTCCAGCAGTCCCAGCACAAAATGCTGATAAGCACGTCCGCGGTCGAGCTGCGTACGCACACAGAACCCGGCTCCCGTGTCGTTCTTCAGTCCCGAGTCCATGCCTTTGGTATAGAATTCCGTAATCATAAACGGCTTTCCGGCCCACCGTCCCCAGTTGGCCATGGCCTCTGCCGAGGGTGTCCAGTGACCGTAATAGTTGATGGAGACCACGTCACAATAACGTCCGGCCGCTTCCACTACCTGTTTCAGGAACTTGTTGGAACCATGCAGGCGGCTGCCCAGGTACATGTGGTTGGGGTCGTACTTCTTCAACGCCTGCGACACGATGCGGAAGTAAGTCTCGGCCACATAACCGGCAAACTCGGCGCGGTGTTCATCGGTAATCTGGGTCCGGTCGATACCCTTGTCAGCCAGCCACTTCTCTGCAGCCAGTCGACCGGGGTCGTCGGCCTTAGGCAGAGTCAGATAGCCTTCCAGGTTCTTCATGCCCAGGGGCATCTCATTATCCGAGAAGTAACCTATCAGGGTGGCGTCGTCCTTATAGCGCGCCACCTGCGATGCATACTCATCGCAAAATTCCTTGAACTCTGGGTCGAAAACAAAAATAGTCTGGTTAGGGTAACCCGTATTTCCAGGCAACTGATAGGTACCTCCACGTTTGCGTCCATAGGAAGCCATAAAGTTCAGCATCACACTGTGGGTCATAGGCCGCACGGCACGCTTATTGTAGCTGCGCACAGCCTCTTCGTCGGACCACGAGGCACTGCCGGCAAAGCCGTAACCAAACAGCATCTCGGCCGTGGCATCCATCCATTGCCGCTCATTGCTAAACTTACGGGCAAAAGCCTTCTTGTTCTGCTCGCCCTGCCCGCAACGTACGCTTACCACCGCCATGTCCAGGTGGCGACAGCCATCGGGGTCAATCATCCACCAGCGACCGTCCTCCTGCTTTACATAGAAGAAACCGGTAGCCTGGTCTTTTACCGATTCATCGCTGCCATAACGGTTCACTTTATAGCTCTCAACCGGTGTAAAAGCCGTCATACGGTCAATGACACGCGTCTCAAACGTGCGCCATTCCGTATCCTTGTTCTTGACCCAAGGTTTTGCCTCCACCATAATGGGCCGATAGTCCTTGCCCGAAACTTCCTGTGCCTTAGCCGGCTGACCCATCAGCCAGCACAGGCTACAAGCCATCAAAGCGCCTACAATCAATTTCTTATTCATCATGTATCACGATTAAAAGTTTCACCATTCTTCCATTGCCTCATCGGCTGGGTGTTATCAGCTTTTCGCCCGAAACACCGCGCTGATAAATGCGTATATAGTCTACATACATCTTGGCTTCATAGCCGTTGGCTTCGTTCAGCCCGGTAATGTTGTCCACATTCTCCGTACCGGTAATGCCCGTATAGTTGCCTCCTACAGCCAAGTTCAACAGCAAGTAAAACTCTTTGCGGAAATAGCGGGCGGCATCGTTCTTGTCTGCATCATAGTTGAATACATAGTAAGGAGCCTGGTCGGGATTCTCGTCCAAATCCACGTAAAACTCTATGCGTTCACCGTCCCAAACAATGGAGTAAACATGAAACTTGTCGTCTTGCAGGCTATAAGGCATGTTGGCCTTCTTGCCGGTCGACTTGTGTCCGGCATTGTTGGGTCCCCAGTGGCAGGCCACTCCCAGGTAGCGGTCCTGTGTTCCGCCTGCAATACCATTGGCATGTCCCATTTCCAGAATATCAATTTCACCGCACGAAGGCCACTGTGCCACGTCATTGTCGTTACCTTTCATCCAGAAAGCCGGCCACAGTCCATTAGCCGTTTGGGGCAATTTGATGGCGGCATCTACCCGGCCGTATCTGAAAGCTACTTTTTTCATGGTATTCAGGCGTCCCGAAGTAAAGAAGCGGCTACCCGTATCTTCCTTGCGAGCGGTGATGACCAGGCAGTTGTTGCCGCTTACCGGTTCCTTGCCAATGGCTATATTCTCGGCTTTGTACTCCTGCATTTCCTGATTCTGTGGGTTCTTTACCAGCTCTATGTTCCACACGGACTGGTCCAGTGTACTACCATCAAAGTTTTCTTCCCAAACCAGCTTTAATTCGGGCAATTCCGTATCTCCGGTATTATTGCCGCCACCGGTATTCATATCCTTCTCATCGTCTCCGGTACAAGCCGAAAGATTGGCACAAAACATAAGTGTACATATACTGAATGCAAATATTTTCATGGTTGTTCCTTTATTTTAAGATATTAACTTTATTACTACTAAACTCAATCAAGTTTCACTATACGGATGGCATTCAAAAAAGCCTTGCCTGTCAAAGCTTTGAATTCTATATTAAGACCCTGACCTTCGGTAATGTCGGTCTGTATTTTCTTTATCACAGCCCGTTGGCTACCAGCTTCTTTTCTGATATCATAAGCGGGTAAAATCTGTTGTCCGTTGACACTGACCTCAACAACCGTAGTTCCCGTTTCCGTACTTACCACATCGTTACCCAGGTTGTAGGGCAAGACCTCCTTTTCGCCGGCAGCCACCAGGTCTGCCAGGTAAAGATAGATAGCATAGCGTCCGTCAGGAACATCGGCCTTGAATGCCTCAATGCCGTCGCGCCGTGTCTGGAACAACGGATCTTTATCAGTGCCCCAAATATCGAGGTCGGATGCAGGCAAGGTACCATGACGTGTTTTGGGTCTGAACGGCTGTCCGCCTACATATCCCCAACTGCCCTGTTCGTATTCCTTTTCAGGAGCCCAGCATATACCGGCTTTCACATCGGTGAAAGAACATGCAGTTCCCAGTGTCACGTTCAGTTCCGTAAAGTCCGTTCCCGGTTGCCATTTCACTCCCTTAAAGGTGAACTCCAGCAAATCCATGCAGCGGGCCAGCTCTGCCGCGTCGGCACGGGCCAGCAAGATATTCTTGCCTTCTGCCGGAGTGATGTTTATTGTTCCCACTCCATTTACCATATTGACGGTACCCAACGATTTGCCATTGTGCAGCACTGTCAGGCGTGGCTGATTACTGTAGATTTTCACCGTCTGGCGATACATTCCCTCACGATTCAACAATCCACTCCTCAACTGCCAGTCTGAATCGGCAAACTTCACAAAAGGTACACTATCTAGCCGTGCTTTGTACAGGTAGTACGTATTCTTCGGTTGTCGGTCCTGAGTTGTGATACCCTTGCAATTAATATGTGGCACCGCATTTCCACGGCTCTCCGAATGAAAATCATTCAGGTTCCAGATATTGGCTCCGGCAATGAAAGGCATACTCAAGATACTGTTCAAGTAATGCTCATGATACAAGTCGCCATATTCCACACTGTAATCAAAACGCTCAGGCTTGTCAGAATGGATACGGACATCCACATCAGCACCGTATTCGGTAATGATTACTGGCGTACGAGGATATTTCTCCTTATAGGCCAGCATAAACTTGTCGAATCCGTCAAAATTGCCTCCATACCAGCCTTGATACAGATTCCAGCCAACAATCATCGGCACAGTGAACAATCCGGCATCCTCATAAGCCGACACCGAACCATGGAAAGGAATCAGCGTATAGCGCTGTGCGTCCAACCCACGGATAGTCTGCTCCAGTTCACGGGCCTGGCGGTTCACTTCCTGGCAATAGCTCTGATAGCGTCCATCTTTCTTATCATAAGGCGGTTTCAGCATCACCTCATTCATATAGGCCCATATTACTACCGATGGATGGTTATAGCTTTGCTTCACCATTTCCTCAACCATATTCAGGCTGTTGGCCAGAAATTTCTCCGATTCTGTGACAGCATTTACAATAGGAATTTCCACCGAAGTCAGTATACCCAGCTTGTCACACATATCCAGTATCAGCGGGTCTTGCGGATAATGCGAAACACGCAGGAAGTTTCCGCCCATTTCTTTCAGCAGGCGTACATCGCTGATGTGAATAGCGTCGTCCAGCGCATTACCTTTGCCCAGATAGCACTGATGACGGCTGGTACCTATCAGTTTCAGCGGCTTTCCGTTCAGGAAAAATCCCTTGTCGGCATCAAACGAAAACCAGCGCAATCCGAAGTTTTCCACTACCTCATCCAACACCTTACCGGTAGCTCGTTCTTTAAGCTGCGTCTTGACCGTGTAGAGGGCAGGTGATGCAGGCGACCAAAGCTGCGGTTGCTGAATCTTCAGCCGTGATACAGACTTGAAGTTCTGCGCTCCGGCTTCCAACCGAATCTTCTCCTGCCATGTTTTCACCACCTTACCCGAAGGAGCATATACGGTCTGTTCGCAAATCACCACAGATTTCTGCGGAGTAGCATTATTCAACAGCACTTCCACTTCCACTTCTGCTTCCTTATCATTCACCACCGGTGTCCTGACATAGACTCCCGACGAAGCCTTATCGGTAAACGAAATGTTTACCGGTTCCTTCATTACAACATAAACATCCCTGTAAATGCCGCCAAAGAACGTAAAGTCAGCACTGAGGGGAGGGATATTCTCATCATGGCTGTTATCAACCTTTACCAGCAACAGGTTTTCCTGTCCGGGAGTTACATAAGGAGTGATATCGGCACAGAACATGGTATATCCGCCCTCGTGTGTCGCCACTGCCTGACCATTGACATACAGTTCCGTTTTCTGGTCGGCCCCTTCAAAGAAGAGGTAGATTTGTTTCCCTTTGGCCGTCTCGTCAAGACGCAAGTTCTTCCGATACCAACCCGCACCTCTGTAATATCCCGGCACATCGTCCACTGCATCCCGATCGTTCCAAGTATGAGGCAAATCAACAAACCGCCAGTCTTCTGCCGGCACCGCATCTGGCTTTTCATTTCCTTGCCAGAAAAGCCAATGCTCGTTGATGGAATACTTCACCTGAGCCATTACAGCACACCAGGTGCCCATACAAGTCATTAACAATAGAAATAATAATCTTTTCATATAGCTGTTATTTAATACTTTTACTTATTAACTCTTCGAATGACATATTCATATTTACCACGGCATTCTTCACTTTTTCTTTCATGTATTCATCATATTTTTCATCCAGGAGAGAGGTTTGAATAGCATTTAATGAATAATCGTATCCAAACTTCAACCATCCCTTCTGACGTTTAAGGGCAAAATGTCTTTCCAATTCAATATCAGTCATAGATAACACATCCTGCTTCATTAATTTACGTAGTTGCTCTTGTGCATCTGCCCAAAAAACATCCCAAAAGGCGAAAGTAGCGTATTGTTGAGGCCCAAACCACATAACCGACTCTCTAGAGGTTGTTCTTCTAAAATCATTTTCCATCTGCCTCAACCACTCTATATTCAATGCGGCCTTAGCCTCAGGCATTTTTCTCTCTGCCATCTCCTCTATTTGTACTTTTACATAAACAATACTTTCCAAAATAGCCTGACATATCTTCTCATAACTGTTTGAGTCATCCAACTCAATATATTTCCACCTATTCCGCTCAAACTCTCTATACCAATCTGATGCGAATATAGGAATACCATTCACAGTTCCAATTACCTTTTCTACAATATTTTTTCCGGGTTCAAAACTCTGTATTTTATTACCAAGCAATGAATCCAAAATATTGTAACTTAAAAAGCCTCGATGAAACTTCTGAAAAGTATGCAGGTCAGTCCACTCATTCTCGTATTTACCAATAAGGATGTTACCCAAGAAAAGATTGCGTGAAATATTTCCTTGCGATTCGCAACAAGTATCACTGGCATTCATATATTCATACTTCATGGACAAACTATTATTATAGACCAAATTATCAGTACAAACATATTGTTCTTTCTTCTTTTTCCTGTTTATTCGAAGGAAATAAGGACTTACTGTCGGTCCTACATAAAATAAATTACGAGATACAGACACATGCTTAAATGGATAATTAAAATACACCAAAAAACCATGATCATCTTCACTGATATTATCATGCACCACAATACCTTTATCAGGAGCCGAAGTACAAAAAACAACTAAGCCATGTGCGTTGTCATGGCTATAACTATAACGCCATATCGTGTTAGGACTGCTCAAATCCGGGTCATACATTGACCCGTCTCTATCTGGACTTCTATTTTGAAAGCTTTCATTATATTGAAATACTGTACCTCTTACATTTCTGGAAAACATCGTATTACCACCCCATTCGTACCATCCAGTCTGAAAACAAACGTTATGTTCTACCAATCCGCCCTCTGTCATACGTACAATCATGGCATTTTTTGATATATCATGTATTACATTATCTCTAATAAGGACATTCGTAAACATTCGCTCGTTCCATGTTTCATCTCCTGGATAGCATCCTTTAAACTTCTCATTATTGAATACAATTCCTTCATTTACTATTGAATATAGTTGGCAATTTTCAATCCGTATATCATCAAAGCGAGTCGGTGTTTCCTTGTCACCGGTAACAAAAAATGCGATTCCAGCAGTCCTTTTAGCAGCCATGTGGTCAGCTAATATACCTTTAATATGATGAATCCGTAAATTTTTCAAGTATATACCGGTCAAGAGTCCTCCATTATCTCCTATTACTTCTACTCCGCGACGATCTCCCTCGACTTCAGACCAATTCGTCATTTCCAAATCTGAGATTATCCAATGAGATTGATTTTTAAGTAAAACCACCCCTGTACCAATAAATCCTTGACCTATGAACAATGGCAAGAATCCATCATCATAAGCAGATATTACAATGGGAGAAGATGCAGTTCCTGAACCTTTAGGCGATAAAGATTTGTTTGTCTTCCAATAGCAACCACGACGGAAAAGAATAGAATCTCCCGGATTAAATGTAGTATTATTTATTTTTTCAATTGTACGCCACGGTGAGTTGCAATTTGTTCCAACATTATTATCATCTCCCAATTGAGAATCAACATAATAGTTTTTTGCTTGAAACTCCTCTACAAACAATGAACACAAAAGAAAACATATCAGAAGCCTCATACATATTCCGTATTATCAGGTAAACAACATTTATAAAATATGCCAATTATTCCCTTAACACTCAATTCATTGATATATCTGCACACCATATAAGCACAGCTATAGTATCCAGATAAATTAAAAGCAATAGACTTTGATTTAAAACAGATTCAATCTTTCAAATTTATAGTCTATTGCTTTTAAAAAGAACTATGATAATTATTATGTTCTTGGGAAACACCTTATTTCAGAAAGTGTTACCCCAAATATGAACAAAATCAATATCCCTCATTCTGCGGGAAGTTCTCTGCTCCCATTGCATCGATTTGGTCTTGGGGAATAGGCCAGTTGACATGTGTGGGAAGTACATTGAAACGTACTTTGACATCATTGTCAGAACCGTTGAAGTCAATGTAATAATCGGGGTTAGGACCGAAGTTTGCATCACGACCGTCAGATACGCCATATTCACCCTTCTTGTAACCAACGTTATCAGCCGGATATTTGGTGAAATCACCGGCATAGCTACGCATCTGATTGTACCAGATACCATTACGCTTCAGGAAATCCCAACGACGACCTTCGAATGCCAACTCACGAGCTTGCTCATCGCGAATCATATCAAATGTTACATCGCCTGTCACAGCATCATTACCGGCTCTTTCCCACGACTTGTTGTAATAATAGCGGGCGCCTTCCTGGTCATTCAAGTGCATACAAGCTTCAGCACCCAACAAGAATGTTTCAGCCAAACGATAAACAATGATATCGCGTGTATCAGCCAAACTTGAATCCAAGGGACGATTCCATTTGTCATACATCTTAATAGAAGAAGGCAAAATGTTACGGCGGTCAAGTTTCTTATCCGTAGCCGCATAAATATCACGACCATAGATAACATCACCTACTTTGACTTTATATGGTTCGCCAGAGTGATTGGTTGTTGTATAATAAGTACGTCCTGTTTTGTCATCAGTCTTCAACTCTGCAACAGGAACCGTTATCAGCTTGTTAGGATTCTGATAAGTATAATCTATCTTGTAGTAGGCAGTAAGACGTTTATCATCTTCGGGATACAAAGACATCAGATAGCTGTTAGGATAAGCCAGTCCCCATTGTTTACCCAGATTTTCAGTATTATACTTAACGAGTGTATTACCCTGTAGCTGATGGGTATAATCTGATTCAGCAATAATATTCATGTATTGCGAACCAATACGGTGTGTTTTGCCACCTCTATCCAATGAGAAATGGAGTGCAAACAAGGCTTCGGGATGATTATACAGATTCTGTTGTCCGAATACATCAGCCGGAGTAGCTCCCATATAGTGTACACCATTCTTTTCCACCTCTTCCACCTGCTTTTTCACTTCAGTCCAATCTTTAGCCCAGGCAGCTATCAAGGCTTTCAGATGACGGGCAGCATCTTGTGTAAGTCTGCCCTCAAAATCGCTTGTCAACGGAAGGCCGGCTATAGCTTTGTCAGCATCCTCATACATCAATTTAAACACGTCTGCACTGTCGGCCGGAACATATATATTATCATTAAGATTCTCTTTTGTTACAGGTTCCGTCGTCAGATACAATCTGGAGAAACGTGCCCACAAGCCATAGTAACAATAAGCACGCCAGAAGTGAGCTTCAGCCAAGGGCACTTTCGCTTCTTCGCTTAACTTTTCACCGTAGTAAATCATTTCATTGGCACGACCAATGATGTAGTAGCGCTGTTTCCAGAACGGACTATAAAGAAGTCCGTTAATATTGGAAGTAGGACCGGGCGAAGTATAACGTCCGATATTGGCATCGTCACCGGTGGTGAAAACTACCAGGTCCGTATTCCGTTCATTGAAAATATGTGCTCCCAAGAATCCGTTGCTATTGCCACGGGTAGTCAGGTCTCTTTCATACGAATAGAGTGCCAACGCCATCTTCTCCAAACCTTCGGGTGTTTCAAACAACGTTGATGTTGTAAACTTGTCTTCAGATACCTCATCCAGGAAATCGCTGCAGGAAGACAGCTGTCCCAATGCCAATACGGAAGCAAGATAAAGAATATATTTTTTCATAACCTATGATTATTTGCTATTATTAAAAACTCAAGTTCAAACCAAATGTGAACGATTGTGCTTCAGGATAGCCACCAGGATTCTTTTCCGGGCTATATGACTTGTAATCAGTCAAAGTGAACAGATTGGTTGCCGTTGCATAAACACGGGCCTTTTCAACAAACACCTTGCGAGTCCAAGCCTTCGGTAAAGTATATCCCAAGGTTACAGAACGCAATCTGAAGTAAGACGCATCTTGCAAGCCAAGTATGCCGAAATAAGATACGGCTGCCGTATATTGCGGACGCGGTGCCTCGTTAGAAGCATTCTCCGGTGTCCAGTAATTCACCTTGATACCATTTTTCTTTCCATTCAGACTACCACCCTCGTTATAGCCATACATATATGGATTAGACTTGGTTACACCTTGTACAAAGTAGAAGTCGAGTCCCAAATCTATACCTTTATAGGCAAACTTTGTGAAAATGCTGCCATACCAGTCGGGGTCAAGATTATAAATCTTACGGTCATCAGGAGTAATAGCTCCGTCACCGTTATAGTCGAGCAACTTGATATCACCCGGTTGAGGTACTGCATCGCCTTCCAGATACTGGTTAGGTTGAGGGGTTTCACCTTCCTGCCAAATACCGGCAAACACATAGTTGTAGTCTACGTTGATGGATTCACCGATAAACCACTTGTTGTTCAGGTCATTCACAGGTTTACCGTTTTCGTCTACTCTACCGTCAATCTTTACAATCTCATTTTTCTGAGTAGAGATTGAGAAACCTGCATCCCAAGCAAAATCCTGGTTACGAAGGATAGAACCCGACAAAGAGAATTCCCAACCCCAGCTCTTGGTCTGTCCCAGGTTATCCCACATGGTGTTATAACCGCTGATGGAAGGAACCGTGCGCTGAACAATCAAATCATTTGTCTTCGTATTATAATACTCCAACGTACCGTTGATACGACCTTTGAACAGCGAGAAGTCCAGACCATAGTTCATAGAATGGGTTGTTTCCCACTTCAAATCCTTGTTGAGCAACTGGGTAGAAGGCAAATAACCAATAGCCAGTTCATCGCCAAAGAGATATTCATAAGAATCGGCCAATCCTAAAGTACGATAGGCAGGAATAGCCCAGTTACCAACCACACCGTAGCTGACACGCAGCTTCAGCATATCAATCCAAGTCACATCTTTCAGGAAAGCCTCGTCATTCAGACGCCAAGCCAAAGCGGCAGAAGGGAAGTTTGCCCACTTGTTATTGGCACCAAACACCGATGCACCGTCACGACGTACAGATGCCGTCAGCAGATAGCGGTCCAACAAGTTGTATTGCACACGTGCAGCGAAAGACAAAGAACGCTGGCGGGTAATGCTGCGGGTAACACCTGTAATCTGAGAATCGGCAGCCACGTTCCAATGGAATATATCAGTAGTAGAATTATTAAAATCCATTCCTGTTGTCTTCTGCAAATCCTGGTCTACACTCTGAATCAAAGTCAGCTGCAAGCGGTGATTCTTGTTTCTGAAAGGCACCGTATAGTTCAATATATTCTCTACCTGATAGGAAGAGCGGTTGAAGTTGGAAATAGAACCTTCACCGGTAGAGTTGGGATACTTCTTGGTCTTATAGCTACCCACCTCACGCGCATTGGCACGCAGGTTTACATTCAGTCTGTAAGAGAAATCCTTAAACGGTTTCAGTGTCAGGTTAGTAGCAAGAGTCAGATAATCGTCATTCTGTTCCTTGCTGTATTCCTTGGCACGCCACAGCGGATTAATATCACCGGCCATGTTCACTTCATAGTTCAGCTCACCATTTTCGTCATAAGGCTGGTTCAGCTGAGACATTGTAATAATCTGGTTGAAGTTTGAGTCTTCACTCTCTTTTTTCGAACGTGAGAAGGAAACATTCACGCCCCAATCCAACCATTTCCAGGGAGAATAATCAAAATTAAAGCGGAAATTACCACGTTCATAACCCGAACCTTTGACTATACCATCCTGATTGAGGTAAGCCAGACTGGCGGCAAACTTCATCTTCTCACCACCGCCTCTTATGCTGATATCATGTTTGTGTTGAGGTGCATTGGTAAACATCAAATCCTCCCAATCCACATATTTCTTATTCATATAGGCATCATACATGATGGCATCATCGAACACCGTTTCGTAGTTGATGTTATCGGGCGTTCCTACGCCTGCCACACCGTCGTTTGCCTTGGCCCAGTAACGCAATGTAGCGAATTCTTCGGGCGAGTACATGTCAAAGTTACGCGTAAAGCGCTGAATACCAAACTGCGTATTGACATCAATAGATACTTTCCCCTCTTTACCGCGCTTGGTAGTTACCAAGATGACACCATTAGAGGCACGCGAACCATAGATAGCCTGCGAAGAAGCATCTTTCAAGATTTCAATAGAGGCAATATCGCTTGAGTTCAAGTCGTTGATGTGAGGAACAATCATACCGTCCACAATATACAACGGTGTCTGGCTACTACTCAACGAACGATTACCACGAATCAGTACTTTGGAAGCGCCACCGGGAGACGAATCGTCCAGTGAAACAACAACTCCGGCCGACTGTCCGCGAAGCATTTCCGTCACATTGGCTGCCGGAAACTTCTCCAAATCCTCAGACTTCACCGAACTTACCGAACCAGTCAGGTCGCTCTTCTTGCTTACACCGTAACCAATAACTACCACTTCATCGAGCAACTCATTGTCCTCATGCATCACAACCTTCAGCACTTTCTTGCCATCCAGCTTCTGTTCTATTGTCTTATAGCCCATGTAGCTGAAAACGAGGGTAGCGTTGGCCGACTTCACCGTCAGCTGGAAATGTCCGTCTACATCGGTTATCGCACCATTTGTAGAAGCGCTTTCCTGAATGTTCACACCAATAAGCGGAGTACCTGTGGCATCTTCCACCACACCCGAAACTTTAACAGATTGCGCTACGGCCTGAAAAGAAGCAAGCAATAGCAACAGTAAAGAAAAGAAAGGCTTTTGCCATAGCCCCAAACAACGAGAGATATCCACAAGATGTTTCTCTCTCTGCAATAGTCTGCTTTTCATAATACAATACATTTTTAGTTTAACACGATGCAAAGGTAGCCGTTCATCCGCCTCCATCATAAGAAGCGCGTCCGAACAAAAAGCAGAATCATCCAAATCGTACAAGGATGCACTTCTGAAGGGCAAAACAGACTATTTTCCTATCAAATCAGACTATTTTCCTATAGATTACACCTTATTTTTCATACTTTTGTTTGCTTTACTCAGAATCTGCGGACTGCCATCCCATAGACAAAAGCTATACATTATTGCTGCCCTTGTCCGAATAAGGCAATGCTTACCCTCCTTGGTAAAACATCACTTTATTCCGACGAATGAAAACGAAACGACATACCAGCGAATGACAGCCCTTACAGGAAAGCACCCAACAAAAGACTTGATTTTTAACTGCCAAAACTGAAAACACACGAAGCCATGAGCCGTTTCATATTCATCCTGTTTACCTTGCTGGCCACCACAAAGGGTCTAAGCCAAAATCTGCTGTTCGAACACCTGAAGGTGAAAGACGGTCTGTCGCAAGCCACCGTCAACGACATATACCAGGACGAATTCAACCAGATATGGATAGCCACACGCGACGGGCTCAACAAATACGACGGCGACAAAATCACTGTCTTCAACAGACAGATAAATGACAGCACCGGACTCTTTGGCAATAACATCAACTCCGTTTGCGGCGACCGCAAGGGAAAAATCTTCATAGGCTGCAAATACGGACTGGTCATCTACAACCAGAAGGAGCAAGACCTCAGCGTTGTGGCCCGAAAAGAAGTAAGGTGCATGCACTACGGCAAAGACCGCCTGTGGATTGGCGCCACACATGCGGTAAACTACCTGACCCCCGAACAGGAAATACGAACCTACGTCAAGCTTGAGCACCCATGTATCATCCGCTCCATTTTCGAATCGTCCAGCTCCAACCTGTACGTGGGTACCGACAACGGACTGCTTGTACTGGACCGAAACGGAAAGACCACCCAAATCATAAAGGACATCAACGTAGTCTGCCTCTACGAAGACAAGCAAAAGCGCATCTGGGCAGGTACACTGAACGACGGTCTGCTGTGCATTGACACAAACGAAAACATTACATTCTACAAGCACGAACCGTCCAACCCACACTCCATTTCCAGCAACTACGTCAGAGCCATCTGTCAGGACGATTTAGGCTATTTCTGGATTGGCACCTTCAACGGGCTGGACTATTTCGACCCCACGACCAAGGAATTCAGAAACTACAACCACTCCTTCAAGGACAACGCCTCCATCAGCGACTTCTCCATCTGGTGCATCGAAAAAGACATCCAGGGAAACCTGTGGATTGGAACCTATTTCGGTGGAGTGGACATTATCAACCCCGAATACTCATTTGCCAACTACTACCGTGCACAAGACAACGGGAAAGGCCTGAACAGCTCCATCGTCAGCAACATTGCCGAAGAGCCCAACGGCAACCTGTGGATATGTACGGACAACGCCGGACTGAATTACTTCGACCGCCAAAACAACCGGTTCAGCTATTACACACAGCAGGAAGGCCTGTCGTCCAACACAGTCAAAGCCATCCTGCCCGACGAAAAAAACAACTGCCTGTGGATTGGTTCACACTTGGGCGGGCTTGACCGGATGAATCTGACAACCAGACGCATCGAGCGCATCACACTCAGCAAGGACAACAAACTCATAGACAGGTACGTAAGGTGCATACTGCCCTATGACGGAAAACTGCTCATCGGTACCCATGCCCTGATTCAGTGTTACGACCCGCAAACCGGACAATGCCACAGCCTGCTGCCCGAAGACTGCGCCCTGAAAACCGGGCAAGTTTGGGACATGCAGATAGACCACCGCCAAAATCTGTGGTTCTCCATACAAAATGCGGTTTTCAGATTCAACCTGCAAACCCGGGAACTCACCTCCGTGCCGCAATTGGACAACATTGACTTTGCCGTCTTCTTTGAAGACAGCAAGCAAAACCTGTGGATAGGCGGTGCAGGAAGCGGACTGTTTCAAATCAGAGACAACCAGATTGTCCGTACCTACAACACCGATAACTCCAAACTGGCCGACAACTACATACTTGACATTGCCGAATCCAAGTCAGGTTACCTGCTGATAGCCACCAACAAAGGCCTCACCCGGCTCGACACCGACCACCATACTTTCTACAACTACCTGAACAACGTCTTTTTCCCCTTCGAGTCGCTCAATGAGCGCTGCATCTTCGTTTCGCCCCGCAACGGAACCATAGCTTTAAGCAGTACCCAGGGGCTGATGCTGCTATCCGAAAAGGATTTGCTCTACCGTTCCAAAACCTATAACATCAATCTTACCTCCCTGTCTGTCAACAATAAGGTTGTGTTGCCCAACGACCCGACAGGCATCCTCCAGCAGTCCATTCTCTACGCCGACCGGCTCACCCTGCAGGAGAAGCACAACGTCGTGTCCATTGACTTCGCCATCACCAACTACATCAAAGCCCTGCAACCCGAAGTAGAATACATGCTGGAAGGTTTTGACAATGAATGGGTAAAGGCCAAGAGCAACACCATTACCTACACCAACCTCAACCCGGGAACATACCAGCTGAAACTGAGGAGCAAAGGCCTGAACAACCCCGAAGAAGTCCAGCTCAAGACATTGTCCATACAGGTCAAGCCCTATTTCTACAAAACCTGGTACGCCTACATCGTCTATCTGCTCGTACTGGCCGCCATAGCCTACTCCCTCTACGTACAGTTCAGGCTGAAGAACTCACTGAAATATGCAGCCTACAAGGCTGCCCAAACCGAAGAAAGTAACCAGTCCAAACTGAGATTCTTCATCAACGTATCGCACGAAATACGTACACCGGTCACACTCATCCTGGCCCAGATAGACTACATGCTGCAAGGAAAAGACCTGCCGCAGAACATCCAGAACCGGATGAACAACATGAAACGGAATGCCGTCAAACTGAAGCAGCTCATCAACGAACTGCTCGACTTCCGCAAGCAGGAACAGAGCGAAATCAGGCTCAAAGTCAGCGAACAGAATTTCGCCGCCTTTGCCAAGGAGATTTACACTTCTTTCCAGGACTACGCCAACGCGCAGAACATCAGCACCTCCTTCATCTGCAACGAAAAGAACATACCGCTGTACTTCGACCCCATACAGATGACCAAGGTGCTGAACAACCTCATATCCAACTCCCTGAAGTTCACTCCCGCACAAGGCAACGTTTCCGTCATCATCAATGCCCAGCGAAGCAACGTCGAAGTGTCTGTAAAAGACAACGGAATAGGCATCAAGGCCGATGACATTTCCAAAATATTCAACCGTTTCTACCAGGCACAGGAATCTCAGAACCAGCACATTGAATTCGGTGTAGGCATAGGACTTTCACTGGTAAAGAACATCATCGAAGCTCACCACGGACGCATCAACGTGAGCAACAACGAAGAGGGCGGAACCACCTTCACCCTGTCGCTGCCCACCGGACGGGCACACTTTGCCGAAGAGCAAATCTACAACGCCACCCAGGAAAACACCAACCTGATAAACAACGAAATAGAAATAGAACAAATAAAAAACGAACTGCAAAAACGACCGGCCGGCCCCGCCGACGAAAAGAAATACAAAGTCCTCATTGTAGAAGACAACGAGGACATGCGAAACATGCTTATCGACATCTTCACCGATGTGTACGACGTAAGCTACTCCATCAACGGGGAAGACATCTTCGACAAAGTCAAGCAGCATGAGCCCGACATCATCCTGCTCGACATCATGCTGCCCACCGTATCGGGCATTGAATTGTGCAAGATGCTGAAGTCCAACCTGAGTACCCGCAGCATACCCGTCATCCTGCTGACGGCCGCCAGCACGCAGGAGAAAAAAATGGAAGGCCTGCAAACCGGAGCCGACGACTACATCACCAAGCCTTTCGACCTGAAAGAACTTGTCCTGCGTTGCAACAACCTGATATATAGCCGCGAATCCATCAAGAGCCTGCTGGGGCGGGAAGCACAGGAGGCCAACCCCGTCATGGCCGTAAGCCAGCAGGACCAGCAGTTCATCAACAAAGCCACCGAAATCGTACTGCAAAACATCAGCAACCCCGATTTCAACATCAACATCCTGGCGCAAGAGCTCTGCCTGGGCCGCAGTTCGCTCTTCACCAAACTGAAGGAGGTCATCGGACAAACGCCCAAAGACTTCATCCTGGAAATCAGATTGAGAAAAAGCACGGAACTGCTGAAAGACAGGCGCGACATCCCCATTACGGAAATCAGCACATTGGTAGGCTTCAGCGACGCATCCTATTTCATCAAGCTGTTCAAGTCGCACTACGGCATCACGCCCAACCAGTACCGGAACAACCTGAAGGAATAAGCCACCCTCTCCCACCCTCCGAAAAAAATTTTCTTTCCATCGCTTGCCTGTTCGGCCCATTGTTCGTACTTTTGCGAACAATTAACGGAAACAAGTATATAAATGAATAAGGCATATACCGAACGGCAAGAACAGATAGCCCGCTTTGCCAAGGCCATGGGGCACCCCGCACGCATGGCCATACTCCAGTTCCTGGCCTCGCAGGAAAGCTGCTACTTCGGCGACATACACGAAGAGCTGCCCATAGCCAAGGCCACCGTGTCGCAACACCTGAAGGAACTGAAAGAAGCCGGACTGATTCAGGGAGAAATAGAGGCACCCAAGGTGAGATACTGCATCAACCGCGAAAACTGGGAGACAGCCCGCCAGCTGTTTGCCGACTTCTTCCGCCAACCGCTTTGCAAGAAAGAGGGCTGCTGCCAGTAAGCCCCTTTTTTAAGCTTAATGTTCGTAGTTTGACGAAATACAAATTAAATACTTAGCATTATGAAAACAAGCATCTTAATCCTGCTGACCGCATGCTTCGCCCTGATGTCGTGCGGCACAAAGACACAATCCGAGAAACAACAGACCGCAGCCACGACCGAACAGCCGACAGACTGCGTCGAGGTGCTCTACTTCCACGGCAAGCAGCGCTGCGCCACCTGCATGGCCATCGAGCAGAACACCAAGGCCCTCATCGACAGCCTCTATGCCGACCAGGTGGCCGGCGGACAGCTGGTGTTCAAAATCATCGACATCTCTGACAGTGCCAATGCCGACCTGGCCGAGAAATACGAAGTGACCTGGTCGTCACTCTTCATTACCCGCCACAAAGGCGGACAGGAGACGACGGAAAACCTGACGCAGTTTGCCTTTGCCAACGCCCGCAAGGCACCCGCCGACTTCAAGGCCGAAGTGACCCGGAAGATTAACGAAATGCTGAAATAACACCCCATGGACTGGCTACAAACACTACTTGACAATAGCTCGACGCCCCTGCTGACAGCCTTCCTGCTGGGACTGCTCACCGCCCTGTCGCCCTGTCCGCTGGCCACCAACATAGCTGCCATAGGCTTCATAGGCAAGGACGCGGGCAACCGCAGGCGCATCTTCCGCAACGGGCTGCTCTACACGCTAGGCCGCATCCTAGGCTACACCCTGCTGGGCGTGGTGCTCATCGGCATTCTGCGCACCGGCACCAGCATGTTCGGCATCCAGCGTGCCATCGCCTCGTGGGGCGAAACGCTCATCGGGCCACTGCTGCTGCTCATCGGACTGTTCATGCTATTCGGCCACAGGCTGCGCTTGCCACAGTTCGGATTCAGCGGCCGCGCTGAGGGACTGGCACGCCGTGGCGGCTGGGGTGCCCTGCTGATAGGCATACTGTTTGCCCTGGCCTTCTGCCCTACCAGCGGTGTCTTCTACTTCGGCATGCTGATACCCATGTCGGCCACTGCCACTGCTGGCTACCTGCTGCCGGCAGTATTTGCCATAGCCACCGCCCTGCCCGTGCTGGCCGTCGCCTGGCTGCTGGCGTTCAGCGTACAGCAGGTAGGCAGTTTCTACGGTTGTATGCAGACCGTGCAGAAGTGGCTCAACCGCATCGCAGGGCTGCTGTTCATAGCCATCGGACTATACTATTGCTACATCATGTTTTTATAAACCCAAAAATCATCCCAATAATTTTATCGTATGGAAATCAAAGTTTTAGGACCGGGTTGTGCACGTTGCAAGACAACCTATCAGGTCATTGAGAAAGTCATCAAAGAGAACAACCTTGACGTGAAACTGACCAAGGTAGACGACATCATGGAAATGATGAACTACAACATCATGTCCACACCAGCCGTTGTGGTCGACGAGGTAGTGAAGCTGAAAGGCACAGTACCCACCGAGGCCGACGTCAAGAAGCTGCTGGGCATCTGACAGCAGCCAATCAACAAGCGGCAGCCTGCCATGGTTAGGGGTAGCCTGCCGCTTTTATTCAACAATCATTGTTCGCATTTCTACGAATAAAAAAGAAAATAAATATGATACAAGACTTTGCAGACTGGCTGGTCTACAGCCTGTTCGGACTCGACCCTGCCTCTCACCTGGGCTCGGCAGTCAACTTCTTCTTCTACGACACCATTAAAATCCTGATACTGCTGTTTTTCATCAGCATCCTGATGGGCATCATCAACGCCTATTTCCCCATCGAGCGGTTGCGCAACTACCTTACCACCCACAAGATGTACGGCCTGCAATACCTGCTGGCGGCCCTGTTCGGTGCCATCACTCCCTTCTGCTCGTGCTCGTCCATCCCGCTGTTCATCGGCTTCGTCAAGGGCGGCATCCCGCTGGGCGTCACCTTTGCCTTCCTCATCACCTCGCCGCTGGTCAACGAAGTTGCCGTGGCCATGTTCCTCGGCTCGTTTGGTCTGAAGGTGACCCTTATCTACGTCATTAGCGGCATCCTGCTGGGTGTCATCGGTGGCTTTGTATTGGGCCGCATGAACCTGTCGCCCTACCTCAGCGACTGGGTGCGCCAGATTCAGGCTCAGTCTTCAGCCCAGGCCAACGCGTGGGAGAAGGAACACATCGGCTTCTTCAAGCGTCTGCCCTCCATCGTTCGCGATGCCTGGCGGATAGTCAGCGGCGTGCTGGTCTACATACTGATAGGTATCGGCATCGGCGCCTTCATGCACGGCTTTGTGCCCGAAGGGTTCTTTGAGCAATACATGTCACGCGACAACTGGCTGGCCGTGCCGCTATCCGTCCTGCTGGCCGTGCCTATGTATGCCAACGCCGCCGGCATTGTGCCCGTCATCGAAGTCTTCGTGGCCAAAGGCATCCCCCTGGGCACTGCCATTGCCTTTATGATGGCCGTCGTGGGCCTGTCACTGCCCGAAGCCACCCTGCTCAAGAAAGTCATGACCTGGCGCCTCATCGGCATCTTCTTCGGCACGGTAGCCTTCTTCATCATCCTGTCGGGCTATCTGTTCAATCTTGTTCTGTAACTCGCAACACCCCATCAATCAGCATATTCTTATGAGAATACTCATCCTTTGTACCGGCAACAGTTGCCGCAGCCAGATGGCCCATGGCTTTCTGCAATCATTCGACCCGTCGCTCCAAGTCTATTCGGGCGGAACAGCACCTGCACCGCAGGTAAACGCCCAGGCCGTGGAGGTCATGAAAGAGGCGGGAATAGACATCAGCCACCACCAACCCACCCACGTCGATACCTACCTCCAGCAGACGTGGGATTACGTCATCACCGTATGCGGAGGTGCCAACGAAAATTGCCCGGCATTCACGGGAAAAGTGGGGAAACGCATACACATTGGGTTCGATGACCCCTCACACGCCACCGGCACACCCGAATTCATTCAAGCCGAGTTTCGCCGTGTGCGCGATGAGATAAAAAATGCCTTTGCCCGCTTTTACCTGACGGAAATAAGGAAACAGGAACTACCTGCATGTTCTTGCCAGGGAAAGTGCCGGAACTGAATGCGCACAAGCGCCGTACAAAAAGTTCTGTCTCCCCGGTTGGTAGCAGTGTACTCGCCGGTCGGTAGCAGTTAACTCCCAGTCCGCTAGCAGTGGACTGCTAACGCGATAGCAGTTAACTACTAACACGCAAGCAGTTAACTGCTGACATCCACACTTCCGGCTACATCGGCTCACACTTGCGGCTGCGTTGCCCTACGAATACGGCTGCGTCAAATCACGCAGCCGTATCTGTTTCCATAAAGTCCCTCCTTAGCATTCCAAAGTCCTACTTTAGCTTCCTAAAGTCCCTCTTTAGCAACCGGTAAATAGTATCTTTCAGCATAAGACATGGTGCCTTTTTCAGCCGCATGCCGCAGCACAGCATTTAAAAAGAATGTTCCCAAGGAAGTTTCACGCCCTCACGGCGCTAATAAATATTTGATAACAAACGAAATACGGTGAAACTTATCTCTTATACATGATTTCACGCCAATGGTGAAAAGTTCAATGATGCAAAGCTTCCCATAGTAGAGACGTGGCGTGCCGCGTCTCAGGATACAGGGTACACAATATTTATCTGATAAACAGCATAATAAAGATTAAAAATGAATACAATGCAAACGGGGAGACGCGGCACGCCACGTCTCTACTAAGAATACAAAATACAAAAAGGCGAGGTACACAATAGAAAGCAAAACCAAGTAGAGACGCGGCACGCCGCTTCTCAGGACACAGGTTTCACAATATTTATCTGATAAACAGTGTAATAAAGATTAAAAATGAATACAATGCAAACAGGGAGACGCGGCACGCCACGTCTCTACTAAGAATACACAGCTACACCTGATTCTTTACACACATCTTTCACCGCAACCCACTCATTCCCAACGTCTAATTGTGAAACTTCACCCGCACAACTTTTTCACCCCTAACAGCTGATAATTTTCTTCTTTCACCACCCCAGAAAACCGCTTGAAACACTTGACAAAGGCCGCCGGATTTTGTATATTTGCGGTAACACGATAAGACACAAAATGAGTTGACGAGTTGACAAGTTAACGAGGCAACAAGGAACAAAATATACTAATCACTAACCGTTAAACACTAACCGCTGTAAATCATGAATTTCTTCCATCATTTCCTCCACCTCCTTTCCGGCTCTTCCAAGAAGCCTGCCGCGCCTGTTCGTAACGAGTTCGAACCCAACAACTGCGAGTACTTGCTCGCTAACCTACAACGCATCTGCGCCATGCTGCCCGACAGCAAGGCCAGTGTCGTTATGGGCAGGAACAAACTGGATATATGCCTGACTTGGGACACAGCCATGCAAGCTAATGCCAACAATATAAAGAAGAATAAGGAATTTCAGTTTTGGCTGAACGGCAAGAGCGAGGTCGTGGAATGGGCGGAAACACAAGATAAAGAAGAAAAGACAAAAACGGAAGCTGTTGTGCAAGAAGAAGTTACTGTGAAAGAAACAGCCAAACCTACCCGCCAGCAATTGACCATGCGTCGCCTGCTTAACTTCCTGCAACTGCACTATGCCTTCCGCTACAACCGGTTGACTGACCGGGCGGAATGCGTTGTGCTCAATACGGAACAACCCAACGAAGATACCCACCACCTGACCTATCGCCCCGTGGACGACCGCCTGCTGCATACCATCTCGCTGGCCGCCATGGAAGAAGGAGTGGACTGCTGGGACGTGGACATCAAACGATATATCGACTCGGAACACGCCCCGGCTTATCATCCGTTTACCGATTACTTTGAGCACTTGCCCCGTTGGGATGGCAAGGACCGTGTAAAAGAACTGGCAAGGCGTGTATCAGACAACGACCTGTGGGTACGTTTTTTCCACCGCTGGATGCTGGGCGTCACTGCTCAATGGATGAACAATAACGGACAGGGACAACGTGCCAACAGCGTCGCTCCCCTGCTGGTCAGTACCGTGCAGGGCATGGGCAAGTCTACCTTCTGCCGCATGTTGCTACCCAAGGAACTGCGACCATACTTCACCGAAAGCTTCGACCTGACCAATATCCCATCGGCTGAAAACAAGTTGGCATCGTACGGCCTCATCAACCTGGACGAGTTCGACCGCCTGCCAGCCACCCGTATGCCGCTGCTAAAGAACCTGATGCAGATGGAGAGCCTTCACATTCGTCGTGCTTATAAACGCAGTACGGAGCCATTGCCACGCATTGCCTCGTTCATCGGTACAGCGAACAGAAAAGACCTGCTGGTAGACGCTTCGGGCAGCCGACGTTTTATCTGTATCGAAGTGGAGAAACAGATTGACTGCACTACACCCATAGATCATGCTCAACTGTATGCCCAGCTAAAGGCAGAATTGAACGGTGGAGAACGCTGCTGGTTCAACAAGCAGGAAGAGGCCGAAATACAGCAGCACAACCGTGCTTTCTACCGTACTATCCCTGCCGAGGAAGTCTTGGAATCTTGTTTCCGCTTTGCAGAGCCTAACGAACAGGGTGCACGGCTCATGTCGGCTGCTGACATCTATGCCGTATTGAAGCAGAAGAATCGGGCCGCCATGGCGGGTTATTCGTGCATGGCGTTTAGTCGGTTATTGGCGCAGACGGGAAGAAGGGTACATACGAGGTATGGGAATGGATACTGGGTGATAGCGATTAATGATTAGTGGTAAATAGGAGAAGCTAAACTAAAATATTATCCTAATACACATTCCTGACACCGCTCTTTCAACAACCTCATGCCTATTTCTTATTGGCTATCACCATATCAGTTTCTTTGAAAAGAAACCCGCCATTGATCCAAATTTATCAATGACGGGCAACTCGCTATTCTCGATTTTATATCACGTTACTTACCAAGCGATTTCTCCTCCGACAGCTTAGACCATCTGACCAAAGCTTCCACAAAGTAATAATCTGCATAAGTAAGGGGGACATCTACCTCGCCAAAATAAGGAGCGTTGGCACGTTGGGGCTTGGCGCCTACACTATGGCGCAGTATGAAGTTGCCGTTCTCGCCTTCAGGAGCCAGATACTCGTCAGAACACAGGGTGCGCAACTGCTGCTCGGCAACGGACAGGTAGGTTTGCTTCTTGTCGCCGTCGACATATCCGCTCAACTCTATCAATGCTGACGCCATGATGCAAGCCGCGGAAGCATCGCGCTCTTCATTGGGGATATTGGGAGCATTGAAATCCCAATATGGAATCTTGTCGGCAGGCATGTTAGGATGCGACAATAAAAAATCTGCTATATGCTCTGCCATGGTCAGGTAACGTTCTTCATGAGTAAACCTGTACATCATCGTATAACCATAAAGTCCCCAGGCCTGGCCACGTGCCCATGCAGAGGAATCGGCTGCACCTTGCGCCGTCTGTTTCTTTTCCGCCTCTCCGGTTTCCGGATTGTAAGATACTACATGATAGCAGCTGTAATCGTTTCTGTAATGCTCTTTCATGGTCTTATCGGCATGGCTAATGGCTATGTCGCTCCAGTCCTTACGGTTGAAATGTGATGCGCCCCATAACAGCATTTCCAGATTCATCATGTTGTCGATGATGACAGGATACTTCCAGCGGTCTTTGTTTGAATCCCACGAACGGATAGCACCTACCCGCTCGTTATACCTGGTACAAAGCGACTGGCAAGCCGTATCTATCACCGTTGCATAGTCTTCATTGCCGGTCAGTCTATAGCCGTTTCCATAGCTGCAGAAAATCATGAATCCTACATCATGATGGCTGGTAGTATACATTTCATTTCTCAATCGCTCTGTATATGCTGTTGCATATTGCTTGAGGTTCTCATTCTTGGAATATTCATACAGGTACCACAGTGTTCCGGGAAAGAAGCCACTGCACCACCACCCTGTTCCGCTTAATACCAGCTTGCCATTCATATATGTACGCGGCAGCTTACCTGTACTGTCCGACAGCTGTAACGCCATCCTTTCGTATTGGACAGCGGCCCGCTGTAAACCTTTGCTCACGAAATCGTCCTCGGCACTACTACGCTGTTTTTGTCCACAACTTGCCAAAGAAAGGCTGAACAAGAATAATGTGAAATTGATAATAAATGCTTTCATGTTTTTAGATTGTTTTTTTAAGTATATAATAGATTGTCATGTTTTACATAATTCTTTCCTGTTTGCCCTGCATGTTTCTGTCAATCTCTATCAGGCCTAAGCATCAACATGATATGGTTCTCCATAAGTAAAAAAGGAATCATCGCAACAAGGTTTTCAGCCAAGAAATTAACAGCAACAGCCAATGACCGGGCCTAAACACCGAAATGGCAAATTACCGGCGACTTTATTGCACGGCATCCCCTCTCCTCACAATCCGACAGGAAACAAAAAAAGCCTTATAATCAGTGATCACAAGGCTTTCTAGTACTCGAAGCGGGACTTGAACCCGCACAGCCGCAATGGCCAAGGGATTTTAAGTCCCTCGTGTCTACCGATTCCACCATTCGAGCCCATTATAAAAAATAGGAGAGCGGAAAACGAGACTCGAACTCGCGACCCCAACCTTGGCAAGGTTGTGCTCTACCAACTGAGCTATTTCCGCAACTGATTTCAAAGAACGGGTGCAAAGATAAACAGTTTATGTGGTACAGCCAAACTTTTATCAATAAAAATGCTTGGATGAATGGCTGTAAAACAACAAGACTGGCAAATTAGACGTCAATTATAGACTCGTAGCGTAGTGCCCGTGACTGACACGTTGTAATGTTTCAGGTATTCCCTACCTTCCCCTTCTATGGGTGCCCCGTTGCTGTTGAGGTTGTAGACCGTATGACATTGGGGACATTCGGCCTGGCCAATTTCATCTTCGAGCAACTCAATGGAAACGTTGCGTTGTGCTTCGACCGGGCAGGCGGCATCGAACGCTACATACGTATTTCCGTCGGAAAAGATGGATTGACCGATGATAAGTCCCGCATAGCCTACCGGCAGGTTATGGGCGTCGTGGGTGACTTTCAGAAACTGGCCGGGAGTAGTCAGGCGGTAATAAGGGGACTGCAACAGGCTGCATGAAAAAGAGATGGAGACGGAGGGAATGCTTGACTTGAACGAGTCGCCACAACCTGACATAAACAAGCCAAGCATCACCACCATTGACATCCATCTCTTCAACATACTCATATTCTTTGAATTATAGTACACGAATCAACGTCCCAACAAAGCTTTCTCGGCTTCCTCCATACCACTGAAGTTGAATCCGTCGACTACCTGCTGCATCAGAGCCGAAATCTGGTCGTTGCACAGGTTGCCGATGCTTCCCTCATGCGTGTGGTGCACTTCCTTGCTATGCGTGAAGTGGCCGGCTTCAATGTCGAGCCCAACCTTCTTGTAAGCATCGCGGAAAGGCATGCCCTCGCGTGCCAGGCGGTTAACCTCTTCTACACTGAAGATAAGCAAGTATTTATCGTCGTCAAGAATATGCTCGTTCACCTTGATTTCATTCATGATATAGGTGGTCATCTGCAGACAGTCTTTCAGCTCCTGGAAGGCAGGAAGGAAGACTTCCTTGATGATTTGCAGGTCGCGGAAGTAGCCCGAAGGCAGGTTGTTGGCAATCATCATGATTTGCTGGGGCAACGTCTGGAGTTTGTTGCACTTGGCACGCGTCAGTTCAAAGACATCGGGATTCTTCTTGTGAGGCATGATGCTGGAACCGGTAGTGCAGTCGTCGGGAAGCTTGACAAAGCCGAAGTTCTGGCTGTTGAACATGCAGGCATCGAAAGCCAGCTTGGAAACAGTACCGGCAATGCTGGCCAGCGCAAAGGCAACATTGCGCTCCATCTTTCCACGTCCCATCTGTGCATAAACCACGTTGTAGTTCAAAGAATCGAATCCCAGTAGACGGGTTGTCATGGTGCGGTTGAGCGGGAAGGACGAGCCATAGCCTGCTGCCGAACCGAGAGGATTGCGGTTGCACATCTTGAAAGCAGCCTGCAAGAACAGCATATCGTCTACCAAGCTCTCAGCATAGGCTCCGAACCAAAGACCGAACGACGAAGGCATGGCTATCTGCAAGTGGGTATAGCCGGGCATCAGCACGTTCTTATAGCGTTCGCTCTGCATAATCAGTACATGGAAAAGCTGCTCAACAGCCTCGGCAATGTCTTTCAGTTGGGCACGGGTGAAGAGTTTCAGGTCGAGCAACACTTGGTCGTTGCGCGAACGGCCACTGTGAATCTTCTTGCCTACATCGCCAAGCTTACGCGTCAGCATAAGCTCAACTTGCGAATGAACGTCTTCGACGCCTTCTTCTATCACAAACTCGCCACGCTCGGCCGTTGCGTAAATATTCTTCAGCTCGGCCAGCAGCAATGCCAGTTCATCTTTTGTCAGCAGACCTATGGTCTCAAGCATGGTGATGTGGGCCATGGAGCCCAACACGTCATACTTGGCCAGATAAAGGTCCATCTCACGGTCGCGTCCCACGGTGAAACGCTCTATATCCTTGTTCACCTGAACGGATTTCTCCCAAAGTTTCTGAGCCACGTTAGTATAAATATTTGATGGTTTACGACAGGAGGAGCGGCAAACTCCCCGTTTATCTATATTTGTTTCAGATTTACTTGCCTGAATTTCTATCAATAAGGTATCATGGCCAACATGTCGGCCAACTTCTCAACACCTTCCTCCAAGGGTTTCTGCACCATGGCCTTCATGAACATATTCAGTTCCATGCCGATGGTCAGCTTCATTTTGCACTCTGTCTCGGTGACAGGCAGCAGCTGAATCCACAAGTTGAAGGGCAGGGGTGAAGTAGTTGTAGCAAACTTTATGCACTTGAATGGTTCTTTCTCCACTATCTGCAAGGTAATCTTGCCCACAGGGTCTACTTCTACCGTCAAGCTGTCGGAATCGAATGAAAAACTCTTTACCTTGTCTTGAGGCAAACGGTCTTTGACATTCTCCAGATTGCTCAAGTCGGACAACTTTCCGAACACAGCGGCTTGCGAAGCCAAAATATGCTTCACCGAACTCTCAAATTTAGTCATAAGCTGTATAATTAAGAAAAAGGACTGGTAACAAGCATACACCCCGGCTGCCTAGGTAGCAACCACGAACGTCGTGCTTTGTTACACAAAAAAAAGAACTATCCGGAAAGAGCATATCACCTCTCCGAACGGTTCTTTCTTTATACTATTAATAGATGTTCAAATGTATTATTTTCCCCAATTTGCAGGATCTTTTCTCCATTCGTTCAAAGTCTCGATATCAGACTCCTCAATATAACCGGTACGCAAAGCTACATCGAGCACAGCCTCATAATTGGTCAGAGTTACCAACGTTACCTTAGCATCCTTGAAAGCCTTTTCGGCTACCGGGAAACCATAAGTGTAGGCTGCAACCATACCGATTACCTCGCATCCGTCACGACGAATAGCATCAACAGCTTTCAAGCTGCTTCCGCCAGTAGAAATCAGGTCTTCAATCACTACGACTTTCATGCCCGGACGAAGTTCACCTTCAATCAAGTTCTCCAATCCGTGATCCTTGGGAGTAGAGCGTACATACACGAACGGCAAGTTCAGTGCATCGGCCACCAAAGCACCCTGAGGGATGGCTCCCGTAGCAACACCGGCAATAGCATCAACCTGACCAAAACGTTCCATAATCAGGCGAGTGATTTCAGTCTTCACGAAATTGCGCAATGAAGGATAAGAAAGGGTTTTGCGATTATCGCAATAAAACGGAGATTTCCAGCCCGAGGCCCAAGTAAAAGGGTTAGCAGGCTGCAACTTAATAGCCTTTATTTTCAGCAATTTCTCTGCAAACAATCTTTCTAAAGTTTTCATAGCAAAATGTACTTATGTAATTCCGGCACAAAAGTACAGAAACAGAATGATATTAAGAAAAATAAAAGAGACATTTTTTATTCGGCAATTTCATTTTCTTCGGGAACATCCATGCAAAGACGGATATCCTTCATTTCGAAACCGCGGCTCAAAGCAAACCGAACCAGCTTGTTAGTCAGTTCGAACTCATTCTCGGCTCTTACGCTCTTCTTTTTGGCAGCTAGCAGTTTACGCAAAATGCCGATATATTCTTCTTTGTCTATTTCGTTCAGGAAAGGCCAATAGACACTTTGGGGAATCTTCTTCAGCAAGAGGGCCTGACCAATCTTCACTTTTCCCCACTTGGCAAAGCGATACTTGTCGTTGACGAAAGCACGGCAAAAGCGCTCCTCGTCGATAAACTTTTCCTGTTCAAGCTTGTCGGCCACACGTTCAACCACTTCATAGGGCACTCCCCAACGCTGCATTTTTTCTACAACCTCCGAACGGCAGTGCTCTGCCGTGGAGCAATAAGAAGCCACTTTATTAAGGACTTCCATTTCTGTCATTTCACTCATTTTCTTGCTATTATAAACCGGTCATTGCCGGAAATATCTCTCAAGACTCTAATATTCATGTATCCTTCGGCTTCAAGCATCGATTTCAGTTCGAGGCCATAAGCTCTGTTGATTTCGAAATACAAACGGCCACCGTTGCACAGCAAATCCCGACCAAGCTCTGCAATGCGCCTGTAATAGCGCAGCGGGTCTGCATCGGGGACATACAGGGCCAAAGCCGGCTCCCACTCCACGACATTCGGCTCCATTTCCGCCTTTTCATGTTCGGCTATATAGGGAGGATTGCTCACTATCACGTCATACATTCCTACTTCGCGTCCTGCATCTGTCGCAAACACATCCTGCCTGACCACCTTTACGCGGGCGCCCAACACCTCGCTGTTGGCAGCCGCCACCCGCAAGGCCACGTCGGAAATATCCCACGCCGTAACCGCTGCTTCAGGCAACCCACACGACAAGCTGACGGCAATACATCCGCTGCCTGTCCCCACATCAAGGATTCGCGCATCGGGAGCCACCTCCCCAAGCATCATTTCCACCAACTCAGCCGTTTCTGGCCGGGGTATAAGCACACCCGGCTCTACCGCGAAGCGGCGTCCCAAGAAAGGAGCATAACCCTGAATGTACTGTATGGGCTCAAATTTGAGCAGGCGGTCCATAATGACGTCCAGCTCCTGTGCCTGTTTTGAGGATAATGTTATATCTTTGCCTACATAATAGTCAACGACCGCCTGGCCCAATATCTCGCAACACACTATGCGCGAAAGGGCAGCAGCCTCGCCCGCAGCGTATTGTTGCTGCAAGACTTGACGAATCTGACGGGCAGTGACAATCATGAAGACTAAATTTAAGCTGCAAAAATAAAAAAAATCCGAAATAACAGAAAGCTATGGAAGAAGAAAAATACATGCGACGTTGCATTCAGATAGCACAAAACGGCATCTGCGCCACAGCCCCCAACCCCATGGTGGGCGCGGTCATTGTACACAACGGCCGAATCATTGGCGAAGGCTACCACGTACACTGCGGTCAGGCACATGCCGAGGTAAATGCCATCCGTTCAGTAAAGGAACCTGAACTGCTGAAAGAATCCACCATCTACGTCAGCCTTGAACCCTGCTCGCACTACGGCAAGACACCGCCCTGCGCTGACCTCATCATAGAAAAACAGATACCACGAATTGTCATAGGTTGCCGCGACCCCTTTTCCAAAGTCGCCGGCCGTGGCATACAGAAGCTAAGAGATGCCGGTCGTGAAGTCATAGTCGGCGTATTGGAGCAAGAATGCAGACACCTGATAAGAAAATTCATCACTTTCCATACTTGCCAAAGGCCCTACATCACCCTGAAATGGGCCGAATCGGCCGACGGGTTCATTGACCGCCAGCGTGAAGGCGGCAGCCCAGTCGTCCTGTCATCGGACTTGAGCTCGATGCTGGTACACAAAAAACGCTGCGAACACGCCGCCATCATGGTAGGGCGCCGCACCGCCCTGCTCGACAATCCCAGCCTGAACGTAAGAAACTGGCATGGACCTTCGCCCGTCCGCATCGTGATAGATAAAGAACTGAGCCTGCCGACCAGCCTTAAGCTGTTCGACCAACAGACACCCACTCTCGTGTTTACCTCCCAAGAACGCACATCATTGCCCAACCTGCAATTTATCAAAACAGACTTCAGCCAAGACATTCTACCCCAAATCATGGACACCCTCTACCAAGCCAAGCTACAATCATTGCTGGTAGAAGGCGGCAGCACACTGCTGCAATCGTTCATCGACAAGGGGCTTTGGGACGAAGCTTTTGTGGAAGAATGCCCGCAAATCCTGAGCGAAGGCGTAGCCGCCCCGACAATGTTCCAGCACATTGCCTACAGCAGAGAATGCCACTTCGGCCGTTTCTATAGACATTATACAAAAACAAGCCTGTAGATATTGGATATATACTATGTATATTAACATTATAATACTTCACTGCTTAAATTAAGAACACACATCGGTGGTTGATATCACAAAAGTTGTCAACCACCGAGTTCAAGGGAATCAACTGCTATCAGACGGGAAGTTAATTGCTATCCCAAGGGAAGCCAAGCACTACCCGAAAGATTACCTGCATCGTCAGAAAGACGCCCACGCCCAAACGAGAATTCTATACCAACCACAGACGGGCACCGGTACTTCTAAAAGAGTTTCAACAGAACAGGAATATACCCAAAAAGCAAGCGTAAACACCTGCGAAAGCCAACGACAGGCAGCCCAAAAACAGCACGAATTTTCTAATATAAAATAGGTACGCGCGTAAGCAAAAAACAAATTATATCTAATTCATTTAAAACTATAATTTTATATAAATCTTCCCTTTAAAGCACTTTATAGCGAAAAATGTTCCTATTTTTGCAACTTGTAATAAAAATACAATCGCCGAAAAAATGAGAATAAAGTTTTTTTCATTCATCGTGAGCTTAGTCTTTATTTCCATTGCCATAAGTTCATGCTTGGACTCTGACAATGTAACAGAATACAGCTCCGACACAACGATACACGCATTTGGTCTGGACACCATTCACGGTAAACACTACCGTTTCATCATTGACAACCTGCAAGGGCAAATCTACAATCCTGATTCATTGCCGGTTGGTGCCGACACCATTATAGACCGCATTTTGATAGACACACTTACCGTAGCAGGTTGGGTCACTTCAGGCTCGCCCGACACATTGTTCAACACATCAGACTCTGTCGACCTGCGCAATCCCATCAAGCTGAAGGTACATGCACCCGACGGTCTCTCTTCGCGTGAATATACTGTAACCGTATTGGTACACAAGCAAGACCCAGACTCATTGGTATGGAACGAGATGACTCCTTTCTCTACAACACGCATCAGCGGTAAGCAGCAAGTAGTCACGCTGGGCAACGAGTTGCTGGTTTACACTGCCACGCAGCTGTTCCGCGCCCAACTGCCACTGGCCAGCTCATGGAGCGAACAGGCTTGCGGTCTGCCGGCAAATGCCCTGTTGTCCTCCATCATCAACTGGGACAATACACTCTACGTGCCAACCACCGACGGTGACGTTTACTCTTCACAAAACGGAACCACCTGGCAGAAAAGCGAAGGCCTGAGCAAACAGGCCGACGGCAGCAGCGTCCTGACATTAATAGCCAGCCTGCCCGCAAATGATATACAGCAAAGCCCCTCTTTCCTGTGTGCCATCATGGAGAAGGCAAACGACGAGGGTGTCATGTCGCGCTACTTCTGCCGCACATTTGATGGTCTGGGCTGGGAGCTGGGTACAGAAGTTCCTGCCGACTTCCCTGTGCAGAACATACACGCTACCATGCAGCCTACAGCCAATGACCTCTACCGGCTGGTCATCAGTGGCACACCCGACACACCTACCGAGCACACGGTACCCTGGTTCACCTTCGACGGTGTGGAATGGGCCGACTTGGGAACTACTTCAGACGCTTACTGCCCGGGCATGACCAATCCTGCCATCATTTACTATGGCGACCTTTACTACATGCTTGGAGGCGATTTCAGCGACATATATTACTCAATAACCGGAATAGCCTGGTACAAGACCGAAGAGAAATTCCTCTACCCGGCCTCGTTCAAAGACAAGCAACCCTACTCCATGGTGATAGACAAAAACAACTTCATCTGGCTGATATGGGGAGGCGAAGGCAGCAACAACGAAGTATGGCGCGGCCGCCTCAACAAACTGGGCTTCGACAAGCAATAATACGTAAGAAACACAAGAAATGCGTTGTGCAAGCTACATTGGCTGCCTGTTCCTGCTGCTTCCGTTGTGCCAACTCAGCGCACAGGAAGAATACACGTGGGAGATGGGAGCTGCCGCAGGTGGCAGCTTCTACATGGGCGACGCCAACTATAGCCGTCTCTTTAAGGACACCGGCCCTGCCGGGGGCTTCATTGCCCGTTACTTGCTCAACCCTCACGCTGCCATCAAAAGCAGCCTGACCGTCGGCAGAATAGCCGGCGACACAAAAGATTTCAAGAATGCGTACCCCGACGGCGGGCATACCTCTTTTACACGGACGGTGTTCGACCTGGGAGCGCAGTTTGAATATAATTTTTGGGGATATGGTATAGGAAATGCATACCGGGGCTTCAGCCGCTTCACTCCCTACCTGGCTGGTGGACTGGGCTTCACCTTTGCTCCCAAGCCGGCAGAGAACATATTCACGGTGAATATTCCTCTCGGTGTAGGAGTGAAATACAAGCTGACTCCACGTGTCAACATAGGATGCGAGTTCAGTATGCACTTCAGTTTGAGCGACTGCCTGGACGTCACCCACGACGAAGGGTTGAAGCTAGACGACCCATACCAGATAAAGGGGAAGGGACTGAAGAATAAGGACAGCTATGCCTTTGTTCTTTTGTTTGTCACCTACGACCTGTTCTCAAAATGTAGGGATTGTAACAATTGAACGAAATGTCATACAAAGAACAAATCAATCCAGACCGGATTCCACAGCATGTGGCAATCATAATGGACGGCAATGGCAGATGGGCCAAGCAGCGCGGACACGAACGCAGCTTCGGACATCAGGCCGGTGCCGAAACAGTGCATGTCATAGCCGAAGAGGCTGCACGTCTGGGCATCAAGTATCTGACGCTCTACACGTTCTCGACCGAAAACTGGAACCGGCCCATGGAGGAAGTAGCGGCACTGATGGGGCTGCTATTCGAAAGCATTGAAGAAGAAACCTTCATGAAAAACAACATCAGCTTCCGCATCATTGGCGACATTGACAAACTGCCCGAAAACGTCAGGCAGCGACTCTATACCTGCGTGGAGCACACGGCTGCCAATACAGGCATGTGCCTGGTACTGGCACTCAGCTATTCATCGCGCTGGGAACTGACCGAAGCCACCCGACAGATAGCAGCCAAGGTGAAAGCAGGCAAGCTAAACCCTGAAGACATTGACAGCGAACTGATAGCCCGACACCTTGCCACCAACTTCATGCCCGACCCCGACCTGCTCATACGTACGGGCGGCGAGCTGCGGCTAAGCAACTATCTGCTGTGGCAATGCGCTTATTCCGAACTATACTTCTGCGACACCTATTGGCCTGACTTCCGTGAAGAAGAATTCTTCAAGGCCATCAGCGACTACCAGAAGCGTGAGCGCAGGTTCGGCAAAACGAGTGAACAAATCAGCTAACATTTAAAATATAACCAAACATAAGTAAGAATAAATGCATTATCGTATTTTCTCCATAATCGTAGCATTTTGGTGCCTGTTCGGCTCTCTGGCGAATCTGAAGGCACAAACCAACACAGAGACGACAGAAAAACCGATAGTACTCTACACAGGTACGCCGAAGAAGTATGAAATTGCCGACATCAAAGTGGAAGGAGCACAGAACTATGAAGACTACGTCATCATAGGCCTGTCGGGACTTGCCGTCGGCCAGGTCATATCCATCCCTGGCGAAGAGATAACCGATGCCTGCAAGCGCTATTGGCGTCACGGACTTTTCTCCGACGTGAGAATCACGTGGGACAAGGTTGAAGGCGACAAAGCGTGGCTCACCATCCACCTAACCATGCGTCCGCGCGTATCTGAAATACGCTACCACGGCGTCAAGAAGTCGGAGCGTGAAGACTTGGAAGCTCGCGTCGGCCTGATTAAGGGTAACCAAATTACGCCCAACCTGGTGGATCGTGCCAAGACGCTGATTAAGCGCTACTTCGACGATAAAGGCTTTAAGAATGCCGACATCATCATCAACCAGAAAGACGATGTGTCGAAGGACAACCAGGTCATCGTAGACATCATCATCGACAAAAAGGAGAAAATCAAGGTACACAGCATCAACATCGCAGGCAACTCGGCCATTACGACCAAGAAGCTGAAACGTGTGATGAAGAAGACCAACGAAAAAGGCAAACTGTGGAACCTCTTCCGCACCAAGAAGTTCGTGGAAGAAAACTACGAGGCTGACAAGCAGCTGATTATAGACAAGTATAACGAGTTAGGTTATCGCGACGCCATGATTGTATCGGACAGCGTGACCAACTATGATGACCGCACCGTCAACGTCTACATGACCATTGACGAAGGCCAGAAATACTACCTGCGCAACGTGACATGGGTGGGCAATACCCTCTACCCGTCCGAGCAGTTGAACTACCTGCTCCGCATGAAGAAGGGTGACGTCTACAACCAGAAGTTACTCAACGAACGTACACAGACCGACGAAGACGCCATCGGCAACCTCTACTACAACAACGGTTACCTGTTCTACAGCCTCGAACCCGTGGAAGTGAACATTGTGGGCGACTCCATCGACCTTGAAATGCGTATCTACGAAGGACGCCAGGCAACCATCAACAAGGTAAGCATCAGCGGTAACGACCGCCTCTACGAGAACGTAGTACGCCGCGAACTGCGTACACGCCCCGGCCAGCTGTTCAGCCGCGAAGACCTGATGCGTTCTTATCGTGAAATTGCCCAGATGGGACACTTCGACCCGGAACAAATTAACCCGGATATCAAGCCCCGCCCTGAAGACGGAACTGTAGATATTGACTACCAGTTGGTATCAAAAGCCAACGACCAGGTAGAGTTCTCTGCCGGTTGGGGACAGACGGGTATCATCGGTAAGCTGAGCTTGAAGTTCACCAACTTCTCATTGGCCAACCTCCTGCACCCGGGTGAAAACTACCGAGGCATCCTGCCGCAAGGCGACGGACAGACACTGACCATCAGCGGACAGACCAACGCCAAGTACTACCAGTCGTACAGCGTATCGTTCTACGACCCATGGTTTGGCGGCAAGCGTCCGAATGCCTTCTCTGTTTCGGCCTTCTACTCTGTACAAACCGACATCAGCGACCGCTATTACAACAGTGCATGGTACAACAGCTACTACAACAGCTACTATAGCGGTATGTACGGTTATGGCCTCTACAACTACGGCAACTACAACAGCTACGAGAACTACTACGACCCCGACAAGTCTATCAAGCTCTTTGGTGTAGCTGTCATGTTCGGTAAGCGTCTGAAATGGCCTGATGACTACTTCCAGATTACAGCCGAGCTCTCTTACCAGCGCTACATCCTGAGCGACTGGCAATACTTCCCCGTAACCAACGGTAAGTGCAACAACCTGAGCTTGAACATCACCCTGTCGCGTAGTTCTATCGACAACCCCATCTACCCGCGCCAAGGTTCTGAATTCTCGCTCTCGGCACAAATCACGCCGCCCTACTCTCTGTTCGACGGAGTTGACTACAGCAAGTACAACACCAACAACCAGGACGACATGAACAAGATGCACAAGTGGATTGAGTATCACAAGTGGAAATTCAAATCAAAAACATACATCCCCTTGATGGACCCCATGAACGTGAAGCGTACGCCCGTGTTGATGAGTCGCGTGGAATTTGGTTTGCTGGGCCACTACAACAAGTATAAGAAGTCGCCTTTCGAAACCTTCGACGTAGGTGGTGACGGTATGACAGGCTACTCTACATACGCTACCGAAAGCATCGCTCTGCGTGGTTACGAGAACAGCTCACTGACGCCTTACGGCTACGAAGGCTATGCCTACGCCCGCCTCGGTCTGGAGCTCCGCTACCCGCTCATGCTTGAAACCAGCACCAGCATCTACGCTCTGACCTTCGTAGAAGCAGGTAACGCTTGGCAAGACGTCAGCAAGTTCAATCCTTTCGAACTGAAACGTTCGGCCGGTGTCGGTGTCCGCATCTTCCTGCCGATGATTGGTATGATGGGTATTGACTGGGCCTACGGCTTCGACAAGGTATTCGGCTCCAAGGAATATGGTGGCAGTCAGTTCCACTTCATCCTGGGACAGGAATTCTAATAGAGGCATCATATAGATATCCCCACTTTAAAGATAAGCACTTCTCGGGCGACAGCAACACTCTGTCGCCCGAGAAGAACAAGAAACCAACTAAAACCCAAACGTTATGAAAAAGAGTTTAACCCTTATGTTTCTGTTGCTGATCGGCGCACTGACGGCAAACGCACAACGCTTTGCCCTCATCGACATGGAATACATACTGAAGAACATTCCTGCCTACGAGCGTGCCAACGAACAGCTGAACCAAGCCTCCAAGAAGTGGCAAAACGAAGTGGAGAAACTGGCCGAAGAAGCCAAGACCATGTATAAGAACTACCAGTCCGAATCTGTCTTCCTCTCTGAAGAGCAAAAGAGCCAAAAGGAAGAGGAAATCGTGAACAAAGAGAAAGAAGCAGCCGAACTGCGCCGCCAATACTTTGGTCCTGACGGCGAACTCTACAAGAAGCGCGAAAGCCTGATGAAACCCATTCAGGACGAAATATACAACGCCGTGAAAGAGATTGCCACACAGAAGGGATACAGCGTTGTAGTAGACCGCGCATCGGCAGGCAGCATCATTTTCGCCTCACCCAGCATAGATATAAGCAATGAAGTACTGGCAAAGCTGGGATATTCAAATTAATTTCATACATTTGCAACCAAGCGAAAAAACGCACGCAGACAAACAAATTTCATAAATCATAAAAAGAAAAAGAATCATGCTTAAGAAAATCGCACTTATCGCAATCTTGTTCGCCCTTCCGCTGGGCGTTATGGCACAAAGCAAATTTGGCCACATGAACTCACAGGAAATCATCACAGTGATGCCTGAATTTACAAAAGCACAAGCCGACTTGGAAGCCCTGTCAAAACAATATCAGGACGAAATGCAACGTGGTCAGGAAGAACTGAACAAGAAGTACCAGGAACTCCTGCAACAACAAGACTCTCTGCCCAGAAACATCCTGGAAAGACGTCAGAAGGAAGTACAGGACATGGCTCAACGTCAGGAGCAATTCCAACAGGAAGCCTACAACACCATGCAGCAGAAGCAGCAGGAAGCCATGGCTCCCATTTACAAAAAGCTGGACGAAGCCATTCAGGCTGTAGGTAAGGCAGAAGGCGTAATCTATATCTTCGACTTGGCTCGTACTTCTATCCCTTACGTTGGCACAGAAAGCATCGACGTAACAGCTAAAGTAAAAACCCAACTGGGCATTAAATAAAGAAACTAAGGTTTGACAACCGGCTCTTCGAGCCAACAACATCCGACCGGCAAAATCCCTAAACAGGACCACGCCGGCCGGATTTGTTTTTTAACAGGGGATTACCCACTAAGAATGAAGCAGGAAAATACAGCGTAGGAACTCTACATGATACCAGTGAACTACTAACAAGTTACCAGTGGACTACTATCAGGTAAGCAGTGAACTACTATCAGACAAGCAGTGGACTACTATCAGACAAGTAGTAGACTGCTATCAGACAAGTAGTGGACTGCTATCCTTTCTACTTACTACTGTATCAGCTTACAGACACATAAAAGGAACAGTTGCAAGATACTTGCTGCGCAACCTGACAATTTTCAGAGACACTACCCCCCCATCTGATAGGTGAACTATATGAAAGGGACACAATATTACCCCCCCCTACACCGTACTAAATATCCCCTTTCCGCATTGAAGTTTCACACCTTCACAAAAAAAATTAACCGCCTGACATGTAGATAAATACGGTGAAAGATTCACCCCACACCATCATTCACGCTCCACCGAGACTTCAACTCTATCCTTCACCACAAAGTATTCATTTTCAACGTATAGCTGTGAAACTTCACCCTAACAAATCCTTTTTATCCCTCCGTGAAACTTTATGTTTCTTCTTTCACCCTTTCCAAAAGAATTAATTACTTGGCATCACTGTGACTTTGAGGGACGTCTTCAAAAGATTTCAGCCAACGGACACGAAGATTTCGCCCCATAATGTGTAACTTTGCGCTACGACGGCGCATCCTAAAAAAACGTTGCAAGAAGACATGAACAATCAGCAAATCTCACTCCCCCTGCCGCAGGCAGCTGGCCCCATCGGCGTGTTCGACTCAGGCTACGGTGGCCTGACCATCCTCAGCAAGATACGCGAAGCCTTGCCTCAGTACGACTACATCTACATAGGCGACAATGCACGTGCACCTTACGGTACGCGCTCTTTTGAGATAGTCTACGAATTCACGCGAGAGGCTGTCATAAAACTGTTTGAAATGGGGTGCCACCTTGTCATACTGGCCTGCAACACGGCATCGGCCAAAGCCTTGCGCAGCATACAGATGAACGACCTGCCCGGTCTCGACCCTCAACGTCGTGTGTTGGGCGTCATCCGCCCAACGGTGGAGTGCATAGGCAGCCTTACGCATAGCCGCCACATAGGCGTGCTGGCCACTTCGGGCACCATTCTGTCCGAATCCTACCCCATGGAGGTACGCAAGCTGTTTCCTGACATTGAGGTCAGCGGACAGGCCTGTCCCCTTTGGGTACCTTTGGTTGAAAACAACGAAGCAGCCTCGGAAGGTGCCGACTATTTTGTGAAGAAATACATTGATGAGCTGTTGGCGAAAGACCACCTGATAGATACCGTCATCTTGGGTTGCACCCACTATCCGCTATTGCTACCCAAGATAAGGCAATACATGCCGCAGGATATCACCATCGTGTCGCAAGGCGAGCTGGTGGCGCAAAGCCTGAAGGACTACCTGCGACGCCACCCCGAAATGGAGAAACGCTGCACCCGCAACGCTACCTGCCAATATTGCACCACCGAGGCCGAAGACAAGTTCAGTGCCTCGGCCGCCACGTTCCTCAACGAGGTGGTGTCGGTCAGACATATAGACTTCATGTAAGTAACAGTGGTGAGTGGTAAGTAAGAAGTGGTAAATATTTGGAGCACTTTAAACGCGGATAATGCGGATGAAGCGGATTATTATTTATTGAACAAGGAGAGTTCTGGGAAAGGTTGAGATTTTAAGGTATTGGAGTATTCTGTCCGCCATACCCACGACCGACCGCCTATCACTGATTTTCCGCCGGATGGCCGCTTATCATTGACCGCTCACCACTAACCGCTGAAAAAATCAGCATTCTATCCCATAAAGTTTCAGCTTGTTATACAGCGTCTTGCGGTCGATGCCCAGCAACAGGGCTGCACGGCTCTTGTTGTAGCCCGTCTGCTTCAAGGCTTCCACAATGCGCTGCTTTTCTGTCTCCTCATTGCGCAGTGCCATGCTGACTGGTTGTGGAGGAACCACTTGCAAGTCGCCCATATCGTCCAGCGTGATGTACTTGCCCTGCGCCAACAGAGTAGCCCTACGCACCACGTTCTTCATCTGGCGCAGGTTGCCCGGCCAGTGATAGTCCAACATGGCACGCGACACCTTTTCGTCAAAGCCCACCACCTGCTTGTCCATCTCGCGATTGGCTTGGTCGAGGAAGAACTTGGCAAAGAGCAAGATGTCCTCACGACGGTCTTTCAACTGAGGAATGCGCAAGGTAAACTCGTTGATGCGGTGATAGAGGTCTTCGCGGAAGGCACCCCGCTCAATGGCCTGCTCCAGGTTCTCATTGGTGGCCGACACCAGACGCACGTCTACGCTGATTTCGCGCGTGGAACCTACAGGTCTGATGATGCGCTCCTGCAACGCACGCAGCAGCTGCACCTGCACTTCGTAGCTCAGGTTGCCTATCTCATCAAGGAAAATAGTGCCGCCATTGGCCGCTACAAAAGCCCCCGTCTTGTCGCTCAACGCACCCGTAAAGGCACCCTTTACGTGGCCAAAGAACTCCGACGCCGCCAGTTCCTTGGGAATGGCACCGCAATCAATGGCAATGAACGGCTTGTCGGCCCGCTTGCTCAGGCTATGAATGCGATGGGCCACGTATTCCTTACCCGTTCCGCTGGCTCCATTCACCAACACCGACATGTTGGTAGGGGCCACCAGTCTGACGTAGTTGTATAGCTGCCGAGCAGCCTCGCTCTCGCCCTCCAGATATTCCGACCACGCGGCGGCAGCCGGCTTCAGGTCGGCGGCAACGGCACGTTCGGCCTTTGCCGAGACAGGTGTTGCACCCACACTCTCGGTGGCCGTTTTGCGTTTGGGAGCGGACTTCAGGGCCTCTTCCATTTTCTTCAGCAGTTCCTCCGGGTTCACCGGTTTGGCAATGTAGTCCGACGCCCCCTCCTTCATGGCCATCACGGCCGACTGAATGTCAGCATAGCCCGTCATGATAATCAGGGGAATAAACAGCTCCTTCTGCCCCAGCCAGCGCAAAAGGTCCAACCCATCGCGATCGGGCAGACGCAAGTCAGACAAAATCAAGTCGGGCTCTTCCGTCTCAATGAGCTTCTGGGCACGTGCAATGCTGCTGGCCGAATTCACAACGAACCCTTTCTTAGCCAACCATGTTTTCAGCATCATGCCATACGTAATGTCATCTTCTACTATCAAAACCGACTTCATTGCCATTCCTTTTCGTTTCTTTTGTTTCACAAAGGTAAAGGGTTTAGCCGAAAATCGTATATTTGCAGACTTAAATTAAACAAAAAGACAGATGAAAAGGCATTTTATAGTAGTATTAACCCTACTGGCCTGCACGCTTGTTGCCTGCAAGCCGGGACAAAAAAAGAACAATATGGAAAAAGAAACAATGCTGAAAATTGAAACTACCGCCGGCGACATCGTGGTGAAACTTTATGACGAAACGCCCAAGCATCGCGACAACTTCATCAAGCTGGCTGAAGACGGCACCTACGAGGGAACGCTCTTCCACCGCGTCATCAAGGACTTCATGATACAGGCAGGCGACCCCGAGTCGAAGAACGCACCCAAGGGCAAGATGCTGGGCGCAGGCGACGTGGGCTACACGCTTCCGGCCGAGTTTGTCTACCCCAAATACTTCCACAAGCGCGGTGCCTTGTCGGCCGCACGCCAGGGCGACAATGTGAACCCCAAAAAAGAATCGTCGGGCTGCCAGTTCTACATCGTCACAGGTAAGGTCTACAACGACTCTACTCTGCTGAGCATGGAGCACCAGATGAACCAGATGAAGTTGAACAATGCCTTCAACGCACTGGCACAACAGCACATGAAGGAAATCTACAAGTTGCGCAAGGCTGGCGACCAGGAGGGTCTGATGAACTTGCAGGACACGCTGATAGCACAGGCCGAAGCACAAGTGGCCAACGAACCTGAATTCCGCTTCACACCCGAGCAGGTGAAGGCTTACACCACCGTGGGCGGTACTCCTCACCTGGACGGCGAATACACCGTGTTTGGCGAAGTAGTGGAAGGAATGGACGTGGTAGACAAGATACAGCAAGTGAAGACCGACCGCAACGACCGCCCTGAACAGGACGTGAAGATTTTGAAGGTTGAGGTAATTGACTAAAAGCAATAAAGTAGATGCCGGCCTGCTCTTAGTGGGGCTATCAGGCTTTACCTCCTAAGCCAGCTCGCCGGCTGATTAATACTTTACTACTTCAATACTTTAAACAAACATGTTCGACATCAACCGACATACACTGGACAATGGGCTAAGGCTGGTGCACTGCCAGGACACGAGCACACAGATGGTGGCGCTCAACATTGTCTACGACGTGGGTGCCCGCGACGAGCACCCCGACCACACCGGCTTTGCCCATCTGTTTGAGCACCTCATGTTTGGCGGTTCGCTCCACATCCCCGACTACGACACCCCCATGCAACAGGCGGGAGGCGAGAACAACGCGTGGACCAACAACGACATCACCAACTACTACCTCACCCTGCCACGGCAAAATGCCGAGATAGGCTTCTGGCTCGAATCGGACCGCATGCTCCAACTGGCCTTCAGCCCGCAGAGTCTTGAGGTTCAGCGCAGTGTGGTGAGCGAGGAGTTCAAGCAACGCTGCCTCAACCAGCCCTACGGCGACGTCGGACACCTGCTCCGCCCCTTGGCCTACCACGTGCATCCCTACCAATGGCCTACCATCGGCAAGGAACTGTCGCACATAGCGCAAGCCACGCTCGACCAAGTGCGCGACTTCTTCTACCACCACTATGCGCCCAACAATGCCGTACTGGCCGTCACCGGCAACATCAGCTGGGACGAAGCCCGACGCCTTACGCAGAAATGGTTCGGCCCCCTGCCCGCCCGGCAGATAGCCCCACGCCGCCTGCCACAGGAACCACCGCAGACCGAGGAGCGTCGCCTCACCGTGGAGCGGCCCGTGCCCCTCGATGCCCTCTTCATGGCTTTCCATACCTGCCGCCGCGACGAGCCCGACTACTACGCTACCGACATTCTGTCTGACATATTGGCCAATGGCCGTTCCAGCCGCCTCATCCGTCGCCTGGTGCACGAGCAGAAGCGCTTCTCGAGCATCGACGCCTACATATCGGGCAGCCGCGACGCCGGCCTCATCTACATCAGCGGCAAGCCTGCCCCCGGCACCTCGCTGGACGAGGCAGAAGCCGCCATACGCGAAGAATTGGAGCAACTGCGCCAGCAGCCCGTGGACGAGCGCGAACTGGAGAAGGTAAAAAACAAGTTCGAATCTACCCAGATATTCAGCAACATCAACTACCTGAACGTGGCCACCAACCTGGCGTGGTTTGAACTGACGGGGCGCGCTGAAGACATCGACCGCGAAGTGGAGCGCTACCGTGCCGTCACGCCCGAGCAACTGCAACAGGTGGCCAACCGGATATTCAGCCGCGAAAACGGCTGTGTGCTGCACTATAGGAAACAATAAACCGAACAGGAAAGTAGCTAACCGAGAACGAACAAACTGGAAATCATTAAAATAGAAATGTCAATAAGCAACTGGATTCCAACCTACGGCGGTCACTACCGCGCCCTTGCCCGACTGGGATTCCCCATTGTGGTGGGTCAGCTGGGCGTCATCATACTGGGCTTTGCCGACACGCTGATGATTGGCCATCACAGCACCGAGGAGCTGGGAGCAGCCTCGTTTGTAAACAACCTCTTCAACCTTTGCATCATCTTCAGTACTGGCTTCAGCTATGGCCTGACACCCGTGGTGGGTGCCCTCTACGGCAACCGCCGCCTGCCCGAAGCCGGCCAGGCTCTGCTGTGCAGTCTGGCAGCCAATGCATTGGTGGCCGTGGTTCTGACAGCCCTGATGGGTGTGCTCTACTTCAACATAGGCCGCCTGGGCCAGCCCGAGGAGTTGCTGCCACTCATACGCCCCTACTACCTGGTGTTGCTGTCTTCACTGCTGTTCGTGCTGCTGTTCAACGGTTTCAAACAGTTCACCGACGGCATCACTCAGACACAGACGGCCATGTGGCTACTGCTGGGCGGCAACGCATTGAACATAGCCGGCAACTATGTGCTGATAAACGGCAAGCTGGGCCTACCAGAATTGGGACTGCTGGGTGCGGGACTGAGCACGTTGCTGTCGCGCATTGTCATGGTAGTAGCCTTTGCCCTCATTATCTGGCGCAGCCGTCGTTATGCGCGTTATCGGGTAGGCATCCGCAAGTTGGGATGGTCGAAAGCCGTGTTCCACCGACTCAACGCACTGGGATGGCCTGTTGGACTGCAGATGGGCATGGAGACGGCCTCGTTCAGCCTCAGCACGGTAATGGTAGGCTGGCTAGGTACCATGGCTCTGGCCTCACACCAGATAATGCTTACCATCTCGCAATTCACCTTCATGATGTTCTATGGCATGGGGGCAGCTGTGGCAGTACGTGTCAGCAACTTCAACGGACAGGGCGATGTGGTCAATGTCCGTCGTTCGGCTTACGCTGGTTTCCACCTTATTGTCTTCATGGGCATTATCCTGCTCAGTATCGTCTTTGCCTGCCGAAGCCACGTGGGTGGATGGTTTACTGACAATGCAGAGGTATCGGCACTGGTGTCAGCACTGTTCTTCCCCTTCCTCATCTACCAGCTGGGCGACGGGCTCCAGATAAACTTTGCCAACGCGCTACGTGGCATGGCCGACGTACGCCCCATGATGCTCATAGCATTTATTGCCTATTTTGTCATATCCCTGCCTGTGGGCTACCTCTGTGGCTTCGTGTTGGGTTGGGGGCTGGTAGGCGTCTGGATGGCCTTCCCCTTCGGACTGACCAGTGCGGGACTGATGCTATGGCTGAGATTCAGAAAGCAGACAAGCAAGGGATAAGTCCACGCAAACAATATATTCCTCCATCAAAACCCAACCGTCCATGAACAACGTCTCCAAACTCAAAATCATACTTGGCTACGGCGCCCTGCTGGCCTTCTTGTTCTACTCGTTGTTCTTCGTCCGCCGCGAGATGGACCGTCTGCTGCAATCGGGCACCGCCGACGTGCAATGGACCGACAGCCTTTTCAGCCTGCTGCGCGAGAAGGACAAAAACACCCTGAACCTGCTGCGCACCCTGAGCACGGCCAACGACAGCATGCTGTCAACCTACGACATCAAGCGAGTCATTGCCACACAAGACACCGTCATACCTCAACGACGCATCCAGCGACGTGTCATCACCCACCGCGACACCATTGTCACCCCCAAGAAAAAGAAAGGCTTCTTCCGTCGACTCAAGGAAGCTTTCGTGCCACCCAAGAAAGATTCCAGTGTCAACGTGAAGAACACGTTGGAGTTCGTGGTCGACACCATCATCGAAACCTACAATCCTGTAGACTCCCTGCAACGCCGCCTACAGGAAATGTCGGAAGCACGCAAGGAAGAAAACCGCCAGGCCGAACGACGCAAGCGAAGCCTGCAACGACGCAACTCGCAACTCACAGCCCGTATTGACAGCATGCTGCACAATTACGAAACCATCACCATGGAACGCGCCCTGCAGGAAAGTGAACGCCGACAGACGGCCATCCACCGCTCGGCCACCACGGTGGGTAGCATTGCCGTGGGCGCTGTGGTATTGGCAGCCCTGTTTCTCTTTATCATCATACGCGACGTTACACGCAGTAACCGCTACCGCCGCCAGTTGGAAGAAGCACGCCGCAAGGCCGAAGACCTGCTGGCCACCCGGGAAAAGCTGATGTTGGCCATAACCCACGACTTCAAGGCTCCTCTGGGTTCTATCATGGGCTATGCCGACCTGTTGAGCCACCTTACCGTGGACAAGCAGCAGCAGTTCTACCTGGACAATATGAAGGTGTCGTCCGAGCACCTGCTGAAGCTGGTCACCGACCTGCTCGACTTCCATCGCCTGGACCTCCACAAGGTGGAAATCAACCGCGTCAGCTTCAAGCCTGCACAAATGTTTGAAGACATACGTGTCAGCTTCGAGCCTCTGACCGCCGCCAAAGGATTGACCCTGCACTGCGACATCGCCCCCGAACTGAACGATACTTACCAGAGCGACCCGCTACGCCTGAAGCAGATAGTGAACAACCTGTTGTCCAACGCCGTGAAGTTTACTTCACACGGCAGCATCACCCTGTCTGCCCGTTGCGAACAGGTGCTGGGCGGTGAGCGGGCTGGCAACCGCCTCATCCTGTCCGTGGCCGACACGGGGCAGGGCATGAAACCCAGCGACCGCCAGCGCATCTTCCGCGAGTTCACCCGCCTGCCGGGCGCACAGGGTGAGGAAGGTTTCGGACTTGGTCTGTCCATCGTTCAGATGCTGGTACAGCTGCTTAGAGGTACCATTACGGTAGATAGCGAACTGGGCAAGGGCAGCACCTTCACCGTCGATCTGCCCCTGCACCGTATCGACACAGCTGTGGGCAACGACCGCAAGAAAGCAGCCGCCTCTGAAGCCGCGCCATCAGCTCCGCGTCCTGCCGACCACTTGCAACCACAACGCCTGCTACTCATCGACGACGACCGCATACAACTGACCCTCACCGCCGCCATGTTGCAACAAAATGGCTTTGAAGCTGTCACCTGCCTGCAAACCGACGAATTGCTCGACGCTCTGCGCGCAGGCCACTTCCTGGCACTACTAACCGACGTGCAAATGCCTGCCATCAACGGCTTCGACCTACTCAAGCTGCTACGTGCGTCCAACGTGGGACAGTCGCGCACGCTGCCCATCATTGCCGTCACGGCACGAAGCGACATGGAGCGCGACGACTTTGTGGCGCATGGTTTTGCCGGTTGCCTGCACAAACCCTTCAATATGCAGGAACTGTTGCAGGAATTGGAGCGTGTTTTCAATCAAAAAGATGACCAGCCTACCACTTCCGTCAAGGCCGAATTACCCGCAAAAGCTTCAGAAGCAAACGAAAATTCGCCAACCAAGGCCGCCAATTCATCCTCTGCACTCGAAACCACGCAACAAGCCGATGCCATCAACTTGTCTGCACTCACCGCTTTTTCGGGCGATGATGAAGAAGCAGCACGCGACATTTTGAACAGCTTCATGGAAGAAACAGATAAAAATATCGAACGATTAAAACAAGCCATCGACCAGTCCGACACCGAAGTCATATCGGCCGTAGCTCACAAGATGCTGCCACTCTTTACCCTCATCGGTGCAAACTCGCTCACCGTCCTGCTGCGTACGCTCGAAGCCGCACGCTTCACGCCTCATACGCCCCAACTCGACGACAAAGCCCGACAGGCATTGGCCAAAGCTCAAAACATCCTTGAAACTTGCCGCAAACAGGTAACAAGGGACAACTAACCAGCGTATAGCCAGCTTTCTGACACTATCATGCAACTTTTTTGTGTCTATCCAAGGAACATATCTCAAATATAATTGTTTACTTTGTAAATGCTTATTATATAAGAAAAAAAGACAGAGTTCCTTCTATGAAACGAAAATGGCTTAAAATAGCAGGCTGGATAATACTGACCCCTGTGTCTCTTTTCCTATTGCTGATGATATTGCTCTACATTCCTCCTGTACAGGATTTTATACGCAGGAAGGCCACGAGCATGGCTTCTGAGGCAACAGGTCTTGACATCTCTGTCAGACGCATTGACCTGCGCTTTCCCCTCAACCTGCTGGTCAGGGACGCACAAGTCATCCAACCGGCACGGGCCGACACCATACATGCCGACACCCTCCTCGTACTTGGCAGTCTGAACGTACGCATACAGGCATGGCCCTTGCTCAGGGGGCAAGTCGAAGTAGACGAAGTGTCGATAGAAAATGTCTCGGTCAACACAGCCGACATACTGCCCGACATGATGGTACAAGGCAAGTTGGGACGACTCTTTCTCAACAGCCACGGCATAGATTTGGGGCGCGAGGAAGCCGTCATCAACCAGCTGGAACTGAGCGACACCCACCTCCACCTCTGCCTGCCCGACACAACCACCACACCTGCCGATACCACTGCCTCCGCTCCCCTGCGTTGGAAAATCAACCTGCATACCCTCAAAGCCGACAACCTGTCGGTAGACATGCAGCAAGCGGCAGACTCCACCATGCTTAATGCCCAAATAGGCAGTTTGCAGATAGAAGATGTGCTGGCCGACCTGGGCAAGCAGACCTACGGCTGGCGAAGTTTCAACCTGCGCAAGTCTGCTGTGGGCTATGACATGGGCAGCAGTGAACCAGCCCCGGGCTTCGACCCTTCGCACATTGCCTTGCGCAACATCGAGATAGGCATTGACTCCGTACTCTATAGTGGCCGCAACTTGAATGCTGTCATCCGCCGTTTCAGTCTGAACGAGCGTTCAGGCCTGTCCATCAGTTCACTCGACGGCCGGCTAACAGCCGATTCCACCCGCATACTTATCCCTCAGCTTCGACTGCTTACCCCGCACAGCGAAGTAGCCCTCACCGCCCAAACCTATTGGGAACTGATTGACCTGCCCACCACGGGACGGCTCAGCGCGCGCCTCAACGCCCGCATAGGCAAGCAGGATGTGCTGCTCTTTGCCGGCAGTCTGCCCGAATCCTTCCGCGAGTCCTATCCTTTCCGCCCCCTGACCATATACGCCGGCACAGAAGGCAATTTGCGCCAAATGCAAATCTCGCGACTGACGGCCGACTTGCCTGGTGCCTTCCACATTGATGGTGGAGGCGAATTCTATAACCTGTCAGATACGCTGAAGCGTAGCGGCGCACTCGACCTCGAGATGCAAACCTACGACCTCAACTTTCTGACCGACCTGTCAGGACCCGCTCCCGATGGTTCCCTCGCCATACCCGACAGCATGGACCTCAAGGCACGCCTGTCCATCGAAGGCAGCTTGTGCAACGCCATGCTCCATGTAGACGAAGGTGGAGGCCGCCTGCATGCTGACGCACGCTACGACCTTACTACTCAAGCCTATGAAGCGAAGATTGGCATCGATTCCCTTCAGATAGACCACTTCATGCCCAAGGATTCCATCTATAGGTTCACAGCCAAGCTCAGCGCCCAAGGACAAGGCTTTGATTTTGCATCGCACGCAACCAAAGCCCAGATCAACGCCTCCATTGACGAGTTGCAATACGGTCATTGGAACCTTAATGGCATTGACCTGGATGCCAGCCTGCGCTCGGCACTGGCCACCCTGCGCCTCAACAGCTACAACAGCCTGCTCAAGATGCAAAGCAATGCCGAGCTGCGCTTGGACCGCAAATACCTGGATGGCAAGCTGAACCTACACGTTGACAAGCTGGGCTTGTACGAACTGGGCATCGCCCCACAGCCATTGAAACGGCCTTTTGCATTCGACCTCACTGCGGAAGCGCGACGCGACTCCATCAAGCTACAACTGGGGGCAGGCGACCTCGATTTCCAATTCCGAGCACGCAGTACCTTGAAGGAACTGCTCAACCGTTCCGACAAGTTCATGCAAGAATTGACCCGCCAATTGGAGAACCGACGGCTCGACCATGCCGCTCTGCGCCGATTGCTGCCCTCGGCCGGCATGCAGCTCACTGCCAAACAAGAGAACCCTGCCAGTTACTTTTTGGCCACGAAGGACATCTCTTTCAACGAATTCAGCCTCCGCTTCGGATTCACTCCTCAAAGAGGAATAAACGGGCGTACATCCATTCATGGCCTGCGCTCCGACTCCCTGCTGCTCGACACAATATTCTTTGCCGTCAGCCAGGACACCACACACATGCAACTGCAAGGAGGTGTCATCAACGGTTCCAAGAACCCGAAAGCTACTTTCCGCAGCACACTGACAGGCGAAATACGCAACGAAGATGCCGAACTGACTGCTAGCTTTACCGACGGCAATGGCAATACTGGCCTGCTGCTGGGCATTAATGCCCAACCCCTGACCGAAGGCAATGGTAAGGGTAACGGCGTACTGCTGCGACTCACCCCCAAGGAGCCAATCATTGCCTTCCGCAAGTTCAGCTTCATTGACCAAGGCAACTGGATTTACCTGCACAAGAACATGCGCGTCTATGCCGGCATCAATATGGAAAGCAACGACGGCTTGGCCTTCCGCATGCAATCCAACAGAGCCGACACTGTATCTCTACAGAATATCAACGTAGAATTCAGCCGCTTCCGACTGAGCGAACTGAGTAAGATAATGCCTTACATGCCCCAACTGACCGGACTCTTCTCAGCCGAAGCCAACTACATTCAGACCGACAGCACCTTCCAAGTATCGGCCGACGCCAATATAGAGAAGCTGACTTACGAAAAACAACCGGTAGGCAACATGGGTATGGGAGTAACTTGGCTGCCTGGTGAAAATAACCGCCACTACCTGAGTGCCTACCTGTCTTATGACGACGAGGAAATTGCCACAGCCACGGGCCGGCTGACTCAAGCGGGCGAACAGCAGACGCTGGACATCACGACTGTCTTCGACCATTTCCCGCTGAAGATAGCCAACGCTTTCGTACCCGACCAGGCTGCGACCCTGACAGGTGACCTCGATGGCGAGTTGTCCATCAATGGTTCCAGCACATCGCCGCAGGTAAGCGGAAGTCTGAGTCTGGACAGCGTATCTGTCTTCGTCCAGCAACTGGGTGCCCGCTACTGGTTCGACAACCGACCGATACAAGTGAGCAACAATAAGCTGACGTTCAATCGTTTCTCCATCTACACCACCAGCCGAAACCCCTTTGCCATAGATGGTACGGTGGACTTCCGCGACATGGGCAATCCTACAGCCAACCTGACGCTGAAAGCCAACAACTATACCCTACTCGATGCTCCCCGCACCCGCAAGAGCCTTGTCTACGGCAAGGTCTTTGTAGACGTCAACGCTACCGTACGCGGCCCGCTCAGCGGACTGATAATGCGTGGAAACATGAACCTGCTGGGCAATACCAACGTGACATACGTGCTGACCGACTCACCACTGACCGTGGAAGACAGGTTGGACGGACTCGTATCCTTTGTATCGTTCAACGACACTGCCAGCATTGCCGCGGCCAACGCACGGGCTGTTTCATTGGGAGGCATGAACATCAACATGACCGTCCATATTGACGATGCCGTCCGCCTGCGTGCCGACCTGACGCCCGACCGCAGCAAGTTTGTTGAACTGGAAGGCGGTGGCGACCTGCAACTGCAATACACGCCACAAGGCGACATGAGTCTGAACGGACGCTACACCCTTTCGGGCGGCATCATGAAATACTCACTCCCCATCATACCGCTGAAGGAGTTCCAATTCACCAACGGCAGCTATGTGGACTGGCGTGGCAACATCATGAACCCCACACTGAACCTGAAAGCCACCGAACGCGTAAGGGCCTCTGTAGCCGAAGGCGACAACGGCGGCTCGCGCATGGTGAACTTCGATGTCTCCATTGCCATTAAGAACCAGTTGGAGGCGCCCGACATCATCTTTGACATCAGCGCACCCGAAGACGCTACCGTAGAAAACGAACTGCTGGCCATGGGTGCCGAAGAGCGCAGCAAACAGGCCATAGCCATGCTGGCCACAGGCATCTACCTGAACAACTCGGCCAAAGGTGGCGGACTGGACATGGGCGCTGCCCTGAACAGCGTGCTGCAAAGCCAAATCAACTCACTGGCCGGAGGCGTAAAGGGAGCCAGCATCAGCGTAGGCATAGAAGACCGCACTTCGGCCGAAACAGGCGACAAACAGACCGACTACAGCTTCCGCTACTCGCAACGCTTCCTGAACGACCGCATACAGATAGTCATCGGTGGCAAAGTGTCAACCGGCAACAACGCTACCAACAACGTAGAGTCGTTCATCGACAACATTTCGCTGGAGTATCGACTCGACCAGAGCGGCACGCGTTACGTACGCCTCTTCCACAACAAGAACTACGAAAGCCTGCTCGACGGAGAGATAACAGAGACTGGCGCGGGCCTGGTGCTGCGCAAGAAAATGGACCGCATCGGTGAACTGTTCATCTTCAGACGGAAGAAGAAACCTGCCGACGAGCCCAACGCCCATGCCCGACCGGCCGACGGACAAGGCGGCAACAATCAGGAGAAACCCTGGCAGGACAACCAGCCCGCCGACCAGCCACGCCCCGCCACCAGCCTACAACCCCAAAACGAGAAAGAATGAAACGATTTACCTTATATATCTTCTGCCTGCTGCTCACAGCAGCCTGCTCCACTACCAAGAACCTGCCCGAAGGCGAAATACTCTATACCGGACAGAAAGCCATGATAGTGGAAAATCCTCCCACTACGCCCGTAGGCGAGACGGCCATGGAAGAAGTGGAAGCTGCACTGGCCACCGCTCCCAACAACTCCCTGCTGGGCAGCTCCTCCGTGCGCATTCCTTTCCCCTTCGGATTGTGGGTGTACAACGGCTTTGTGAAATACGAGAAAGGCGTGGGACGATGGATATTCAACCGCTTTGCAGCCAAGCCCGTACTGATGTCGACCGTCAATCCTGACATCCGTCAGAAGGCAGCCCAAAACATCCTGCGCGACTATGGCTACTTCAACGGCACCGTCAGCTACCAGACTTTCACCGACCCCAAGGACTCACTGAAAGCCAAGCTGCAATATACCGTCAACATGAACAATCCCTACGTCATAGATACCGTCTTCTACCAGGGATTCAGCCAGCGCACTCTGCGCATCATGGAGATGAGCCGCCGACGCTCACTCATCAGCCCTGGCGAGCAGTTCAACATTACCGACCTTGACGGCGAACGCACCCGCATCAGCAACCTGCTGCGCAACATCGGCTGCTACTATTTCCGCCCCGACTACCTGACCTATCAGGCCGACACCACACTGGTACCGGGCGGACACGTCAGCATGCGCATGATACCCGTAGCAGGCATGCCCAAGGTGGCCGAAAAGCCCTTCTACGTGGGGCGCAAAGCCATCTACCTCTATGGCCGGCAGGGCGAGGAGCCCAACGACAGCACCTCCTACAACGGCGTGAAAATCTACTACCACGACAAGCTCGACGTGCGTCCCAACATGCTCTACCGCTGGATGAACTACCAGGGATTCCGCATGAAACGCCAGGTGACCGACAGTGCCGGCATCAGCCGCCAGAGGTCATTTCAGAACCGTTATAGCCTCTACCGCCAGACCCGTATCCAGGAGCGTCTGTCCAACGTGGGTATCTTCCGCTACCTGGAGATGCAATACGTGCCGCGCGACACCGCCATGACCATAGACACGCTGGACGTGAACGTACGCGCCATGCTCAACAAGCCCTACGACGCCGAACTGGACTTCAACGTCAAGCTGAAGAGCAACAACCAGATGGGACCCGGTGCAGCCTTCACCGTGACCAAGAACAACGTATTCGGCGGCGGCGAATCGTGGAATATCAAACTCAACGGCTCTTACGAATGGCAAACCGGCAAGGATCGCTCCTCGCTGATGAACAGCTACGAGATGGGACTGTCAACCGCCCTCACCTTCCCCCGCGTGGTCTTTCCGCGCATGGGTGACCGCGAGTACGACTTCCCGGCCACCACCACCTTCAAACTTTACATTGACCAGCTGAACCGTGCTAAGTACTACAAGCTGCTGGCCTTTGGCGGAAACGCTACCTACGACTTCCAGCCAATGCCCAGCCACAAGCACAGCTTTACGCCCTTCAGACTGACCTTCAACGTGCTGCGCAACCGCACCGACGCCTTCAAGCAACTGCAGGAAGAGAATCCCGCCCTCTACGTCAGTCTGCGCGACCAGTTCATTCCGGCCATGGAGTACACCTACACCTACGACGAGTCCAGCCGCAAGAACGCGCGGCACACCCGCTGGTGGCAGACCACACTGGCCTCGGCCGGAAACGTCACCTCGTGCATCTACCGCCTGACAGGCAAGCCCTTCAGCGAAAAAGGCAAGGAACTCTTTGGCGTACCCTTCGCTCAGTTTCTGAAAGTGAACAGCGAATTCCGCTACAACTACCGCATAGACAAGAACCAGAAACTGGCCATGCGGGCCGCTGCCGGCATCATCTACTCCTACGGCAATGCCACCGTGGCACCCTACACCGAGCAATTCTACGTAGGTGGCGCCAACAGCGTGCGAGCCTTCACCGCCCGCAGCATAGGCCCCGGCGGCTATCACCCGGCCGGCAACCAAAGCTATTCCTTCATCGACCAGGTGGGCGACATCAGGCTGGAGGCCAATCTGGAATACCGCTTCCGCATCATCAGCGACCTGCACGGTGCCATCTTCCTGGATGCCGGCAACGTATGGCTGCTGCGCGAGGACGAAGCACGCCCCGACGCCAAATTTGACCTGCGCCGCCTGCCCAAACAGCTGGCATTGGGCACCGGCACCGGACTGCGCTACGACATGGACTTCCTGGTCATCCGCTTCGATGTGGGCGTAGCACTGCATGCCCCCTACGAAACCGGCAAGAGTGGCTATTACAACATTCCCAAATTCGGCGACGGCCTTGCCTTCCACTTTGCCATCGGCTACCCGTTCTAAAACACACAGATATGGAGAAACTCACCATCAACCAGTGGGCGGAAGAAGATCGCCCCCGCGAGAAAATGATGCTCAAAGGAGCAGAAGCCCTGAGCGATGCCGAGCTGCTGGCCATACTCATAGGCTCGGGAAACACCGAAGAGAGTGCCGTAGCCCTGATGCAGCGCGTGCTGGCCGCTGCCGGAAACGACCTGAACCGACTGGGGAAATGGGAGATACGCGACTTTGCCCGCTTCAAGGGACTGGGACCCGCCAAAAGCATCACCATACTGGCAGCCCTCGAACTGGGCAAACGCCGCAAGCTGCGCGAACATGCCGAACGGCTCACCATCCGCAGTTCGGAAGACATCTATCACCTGTTCCACCCTCTGCTCTGCGACCTGCCCTACGAAGAATTCTGGGTTCTGTTGCTCAACCAAGCCGCCAAGGTAATAGACAAGGTACGCATCAGCCGCGGCGGTATAGACCAGACCACAGCCGACGTGCGCTCCATTCTGCGCGAAGCACTGCTGCAACGGGCCACGCAGATAGCCCTCGTCCACAACCACCCCTCGGGCAACACACGCCCCAGCAACGACGACTTACGTCTGACACAACAGGCACGACAAGCCGCACAAACCATGAACATACGCCTGCTGGACCACGTCATCGTGACCGACGGCAGCTACTACAGCTTCTGCGACGAAGGTCAGCTTTAAGAAGTTCCATCCGGCATACAGTTCTCTCCTTCAACGCCTTCCGTCTACAGCAAGCCACCTCTTGATTCATTCCACAAGGTGTCTTGACAGCATGGTTGATAGCAGTTAACTCCTCTCATGTTAACAGTCCACTGCTATCGCGTCAGGAGTTAACTGCTATCACGTTAGGAGTAGACTACTAATACGTAAAGAGTTAACCGCTATCAAACAACCTAAAACCTGTCTGCAACAACCATCCCCAGCATCACTTATCATCCCTTTTCAGCTCACAATAGCCGAATAAACCACCCGTTTGGCAGAAATACAGACAGAAATGAACTATATTTCCTAAAGAATGAACCAAATTTTCCCCTCTTCAGTCATTTCTTTTTGTAATTTTGCCCTTGTTATCAACAAAGACTGATACATTTTTACTAACCTTTTAAATATAACTAACATGAAACCAACTCTTTTCTTACTTGCAGCCGGTATGGGTAGCCGCTACGGTGGCCTGAAACAATTGGACGGACTGGGTCCTAACGGAGAAACCATCATGGACTACTCCATCTACGACGCCATCAAAGCCGGCTTTGGCAAACTGGTGTTTGTCATCCGTAAAGACTTTGAACAGGACTTCCGCGAGAAAATCCTTTCCAAATACGAAGGACACATTCCCTGCGAGCTGGTATTCCAGTCGCTCGACGCGCTGCCCGAAGGCTTCACTTGCCCCGAAGGCCGTACCAAACCCTGGGGAACCAACCACGCTGTCATGATGGGTGAGAATGCCATCAATGAGCCGTTTGCCGTTATCAACTGCGACGACTTCTATGGCAGCGACTCATTCCAGGTAATGGGCAAATTCCTAGCCAACCTGCCCGAAGGTTCCAAGAACGTATATTCAATGGTAGGTTTCCGCATTGGCAACACACTGAGCGAAAGCGGTACCGTATCACGTGGTTTGTGCAGCACCAACGACAAGCACTTGCTGACTTCCGTAGTAGAGCGCACCAAGATTCAGCGTATGGACGGTGAAGTGAAGTACATCGACGACAACGGCGAATGGGCTCCCACTCCCGAAACCACTCCTGTCAGCATGAACTTCTGGGGCTTCACTCCCGACTACTTTGCCTACAGCAAGGAATTCTTCAAATCGTTCCTGAGCGACCCGAAGAACATGGAGAACCTGAAGAGCGAATTCTTCATCCCGCTGATGGTAGACAAACTTATCAACGACGGCACTGCCACTGTTGAAGTGCTCGACACCAACAGCAAATGGTTTGGCGTGACTTATCCTGAAGATCGCCAGAGTGTGGTTGACAAGATTAAGGCACTGGTTGACGCCGGCGAATATCCTGCCAAGCTGTTCTAATAAGAAGAGATTGACTTATATTGTAAACATTTCATAGGGAAGAGACGTACTGAAGAGACTTTAGTACGTCTCTTTTTTCTTTCAAATTATATGTCAAAGGTATCAAAAAGAGGAACAACAGGCTGTCACCTATCATAGGAGAGCAAAAAGGTTCAGAAAGTTTGAATATGTCACACTTTCTTTCTTACTTTGTAGCATTGTGAATCTTACTTTCAAGCTACCACATGCACAAGACAAAGCCATTTAAACAAATCTTTCAAGCTGTCCGTACGACATTCATTGCTATGACATCTGGCAAAAAAAAGTCGAAGGACCCTACAGAGAGATTCTCCATTAACGGGAACCGTCACTTTGTATCGGCAGGCTGTGAAGCACGCACCATTAAGTTGACAATAAATTCTGCAATCTCATGGAAGCTGCTTCGCAAAAAATTACCCGACTGGGCTTTACCCGACCGCCTGTCTGGTAAAGCAGGAACAAATACTCTTACTTTTACGTTGACGGCCAATTCCGGTAGTGCTCGTTACCAACAAATCATATTCAAACACCGCAAAGAAATTTATCCGTTTACACTGCAACAAAGCGCTTCACCGAACTACAAGACACAACCCGACTACTATTTCTATGCTACTTTCGGTACCATGCCGGCACTCTATGCCGGTTTACATCTATTATCACATGACCGACCATCGTACTTTTTCTATGAACGTGCCGAAACCTTCGACCCAACCCTGTTGCCACCACATGCCACATATGTACCTTGCCCGCGCGAATACATGAAAGAAATTTTCAAGCAAAAGATTCTTGAAATCAATGCCTCGAATCCCAATGCTACATTCGGATTCCTAACAGACGATATTCGCGCCCGCTTAGGACACGATTTCTTCGTCAGGCTGGGCATATCCCCCTCACGCGTGGAAGTCATTCTTTTATCTGACGGTACGGGTACCTACAATGAATTCTATAAAGCTTTCGGCGATGCTACAAAAGGTAAAGACGCATGGAACAACTACAAGCAACAGATTGACGGACTCGACTGGGATGCAACGCATCCTATGCCCGAATTGGAAGGTGCAAACTTTGAGTCGTTTAATTGGGCCTACTATCTGTCTACCTATCCGGGATATAAATTGCTACTGCAGAATGCCGCTTTACTGGAAACAAACAATGAGGCCGTAAAAGCAGAACTCACCCAAATGAAAGCTATTACAATGCCTCCTCTCGACATGTTGAACAAACTTTCTCCAGAACGACAAGAAATGTTCTATCGTATGAGCAAATTCGACAAGGCCTACTACGAATCTCTGTTTACCGCCTCATCAAAACCCAACCTCGTCATCATTGGTAATGATACACATGTGGCTTCTTCTCCCGAAGCTCAAAGGAATTATGTCAGACAGATTTGGGAACAATATGGTAATAGCCACGATATCTATTTTAAGCCACACCCTGGAGATGAAGAATCTCAGAACTACGAACAGCTCTTCCCGGGATTGGTGATGCTTCCCCGACAAATGCCGTTTGAAATTATGATATGGGCTCTCAACAATCTGATAGACCTTATCGGCGGCTACCCCTCTACCACCTTTTTGACTGTTCCGACCGAGAAAGTTAAATTCATTTTTGAAGCGACTCTCGACACTATAGACCGTCCACTCAACTTACTATTCAAAAATGCCGATGTAAAGTGGATAGTCTGATAGACTTCTATCGGACAGCAATAATTCTGAATATATTCAACGTAAGAAACATGATACTACAAACCGAATTCAGCCTACGCCCGCGCCGACGTGGCTTCCACCTGGTCACGGGCGAGATTCTGCAACAGTTACCCACACCGTTGCCACAGACGGGAGTGCTTCACCTCTTTGTAAAGCATACCAGCTGTGCTCTGTCGGTCAACGAGAATGCCGACCCCGATGTCCGCTCGGACATGGAAAAGATATTCAACCACTTGGTTAAGGAAGGAGAGCCCTACTATGACCACACTCTGGAAGGGCTGGACGACATGCCGGCACATGCCAAGTGTACGCTGGCAGGTGTCAGCCTGACGCTGCCCATCAGCCACGGACGGCTGAATCTGGGCACTTGGCAGGGCATCTACCTGTGCGAGTTTCGCGACGAGGGCGGGCCGCGCCGCATTGTGGCCACGGTAATGGGTGAATAGGCACAGGGGATTATTTATTCAAATTTCGGATTTAGTGTGCCTTTGGAAGTTATGGAAGTTAGTACTTCGCTACGCTTCGTTAGAAGTTAAAGCCGATAGTGCCATAAAGAGAGAACTCCGGTAGCACAGTCTATTGGCCTTTAACTCCTAAGCCCGGCGAAAGACGGGCGATAACTTCTTCTAACTACTTTAACTCCTTCAAGTTTTGGTAAACCAAAACTTGAGTTATTTATAGAAGTTTTTCTTGAACGCCTCAAACTCGTCGCGCCCCAGCACGCAACGCTTCCACCAAGCACGCCAAAAACCGGTGCCGTAGCCAATGAGCTGTATATAGGCGGCAGCTATGGAGTAGACGCCAATGGTCAGACTGCGGTTCTGAATGGCAGAGTCTACACACACCAGCAACGCATAGAGCAGCAATGGCACGAGGCTGTAGAGACAGATGGGAGCAGACAAGAGGAACAAAGCGACAAAGAAGGTGAACGCAGCCGGCAGCAGGTGAACCAGCTTCAGCGACTCAGGGTACTTCTTGTACAGGTTGATACGGGCAATGCCCGAATTGTGTACTTGCTTGAAGAACTTCTTCAGGTCGGTGCGCCGCTTGTGGTAGACCCAGGCATCAGGGAAGAGGCGGCAGCGGTAGCCTCCCTTGAAGATGCGGATGCTGAAGTCAATGTCTTCGCCAAAACGCATCTTGGAGAATCCGCCCAGCGCCATATAAACATCGCGCTTGACGCCCATGTTGAAACTGCGTGGATAGAACTTGTCCATCTTCTTCTTGCCGCCGCGGATGCCACCGGTGGTAAAGAAGGAGGTCATGGAGTAATTGATGGCCTTCTGAATGTCAGTAAAGGAAGCATGGGCACGGTCAGGTCCACCGAAAGCATCGGCGGGGTTGGTCTGCAGCTCGTGTTCTATGGCCTCCAGGTAGCCCGGCGGCAGGATGCAGTCCGAATCCAGTATCAGCAGATAGTCACCGTGGCTACGTTCGGCACCGTAGTTGCGGGTCTGGCCAGGTCCCGAGTTTGGCTTGGCATAGTAGTGCACATCCAGCTTTTCTTTATACTTGTCTACAACATCCTTACAGGGAACGGACGAGCCATCTTCCACCACTATCACCTCAAAGTGGGTGTAGCGTTGGGTGGTAAGGCTTTGCAGCAGTTCGTCCACTTCATCAGGACGGTTGAATACGGGAATGATGACGGAATAGAACATAGGCGACAGGGGTTAGCGGTTAGTGATAAATGGTCAGTAGTCAGTGGTTAGTGATAAGCGGTTAGTGGTCAACGGTAAATTCTTTATTCTTAACTCTTCATTCTTCATTTCTCAAAGATGTAGTCCTAGTCCCAGCATCAAGTAGTTGGGGTCGCGGAAGTTGCGCAGGTTATAACCCACGTTCAGGAACAGACGCTTAGTAAGGTCGGCCTTCAGCGCCAGCACCTGGTAGAAGCACTTCATGTCGCCCCCGCCGTGCAGCACGTTGGCTCCGAGTCCGATGCCGACCGAGAAAAACGGCATCACCCACTCGCCACGCAACGAGAAGCCCAGCGACAACTGTTTGTCCAGCGAAGGTTTCTCAAAGTCTTCTTCGTTGGTGCTGCCCTGTCCGTAGCGGGCGGTCAGGTTGCAGCTGGCATCATAAACGCCATCGAGCGACACGCCTGCGCAGAACTTGGGATGCAGGCTGTACATGGGTGCCAGCCCAAAGCCTACCACGGCATACTTGCCGGGCGCAGGAATCTGCCCACCTTCCACATTTACCGCCTTCCTGCGCCATGAACCAAAGAGGGTAAGGTCATAGCCCAGACGCCGCTTGAAGGTGCGTGCCGGCTGGGGAGCTTCATCGCCTGCCAGGTCTTGGCGTCCGTCGGTCATGGCCTGCGTACGGGCTTGGGAAGCACGACGTGCATCCTGCTCCGGGTCGACACAGTGATAGACTAGTCCCAGACGGAAGTCGGCAGTATTCACTCCCGAATTGGGATAATGGGTATTACCGTTGGAAAAGTGCGTGCCACCTACTCCGGCCTGTACTTCCCACAGCGGAACAGGTGTCCAACTGAGGTAAAAGCCAGCATTGATGTAGGCGTTCAGCTTCGAGCCAACAGTGGTGTTGGCCGGATTGGTCACTTCATCGTAAGGCTTCCAACCGAACGACACACCGAAATTCCACTCATAGTTCAGACTCAACACAGGCGAAAAGCGGGCCAGACGTGCCCCTTGAAAAACATAGACTGCCCACGGCGTACCCAGCTCACGGCTGCCTTCCAGGCCAAAGCGTCCCACGCCGATACCCTGGTAGACACCGCCAAACATACGGTCGGCCTCGCTACCTGGCTTGACACGCAGGGCATACTTCAGCATCAGGGCGTTGCTGCCTGTCAGTTCCGTACCCTTGTAGTTGGCTCCTTTCAGGAAGCTGCTGGTAGGGAACAAATATCCCATACGACCTTCCAACCCAAGGCTGTGAACAAAACCGTCCTTCACCGCCAACCCGGTAGGCGAAAACGGTTCGCCTGCCAGTGCCGGTTGAAGAAGCGACATCACCCAACATATCAACACCCCCCAAATGCAACTGCCACAAAATGCACGCCGTGTCTTCCGTCTCTGTTTTTTCATGCTAACCTGTATTCCAAACCGAGTTTAAGCCTTCTTTTCCTTCTCGCGAATCTCCACACGACGAATCTTTCCGCTGATGGTCTTGGGCAGTTCGTCCACAAACTCAATGACACGCGGATACTTATAAGGTGCCGTTACCCGCTTCACGTGGTTCTGAAGCTCCTTGATAAGGTCGTCGCCTGCTTTGTCCTTGTAAGCCTTCGACAAGACAATGGTAGCCTTGACCACCTGTCCGCGGATTTCGTCGGGCACACCCGTAATGGCACATTCCACCACTGCCGGATGGGTCATCAGCGCGCTCTCCACCTCGAACGGGCCAATGCGGTAACCGCTACTCTTGATGACATCGTCGGCACGACCCACAAACCACAGGTAGCCGTCTTCATCGCGCCAGGCCACGTCGCCCGTGTAGTAGATGCCATCGTGCCAAGCCTCGCGGGTACGCTCAGGAGCACGGTAGTATTCCTTGAAGAGCCCCAACGGTTTACCCTTGTCGGTGTGGATAACAATCTGTCCCTGTTCACCGGCCTCTACCGAACGGCCCTCGCTGTCAATCAGGTCGACGTCGTATTGCGGATTGGGCAAGCCCATGCTGCCGGGTTTCGGCTCCATCCAAGGCATAGTGGCCACGGTCAGTGTAGTTTCCGTCTGTCCGAAGCCTTCCATCAGCTTGATGCCTGTCAGTTTCTTAAAGGTATCGAATACGGCCGGGTTGAGCGCCTCGCCCGCAATGGTACAATATTGCAGCGACGAGAGGTCGTACTTCGTCAGGTCTTCGTGAATGAGGAAGCGGAAAATGGTAGGCGGCGCACAGAGCGAAGTGACGTGGTAGTCTTGAATCTTCTTGAGTATATCGGCCGGCGTAAACTTCTCATGGTCATAGACAAAGACATTGGCTCCGGCAATCCACTGGCCGTAGAGCTTGCCCCACACGGCCTTACCCCAGCCCGTATCGGCTATGGTCAGGTGCAGGCTGTTTTCATGCAGGTTGTGCCAGAACACACCTGTTACGATGTGACCCAGCGGATAAGTAAAGTCATGAGCCACCATCTTGGGTTCGCCCGTAGTACCGCTGGTGAAATACATCAACGAAATATCATCGTTCGTATTCGGATGCTCCGGCTTGACAAACGGTGCAGCAGCCTCAATGCCTTTGTGGAAGTCTTCGTAGCCTTCGGGCACTTCGGGACCTACGCTGACCAGACATTTGACGCTGGGCGACTCGGGCATAGCGGCAGTGATGTGGTCGGTGATGACTGTCTCGCCAGCACAAACTATCATCTTGATGTCGGCCGCATTACAACGATAGACGATGTCTTTCTTTGTCAGCAGGTGAGTGGCGGGAATGACAACCGCTCCCAGCTTGTGCAGTGCAATGATGCTGAACCAGAACTCGTAGCGACGCTTCAGAATGAGCATCACCATGTCGCCGTGGCCAATGCCCAGACTCTGGAAGTAGCTGGCCGTCATGTCGGTATAGCGCTTCATGTCGGCAAACGTAAACTGGCGATGCTCACCCTTGTCGTTGGTCCAGAGCAAAGCGGGTTTGTCGGGCTGTTCGGCTGCCCAGGCGTCTACAACATCGTATCCGAAGTTGAAGTTATCGGGTACATTAATCTTCAGGTTCTCTATAAAGTCCTGTTGGGAAGTAAATGTGGTTTGTTTGAGGAATCTTTCTAACATAATGATAAAGAATGTATGTTTGGAGTTAAAGGGAGTTAGAGGAAGTTATCGCCTGCCCTCGCAGGCTTGGAAGTTAAAGGCCAAATGTCTTGCTAATGACTTTTAACTCCTAAACGGAGCGTCAGCGAAGTGATAACTCCCTTTAACTTCCTCTAACTCCTTCTAAAAAATTACATGATTATCGCCAGGAAGCGCACCGTCTGTCCGTCGAGTGCCTTCATACCGTGGGGCAGCAATGAATTGAAGTAGATGCTGTCGCCCGGATTCAGCGTCAGTTCCTTGCCGCCAATGCTGAGCAGCAGTTTACCTTCAATGACGAGGTTGAACTCCTGTCCTTCGTGCGTATTGTAGTGCATGGGGTTGTCGTTGGGCTCCACGGTGACGATGAACGGGTCGGCCTTGCGGTTCTTGAAGCCGGCAGCCAGCGACTGGTACTTATAGGCTTTGGTACGCTCCACGCTCACCCCCTTGCCGGCACGGGTCAGGAAGTAAGTGTTCATCTTGGGCTCTTCACCAAACATCAGGGCGTCAAGCGAAATGCCGTAATGACGCGCTATCTGCTGCAACATGCTGACCGATATGTCATGCTCGCCACTTTCGGCACGCTCGTATTCATCCTTATCGATGCCACACTCGTTGGCTATGTCGTTGGGAGTAAGCTCCATGGCGTCGCGCAAGCCGCGCAGGCGCTCTGCTATCTGTTTAATCTGTTCGTCCATAAGTAAGATATAATGGTTAATGATTAATGGTTAATAGTTTATGATGGCACGCAGATGACACAGATATAACGGATTTACACAGATAAGAAATAAATCTGTGGTCATCTGCCCTATCAGTGTCATCTGTGTGCTGTTCAAACAGCGCTCGCTTTTATCGCATTAATGAGTGCCGACGTAAACCCGTCGTGCTCCAGCTGGTTGATGCCCTTGATGGTCAGTCCGCCAGGCGTGCACACCTTGTCAATCTCTACGCTGGGATGCGTATCGTTGGCCAGAATCAGCTCGGCCGCACCTTTCAGCGACTGGGCCACCATCCGCATACCGTCCTTCGGACGTACACCCAGTTCGACGCCGGCCTGCATGGCTGCCTGTATGTACTTCAGCGCGTATGCAATGCCACACGAGGTCATAGCCGTGGCGGCAGCCATCTTCTCTTCGGGAATAAGCATGGCCAGTCCCATCTCACTGAAGATGTCCAGCACCCGCTGTATCTGCTCCTGGCTGGCCTGGCTACACGACACCAGAGTCATGCTCTGCATTTCGCTGATAGCCGTATTGGGTATTACACGGAAGAGCGGATTCCCTTTCTGCCCCAACAATTGCCACAGGTCGCCCAGTTTGATGCCAGCAGCTATGGAGATGAGCATCTGAGTCTCTTTCAGTTGCAGTTTATTCAACACTTCACCCACCAGCCAAGGCTTGACAGCCAGCACCACGATGTCGGCACCGGCCACGGCTTCGCTGTTGTCGGCTGTTACCTGCATGTCAGGAAACTCGGCCTTCAGAGCCTCTAGCTTGCCCGGCGAAGGATTGGACACCCTGATGTCCTCCACCCTTACCAGACTTCCCTTGGCAAGTCCACGGGCTATGGCTCCGCCCATGTTTCCTGCCCCTATTATCGCTATTTTCATCTGTTTCTCTGTTAAGTTAATGTCCTTGCAAAAGTAATCCTTTCCTTGCGTAAGTGCAAGGTTTTCCCGACAGATTCCTTAACTTTGTCTGCAAAAACAAATACTATGATGACAGTTAGTTTCGATTATTCGCAGGTTCCGACTTCTTTTGTACATTGTTTCAACTCCGGCTGCCCGCTGGCCGACAGCTGTCTGCGCCGGTTGGCGGCAAGCCACATACCTTCCAGCCGCTTGCAAGTCAGTGTGTTCAACCCACTGGCCTATCCTGCCCAAGGTGCCGACTGCCCGATGTTCCATCCTATCAAGGAAATCAAAATGGGATGGGGACTGCGCCAGGCCATCCTCCGCATGAACTACGAAAACGGCTGCAGGATGAAGAAGTGGCTCAACGGCTACTATCCCCGCATGACACTCTCGCGCATCATGAACCATAAGCGCGGCATTCCCCCTGTTGAGCAGAAAGCCATTGTCAGCGCCTTCCGCTCGTTCGGAATGATAGACGAGGAAGTGTTCGACAAGGTGACATATACCTACGAATGGAACCGGAAATAAGCATCTATCGCCTAAACATCCACCCTTAGCACATCAGCACTGGAACTTTACGCCTTCACAGTACAGATGTTACATCGTCACACCAGCCATGTTACATCGTCACAGTACGACTGTGAAAGTGTAACAGTCGTACTGTGAAGTGGTGTGAAAACGCTATGAATAGCCAACCAATACACAGCCATGACGTAAGAACAAGACACTAAAGACATGATTCCCCACACGCAATAGCGTAGAAACAAGAATGCCCCGCCCTCTGCTTGCGAGAGGAACGGGGCATGTCTATGGCTTTTATGCTGATTATTGATGTTTAGTCCAATACCTTCTTGAAGCGTTCCAGGAAGAGGTTGGCCTCGTCCATCGACAGGCAGAGGGGCGGCAAGAGACGGATGACGTTGGTGCCGCTGACGCCGGTGAATACGTGCTGTTCCTTGAGCAGTCGCAGACGCAGGTCTTTGATGGGCTGCTCGAACTCCAAGCCTATCATCAGGCCACGACCACGCACTTCCTTGATTTGCGGCATCTTCTTCAGTTCGTCCAGCAGATAAGAACCTACGCGGGCGGCATTTTCAACAAGATGCTCCTGCTCCATGACGTCGAGCACAGCCAGTGCGGCGGAGCAAGCCAAGTGGTTGCCGCCGAAGGTGGTGCCCAGTTGTCCGTAGACGGGTGTAAACATGGGGCTGATGAGCACACCGGCCATGGGGAAGCCGTTGCCGATACCCTTGGCCACGGTGATAAGGTCGGGACGGATGCCCTGATATTGGTGGGCAAAGAACTTGCCGCTGCGGCCGTATCCGCTCTGTATCTCGTCGAGGATGAGCACGGTGTTGTTGCGTGTGCAGGCCTCGCGCACGGCGTGCATGAATTCGTCGGTAGGCAGTTGTATGCCACCCACGCCCTGTATGCCTTCGATGATGACGGCGCAGACATCGCCTTTATCAATTTCGGCCACCATAGCGGCGGTGTCGTTCAGAGGCACGTAGGTGACGTGTCCGCAGTCGTTGATGGGAGCAATGATTTTAGGATTGTTGGTCACCTCCACAGCCAACGAGGTGCGGCCATGGAAAGCCTTGCAACAAGAGATGACGCGCGTGCGGCCGTTGTAGAAAGAAGCCAACTTCAGCGCATTCTCGTTGGCCTCGGCACCGCTGTTGATAAGGAACAGCGAATAGTCTTCGTATCCGCAAGCCTTGCCCAGGCGTTCGGCCACCTGTTGTTGCAACTTGTTGATGACGGAGTTGGAGTAGAATCCCAGTGTGGCCACCTGCTTGCTAATCATCTCCACATAGTGCGGATGGGCGTGGCCGATGGAGATGACGGCATGACCGCCGTAAAGGTCGAGATACTCCGTACCGTTCTCGTCCCACACGTGGCAGCCTTTTCCCTTGACGATGTTGATGTCGAATAAGGGGTATACGTCGAATAAGTTCATAATTGCTTTAGTCTTTTTGTAAGTTCTATTTTCATGCTGTCATCCTGAACGAAGTGAAGGATCTCACGTGTATCTTTGTTAGGAGATGCTTCACTTCGTTCAGCATGACATTATAGATATTGTCCCAAATCTTCCCATTGCGGATTCATCTGCTCCACCAAAGCGTTCTTCTTTTGCCGGATAAAGCCTTTCAATTGTTTTTCTCTTGCGATAGCCTCCTCTATTTGCTGGTATTCTTCGTAGTACACCAGATAGTGACACCGGTATTTTTTAGTGAATCCGTCAATTACACCGCTTTTATGCTCTCTGTACCTGCGTGCTAGGTCGTTAGTGACTCCCGTGTAGAGAACATTCCGACGAACATTGGTCATCATATAAATCCAATATGGCATAAGTTCGGAACTTTAGAAGATTCTTCACTTCGTTCAGAATGACAGAGAACGACCTACCTTATTGCCAAAGCGGTGAACCGCTTTCTGTTTCTTCATTCTTCATTAAAACGCACTCGGCTTCAGCCTCAGTCCCACCGTCTCTTCCAGGTTGAACATCAGGTTCATGTTGTGAACGGCCTGGCCGCTGGCACCTTTCAGCAGGTTGTCTATGCAAGAAATGATGAGCAGCTTGTCGCCATGCTTCTCCAAGTGGATAAGACACTTGTTGGTGTTCACCACCTGCTTCAGGTCAATGTTCTTGTCCACGATGTGAGTGAAGGAGTCCTTAGCGTAGTATTCCTCGTACATACGCTTGATTTCCTCCAGGGCTACTTTGGTCTTCACCACAATGGTGGCAAAGATACCACGCGGGAAGTCGCCACGGTAGGGAATGAAGTCAATCTCCGAGTCGAAGCTGTTCTGAAGCTGACGGAGCGACTGCTTGATTTCGGGCACGTGCTGGTGTTCGAAAGCCTTGTAGACGCTCAGGTTGTTGTTGCGCCAGCTGAAGTGGCTCGTAGCTCCCGGCTTGACACCTGCGCCGGTGCTGCCGGTGATGGCGTTCACCATGATATCGTCGTTCAGCATCAGGTTCTTGGCCAGCGGAAGCAAGCCCAACTGGATGCAGGTAGCAAAACAACCGGGATTGGCCACATGCTTGGCACTGCAGGTGGCGCGGCGGTTCAGCTCGGGCAAGCCGTAGATGAAGTCGTGGTCGTCGCTCTTCAGGCGGTAATCCATCGAGAGGTCGATAATCTTCAAGTCCTCGGGCACGTTGTGACTTTCCATAAACTTGCGCGTATCGCCGTGGGCGGTGCAGAAGAAGAGCACGTCAATCTCGTCCAGCGGCAGCTGGTCGGTAAAGGTCAGGTCGGTTTCGCCATACAATCCTTCGTGCACGTCGGTAATCTTGTTGCCGGCATTGCTGGCACTGTTGATGAAGACGATTTCCGCCTCCGGGTGGTTCAGGAGCAATCGGATAAGTTCACCTGCCGTGTATCCGGCTCCACCAATAATTCCTACTTTTATCATAGATTCTGTGTTTTTTTACTGTCGAAAATAGCGGTTATCCTCCTCGGGCACTATCAGCACCAGAAGGAAATAGATAATAACACCGGAGAACGCAGTGAATATCGTTGCCAGCGCATAGACGATGCGCACCAAAGAAACATCGAGGCCAAAGAAATCGGCCAATCCGGCGCACACGCCGGCCAGCATACGGCCATTGCGCGGGCGCCGGAGTCTTTTATCTGCGGCCATCTTCTTATCAGATGTTGTTCAGTTCATCCTTGTGCGTTGCATAGTAAGCGCGGAGCGGAGTAGAAGACACCTTGATGAAGCCCTTGGCATCTTCGGCTGTCCAGCCCTTCTGCATTTCGCCATACTCGCCGAACTTGTTCTTTACCAAGTCGTCCTTGCTCTCTACGCCTACGGTGTGGAAGCCCAGCGGACGGAGTTCGAGGATGGCGGTACCATTGACGTTGCGTTGGCTTTCGGTCAGCATGGCCTCAATGTCGCGCATCACGGGCTCCAGATACTGGCTTTCGTGCAGGAACATGCCATACCAGTTGGCTACCTGGTCTTTCCAGTACTGCTGCCACTTGCTCAGCGTGTATTTCTCCAGGAAGCGGTGTGCGCCGATAATCAGCATGGGAGCAGCTGCCTCAAAGCCTACACGGCCCTTGATGCCGATGATAGTATCGCCCACGTGCATATCGCGGCCGATGCCGTATGCGGCACCAATCTCTTCAACCTTCTGAATAGCCTTGATGGGGTCGTCGAAACGTTCGTCGTTCACAGCTTTCAGTTCACCCTTCTCAAAGGTCAGGCGCAGCTGCTCGGTGCCTTCCTTGGTGCAGTGCTTCAGGTAAGCACTCTCTGGCAATCCCTGTGCCGAGTCGAGGATTTCACCGCCGCAAATGCTCGTACCCCAAATGCCTACGTTGTACGAGTATTTCAGCTTGGCAAAGTCAGCGGCAAAGCCGTGCTTATTCAGGTAATCAATTTCTTCCTGACGGCTCAGAGCCATGTCGCGGGTCAGGGTGATGATTTCCACGCCCGGCGCCATCACCAGGAAAGTCATGTCGAAGCGTACCTGGTCGTTGCCGGCACCTGTAGAACCGTGTGCAATAGCATCGGCACCGATTTCGTTGGCATAACGGGCAATGGCCAGTGCCTGGAAGATACGCTCGGAGCTTACCGAGATAGGATAAGTACCGTTGCGCAACACGTTGCCATATACCATGTATTTCAAGCTCTTTTCGTAGTATTCACGGGTTACGTCCAATGTAACATACTTTACAGCACCCAGCTTGTAGGCATTCTCTTCATTTGTCTTCAGCTGTTCTGCACTGAATCCGCCTGTATTGGCACAGGCTGCATACACTTCATAACCTTTCTCCTTGGCCAGATACATCACAGTGAACGAAGTATCCAGTCCGCCGCTGAATGCGACTACCACTTTTTTCTTCTTTGCTTCCATAGGTATTTAATTATGAATGAAGAACCAAGAATGAAAGATTTTCACTTGCGCTTCTTTCCCTATTCTTCATTACTGTGTTTTTACTTATTTGTTGTTTCTCCGTCGAATGTCTCCTGAAGCAGAAATTCTTCATTCCTCATTCTTCATTATATATTATATTTTGTCTTCCTCGTGCAGAGCCGGATCATAGAGCATAGCCGTGCAGATGCAGAACTTGCGGTTCTTGGCCACCAATATGTCGTGGTTGATGCAACCTTCACAACCTTTCCAGAAGGCAGCATCGTCGGTCAATTCATTAAAGGTAACAGGCACGTATCCCAATTCCGTATTCATCTTCATCACAGCTGCGCCACTGGTCAGACTGAATATCTTGGCCCACGGCCAGCGCAGACGAGCCAACTGGAACGAAGCCTGCTTAATGCGTTTGGCCAATCCCAGACCGCGATACTTGGGATGCACAATCAGACCCGAGGTAGCCACATACTGCTTGTTACCCCAGCTCTCAATGTAGGTGAAGCCAGCGAAGTCGTCACCACACAGGGCAATGATGGCCTTGCCTTCCTTCATCTTGGTCGCTACATATTCGTGAGTACGCTCAGCTATACCGGTGCCTCTCACCTTGGCTGCCTCGCGAATGGTATCGAGTATCTTGTCCACATAAACTTCATGAGAGGCGTCAGCCACCATGACATCAATTTGTTTAGAGTCCATTGTTATTTCTATCTGTTTTAAGTAAGTTTTTCGGTTTATGAATCTTGAGTTTATAAGTTCTTGAATTTATAAATTGATAAAGGCAATAACTTACCAAGTTACAAACTCAAAAAATAAGTGCTTATTGAACATTGGGTATTATCTCCGACAAGAATGCACGCACGGCATCATGAGTTACATCCTCGGCCAGAACCAGCATGATGGTATCATCGCCGGCTATGGTACCCAGGATGGCAGGGCACTCGCGGTTGTCAATATCGTAAGCTATGCGGCTGGCATATCCGGGACGAGTGCGGATAACTGCAATGTTGTGCGAGAACTGCAAGGAAATGAAACCGTTGTGCACCAACATCTCGCCGGCACTCTGATGACTGCTGCGCTTGTACATGATGTCATTGGGCAGCACATACACATACTTACCGTTGGTATTGGCCGCCTTGGCCACCTTCAGCAGCTTCAAGTCGCGCGACAGGGTGGCCTGCGTCAGGTTGAATCCCTCACTGCCCAGCGCCTGTAGCAACTCCTCCTGCGAGCCTATCTCCGTGCTCGATATTATCATCTTAATGGCATCCAATCTACTCGATTTCTTCTTCATCTTGCATATTTATTCTTTAACAGCGCAAAATTAAGGGTTATTTTTGGAATAATATGCAATTATTCCACCTTTTTATTCATTTTGAATGAAAAATATGCAAATTGAGTGCATAAACAGCCGCAACCAACAGCTATCAGTATAAATAACCTGGTATTACAGGCTGCTGAGACTTGACATCAGAAGGATAAAAGAGTTGATAACACAAACTGCCGCACCCGACCAGTTTACTCTCCCAGTCGTATCACCTCACCACAGCCTTCGGCAAGCGCCGGATGGTGAGTGACGAAGATGAATGTCTTTCCCTGGCAGTCTTGCCGCAGATTTGCCAACAGGCGTTGTTCCGTGTCAGGGTCGAGAGCCGAGGTAGCCTCATCGAGCAACAGGATGCTACCCGGGCGCAACAACGCTCGGGCAATGGCAAGCCGCTGCGCCTGCCCCTCACTCAAGCCACCGCCCTGCTCACCCAAATGAGTGTCCAACCCTTGCGGGAGATGGAACACAAAGTCGGCCGTAGCAGTATGCAGCACCCGACACAAGTCATCATCAGTAGCATCGGGATTGCCCATCAACAGATTGTCACGCACTGTTCCGCTGAACAGCGTATTCCCTTGCGGCACATACACAAAGTTCACCCGCGTCCGTTCCGACACCTTCACTTCGCATTCTCCCGCCTCATTGCTTTGGCTACCCATTGGAACACCACACAAGCTGACACTCCCCTCACCTGGGGCAGCCAAGGCCAGCAGCAGGCGAATAAGCGTAGTCTTCCCACTGCCCGTCTCGCCCATAATGGCCGTACAACTGCCCGCCCGAAAAGTATGCGAGAAATGGCAAAACACCGGGCGTGACTCATCACCGTAGCCAAAAGTAACATTGGTGAGCACCAAGTCGGGCGTCGGGCAGAAACGCAACTGTTCCTCACCCGAGGCTTCGGCAGGCAGACTCTCAAGCTCCAGCAAACGGTCTACTGCCGTCATGGCCTTGATGAAAGCAGGTACCAGCCGCGCCATGTCGAGCAAGGGCCGCTGCACCTTGCCGACGAGTTGCAGGAAAGCTGTCATGGTACCGAAGCTGATAGTTCCCAAGCTGAGCCTGACTGCCCCCCAAAGAAAGGCTGTCAGATAGCCACCTGCAAAAGCCGCCGACACCAACGCATGCGCCGAGACAGAAAAGCGCGTGCGCCCCATGACCTTATGCCGGAGGGTCTGCTGTACATCCCTGAGCCGCTCCACCCGGTTGCCGTCCTGCTCTAGTGTCTTAATAACGGTGCGGTGCTGCAGGCTCTCTTGGATGAGCGACTGGATGTGGCTGTCGCTACTACGGATATCGTGCGTAAAACGGTGCATTCGTCTCAGATAGAAGCGGCTGCCCAGCAGAAAAAGGGGCAGGATGGCCACCACCAGCCACGGCAGCCGTGGGTCTAGATAACAGAAGAACAACAGGCCGGCCAGCAACTGTATGGATGTAACCACCAGAATCGGGAGCGACGTGGTAAGCACACCCACGATAGCAGTGGTATCTTGCTCCACGCGATTCACTACATCACCCGTATGAAACTTCTCCAGCTCGCTCCAGCGACTGCGCAACAGACGACTGAAGATGCGGTGGCGCAGAGCATTCTCCGTATCCACCTCCATGCGGGCAGCTATCCACTCGTCGGCCATGCTACAAAGTAGTTGGAGCACCACCAGCACCACCGTAGCCACGACCATGCCAACCAACGAACCTTCCTGCGCACGAGTAGCAATGTCAATGACACACTTGGACGTAAAGATGAACGCCAGTCCCAGAAAAACGCCTGCCACACCCACCAGACTGCTGAGCAGAATGCTGCGTCGTTGTCCGGCCGAGGCATCATAGAGATAACGCAGGCGACGCTTCCAGGCGTACAACGAGGTGTCGAAAGAGAAGGTAAATCGATTACTCATGGGAATGGGTGGCATTTAATTCGGTATGTAAATGGAAGAAAAATTCAGAAAGGGATGGCTACTCCCGTATGAAACCAAGATAGTGGAGCAACCGTCTCCCCTGCACAAGTGCGCTTCGCCCGGCCAGCATCAGCGGATAACACCAGGCCTCCAAAGGCGCGTATCCCTGCAACTGGCGGCAACGCCGGAGGGCGCGAACAAAGGTATGCCACTTGCCAGCCCAGTAGCCTGCTGGGCGCGAGCTGATGCGGGCATCGTATTGCCCAAAGTTGCCTGTAGCCAACACTTCCTCCAGCAAGGCTTCGCCAAGTTCCTCCATGTCGTCTACCCGGAAAGGCAGACACGCAGGGGGCAGGCCCAAACGACTGACGGCGATATAGGCAAAAGCGCGTGCAGCCCGCAACATCCCTAAAGAACGGAGCTGTCGTACGAGCAAGGAGCAGTCAATGTCGTCGTGGCAAGTGCGCAGCAGGCACGCCCAGTCGCATACCTGCCTGAGGCCGATGCCACTGCCCAAGAAGTGCTGGAAAGCATGAACGAAGATATAGACGGCGTTGAACTGAACCGGAGGTGTGGGCATCAGGAACTCATGTCCGGCACCGTCAGGGTACCACTCCTGCACCAGGCGACGGAAGCGACAGCTGGCCAGCGGATTGTTCAGCGTGGCTATGAGACGATGATTCTCCACGTGCACCCCATCCAACTCGTAACTGGCATGCTTACTCGATGCTTCGGCTGTGGCCATGGCTCCAGCCTGTAACAGCAGGCGATTGGCCTGCGCCTGTCCTTCCCGCCCTATGTAGACGTCGATGTCGCCACACTGGCGGTGGCGGGGATTACGGTAATATGTGGCAATCCCCTGTCCCTTCAGCAGAACGGGGTGCAGACCGGCGTCGGTGTAGAGTTTACACAGGCGGGCCACCATCTGGTCCAGCTGGCGATTGGCCTGCTCCACGCGCACGGTCTGTGCCGCCCATTGCAACAGCAGAGTGCGGGGCGGATGCAACTCGGGAGGCAGGGTGCTTACACCATCATAGACTAATGCCAGCAAGGCCTGGGTGGCGGCCAGTCGGTAGATTTGTCGCCAGTCGGCCTCGGTAAAGTTGTGGAAGAGAGTCGGATCTACCGTTTCTCCCCACAAGCCCGAGCGCAGCAGGGCAAAGAAGGCATCGCGGATAGGATGAGTCTGCATAATCGGCTCCTCCCCTATTCTTCTGCCAGCAGTCCGGCCTTACGCAGAGAGGCAATGAAGGCTTCCGTATCGCGTCGGGCAGTATCCTCGTCCACCTCATAGTGCTCAGTCAGCAGTCCGATGAGTTCCTCGGATGTGAATGCGCGCCCCTCAATCTGACGCCACAAAAAGGCTGCCGTAGGGTTCAAGCTGATAACGTTGCAGAAGTTGATGTTATCACTGCCATCGTGCATCACGATGGTCTCTTTGCCTATCTCGTGCAAGAAGAATCCTTTTTTTATTTGCATGTTATTTACTCTTATGGGTGAATATATAAATTGTATTAATCAAAGCCGACGAAACAGTGCCAACAGCCATCGCCTGAGGGGGAAGAGCCACATCCAAAGGCGGGAGTAGATGCGCCAGACACGCCCGGTGGCAGGATAACCGCCTCCCTTGCGTCGAGCGATACTCATCAGTGCCAGCACGTGGTCGGTATCGGTCGTCTCGGTTTGCTGCAAATTACCGTCGCCACGCAGCAACAACCGTTTATCACAGCGGGCCACAATACGATGCAGCACGAAGCGCCCTTCAGTGTCGAGGGCTAGGACAACGGCACCCGGCCGCAGGTCTGTATCTCGGAAGGATGACAACACCACCTGGTCGCGCCCATCAACGAGAAAAGGATTCATGCTGTTGCCTTTCACTGGCAGAGTGACGCTTCGCCCCTGTGCCACAAGTCGGCCTACTTCGGGTAGCAGTACATCGTTAGGCACGGTATGTGTCTGGGGAGCAGAGGTCTGAGCTGTTTCAGGTAGCTCGCGCCCCGATTCATCAGCTGTATGGGTATTTGTGAAACACATGAAAACTGGTATTTGTTTACTATGTCCAGAAATGTCAGTTTAAGCTGTCGGAACAAATGGGTTACATATATAAAAAGTATGGTCGCCACTCAGTTCGGCAGGCTGTCAACCGCACCTACCGTCTGGCTACAGAGACGAGCCGCATCTGCATCGGGCAAACACTTCAGGTGATAGACAGGAACGGTGGTAGACAGCCGGGTTACAGCATCGAGTACACCACGATGCACAGCTTCGTGCTGCTTCAAGCACGAGCATGAAGGCAGCAGTGCAGCAAAGGCGTGGACGGAACCGAGGGAGACTATTTGGTTGGCTGGCGCCTGCTCCAGGCGGACGACAGCCCCCAGTGGATAGGACTCGTTGAGATAGCAGGGCGTCTTGCCACTCCAGGGAGAGCCGTAGACTGTGGCCACTCCGTCAGAGCCGACGTGCAAAACGGGATTGTCATCGTTGAGCAACCGGCAGCCGGGAATGTGCTCCAGCCAGAGGCGGGAATGTGTACTCTTGCCAGTACCACTCCGCCCCAAAAACATATAGGCCTTACCGCCGCAACATACCACGGAAGCATGCACCAGAAGCGTAGACAGAGGGGCTGTGGCAAAGGTATAAACCATCATCAGAAAATTGTTCAGCACAAAGGGCCACAAGCGTTCATCTGCATCACCCAAATACAGACTGTTGCAGCCGAAATCGGACGAACTGTGCAGACGGTAGCTGTGAGAAGTGCCGTGGGGTACGAGTTCTATCGTATAGCTGCCATCTGCGTCCCGGTAGATACTGCACCGAGCGTCTTCCCACTCAAAGTCGGTCAGCAGGGTGGCATCCTCGGGCGTGAACGAAGCTGAATCCTGCGGGGCAGTCTCACCAGTTGCAAGGAGCAGGCTGAAGACCGGGCGCAAAGCAGCCGTGTCATTACTTGTCAGAAAAGGTTGACAAGACGGTAACAGAGCCGAGAGGTCGGTAGACAAGTGATTTTCGATAACAAACGTATGGGGGCCTACACGATAGGCAAGAGTCTGATGGTCCATATCTATTGAGTTTGGGTAGGAGACAAAGGTAAATAATAAAAATGAAACCGCGACAGAAAGCGGTACAAATTAAAGGACATTGCGTATCTTTGCGTCCGTATTAGACAAAGAGCACCATGATATCAGTAGAAGGACTAAAGGTGGAGTTCAATGCCACCGCACTATTCGAGGACGTATCGTTCGTCATCAACAAGAAAGACCGCATAGCACTCGTAGGTAAGAACGGAGCAGGCAAGTCGACCATGCTCAAGATACTGGCCGGACTGCAACAGCCCACGTCGGGCAATGTAAGCATCCCGCGCGAGTGCACCATAGGCTACCTGCCGCAGGTAATGAACCTGGCCGACAGCCGGACGGTGATGGAGGAAGCCGAGACTGCCTTTGAACACATCTTCGAAATGCAGGCCGAGGTAGAACGCCTGAATCAGGAACTGGCTGACCGTACGGACTATGAGAGCAAGGAATACCAGAAACTGATAGACCGGTTCACGCATGAGAATGACCGTTTCCTGATGATGGGCGGCACCAACTACCGCGCCGAGATAGAACGCACACTACAGGGTCTGGGGTTCAGCCGCGAGGACTTCGACCGACCTACATCCGAGTTTTCCGGAGGCTGGCGCATGCGTATTGAGTTGGCCAAGATACTGCTGCGACGACCGGATGTCCTATTGCTGGACGAGCCAACCAACCACCTAGACATCGAGTCAATCCAGTGGCTCGAAGGCTTCCTCTCGACAAGAGCCAACGCCGTGGTACTGGTGAGCCACGACCGTGCCTTCCTCAACAACGTCACCACCCGCACCATAGAAATTTCGTGCGGACATATCTATGACTACAAAGTGAAGTACGATGAGTTTGTGAAGCTGCGGAAAGAGCGCCGTGAGCAACAACTCCGGGCTTACGAAAACCAACAGAAGCAGATAGAAGACACCGAGGCATTCATTGAGCGCTTCCGCTACAAGGCCACAAAAGCCGTACAGGTGCAGAGCCGCATCAAGCAACTGGAAAAGATAGAACGCATTGAAGTGGACGAGGAGGATACATCGGCGCTGCGCCTGAAATTCACCTGCTCCAGCCGAAGCGGCAACTACCCCGTCATCTGTGAGGACGTAGCAAAGGCATACGGCAGTCACACGGTGTTCAGCGGGGTAAACCTGACCATCAGCCGCGGCGAGAAGGTGGCCTTCGTGGGCAAGAACGGCGAGGGTAAGTCTACACTCGTGAAGTGCATCATGGGCGAGATAAGTGACTACACCGGACGCCTGACCCTGGGCCACAACGTCCAGATAGGCTATTTTGCCCAGAACCAGGCACAGTTGCTGGACGAAAACCGAACAGTGTTCGACACGATTGACCGCGTGGCCGTGGGCGACATACGCACCAAGATACGCGACATTCTGGGAGCCTTCATGTTTGGCGGCGAGGCGTCGGAGAAAAAGGTAAAGGTATTGAGCGGAGGCGAACGTACACGTCTGGCCATGATAAAGCTGCTGTTGGAACCGGTCAACTTCCTGATTCTGGACGAGCCCACCAACCACCTGGACATGCGTTCGAAAGACGTATTGAAGGAAGCCATACGCGAATTTGACGGTACGGTCATCGTGGTAAGCCACGACCGCGACTTCCTCGACGGACTGGTCAGCAAAGTCTATGAATTTGGCGGGGGACAAGTTAGGGAACACCTGGGCGGCATCTACGACTTCATACGCAGCAAGAGTCTTGGCGACGAGTCGGCCACCCGTGAAAGAGGTGACAGACTGGACACACTGTTTGCCGCCACCAACAACGGCAAGGGCAAGACAGAAACTCCCGCCGCACAGGCCGGCAAAAGCTCGGGCGGAGGAGCCTGGCAGGAACAGAAAGAGCTGAACAAGAAACTGAAGAAACTGGAACGCCAAGTGGCCGACTGCGAGGCGGGCATCACGCAGACCGAGGCAGCCATCGCCCTATTGGAAGAGAAGATGGCGACTCCCGAAGGTGCCTCCGACATGTCGCTCTACGAGCAACACCAGAAACTGAAGAAGCAGTTGGACCAGCTGATGGAAGACTGGGAAGCCGCCTCCACGGAACTGGAGGAAGCCCGTGGCTGACATAGCTCCCAGATACAGTCTGGTAAAGATGGCAACCACTTGGTAGAAAAAAGTGACCAGATAAGCTAGATTTTCCAAGCAAAAAACTTGCATCTTTTAAAATAATGTGTATATTTGCGACTAAAGATTCCTGACGGGAGAAGGCGGGAAAGGCACTCGGAAACAGGCAAACAATGTCAAGCCGAGACCACGGCCGTAACTCCCGCAAAGAAATTCGAGAAACTTCAGGAATTTATCTTAAGTAGCTACAGGAAAGCATCCAGAAGCACATCGAAGGGAATCCGTCAAATATACTTTGAGAGCTTTGACTGAAACTATTTAAGATTGTCTTATGTAGACAACAGTTCCGGAAAAGCGTAGTAGGTAAAATAAATTTTGAAAACGGAGGAGTTTTGGAGAGCGGTACAGATTATGCTTCGCTCGCTGCCTTCTACAAAGCTACGGGCATGAACCCCGGCATAAGTAGTGGCTCGGAAGCGGGTGAAGACGGAGGAGACGAAGGTGACTCCGGTCCGATGGGTTGATTACATTAGCCATAACTTCTACCCTGAAAAAGGTATGGGTCACCTAAGGGGGAGGCGGGTTCTAACCCTTTGCCCACCTCCCCTACCCATCCCGAGGAACAAACGACAATCCTGCCAGCCAACTGACGACGACGGGACAAAGCACCAAAGATATAGAGCAAGAGAGGAACAGATGTGGGAAGTGCCGGGAGAGATAGATATGCCGGATGACACCGATACAGGAGTGTACACAGGTGAGTATATTTTTTAGATTTAAGATTAAAGTTTTATAGATATACTGGATTTAAACTATAAAAGAACAGACATTTTGGCCATCCGACCGTCTGAGCGCCCAGGCACTTTCCACATTCTTTCATGCAAATCTCTCTACCGATAACTGACGGGCCGACATGCCGCAAGGTATGCCGGCTCGTCTGCTGTATAAAAAAAGCAAACGCGCGTATCTTCTTCTGCCGGAAATACTTATCTTTGCGCGATGAAGGGAACGGAATCTGCCGCTCACCCCCTCGTAGCCTGAGCCGACACGCGTATGCGCCGGTCCCGGCTCCACGGAAGAGCATTTACCAACCTAACTATTTATATGAACGTAAAGAATTACTTATCTGTTGCAGCCTTGTGCCTGATGATGGGCGCCTGCAACTCGGGCAAACAGACAGTTACCCAAACCATGGGTATCGACCTTGCCAATCTGGACACTACCAACCTGCCGGGCACTGACTTCTATCGCTATGCCTGCGGCGGATGGATAAAGAACAATCCTCTGACTGACGAGTATTCACAGTATGGTTCGTTCACGGTCCTGGCCGAGAACAACCGCAAGCAAATTCAAGGCCTCATTGAGGAACTGGCCGGCGGACAACACCAGGCCGGAAGCGTAGCCCAGAAAGTGGGCGACCTGTACAAGATTGCCATGGACAGCGTGAAGCTGAACCAGGAAGGTGTGAAGCCCATCGAGGCCGAACTGAAAGAGATAGCCGGACTGAAAGACAAAAAGCAACTCTACCCGCTCCTGGCCGAGATGTACAAGAAAGGCATTGCCTCATACCTAGCCTTGTATGTAGGCGCCGACGAAATGAACAGCAACATGAACGCCGTGCAGATAGGACAGTATGGCCTGAGCATGGGCGATCGCGACTACTACCTGCTCACCGACGAATCTACCACCAAGATACGCGAGGCCTTCAAGGCACATGTAGAGAAGATGTACCAGCTGTCTGGCTTCGACGCAGCTACCGCCAAGAAAGGTATGGAGGTAGTGATGGACGTAGAAACGCGTCTGGCCAAGGCTTTCCGCTCACGCGTAGAGCTGCGTGACCCGCATGCCAACTACAACAAGATGAGCATGGAAGACATCAAGAAGAATTATCCTACCTTCGACTGGGACAGCTACCTGAACGGACTCGACTTGAAGGACGTGAAGGAAATCATCGTAGGCCAGCCCGCTTCGCTGGAGGCTTCGGTGAAGATTCTGGACACCCTGCCGCTGGCTGACCAGGCTCTGTACCTGCAATGGAAACTGATTGACGCAGCAGCCTCATTCCTGAGCGACGACCTGCGCGAACAGAACTTCGACTTCTACAGCCGGACCATGTCGGGCGCACAGGAAATGCAGCCTCGCTGGAAGACAGCCGTAAGCGTAGTAAGCTCTACCTTGGGCGAAGCTGTAGGACAGATGTACGTAGAGAAGTACTTCCCCGCTGCTGCCAAGGAACGCATGATTGCCCTGGTGAAGAACCTGCAAGACGCCCTTGGCGAACGCATCAAGGCGCTGGAATGGATGGGCGACTCTACCAAGACCAAGGCGCTGGAGAAACTGGCTACCTTCCATGTAAAGATAGGTTATCCTGACAAGTGGAAAGACTATACTTCGCTGGAAATAAAGGATGACAGCTATTGGGCCAACATAGAACGCGCCAGCCGCTGGGGCCATGCAGAAATGGTAGCCAAAGCCGGAAAGCCGGTTGACAAGGACGAGTGGCTGATGACACCGCAAACCGTGAACGCCTACTACAATCCTACCACTAACGAAATCTGCTTCCCCGCAGCCATACTGCAACCTCCTTTCTTCGACATGAACGCCGACGATGCCTTCAACTATGGTGCCATCGGTGTAGTGATAGGCCATGAAATGACCCACGGATTCGACGACCAGGGCCGCCAGTATGACAAAGACGGAAACCTGAAAGACTGGTGGACCGAAGAGGATGCGAAGAAGTTCGACGAACGCGCACAGGTAATGGTGGCATTCTTCGACAGCATCGAAGTAGCTCCCGGTGTTCATGCCAACGGCAAGATGACACTGGGCGAGAACATTGCCGACCACGGTGGTCTGCAAGTATCGTTCCAAGCCTTCAAGAAGGCTACCGCACAGGCTCCGCTGGAGGTGAAGGACGGCTTCACACCCGAACAACGCTTCTTCCTGGCATACGCAGGTGTATGGGCCAACAACATTCGCCCGGAAGCCGTGCTGCAAATGACCAAGATTGACGTTCACTCGCTGGGCGAGTGGCGTGTAAACGGTGCCCTGCCTCACATCGGCGCATGGTACGACGCATTTGGCATCACCGATAAAGACCCGATGTATGTACCTGTAGAGAAGCGGGTATCTATCTGGTAAAACATTGAACACCGCTTTCCTGCAAAGGTAAACAGCAACTACAGATAAAACACAGGCGGCAAAGCCGCCCACAAAGAAGGAGGAGAATGACCACAGGCAACACCGTGGAGCATTCTCCTCCTTCTCTTTTATTGCACCGGCTACAAAATCAGAGGGCTATAGAAAATTAACGGGCATGCGATTCCAATAAGGAAGAAACTGTGCAGCAGATTATTTCCAACCTGTTAGGAGAGCCGATGCTGGCAGTGGACTACTACCGCGATAGCAGTGGACTCGCAGCATGTTAGCAGTTAACTACTGATAAGCGAGCAGTCCACTGCCATCGTTTACACTTACGGCTGCATCGGCAGACGGATGCGGCTGCGTTGACCAACAGATACGGCTGCGCGGGCTGACGCAGCCGTATTTGTTCCCGTAAAAGTCCCTGTTTAGCGCGCTAAAGTCAATAGTTAGCATGCCCAAATCCCTGTTTAGCCACAATGAAAGGGAGAAGCTGGTGAAAGGAAAACATCAGAATCTCCTCTTCTCTACAGAATATACTTTTCCCCGTTTGAAGTTTCACGCCTTCACGATAGAAAATAATTCACTATCATACAAGCAAATATGGTGAAAGATTCACCCGGAATTATCATTCACACTTCATATGAAAAAAGTTTCACCAAGCATCTCTGCACGAGCAAGGTAACCTCAGTAGAGACGTGGCGTACCACGCCTCAAGATACAGGTTTCACAGTATTCACCTGATAAACAATGCTATAAGATATCTAAAGGATAGGAATAAAATACGATGTGAATGGCAAGATGTGGTACTCCACATCTACCCTCCAAATACATTACCATACATGACAGCAACTGGTTCTTTCACCGCAATCCACTCGTTACCAGCACCTAATGGTGAAACTTCACCAGAGAAACTTCTTTCTACCTTGTGAAAGCACATTATCTTTCACCTTTAAAGAACACTTTCTGACGATCTATGCGCCAGTTTCCATGTGAAGCACACTCTTACTTCTTCATGGATTATCAACAGTCCCGATTAGCGCTCCAAACGGATGCCAATATCATTAATTCCCGTCACCACACTATCGGGCAACAAGCAGGTAACCTGGAAAGTGTATGTACCCGGCTTGCGTATGTGGACGCTTCCCACAAACTGCGACAGCTGGTAGTAATTGCCCAACCCGGTCCCCAGCCATCCACCGTCATCGTCAGCCAGGAAAATATCCAGTGTGTCGGGTGGCAGTTGCAGGCTGTCGGCCGTAAGGCAGGCTATGCGCAAGGGCAGGTTGCGGTAAGGATAGTCGTTGCGGTTGCGTACTTCTACATTCAGGCGGCAGTAGACTTGCGAGTCGGGCACCTGGGCTTCGAAGCGCAACGTATCTCCCGTATGCCATCCCTCGGCAGGCAGTGACTCATAGTGATGATACACTGTCTGCCGAGGCAGGCATGCGCCAAGCAACAGAGCCGCCGCCATGCTTACGAGCAGGGCGGACAGGCGTATGTGAAAAGAATTATTGCTCCTGCGGGGGAGTCTGAACAGGTTTCTCATTATTGTTCTCCTTTCCCTCTTGAGGTTTCGGACGATTGGCCGGCCGTTGCTTGCGGTTGTTTTCAGGCTTGCGCTGGCCGCCGTCATTCTCAGGCTTACGCTGTTCTCCTTCCGGCTTACGCTGGTTACCGCCATCGGCCTTGCGCTGACCTTCGTTGTCAGGCTTGCGTTGAGCATTATCGGGCTTACGCTGATTATCATTCTCGGGTTTGCGCGGCTCTCCTCCCTCCGGTTTGCGCGGGTTGCCGCCATCGGACTTGCGCTGGCCCTCGTTTCCATTCTTACGGGGCTGATTCTCCTGTTTGGGGCGAGCCTCGGCAGCAGGTTTCTGTGGAGCGGTCGGTTTGTCGGCAGCCGGTTTCTGCTCACCGTTGCGGGGCGCCTTGGCTTCAGCATCCTGACGGCGGGCCGGGTCTTGTTTCTTTTTCTTTTTGTTGCGTCCGCTTCCGGGCGTGGCTGCGCTGTTGTTTCCGGCAGGCTGTGCTGCAGTGGCAGGAGCATTCTCCTGCGGTTTCTTTTCACTGCCTCCCCCTTTCTTGCCTTTGCGGTTGCGGTCAAAGCGCGTCACGCTCTCCTGCTCCAGCAGGTCGGCAGCTTTGCGGTTTTCATTCTCGGGCAAATCCTGCAAGCTGTCGGGCTTGATGCCGCGCTTGTTAAGGTTGATTATCTCGAACGCGCGGCGGGCACTGATGGTTACGGCATTGGCAGCAATGGACTTGTCGGTAGAATAAGTCACCTGACCGCTCAGAATATCGGCCTTGAAGAAGAAGAACTCCGCATCTTTTGTCAGCAGGGTGACTTCCTTCGAAGGCAAGCGGCGTTGTGCCTCCACATAGCAGTCTATCTCATAGTTAAGGCAGCACTTCAGCTTGGCACACTGTCCGGCCAGTTTTTGCGGATTCAGGGAGATGTCCTGATAACGGGCCGCACTGGTAGATACCGACACGAAAGAGGTCATCCAAGTGGCACAGCAAAGCTCGCGTCCGCAAGGACCGATACCTCCGATTCTGCCGGCTTCCTGACGGGCACCAATCTGCTTCATTTCAATGCGCACGCGGAAGGCTTCGGCCAGCACCTTGATAAGTTGGCGGAAGTCTACCCGGTCATCGGCTATATAATAGAATATGGCCTTGTTGCCATCGCCCTGGTATTCCACATCGCCAATCTTCATGTCCAAGTTCAGGCTCTTCGCTATCTGACGGGAGCGAATCATGGTATCGTGCTCGCGGGCTTTGGCCTCCTCATACTTCTCCATATCTACGGGTTTGGCCTTGCGGTAGATACGTTTGATGTCGGCCTCCGAACGGATATTGGCCTTGCGCAGTTGCAGGGGCACAAGCCGGCCGGTCAGGGTAACGACGCCGATATCGTGTCCGGGAGTGGCTTCCACAGCTACGATGTCGCCCTTCTCCAGCGGAATGTGATTGCTGTTGCGGTAGTAGCCCTTGCGGGTGTTCTTGAATTGCACTTCCACCAGGTCGCTCTCCCGGTCATTGCCCGGCACGTCGGCCAGCCAGTCGTACGTGTTCAGCTGCTTGTCCTGCCGTCCGCAACTCTTGCAGCACAATCCGCCGCCACCATTATGTAATTTAAAATCTGTATCCATAGTCATCCAAGTATATTTATGGGCCGACGCCAAGAAGCTCCGGCCTCGGGTTGTCATTGTTTCAAAAGCACAATCATCTTCAAGGCAAAATCGAAGAAAATCATACGGGGATTGACGTTCTGTTCTACGTGCACCTGCGCTTGAGCCAGTTCGTCCATCATGCCCATCACGTTTCGCTCGTTGATATAAGGTGCGAAACGGGTGGAAAAGTTCTCCTCACCCACCGTCATATAGTTCATGTCGGCGCAGTGAAAATTGTATATGAAGTTTTCGCGCACCATGCGCTGGCAATATTCCAGAAAGTATTTCTGCCGCTCACGTCCCAAGGCTGCCACCTGCTCGCTCCAGAGTTTCATTTCCCTTATCTTGCGCTGCCAGGCCAGCCTCATCAGGCTGACGAAGAGCTCGAAGAAAAGGGCCGTATCGGCATCGGGCTTCATAGCCTCAAGCGCATTGATAAGGTTGCCATTGGCCAGATGGGCTATGTTGGCACTGTCAACTTCGGTAAGTCCGCACTGCTGACGCAAGAACAAAGCCATGTCGCGCTCCTCGATGCGCGGCACGTCGAAACGCTGCGTACGGCTGAGGATGGTAGGCAATATCCGCTCGGGGGCTTCCGATACTAACAAGAAGAGTGTTTGCGAAGGAGGTTCTTCCAGCAGCTTCAGCAATTTGTTGGCACAAACCTCGTGCAACTTCTCGGGAAGCCAGATGATGACCACCTTATAGCCGCCTTCCATAGACTTCAGGCTGAGCTTACGCAACAGTTCGTCGCTCTCGCGGGCATAGATGATGGGCTGCCCGTTCTCGGCTCCCAGTTCCTTCTGCCAGCGGTTCAGGCCAAAGTAAGGTGTCTCGAGCAGCAGGTTGCGCCACTCGGGCAGGAAGTCGTCGCACAGTTCTTTCTTCTTCTTGCTGTTCTTCACTACAGGGAAAAGAAAATGCAGGTCGGGATGGGCCAGTTTGTTCCACTTGGCACATGTAGGACACTCACCACAGGCGTCTTCGGCCGAACGGTGAGGACAGCACACATAATGAGCGTATGCCAACGCCAGCGCCAGTTTGCCCGAGCCCGCAGGGCCGCAAAACAGCATGGCATGGGCTATGCGTCCTTCCTGCACCTCAAGCCGCAAGCGTTGCTTGGCCGCTTCCTGTCCTACTACATCCTTGAACTGAAACATATCTTTTTCTCTAAGAACTTCTTATATACTTAATTCGCCTACGACTTGCCCACGGGGCCAAGCCGTCAGCGTATTCCAAACCTTCTCAATAAATCTGGCGCGCCACTTCGCGAATACTGTCGGCCGCACCAATGGAGAAGAAATGAATGCCCGGCACACCAGCCGCCAACAGTTCGCGGCATTGCTTGATGCACCATTCCACACCCAGCTGTTGCATGTCGGCATCCGTCTTACATTTTGCAATCTCGTGCGTCAGCTCTTCGGGCAAATCTACCTTGAAAGTCTTGGGGATGACGTTGAGTTGCGACAGTTTCTTCAGCGGCTTGATACCGGGAACAATGGGTATCGTGATGCCTGCCTGACGGGCACGCTCGACAAAGGCAAAGAACTTGCGGTTGTCATAGAACAGCTGCGTCACGGCATACTCGGCTCCGGTTTCCATCTTACGCTTCAGCCAGTAGATGTCCGACTCCATGTTGGGTGCCTCCTCGTGCTTCTCGGGATAGCAGGCCACACCGTAGGAGAAAGGCGTACGCGTGGGTATCATCTCCGAACCGTCCACAAAGATGCCCTGGTTGAAGTTGTTTATCTGCTCCTGCAACTCCACGGCATGGCGGTATCCGTTTCCCTCGGGCGTGAAGACCGACTCATGGTGGGCCTTGTCGCCACGCAACACCAACAGGTCGGTGATACCCAAGAACTGAAGGTCGAGCAACACATATTCCGTATCCTCGCGCGTGAATCCGCTGCACAGGATATGGGGCACAACCTTGATGCCATACTTGTTCTGTATGGCGGCAGCTACAGCCACCGTGCCGGGACGGCGGCGCCACTTGTTGCGCTTGAACAGTCCGTTGCCAAGGTCCTGATAGACGTATTCGCTCCGGTGGGTGGTAATGTTGATGTATTTGGGGTCGAACTCGCGCAGCATGTCAATTGTGGCATACACCTTCTCAATGCCGGTACCCTTCAGGGGCGGCAGGAGCTCGAAAGAGAAGATGGGACTGGTATTATTGTTTATAATATCTATTACTCTCATGTCGGGGTTTTCAGTTGATATATGAAACCGAATATCTCCACCCTGCCGACAGGCCGGTATTCCTCGGCCAAACGCCAAAGGCGGAAGTGGAACAATGGGAACAAAAATACAAAAAAGAAATGAAACGAGTCAAAACCGCCCGTTCATTCTTCACAAAATGCAAGCGAAATGACAGAACCGTCATTCTTGTGTCGCCCGGAAGCAATTTGCAACTGACAACCGCCGGCCATGCCTCCGGTTGTCAGCTGCCTATCATCGCCATCCGGCCTGCCACTCCTCCTTACAGAGCAGGCAGCAGATGTTTCCAAATCAGGTTCAGCTCGGCCTGCATGTCACCGATATTGGCCGTAACGGCAATCACCGCATCCTTTTCGGGCAAGACCAATATATACTGGCCATTGGCACCGTCGGCCCGGTAAGCATTGTGACGGCAGCGCCACAGCTGATAACCATAGCCTTGCAGCCAGTCGCTGTTTTTTGTTGTCAGGCCTGCCTTCTTCACCATTTGGGGTGACATGCCGGCCGGCAACGACTCAACCTGACGTGCCGAAGCCTCGGCTATCCATTCGGCCGGCACTAGCTGACGTCCGTTCCACTGTCCTTTTTGCAAGTACAGCTGTCCCAACTTGGCCAAGTCTTCCGTTTTCAGATAGAGGCCCCAACCGCCATAGTTAATGCCTTGGGGACTTTCCTTCCACTGCACATCAACAATGCCCAACGGACGGAACAGACGGGGGTAAAGGTAATCAACCAGCTTCTGACCGGTCACCTTCTGTACGATGGCCGACAGCATATACGTGCCCAGGCTATTGTAGGCATAATAAGTGCCCGGCTGCAGAGGTACCGGCTGAGACAGGAACAGTTTCACCCAGTTGCAGCTGTCATTGACCAAAGGTGCCAGGTCACGTTCGTGACCGCTATGCATGGTCAGCAAGTGGCGCACGGTCATGGCCGACAGATTGTCGCTTACCTCGGCAGGCAAGTCGTCCGGGAAGAAGGAAATCACCCGGTCGTCCAGCTTCAGTTTGCCTTCGGCAATGGCCAGTCCTACGGCAGTAGAAGTAAATGTCTTGCTGATAGAATTCAGTATATGCGGCACATCGGGGGCAGCATCGCCTCTCCACTCCTCGCCTATCACACGGCCGTGCTGCACCACCATGATGCTATGCAGGTCTTGTTCGGACTTGTCCACCGCCTTCAGATAGGCATTCAGTGCCTTGCCAAACTTCTTTGAAGGCACGGCACGAGGCAACGACTTGGTCAATGCGTTAATGGTCTGCAGTTTGATGCCACGCTCGGCAATGACTTGCTTCACGCGGTCGCTGGTCAACACATCGGTTACGCCCTGGCGGTCTTCGGCCACGTTCTCATAGCCAATGTGGAAGACTGTAGACATCTCGTCGTCGTTATAGGCCGGATGGTCAAGAAACAGATAACGCTTGCCCGGCTCCAGCTTCTGAAGCATCTTGATGAAGCTTTCCTCTTTCTCCGCCGATGTCCGGCTAGGACCGTCATAACCTATGTAGGTGAAACCATAGTCAGTCTGCGAGTCGAAGCGGTCGATGGAAGGCAGGTTGTATTCGCGCGCCAGGCGAAGCACCATGCGGTTGACTTCGGCGTCGAAACCGGTAGACAGCATGTGACCCGACAGGTGGCTGACCTGCGGAATGTTCTTCAACGCCAGCTCTATCTGGGCGCGAAATTCCTGCTCAATCTCCTGCAAGTTCCACTTCCGCTCTGTCACTGCCTGTCCGGGATAAGCCGGATTGGGCGACATCATGGGATAGAAATAGCCGTTCTCGTCCGTCAGACTGGGACAATGGGTCAGCGGGCGCCACTTCACGTTCTCCCATTCGCTGGTAATGGCCAGGTGGATGCCCACGTCAAGCCCGGGATTCTCGCGAAGCATTTTCACTGCCTCAGGAAACCACGCAGCCACAGGCATGACCTCTACCGACTGGGCAATACCCGAACGATAAGTCTCTATACATGCCTTGTTCACCGAATGAAAGGCGCCAAGGTCGTCAATGCGCACCACCAGCGTAGGTGCTTCGGCCTGTCCGAATACCGGCAACAAACCGGCCACGCAAAAGCCAATAGTCAAAAATGGCTTTAGAAATAAGTGTTTCATTGTTTGCATTTATGTTTTGTTTTAAAGAATGGTTTCACCCTCAATATAGTTTTCAAGAAACAGATGCTCGCCATCGTACACCGCATAAGAGAAGCAATTAATCCAATCGCCCAGAATCAGCACACGTGACGTGGCACTCAGCATCAGGTCGAGCTCTATGTGTCGATGGCCGAAGATAAAGAAATTAATAGCCGGATGGCTCTTCAAGTAGTCCTTGGCATAAATCACGAGGTTCTCCTTATCTTCGCCCATATAGTCGGGTTCCTTGCCGTCCACCCGTTTCAGGCGGCTATGCTTGGCCCAACTCAGGCCCAACTCCACACTCCAGCGGGGATGAATGGCCGAAAAGAGTCGCTGCAGCGTATGACTGTGGAACATGGCCCGCAGCATTTTGAACTTCTTGTCCGGGTCGCCCAGCCCATCGCCGTGGGCCAGGTAGAACAGCTTGTCACACAGCTCCATGGTCATCGGTTCGCGATGGACGATGACTCCGCACTCCTTGGTCAGGTAGTCGCCGCACCAGATGTCGTGGTTGCCCGTAAAGAAGTGGACTTCCACACCCATGTCGGTCAGCTCCGACAGCTTTCCCAAGAAACGGGTATAGCCTTTGGGCACCACCAGCTTGAACTCGTACCAGAAGTCGAACATGTCGCCCAACAGGAAAACGGCTGCCGCCTTGTGCTTGATGCTGTCCAGAAAGTTGACCAGCCTGCGCTCCTGTGTCCGTCCATGTTCAATGGCACGCGAACCCAGATGTGCATCGGAGAGGAAATATATATTCTTCATAAGGCCTTTGAATTGAGAAGGTTATTTGAACAACTCGTCCAGGTACTTATAGAAAGCCGGGTCTTCGCCCACAACAATCTTTGCCACCCGTCCTTCGGGGTCGACAACTATTTTGGTAGGATAGCCCTGTATGCCATACTTCACCGTAATGTCAGCCTCGTCGGTATTGCGCACGTGCAGCCACGGCAGTTCATACTTCTCTACCGCTGCTTTCCACTTCTCCTCCGTGTCGCGGCAATCCACGCCCACTATTTCCATACGGTCTTTGTACTTGGTGTAGTATTTCTTCATGTCGGGGATGCCCTTGATGCACCAGCCGCACCAGCTACCCCAGAAGTCCAGCACAACGTACTTGCCCCGCAGGGAAGAGAGGCTAAAGTCATTACCCGCCAAGTCTTTCAGCGTGAAGTCGGGTGCTTCGGCTCCTTCTACCATATTCTTGCGAGCCTCCTCTACAGCTTTCTGCCGTGCAAGCGACTCTTCCATAGCCTGGTAAAGCGAAGCCAAGGGACCCTTGCGGGCCTTTTCGCCAATCAGGCTGAGCATATCGCCCGACTCCCGGCCCAAGTCGGCCAGCAGATAGACGGCAATATCCTCGTCGGCATGACGGCGGAGGAAGTCTTTCTTCACTCCCTTCATCTCTTCGTAGACGGGAAGAAACAGTTGTCGTAGCGAGTCGAGTTTGTCAGGACTCAGTGTCCCCGCAGCCTGCATGGCCGTAATGGTGTGTGTCACGCTATCCATCTTCTCCCGATAGGGTTTGCACAATGCCAGCACCTCCTCATAGGCTCGATGAAAGTCATTTCCCTTTATGTGGAAATCGTTCACAGCGCCGTTCACTTCCACCGTTTCGCCGGGAAAAAGAACAACGCCCGTATTGGCACGCAACAGCGCCATTGCTTCTCCGGGCTTGGGTTTGGCATAAAGCCAGGCTTCCATGGGCACACTGTCGTTAGCCAGATGGTAGGTAAACTTGCCCTGCTGCATGGCAATGGTATCACGATGTATCGTGCGCCGGCTCAGGTCTGACACTGGGAAATAATTCACAATCAGCGTATCGCTCTCAATGCCGGTCAGCGTACCGGTTATCGTCGTTTGTTTGGGAGCCGACTGGCAGGCGCAAAGCAATGCGGCAGCTGCCAGCATATTCAGGTATCTGAAATTCATAGTCTCGTACGTTTTTGGTTTATTTACAGGAAGCCCAGCTCCAGCTTGGCCTCTTCGGTCATCATGTCCTTGTCCCATTCTGGCTCAAACACCAGATTGATGGTGGCCGACGACACTCCTTCTATTGATTCTATCTTCTGCCTGATATCTTCCATAATAAAGTCGGCTGCGGGACAGTTGGGAGCTGTCAAGGTCATGTCAATGCTTACCTCACCGTTGTCGCTGACGTCAATTTTGTATATCAAGCCCAGGTCGTAGACGTTGACCGGGATTTCCGGGTCGTAGACAGTCTTCAACATGGCTACTATCTTCTCTTCAATTTCAAATGTTGTCATCCTTGTAGCTTTTTGATTCATTATTAATACGGACAAAGCTAAATATTTTTATTGAAACTACAAAAAATATCACAGGCATGCTGGAAGCAAGCACATGTTTGAAACAAGCGGCAATAAATAGAGAATTTATAGCCCACAGGGAAAGAATTAATGGCTAACGAGAAAAGGATTAACTGCCAACGGGAAAGGAGTTAACTGCTATCGGGAGAGGAGTTAACTGCTATCGCGTGGGGAGTACACTGCTATCATGTGAGGAGTACACTGCTATCACGTGAAGAGTTAACTGCTATCAGACGAGGACACTAAAGACTATGGAAAAGATACAAATCAGAACAAGCTTCAGACAACCGAAAACAGCCTTCCTGTTCTAAAAAATACAAAAAAGAAGAGGCGGACAAAGTCCTCGCTTCTCCCTTTTGCTGAGAGAGTGAGTGGCTTTGTCCGCCTCCGGTATATGTAAGCCGGGATGTACAACCGGCAGCACAGCGCCGTTTATTTGTATCCGGCCACTTTGGCTATGCGCTGCGGAATATCAATGTTGTTCAGTTTGCCGGCAAACTGCTTGGCACCTGCACCAATGGCATAAACGGGAACGTATCCTGCCGTGTGGTTAGGACTAGTCCAACCTACCATGGCAATCTCGCTCATCACTTCCTTGGCAACAGCAGCCAGCGGTTCGGTCTTGGCATACAGGCTTTCTTCGAACACTACTTTGTGCTTTACGAATGAGGTCTCAAACTCATCGCGCAGTCTCTTTTCCTGTTCCCAACTGATAGGCAGTTCTTTCCAGAATCCCATCTTTTCGCCCAGCAGTGCTTTCATGTCTTCCCAAGTCACCTTGTCACCTTTAGCCTTGCGCAGGTCGGTAATGGCGGTAGAAAGCAGGTCTTGCGATTGCTTCTGATACTTGAGTGATTTCAGGTGAAGCTCATATTTGCTGGTACCCAGTCCCATACCTCCGGTTTCGTGGTCGGCTGTGATAACGATAAGCGTCTCTTTCGGGTGTTTTTTGTAGAACTCATAAGCCACTTTCACAGCGTTATCCATGTCAATCACTTCTTCAAAAGCAGTAGCGGGGTCATTGCCGTGGCAAGCCCAGTCAATCTTACCGCCTTCCACCATCAGGAAGAAGCCTTTGTTCTTGCCTTTGGTCAGGAAGGAAATGGCACTCTCGGTAATCTGTGCCAGCGTCAAGTCACCGTCCTTGCGGTCGATAGCGTATGGCAGACAAGAAGGATTTGCATCCTCGCCCTGTATGAGTACCATCTTGTCGGCCTGTGCAGCCTTCTGTTTGTACTCGTCCAAACCGCGCGCTACGGTATATCCAGCCTGCTCGAAGATGGGGAATATGCTGGGAGCATCTTTTTTGTCGTAAGTAGTAGAAGGTTTCAGGAAACCACCGCCGGCATAGAAGTCAAATCCGGCTTTCGGAAGGTCAAGGGCTATTTCATAGTACATGCTGCGGCTCACCTGGTGTGCATAGAAAGCAGCAGGAGTAGCGTGGTCTATGCTGACACTGGTTGTAATACCGACTTTCTTACCTGCCTTCTTGGCACGCTCGGCAATGCTTTGGAGAGTTTCCTTGTTAGCGTCTACACCGATGGCACCATTATAAGTCTTGGAACCGGTAGCCAAGGCTGTACCGGCTGCCGAAGAGTCTGTAATAGAGTTACTGGCCGAGTAGGTAGTGGCTACTCCCACTGCGGGGAATGTAGTGAAGAGCAGAGGCTCCACGCCAATTCGTCCGGCCTGTTCCGCCAGATACATTTCAGTTCCGTTCACTTGGTTAACGCCCATTCCATCACCGATGAAATAGAACACATACTTCGCTTGCTGTGCCTGAGCTGTGAAAGCCAATAACACAAAAAGCACCACATACATTAATCGTTTCATAGGTTCATTTTATAATTAAAAAGATCAGAATTGTCAATCAATAGGCCATTCTTAATTAATTAAATTGCTCCAAAGGTAATCAAATAACCTCATTAAAAAAACAAGCCTTTAAAGAAATAACGAATCATTCACAAACAAGTGAATACAAAAGAGCCAACCAGCCCTCTATCGGACTGATTGGCTTCTATCATTAAATCAACATCTCATCCCTAGACTTACTCCCTATCCGGTAAATCATTCAGAATATTCTTATAAAATTCGTAGACTTCTTTCCAATGATAGAAAGGAGCAACATCAGAAGGAAGAGGTATGCTGACTTCGTGCTCATTCAACAAGAATTTTACTAAAATATCCTCGGAACCTTTTTTACGAAAAAACACTAACTGAATATTCCCAGCCATAGGAGCTACCTTATAATTACACCATGCTGTGTAGAATTTATCTGGATTTGTTTCTTCCAGATAGCAATCCTTCAGCCTCATCAACCCTGCCAGTGGTATGATGTTTCCATCGTGTGCGAATCTGAAGGTAGCCGAATTGGTACCCAAAGCAATAGCTTTTTCCGCTGTATCAAGTATATTCTCTAAAGTAGGTTTGGCATTGGCCAGCATCAAACCAGCAGTCATAGGAGAGGGGCCATCACACACATAATTCTTATAATTATGTATTTGCCAAATATCAAATAATTCCTGCTTCTCAAATAGGTCATAGAAAGAGATATCTAATTCCACATTCTGCATATCCGACGCTATCATATAGAGCCCACGCATCAAGGCTTCTGGATTTACCTGCTTACGCACAAAGTCCGTAGAGGTAAATAAAGAAGCCATTAAACGCTCTGGGTGTACATGTTCTTGTTCAAACTTACGGAATTCCTCATACCAAGGACCGTTGTGCGATGTAAATCGCATGGCTTCCTGCGTATGAAAGTTCAAATAATACATATACTTATTACTTGATTCACGCTCGATCTGTAACGCTGGATTAAGTTCTTTCAAGCGTTCACAAAAAGCATCCATACTAAGGACACAACGGACCACGGTAGTAGCACGTGCTGACATCTGAGGACTTCCTTGAAACACCTCGGGAAAAGCATTATACATCCGCTCAGCTATACCACGTTGCTGCTTCACACCCACCGGGCTTAAATCTCCTCCATGACCATGTGCATCTTCCCAAACGATTCTCAACCGTTCCAAAGCATCAGTCCCCAGAGCTGTCAGAGCACCAACGTTTTCAGCTCTTTCAAAAATATTCAGAACACTTGTATATTCATCATCAGAAATAAGCCAACGAGAACCATGTCGACCGAAATGACTGATATAGAACGGTTCATACCCTTGGGGAGCCTTAGTCTGTACCCCGCCTCCCGGATAGGCGTAATACACGCCCCCGGTAACAGCGATATTATCAAATATCTCTTCGCGAGTCGCCTGCGCCTGCAAGCAAGTACATGCAAACGACAGCACAATGAATAAAGCAAGAGATATAAAAGAACGATTCAACTGTATTATCATAACACACCTTTAGTATCAATTCAAATAATCAGGATTCTGCGTCAAGTAAGGATTAGTAGTAAATTCATCCTGTGGGATGGGGAACAAAATGTATTTGTCATCTATATCACGGCCTACATAACTACCTGCTACTCCGTTATCACTACCTTTCCAATCCCAATTGTAACCTTTGGTAAATTTACCAAATCGAATAAGGTCGGTACGACGCACCAATTCCATGTGCAGCTCACGGGCACGTTCATCTAAAAGGAAATCAAGTGTCAGTTCCACATCAGTAATACGTCCCGAGATGCCATCACCATAAGCTCCTGACATATAGGCACGGTCGCGTACTTCGTTCACATAACTCAAAGCTTCAGAACGTGTACCATCAGTAGCACCGCGCAAAATAGCTTCGGCTGCCATGAGATAAGCATCTGCCGTACGGAACATCGGATAATCTACCGATGAATATTTCGTACCCCCTTCCATCAAGTCACTTCCATCATTATGCACATTGCGCCATTTGAAGCACGCATAACCATTATAAAAATCTTCCACAAAAGGTTGGCCTTCTTTCCAAGTCTCTTTAGTATGACCAATTGTAAAAAACTGAGCACGTTTATCTTTTTTGGCATCTCCCCACACATCATCAGGATTAAAAGCCTGATCTTCCTCATCAAACTTATCTACCAACGCCTTCTTCACACGAGCATTTCCCCACATACCGTTCACTCCCATATAGTCTTCCATGTCACCATTTGACAAAGCTTTAATCAGGAAGTTGGTACCGGCACTGCCTTGAGCACGGTCGGCATCCTGCACCAGCGGCCAAATAATTTCTGAGCACTGGTCATTATCGGCCACGAAGATACGGCGATAATCGGGAGCCAATGGGTAGTTACCTTCGGTAATTACCTTCTTGGCATATTTGTATGCGTTTGTGTATTCATTTTGTCCAACCCACGTTTCGGCATTAAGATATACACGAGCCAACAAGAACCAAGCTGCCACTCGATCCACACGACCATATTCATTACGCTTAGGCTCCTTCAGCAAAGTAGCCACATCTTCAGTCTCACTCACTACAAAATCGTAAATTTCTCGGCGTGTTTTCTGATGAGGAATATCACCCACGTCAGAAGTCTCATCCATAAACGGCGCAGAGCCATAAAGGTCACAAATCATACTGTAACAATAAGCGCGAATAAAACGAGCTTCAGCACGATAATACTCCCATTCAGAGGCCAAAGCATCATACACACCTCGGTCCTTCAATTTGCCTTCCGTACATTCGCGTAAGAACTCGTTACAGTAGTTAATGGTCATGTACAAACGATAGTAGGGATAGCCTACAATTTCGGTGGAAGCATTCCAGTTTTGGTAGAGCATGGCGCGTACTCCTCTACTATTACCCGACTGAAAAACAATTTCATCAGTACAAGCTTCCTGCAAATAGAACAAAGCACGTGTATAACCCGAATATCCTTCGTCAATACCCGGCACGTCTCCGTCACCGCCATCGCCGCCTTTCTGACCGGTCTGTATTAAACTAGCATAACATTTAGCCAACATTCCGATATAACCTTCAGGTTTTGAATAAACCGCTTCACCAGTCAGTTCATTATCATCGAGCGGCAAGGTATCCAAATCATTCAAACAAGATGCAAAGAGAAAAATCCCCAGCAAACAAACACTCCATGTTTTCAATTTTCCAATATTCATGACGTTGTATTATTATCTAAGATTAAAAATTAAGATTGACTCCCAGCAGGAAAGTACGTGGACGCTGGTAAATATTCTTATCGATACCATCGTACAATTCAGGGTCTAAGCCAGAGTATTTAGTAAAAGTGCAAACATTTTGCACAGCCAAGGAAAGACGCAGCGATGTTCCTGCCTTCCACAACTCGCTAAAGGTGTAACCCAACGTGATATTATCAATACGGAAAAAGTTTCCTTTCTCCAAGAAATAATCAGTAAACTCACGTTTCTGAGTAAAACCTGTTTCAAGAGTGCGATGTAAAATATTGCTTGCAACTCCATTCTCACCATACAAATCATCCAGTGACTGCGATGCAGCTACATAATTGTACACATAGAATCCAAAGCTACCATGTCCGTTTATACCCAAATCCCAGTTCTTATAAGACAAGGAAGTTGACAAACCTGCATAATAAGGAGCTTTGGAGCTTTTTCCAGTCACATACTTATTAGCATCCTCTTCACTGGAGGTTATATTACCATCCTTATCCAAATATTTTCCATCCAAAGGTTTACCATTCTCATCGTAAGCCTGACGCAATAAGTAATATGTATTAGGAGTTTCGCCTACCATGTGTACTTGCAAATAACGCCCTGTTCCACCAGCATTACCAGTCTTCACATAATTGTTGTCTGTATCTATTGTATTCAGTTTGGTAATTTTAGAAGTATTCCATGTAAAATTGGCATTCACACTCCACTCCCAATCCTTTGTCTGCACAGGTATCAGATTCAAACCAAATTCCAAACCCCGACTCTCCATGTTTCCGATATTAGTCTCAATTCGATTTGTAAAGTTGCTACCTGCCGGTACAAATATATCATTTAATAGGTCCTTCGTATTACGCCAATAATAATCTATCGTACCCGAAATACGGTTGTTCAGAAATCCATAGTCAATACCGATATTCCAAGTTTCAGTAGTTTCCCACTTAATATTAGCATCATAACCATTAGGACGATAAGTAGTGTACCAAGTGTTGCCAAACAGATAGTTAGACTCCGGATAAGAAGCCGTATAAGTAGACAAGTGTTGATAGTAGGAACCAATGGACTGTTGCCCAGTCTGACCATAGCTCAAGCGCAGTTTCAAATCAGACAAAGACTTTACATCACACAGGAAAGCCTCGTCGTTGACACGCCAAGCAGCGGCTACCGAAGGGAAATAACCCCAACGGGTATCAGGCGAGAAGCGCGAAGAAGCATCAGCACGAAGAGTAGCTGTTAGCATATATCGTTGTTTCCACGAGTAGTTGACACGGCCATAAAAAGAAAGTAGATAAAGTTCGGCTTCCGAATGGGTAGGTGAAGCCAATTCCTTACCTTCGGTATCGGTTGTCGTACTGCGGTTCTTATACCAGAAGTGCTGCCAACCATAACCGGCCATCGCATTCAGATTGTGTTCGTTGAAATCCTTGTTGTAGTTGGCGTAGAAGTCAAGCAACATATTGCGTTTGTCTTGGTGATACGTATAGCGACGACCAGTTCCATCCTGCTGGTTACCCGTAAACATAGAAGGAGCCAGAGCGGGCATGTTGTCGTGATTGTCATTCGCCTGGAAATCATAGCCCAAGTTAAGGTTGAAGCGCAAATCTTCCAAACCATGAACCTTATAGTCTAAAGCGATGTTACCAATAGAACGTTTCGTCTTATTTTGCTTGTCAGCAAGTTCTAGTTCTGCTACAGGATTGGCAGCAGCTAGCGTAATGGGTTTCCCGTTATTCATCCACATATAATAACCCAAACCTACATTGTTGGGATAAGTCTCATATACCGGACGTGTAGGATCAAAGGACACGGCACTGCCAATCACCCCTGTAGAAACTGGTGTTTCATTCTCCAAGCTTCCCTTGACATTGATGTCAACAGACAGATGTTTGTCAAAGAATTTAGGCGACAGCCCCAAACTGATATTGGCACGTTGATAGTTGTTAGTCTTTATCGTACCATTCTGGTTAGTATAACCCACCGATACACGGTAGGGCATGTTCTTCAAAGCCCCCGTCATGGACAGATTGTGGTCTGTACCTAAGGCAACCCGGTAAATCTGGTTTTGCCAATCAGTTATTACATTACCCAGTGGGAATGAAGAAGGAGCATTGCCATACTTCTCAAATGCTTCGCGGAACTCCGCAGCCGACAGCACATCCATCTTCTCGTACACATTGCTCACAGTCATGTTACCACTATAGTTGAAAGAAGGACGCGAAACACCATCGGCATTCCCTTTCTTAGTTGTGATAATAATAACACCGTTGGAAGCACGAGAACCATAAATAGCCGTAGCCGACGCATCTTTCAAAACTGTAAATGAAGCAATATCATTGGGGTTGATAGCACTGATTGAGGTGTTTTCCACCGGCACACCGTCAATGACAAGCAGCGGGTCGTTGTCGGCCGACAAAGAAGCACCCATACGGATACGAATAGTGCCACCTGTTCCCGGTGCACCACTACCCGGTACAATATTAACACCAGCGACCTTACCTACCAAAGCATCTTCAGCTGTCAGTTGCTTACCTTTATTTAATTCATCGGGTTTTACAGTGAGCAACGAACCTGTCACGTCACCTTTCTTCACTTGTCCGTAACCAATAACAACAACTTCGTCCAATAACTCAGTATCATCCTGCAAAGTAACAACCAACAGCTTTCCACCTGCTTCTACAACAACTTCTTGACTCTGATAACCAATACTTGAAATAACCAATACATTATTGACGGATGCATTCAGCGTAAAATTACCATCAACGTCAGAAATAGTACCTGTAGAAGTTCCCTTCACCAGAATGTTTGCTCCAATTAGAGGTTCTCCACTCGTGTCTTTCACATGCCCCTTGATCACCACATTTTGGGCAGAAAGGGACAACGTGAAGAGCATTCCCAAAATCAAGAATACGCTCTTCACAAATTCAATCATGTTCTTCATAAATAAATAATAAATATTAGTAAAATATACTCTATAACAAAGGCTGTCTCAATAAGCAGAGACAGGCCTATTAATTATCCTGCCTTACCCCTTACCTTAATTTAGCTTAAATACCTATAGAAAATAATCGTTAACTTTTTTTCTTAGTGCACTGCAAAGTTAAGCTGCATTTACCTCCGTAAACATTCCAAGTAAAAGGATAAAGTAGATTTTATAGGGACATTACTACCAATATTAGCTTATTAATCAAACATTTACAATTTATGAAGAATATATAAAAAGTAGATACTGACAGCCTTTATAGGAGTTTCTTAACCTATTGTCTGCACAGCTTGAAAGAATTCTTTCTTTGACAAAGAGGACTTATTACGCATCTTCAGACGGTAATTGTACACTGTCTGCGAAGAATAATGGAGAAAGGAAGCTATCTTACCACTATCAGTTATACCTAAGCGAATAAGGGCAAATATACGTAACTCTGGCGTCAACAAATCGTCATCCTTCAAAATAATCCTTTCATCTTCATTCAATAATAAGTTAAAATCGCCCACAAAGTTTGGATAAAGATTAAGAAATACCCTATCAAACATTTGAAAAAACTCTTTCATCTCTTTCACAACAAATGAGGTAGACTGAATAGTTGTATATAGGTCATCAATCTTTCCTGTTTTCATTTTCCGGAGTAATATTTTTCTGAATTCCTCCTGTTTATCAATGTAGACTGTACACATATTAAAGACATAACCAATATACTCTTCCTTTACCCGATTAGCCTCCTTCAAATGATTATTCAGATTTTCCAAATCAGCATTTATCTGCTTTAGCTCTGCATTCATATCTGCCATTATTCTTTTAGCAGCAGCCAGACGTCTCATTTGAATATAAATATAACTAACAGCTATCAATAATATAACCATCAATACCGAAAGTATCTTAAACATAACCGTTAACTGCTTCTTTTCTTGATGCAGTTTGGCTTCATAAGTAGAACTTATTAGAGACATCATTCCAGACATTTCCGTAACCCGATACTTAGCATTAGCAAACAGAGCGTCCTGTAACGAACAACTCACATACTTATACGCTCTGTCTATATCTCCACTATAATATAAAAGATTAGCCAATCTCCAAAGTGATATATATTCTTTCGTACCACTTTGTATATCCGCAATTGCTGATATAGCCAAATATCGTTTCGCCAAATTCAAATCTCCTTTAGCCTCATATACATTTGCTAACGCAATGGCAGGAATTGCCATTCCATAATGTCGCATCAAATGAGTATCATAGCACACTTTCAAAATCATTATTGCATCCTCATACTTATTTTCATACAAAAGTTTATCAGCTAACACAAGTTTATACCCTAATGAATTAATATGTTTAACAGAAAGCATTGAATCTTTATATTGCAAGACTAAATTCATATATTCACATTGCAATTTCTTCGAAATAGCATAATCAGCCATCATCTGATAGGCTTTGTGGTATAATTGATAATATAAGAACAATCCATCTGCATCAAGAATTTGGTGTGGAATTCTATCCAGCATTTCTAATCCATCTTTATAGGAACCCGTACCTATCATGATGTCAGCAAGTTGCATATTTGACTGCAATTTTTTCTTTTTATCTTTCATGTTTTCTGCCAGCTCAACACAACGACTGGCTGCCCAGAAAGCTGAATCCATGCGGTAAGACTTATATTTATCATAAAGAGCTTGATAAATTCTAAAACGCCCTTTATCAGTATGAGTTTTCTGTAATTCTCTTGATAAAGAATCAATCTGCCTTTGACGCATAAACACATATCTTGCACGCTGTTCTATAGACTCATCCAGTACATTATACAAAGAGTCTAAAATAGAGCTGTTCCCCAACAATGTAACAGAAAAACAGAAATTAAATAATACTAAAAATATGATTCTCATAATATCAAAATAAGGTACAATAATAAAAGAATAAATTTAAAATAGTGCTTCCGTAATCCTACTAAAACTATAAGCCAAAGTACAATTGACACTTCAGCATCAAACTACACAAGAAAAACAGCTCAATAATAAGTAAGTACGATTGTAAAAACAAAAACTCTCCACTAACTTCTTCACTCATCTATGATAGAAAAAGATAATGGAGAGCATTGTGCTTTATAATTTAATCCGATTTAAAACATTCGGAAACATAAATGCACATTATATTCTGTACATATTATATTCTAAACAATAGCATATACACAGAAATATTATTTCGCGTTCAGGATAGCCATAGAGTCGGAAGCAATCATCAACTCTTCGTCGGTAGGTATTACTACAACCTTAACCTTAGAGTCGTCGGTCGAGATAACCATTTCCTCGCCGCGTACCTTGTTCTTTTCAGCATCGAGTTTCACTCCCATATATTCGAGGCCTTCGCAGGCACCCCAGCGGGCAGAAGCCTGGTTCTCGCCCACACCGCCGGTAAAGACGATGATGTCCACGCCGCCCAGTGCAGCAGCATAGGCACCGATGTACTTCTTGATGCGATAGAAATACATGTTCTCTGCCAAAATAGCCTTGGGGTCGCCTTCGGCAACGGCATTTTCGAGGTCACGCATGTCGCTCGACTTACCGAAGATACCCATCACACCGCTCTTCTTGTTGAGCAAGTTCGAGATACCCTGTGCATCGAGTCCTTCTTTCTCCATAATGAAGCTGACTGCACCGGCATCAATGTCGCCACTACGCGTTCCCATCATCAAGCCTTCCAGCGGAGTGAGACCCATGCTGGTATCCATACACTTGCCGTCCTTGATGGCCGAAATAGAACCACCGTTACCAATGTGGCAAGTAATGATTTTCAAACCTTCGGGATTTACGCCCAGGAATTCGCACACACGCTTTGAAACATAGCGGTGAGAGGTTCCGTGGAAGCCATAACGACGTACACCATACTTCTCATAAAGCTCATAAGGAACAGCGTACATGTAAGCATAGTCTGGCATGGTCTGGTGGAAAGCTGTGTCAAATACACCAATCTGCGGAACGTTAGGCAGGATAGCCTCGATGGCACGTACACCCTTCAGGTTAGCAGGGTTGTGAAGCGGAGCCAAGTCGTTGCAGGCAGTGAAGGCCTCAAGCACTTCCTTGGTCAGCAAGACAGACTTATTGAACTTCTCGCCTCCATGCACCATACGGTGGCCTACGGCATTGATTTCGTTCAGCGACTTGATGGCACCATATTCTGCACTTGTCAGCGTATTCAGGATGAACTCTACTCCTACTGTATGCTCAGGAATGTTCTTTTCCAGAATCTTCTTTTCACCATTAGGCAAAGTCAACTTCAGGAAAGAATCTTTCAGGCCAATCTTTTCAATGCCACCTTGAGCAATGACAGCCTGATGGTCCATGTCGAACAACTTATATTTGATAGATGAACTGCCGCAGTTCAATACTAAAATCTTCATACTTACTCTTGATTTAAATTAGGGGAATATTATTTTTCTTTGGCAGCAATAGCCTGGTTGGCGGTAATGGCAATCATGCAATAAACATCCTCGATAGAGCAACCGCGTGACAGGTCGTTAACCGGACGTGCAATACCTTGCAGAACCGGACCAACAGCCTCAGCATGGCCCAGACGTTGAACGAGTTTATAAGAGATATTACCAACCTCCAGATTAGGCACTACAAGCACATTAGCCTGTCCTGCGATAGGCGAACCTGGAGCCTTGCTGGCACCAACTGAAGGAACGAGGGCAGCATCAGCCTGCAATTCACCATCAATAGCCAACGTCGGGTCAAGTTCCTTAGCCAACTTAAGAGCCTCAACAACCTTGTCAACCACTTCGTGCTTGGCAGAACCCTTGGTAGAGAAGCTCAGCATGGCAACTTTCGGGTCAAGACCGGCAACAGCCTGTGCGGTGCGGGCTGTACATACGGCAATCTGAGCCAACTGTGCAGCATCAGGCATAGGAGTAACGGCTACGTCGCCCATTACCAGAACGCCATTCTTTCCGTACTCAGGAGCATGAGTAAGCAACAGCATAGCACCCGAAACGCAAGTAATCCCCGGAGCAGTCTTGATAATCTGCAAAGCCGGACGCAATACGTTACCGGTAGTGTTGCGTGCACCAGCCAGCTGGCCATCGGCATCGCCATTCTTGATAATCAGACAGCCCAAGTAAAGCGGGTCGAGCACCAGTTTGCGGGCTTCTTCAATCGTCATGCCTTTTTTCTTACGCAGTTCAAAGAGCAATTGGGCATATTCCTCCATCTTCGGATGGTTTTCAGGGTCAATGATGGTGGCCTTGTTGATATTTCCCAAGCCCCATTCTTTAGCACAAGCTTCAATCTCTGCGGGATTGCCAAGGATAATCAGGTCTGCAACTCCGTCAGTCAGAATCTGATTGGCAGCTTTCAAGGTACGTTCTTCTGTTCCTTCAGGAAGAACAATGCGTTGGCGATTAGCTTTTGCACGCGCAACAATTTCTTCAATTAATTTATGCATAGCTTATTTAATTATGTATATAAAGATCAAATGACTTAAGGTCAGGACGGAGATTGAACAATTTCCAAAGAAGTTCTTTCAGAATCTTAGCCTTTACCGGCTGCAAAATTACTCAATTTTGCTATATATACATTGCAATTCGGGGCGTTTTTACGCCCCGAATCACAATTATTGTATAATTTAACACTATCGAATTATTTCAGGAGCAACAGTCTTGTACTGATCCATGCAGGCACCCACCGGCGCACCTATATAAGTCGGGTCACAAATAACGTACTTGACGTTGTCAAACATAATGTTATCGCCTGAAACATCTTCGGTAAAATGTACCGCAGAAGCAATATGGTTAGGATAATCGAGCAGCACGGCATCCAAGCCCAGCAAATCTTTCACCAGTGTAGCATAAAGCATGGCACGGTCTTCACAATCGCAATAAGGATAGAAGAACGTCTCGTCAGGGAAGAATGGTTTCTCATAACCAAACTGCTCACCATCTGTCTTATACTCAAAGGCAGTCTGCACAAAGTTCAGTAACCAGTTGGCTGCATCTTTCTGAGATTTACCAGCAATAGCCGCCTTCAACTGAGGATAGAGTGCACTGCGCAACTCCTCACTCATCGGAGTCTTGTAGTGAATCACCACGTCGCACTGCGGATAGTCCCGATAAAAATCTACCAGGTTCTTGTTCACCATGGTGTTTACCTGTACATCGCTCCCTTGAGCCGTCAATACCCGGCTTTGCTCTTTCATAGCCAACGCAGGCACCGACTCTATATTCAGGCATACCAAATTCTTAGCATCAGCAAAATCCTGTCTATAAGTATAAATGCTCATGGAACTGCCCGGCGTAGGTTCAAACACATAGTATTTGACATTCCCCATCGTCAGATAAGGTGTACCATAAATCGTCCCAGCCGTAGCAAGCATCAGCTTCAGTTCATTATCAATCTTAGCAAGCCTAACCTTATAACCAGACTTGTTAAGCAGGAACATCTGCAAGAAGACAATTTCATTCTTCTTATTGGCACCATAGAGTTGCACTCCTAGCTCTTTGGTGAAAAGCAGATAAGCCCAGTCGCTCATATTCTTTTCCTCCTTAAGCGTCATGCAGTCTCTCACCAACTGTTCATAGTCTTTGCCACACAAGTCCTTCCAGGCGTCAGCCACATTAGCTTCGCTATTTCCAGCCAACGTCAAACCATTCAATACGGCAGTTGCCACTTCAAAGTCTGTGCCATAAAACTTAATAGCACGCCTCGGCACCCTAAGAGACGGCTCCACTGTCGGCATCTCGATATGAACCGGCGTATAAGGTTGTCCCGGTACATAGACTCCCGGTGCAGGTTTATTTTCCATAGCAGGCAAATCCGGACGGTCAGCCGGTTTTTCCCCACCTATCGCAGGAACTGGTGCATCAGGCTTCTTCAGCGCACCCGGCTTTATCGAAACGGGCGGTGTAGTAGGCTTAGTTTTGTCAAACTCTACCGGCTGAGGCGGCTCTGGTCGCTCAGGAGCCGGAATAGGCGCAAACGCATCAAACTTCTTCCACGTTTCCCGCAGAAAAGTCTCAAAATCAGCATCCGCTTTATTCTTGAAGTTTTCAAACTCTTGCTGCTGTTGCCGGGCAAACTCCTCAAACTCCTTTTCTATATCCTGCGCACACAAAGGTGCAGCCGACAAGAGGAAGCAGGCTGCCACAATACTCGAAGTGTATTTCATTTTCTTCATCTGTATATATTCAGGGAATAAAAAGGGGAAATAATACCTCAAGAAGGTGCTTTATTTAATAAGCACCATGTCATAAAAAGCACAGCGGCGGTCACTCGGAATAGAGTAAACCCACTTCAACACATTCTGATAGGTAACTTCCTCCGTGAAAGGTATATTATCCTTGGTTGCCACCATCATCATATTTATCTTTTCGCCATCGGCGCCATGCTTCTCCATCAGATAATCAATGGCCTGGTTAAATGGAAGTGAATATTCTTTCTCTGCCTTCAAGATGTTGTTACCCTCATAACTGTTAGGATATATCACCGAACCACCGGTATCATCAAACCAGAAGAACTTCAGATAAGAATCTGTCCCATGCACCTTCAATTTACAGGTAAAACCTTCACCTGACTTATACAACGGAGCTATGCCTTTCACTTCCAGTGCGTAGGACGGGTCTGCCTTCTGACTTTTCTGCACAACAGCATCAATCGTCACCACCTTATAGAGACTGCGGGAATTTACATCCCACACTTCTTCCACTTTCTTATTCGTAATGTTAATCATGCCGCCAATTGCCAATACGTTCATCTGCGAATAGGCTTCATGAAATTCCGTGCCATTTTCCTGTGTAATCTGTCCGAAGACCGACCACACGTTTTCCATTACTCCAGCCTTGCGCAAGGCTTCTTTCTTAGCCTCCATCAAGGCACGTTCTTCCGCTTCTTTCAGCGTAATATCATCACTGACTTGCCAGCGCCCCTGCGCGCCCTTAACCTTAACAGATTCCTGGGCGTGCAGCGGTGCAGCAATTATCAATATCAGCAGAAATATCCATTCAATCCGACTGTTTCGACTCATTCGATATCAATCTTTATTTTCAGGAAGTTCTGCTATTAATATCCTAACTTATCCAATTCCTTAGCCAGTTCTTCAGACTTGCCAGCCAATTCCTTACGGATAGCGCTGATAGCAGCCTGGTTAGCAGCCTGCATGCTGTAACCCAAAGTCACCATCACTTCTACATTCTTGTTTTCCAACGTTCTGTACACTTCTACCAAAGGAATTGTGCGACCCAATGTTGCAGAAATCACGCTCTTGCTGGCAGCAACCACGCTCGACAAGCTGGCAGCTTCTTCCTGACCCATATCATCATTGGCTACTTTTGCTTCAATCAGCTGAGACACCTTAGTCTGAATCTGTCCGGCCAAATCAATCTTGGCTGCATTGGTTGCCTGCAAAACAGCAGAAGACTGATTACCACCGATAGCTCTTGAAGAAGCAATATACCAGTATGGATTACCGTCCATATCCAGTTCAGCCTGCTTTTCCCATGCAGTCTCAATTTGTTTATCCAGAGGCAACTTGCCAACCGGAGTCTTAAATCCTTCCTTAGTCAGTCTCTTGGCTTCTTTACGTGCAGCCTTGATAGCTTTCTTCTGCAACTCCTTGTCAAGCACCTTCTCGTTTTTCTTCAATTCCTTATAGTCCTTACCCGTAGCTCTTTCCTGAGCGAAGACACTTACAGTCACCAGCATAAAAAATGCTGCAAATACACTGATAAATAAATTTCTTTTCATCTCATTCCAATTTTACAAGTTAATAATCCTTTTTTCTAAAGATTTATGCAATAACATATCGCAAAGGTATATAATTAAATCAAAAAAACACCATATCACTCCTTTTTTTTGAACGTTTGCCCGGCTTTGGAGTAATTGCAGAAAGCCCTAAATACAAGGGATAAGGTATCTTTGTACAAATTATACATTCCGAACCAACGCGCTCTATTAGTTCATTGATAATAAGCGAATCACGGAAAACCATGACACAACAAAAACGCTCAAGGACTCTCTATTGAACAAGCCTCTACATGTAACAAAACAATAATAAAACTCAGCTATCCGCATACAAACAAATACGACCATCGCCACAAGCCATTCATACACTGATTGTAAATATTCTCCTTGCCTCCAGATTCACCAAAAAGTACACAAAGAAGACATTTAGCACATGCTATGACCAAATAAGCCAACAAGTGCATCTCTATCTGCAAATACAATTCTGCCAATAGAGGAAAAGTAGAAAAAAGGGGATACCAGTAACAACCAGCCTCACTAATCACTAACTTTGCACCCGTTTTCATGTATAACAAGTATTTATAACAGGTATTAGGTATTATGATTCGTCAATGCGCCATTCTGTTTGGCTGCTTAGCCTTGGGTGAATTGATTGTTTTTCTCACAGGCATCAAACTGCCTTCCAGCATCATCGGCATGCTGCTGCTCACCCTTTTCTTGAAATTAGGTTGGATAAAACTTCATTGGGTACAAGGAATGTCCGACTTTCTGGTTGCTAACCTCGGTTTCTTCTTCGTGCCGCCCGGCGTGGCTCTGATGCTCTACTTTGACATCATTGCAGCCCAATTCTGGCCTATCGTGATTGCTTCCATCGTAAGTACCCTGCTGGTCATCGTTGTCACCGGATGGGTTCACCAATTAACGCGCAAAATCAAATGAACTTCTTAGAAAACGAATTTTTCCTGCTTGCCATTACGTTTGGCATCTTCTTCTTCTCCAAACTCTTGCAGAAGAAAACAGGCATCATGCTGCTCAATCCCATCTTGCTCACCATTGCCCTGCTCATCATCTTTCTGAAGGTGAACCACATCAGTTATGAAACTTACAACGAAGGCGGACACTTGATTGAGTTCTGGCTCAAGCCTGCCGTAGTTGCCCTGGGAGTCCCCTTGTATCTGCAATTGGAAACCATCAAGAAGCAACTGCTGCCTATCCTCCTCTCCCAACTGGCCGGCTGCATTGTAGGAGTAGTATCTGTTGTAGTCATCGCCAAGCTGATGGATGCACCAACAGAAATCATCTACTCGCTAGCACCCAAATCAGTCACTACCCCCATAGCCATGGAGGTAACCAAATCGCTGGGAGGCATTCCATCGCTTACGGCAGCTGTAGTAGTATGCGTTGGCCTGCTGGGTGGAATCCTCGGCTTCAAGACCATGAAATTGACCCACATCGGCAGCCCCATGGCACAAGGTCTTTCACTGGGTACGGCGGCACATGCCGTAGGCACTTCCACAGCCATGGAAATCAGCCGTAAATATGGCGCATTTGCCAGTCTGGGCCTGACCCTGAACGGCATTTTCACCGCACTGCTGACCCCGACTATCTTGCGGCTGCTAGGCCTGCTCTAAAGCCACAAAGCAAACATATAGAAACAGAAAGAGGAACAAATCCTGCGGCATTCGTCATATTGCCACAAGGTTTGTCCCTCTTTTATTATGTAATGGTGCTTCTGTTATGGAGTACTGCTTACAATCCGCTGAAGTTCACTCCTTCGAACACCAGCGACGGAATGCGCCATGAACGCTCCTTCATCGGGTCATTTCCCACAGCAGCCAGCGATGCCCAAAGCTCTACCATATTGCCCGTAACGTTCATCTCATTTACCGGCTGCGTCAGCTTACCATTTTCTATCAGGAAGCCTTCGATACCATAAGAGAAGTCGCCCGTACTGCTATTGCAGTTTCCTCCGTTGAATCCTGTCACCAAGATACCCTTCTCTACATCAGCCACCAATCCGTTCAGGTCCTTGCCGCCCGGCTCCATCACCAGCAAAGAAGGACCGCTGATGGTAGGCTCAACACCCATCTTCTTCGCATGATACGTGCTGATGAAATATGTCTTCAGCACACCATTCTCAAATACTGTGCGAGGTTCTGTCGCCACACCTTCACCGTCAAAGTAACGGGCACCGTTTGCCCCTATTATATGTGGTTCATCTTTCAATATCAACTTGTCCGACCCTATCTTAGTACCCAACTTGTCCAGCAAAAAAGAATTTTTCTGTTGCAAAGAGCCACCCGAAATGGCACTCAACACAGGGCTTATCAGACGGCCCGAGTTCATATTGTCCACCACCATCGTATATTTGCCCGAAGCTATTTTCTTCTGCCCCAGCTTGCGCAATACACGCTCCAACGACTTGGCTCCAATACCTTTCTTTTGCAATTTATCGTAGAACAATGCCGACGAATACCAATAGTCCGACGGCCTTGCCTCTCCCTCTCCCTTAATGGCTACGCTCGACGACAACGAGAACCAAGTACTCTTGTCCTCACCTTCAAAGCCATTGCTTATCAACATATACGAAGCACCTTCACCGTCGCCATACGAAGTAGATACAGAAATAATACGCTCGTCCTTGCCCAGGATTTCCTCAGCAGCCGCACGTGCCAATTCCACTTTCTCGTCAGGATTAATGTTGTAGAACTTCTTGTCAAACAACTTCAAATCCGGTTTCCCACCTTTATAGTAGCGCGATGCATCGGCCAATACACGGGCTTCATCCACTGCCAGATAGCGCGTAGAATCTATTCCATTCTTTATGAAGGTCTCCAGTTCTTTCTTGTCCAACCGGTTTGTAGAATAGTTACCATAGCGTCCATCCACATACAAGGAAATGGACAATCCGCTTTCCGAAGCCTGCTGCAAACGGTCCATCTTCGCATCGCGCAATTCAAACGATGCGTTCGAATTGGCATAAAGCACCACCTTTGCACTCTGGCAACCGTTCTTCAGGGCAAATTCCATAGCCCATTGTGCCAGTTTTTTATTTGTATCGGTAATCATTACTTTTCCTGTTTTTTAGAATTCATTCTTTTATTCTTCATCAACTTTCACCACCCACAGTCAGTTTGCTGACCAATGCCGAAGGCATACCGCAAGTAACCGGACATGACTGGCCGTCCTTGCCACAAGTCCACGTACCATTGTCTATCTTGTTATTATCGGCCACCATCGTTATGTCGGCCAGCGCCTTCGGACCGTTACCTATGATATTGATATCCTTAATGGGCTGCGTCAGCTTACCATTCTCTATCAAATAGCCCGACTTCACAAAGAATGTAAAGTCACCCGCACCAATCTGTACCTGTCCGTTCGTAAAGTTATCCACAAATACGCCGTTCTTCACCGATGCAATGATGTCTTCCTCCTTCATGTTGCCCGACTCCATATAAGTAGCACGCATACGCGGGATAGGCATGTTGCGGAATGTATCACGGCGTCCGTTACCCGTAGGCTCCACACCATAGTGGCGGGCACTGATGCGATCGTGTATATAACTGGTCAGTATACCGTCTTTCACCAGATAAGTTTTCTGGCCTTCCACACCTTCATCATCAAAGTTCACCGAACCACGGTTGAACGGAATCGTACCGTCATCCACTACATTGATGTGTTCGTCACACACCTTCTTTCCCAGCAAGTCGCAGAAGATAGAAGTACGTTTACGGTTGAAGTCTGCCTCAAAAGCATGACCTATGGCTTCATGCAACAGAATACCCGAACCACCGGCTCCCATTACCACCGGCATCTCGCCTCCCTTCGGTTTGATAGCCTTGAACAGGATAGCAGTCTTATCCACCGCCTCACGGGCCAGCAAGTCCACCAGGTCGTCTGTCATAAACTCAAAGCCCTTCCGGTAAGAGCGGCTTGCCATGTTGTTCTCCATCCGTCCGTTCTCTTCCATGATACATACGGCAATGAAGTTTATCATCGGCCGATAGTCGTAATAGCTAACGCCCAGCGAGTTGCAGAACAACACATGCGACGTGCTGTCTGTCAGGATAGCCTGTACCTTTCTCACACGCTTGTCAAGCGAGAATATCTTCTCATTCAACTTCTCCAGATAAGGAATCTTCTCTTTCACGCCTACTGCTTCCAGCGGTGAAACTACCGTATAGCGATTCTTCGCAATCTTCTTTTCGGTCAGTGCAGCCACTTTTCCGGCACTCCCCGAGGTAGCTATACGTGCAGCCGTACGTGCGGCACGAAGCATTTCTTCCAATGTCACACCTTCTACATACGCATATCCCGTCTGGTCACCGGCCACCACACGTACTCCCATACCGAAGTCAATGTTCGAAGAGCAGTTGTTCACCTTACCGTCCATCAGCGAAACGCTGTTATTGAACGTATGCTCAAAATAAAGGTCAGCATAATCACCGCCCTTTTCCAGAGCCGCGGCCAACACCTTCTTCAAGTCAGCCTCAGCCACCCCAAAATGCGTCATTGCAGCAGCCGTACCAGCCTTATTGTCCGCTCCGGCCAGCGATTGCCGTATGGCCGAAACGCCAAACGAAGGTACAGCCAGTGTACCCAACATCGCCAGACCACCTGTCTTTAAAAAATCTCGTCTATCCATACTAATAATTCTTTAGTTCGTAAGATTATAAGTTTATAAGCTATGACTTTACATCAACTTAAAAACTCAATAACTAATAAACTTGCTTATATCTGTCAAATTTCCAATATCAACTCTCAGTTATTCCTTTGCCAACAAACTTTCCAGTTCCTCTGCCGTCAGCCTCAAATGAAACTGTCCTTTATAGGCAGCCGAAATAGCCCCCGTCTCTTCCGACACAATGATAGCCAACGCATCCGACACCTGCGAGATACCCATGGCAGCCCTGTGACGCAAGCCCAATTCCTTGGGAATATCCAGGTTATGCGAAACCGGCAATATACATCCCGCTGCCTTGATTCGCTTCTTACTGATGACCATTGCCCCGTCGTGCAGCGGACTGTTCTTAAAGAAAATATTCTCTATCAGCCGCTGATTGATATCTGCATTTACCACATCTCCCGTACGCACGACATCATCCATCGGCATATTACGTTCCACCACAATCAGCGCTCCTACTTTCTGCTTACCCATACTGATGCAAGCCATCACAATCGGCATTATATCATCATGTTCCAACGTCTCTTTCTTATCGCCACTGAAAAACCGTATCAAGGCACTGACATGCCTGTGCGACCCCAGCGTCAGCAGAAAACGCCTGATTTCCTCCTGAAACAAAACAATCAATGCCAATACGCCCACACTGACCAGTTTATCCAGAATCGAACCCAGCAATTTCATCTCCAACACCTGCGACACCACCAGCCAAATCAATATAAAGACCAATATGCCCGTAAACACATTGATAGAACCCGATGCCTTCATCAGCTTGTACGTATAGTACAGCAAAAAAGCCACCGACAGAATATCAATAAAATCCTTTATGCCAAATTCAAAAAACACGCTTACTCAATTTTACAACTTAAGTTTCTGATTTGATATTTCACTGTAAATTAAGAAGTTATATAAGTTATCACTTCATTTTGCTTTGTTAGAAGTTAAAGGATAGTCTTGCAAAAGAAAAAAATGACAGTAACAGGTCTATTGGCCTTTAACTTCTAAGCCCACCTTGGTGGGCGATAACTCCTTTTAACTCCTTCAAGTTTCGGTTTTACCGAAACTTGAATTTTTATAATAGCGGTTAACAGTCAGTGATTAGCACATTATCCTTTTACCACTTACCACTAATCACTAACCACTAACCGTTATCTCTCATCTTCTCCACTATCTTCACCGTCTCCACTGCCTGACGCACATCATGCACCCGCAAGATATCCGCCCCTTTCAACAGGCAAATCGTATCAATAACCGTCGTCCCGTTCAGGGCATCCGCAGGTGTTGTGTCAAGCAACTTATATATCATCGACTTGCGCGAAACTCCTACCAGCAAAGGCAACTCAAACACACTGAAATCCTCCAGATGAGCCAACAGTTCATAATTATGTTCCAACGTCTTGCCAAATCCAAATCCCGGGTCCAGAATCATGTCCTTCACACCAAGGTCACGCAACTGCTGCACCTTCTTCGCAAAATAAAGGAATACCTCTTTCAGCAGATTGTCATAATGAGGCCGCTGTTGCATATCCTGCGGCGTACCCTGCATGTGCATCATGATATAAGGCACATGCAAATCAGCCACCGTCTCAAACATTTTCCCGTCCATCTCACCCGCAGCTATGTCGTTAATAATGGCCACTCCATATTCCTCCACACACATCCGGGCCACATCCGCACGAAAAGTGTCTACCGACACCACCGCTTCGGGAGCCACCCTACGCAAGACCGCAAGCCCCATACGCAACCGTTCCATTTCCTCCTCTTGGCTCACATGGTCAGCATTAGGCCTCGACGAGTAAGCGCCAATGTCTATCATATCCGCCCCCTCGTCCACAATTTGCCTGACACGCTGCGCTATAGCCTCTTCCGTCTGCATACGGCTGCCGGCATAAAACGAATCAGGCGTCACGTTCAGTATTCCCATCACCCGAGGCGTCGACAGATCCATCAATCTACCGTTTACATTGATATATTTATCCTTCATTCTGAGCACTGTTTTTATATCCCCGATGTCCTGTGCCACTTTAACATACACCCTTCCAAGCAAGACTGCTCATCCTGCAACAGCAACATCGATTCAATATACAACTATTAAATGCACAAACTTACAGAATAAATCCGAAAAACAATAAAAAGAACAGTCAGTTTTATTACTCCTTCAAATTTCGCAGGCTCAACACACAGGCTACAAGCAACCAGTAAACGAAAAGATAAACATAACATTCTGGAGCAGTAAAGTATTATCGCCAACAAACAGACCGGTAGCTACTTTATCACTTTAGTAGTAGCAAGTTTTGTATCTATAAAGCTTGAAAAGCTTAAATAACCAAGTAGTTAAAACAACCTAATTCAGTCAGATATAAATTTGTAATCATTCCAATTTTACTATATTTGCGAACATAGATTCTATTACTTAATACTCACTGACATGAAAAAAAGCTTATTTATCGCATCTTTACTGACTATTCTGTTTTCTGCAACCTCTGTTGCACAAGAAAAGAACTACCAGCTCTCCAGCCACATCCTCGACATCAACCTGGGGAAGCCAGCCCCTGGCGTCTTAATCAGCCTTTTGCGTATGAATGATGACCAATCGTGGAGTCTCATCGAAGAAAGAACCACCGACTCCAACGGCCGCGTCAAAGACTTCCTTGAAACCGCTCCCGGCACCGCCCGTACCGGCATCTACAAATTGACCTACCACGTCAGCCCCTACTTCCAAGCCCAAAACCAATCTACCTTCTATCCCTTCATCGAAGTCGTATTCGAGATTAAGGATAACAACCACTACCACGTCCCCATCACGCTTTCCCCATTTGGGTATTCGACATATAGGGGGAGCTAAAGTTATACAATTCAAATAAAGAAACACCCGCCATTGCATAAAATAATATCAATGGCGGGAAAACTGTAACATCTTATGTTACATAAAATTTACATTAATTACAAACAGGATTTCTATTCAATAATTTCGATTTTCTCTACTTTTAAATTTGTAGCACTATTACCTACCATTATCAGAAAATCTCCAGGTTCAACAACATACTCTGAATCAGGAGTATAATATCCTAAATCTGATTTTGTCAGTATAAAATGAAGCCTTTTCTCTTCATTGGGCAACAATTCTATTTGTTTAAAGTCTCTAAGTTCTTTTATAGGTCTTATATAAGAGGAGACTAAATCACGTATATACAATTGTATTGTTTCCTTACCTTTAATTTTACTTACATTTTTAACATCAACATAAATATCAACCTCTTCATCTATACCAAATTTTTTCTTCTCTAGTATTGGCGATGAAAAAATAAAGTTAGAAAAACTTAAGCCATATCCAAAACAATATAAAGGAGAATAATCTACATCTATATAGCCCGTTGTATAATTAGTGTTTTTTTGTTCAGGGTGTCCTGTATTATTATAATTATAATATATTGGACATTGTCCTACATGCCTTGGTAAAGTAATAGGAAGTTTTGCAGAAGGATTATACTCTCCCGATAAAACATTAGCAATAGCATTACCAGCCTCTGTTCCAAGCCACCACGTAAACAATATAGCATCTGACATATAATCAACATTTCCTAGAACTAAAGGACGACCTCCCATAACTAATGTCACAAGTTTTTTAGAATATCTTTTTATAACAGAAAGGAGCTCTTGTTGATTCTCATTTATCTCAATATCAGCCTTTGAACGAGATTCACCACTTTCATTGGCCGTTTCTCCTAAAGAGCAAATTGTAACATCTGAGTTCTTTATAATATCAAGTTCTTTAGAAGTTATATTAATGTTATTTGTCATAATATCATATCCTTCTATAAAATGTACTTTTGCATTTGGCCATTTGTTCTTTATTCCCGCAAATGGAGTTGAAACGGCATCCCTATCGCCTTGAAAAGCCCAAGCACCTAACATATTTTTCTTAGATATAGACAAAGGGCCTACAATAGCAATGGTCTTAATATCATTGTTTAATGGTAATACATTACTATTTTTGAGCATAACAATCGATTTCTCTGCTGACTCCAATGCCAATCTACGCAAGGTATCTGAAAGTATAACTTTTTTTTCTGCCTCAGGATTACAATATTTAAAAGGATTATCAAAAAGTCCCAACTCAAACTTTTTCCTTAAGACTCTTCTAACAGCATCATCTATAACTTCAATATCAACTTGGCCTTTTTCCAAAAGTGATTTTAGATAGGTACAATAAGCCCTAGATTCCATATCAACATCACACCCCGCTTTAATTGCTTGACAGGCTGCAGCCTCTAAATCTCTGGAATATCCTTGTAGCACCATTTGCTTTATAGATCCCCAATCTGATACGACAAGGCCTTCATATTCCCATTTCCCTTTTAGCAAAGTTCTCAACAAATAGGAATTAGCCGTAGCAGGAATGCCATTAAGTTCATTAAAACTATTCATGAATGAACCAACTCCTGCATCTAAAGCTGCCTTAAAAGGAGGTAAATATGTTTCATTAAGATTATAAAGAGACATATCGACAGAATTATAGTCTTTACCAGCTATACACGCTCCATATGCAGCAAAATGCTTTGCACATGCCATTATTGTATTTTTATCACATAATTTTTCACCTTGAAAACCTTTCACACGAACTTTTGCAACCTCAGAAGTATACCAAGTATCCTCCCCAGCTCCTTCCATTACACGTCCCCATCTAGCATCTTTAGATACATCAAGCATCGGCGCAAAAGTCCAATGTATCCCAGACGAAGACGCTTCCAAAGCTGCTGCCGAGGCCGTCCTTTGCATCAGATCCAAATCAAAACTAGCAGCCTCACCTAATGGAATCGGATAAATAGTTTTAAATCCATGTATAACATCATATCCAAACAATAGAGGTATTCGCAATCTTGAACACATCGCATACTCTTGATAAAGCCTAGTATTATTACTACCAACTACATTAAGCATAGAACCAACAAGACCTTTTTTTATTTGTTCTATTATGGCAGTATCTTTTGTAGAAATACCTGTAGCTTGGCCGGAACCTGCGTACTGATTCAACTGGCCAATCTTCTCATCTATTGTCATGATAGAAAGCAAAGAATCAACTTTACTTTCTATCACATTCTTAACATTAATATTACGCATGCATGAGCTCAAACATAATACTAACACTATGAAACATCCTAATCTCATACCAAAAGAAAAATCAAATAATTAACAATTTAAAATCTCCGTCTGGATTTCAAACATCAGTATATTCCTCCTTACCTTACTCCTCTCTACCCTCTTTTAACTCCTGACTCAGTCCCTAATAGCAAATAAATTCTTCTGCCTCCTTCTATTTCAACAAAGAAGCAATTAAAAGAGAATACACCCTTTATTAAATTCAAATCACATACAGATATTACTGTAATCAAACTAATGGCTGTCAGCATGTTTTAAATCAAGTAATCAATTACCATATTTTCCAACAGGATTAACTACTAAATAAGATTCAATAAGGATACAATATTCATTATAAAAGTATACATACGATGACAAGTTTGCCATCGTATGTACATCATAAACAAAAAATATATATTGATACCTAAAATCAAAAAAACTCAAAATCCAGACAAAATCTATAATAAAAGTGCATTATCCATTACACTTATAAAATAATGCTATTTATCATATTGACATTTCAACTCTTCGTACCACTTTTTCATCACATAAAATGCTTTCTTTTTTTGTCCCTTATCTGAAACCAATCCCTTCCGATTAAAATCATCTTGAATATCAGGCACATGTCTTCTAGGAGACCGAAAATCCTTAAGAATCCATGGAGTAGTTCCAGCTAGACCTGGTATACGTTTAAGCATCTCAACATGCTTTTTATACATTTCCTCTTGATACTCTTCAGTAAAGCGTTCACTCTTATCTCCATGTCTACCATAAAGAGCACCAGCACCAAATTCGCTAATAAAAACAGGCTTTTTAATGTCAAAAGTCCAATTTACCCTATCACACTTCTCAGAATCTCCGTCATACCAGCCCACATATTCATTAAAACTGATTAAATCCAACACTTCACCTAAAGGATCATTTACTGTCATTATGCCTGGTTTAATCTCTTCTTTTTCCATAGCAGCCCCTATAAGACGAACATTATCTATACTTCTTGCTTTAGTAGCTAAACTAGTTAAAAAAGAAAGCCTATCTTCACTCAAAGGGGTCTCATTTGCTATTGACCAAATTATTATATTACACCTATTCTTATCACGAGAAATCATAGTACTCAACTGATTTTCTGCATTTTTATAGGTATCAGGATTATTCCAATGAATCGTCCAGTAAACAGGAATCTCAGACCATACCAAAAATCCCATACGCTCAGCCGCCTTTACCATCTCTTCATTATGAGGATAATGAGCCAATCGAACAAAGTTACACCCCATATCTTTAGCCCAACCTAATAAAGTTTCAGCATGTTCTCTTGAGTATGCTCTACCACTATAATATGCTGTTTCTTCATGAATACTAACTCCACGACAAAAGATTTCTTTTCCGTTCAAAAGAATCTTTGTTCCTTCTGTAGATACTGTTCTAAATCCAATCTCATCCTTTATCGTGTCAGAATCTGACGACAAAAATACATTATATAATTTAGGATTCTCCGGGCACCACAAATCTGGCTTTGCTTTAAATTCAAAATAAACAAATCCGTTCTCATCTGTCTTCAGTTTTTTTTCAATCTTAAGTTCCGGAATATTTACTGTAACATTCTGCGACTTATTATCACCATTTAATCGCATCCATCCCTCAATCACGTCATACTTATTCTTCTTAAGTTGAATATAATAATCCTGAATAAAAGTAGAAGGAACTTCAACAAGTCTTACGGGCCGTGTTATTCCACCAAAATTCCACCAATCTGAATTTACAGTAGGAACAGCTTCTGGCTTACGCTTATTATCAACCTTTACAACCAGACTATTTTCTCCTGATTTCAGCATGTCGGTAATCTCAAAATTAAAAGGAGTAAAACCACCAATATGCATTCCTAAACGTTTGCCATTCAACCAGACAATCGCCTCATAATTAACAGCTCCAAAATTTAGGAACAACCTCTTTCCTTCTTCCAATTTATAGCAAAAACGTTTTCTATACCATACAGTACCTTCATAATAGTAAAGTTCAGGACGCTGAGTATTCCAATCACCAGGAACAAACAATTGTTTATCAGTCTCAAAATCATACTCTTGAAGCATTGTTTTATCTGAGTATGTATGATCTTGTGCATATCCTCCATCATATGGTTTAAGGCGATAATCATAATATCCATTTTCAAATGGATCAACTATAGTTTTCCACTGACCGTCTAAAGACGTTATATTACGCTGCCCTACATTCATAATGCAAAAATCCTCCTGAGCAGTAGCGCATAATGATATGAATAAGTATAAAATGAAACAAGTTATGTTCAACGTATTTTTCATCATAATAAAGTACATTAAAAATTTGTTTTAGGCGACAAAAAATTCAAATTATCTTCAACGCTATAAGTAATTCTATTTATCAGCTTGCCATTTCTAGTAAACTGTAACAATAGAGTTGATTCTCTTCTAATTTCACTCTCATATTTCCATTCAAAATCAATATTCAAAGAAATGTTTAATGGCAAAACAGAATAATAATCCTTAGAAGCTAAATCGAACTTAAAATCATGTTGATCATCTTGATTTAGAATCATTACAGACAAAACATCATTATTCATTGTTGCTATACTTTTTACATATCCTTGATTCGTTTCAGATTGTATATATACACCAGTCATATATTTACTCATTAATTGCGTATGATAATAACTTGAGCGAGGATAAAATTCTTCAGGAAGTCCTAAATACCCAAAATCAGTATGAACTCTATCAGCCTCACTAATACACCAAGGAGCAACAGTAAATGCACCATAACGGGCTCCTAAGCCATACATCTCAGCGATAAACTGACCACCTAAGAATGAAGGATTTGAATATCCTGCAATATCTCTATTAGGATTATTATAGGTTACATTTACTTCAGTTAACCCCCATAATAATTTATCCTTTCCCAAACGATTATGCTTTATATTTGCAACATCCATCATAGCTAATAATGCAACTATTTCTCTCTCAATCTTACGAGGTCCTGAAAAGATTACATCATCACGAGTAAAATCTCTACCATTAGGATAATTATGAAAAGTAAAACCATCAACAAGCCAATTTCCATTACTATCTTTACCACACACATCCATGTCACCACCACAAAGTGATGCATATGCCTCATCTATCATTGAAGCTTCATCAAAAACAAATACTTTAGCAGTTGGTTGCACTTCCTTTATTACAGGAGCAATTTTTAAAATATAATGATAAACCTGTTCTAAAGGAATTTTGTGATGTTTATGAAGCGGTTCATTGCCAATGCACCAAAATTTAACAGGTTTACGTTTACCTTTTGTATAATACTCAACTAATTTCTTAGTTTCTTCCTTTGTAAAAGTACCAGGAATTTGCATAAGAGGCTCAGCTCCTATAGCCTGTATTGAATCAACCATTGTATTCAAACGTACTCGAGATGGCATTTGAAGATATCCATTACCACCTATTCGAATTAATTTCACTCCACTTTCTTGCACTTTTGGCCATAACAAATGAATATAACCAGGCCTTAAACCATCATCATCAGCCGCCATCCAGTGATTCTGACCATAAAGATATGGGCTTATCTGTTGAGCTTTTACATTAAAACCAAAGAGGAAGAACAACAAAATAAAAAACAGAATATTTTTCATGTTATCTACTATTTAAATGAATAAGATTGAAACGAATGAGGTGGAACAGTTATATCAAAAGAATATGAAGAATCGCCATCAGACAACACTCTAGTTACTTTCTTAGATACCAAGTCACATACTTCAGAGACTTTAGTTCTAATTTTTACAGTTACTTTTTGAGGATATGAAAGATAAGAATGAATGACAAAACTATTATTATCATACACAAATAAAGATATATTAGCCGGTGCATCCAAAGTCACAGGAAGCTCCTGATTAAAAAGATCTTTAATGCGAAGATACATCTCACGAGGGAATAAATACAATTCACTATAATTCTCTGGTATAGTTAACACATAAATTTTTCCTTTACCATAATACCCCATAAGTAAAAGAGGATAAGCTCCTCCTTTTGTCGTACCTGTTATAAGTTCCCAACATTCATTTGTGGGATATTCAATTTGTGGTATACTAATTGCTCCATGAGACAATGCATATTTATCCCCACCTATAACGACTCCATCAATTGAGACCTTACGATCTGTATACTTTACTTCTATAATATCCATTAGAGACGGATTTGCTTTCAACAATCCAGAAGTAATCACAATATTTTTTCCTGCCAATAACGATTCTTTAATTTTATCAACTAAAGAATTATCATATTTTCCACACTCTGATATAAAAATAGTATTTGACTTTTGGGGATAATATGGCGTCATTTCCATAGGAATACCTATCATACCCAAATAAGAATGCAAATAATCTTCACCAGAAGAGTGAAAAGGCTTGTAAGCTTGTACACCAACAGGAGTACCCAATAATGGGAACAATTGTTTCATCCGAAATAATGCAGAAGCCGCAGTAGGAGCAATAGTTCCCAAATAAGCATCAGTATTATATACATTTAACGACTCTTCCAGATCATAACTACAAAACAGCGTAATTTCCTTAGGCTTAGCATATAAGGAAGATAATAGCTGGTCACTATAACAATCCAAAGTGCCTCTATAATACGGATCTACCCAAGTACCTGCATTTTTACCAGGTGAAACATTTTCCAAATAGCGTACAATAGAATAACTTTGATAAGTTTGCAAATGTTGTGGATGATTTAGAGGATCCCTTGTCTCAGAACCTGTATAAATATTATCAAATATTTTCGGCTCTTCTTCTAAATTATACCCTAAAGCAGGAAAATGTTCATACCAATTGGGATATTTGATAATAATACGGACCTTCGGATTTATTTTTTTTGCCAAAGCAACTATCCTTTTTGACATATCGCTCATTAAAGCCAAACGAAAAGCACTCCATGTATTGGTTCCTTTTTTACTTATACACTGATCACATTTACAATTTATAAAAAAGAAATCATCAAAAATAATTTCATCAAAATACTTGGCAGCGAACTCTACTACTTTTTCAACATATTCAACATCTTCTCGTTTTGAGTAGCAAAATGTACGATAATTATCATCTTCATCTTTAACAGTTGCTATGCCTGCAGAAACTTTAATCCCTTTACTTTCAAAAAAAGACTTACCCTTCTTTATTGACAAGAGATCAGCCATATGCCTACTTCTATGTACTTCAAAATAAACTTTATCTACATCAATATCTTTAGATAAATATTTCCAATTCCTATCCAACCATAATGAATCTTTCATCTGTTCTACTTCATAAATTCTAAAATAGAAAGCAGTAGAAAATTCATTTGCTGAAACAATACTGTATTGAGTAAATATTATAAGAAAACACGTAATAAACAAACTTCTTTTCATATTTATTCTATAGTTAGATTTTCCAAAATTTGAGAGGATTGTGCACGACCATTAGGAATACTCAAAGAACTTTCTGTGGAATTATTACTTTCACAAAGTTCATCTCTATCTAATAAATAAACTTCAGCCTTTAACTTGAACTTTCCTTTATGTGAAGTCCATTTTAATGGCCTATAATTTTCACCACATACAAACTTCATCCCGCCAACGCCTATAGATAAACTATCCGAATAATAACGAGCCACCTCTACATCATCAACAAAGAATTTAACAAGATGCCTATCGCCAATACTAGTAGCAGCTGTACCACCATTAAGTACTGATGCTGCAAAATACACCTCTTCATCTTCCTTTGGATACGTTGGTATAGTTCTTATATTACATACCTTCAAATCTGGTTTTCTATGCTCAGCCTGATTCAAAGAGAAATTTAAAGATAACGGCAAATTATCAGATGATCCACCTATCAATATCTTATATTCTCCAGAAGGTATTATATAGCCCTCTATTCCTTCATCAAACACATATAATTCATCCGGACTCAATGTAAAAGAAATCCGCTTTGTTTCACCAGGATTAAGATAAACCTTTGAGAAACCTCGTAATTCTTTCTGAGGCATCTTAATATCTTGGTCTAAATGTAAAGCAGAAAGATAAAGTTGAGCAACTTCTTCACCTGCAACATCACCAACATTTTTTAAATCAAAAGATACTGCTATTGTTTCACCTACAGATTTCGGCAATTTATCAAATTGTAAATTTGAATATTCAAAATCAGTATAACTTAATCCATACCCAAAAGCAAATTCTGGCTGATAATCATGAGAATCAAACCAGCGATATCCTACTCCCTTATAAGCCATATCTTTAAAATCAGGAGATATAGGAATAATTTGAGAATCATCCTTAGGCATTGTTACAGGAAGTTTTCCAGAAGGATTATATGCTCCATACAAAACATCAACTATCGCATTTCCTGCTTCCTGACCTGGATAAAACGCATACAATAATCCTTTTACATCATCAATTACAGGAGTAACACTACAAATACCACCAGAAATAACGACCAAAATAACATTAGGATTAACTTTAGCTATTTCTTTAATCAACTCATTCTGCATACCCGGAAGCAAAACTGTACCTGAAGGTCTATCTGGTTTATTAACAAATTCTCCACCCTTCTCATCAGCCTCCGGATTTATGAAATAACCTTCACCTTCAACAGACTCATCCAATCCTCCAACGAATACGACATAATCAGCCTTCTTTGCAATAGCAATAGCTTCTCCAAAAAGAGACTTATCATTATCGTTAATATTACATCCCTTACTATATGAGATAGCCATATTTTGGGACTTATTTCGAAAAGCGTCCTCAACAGAAACTTTATAAGATGGAATAACATTTGAACTACTATGACCATCCAAAGGTAAATTTCTTGCATTAGGACCAATAATAGCTAAAGATTTAATATTTTTCTGATCTAAAGGCAAAATTCCATCAGAGTTTTTCAATAGGACCAACCCCTTAAGTCCAGACTCATAAACCAAATTCCGGTGCTCTCTACTATCTATTACATCCTTAGATATACAAGGTTTGGAATCAAACATGCCAGCAATAATTTTTGTCCTTAACACATTGCGAACAGCTCTATCAAGCAAGGACATATCAATTGTTCCATCTTTAACATAATTCGGCAATTCATTTATATATAAATCATTACCTTCACAAAAATCCAATTCGGAGTTCAATGCTTTCTGAGTATCACTGAATCCTCCCCAATCACACATTGTGTAAAAATTAAACCCCCATATATCTCTTAATAATTTCTTAATTAAAAAACTATTTTCCGCACATTTATCACCATTAATCCAATTATAGGCACACATAACAGAAAGAGCTCCACCCTCTTGCACTACCTTTTTCCAATGATATCCCCAAAAATCAACCAGACTACGCTTATCTACCAGATAATTATTAGTACGCCTATTTAATTCATACGTATTTAAATTATAATGTTTTATTGTCCCGAATACAGGAGTAGTATTTTGTCCTTGCACAAAAGCTGTCGAGATACGAGCTCCTAAATAAGGATCTTCCCCTATTGTCTCAGGAGCTCTACCCATTCTAGGATCAATAAGCATATCAAGAGTCGGACCGGCTATTCGATCTCTACCACGCGCCGCCTGTTCCAAAGAAATTGCACGCCCAACTTTTGTAATTAATACAGGATCCCACGTTGCAGACATCCCTATAGTAACAGGAAAAGAAGAAAAACCTTTAGCATTATTTCCAATCCCATGCGGACCATCACTTCCTGTAAACTGGGGTATACCCAGTCTCTCATTGCCATCTGTTTTATAATACAACTGCTCTATTTTCTCTTGAACTGTCATTTTTGAAATAATAGAGTCTATACGTTCTTCTAAAGGATCTAGTGTATTTTTATAATTTTGAGAGCAAGAGCAAAGTAACAGGACCCATATAGAGACGTTAAATATTTTTATCTTCATTGTAATTACATATAAATCTCTCTTTGAAGTTTCATAAGTTTAGTATATAAATACCGACTCATGAAACTTCAAATAGTAGTTAAAAAAAAGCTTTCACACTTAATTCTGATGAGAATCAATTGATAAATAACAAATTATTGAGGATATCCAGGATTCTGAGGAAAGGTTTTCATCGCCTCAATCTGACTTTGAGGGATAGGGAAGCGAACAAAATGCTCTTCCATTGGTTGTACCCGTTCATTCTCTGAAGTAGACCCTACCATATGATACTTATTGACTTGCTCTACAAGAACACCTAGGCGTTTTAACAAGAACCAACGACCTTTCTCAAATGCCAATTCTCTAGCATTTTCGTCCAAAATAACTTGTAAATCAATATTTTCAATAGGATAATCCTCTAATCCAGCTCGATTTCTAACCTTATTAATATACTCCAATGCAATAGGATCTTGAGAGTTTCCAGATAAGCGCCAATGCGCTTCAGCACCCATCAAATAGGTCTCCGCCAAGCGATAAACAATAATTGGTTTAAAACTAACATCACTATTTAAAGGTTTATCCAAATCTAAATATTTACGTAAGCTCCAATGACAACGTCGATAATTATCTTCATATTTATCTTCAGCCAAGGGCTGTCCATAATTAGGACTACTAGGATTATTTACTGTTAATTTCTCCGTAAAATAGTATGTTTCAAACCTTTTGTCATGCTCTTTATCATACAGCGACTTTAAATAATTATTAGGGAAAGCCCATCCTAAACAATTACCTCCTTGTTCTGGTGTTTTTATTATTTCACCTCCCATCAATTCATAATTACGTGCTGTAAAATACCCAGCTAGACTATGCCCCTCTCCACCGGGAGACTTTGCTATCTCATCAGCAGAACTACCACCACTAAGAGCCTTATCAAAATTATAAGCAAATATGGTTTCTACATGATCTACGTTTTGGCCAAAAACCTCATCAATAGGAACTAAATCATATTTTCCTTTAGAATTATAACCACTATTGATAATCTCATCACACTGTTCTGCCGCAGTTGCCCAATCTTTTTGCCAAAGTGCAACTTGAGCTCTTAAATGTCTTGCAGCTCCCTGTCCTATTTCACCAAATTCTACGCCATAAGGTAAATATTTTATAGAATAGTCCAAATCACTGCATATAAGATTAAATACATCTGTCGGATCTGCTACCTCGTATTTCTTATCAAAAACATTAGCTGAATTCGTTGGAATAGTATCAAGTACAATATTATCCCATGTCCTTATCAGGTCAAAATAAACCTTTGCACGATAATATTTAGCATGCGCCATTAATAAATTCCGGGATTGTTCTTCCATTTGTACTGCAGGCAAGGCCGAAATCAAAGCATTGGCTCTATCTATTATTTCATATCCAGATGTCCATTTCTTAGACACAATAGTAGTCGGCTTATAATCAGGTCCATAACTTACAGCTTCATTATACGTTCGTATAACAACTAAATCAGTTAATGTATAATAGATACAATTAGATCTCATATAATCTCCCGATGAAGCACCACCATCTTTAACGCCATCATACATTCTCATCATACTTTTCAAAGCAGTGACTCCCGACTCCAATCCCTCTGGAGTAGAATATATATAATCAGTACTAATACTAGTTTCCATTTCTTCTTGTAGAAAATCACTACATGAGACTAGCCCTAAAAAGGAAGCTGATAAAATAAACGATAAAATATTTATTTTCATAATCATTAATTCTAAATTTTAAAACTCCAATTGAATTCCACCAACAATTGATATTTGCTCTGGATAAGTACTAGGATCAACCTCAGGACTAAATGACTTATATTCCGTTATAGTTAAAGGATTCTGACAAGAGCAATATATTCGAATTTTTTCTGCAGATATTTTTTTAACAAGTTTATCCGGGAAAGTATAACCTAAAACTATATTCTGTAAGCGCCAATATGAAGCATCTTGCAAACCCATTGTTGTATTATATGTAGGATCTGTAGAAGCATTAGGACGAGGGAATTCATTTGTCGGATTCTCAGGAGTCCAATAATCCACCTTAATGCCATTAAAACTACCTCTTAGTGTTCCTCCAAAGCCATATGTGTCCAAATAAGGATTTTCTTTAATTACCCCTTGAACTGTGGCAATTTGAAAAGCAAAGTCTACTCCTTTATAGGTCATATTATAATATAAAGAACCTGTCCACTTAGGAGATTTATTAAAAATAATATTATCTTTACTATCAATTACTTTATTATCATCAACATCTAACAATTTAATATCACCTGGTTTTGCCCCGTATACAGCAGCCTCATCTTCTTCACCTAATTGCCATATACCGATTTTCTTCGGCTGCCAATATACATCCAAAGGATGATTAATGAACAATCTATCAGCTGAATAGTCATCTTCTTTGCCATCGCCATCCAAATCACCATACAAAGAAATAATTTTATTAGTATTTTTAGCGAATGTCAAGCCTGCATTTATTGTCAAATCTTTTTTATCAACTATACAGCTATTTAAGCTCACTTCAACTCCCCTATTTAAGACCTCACCTATATTATCATACATGTTTGTGTAACCTGATGCAGCCCCTAAACTTCTATTCACCAAGAGATCAGTAGTTCTCATATCATAATACTCAATTGTTCCACTCAATCGATTATCAAACAAGCCAAAATCCAAAGCCATATTAAATGTCGTAGAAGTTTCCCATTTTAAGTTTGGATTAGGTAAATATGCTCCGGGAGCATATCCTACAACTTTCTTACCTCCCTCTAAATAATTATATACTGAAGCTGAAGCCAAACTCAGATAAGGAGTAATAGCTTCATTACCGACACTTCCATAGCTCATTCTCAACTTCAGATTACTAATCACCGGCAATTTAGCCATAAAATTCTCTTGCGTTATGCTCCATCCTAAAGCTACCGATGGGAAAAAACCCCATTTATTATTAGCACCAAATACAGAGGAGCCATCAGCACGTGCAGAAACAGTAAGGAAATATTTATGTTGGTAATGTAATTGCATTCTCGCCGCCCATGACAACAACGCTCTTTCATAAGCATTTATTGACGGGGTATTTATTTCAGCTGATGCTAATCCATTTGACTCTAGAATATCATTTGGATAGCGATCTGAAGCATTTATAAAATATTCCCAATTCTTTTTACTAGCGCTTTGAACACCAGTGAAATCAATACCATATTGTTCCTTATCCAAAATATAAGTCAAAATATTTTCAACCTGCCACTCATTCTCTTTTGTATAAGATAAAGAACCTTTTCCTTGATTATCATTTGCTACACCTGCCGTTGATTTAGATGAAAAATATTCTTTACGTTGAGTAGATGTTGATGTTCTACTCACATTTAAACGATATTTTAATCCCTTAAATAAATCAACGTCAAAAAACAAATTGACCAAATTATTCTCAATTTTCTTTTTACTAGATGTTTCATTAACATCCAATAACGGATTATAACTTTCTTGAGACCCACCAGGGAATGTATTCAGATTTCCCTCATCATCATATATCTTACCTATCGGAGATGCTGTTACCATTTGTTTAAGTATTCCATCAACGGCAGGGTCTGAAGTTGTAGAAAAATTCATTGAAAGATTAACTCCCATTTTGATTATATCAAACAACTTTTGATCATAATTAGCACGAAATGATAATTTAGAAAAATCCGTATTAGGGATTACTCCTTGCTGATTTTGATAATTAATACTAGTATATATCTGAGATAAGTCAGTTCCAGTAGTTAATGACAAATTATGATTTGTTATAGGAGCATTTCTCAATAAAACATCACTCCAATCTATAAACTTTTTATTTTTTAATATTTCCAACTCATCCTCACTAAATATTTTATTATCAGGCATATATTCACCCGAATTAGTTGTTCTATACGCTTCTCTTCGTAACTGAGCAAGTTCCTCGCCTGAATAAACATCAAAATTTTGATGTACTGTTTGAATTCCATAATATCCACCATATTTCAAGCTAACCTTTCCCTTCTCACCACGCTTAGTTTTAACCAAAATAACTCCATTAGAAGCTCTAGCACCATAAATAGCTTGTGCTGCTGCATCTTTTAAAATTTCCAAAGATTCAATATCATTAGGATTAACATCATTTAAGCTACTAACCGGAACTCCATCAACTATAAAGACTGGACTACTACCTCCCAACAAAGAACGTATACCTCTAATTGTGATTTTTGAATCACCTCCAGGCGCAGGATTTGCAGCCACAATGTTAACTCCGGCAGCTTGCCCCCTCAACATTTCACTTACATTTAATGTCGACTGCCGATTCATTGCTTCTGATTTAACACTTGTAACAGAACTAATCAAATCACTTTTTTTCTGAATTCCATACCCAACAACAATGATTTCATCCAGCATCTCATTATCCTCTTTCAACGTCACCGCCAAACTCTTACCAATCACAGCCTTTACTGTTTCAGTTTTATAACCCACGAAAGAGATTTCCAGTGAAGCACCCGGTTGAACTGCTAGAGAGAAGTTTCCGTCTATATCGGTTACAATACCATTGTTCGTTCCTACTTCCTTGACGGTAGCACCTATTACCGGTAGCCCTGTTGCATCTACAACTTGACCCTTCACCACATTCCCAGGCTGTTGTTGTTGCTGTTCATCTGCCAATTCCGTCGACAGAATAATTTTCTTGTCCAGCACCGTATAACGAACTTCCGTTCCTGCAAACATATCTTCCAGAATGGTAAAAATGTCACTATTCTGTGCTGAGACTGATACCCGACGATTCAAATCAATCTGAGTATTGTTGTAAAAGAAATCAAATTCAGAGGCTTCTTCGATTTCTTTCAAGACATCGGCCACCGTCTCTTCCTCTACTTTCAAGGAGATTCGGGCATTTTGTGCATACGACTCTACAGCCTGCACCATACCGATGGAGCAAAAAAGACAAATAATGAATAGCTTCATAACTAAAGGAATTTTTTTTGCGAAAGCCCATAGCGGCCTTCCAATTTCCAGATTTTGGAAATTACAGTTGTTTTTCATAATTTTGTAGTGCATTTAGTGAAAAAAATAGTTCATTTCTCGATGACTTTTTCATACGGAAAAATATTGGCGTATTTTTCCGTATGTTTTTTTTGTTTACGGAGCTTTGTTCTTCATAGGCTTTCCAGGTTTTATCAGTATTAGTAATTGGTTAATTATTAATTATATTAATTATCTCATTTGCACATTATTACATTATATAATTACCACATTATCAATATATCTCTATCCTAATCTTCTCCTGATTTATATCCGGGTCATTCAAATACCGCCAACGGATTTTGGAAGAAATCTCAAAGTATTTCAATATCTTCTCCAGACGCTGCGTACTGAAAGTTCCCGTGAACCTATATTGGTTTAAGCGCGTGTTTTTCACCACAAACTCCACATTGAACCGCTTGCCCAGCATGCGCAAGGCCTCGGGCAACGGCGTATTCTCGAATATAATCAGTCCATCCTTCCACGACAGCTCGGCCACACCCGACGTCTCATAGCGCGCCAGGTCCTTCGTATCCGTGTTATACACCAGCTTCTGCCCCGGACTCAACAGCGTGCGCTTCTGCACCTGCCCGTCCCTGTAGAGGAAACCGACCTTGCCTTCGGCCAGCGTAGTGGTGATGTTTGGGTCGCCTTCGTAGGCCTCCACATTAAAGCGGGTACCGTAGACCTCTACTGCCGACTGCCCGGGCGTATTGACCACAAAGCGGTGTTCGGCATCCTTGGTCACTTCAAAGTAAGCCTCGCCCGAGAGATTGACCGAACGCATGGAACCCGTGAAGCGGGCCGGATAGCTCAACGTAGAGCCTGCATTCAGGCAGACAAAGGTGCCGTCGGGCAAGCGGAAGCGGGTTGTCATGCCCGGATTGGTACGAACTTCCATCAGCTCTGCCACCTGTTCACCGTCCGGCATGTTCAACTGCTGCCAGACAAAGAGAGAGAGCAGTGGAATGAACAAAACGGCCGCAGCACGTTGTGCCCATTGCCACCAACCCTGCTTCTCCCTGCGTGCAATCCTTCTACTTTTTACCTTATTCAGCGCTTTTTCAATATCAATGTCTTTCTTCACCTGCTGTACATCCACAGCCAGCAGCAACGAATATATGCGACGAGCCATGCGACGGTTTTCCTCCGAAGCGGCTATCCACGCCTTCACTTCCTCGCAGTCAGCCCCCTCCAGTCGACCTTCGTAATAGTCAAATAACCGTTTTTCTATGTTTACCTGTTGTTCGTCCATCATTTGCTTGTTTGTAAAAGAGACAGGCGAAAAAAGCGAGTTCCCTTTTTTGAACCAATATTTAACCTTAGTTAACAATATCATTCTCTAAATCCCAGCCCGGCAACTCGCCCATTTCAGAAAAACAGTCACCGCCCACAGGCTATATCGCAAATGTTTTATACCTTTGCCCAGTGTAAACAGCATCGACATGTTTCACTCATTCTTTCGGATAAAATCTGGTAAATTTTAAGGAGGAGGATGAGTGAGCTTTTCCCCACATCGTATCCAGGATATAGGGTGTGGGAGCATGTTACTTATTTACTCTCAAGGTTTACCAGAGCCTATCCGACAGATAAGTTACAGCTCTCACACTTTCATCATATCTCAACCGCCCCTCCCCGCCAGCCGGCAAACTACCGCCGCCTGACATCCGCCCAACCAGCCATCGGGCCGGGAACGATTGCCCCGTCTGCTAAAGAGACAGGCACAAAAAGCAAGTTCCCTTCCGGAAATCAGCATTTAACATTCAACAACATTTAATATTCCTATCCATCCGCTCCCCGTCCCCGGAAAATCCGAAAAACGACATCCCCGCTTCCTAAATATCCCAAATGTTTTATAAATTTGCGAAGTGCAAATAGCACAAAAGTGTTTAACTGATTCTTTCGGATAAAATCTGGTAAATTTTAGGGAGAAGAATGAGTTAGCAATCCCCACATCGTGTCTGAAAAAACAAGGTGTGGGAGCCTGTTGCTTATTCACTCTCACGGTTTACCAGAGCCTATCCGACAGATAAGTTTCAGCTCTCACACTTCCATTATATAACCTCCTTCTTCTTTGACGAGCCGGGAAGAACATTGTAACCACACATTCGTTTATTCAATCTGCTGACACGCTGACCGAGATATGGAAACAACCCACCCAGACATTTTTCTGCTAAACCGCCTGAAGAAGGGAGACGCCAAGGCCTTCGACACCCTCTTCAGGAAATACTACCCGCTGCTGTGTGCATACGGCCGCCGGTTTGTCTGCGTGGAAAGCGCCGAGGAGATAGCTCAGGACACGCTGCTGTGGCTATGGGAACACCGCGAAGAAGAAATCATCCAGCGTTCGCTGGTCAAATACCTGCTGAAGATGGTCTACCGCAGGGCACTCAACCGCATAGAGCAGGAACAGGTGAAGCTCAATGCCGACACCCGCTACTACCAGGACATACTGGAGAACGTGCTCGACGAGGCCGACCTATGCGCCATCCACGACCTGAGCCGACGCCTGAACGAGGCCATCCACAGCCTGCCCGACACCTACCGCGAGGCCTTCGTCATGCACCGCTTCCGCGACATGACCTACAAGGAGATTGCCGAACAGCTGGACACTACCGTCAAATCCGTGGACTACCGCATCCAGCAGGCAGTCAAGCTGCTCAGCGTGGAGCTGAAGGACTACCTGCCCCTGTTGGCCTTCCTGCTGGCCGGCAAAAGCTGATTCCCCCGCCTGCCACCCGGCAAGAACCGGCCAAAGATCGCCCCATCCCCGCCACCAGTGCCCCTTACACTTCCCGATGCGCCAGCCCTGACGTGGTCATATTTTCTTACATAGCAATATTTTTCCATTCTCCGATTGTCCGCTTTTCCGCCCAAGCCTTTCCGTCCCCACTTTCTCCTCCTCCACCCGTTTTCCCGACGCACTTGCTCCGTATCTCCTTCGTTCCTGCTCCGTATCTTCTTCGTTCAGGAGTACCTTTGAACGAAGGAGGAACGAAGAAGATGCGTCTGAGGTACGTCTGGGGCAGGTAGGAGAGCCCTCTTCTGCCCTGCCGAAGGGAAGGCCGGCAGAAGGCGGCAAACTGGTCTTTTCAAGAAAAGAGCCAAAAGCAATGCATTTATATTTATTTACACCACAGAAGAGCATCCCGCATACGGGCAACTCTGTCCTCACGCTTTCAGACAAGCTCTACAACCCCAAAAGACTGCGCAGCGCAGTACAAAGACTGCTTGCAAGAGATACATTCTTACCCAAACAGACCGGAACAAGATTCTATAGACTAATAAAACGGAAGTAACGGATACCCATTCTATCTGTACCCCAGGAATCAGGTTCAGACCGCATTTTTCTACACATTTACTGGTAGCAGAACAAGAAAAACTACGACTGACACAAGTCTGAAAAATGGCTTTCCGCTTGCTGCAGCCAGCGATTTTCCGTATCTTCGCCTGCACTTATCCTCAACACCATGCAAACAAAAAAAAGCATACTACAGGCCATCGGGATGCTATGCCTGCTCCTGACACTGGCGGCATGCGGCCACAAGCCCTTGCCGCACATACTGCTGACGGTCGACTCGCTGGCGAGCGCCGCCCCCGACAGTGCCGTGGCACTGCTGAAACAACCGGAGGTGAAAAGAGCGCTGACCAGCGAAGAGGCGGCCATGTACTACCAGCTACTTACCGTGAAGGCGGCAGACAAGGCATACCTGCTGCACACTACCGACAGTGTCATCCTGTGCGTGGTGGACTACTACGAGCGAAAGCAGGACAAGCAGCACCTGCCCGAGGCATACTACTACGCCGGCAGAGTCTACCGCGACCTGGGCGATGCCCCGCAGGCATTGGACTACTTTGAACGGGCCATACAGGCACTGCCCGAAGGGGAGGCAAGCATACTGAAGGGAAAAATATACAGCCAGACTGGTACCCTGTTCCTCTATCAAGACATGTACGAAGAAGCGTTGAAAATGTTCAAACTGTCATACGACTGCGATATAGAACTCAAAAACATCCATGGACAAATCTTTAATTTAAGGGATATTGCTGAAGCCTATCGAGGAAACAGCCAAATAGACAGTGCAATATATTATTTTCAGAAAGCGAGCCAAGTAGCTGAAGCAAATGGACAGACAGGAAACATGTACATGGTGCAAACACAGTTGACAAGCCTATACTTACAGTTGGGAAAATATGACTTAGCACAAAAGGCTTTCGAATACGGCAAACAGCATAGACACAAAGCCAGCCGAAGTGGAGTCTATTCCATAGCTGCCAAACTATATTATCATACAGGAAAAACAGATTCAGCCATTTACTGCTTCAAACAACTGTTAGATTTCGGTACCATATACTCAAAACAAACAGCACATAGATACCTAGCACAAATAGCAATTCAAAACAAAAACGTAAAAGAAGCACTTGCACACATTAACAGCTACATCTTCTGTACTGATTCCATTCAACGAATAACCGATACGGAAACCCTCCGCAAAATGCACGCACTGTACAACTACAAATTGCGGGAAAACGAAAACATACGGCTAAAGGCAGAGAATGAGCGCAAGCAGACCTACATCTATTATACACTGGCCATAAGTGGAATACTTTTATCGCTTGGATTTGGCTACCTGCAATACAATCGGCGCAAAAAAACAGAATTAAGCCTTCAGTTAGAGAAAACAAAACGTTTAAAAGAAGAAATCCAACAAAAAAGTGAACAATTCATTAAAGAAAACGAAAGCAAAATCGCTTTGCTGGAGAAACAATTGAAAGAAAGCGACAACACATTAAAGCAACAGTTGGAGGCACAACGGGAAAAAATGGTTTATGAAAACAAGTTGGCACAAGCCGCATTGGACAGACAAAACCAGATTTCTAAAATCATTGAGGAATCGGATATAAAGAAAGATATCATGCGCAAGCTACACGACGGCGACAACAACAAGAATTTACTTACAGAAAAAGACTGGAAGAACATAGAAGCCAAAATAGAAGAAAGCTTCCCCGGATTTAAAATCAGGTTATTCGACTTATACAGCCGTCTTAGCGAGCATGAATACAAAATCTGCCTCCTCCTTAAACTGGAATTCAAACCCATTGAAATAGCCTCGTTAACTCTGCACAGTAAAGAAAGCGTAGCTTCTACACGGCGCAGGCTTTATGAAAAGGTATTCAAATGCAAAGGTAGCCCGAATGATTGGGACGAGATAATACGTGCCATATAGTATTGATTTGCATCGCCAGGCACAGCCATGCGCACTATCTGCCTTTCCAAAGGCCGATAGGTAGGCTTTGCGAAACAAGCAGTCATATTTGCACACACGAGCGTGAGAAATTATCTGTCAGGCACAAGTCTGAAAAACGGCTTTCCGCTTGCCGCAGCCCGCGATTTTCCGTATCTTCGCCTGCACTTATCCTCAACACCATGCAAACAAAAAAAAGCATACTACAGGCCATCGGGATGCTATGCCTGCTCCTGACACTGGCGGCATGCGGCCACAAGCCCTTGCCGCACATACTGCTGACGGTCGACTCGCTGGCGAGCGCCGCCCCCGACAGTGCCGTGGCACTGCTGAAACAACCGGAGGTGAAAAGAGCGCTGACCAGCGAAGAGGCGGCCATGTACTACCAGCTACTTACCGTGAAGGCGGCAGACAAGGCATACCTGCTGCACACTACCGACAGTGTCATCCTGTGCGTGGTGGACTACTACGAGCGAAAGCAGGACAAGCAGCACCTGCCCGAGGCATACTACTACGCCGGCAGAGTCTACCGCGACCTGGGCGATGCCCCGCAGGCATTGGACTACTTTGAACGGGCCATACAGGCACTGCCCGAAGGGGAGGCAAGCATACTGAAGGGAAAAATATACAGCCAGACTGGTACCCTGTTCCTCTATCAAGACATGTACGAAGAAGCGTTGAAAATGTTCAAACTGTCATACGACTGCGATATAGAACTCAAAAACATCCATGGACAAATCTTTAATTTAAGGGATATAGGCACTTCTTTCAGAAGCATGAACCAGATGGACAGTGCCATATATTATTTTCAGAAAGCGAGCCAAGTGGCTGAAGCAAATGGGCAGACAAACAACATGTACATGGTGCAAACACAGTTGACGAGCCTATACTTACAGTTGGGAGAATATGATTTAGCACAAAATGCCTTCGAATACGGCAAACTGCATAAACACAAAGCAAATAAAAGTAGCCTTTACTCTATCGCTTCCAAATTATATTTCCATACTGGAAAAATGGATTCAGCCATTTACTGTTTCAAACAACTGTTGGATTTTGGTACAATCTATGCCAAACGTACAGCCCACTGGTATCTGGCCCAAATAGCCGCACAAAATAGAAATGCAGAGGAAACATTGGAACACATAGCCAAATACAACCTGTATGTTGACTCTATCCAACAACTTAAAAACCGTGAAAGCATCCGCAAGATGCACGCACTTTATAACTACAAGCTGAGGGAAAACGAAAACATACGGTTAAAGGCGGAAAACGAGCGCAAACAAGCCATTGTGTACTACACGATAGGGATTGGCGGCTTGCTGTTGGCTCTGAGTTTCGGCAGCATGCAGTATTATCGGCGCAAAAAGCTGGAACTGAGCATACAACTGGACAAAGCCAAACGGCTGAAAGAAGAATTGCAGCTAAAAAGCGAGCAGTTCGTTAAAGAAAACGAACTAAAGATAGCACGACTGGAAAAAGAACTGCAAGAAACCGACGCCACACTCAGGAAACAGCTGGAGGAAGAGAAGGAAAAAATGGAATATGAAAACAAGCTGGCGCAGGCAGCACTGAGGAAACAGGAACAGATAGCGAAAGCCATTGAAGAATCGGACATCAAAAAAGAAATCTTACACAAACTATATACCGGCGACAACGGCAAAAACATACTGACAGCGGCAGACTGGGGAGAAATAGAACGCCAGACAGAACGAATGGTGCCCGGATTTAAGCAACGGATGTATGAACTGTATAGCAAATTCAGCGACTATGAATATCACATCTGCCTGCTGCTGAAACTTGACTTTCAACCGGGCGAAATAGCCAAACTGACCCTGCACAGCAAAGAAAGCGTCACCTCTACCCGGCGCCGGCTCTATGAAAAAGTATTCGGACAAAAAGGAACGCCCGGAGACTGGGATGAAATAATACGCAGCCTATAGTACTCAAATTCAGTCAGAAACAAAATGCTGCACACTATTTTGCACACAGTCCATATCTGCCTTGCACACCCCTGACACAAATGCACACAGCAATGCACACGCCATTTATGCCAGCATAAACCAAAGAGAATTACCTTCGCAACCATAAATGTTGAACAAAAAATTCTTTAATCATGAAAAAGTTTATCAGTTGCGTAGTATTATTGATAGGAATGCGTGTGAATAGCCAGACAATATTCCATCTTCTTACAGCCTAACCAAGAAAATATTACAATCACTGATTTCATGCAAGAGGAGTTCGGGGTGTCCTGATTGGGCATCCGCATGACCCACATTATCCACGTCTGAAAAATATACCGACACAAATAGAAATCACTCATTAATCAATATCCAGGGCCGGGCCATAGGCCATACAAGAATCAGGGGTTGAGCCTGTGTCCGGCCCGTAAACCAACCAAAAACAACAGACATGCAAGAACGGCAGAGAAACAGGGCACTGTACTTTGAGGAACTCGCACAAACCAGCCGCAAATATTTTATTCCCTACCTGTCGCAGTTTATCAAGGTGACAGAAGGCATGAAGGTGCTGGAGATAGGCTGCGGCGATGGCGGCAACCTGCTGCCCTTTGCCGAACGGGGATGCCGCACCACAGGAGTGGACATAGCGGCGGGAAGGATAGCCGATGCACGGCGGTTCTTTGCCGAGCGGCAGATGGAAGGGGAATTTATAGCGGCAGACATCTTCGGGCTGAAGGAACTGGAGCACAGCTTTGACCTGGTCATTTGCCACGACGTGATAGAACACATAGAGGACAAGGCGGCGTTTGTGGCCCGACTGCCACGCTACGCAAAGCAGGGCGGCGTGGTCTTTGTGTCTTTCCCGGCCTGGCAGATGCCCTTCGGCGGGCACCAGCAGATATGCGACAGCCGGATAGCCTCCCACCTGCCTTTCGTACACCTGCTGCCGACACCTGTTTACAGAGCCTTGCTGAAGGCATGCGGCGAGAAGCCGGGACGCATCAGGGAGCTGATGGGCATCAAACGGACGGGGACGTCGATAGAGCAGTTTGAACGGCTGCTGAGACGGGAAGGCATCGCCATCAGGCACCGGCAACTGTATTTCATCAATCCTCACTACGAGGTGAAATTCGGGCTGAAGCCGCGCCCGCTGGCGGGCCTCATCGGCAGGGTGCCCTACCTGAGGGATTTCTTTACGACGTCGTGCTTTTATGTGCTGTGAGCAGCGGCCTGCACCATCCCGGCACCGGGCATAAAAACTTGACGCCTCAGGGAGTGCACGGACTGCCATCAATAACCTCCCTTACGGTTTTGCTCATTTCACCCAACCTTGATGGGTAGCTTTCCAGGTATGCCCGCACTCTCTGCATCGCAGGTGTTCTATCGTCTCCTTATCAGTGCTACGACTGAGCACTTCTTCCGTACCATCGCCATGCTTGACTTTTTGTGTCTCGGTTGTCTTCTTGTAGGTACGAGCTATTACCTCGGTGTTATAGGAGGCGCATTTGGGGCATCTGCGGTAGAGGAACAGATTGACCGTCAAAATATAGCCCACAAAAGCCAATATCCAGTAGAGCACATCCCAGAGTTTGTCGTAAGGGCCTAAAGGAATGACAACAAACTTCCCAATCAGGAATATGGGTACAGCTGCAATGATGTAGATAAGGCCATTTGAGATATTCCGCCTCAGGCACAAGGCTTTGCATACAATCCAGGAAACCACGGCACTGACGAGCAGCGGCAAGAAGAAATTCCACCACCAGCCATGTGCCGACTTGCGCTCCTGATAGCGGCGTTCAGCTTCCGACCACTTCTCGGCTTCGCAAGTTTTCACTAAAGAATCGGCCTCGGCAAAGGCAGCAGCCACCTGAGCCTCGGCAGTGGCATCGTCGTCGTAATAATAAATTGCGCGGCCAATCTTCTTGACCACAGGCGCAGAAGAATAGTTGTCGCCTGTCAGCCAATTACCATACTTGTCTTTCCGGGAGGGTAACACACTGTTGAGGTTGCCCCATTTATATTTTACTTGTTCGTCCTCGACAAGCGTCAGATTATTGTATATGCGTTCGTTGGGAACAATCTTCCCACCGTCTCCATAGTTGTACATTGTCATCTTCATGGCAACAACCTCAGCCTGCGCATCAAAAACATAGAATTGCCTTGACTTCAACTTCCGCGACGACGACGGGACATCGGGTTCTTCCAATATTGCCACTTTCAGAAGACCTTCTTTATCCAGATAATACAATTTGCGATAATTGCTGTCATTCTCATCCGGGCCAAACACTATCAGACAAGGAGTGCCAGCCTCCGTTTTCCATTCGAACTTGGGACGCACAAACTCTTTTTGCTCGTCAGCCCTGACAGGGAGTACCAAAAACATCCATACAAGGACACAAAAACACTTGAAATAATATCGGTTCATAGCTATAGGGTTTTGACCAAAACTATGCAAAAAATAACAGGGTACCTTCCTAATACTGAAAGAATTAAAGAATATTATTACTTGCAACGGAGTTTTATCCTCAAAAACCATGAGAAAATCATGGCCACAGGCATTCCGGCTCACAGCGAACGAAGCGGAAGGCACAAACAAGAGTTTTTATTTACAAGATTCTCCTCATGCCGGGTGCTGACAAGACAGTAGCAGGAACGACAAACGGCGTTGCCTCATCGGGAAAGCAGACACCTAAGCCTCAACCGCTTGGCCAAAAGGCCGGATACAGAGGCATTCTGCACAAAACGGGGGCTGACAATTACAAACTTGGAACCTGATTAACGAAAAAAACACTATCTTTGCAGCATTCTTAACTTGTTCATAATAGAAAGAGATACAAAGATATGGAAAAGAAATTCAAACGTACTACCGTGACATCGGCGCTGCCCTACGCCAATGGACCCGTACACATCGGCCATCTGGCTGGTGTATATGTACCGGCAGACATCTATGTCCGCTACCTGAGACTGAAAAAGGAAGACGTTATCTTTATAGGCGGAAGCGACGAGCACGGTGTGCCCATCACCATCCGCGCCAAGAAAGAGGGCTGCACACCGCAAGACATTGTTGACCGCTATCACACGCTGATACGCGACTCGTTCAAGGAATTCGGCATTTCGTTCGACGTGTACGGACGTACTTCGTCGGAAGTACACCACCAGACGGCGTCGGACTTCTTCCGCAAGCTGTATGACAAGGGCGAGTTCATCGAGAAAACCTCCATGCAATACTACGACGAGGAAGCCAAGACCTTCCTGGCCGACCGCTACATCACCGGCGAATGCCCCCGTTGCCATGCCGAAGGTGCGTATGGCGACCAGTGCGAGAAATGCGGCTCTACGCTGAGCCCTACCGAGCTCATCAACCCGAAGAGCGCCATCAGCGGCAGCCAGCCCGTGATGAAGGAGACCAAACACTGGTACCTGCCCCTGGACAAACACGAGGGATGGCTACGCAAGTGGATTCTGGAAGACCACAAGGAATGGCGTCCCAACGTATATGGCCAGTGCAAGTCGTGGCTGGACATGGGACTGCAACCGCGTGCGGTGAGCCGCGACCTGGACTGGGGTATCCCCGTGCCGGTAGAGGGTGCCGAGGGCAAGGTGCTCTACGTGTGGTTCGATGCCCCGATAGGCTACATCAGCAACACGAAGGAACTGCTGCCCGACTCTTGGGAAAAGTGGTGGAAGGACCCCGAGACACGGCTTATCCACTTCATCGGCAAGGACAACATCGTGTTCCACTGCATCGTGTTCCCTGCCATGCTGAAGGCTGAAGGCTCGTACATCCTGCCCGACAATGTGCCGAGCAACGAGTTCCTGAACCTGGAGGGTGACAAGATTTCGACTTCGCGCAACTGGGCCGTATGGCTGCACGAGTACCTGCAGGACTTCCCCGGCAAGCAGGACGTGCTGCGCTATGTGCTCACTGCCAATGCGCCTGAGACAAAGGACAACGACTTTACCTGGAAAGACTTCCAGGCACGCAATAACAACGAGCTGGTGGCCGTATACGGCAACTTCGTCAACCGTGCCCTGCAGCTCACCAAGAAATACTTCGACGGCGTGGTGCCTGCCTGCGGCGAACTGACCGACTATGACAAGGCTACCTTGCAGGAGTTTGCCGACGTGAAGAGCGAAGTGGAAAAGCTGCTCGACGTATTCAAGTTCCGCGATGCACAGAAGGAAGCCATGAACCTGGCCCGCATCGGCAACAAGTACCTGGCCGATACAGAGCCTTGGAAGCTGGCCAAGACCGACATGGCACGCGTAGAGACCATCCTGCACATTGCCCTGCAGCTGACGGCCAACCTGGCCATTGCCTTCGAACCCTTCCTGCCCTTCAGCAGCGAGCGCCTGCGCCACATGCTGAACATGGAAAGCTTCGACTGGGCCAACCTGGGACGCACAGACCTGTTGCCCGCCGGACACCAGCTGGGCACACCGGAGCTGTTGTTTGAGAAGATTGATGACGAAGCCATCCAGGCACAGGTGGACAAGCTGCTGGCTACCAAGAAAGCCAACGAGGCTGCCAACTACAAGGCCAACCCCATCAAGCCGGTTATCTCGTTCGAAGAGTTCGAGAAGCTGGATATCCGTGTAGGTACCGTGCTGGAGTGCTCGGCAGTGCCCAAGATGAAGAAGCTGCTCCAGTTCAAGATTGCCGACGGATTGGAGAACCGTACCATTGTAAGCGGCATTGCCCAGCACTACAAACCCGAAGAGCTGGTGGGCAAGCAGGTACTGTTCATCGCCAACCTGGCTCCCCGCCAGTTCAAGAATGGCCTGGTAAGCGAAGGCATGATACTCTCTGCCGAAAACTATGACGGCTCACTGGCTGTGACCTCGGTACTGAAAGAGGTGAAGCCGGGAAGTGAGGTAAAATAATCACCAGCGATAAGCGGTCAGTGGTGAGTGGTCAGTGAAAGTCATCCGCATGGCTTTCCACACCCACCAGCTGACCGCTTACCATTAACCACTGACCACTCTATGATGTCCTCCCTGAAAGAAAAAACCGCCCGTGGTCTGCTATGGGGCGGAATAGGCAACGGAGCCTTGCAGGTGCTCAACCTGGTGTTTGGCATCTTCCTGTCCCGTCTGCTGTCGCCCTCCGACTATGGCATGGTGGGGGCACTGACCATCTTTTCCGCCTTGGCGGGCATCTTTGCCGAGAGCGGTTTCATATTAGCCATTGTCAACAAGAAGGAAGCCAACCACGACGACTACAACGCCGTGTTCTGGTTCAACGTGGCCATAGGGCTGAGCATGTACCTCATCCTGTTTGCCTGCGCGCCGCTCATCGCGCGTTTCTACCACACCCCCGAGCTGACTCCGCTGGCCCGTTTCCTGTTTCTCAGCTTTCTGGTAGGCAGCACCACGGCAGCTCCCATTGCCTACTACTTCCGCAACCTGATGGTGAAAGAGCGCAGCCAGATACAGATTGTGGCCATCCTGATTTCAGGCATTGTCGGCGTTGCCTGTGCTTACCACGGATGGGGATACTGGGGCATAGCCTTGCAGACGGTGGTCTATTCGGGCATGAACGCGCTGCTCATCTGGATACGTTCGCCCTGGCGGCCGACGCTGACTTTCTGCATGCGCCCGCTGCTCGACATGCTGCCTTTCAGCAGCAAGCTGTTATTCACGTCTATCTTCACGCACATCAACAACAACATCTTCTCCGTGCTGCTGGGACGCTTCTACACCATGCAGCAGGTGGGCTATTACACCCAGGGAAGCAAATGGACCACCATGGGCTACTCCACCATGACAGGCATGATAAACAGTGTAGGTCAGCCGGTATTCCGCGAGGCATCCAACGACCGGGCACGCCTGCAAAACATCTTCCACAAGATGCTGCGCTTCACGGTATTCGTCAGTTTTCCTGCCATGTTCGGACTGGGCATCATAGCCGAGGAACTGATAGTAATCACCATTACCGACAAGTGGCTGCCTTGCGCCCCGGTGATGCAGATACTATGCGTGTGGGGGGCATTCATGCCGGTCTCTACCCTCTACTCCAACCTGCTCAACAGCCTGGGACGCCCCAACATCTACATGTGGAACACCATCGGGCTGGGCATCTTCCAGCTGCTGTGCGTATGGTTCAGCTATCCCTACGGGCTGCACGTCATGCTGACAGCCTTTACTGCCGCCAATATCCTGTGGCTGGGCATCTGGCAGCACTTTGCCTACAAGCATGCCGGCATACGCTTGCTGCATGTGCTGAAGGACATCGTGCCTTACCTGATTATCACACTGGCGGTCATGGCCACCACCTGGCTGGCTACCTCGGGCATCGGCAACCTGTACCTCCGCATGGGCTGCAAGATACTGATGGCTGCCGCCCTCTACACACTGCTCATGTGGCGGCTCAAGTCGGTCATATTCAAGGAATGTATTCAATATCTGTTTGCTAAAAAGAAAGTTATCTCATGACAGCATGTCCCAAAGTCAGCGTCCTCATGCTGACCTACAACCAGGAAAACTACATAGACGAAGCCATACGCAGCGTGGTGTTGCAGGAAACGGATTTCGACTTCGAACTGATAATAGGCAATGATGCCAGCACCGACCACACGGCCCGACACTGCCTGGAGTGGAAAGAGAAATACCCGGAGCGCATCAGGCTGGTCAACCGTGAACAGAACCTGGGGCTTATAGGCAACTTCATGGAGACCTATGCCCTGTGCCGGGGCACCTATATAGCCATCTGCGAGGGCGACGACTTCTGGACGGACAAGAGCAAACTGCAGCGACAGGCCGACTACCTGGACGGGCATCCCGACTTTGCCATGTGCTTCCACCGCGTCATCAACTACTATGCCGACAACGGTACCAAAAGCCTGAGCAACGGACACCAGAAAGTAGATACCGACATCTGCGACCTGGCCCGCAGCAACTACATCTCCAATGTCTCGGTCATGTTCCGCCGGGGGCTCTTCGGCGAGCTTCCCGCCTGGTTCTCCCAGGTGAGCACCTACGACCTGGCCATACACATGCTCAACGCGCAATACGGCAAGATACACTACATGTCGCGCCCCATGGCTGTGTATCGCCAACACAGCAAAGCCATCTGGAGCAGGAACAAGGCCGAAGCCAAACTGGATATAGGATTGAAGGTGCGCGAGCTGCTGATTGAGCACCTGAAGGATACGCGTCCCGACGTCAGCGAACTGCTGCGCGACGCCCATACACGTTTCTGCCTGAATGAGCTGTACCACTGCCGGCAGATGCACCAGACAGACATAGCCGAAAGAGTGGAAAAACGCCTGCTCGGCATGCGCCCCGAATGGGACAAAGCCGTGGTAGAGAAACACCTGGAACGACTGCGCCCCGACTGGAAGACCCGCCTCCGACAAAAAGCCTTCGGCCTGCTGAAGAAAGCCAGAGCCTTCTGCTCTTATTTCATCCCCCTGCCCCGCATCAAACGGTAAAGCGGCAAGACTGCAATACATACCGGTCCATCCACGAGGTAAACTCGTCGGCCGTGACCTGTGGCAGTCGCGCCTGCCCGAATACCTCATGATAGGCCTCCGCCATTTTCTCGTCGGTAAACCGGGCGGCATGGCGCAAGATAGCTTCCTTGTCCCACTGCCAGCCCAACGCCAGCTGCATACCCAAGGCCAAGGCCTCATCCGTGCGTTCGTCAACGCCCAGCAGGGCATCGGGTGAGGCAATATCCTTGTAAGCGTCAATATCCGAGAAACACACTCCCGGCACCCCAAAGCGAAAGCCCTCTATCAGCGAAAGCCCGAAACCTTCGTCCTTGCTGGCCAGCACTACCAAAGCAGCCTGTTCCACCCAGGCATACGCCTCGGGCCGGGTCAATACACCGGTAAATATCACCTGACCTGCCAATCCGCGTGCCTCCGCCTCGCGCTGCAGGCGTCCGTCCATACCATCCTTTCCTATGAAACACAAGGCATGCCGCTTCCTTACTTCCTCGGGAAGCAGGCTATACGCCATCAGCGTCTGCCACTGATTCTTGCGCTCACACAAATTACCCACCGAAACGATGCACCCCTTGCGCACACCGCTTCCTTCCGGGCGTACAGACACCGGCGGCAACGCATTCAGCACCACCTTCATGTTGTCGGACAAACGGCCATAGCATTCTGCCAGCCGGCTGCGTGTACCACTGCTGACAAAGGTCACCTCTGTGCCCTGCCTTACCAGCAGTTTCAGAATGTTCTGCTCCACACAAGTGCCAAAACCGGCATGCAGAAAAGAAAATACCCCGTGCAGACTGACTGCAAACGGCACCTGGCAGCGCAAAGACGCCAGTATGAAGGGGAACACAGCCGGCATCATGGACTGTACGGACACCACATCGGGCCGAATGCTGCGAATCAGGTGTTCATTGAACCCCGTGCTTACCGTATATTTGGCTATCATGTAGCGCTCGCCTGCCTTCAGCTTCTGCGAGGTCAGCGCATAGCGCACCGCCCGCCACCAGTCGCGCAGGCGCGAATGCCTCAACAGGCTCCCCAGCGAACGGGGCAACAGCCTGTAGCCTGCTACCTTGGCCGAAAGTCCCGGATGAAACAGGCTGGAAGCCGATACATACACCTCGTCGCCCCGCGCCGCCAGCGCACAGGCAATCTGGTTGACCATCAACGAAAAGCCCGTATTGTAGCTGCGTGCTATGCCATTGGGCGTAATGTCAGGAGTTAAAATCAGAATCCGCACGGTATTTATCTTAACTGAATCATAAAACACTACTTTCTATGGCCTTACAGACAGGCGGCTATCGTCTCATCCAGCATCCCGTTGTCAGCCAGTATCTTCTCCACAAACTCACGGAAAGCCCCTTGTCCGCCGTGTGTGCGGGTGACATACTTCACCTCGCGCTTCACATAGTCGGGCGTATTGACCGGCGAACCGCTGAAACCCACCAGGCGCAACAGCGGCAGGTCGTTGAGGTCGTCGCCAATGAAGGCCACCTCATCCAGCCCGATGCCCAGCTCCTGACACAGCGCCCTGGCCTGCGCCACCTTGTCCTTCACACCCAGGTAGCAGTGGGCTATCTTCAGCTTATCGGCACGTTTCTGCACTATCTGCGTATTCTCGCCCGTCATGATGGCTACCGGTATGCCCAGCTTGCGCAGGAAGATGACACCCCAGCCATCCTTCACACTGAAGCGTTTCATCACATCGCCCTCGGCCGTATAATACATTCCTCCGTCGGTCCATACTCCGTCAATATCGGTAATCACTAATTTCGGTAACATACTATTCCTGATGCAATAATTTATCTTTCCTTTTACTCCACATCCTTCGGATAAACAATCTCGTTGCGCGGAATGAAGTTCTTCACCCGGTGGCCCACCACACTGCCACGCTCCGCCCACTTATAGCCGTCGCCCGGGCTGAGCAGGTGCAGGTCTTCCTCGGCTATCACGTCGCCCGGATGCAGGTCGCGCCGCGTAGCGATGGAGCGCTCCAGCTTCACCTTGGCCGCAGCCACAGCCGGGTCAATGTAGAGTTCCTCCTGTCCCATCCAACGCTCGGCAATGCGGATGTCGCGAATCATGCGGTTCACTCCGTCGGGTCCCAGCGAACCCTGCTGGTCGGTACCCTTCATGCGACGGTCAATGGTGACGTGCTTCTCAATGATTTCCGCCCCCATGCCCACGGCCACTACCGGCGCGGCAATGCCGATGGTATGGTCGGAGAAACCGATGGTGTACTGCCCGTAATGCTTCTTCAGGTAAGTGATAGTCTTCAGGTTGAGGTTGTCAGGATGCGTGGGATACTGCGACACACAGTGCAGGATGGCTATCTGGTCGTGATAGCGCGTGATGACCTCCAGCGCATCGTCCAGTTCCTTGTGTCCCGCCATGCCGGTAGACAGAATCATGGGAATCTTCGTCTCGGCCATGGCCTCCAGCAGCGGCAGGTTGGTCAGGTCGCGGCTGGCCACCTTCAGTTTATCAGGCGTGAACAGCTTCAGCAGCGACAGGCAGCCCTTGGAGCACAGCGTCTCCACAAAGTCCAGCCCCAGGGCCTTGGCATGCTTGTACACCTCGTAATGTTCTTCGTCGGTCAGCTCCAGAAAGGCACGATGCTCCCCGTAGGTACGCCCGAACGAGTGGGGCGAATCATACGGACGGTTCATCTGCGAGTCCGTCAGCTCTTCTGTCAGGTCGCGCTTTGTCATCTTCACCGCATCCATGGGTTTCAGGTCAATGCCAAACACTTCCTCGCGCACCGGACGCGAAACCAAGTCGACTATCAGCTTGGCTATGTCGACAGAACCGTTGTGGTTCTGCCCTATTTCTCCTATGATGTAAGTACTCATTTTTTTAAGTGGTTAGTGGTCAGTGGTTAGTGATGAGTAATAAGTGATGAGTAGTGAGTGATAAGTGGCAAGTGGTGAGTGCCTACCCGAATGGTCACTTATCACTTACCACTAACCGCTAACCGCTGCAATTTATTTCTCGTTGCGTGCAATATTCTCCAGCATCTTCGCGCGGTAGTCGGGATGTGCCTCCACCAGTTTCAGCAGGGCATGTACGCTGTGGTCGGTCTGTTCATACCAGGTGGCATACAACTGCTGCAACAGCACGAAGTCGTCCATCGTGTCGAGCGTGAAGCGCAAGTCAAGTCTGCCCTCCAGCTCATCGGGCAAGGGCAGCAGCCTCACCTTGAACTCCTGCGGATGGGTGTAGAGGTAAATGGTGACGTGCTCCCGGTAGAGTTTCTCCTGCGTCAGCGCAGCCGCCCGCCGCAAGGCATCCGCCGTGGTAAACTCGGCAAACAGCCCCAGGTGCGACTTGATGGTAGGACGCCCGTCGGCAAAGCCGTAGGCAATATAGTCGGCCGGCTCACGGTCACAGGCATCGAAAAACACCTGGAACGTATCGGGGCGCAGGAACGGATTGTCCGAGCACACCCGTATGAAGCGCTCCAGCCCGAAGGCCTCCGCCGCCTGCACAAAGCGGTCGAGCACATCGTCCTCATCGCCCCTGAAGCAGGCTATGCCCGCCTGGCGCGCCACTTCCTCCAGCACGTCGTCCTGGCTGCGGCTGGTAGTAGCCAGCACCACTTCCTTGCCCGGACACGCCGCCTTGATGTTGGCTATCAGGATGTCGATGATGCGCTGCTCGCCATAGAAGGGGAGCAGTATCTTGTTGTGCAACCGGGTCGACCCGGTGCGAGCCTGAATGATGATTCCGTCTTTCATATCTTCATGCGTTTAAAAGCGTCAATATAGCTGCCCGGCGTCACGTTGATGACCTCCTTGCCACGGCTGCGCGCATAGTCCTCCAGCACGAAGTACGACTTGAAGGCCACGTACATGTGGTAGAGGATGGTGTAAAGCCGTGCGCTGTGCAGGTTCTCCTGTGTCACGGTGGCCGCCTTCGACTTGTTCTGGTCGTAGAAGTGCTTCTGGTGCATCAGCACCACGTTGTCGTCCGTCACCGTGATTTCGGGCAGCCACGAGTGGTCAGCCCCCGCCAGGTATATCTTCTTGAACGGCAGGCGGATGCCCATGGCTATCGACGGTATGAGCACGTTGTGTGGCCTGGGCACACCCCAGCCCTTCGAGAAAATCCAGTTGCAGAAGCCCTGGAAGCCCTCAATGGGCGTCGTGTTGTAGATGTAGAGCCTGATGTGCGGATTGCCCGCCAGCAGCGGTTGCCACTCCTTGTTCTTCAGCGCACGCGCCGGCACCAGGAAGTTCATGTCCCAGGTGGTCTTCTCGGCCATCGTGCGAAACAGCTGCTCGCGCTTCTCGGGCACAATCCAGAAGAGAGGGTCGGCAATGAGGTACAACTCAGGCTTCAGCTGCTCGAACATGGGCGAAGTGACACAGAAGTTCACGGCCAGCAGCGTCTTGCCGCACACAAAGTCGGCCGACTCCTCCACCGTCCGCTTCAGCGAAGGCCCGTTAGCCAGTATCAGCAGCTCGTCGGGATTGCTGAAATGCCCCGGCAGGCGGGTCACCAGCTTCGACTGCAGCACTATCTTCACCACGCTCAGCAGGCTCTGCCAAAGCATGCCGAACCATTTCATTACTTTTTCTCCCATATTTCAAAAGGTCTGTCTACTGATGCAAAGATACACCCTTTCGGCCACAAACGGCCAAAAAAACACTGAAAATATAAACAGTAACCGACAAAAGCAGTACTTTTGCCAAAACTTTGCGCGAGATGAAAGTATTACTGGTAAATACATCCGAACGATACGGAGGGGCTGCCATAGCCGCCAGCCGGCTGATGGAGGCTTTGAAGAACAACGGCATTAAACCGCGACTGCTGGTGCGCGACAAGCAGACAGACCAAATCAGCGTCCTTTCGCTGAAGCATAACTGGATGCTGGTGTGGAAATTCGTGTGGGAGCGTACCGTCATCTGGCGCGCCAACCGCTTCAAGAAGAACAACCTCTTTGCCGTCGACATAGCCAACACAGGCACCGACATCACCCTGCTGCCCGAGTTCAAGGAGGCCGACATCATACACCTGCACTGGATAAACCAGGGCATGCTTTCGCTGCGCAACCTCGAAAAGATTCTGGCCTCGGGCAAACCCGTTGTCTGGACCATGCACGACATGTGGCCCTGCACCGGCATCTGCCACCACGCCCGCGAGTGCGACAAGTACCACACCCACTGCCACCACTGCCCCTTCCTCTACGGCGGAGGCGGCCGCAAGGACCTGTCCTACCGGGTCTTCAGCAAGAAGCAGAAGCTCTACGCCAGCCACCCCATCACCTTCGTCACGTGCAGCCACTGGCTCGAAGAACAGGCACGCCGCAGCTCCCTCCTGCAGGGACAGACCGTCGTGTCCATCCCCAACCCCATCAACACCAACCTCTTCAGGCCCCACGACCAGGCCGCCGCACGCCTGAAGTGCCGTCTGCCCCAGGACCGCAAGCTGCTGCTCTTCGGCTCGGTCAAGATAACCGACAAGCGCAAGGGCATTGACTACCTCATAGCCTCGTGCCGCCTGCTGGCCGAGCAACACCCCGAACTGCGCGAACAGCTGGGCGTCGTGGTCTTCGGCAACCAGTCGCAGCAGCTGGCCAGCATGCTGCCCTTCCAGGTCTATCCGCTCGACTTCGTAAGCAACGAGCGCCAGATGGTCGACATCTACAACGCCGTCGACCTCTTCGTGACCCCTTCGCTCGAAGAAAACCTGCCCAACACCATCATGGAGGCCATGGCCTGCGGCACGCCCTGTGTGGGCTTCAACGTGGGCGGCATACCCGAAATGATAGACCACCTGCACAACGGCTACGTGGCCCGCTACCGCTCTGCCGACGACTTTGCCAACGGCATCTACTGGCTGCTGAACGAGCCCGACTACAACAGCCTGGCCGAACAGGCCGCCCGCAAAGCCGCCTCCTGCTATTCGGAGAGCGCCATAGCCAAGAAATACATTGAACTGTATAATAAACTGACTGGAAAAAATGCATAGCCATCTCACGCCCACCTTCAGCATCATCACCGTCTGCTACAACGCCGAAGCCACCATCGAAGACACCCTGCAGAGCGTCATCGCGCAGACCTACCACCACGTGGAATACATCATCATCGACGGTGCCTCCACCGACAAGACCCTCAGCATCATCGGCCGCTACAAGGAACGCGTGGCACGCCTCGTCAGCGAACCCGACCACGGCCTGTACGACGCCATGAACAAGGGACTGGCACTGGCCACGGGCGACTACGTGTGCTTCCTCAATGCCGGCGACAGCTTCCACGAGGATGACACCCTGCAACAGATGGTACACAGCCTGCACACCGCCACCACCCTGCCCGACGTGATGTACGGCGAGACCGCCCTCGTCAACCGCGAAGGCCACTTCGTGCGCATGCGCCGACTCTCCGCCCCCGAGGTACTGACCTGGCGCAGCTTCCGGCAAGGCATGCTCGTGTGCCACCAGGCCTTCTTCGCCCGCCGCACGCTGGCCGGCCCCTACGACCTGCGCTACCGCTTCTCGGCCGACTTCGACTGGTGCATACGCGTCATGAAGCAGGCGCACACCCTGCACAACACCCACCTCACCCTCATCGACTATCTGGACGAGGGCATGACCACCCGCAACCGCCGCGCCTCCCTGCGCGAACGCTTCCGCATCATGGTCCATCACTACGGCCTGATCAGCACGCTGGCCTATCATGCATGGTTTGTGCTACGGCTGGCACTGAAGAAGTAACCTGCAGGCTTTGCAGCATGCCAAGCCTGCAGGAGTTAAAAGGAGTTAGAAGGAGTTACCGCCCGCCTCGGAGCGAGCTAAGAAGTTAAAGCCAATAGACAGGGGGCCGAAGGACGCAGGATTATCCATCGACAGTCCTCCACCTTCATCATCCGCTAAATCCGCCTCATCTGCGTCTAAAAAATGCCTGCCGGCAATCGCTTTCATCCCACCATTCCCTCTTCTTTCCCTTCTCCATCACCCGCTCCATTTGTCAAAATCAAGAAATTCCCCATTCCCGTTCTCACCTCCGCCCGAAGCATAAAATATCCGTACACCCTTTTTTTGTCCCCAAAGCCGCCCTGAGAGGGGTTTTGTTCGTTCCTTCTTCGTTCCTTGTTCGTTCTTTCTTCGCTTTTGGGTACCTTTATTCGAAGGAGTAACGAAGCAGATGCGTCTGAGAAGCGATTCGGGTAGGTCGAAAGGCCTTTCCGGCTCCTACCCGCCGTTTGCGCAAAATGCGTCAGCAGTAGAGCGGTAGCTAAGGCTGAAAAAAGAGAGCAATGTAAAGATATGCGCAATTATCTTTCACAATCAGACTACCATCTAAAATCTGTGTTCATCCGTCAAATCTGTGCCATCCATGTGCCATGTCCATAACAAGCACAACTTAGGAGACCTCCCCTTTCAGCAGGCGGGCCAGTTCCTTGACACCCTCGGAAGCACCTTTGCGGATGACGTGTATGGGGCGCGCAGAATGGGTATCTACCGGCTTGGGGTCGATGAGGTAGACCTCGGCGCGGGCGGGTACGTAGTGGAGAAGACCGGCGGCGGGATAAACGTTCATGGAAGTGCCGATGATGACGAAGATGTCGGCCTGCTCCACATAGTCGATGGCGGTCTCTATCTGGGGGACAGCCTCACCAAACCACACGATGAAGGGGCGCAGCTGGCTGCCATCGCCGGCCTTGTCGCCCAGGTGGACTTCGTATTCCTCGGGCTTCAGTTCCTTGATGTAATGGGGATTGTTGGGGTCGCGGCTGGAGCATACCTTGGTAAGCTCGCCGTGCAGGTGTATGACGTGGGTGCTGCCGGCACGCTCGTGCAGGTTGTCAACATTCTGGGTAACAACCGTCACCTGAAAATCCTTCTCCAGGGCAGCCAGCCCCAGATGGCCTTCGTTGGGCTTAACGTCGAGCAGCTGCTTGCGGCGTTCGTTGTAGAAATTGATGACCAGTTCAGGATTGCGCGCATAGCCTTCGGGGGTGGCCACCTGCTCTACGGGATATTTGTCCCACAAGCCTCCTGCATCGCGAAACGTACTGATACCACTTTCGGCACTCATGCCTGCACCCGATAATACTACAAGTTTTTTCATAAGCTATTCCTTTCTTTAAAAAATCATTGGAAGCACCAAAGAAGTCTGAAGAAGTCATCGGGAGTGCGCCTGCATGAAAATGAATTCACCTGACTCCCCTCCTTCTAGAAGGTTGTTCTCCCCCGATAACGGGGGAGGTAAGAGGGGGTAGGTGCCCAACGGGCGGGGTGGTAGGCATTCGCATAATACGAACTTCACTACCTGGCTCCTGAATCCTAAAACTCCTAACTGCCATACAAAAATAAACGTTTTGCGATAAAACGAAGCCTGACGGGCGGGATTTCTGTTGTAAAATAGTTGCCCGGCGGATGCAGTATTCCGGGGAGAATGCGCGTTTATAGAGAAAAGGAGGAAGGCGATTCAAACGAAGAATGAGGAATGGAGACTACTCCTTAAGGTGAAAATGAAAAGCTGTTTTGAGCGCAGCTAATGAAGCATCAGTTGAAGCTAACCGACTATAAATAAACACTATATACAACTCCACTATTTAGAGATTCAGAGCTATGAAACACCTGCACCACACATGGGCCCTCGTGGCCGCCTTGCTGCTGTTGCTGGCACCCGGCCAGCGATTGCAGGCACAAGAAAAGACACCCACTTCCATATTCTCGCTACATGCAGGGCCTTCGTGGTACGTAGGCCAGCTGATGGGAATCACCAGCCGGAAGAACGCCTATTGCCGCGACTTGCGACGGGGCATAGCCTGGGAGGCCGACTACTGGTACACCGGAGAGAGGCCGGAGGGCAAAGGCTTCAGGGTCGGGCCGGGCGTGCTGTACCACGGCAGCCTGTACAAGGCAGCCACCGACGAGGGGGCGGACAAGATAGGCATGCACTACCTGGCATTGCAGTTGGGCACCTTCTTCTTCCAGAAACACTACATGCTGCAAGTGGCGGCAGGCGTGGGCTACCAGTTCTATGCAGACAAGAGCACCGTCTACGGCAAGCCGCGCAATGTGTCGATGAACAAACTGGCATGCAACCTTTCGGCCGCCGGCGAATATTTTCTGAACAGCCGTTGGGGCGTGTCGGCAAAGGTGAACTGGCTGATATCGTCGTCGGAGGCCTACTCCGTGGAATATCACGGAGAACACTGGCAGGTGGATCATCCACACGAAGGTGAAGGCTACTTTGGCAGGCTGTCGCTGCTGGTGGGACTGAATTATCATTTTTGAGGAGCGGAAAAAATGAAGAATGAGGAATGAAGAATGAAGAATTCAGGACAGCCGCCCGCTTATCACTAACCACTTACCGCTTACCACTTATCCCCAATAAACAATCAAAATCAAACTGCCATGAAGAAAATATTATTACTGTTGCTGTTGCCGCTTTTCCTGGCTTGCATCGAAGATACATCCATTGACCCTACCCTGATGCCCGAGGCTACCAGCAACGGACAGAATACGGCAGGCTGCCTGATAGACGGCTGGGTATACACCTGCGGACGGTTTGGACTGCCCACGGTCAGCACAAACGAGCACGAGGGGAATAAGTATGTCACTATCAGCATGCCGGTGAACAGGTTCAGCGGCATTACCTTCACATTGGTCAACCCGACGGCACAGGCCGAATGCAGCTATATGGGAGCCAGCTTTGACGGCGAAAAGCTGGAAGACGGAACAGCCTACATCAGCCGCAATGACGGACGGGTAATCAGCGGTACCTTCTGGGGAGGCGAGGTATCGGAAGGGCGATTTGACATACAGTACCTGGTGGACGAGGACCCGGGAGAGGTAATTGCCTTTTAATAAGAAATTTTAAATACCTCAAACAGACATCATTCAAATAAAACATGTACTTTTGCCACTCATAAAAAAACGACTATGGACAAATTCAGTTATGCTATTGGCTTAGGCATAGGCCAGAACCTTTTGAGCATGGGAGCCAAAGGGATTGATGTGGAAGATTTTGCACAAGCCATCAAAGACGTATTGGATGGCAACAAGACAGCTATCACACATACAGAAGCTCGCGACATCGTAAACAAATATTTTGAGGAGATGGAGCAGAAGATGAATGCTGCCAACATAGAGGCCGGCAAGAAATTCCTGGAAGAGAACAAGAAACGCCCGGGCGTCATCACGCTGCCCAGCGGATTGCAATATGAAGTGGTGAAGGAAGGCAACATAGGCAAGTATGCCAAGGCTACTGACCGCGTGAAATGCCACTATGAGGGTACACTGATAGACGGCACGCTGTTTGACAGCTCTATCAAGCGCGGCGAACCGGCCGTATTTGGTGTCAACCAGGTGATTCCGGGTTGGGTAGAAGCCCTGCAGCTGATGCCCGAAGGTGCCAAGTGGAAACTCTACATTCCTTCGGACCTGGCCTACGGTGCACAGGGAGCCGGCGAAATGATTCCGCCTCACAGCACACTGATATTCGAAGTGGAGCTGCTGCAAATTCTCTGAACCTGAAGAGGAAGCATACAACAAGGAGAAATATTAATCAAACAACATAATAAAAAAGCAAAATGAAAAAGATTACATTTGTGGCAGCACTGGCTGTTGCTGCCGGAATGGCTTCGTGTACGGCACAAAGCCCGAAAGCTGACCTGAAAACAGACATCGACACACTGTCATACGCTATCGGTATGGCACGTACTGAGGGACTGGACCAATACCTGATGCAGATGGGCATTGACTCTACACAGATGGCTACTTTCATGAAAGGATTCAACGAAGGTGCCACGAAACTGAGCAAGAAAGACGTAGCCTACATGGCTGGTCTGCAGATTGGCCAGATGGTAAGCAAGAACTGGGTGGAAGGCTTCAACCAACAAATCTTTGGCGAAGACTCTACACAGACCATCAGCCGCCAGAATCTGTTGGCAGGTTTCATTGCCGGCGTTGAAAACAAGAGCAAAGTGATGGACAAGGCTTTCGCACAGAACTATATGCGTACGCAGATGGATGCCATCAAGGAAAAAGCCATCGAGAAGAAGTATGCTGACAACAAGGCTGCCGGCGAGAAATTCCTGGCTGAGAACAAGACTAAGGAAGGCGTTGTAACAACAGAAAGCGGTCTGCAATATAAAATCATCACCAAAGGTACTGGTGAGATTCCTGCCGACACAAGCCGTGTAAAGGTACACTACAAAGGTACGCTGATTGACGGTACTGAGTTTGACAGCTCATACAAGCGCAAAGGCAAAGACGGCAAGCCTCAGCCTGCTACATTCCGTGCCAACCAGGTTATCAAAGGCTGGACAGAAGCCCTGACCATGATGCCTGTAGGTTCTAAGTGGGAACTCTACATCCCCTACAACCTGGCTTACGGTTCAAGAGAGACAGGCGCACAAATCAAGCCGTTCTCTACACTGGTATTCGAAGTTGAACTGCTGGGTATTGAGAAATAATTTTTCCCCAACGGAGAAAAAAAATAACAGGATGGCCTGCCTCCCTGCTGCAGGGATAAGAGTAAAAGGGCAAGCCATCCGAAGAAAGGTGATAAGAAACAGACGTGATACGTTTTTTCTTATCACCTTTTTTCCTAAGCATACTTAGCAAATGGTCAGGAAGGCGTTTTTCTCTAAAATCTTCCATTCATACGCACTTTATTTATCTTTTCCTCTTTTTTTCGGCCTTTTTCATAGATAAATTAAAATAATGTCCTATATTTGCTTACTATTTGATAAGCAAAAACACTTTATACAATTTAGCAATATGGAAAAGATAGACAATCTCGACCGCCAGATTCTGGAAATTATCTCCCAGAATGCTCGCATTCCTTTCAAAGACGTAGCAGCCGAATGTGGCGTATCGCGTGCTGCTATCCACCAGCGCGTACAGCGACTGATTGACCTGGGAGTCATTGTAGGCTCCGGCTACCATGTAAATCCCAAATCACTGGGCTACCGCACTTGCACATACGTTGGAATCAAGCTGGAAAAAGGCTCTATGTACAAAGCCGTAGTGACAGAGATGGAGAAAATCCCCGAAATTGTGGAATGTCACTTCACAACGGGTCCCTACACAATGTTGACCAAAGTATATGCCCGCGATAACGAACACCTCATGGACCTGCTGAACAACAAGATGCAGGAGATTCCCGGTGTGACGGCTACCGAAACCCTGATTTCGCTGGAGCAGAGCATCAAGAAGGAAATTCCTATCTGCCCCGAGAAGTAAACAGACATAGGCAGGAAGTGATTGACGGAACAGGCAGCAACAGCCGACAAGAGAGGCTGTGGGCAGCTCCGCCAATCACTTCTTTTCGTTATACACAGTTTTCATCCTTACATACATAAACATGTTTTATTCCGGTCTTATCATAGGTATTTGCACGTTCCTCATCATCGGCCTGTTTCATCCTGTAGTAGTCAAGGCCGAGTATTACTGGGGTACACGCTGCTGGTGGATTTTCCTGCTGCTGGGCATTGCCGGTGTAGCAGCCTCGTTATGCGTCTCCAATATCCTGTATTCGTCTCTGCTGGGCGTCTTTGCCTTCTCTTCCTTCTGGACCATCAAAGAACTGTTTGAACAGGAAGAACGTGTCAAGAAAGGCTGGTTTCCCAAGAACCCCAAGCGTACCTATAAGTTCTAAGAGCCCCAGCCACCCCTATCAGCTATGCCACGCTGGCAGAAAAGCAAAAAAAATCGTGCAATAATAAAGACAAACGCTTGCATATATCAACAAAAAGCACTACTTTTGCCCCCGCTATCCCCGAAAGGAGATACACCGGACTTGTAGCTCAGTTGGTTAGAGCAACAGACTCATAATCTGGAGGTCC
>ENA-UONS01000021-UONS01000021.1-human-gut-metagenome-genome-assembly--contig:-CS19-NODE-21-length-224618-cov-113.718235_pt1 | contig 224618 bp, 188 predicted proteins | sample MGYA00242458_ERZ724005 | MGnify/ENA metagenome assembly ERZ724005
ATAGATTATCAGTTCAGAAGTTCGAATTTTAAAGGAGGATATCTTTAACGCTTACTTTTTATTTATGAACATATGATCATAAGCACAACGAAACAAAAAAAACTGATTCAAGTTTTTCTTGAATCAGTGATTTATTTCTAATGGTGACCTGTACGGGGTTCGAACCCATGAATGGCGCCGTGAAAGGGCGTTGTGTTAGACCGCTTCACCAACAGGCCAAAAAACAAAAGCTTTTTAAAGCTTCTATATTCTACTAAGATTTTAGAAAAAAACAAGTGCTATTTTTCAAAATTAATAATTTCTTAATAGTAGTTGTCTTATTTACCTACTTTCTAAGTAGCTATTAAAGAACTTTTATTTCTTTCATATTGTATAATTCTAAAGTATGGGAAGATGATATATATGTATCTATTTAATATATTTGTGGATTTAGTGGATAGTAGGGGTATCCTTGGCCAAGTATGGTTTATAGTTTTGATATGCGTCTTAGCTTTTTGTGTCTTAATAGTTGGCTTATTCGTATGTATTTATATGTGTAAGACTAATGTCACAAAGAAATTTTTAAAGAATCAAGACATGAATGTCAGAATGGCTAGACTTGATTTCAATGCTAGATCAGTATATTTGGCTGACTCTAAGAATTATCAAGCGGCTAGAAGCATTACATATGAGGATTATTTATCGACATATGGACCTAAGGATAGAAGAAATGTTCAAGCCTTTCTTTCGGATGTTGTAGAGGAGAAGAAACCTGTCGGTAGTTATTTATTAGCAGAAGCAGTCTATAGCAAAGATAAAAAAAAGAAGAAACATAAAAATTTATTAGTAGTCACAAATGTAAATTCTAAGAATAAGTTAGTGCATTTCAGTGCTTATACTCTTCCTAATTTGACTGAAAACGGAAATAAAGAAAAGCCTAAGAAAGATGGAGGGTATCTAGATTATGAAGATTATTTGATGAATTTTAGAGGAATATTATACGAGAAAAAACAGGCAGCTTTTTATTGTGTTAGTCTTAAATCCGCTCATGATGACAAAGGCTTGGACTATATAACACCTATTCTTTATCGAATGATTGATAAAGTTTGTATTCATTTGAAAAAGAATAGATATGTTGTCAAAATAGATGATGAGTCGTTTATGATTATCGATTTGAATGAAAAAACATCTGACGATATTAGAAAACTTGGTGACGAAATCATGGATATTTGTGAAGGTTTTCTAGGAATTAATTCTCTTAAAGGAGAAGTAATACTATTAATAGGTGTCACGGCGAGAAAAGAAAAAGAGCCGATCAAGGCGTTGAAGAGATATGTCGATGAAGCTAAGGCTGCTAGTGTCAGTGGAGAAAGTAAAGATAATTTCAAGAATTCAAAAAACAAGGCTAGCATTTTAAAGAAATATAATCTATCCGCTCCTATTTATAGAGTGCTTAAGAACAAAACTTGGAGAATATCATTCACACCATTCTTTAAAACTGATGGATTAAAGACTGATACATATCTAGTAAATATGGGAGTGTATGGCGAAGAAAACTTAAATATCAATGAGTTCTTCTACGAATGTGCTGATAGCAATCATTTCGATGAGGCTATGGAAAAGATTGTTGGTGATATAAGTCCTTTGTTAGATAAAAAGAATCCTGACACGAGACTGGTTCTTCCAATTGATGGTATGGTATTCGGTCAAGCCTTGGATTACTTCACTAAAAAACCACCGAAAGAATTCAAATTGACTGTTGCACTTCTATACAACTTTTCAAGTCATACCAATACTATGAAGTTTATAGAAAGAATAAAGAAGGCCAACAAAGTTGGAGTGTCTGTCATGTTGTTCTTCAGAAGCACCAGTATTCCTAGCATAACAGTAGAAACTTTATCTTTATTGGATGGATATGTTATAGAAGCTAAACCTGAATTAGGAATTCCTTCAGTTAATGAAGAGAGAATTAAATTCTACTCTATGATAAGATTCCTTGAACAATATAATAAAGAAGTGTTGGTATACGGATTGAAGACACTGGAAGAGATGCAGTTGGTATGTACAAGGCCAGTTAACCAAGTTACTTGTTTAGAACTTGAGAATTCTTCTTCTAGATTAGAAATTCCAACAGAAGAAGAGATGAAAGAGTTTAAATCTTATATTCAACCATATCCTAATAAGAAATATGTTGATAAAATAAATAGCCGTGTATAAAAGACGGAAGATCAAGGAGATAGATATCTATGGAACAAAATCAAAAGAAAAACGACGCAATAACAAGACAAGAAGATGATTTCGGTCAGTGGTACACCGACATATGTTTAAAAGCTGAATTGATGGATTATGCTAGAGCTAAAGGATTCATCGTATATCGTCCTTATGGCTACGCTATTTGGGAAAACATTCAAAGTTGGTTCGATAAGAAGATTAAGGAAACAGGACACGAAGATGTTTATTTGCCTTGTTTAATACCTGAATCTCTTTTGAATGAAGAAAAGGAACACGTTCAAGGATTTGCTCCTGAATGTGCTGTCGTCACGATTGGTGGAGAGAAGGAATTGGCTGAAAAGCTTTATGTACGTCCTACTTCAGAAGTCCTTTTCTGTGATTACTTCAAGGACATAGTTCATAGTTTTAGAGATCTTCCTGTAAAGAATAACCAATGGTGTTCAGTTGTTCGTTGGGAGAAAACGACCAGACCTTTCTTACGTGGATCTGAATTCTTGTGGCAAGAAGGTCACACTCTTCATGCTACAGAAAAAGAAGCCTTAGATGAGACTATCGGTCAGTTGAAATTATATGAGAGATTAGGAAGAGAAATTCTCGCTATTCCTTTTGTTACAGGAAAGAAGACAGAAAAAGAAAAATTTGCCGGTGCAGTTGCTACTTATACAATTGAAGCTTTGATGAAGGATGGTCAAGCTCTTCAATCTGGAACTTCACATTTCTTCGGACAAGGATTCTGTGAGCATTTTGGAATTAAGTTCTTGGATTCAGACAACACTCAAAAGATACCTTGGCAAACTTCATGGGGTGTTTCAACCCGTTTGATCGGTGCTGTCATCATGGTTCATGGTGATGATAATGGATTAGTTTTGCCTCCTTATGTAGCTCCTGTTCAAGTCATGATTATTCCTATTAAGGCTGATAAGGACGAAAATGTTGCTAAAGCTAGTGAAGAGTTGTTACAAAAATTACTCGCTAAGGGTATTAGAGCTAAATGTGATTTCTCCAAGAAGTCTCCTGGATGGAAGTTTAGCCAATACGAGATGAAAGGTGTGCCTGTGAGAATTGAAGTCGGTCCCAGAGATTTGGCTGAAGGAAATGTGGTTCTCACTAGAAGAGTCGATGGTGTGAAGAAAACTTTGAAGATCGACGATATTCCTTCGATGATTGAAGATGAACTTAAGGATATCCATGAGACTATGTACAACAAGGCTTTGGATTATCTTAACTCTCATATTGTTGAAACTAAAGATTATCAAACTTTGGGTGAAATCGTCACTCATGGAAAAGGTTATGCCAAAGTTATGTGGTGTGGTGATAGAGAGTGCGAAGATAAGGTTAAGGCTGATTACAATGCCTCATCTCGTTGTATGCCTTTTGATCAAACTCCTATCGGTGATAAATGTGTCGTATGTGGCAAGCCTGCTAAGTATGTCGTTTTGTTCGACAGAGCCTATTAATTTGATAGATAAAAGGAGATTTAATAATGAATAAAATTTATGATGATAACTTGGCTAAACTCCAAGCTCAGATGAAGAAGGATGGAATCAAGGCTTATGTTGTTCCTGTGACTGATCCTCATCAAAGTGAATATGTCGCACCTCGTTATTCCTTAGAAAGAATGTCGCTTTGTTCTTTTAAAGGAAGCGATGGAACTTTATTGGTGACTCAAGATCATGCTTATATCTATACCGATGGACGTTATTGGATAGAAGCTATGGATGAATTGAAAGGCACAAATACTGAATTGGTCAGAATGGGTGATTTCAATGTTCCTTCAATATTTGAATTCATAAAGACTAACCATCTTTATCCTCTAGCTATGGATTTTGCAAATGTTAGCTATACTGACTTCAAACTTTATAAAGGCGTTGGTGCAGGTGAAATAATTGATAAATCTTATAGGGATTTGATTCTTCCTAAGGAAGAACTTCCTTTCTCTAAGATTTGGAAAGTCGAACAAAAGTTGTTGAGCACTACATATGAGCAAAGAATTGATGCTGTCATTGCTTCTCTGAAAAAGCAAGGTGTTGAAGGAACATTGATTTCTTCTCTCGATGATATCGCATATTTGACGGGATGGCGTGCTGATGACATTGAATGCACTCCTGTATTCTTAGGCTATATGTATATCGGTGTAGATGGTGATATTAAATTGTTCATTCATGCACAAAACACACCAGAAGTTTTATCAAACACTGAAATATATGATTATGATGAAGTTTGGGGTTTCTTAAAAACGATAGAAGATAAATATGTCTTGTTGGATCCAAGACGTACTAATGAGAAAGTTGTTTCTTATTTCAAAAAAGGTTTCTTATTAGCTAGCAACCCTTCCCAACTTCAAAAATCAATTAAAGGTGATATTGAAATTCAAAACACTAAAGAAATCCATGAGTTAGATGGATTAGCTGTTTTAAAGATTTGGTACTGGGTAACCAAACATATCAAAGAGAACCATGAGAAATATTCCGAATATGAGATAGCTTCTTTAGTCGATTCTTATAGATTTGAGAATCCTAGATGCTATGAGTTATCATTTACTACCATTGCCGCTTTTAGAGGACATGCAGCTATGATGCATTATTCCCCTACAAAAGAGGATAGTTCCATAGTCGATGGAGAAGGAATAGATCCTATTCTTTTGATTGATTCTGGTGGTCAATATTATGGTGGAACTACTGATATAACCAGAACTTTCTGTCTTGGTGAATCTTCAGCTGAATATAGAATTGATTATACTTTGACTGCTAAATCAGTTTTGGATTTAGCTAATACCATCTTCTTGCAAGGATGTGCTGGAACTGCTTTGGACATCAAAGCTAGAGAAAACATGTGGAAGAGAGGCATGGATTACAAATGTGGTACCGGACATGGTGTAGGTTACATGTTAGGTGTACATGAAGGACCTAATGGTTTCCGTTATCGTGTTGTACCTGAAAGAGATGATTCTCATATGCTTCTTCCCGGTCAAATCCAATCTGATGAACCTGGTGTTTATAAGGGTGGAAAATATGGAATCAGAATCGAATCCGAATTGTTGACCGTTAGAAAGTTTGAAACACCTGATGGATTATTCAATGGATTCGAATGGATTACTTATTGTCCTTTGGATGGGGAAAACATCGATACATCCATCTTATCTGACGAAGAGATTCAATGGTTTAACGATTATCAAAAGCTAAGCTTAGATACTTTGACTCCATATGTTAAGGATGACAAGGATTTGTATGATTTCTTAGTTGAGAAATCTAAGCCTATCAGCAGAAAATAATTAGAATTCACTATTTGATTTTTGACTTGAGACCTCCTATTTGATAGGAGGTTTTTATTATGGAAGCTGTCAGTTACTATAGAGGTTTAGTTTATTATTTTAAAAAGTGTCTTATTAATGATGAAGAAGGATTAGCTAAAATTCAAAACATGGATTTAGTAAATCCGCATCCTATGGAAATACGTTCATCTCTTCATTATATTTATGATGAGTTTGTCAGATGGTTTGATGGGTTGGGACTAGAAGGAATAATTAATAGTGATTTAATAAATAATGATTATGGTTATTCATTCTTAAGAGATAAATATAAAAATAAATTGGTGGAGCTATTGGAATTGAATCAAGAAGAAAGCGACAAAATATTCATAGATGAATCTTTATTTAAATCATCCATGGAAGAAAGTTATTCTATGGATGGATTTAGGACATTGTTCTTTTTTATCTTCTCTTTTTATATGAATAAAATACATATGAATGAGATTGATTCAGCATTAAATAAGTATAAGCCCACATCGAAATATGAATATCCTTTCAGCTATCAAAAATATAAGATGAATCTAATAAATAAATTGGATTTTAAAAGTGACTCATATGATAACATCTTGAATTTTATAGAAGAGGATGAATATAATTTATATATGGTGTGGAAGAATTATATTCCAAAAACATTATTTGATTTTGTTTTGACTAATCCTAGCTTTTGGGACGGATATGAAAAAGGTTCTATAAAGGTGTTTAGAGTCAATCCTTTAGGCATTGATTTAGAAAGATATAAGAGACCTGGAATGTATTGGGATTGTCTTATGGCTTTAATCACGGGACATAAGGTTACCTTTAAGGAAAAAGACATACGTTGGGATTTGAAATTCGATAAAGTAGATGATAAACATCTATCGATAGATAATGGGAACAAGATTAGATTCAAATCGAATTCGATTGAAGATTTCTTGCATACGCCTTTTAAGGGAAGAACTGTTGACAATTTATTGAAGAAAACCATAGAAGCGAGAATTCTATATTAATTATCTTCAAATATTTTTGCTATCCTATTACTTCGGGAGGATGAAAAAAATGATTGAAGTTTGTCTATATGAGCCTGAGAATCCTGGAAATGTTGGAAATATAATTAGAACATGCATGTGTTTAAATGCTTCGTTGTCCATCATCGGTTATACACCTGTCGATTTGAGGCAGAAGACTTTGGAAAGAGCTAAACTCGACTATACAACTAGGATGAGTCTTTATCCTAATTATGAAGAGTTCAAAAAGGCTCATCAAAATTCTAAGATTATTTATGTTACCCGTTATGGAATGAAAGACTATGCTTCTTTTGACTACAAAACAGAAAAGGATCAATCGGTAGTATTGATGTTCGGTAGAGAATCTACTGGTATTCCTAAAACAATTTTGAGAGAAAATCTCGAATGGTGTGCCAGAATTCCGATGATTCCAAATGCTAGAAGCTTGAATTTGGCTGACTCGGTCAGCTTGGTCCTAGGTGAATGTCAAAGACAAAGAGGCTTTGAAGGTTTGTCTGATAAAGAAACTTTGAAGGGAGAGGATTATCTTTTGAAATGGACACCTACTCCAGGAGAAGGCTTTTAACTTATAATATATTAGAAATTGTTCTGAAAGGGGAATAACATGAAATACGACAACCTCTGTGTCAGTGCTATACGTGCCTTAGTTATCGACAGTATCAATAAAGCGAAGAGTGGTCATCCAGGAATGGCTTTGGATATGGCACCACTTCTTTATGTTCTTTATTCTCGTCATTTGGTCGCCGATCCTAAAGATCCGAAATGGATTAAAAGAGATAGATTAGTATTATCAGCCGGTCATTCATGTATGGCCTTATATGCTACACTTCATTTGGCTGGATATGATATTTCTATCGATGATTTGAAACAATTTAGACAACTGAATTCTAAAACTCCAGGTCATCCTGAAGTTGAAAGAACACCGGGTATAGATTGCTCCTCTGGACCACTAGGACAAGGAATCGGTCAAGCTGTTGGAATGGCAATAGCTGAAAGACATTTGAGAGCGATCTATCCTAACAGTGATGGAATATTTGAACATTATACTTATTGTATTTGTGGTGATGGATGTTTAGAAGAAGGCGTGAGTGATGAAGCTATAGCATATGCCGGCATTCAAAAATTAAATAAGTTAATTCTGTTTTATGATGCAAATGGATCTACCATGGATGGACCTACTGACTTGGCATCGAATGAAGATGTTTTCAAGAGATTCCAAGCTTTAGGTTGGAATACTTTAGAAGTTAAAGATGGAAATGACATCGAATCGATAGACAAGGCTATCAATGTTGCTAAGACAGCAAAAGATCGACCTACGATGATTATGATTCATTCAATTATTGGTTTTGGAAGTCAAAAACAAGGAAGCAATAAAACTCATGGTTCACCGTTAGGGCTTGAGGATGGTGAATTTGCTAAGAATAGCTATGGGTGGACTTATCCACCATTTGAGATTCCTGACGAAGTCTATATGACTTTCAAACAAACTTTCATCGAAAGAGGAAGAATCGAACACGAAAAATACGGAGAAGCCCTTGCTAAGTATCAATTGTCTAATCCTAAAGAAGCTAATTATTTAATGGCTACTATTCGTAATGACGTATCTCCATATATCTTCAAACAGCTTCCTACATTTCCTGAGAATGAGTCAATCGCTACAAGGAACACTTCAAATGTACTCCTTTCTCTAGCTCAGCAAGAATTGCCTAATCTCATAGGCGGAAGCGGAGACGTGGCTTCTTCAGTTAAGACTGATGTTAAAGGTGAAACTATATTTACTGCAGATAACCCTAAAGGAACGATAATGCGTTTTGGTATACGTGAGTTTGGAATGGCGACGATATTAAACGGTATGTTGCTACACGGCGGACTTAGAACCTATGGTGGATCGTTTATGGTTTTCATAGATTACTTCAAAGCTGCTTTGAGAATGGCTGCTCTTCAAAAATTACCACAGATTTTCTTGTTATCCCATGATTCTATCGCTGTAGGTGAAGATGGTCCTACTCATCAACCTATCGAGCAATTATCAGGCTTGAGAAGTATTCCTAATGTTAGAGTATATAGACCTGCCGATTCTAATGAATGTGCTGAAAGCTGGAGACAAGCATTGCTTTCTACTGACCATCCTACATGTATTGTTCTTACAAGGCAAAATGTACCTTTGTTAGCTGGCACTAATGGAGATGGAGTCGACAAGGGTGGATATGTTGTAAGTAAAGAAAACTCAAAATTGGACTATACAATAATCGCTAGCGGTTCAGAAGTAAGCTTAGCCATCGAGGCCCAAAAGATGTTGCTAGAAAGAGGTATTGATGGAAGAGTAGTATCTTTACCAGAAGCTAGAGTTTTCCTTTCACAGTCTCAAGAGTATAAGGATGAAGTCTTAGGTGTTGATAGAAGCAAAAGATTAGTAGTCGAGATGGATTCATCTTGGGGGTTAGGTATATTTTCTGATAACATTATGAGTGTTGATAGTTTTGGACTTTCAGCGCCTGCCAAAGATGTAGTAAACAGCTTTGGCTTCAATAAAGAGAATGTTGCAGATAGAATTATAGATATTTTGAAAAAATAAAATTTTAGGAGATTTATATGGCACCAAAGAAAATTATTTTAACCGGCGATAGACCGACCGGTCCTCTTCATATCGGTCATTATGTAGGATCTTTAAGACAAAGAGTCGAGCTTCAAAACAAAGGTGATTATGATGAAATGTATGTTTTCATCGCTGATAACCAAGCATTGACTGACAATATTGAAAATCCTGACAAGATTCGTGACAATATTTTGGAAGTTGCCTTGGATTATCTTTCTGTCGGATTAGATCCTAACAAGATTTCTATCTTTGTTCAGTCCCAGGTTCCTGAAATGGCTGAATTGGCTTTTTATTTAATGGATTTTGTCACTGTTGCTACTTTGGAGAGAAATCCGACACTAAAGGCTGAAATCAAACAAAAAGATATGGGTGAAAGCTTGCCTTGTGGTTTCTTCTTTTATCCTATTTCTCAAGCCGGAGATATCGCAGCCTTTGATGCTACATTGGTTCCTGCTGGTGAAGATCAATCACCTATGATCGAGCAATGTAGAGAAATTGTTAGAAGATTTAACCATTTGTATGGTCCTACACTTATTGAACCCAAGATTATTCTCCCTGAGAATACAGTATGTCAAAGATTGCCTGGCACTGATGGCAAAGCCAAGATGAGTAAGTCTTTAGGTAATTGTATTTATTTGTCCGATTCAGAAGCTACTTTGAAGAAAAAGGTAATGTCGATGTTTACCGATCCCAATCATCTCAAAGTTTCTGACCCTGGTAATACTAAGGATAATCCTGTCTTTATTTATTTATCTGCTTTTGCTAGCGATGAGGACTTTGTCAAATTCTTACCTCAATATAAGAATCTCGATGAATTGAAAGCTCATTATGAAAGAGGTGGATTAGGTGATGTGGTCGTAAAGAAGTTCCTCTTTGCTGTCTTGAATAATATTCTTACCCCAATAAGAGAAAAGAGAAAATATTATGAAGAAAGACTCGATGAGGTTTATGAAATTTTGAAGGAAGGATCTATCAAGGCCAGAGCCAAGGCTAGCGCAACAATGGCTAGAGTTAAGAAAGCCTTGAGAGTCGATTACTTCGATGATCCTAAATTCTTAGAGGATACAAAATTCAAAATTATAAATAAACAAAGATAGGCTTGTTTTTGCTTTGTGCATCGTCTAATAAAAGACGATGCTTTTGTTTATAAATGGCTATTTTGCTATATTAGTTTTATGTTTTATAATATGTTATTGGTGAACGAAATGGAAAATAAAACAAACATAGATATTCTTGCTAAGAAAAAGGAAGTCGAGAGTCAAGGGGTTCATACCGCAACTCAATCTTTGATAACTTTGCTCAACGATCAAGGAAAAGACAAATATAATGTTTCTATATGCAAGAATTATAAGAAGTCTAATTTAGTTATCGCTACTGCTATTTACCCTAAATTCTACATAAAGTTAAAAAAGAAGAAAAAAACTATAGCGATGGTTCATTTTCTTCCAGATACTTTGGATGGCTCTATAAAACTTCCTAAATTTGCTTTGAATATTTTTAAGAGATATGTAATGTCCTTTTACCGCAAAGCCCATGATTTAGTGACAGTTAATCCTTATTATGTTCAAAAGTTGATCGACCTTGGGTTTGATAAGTATCATGTTCATTCAGTTCCTAATTTTGTTTCAAATAAAAAGTTCTATCCTTTGTCTGTTCCTGAAAAATTAAATTCTAGAAGGAAATATGGAATCCCAGAGAACTCATTTGTAGTCATGGGATGTGGTCAGACTCAAACTAGAAAAGGAGTCAGAGATTTTTTGGCTGTAGCCGAAGATAATCCTGATATGACTTTTGTATGGGTTGGTGGTTTTACATTTGGAAAGATAACAGAAGGTTATAAATCATTGAAAAAGATGATTTCTAATCCTCCTCCCAATGTGAAGTTCTTAGGCATAATTCCTAATGAGGAAATGAATTCGATATACAATTGTGCGGATATTTTATTCATGCCGTCTTACGATGAACTTTTCCCAATGACTATCTTAGAAGCTTCTAATGTAAATATTCCTATTTTGGTTAGAGATTTGCCTTTATACAACCCCGTTTTATTCGATAAAGTTTTACGTGGTAACAACAATTTGGAATTCTCTTCTATATTAAAAGAATTAGTCAAAAATCCTATCAAAAGAGCAGAAGCTATCATTAAATCCACTGAATTGGCTGAGATGTACACTGCTGATAAGGTATATTCCCAATGGGATGAGCTTATCGATAAACTCATCGATGATGGGAAGGAGAAGAAGCGTGACTGATTTGGATAAAACAATCTTTTATAGCGATGAAATTAATGATGATTTCGGTAAGAAACACGTCAGATACGATCCCTATAAAGGAAAAAAGAAAATTGTTGTTGAGAGACGTGGATTTTATGAGCACGTATCTAATTTCTTTTTTGCTATTATCTATTTTTTGGTAAAAACATTTTCTATTATTGTCGGTGTTAAATGGATAGGAAAGGAAAATGTTAAGAAATTAGATAATAAGAAAGGCTATTTCATCTATGCAAACCACGCTGGTGAATTAGATGTAGCCTTAGCTTATTTAATAAGCCATAAGCAAAGAACTAATACTATCGGTTATTCTGAAGCTATAGCTAATCCTGCCACAAAATTGATTGTTCCAATTTGCGGATTTATTCCTCTTCCTGTCGATATTCATGATATTCCTAAGATGACTCATGCTATTTCTTATTACATTCAAGAAAAAAAACAGGTAATTGTTATCTATCCTGAAGCACATCTATGGCCTAATTATACTGGCGTTAGAAATTTTAAAAGACAGTCCTTTAGATATCCAGTCGAACTAGATGCGCCTGTTCTCCCTGTCTTTTTCGCTAGGAGAAAAAGGAAAGGATTTTGGAAGGTGTTTAAGAAGCCAAGAGTAACAGTCATTATCGGAGAACCTTTATATCCCGATAAGGATTTAAATCGAAGAGATGCAATTCAAAAACTCGGTGATGATACTTATGAATCCTTGGTTAAATTATCTAAAACAATTGAACAAGAAGACTATTGGCATTACGTTTATAGGCCTAAGAATGAAGAAAATATTGATTGATTTTTAAATGCTATAATATTGCAAAGTGAGGCGTGATTATGAATATACTCGTTGTATGTGATGTATTTGGCGATAACACCAATGGAACTATGGTTGCTCAAAACAACCTCATCAATTCGATGAGAAAAAGAGGACATCATGTTTCAATTCTGTGTGCTGATCAAAATTCTATGGGGCAGCCTGATGTATTTGTTTGCCCTAATTTGAATGTAGGACCTTTCAACAGCTATGTAGAAAAGGAAGGGGTCACCCTTCCTAAGCCTAAAAGAGACATAATAGAGAAATCTATGGAAGGAATTGACGTAGTCCATATTATGCAACCTTTATTATTAGGACCTAAAGCCGCCTCAATAGCTTACGAAAAAAATATCGCCATTACAGCTGGATTTCATACCCAAGCAGAAAATGTCTCAGCTCAATTCAAACTAATGGGTGTCGAGGCTGTCAACAAGACTTTGTATAAATATTTTTGGAGAGCTTTATATAGGTATTGCGACGCAATACATTACCCCACTCAATTCATAAGAAATATTTTCGAAGAGAATATTCAATATCATACGAATGGTTATGTCATTTCCAATGGTGTTCTTCCTATTTTTAGAAAGAATCCTTTAGCTCAAAGACCAAAAGAATGGGAAGGGAAATACTTGATAGTCTTTTCCGGAAGATTGACCGATGAAAAGAATCAAGTTCAATTGATTCGAGCTATCCTTCTTTCCAAGCATAAAGATAAGATTCAATTAGTTTTGGCTGGTGATGGACCTTTGAAGGAAAAGTTAATAAAAATGGGTGAATCTTTGCCTAATAAACCTTACATCAACTTCTTCACGAGACCTCAAGTAGTAGATCTAATGAGTGAGGCTGATTTATATGTTCATGCTGCTGTTGCTGACTTGGAATCAATATCGTGTTTGGAAGCTATTTGCTGTGGAGCTTTACCATTGCTCTCTGATAGCCCCAAAGCAGCAGTTAGCGAATACTCGAGAAATACGCATTGTGTCTTTAAATGTGGTGATGATGAAGATTTAGCTAAACATATCGATTGGTTTATAGAGCATCCTAAAGAAAGTGCCCAAATAAAGACACTATATAATGACTTCTATAAGAATTATAACTTTGAGCATTGCATGGATAGAATGGAGCAGATGATCAAAGATGCTTATAGATATCACACTGAAGGTCATAAGAAGCCTATTGATCTAGGTGAATAGACTAAAATTATATAAGCCAACTTAAAATTATTGGATTGAATTTGATGTGAATTCAATCCTTTTTTTGACCGGTAGAAAAGTAATTTCTTTCTCATAAAAACAATATTGTGTTAACAATAATACCTAAAAGGGCTATAATACAAAAGTTATTTTTTGGAGGAAAAACAAATGAGTGAAGACAAACAGCCACTCGAACAAGCTGTTCCTGTGGAGAAAGAAATGACTGACCAAAGCAAAAAAATCAATTGGTTAGTTATGTTCAAGAGATGTATCGGTGAGATTTTAGGAACTGCAGTATTGGTTTGCATCGGATGTGGTGCAGCAACCGGTCTTGCCATGAACGGTGCCTCGATTGGTGAAATCGCAATTGCAACTTCTCTTACATTCGGCTTGGTTGTCACAGCCTTGTCCTATGCTTTAGGTGAATTTACAGGTTGCCATGTCAATCCTGCAGTCACATTCGCAATGTGGTTGGATGGACGTATCGGATGGAAGCAAATGCTTCTTTATACTTTGTCTCAAGTTGTCGGTGGAATTATCGGTGCTGCATTGCTCGTCGGCTTCTTAGGACATAACTGGGATCCTTCAGCCTTAGCAGCTGGTGCTGATATGGGAATAATCAACACTTATGCTTCTAACACAGTGAGTGGAACCTTGGTTTCTAGATTTGGAACTGCTGGTGGTTATGCAATTGGATTATTTGCAGAAATCTTCTTTGCATTGGTCTTCGTATTTACAATTCTTTGCACTTCTCATGACAAGGCTAATAAAGGTCTTTCTGGAATTGCTTTAGGATTATCCTTGACTTCTATCGTCTTCTTTGGATTCAGCATCACTGGTACTGGTGTTAATCCTGCAAGATCTTTAGGAACTGCTTTGATGGCTTTGGTCAACGGACAAACTGAGCCTATTAAGGAAATATGGATTTTCATCTTTGGACCTTATATCGGAGCTGGACTTGCTACTCTTTGCTATTGGGCTGTATGGCATGATCATGGACCACATCATCCTAACGACAAGAGAAATCCGACCGACAAAATCAAAGAAAAAATCGATTCTAAAGAAAATAAGTAATCGATATTGAATTTGTAGCCGAGCTAATAGCTCGGCTATTTTATTTGTAAAAAAAGATCTTAAAATTAATAAATGATATTCGAAAGTAGTCAGCCAATGCTTTCACAAGAAATTAAAGTATAAATATGAAAGAAATCTCTATAGCTTTAGTCGAGGATAATCAAAATGATTATCAAACATGTCTCAACGATATCAACTGATACCAAAAAGATAAGAATGTTTTGATAACTTTGGATAGGTTCTTCTCAGGAGAAGAGTTCTTGTTTAAGGAAGAGTCTTATAAGAAATCATTTTATATATCAATTTAGGTTGAATAAACGGAATGGATTTGGCTAGAAAGATTAGAGAAAAGGATAACTTGGCAGTTATCATCATTGTGTGAGGCAATTTTTTAATCTGCAGATTTCTTGATTACTTTAGTTATGAATTTCTTAGGTAAAAAGTGTGAGAAGAAATGTAGGCATTTAATTTTGAAAGATGGAACTATGACAGTCTTTCCTTTCAAGGATTTCTTTACAGCATAAGATGCACATTTTTGGCAGGATATCGGTTTGATATTGAATTTTACATTTCCTGCTTTTTCAAAGTTTGTAGCCACGGGTCCTGGGCAAAGTACTGATAGAATAACTTTTGATTTTCTTTCTTTAAGTTCTCTCCAATATCCAAGAGCTAAATAATACACATATACTTTTGTAGAGTAATAAGGAGTCATATAAGGAGCTGGTGCAAAAGCTGCGGCAGAAGCTGTTACTAAAATATTACCTTTACCTCTTTTATAGAATTTCGTTGTGAATGTTTTGAGTAACCTATGACAAGCCTTTACGTTTAAATCGACCATCTTCATTTCCTTCTCGATATTATCATCATCGAAATGGCCTATCATCCCATAGCCTGCATTGTCGAAGAAATAATCGATATCTATATTTTTTGTCTTGTCTATTAAGGACTTGACTCCTTCTTCAGAAGATAAATCTAAAGAGATGAATTCGAACTTTCTATTGGGATAAGTCTCTTTAAGCTTAGAAAAATCACCTTCATGTCTAGATACTCCTATGATGTCATATCCTTTTTGGGCTAATATCTTACTGACTTCCAATCCTAACCCTGATGAGGCACCAGTTATTAAAGCTATCATATATGGTCTCCTTTTATTTATAGACAAGTATACAATCTCTTTTGTTTACCAGTTGAAATCATCTTTTGAAACCACTAAAAATCAGTTGTTAATGAATGAAAAAATAAATCAAAATTAAATTGATAAAAATAGCAAAAAAATCTATTCATTTTTGAAGAAAACTAGATATAATTAGGTTGTAAAGGAGGATTTAGAATGTCTGTTATTTATTCTATGATTTCATTAGTTGTTTTGGCTAGTTCTATCGTCTTCCTGTGGCTGATGAGACACCATCCAAAGATCAATTCCTGGCTTATATTTGGAATAGCTGTTTTCCTTTTAGTATATAAGTCATGTGAGTATAGTTATTACGCTATAACTCATACTGGTTATTCGCCTGTTGAATTCTCTCATTTATCTTATTTAATATTTGGTGCTGTATTCACATTCGGCTTTGCCAAGATTGGATTATTTGGTGCTTTCGTAGTTTTACTTTCTGGGTTTGGATTCTTAGTAGGCGCAATAGTCTCTCCTTCCTTTATGGCTGATGATTTATATTTGGTAATAGCGGGATATATTTCACATACATTATTGTTCATAGGTGGTGGATTAGCTTTGTTTGATCATAAGTATTATTCGTGGAAACAAATTTATGGAACATATATTGGGTTGTTTTCTATGCTGATGTATGGTGTGTTGATTTATACTGGTGTACTATATCATTTGGATGACCCTGTAAGATCTTCTAACTTCATCAAGATGATTACTGGAGAATTCATGGTCAGCGTATTTGGAGAAGGTATTAGTGTGTTTGGAAAATGCATAGGTGCAATCGCATTGGTCTCATTGATTTTGGCGGCGGTTCCTGTAATTTTATGTATGAATAACTTGATAGTTTCTTGTCATGTTAAATACTTTGAAAAACATAATGATGTTTATGAGCCTGTTCTTCATGGGTTTCTTCCTTACTTGAATAGAGTGATGGATAGAAGAGAAGAGAGAAAAAAGAATGTGTAATATTAGCCGAGCTTATTAGCTCGGCTTTTTAAATTGATATCAATGACATCACCGACATCCTTAATCCCAATATCATCATAAAAACTATATTAATTCTGCCTGGTTAAAGTTTACGGGGATAAAACTAGTGATGAAGAAGCTGAATATATGATGATTATGATTTCAGGAGTATTCATTTGTCATTATAACGATGTCTTGACGGGAAAAATCAATGATTTTGTTTTGACTATAAGCCACTTTATCTCATCGGATGAAGAATAGTTATTTAAACCATTCACACACATTTTCAATAGAGATTTGAATACGCTATAATTTTATTTGTAGGAGAGATTATATGTCTAGCTTAAACTTAAAACTATCTGCTGATAAAATTTACAATCAAAACTTTTCCGGAGCTAAATCCGGATACAATTGTTTGCAAGTTGATACCCTCCTTGATTCGGTTATCTCGGATTACGAGGTTTTTGAAAGTTATGTGAAAGACCAAGATGTAGCTAAAGTTGAGCTTGAGAGAATTAACAAGCTCTTAAATGAGAAAGTGACTTCTCTTCAAGTGGAAAACACAGTTTTGAAGCAAAAGCTAGATGATGTTAAAGGTATTACTTCTTCTGGGCAAGATAATCTATCTTTGCTAAAAAGAATTAATGATCTTGAAACAGCTCTTTATAAAGCCGGAGTCGATCCTACAAAGATTAAGTAGATGCGAACGCTCAATCCAAGCGACTGCTGGTAGCTTGTCTATCAGAGGAAAGTCCATGCTCACACGACCTGTGATGGTCGTAGTGTTTGTGCCAGCTTAAATGATAAGGCTGGGCACCGGTTTAAGGGAGCCGGTGACGGCTGAGAACAACCCTAAAGCTTCGGCCATGGGAAGTTCTCTCTAACGCTCCACAGTGACGAAACCCATTGGAAACTTTGGGAGTGAAACGTGGAAAGCCCCGCAAGTGAGAAACCTAAATTTTGGTAAGGGAGGCATTCCTAGGAGAACCGAATCCTTCGAATGTGGGTGGTAACACTCAGATAAATTGTCGCTCTAGACAAAACATGGCTTACAGGATTGGGTAATTCCCTTTTTTATTTTGCTTATTTTTCTAAAACTATTAATATATGTGCGTATCAAAATAGGAGGCAAGTATGAATCTCGCTAACAAAGTAACTCTTTCTAGATTTCCTTTGACTTTGTTGTTATTGATTGCTTATTTTATCTCTTTCTTTATTCCAGCCCCAGCTTTGTATGTCATTCCTATGACTCACATTACAATCTTGGATTTGGTTTGCTGTGTAGTGTTTATCATCATAGCTGCTACAGATGGTGTCGATGGTCATATCGCTCGTTCTAGGAATATGGTCACTGACTTTGGAAAATACATGGATCCCTTAGCAGACAAGTTCTTGATAGATGGAACATTGATTATGTTGACCGCTAAGATGCCTTGGCTATGCCCTCCATTATTTGTTGTCTTATTGGTCGGTAGAGACTTCATCATCGATGGTCTAAGAATGGTTTGTGGAACAAAAGGCGTGGTAATTCCAGCAAATATCTTTGGAAAGGCAAAGACTGTTGCTGAAACTATTTATATTCCTTTCTTATTCCTTAGAGGATTCCCATTCCAATTCATCGATTATGTATTCGATAATAAGAACTTTATGAATTGGACTGATGGAACTAATGGATTCTGGGCTCAAACAATGGGATGCAACGGCGAAATATCAGCCATGCTTTGGTTGGATTTCCTCGGAATCATCACAGTTTTGCTCTCACTTATTTCTGGCGGAATTTATATTTATAATGCTAGAAAGGTTCTTAAGGAGAGTGCAAAGTAATGGATAACGGATGTTTAAACCTCGTGAGTATGGTCTTTTCCATCATGGAAAAGAGGAAACTCACTTTTTGTTCTTGTGAGAGTTTGACAGGCGGATTATTCGGAGCAACCGTGTGTTCAGTCCCAGGGGCTTCAAACTACTATAGAGGTGGTGTTATCACCTATGTCGACGATGTGAAACAAAGATTAGGCGTAAGTGAAAAAACTTTGAAGGAAGATACAGCTATTTCGATGAAATGCGCTTGTGAAATGGCATTATCTAGTGAGAAATTCACTGGAAGCGATGTCGCTATTTCATTTACAGGAAACGCTGGACCTACAGCTCAGGATGGAAAACCTGTCGGTGAAGTTTGGATAGGAATATCCTACCATGGCCAAGCCAAAGCTTATAAATATCAGTTGGAAGGTGATAGAAATAGCATTAGAGAGCAGTGTGTAAAAGAAGGTTTGAGACAATTGCTAAATAATCTTGCCTAAAATGATCATTTTGAGGCCTTTGAAGAATATATAATCATTGAGGAGAACTTATATGGCGGAAAAAGAAAAGAAAGAAGCAAAAGCTTCAGAGCAACAAGCAAAAGAAGAAAGAGATAATTCTTTGCTCACTGAGACTTTAAAAGAGATTGAGAGAGCTTATGGAAAAGGCTCTGTAATGAGACTTGGAGATAGACCTACTGTCGAGACAGGGATTATTCCCACGGGTTCTATGATGATTGATCAAGCCTTGGGAGTGGGTGGTTATCCAAGAGGAAGAATCATTGAAATATTCGGTCCAGAATCCTCGGGAAAGACTACTTTGGCTTTACAAGCTATAGCCCAAGTTCAAAAAATGGGTGGAAGAGCTGCATTTGTAGATGCAGAACATGCTATCGATCCTGAGTACGCTAAGGCTTTAGGCGTGGATATCAACAATTTGATATTGTCACAGCCTGATTATGGCGAACAAGCTTTGGATATTGTCGATATGCTCGCAAAAGGAAATGCATTTGATTTGATCGTAGTCGATAGTGTAGCCGCTCTTGTTCCACGTGCTGAATTGGAAGGAACTTTATCCGATCAAAGTGTCGGTCTGCAAGCTAGATTGATGAGTAAGGCATTGAGAAAAATAGCAGGTCAATTGAACAAATCAAATTGTAGTGTAATATTTATCAATCAGCTGCGTGAAAAAGTTGGAGTGATGTTTGGAAACCCTGAGACCACCTCCGGAGGAAGAGCCTTGAAGTTTTATGCTTCTGTCAGAATCGACATTAGAAAGGCTGAAGCCTTGAAGGATGGAGATGCTGTTATCGGTAATGTGGTGAATGTAAAAGTAGTTAAAAACAAGGTTGCACCTCCTTATAAATCATGCCGTGTCGATATGATTTATGGTCAAGGAATATCGCATCTACATGAACTTGCCAACTTAGCATTGGGTTATGGAATTATAAAGAAATCTGGATCTTGGTTCAATTATGGAGAGGAAAGACTTGGACAAGGATCTACAGCTTTGTATAAGTTCTTGACTACCAATACGGAAGAAGCTCAAAAGATTGAAAACACCATTAGAGAGAATATGCAAAATGGTGTTGCATACGACCCAAAATTGATGAAATAGCTTCCAAAGCGATGGGACTCCATCGCTTTTTATAGTTTATAAACAGCTTTTATTGTAGAATATCGACCACTTAATAAGGAAAATTTAATTATGATATCTTGGACTGATTTTTTACTAGTTCCTGTCACCATGTCTTTTGATTGTATGACAGTCGGAGCTACTGATGGAATCAAGGAATGGAACATGAAGTGGTGGAAGATAATTCTCTGCTCATTCCTCTTTGGATTGTTTCAAGCTGTTATGCCGGTTATCGGATATTTTATCGGATATTGGATTCAAGGATATTTCAAGGATCAAAAAGAAATTATTGTTGGCTGGGTCGCCTTCACATTACTCATGCTTCTATCTTCTAAAAGTATGTATGAATGGATTAAAGGATTGAAGGAAAGAAAGGCTTCAAATAGTGAAGAAAAAGCTGAATTAGAAACCCAATCTCAAACATCTAAATCCAACGAATTAACCATTGGAAAGATGTTCATTCAAGCTATTGCTACATCTATAGATGCATTGTCTATCGGATTTGTTTATATGGATAAGGAAGTCGGCTGGGCGATGAGTTTGTTTGCTACCATTGGTGTTGTTACTTGGATTCTTTCAATCTTAGCTATTCTGTTTGGAAAAGTGATTGGTCCTAAACTTGAAAAGTGGGGAGATCTGATAGCCTCTATTGTGTTTTGTTTGGTGGCAGTCAAGATTGTCTTAGGCGCATACGGAATTATAAATTTCTAATAATTCAGTGGTATTAATTCAATAATTAGCTTCCTATTAAAATAGGAAGCTGTTTTTGTATTAAAATAAAAAGTACGTTTGGAGGTTGTCCATATGAACGGATGGTATATAGCTTTAATCGTAATTGGATGTTTGATTGTGGCTGGTCTGATTGGATTTTTAATCTATTTTTGTCTTGGAAAAGGAATTTACTTTGTTTCTCAAGGCAAAAAAATAATAGATAGAAGTCAAAGCATCAATGATGTCTTATATCGTGATTGTTCGACCAGTCTTGAAAGAGTCAAGAAGATGGTTGATAAGGATGCTCCTGGATACAAGGAGAAATACAATGAATTAATCAATTTTTATGTTTCTTTGGATAAGCAAAATAAAGAAGAAGTAACTCAAGCAGTAACAGCGGTGACAAATCTTTTGAATGCCAAAGAAAAGAGAGGTCTAAAGAGGAATATCCTGGCTGCAAAAAAGGTCTTGGATTCATTTGAGGAAGAGATAAATGGATTCAAGAAGCAAATAGCTCAGACGCTCGTAATCGATGACAAATACCATGCAATGATAAAAGAGCCGAAAGAAAGGTTTAGAAAATTTAAAGAATTTTGTAATCAAAATGAAATTGAATTGAGACCGATCAAATCGGATTTAGATAATTTGTTCGATGTATTTGAAGAATATTTCAGACAATATGAAGTAGATATTGATAAAGCTGATTATACAAGCGCTAAAGAACATTTGGACAAGATAAATAAGGCATTAGAAGTTTTGGATAAGTATGGTCAAACACTTCCTAACAGTATCACGATGGCTCAAAAAGTGATTCCTGAGAGATTGAAAGTCTTAAAGCAGGAAGAGGTAGACACTGAGAATTCGGGAGTTCCATTGACACATTTAGGAATCGATATTTTTATCGATAGAGCTAATCAGAGATTAGTCAAAATCAATCAGGATTTAAAGCTTCTCAAAATTGCTAGAGTGAAGACTTCGTTGGATGAAATACTTAATGGAATAGATACTTTAGAGAGAAAGATTGATACAGAGAAGCTATCTAAAGATGAATTTAATAAAATTCAAAACGATAAAGCACAATCGATCCTTCTTATTCAAGAAAAATATGCTTCTATTCAAAAGAAGATAAAAACATATAAGAAGATTTATGTTCTTGATGATGATTTCTTTAAGAAATCTCAAGAATTAGGTGAGATGATTGAATTGGATGAGAGATTGAGAAGAGAAAATGACGAATCTTTGACTAACCATGACGGAACACCTTATTCTTCACTTCTTGAATCTCAAAAGAAAATATCCGAACTCAACAAAAATATAGCTGATAAGTTCAGTGAGTTTAAAGAGTTTGAAGTCAATGTGAAGAACGTTTTGGATGGAATTTTAGATGAATTGAATTTATCCTATCTAAATATATGTAAAGCGAGAAGAGCTATAATGGAATTTGATGTGCATTCCTATATAGAGGCTAAAGCCAAAGAAGTGTCAGCTCTCATGAATGAAATAAATGATGTTTATAACATGACTACTAAGACACCTATAGATGTGGAAAAATGTAAAAAAGAGTTTGAAAAATTAAAAAATAATCGCGATTTATTCTTAGGAAAGATTAAAAGAGACAAAATCTCAATGATAAATGCTGAGATTTTGATCACTTATGCAGCTCAGTATCGTAGAAATTATCAAGATATTGAAAACGAGACAAAGAATGCCGAATTAGAATTCAAAAATGCTAGATTTGATAATGCGGCTTCCATTATGACTTTAGCTTTTAATCACAATAACATTCAAACTCCTAAAGCTGTCGGATTAACTGACTAAGAAAGCTGAGATTATGACTGATAAGAAATATATTTATTTTGACAACGCTGCTTCTACTAAACCTTATAAAGAAGCATGTGACATTGCTATGAAAATTGCTATGGAAGATTACGGAAATCCCGGCTCGTTACATGAGATGGGAAATTCCGCAAATCTCTATCTTGAAAAAGCCAGAAGACAGATATTGTCTATTTTAGGTGATTCCAACGATAGAGTTAATCCATTTGAATGCATATTTACTTCTGGTGCTAGTGAAAGCAACAACATCGCAATTCTTGGAGCTAGTTATTCCAAGTCTTCTTATTCTAAAAGACTCATCACCACAACAGTTGAGCATGATTCAGTGGGAAAGGTCTTTGACAAGTTGGAAGCTGATGGATTTGAAGTGATTAGATTGAATGTCGATAAAAATGGTCAAATCGACTGGAATTTATTCATCGAAACATTGAAAAGAGGCGTTGGTCTAGTTTCTAGTTTGTATTGTTGTAATCAAAATGGGCTCTTGCTCCCAATTGAAAAGATGGCTAAATTGACCAAACAATATTGCCCCAGAGCTTATTTTCATACCGATGTAACTCAAGCTGTTGGAAAAGTAATAATGAAACTAGAAAATGTAGATTTAGTTTCTTTCTCTGGACATAAAATAGGTGCCTTGAGAGGTAGTGGAGTTTTGCTAAAGAGAAAGAATGTAGTCTTGATTCCACCTGAAGTTGGAGGTGGTCAAGAGATGAATCTAAGACCGGGAACATCTAATACTCCTGGAGATGTCTCTATTGCTGTAGCCTTAAGAATTGATAATCAAACATTGGCTGATAGAACTGAAAGAGTCAAAAAAATAAACGATTATATTAGAGATAAGTTGAAAGATGAGGATGGTATTATTTGTATGTCTGAAAAAGAGAGTTGTATTCCCTTTGTTCTCACATATGGATTAAAACATGTCAGAGCATCAGTCATGGATGAATTTCTATCCTCTCATAATATTTATGTATCGACTACTTCAGCTTGTGATGATAGATTAAAAATCTCTAATACAGCACTCAGAGGAATGGGATATGAATCACATTGTGCTGATAATCCGATTAGGTTGTCTTTCAAAGGAGATGAGACTATAGAAGAAGTCGATGAGTTTGTTTATTGGTTTAAAGAAGGATTGAAGACTTTACATCCGGATGATTGAGGTGAATAAATATGGAAAATGAAATATTAAATATCAGAGACTCAGCTAAAGATATGGTTATTATTTTCTTTGGCGAATTATCTACGAAAGGAAAGAACATCTTTGATTTCATCAAAAAGCTTGGTGTTAATATCAAGGCTAAGTTGAAGAAGTTTGACAAGCTTCAATATGAGATAAAAAAAGATCATATCTATATAATTTTGAATGGCACGCCTTATGAAGATGTGGCTAAAGGTTTGAAGCAAGTACCTGGAATCTTAAATTTCTCTTTGGCTATGGGAATTGAAAAGGACTTAGATGAATTTAAGAAGTATTCATTGGAATTAGCTAAATCTTCTAATGCTAAGACTTTTAAGGTTGCAGTGAAAAGAGCTGATAAGACATTCCCTTATCACTCTGATGAAATTTGTCGTGAGGTAGGAGACTATGTCTTAGACAACATTCCCTCTATTAAGGTCGATGTTCATTCTCCTGAGTTATTGATTCACATCATGATACGTCAAGAATTGGCATATGTTTATGGACCTAAGGAAAAAGGACTTGGTGGTTATCCTGTTGGAATCGCAGGAAAGACTCTTCAATTGCTCAGTGGCGGAATTGATTCACCAGTAGCAACATTCATGATGATGAGAAGAGGTGCTAAAGTTGAATGTATTCACTTTGCAGCTCCTCCTTATACATCTGAAAAAGTAATTGAAAAAATTAAAGATCTTCTTCATGTCCTTACCGATTATCAGCCGTCTATAAAATTGATGATAGTTCCTTTCACTCACTTGCAAGAAGAAATCTATAAGGCTGCTGGAACTTCCTATGCAATTACGATCATGAGAAGAATGATGCTAAGAATAGCTACAAAAGTTGCATGGAATAATAACGATATTGTTCTATCTACCGGTGAGTCTTTTGGACAAGTCGCTAGTCAAACTTTGAAATCTTTTGTAGCTATAGATCCTGCAACTCCAATGCCTATCATCAGACCTTTGGTCGCTATTGATAAAATCGATATTATAGATATAGCTCAAAAGATTAATACATTCGATATTTCAGTTAGACCTTATGAAGATTGCTGTACTATATTCGACGTAAAGAATCCTACGACTTGTCCTCATCCAGATAAGATTGAAGAAATAGAAAACTCTTTTGATTGGAAGCCTATGGTGGAAGAATGTGCTAGAAATGTTCAAAAGATTTATATAACTGATGAAGATGAGGATGATTCTAATCTTCTCTAGTTTTTCGATTTTAAAATCATTGTGATATAATTACAAAAGTTAAGTAGTTAATGAATAAGTAAAGGATATAAAAAATGACTGAAAATGACATTTATGCAAAGTTGACTGAGTTGGTCAGCGAAAAGACCAAGGTCGGCGAATTGAAGCCGGAAACTGATCTTTCTGATTTGGGATTGGATTCATTGGATAAGGCTGATATCATGATTCAAGTAGAAGATATATTCCATATCTCTTTCAATGAAGATGAAATGGCTCAAATTTCAACAATTCAAGATTTTGAGAAATCTATTGAATCAAAGTTGAATAATCAATAATTTCTAGTTCTACTTCGTTTTAACTCAGCTAAGGCTGAGTTTTTTCTTTTTCTCTTAAATTCAAAAGAATTATTTTTTATTACTGAAGATAAATCCGAAATCCGGATTATTCTACCTTTTATAGTGTATTTTTAGGTTTTATGTTTATTCCTTTTGTCTATTTAAAAATGTAGGGATAAATTGCATTTTTCTTAAGTAAAATAATGAAGAATTCGGAGGTGGATATGGCAAAAGAATTATGGGGGAGAATAAAGGAAGGTATATTCTCCATAGGACCTATTTATTTAGTATTACTTCTTATCGATATCTCTGGCTTGTTTTTGTTTGATTCAAAGCCTATCGAAGGATCTGTACAATTTGAAAATATATTTACTCCGAATTATTATGCTAACAACTATGCTAGCAGTGTGTTCGGACCGTTTACATTGTGTCTTTTGATTTCATTCATTCCACTCGTATTGGGTAGTTCTTTGTTTGGAATGGGTGCTGACCAAGCAATGTCCAGAATCGGTACTGCAATCGGTGAAAATATAACTAAGAAAAGATCTTTGATTTTATTAGGTGTTGTCGCTTTGCTGATGGGTACATTAGTCACTCTGGCTGAACCAGACCTATCAGTATTTTCAGCCCAATTGATGGGTGAGAATCATAAATGGGTAATGGTTGCTGTCGTATCTATAGGTGTCGGTTTATTACTAGCTTTTGCTTTGATTCGTATTTTAAAACAATGGAGTTATAAGTTCTGCATTGTCGGATTAGAGTTTATTGTATTTGCATTAGCCTTATTGATCGACAAAGACAAATTCATGCCAATAATATTCGATGGTGCTGGTACAACAACCGGTAGTATTTCGGCCCCGTTTATCGTTGCATTTGGTATAGCAGTAGCTCAAGTTAAAGGTAGCAAGGATGCTGAAAACGATTCATTCGGTGTGTCTGGATTAGCTTCATTAGGACCATTGATCACCGTTCCTATCATGTGTATGTTCTCTGAAAATATCAATTTTTCAATCGATATTCCAACTCCATATATCTTGCTAACTGAGCAAGGCTATAATGGATTAGGTGTTTTATATGGCTCTAATCTGTTAGATGCTATGCAAGATACATTGTTTTCTCTTGCTCCGGTATTAGCTTTCTTTATTATTTATGATTTGTGCTTCTTGCATATGAAGAAGAAAGAATTGATTCAAATATTCATCGGATTCTTATATACATTTGTCGGATTGTCTTTGTTCTTGATGGGTGTCAATTCAAGTTTCTATCCATTGGCTTGGAAGATGGGATTAGCTTTTGGATCAAATGGATATGATGGTGCTAATTTTGCGATTGTTTTAATCATTATGGGCCTCTTAGGTTTGGTCATAATTCTTGCAGAACCCTCAGTTCACGTCTTAGCTAAGCAAGTAGAAGATGTTTCTCGTGGATCTATAAGAAGTAAAGATTTGTTCTTCGCTATGTGTGCCGCTTTGATGGTTGTTTGTATCTTAGCAGTGACAAGAGTTAAGTATATAAATGAAATAGACTATACAGTGATAATTGTCGCATTGTTATTAGTTTCATTTGCCATAAGTTTCTTTGTTCCTGATTTGTTCTTTGCCCTATCATTCGATAGTGCTGGTGTAGCTTCCGGTACGATGTCTAGTGCATTCTTGCTTCCTTTGTGTACAGGAATGTCATCAGCGTTATACCCTTATGACAAAGAACTTCAGATGAAATCCGGATTTGGTGTCATAGGATTGGTTGCAATGATCAGTTTGGTTTCTATTCAATTATTGGGATTATACGGAAACATAAAGACTTATATCAAAGTTCGCCGTTCTTACAAGGCAATCTTTACGCCTGATGATTCACAAGTCATACATTTACCATCATCAGCTGATTCTATTTAAAAACTATTTTACTTTTCTAGCATTTTACTGTATATTTCATTTCAAAGCGAAAATATATGGAAATAACTAGAAATAGAAAAACTAGATTGAGAAGTTTTTGCAAGGGTAGTATTTCTATTTCCAATTGTTTGGTGTTCAAGAGGCCTTAAGGCCTCTTTTATTTTTGCTTTAGAAAGGAAAAACTTATGGAAGAGAAGAAAGAAGAAAGAGTCAATTCTAACGGATTGATTTTAGATGTCGATCAGAATCCTAAGAAAGCTGGAACATGGATTATTCTAGCTATTCAGCATGTCTTGGCGATGTTCGTTGCTTGTGTTACTGTTCCTATGTTAGTTTTTGCCGGATATGTAACTAAAGATGGTCAAAGTATAGCTTCTTTGATGATTGCACCTACTTTGGTCGCTGCTGGTGTTGGAACTATTTTCTATCTGATCATGACTAGATTCAAATCCCCGATGTTCTTAGCTTCGTCCTTTGCTTATATTGCTCCGATGACTGCTGCTATCGCTTTATCTAGTCAAGAAGTTATTATAGATGGCACAAAAGTTGGAATGTTGCCAAACCTTTGGATTTTACCTATTGGAATGGCAATGGTTGGAGTGGTGTATTGTTTAGTTGCTCTATTTATAAAATTGTTTGGCGTCTCTTGGTTGAACAAACTTCTTCCACCGATTGTTGTCGGACCAGTCATTATGGTAATAGGATTATCTTTAGCTGTAAGTGCTGTTTCAAATTTGACTGGAACCAGCTCTTCTGCTTCTGATTATAACTTAGTAGAAATACTTTGTGGTTTAATCGCCTTGATAGTGACAGCCATATGTTCTTTCTATGGCAAAAAGATGATAAGCCTCATTCCGTTTGTGTTGGGTATACTTGCAGGATATATAAGTGCAGTCATCTTCACTGCCATTGGATTCTATGGCTGTGGGAATGAATACTTCCATATTGTTGATTTCTCCCCTTTGGTAGAAAACTTTAGTCCTGTTACATTCAAATCATTCTTTGATTTGCCTTCATTCTTATTCACGATGAATGAGTCCTCAGTTCCTTTAACTGGTGCTGATGTTGGAAAAGCAGCTTTGTTGTTCATACCTGTAAGTTTAGTTACTATATGTGAACACATCGGAGACCATAAGAATATGTCTGGAATCTTGCAAAGAGATTTGTTGACTGATCCTGGTTTATCTAGAACGTTGATTGGAGATGGAATCGCTACTAGCTTAAGTGGACTTATCTGTGGTGCTGCTAATACTACATATGGTGAGAATGTGGCTGTTGTAGGTGTTACAAAGATAGCTTCTACAAAAGTTATTCTATTATCTTGTCTCTTCTCTATTGCTTTAGCTTTCTTCTCTCCGTTGATGTCTTTCACTATGACAATCCCAAGCTGCGTCATGGGTGGAGTATCCATGGTTTTATATGGATTCATAGCATCTAGTGGTATCAAGATGTTAATAAATGAAAAGATTGATTTCTCAAATACAAAAAATATATTTGTCGCTAGCACAATATTAGTAGCGGGAATAGGTGGATTAGCATTTAAATTTGGAGATCCAAACAATCCTATGATCACTATTACATCAGTAGCTGCAAGTATGATACTTGGAATAATAATGAATCTAATATTGAGGGATAAGAAACCGGCTAAGAAAGAGATTGAGTAAAGTATGTTCCGCAGTTAGGTTTGGTTCGAATCAGTTGTTAAAAGGTTATCTCTAACAATCGAATCGGAGCTCATTTCTTAAATTATGTTTGTTTAGTGATTGGAATCTTAATATAATAAATTGTCAGTATGAAAAACGGACTATTTTAATGGTGTAATTAAAAAGTCCGTTTTTTCTTTTTTATAAACTATTAAATGGTTTGTATTTTTTACTAAAAAATGTCTCTTTTTAAGCACTTACAACTAAAATAAAAAATATACTTAACTTATTTATTATATAAGTATTTATAATATCTAAGCTTTACTGAGGTAGTAAAGGTATCTTTTATCGAGGAGTGAGAAAAATATAGTTATGAAGTACATGACTTTGGATGAAATTCGTGATATGTGGCTCAAGTTCTTCAACGAACACGGATGCCATATAGAACAATCAGCTTCGTTGATTCCTGACAACGATCCTTCATTGTTGTTTATCAATGCCGGTGTTGCTGCATTGAAAAAGTATTTTGATGGACGTGTCACACCACCTTACAGAAGATTGACCAACGCTCAGAAATGTATCCGTACTAACGATATCGAAAATGTCGGACGTACAGATCGTCACCACACATTCTTTGAGATGCTCGGAAACTTTTCTATTGGTGATTATTTCAGAGATGAGGTTATTCCTTGGGCTTTTGAGTTATTGACTAGTGAGAAGTGGTTTGGTTTTCCTAAAGAAAAACTTTATATCACATATTATCCTGATGATATCGCAACTAGAGATCTTTGGATAAAGTGTGGTATGGATCCTGACCACATGATTCCTTCAGAAGATAACTTTTGGGAAATCGGTGAAGGACCTTGTGGACCTGATACTGAGATCAACTTCGATCGTGGTGAGGAATATGACCCAAAACATATCGGAATCAAGTTATTGAAAGATGATATTGAAAACGATCGTTATATTGAGCTTTGGAACATAGTCTTCTCTCAATTCAATTCCAAGCCTGGAATGAAACGTGAAGATTACCCTGAACTTCCACATAAGAACATTGATACTGGTGCTTCATTGGAACGTTTTGCATGTATTATGCAAAAGACTGAATCCAATTTTGAAATCGATACATTCAAGCCTATTATCGATGAAATCATGAAGGAATCAGGAAAGCCTTATGAAGGCAAATACAAGATGGCTTATAGAGTTGTGGCAGACCACACTAGATGTTTGGTCTTCGCCTTGGCTGATGGCTGTCTATTCTCTAACGAAGGCAGAGGATACGTTCTTCGTAGAATCTTGAGAAGAGCAGAGAGATTTGCTAAATCTTTAGGACTTCCTTCTGGATTTATAGCAAAACTTGTTCCCTTTGTAGTAAAAACAAATGATCATTTCTACCCTTACCTTAAGGAGAAAGAAGAGAAGGTCACAAAGATGATCTTGGCTGAAGAGGAGAGATTTGCCTCTACTTTGAAGATTGGTGAAAAACTCTTAGGCGAGTATCTATCCAAGGATACTGACACTCTTTCTGCTGAAGATGCATTCAAGCTTTCTGATACTTACGGATTCCCATTTGAATTGACAAAAGAAATCGTAGCAGATAAAGGCAAGAAAGTAGATGAAAAAGGATATGAGAAACTCTTGGCTGAACAAAAAGAAAGAGCTAGACAAGCTCGTGCTGCTCAAGGAATTGTCACTTATGGTTCTCAATTCAAGGATTTGATGGAATTCAATACTCCTTCTACTTTCATTTATGATGATAAGGTGATTGAAGCTAAAGTAATCGGAACATTCAAGAATGGTGTTAAAGTAGATGAAATCACCGATGAAGGTGCTGTAGCTTTCGATACTACTAACTTATATGCAGAACAAGGTGGTCAAGTGGCTGATACTGGAAGCATAGTGAATGATTCTACAGAAGCTGAAGTCACTGATTGCCAGCATGCTCCTAATAAGCAAAACTTAGCGTTCGTCAAAGTTTTGTTTGGATCTATTAAAGTCGGAGATACATTTACATTAAAACCTGATTTTGCTACTCGTTCATTGACGAGAAAGAATCACTCAGCATGTCACTTGCTCCATCAAGCTTTGTCTGATGTCTTAAATCACAATACTGCTCAAGTTCCTCAGGAAGGATCTTTGGTCGGACCTCATATCTGCCGTTTGGATTTTGCTTGGGATAGAAAATTGACTCAAGACGAGCTCGATTTGATTGAAGAAGATGTAAACAACAGAATCGAGTCCAAGACTCCTTGTGAAGTCAAATATATGGACAAGGAAGAAGCTATGAAGCTTCCTGCCTATCACCAATTTGCTTCTAAGTATGGCGCTACAGTTAGAGTCGTCAAAATGGGAGATGCAGAAGAGTTCTGTGGTGGAACCCATGTATCTAATACTGAAGATATAAATGTCTTTGCTATTGTTTCCGAACAGGCTATTTCTTCTGGTGTCCGTAGAATTGTTGCTGTTACTGGTAAAGATGCCTATGACTACCTCAAAGGATATCAAAAGAATATCAAGGGATTGGTTGAGAATCTCGGCTTGACTGGTGAAAAGGATGTCACTCCTAAGATCAAGAGCTTATTGGCAAATAACGATCAACTCAAGAAGGATGTCAAGGATTTGAAGGAAAAGGTTGCTTCTATCGAAAAGGAAGCACTTGAGAGTAAATTCAAAGAGGTCAATGGTGTATCTGTCTTGGTAGCTAAAGAGAACGATATAGATCACGCCCAATTGAATAGCTTGATTTCATCTCTTATCAATGAACACAAGAACGGAGTAGCTTTCATCGCCTCTGTCTCAAAGGATAGAATCGATTTGGGAGTAGGTGTTGGAAGTGAAGCTTTGAAGAGCGGACTAAAAGCAGGAGATATCATGAAGAAAGCTTCTGCCTTGTTGGATGGAAGAGGAGGTGGACGTCCTGACATCGCCTTCGGAAGTGGAAAATCGATGGAGAAATTCAATCAAGTTTCTTCCTTGATTGAAGGATTGATCAAGTAGTGGGATTTAAGCCTATTTTGGGGCTTGACCTAGGGATGTGTACCTTGGGCATAGCCATAAGTCGTTCCGGCCATATGGCAAGTCCCTTGGAAAACATGCATTTTCCTAATGGTAAGTTCGATGATTGTTATCCTAGGGTAATTCAATACATAAGAGATAACTTTATCGGATTGGTAGTATTGGGAAGACCATGTTTTCCTTCTGGTGATCCATCCCCTATGACAGAGACTGTACTGGGGTTTAAAGCTGAATTAGAGAAAAGATTAAGCGAAGCTAATCTCAAAATTGATATTGTTCTTCAGGATGAACAATATTCGACTTTGGAAGCTGCTTCCTTGATGCATGACGAGAATTTGTCCCATAGAAAACAAAAACCTAAAATTGATCAAGTAGCTGCTTGTGTCATCTTAGAAAGATACCTTAGAAAAAACGGATACGATGTTTGGTGATAAAGGAGAAAAGAAAAATGGCTGAGAACGAAGAAAAAGAAATCGAAGAAGTCGATGAAGATGATGATGTCATCATTCTTCAAGACGAGAACGGAAATGAGATAAAGAGAAAGATAGCCTTTACGGTCAGAGATGACATGCTTCATGTTCTCTTTGTCTATGTCTTTGAAGATGACGAAGAAACAGTCGATGTTTTGTATGCTCAAATCGATGAGGATGGTAATCCTACTAGCGATGAGCTTCAGGAAATCGACGACGATTCCAAATATATGGATATTGCAAGCAAATATTTGAATCAGTACAACCAAGGCACTCTTATGTCTCACGAAGATGCTTTGAAAGAAGATGAGGAGCTGATGAAAGAAGCTACTCGTACTAAGTAAACTTATACAACATCGGCTATGCCGATGTTATTTTTAATTAACTGAAAGGATAAAGGATATGGCAAAAAAGAAAAAGGAGTATCCACCTGCTGGCAGAACTATTGATTCTGCTATGCGATATAAGAAAGACTTCTTTTGGGGTCCTTTCTTCAAGATGTTTGAAGCAATCTTTGAATTGATAACTCCGGTCATGATGTCTTTGATTGTTTCAAAAGGTCTTATTTATAACGAAGCTGGCGTAGTTACAGGTGCTAATTGGAACCTGGTCGTTGGCTTGATAGGTGCGATGTTGGCCATGACTTTCTTAGGCTTTGGTTCGACCATGATTTGTCAATACAAGGCGGCTAGGGCATCGCACGGGACGGGAACTGATTTGAGAAACAGATTGTTCGCCCATGTTCAAAAGCTTCCTGCAAGTCAAATGGAAGAATTCGGAATAGGAAATATCATAAACGTTATAACCAATGATACTAACCAGGTTCAACAAGGTGTCGCAATGTTGATAAGACTTGCTATCCGCGCTCCTTTCTTGGTTATTGGTGCAATCGTAGCATCTCTCATTATCGATTGGAAATCCGGATTAGTCTTCATAGGATTGGCAATAGTGTTGTTCGCATTCTTGTTGCTCGTCTTACCTAAGACTTCTAAGGGTTATGTTAAAGTCCAGGAAAAACTCGATGTTCTTTCTCAAAAGACTGATGACTCATTGAGTGGTGCTAGAGTCGTTAGAGCATTTAATAAGGAAGAGTTTGAATTGGATAAATTCTCTAAAGCTTCTGGAGAATATGTCGATGAATCATTGAAGATTTCTAAGATTACTTCTTTGATGGGACCTGTGACGACATTCGCAATCAATGTAGTCATTTTGATCTTAGTCATCATCGAATCCATGAGCGGAATATTCAATTCCAACGCCACAGCTGAAATCATCGCTAGCGAGAATGGAAAGATAGTCGCTTTGGTCAACTATTTGAACCAGATCCTTCAAGCCATCGTCGTAGTAACTAACCTTATCATCATCTTTACAAAGTCTTATGCTTCAATGAAGAGATGTGATAAGTTACTAGCTATAGAGCCTAATTTGGTGAATGATCCCAAGGTTCAACCTTTTGATATCGAAATAGGTCAACCTTTATATGAATTGAAGAATGCTGCATTGAATTATCCTGGAAGTGATGTCCCTGCTATCGATAATTTGAATATTACAATTCATAAAGGCGATAGAATCGGAATAATCGGTGGAACTGGAAGTGGTAAGTCGTCAATCTTGAATTTGTTGCTTAGATTCTATGATCCATCCAAGGGTGAAATAGATTATAAAGGTCATCCTTTAAAGGATTATGATCTTCATGCCTTGTATAAGGAAATAGGATATGTTCCTCAAAAACCTCAAGTTTATAGAGGAACTATTAGAAGCAATCTTCTCTTATCCAACCCTAACGCTACTGAGGACGATATGAAAGATGCTTTGAATAACGCACTATGTGATTATGTCTTCAAAGATGAGAAAGGTCTCGATAGGCCTATAGAAGAAGGTGCTAAAGATTTATCCGGAGGTCAAAGACAAAGATTGGCAATCGCTATGGCTTTAGTCAAGAAACCATCCGTTATTTTCTTAGATGACTCATATTCAGCTTTGGACTTCCTATCGGAAAGAAAACTTAGAGACAATCTATTAGCTTTAGGTAAAGATTTAACACAAGTAGTTATCTCGGAAAGAGTTTCTTCTTTGATGGGCTGCGACTTGATCATGGTCTTGGACAAAGGCCAAGTGGAGAGCATCGGTAAGCCCGATGAGCTCTATGGAAAGAGCAAGGTGTTCACTGAAATTGTGGATGTCCAGAAAGGATTGACAAGATGAACGAGATTAAGAAAAAGGATGGATTTGGTGATATTTCCAAATTCTTGAAAAAGCATATTGGTCTTGAAGTGTTAGTCTTTATCTTGGCTTGTATCTATGTTGTTTCCTTATTATTGACACCTTACTTCATGGGAAAGGCTATCGATTTAGCTTTTGACAAAGTCTATGTGGCTGATTCGCCTGAATTAAAAACTGCAACTTATAATTTCTGGCTCGATATCGGACTTATGGGTGGGTTGACACTCGTCTCAGCCATTGCTGAATTCTTCTTCGAATATTTGGCAAATGTATTATCTCAACTCATCGTCAAGGATATTAGAGACTCAGTCTTTGAAAAGTTGACTTTTCTTCCTTTATCTTATGTCGATAATAGACCTCACGGTGATATGTTGACTTTGGCTAGTGTTGATACAGAAAACGTAATGACTGGAATCACTGGTGTGTTTAAGCAACTTCTTGAAGGTGTCTTTACATTGGCATTTACACTCGTGTTCATGTATATCCTAAACTGGATTTTAGCTTGTGTCGTGTTGATTCTTACTCCGTTGTCATTCTTCGTCTCAAAGTCTGTAAAGAAAGCTACTAAGAAACATTTCAAAGCCCAGGCAAAGACAGCTGGAGCATTGGCTGGTTATACTTTGGAAAGAGTCAGAAACTTTAAGACAGTAAAAGCTTTTGATATATCAGAACCGTCGCAAGATGAATTTGAAAAACTTGATAAGGAATTGTATAAAGAGGGAAGAAAAGCTCAGTTCTATTCTTCTTGGACCAACCCTTCGACAAGATTGATCAATAATATCGTTTATACAGTCATCGGTGTAGTCGGAATCATATTGGTCTATTTTTCTTCTAGCTTAGTCACTGGTAGCGATACTACTTGGCTTTCAATGGTCAAAGCGACATTGTCCATAGGTTCGTTTACAACATTCTTGACTTACGCTTTGAAGTTTGCCAAGCCGTTCAATGATATTTCTTCAGTCGCTACGGAAATTCAAAACGCTCAAGCTTCTTATAAGAGAATTCAAACTCTTCTTGAAGTCAAGGATGAGAAAGAACAAGATGAGGGTCTCGATCCTAATTTGAAACCGGGTGACTCCAAGACTATTGAATTCAAAGATGTCGAATTTGGATATGAACCGACTCAACATATTTTGAAAGGACTCGACTTACAAGTCTATGCTGGACATAAAGTGGCCTTGGTCGGTCCTACAGGATGTGGAAAGACAACTTTGATTAATTTGTTGCTGAGATTCTATGATCCTAGAAGTGGACAAGTAATCTTGGGTGGAGTCGATTCACAAAAGATGCCTAAAGCTAATGTGAGAGGTATGTTTGGAATGGTCCTACAAGATACTTGGATTTTCAAGGGAACTGTTAGAGAAAACATATCCTACGCAAAGCCTGATGCAACACTAGAAGAAGTCGAAGAAGCCGCAAGACGTGCTCAAGCTACTTCATTCATTGAAAAATTGCCTCAGAAGTACGATACAGTCATCTCCTCATCTAGCGGTTTATCGGAAGGTGAGAAGCAATTGATTTCAATCGCACGTGTCTTGTTGATGAATCCAGATATGATCATTCTCGATGAAGCAACTTCTTCATTGGATGCTGTCAGTGAAAAGAATATCACTGCTGCTATCGCAGAACTATCCACCAATAGAACTTCAATCGTTATCGCACATCGTTTACAAACTATTGTCAACGCTGATGCAATTGCCGTTATGATCGACGGCAAGATTGGTGAAATAGGAACCCATCAAGAACTCATGGCTAAGAAAGGCTTCTACTACAACCTCTACACAAGCCAATACAAGTAATAGTAAAAAATAAAACTCAGCCTTTGTGTGTGGCTGAGTTTTTTATTTAGCTTCTTCCACTTTCTTATTGAATTTGATAAATGGGAGAATCAGTAGTAGCAGAGTCATGATGGTAGCTAAGAGGAAGAAAGATGGATAATGACCTGATGATCCTGAGACAAACTTAAATCCGTTTATCATATATTTAAAGACTAATTGACCGATTCCATTTATCAATCCATAAGACATAGTTACGATGAATACTCCAGGAGTCTTCAATTTAATTCCTACTATCTCGTTTAAGAATGGAACGAATGTCGAAGCAAAGCATCCGAATACTATTCCTCTCAAGGAATTCGTAGCCATCAATATTGCGATGGAAGAAGCTCCAAATCCTAATACTGATTTGACATCTATGTAGGTACAAACGCCTAATCCCAGGAATCTCAATACTGAAGCTGATATTCCTATGCTTAGAATTGCTTTTAGATTTGAGGATGATATTAGTGCAGCTACTATCAAACTAGATATAAACTCAACCGCCTCATATAAGGCAGTCGACATTCCTAAAGAAGCGGGGTTGTTATCTTCTGTGTTTCCTAAATTCCAATAATCTGTATAGATATTATCAGCGAATAATAATCCTCCTATTAGGAATGCGATTATTATCGTGTACAAGACGAAGTTCTTATTCTTGAATAAGTCTTTATATGAATAAGATTGATTTTTAGTCTCTGGATGACTCAAAGATAAATCGTATGGTTTCATCCAATAAGTTAAAGACATCAAGAGAAGATAGATTGGGAGAATGCATATGAATCCATATCCATAGGCTGATGAACTATTGATGTTTAATCCTTGAAAAGCTTTTACGACGAATCCAATAATCAATGCGCCGAACATGTAACCCAATGATCCAAAGCAACGCATTGAAGAGAATTTTGAGTGCTCTTCTACATTGATATCACCAGCTATGGCATCCAACAGGTTATACATAGACATGGAGAAGAAGTTCCCTATGATGGAGAAGATCAAGGTTAAGGCAAATGAGAAATTTACAAATCCTATCGAACAAATAAAGCATGATTCGATAGGAAGAAAAATCTTTAATAGAAATAGATTTCTCTTCTCGTTCTTAGATAGCTTTCCAATTATAATGTTTCCTAACAAGGCTGATAAAGGAATCGATGCTAATAATATTCCAACTTCTAAAGTATCAGTAAAAGCTAAAAGAAAATAACAAGGTAAGAATCCATAGACACATCCATCAGAAAAATATCTAAGAAAATATAAAAGACACATTTTTTTAGATTCGATTTGTTTGTTTCTATCCATACGTTTCTCCAAAAACAAAGAAATTATAATGATGTAGGTGATATAAAGAAATATGTATTTGCTTACAATGAAAATAAAAAGAGGGTGAAGCTATTCAAAAAATAAAGGTCTTATATCTAGATATTAAAGTTGTTTTCAATAATAATAGTTCAATAGACCTAAATACTGAGAAAATAATTTAAAGTTACATATAACCCTTTATTTAAAAGTTCATTTGGATTAAAATTATATAAAAAAATAGGATACTAAGGGGGTTGATATGACTTTCAAAATAAATGAGATTTTGTCAAGTGTCTCTGGCAATGAAAACATCTTCAGCAACTATTCGACTAAGGATTGGGTCGATATAGGAATAGCTTGTGGAGTTATATTGATCATCTTAGTTTTAGCCTTTGTCTTCTTTAAAAAGAAGACTTCTTTGATAGCCTTCTTCTCAGTTACTTTGATTGGATTGGCTGTTTCCTTCATATTCAAATTATTCTATCTTTCGATAGTGATAGCAATGATAATCTTGATGGTCGGTGTCGTAGCAGTGTTCTTCAACCTTGGCCCATTGCATGAAGCTTTGACTCTTCCTTTTACTCCTAAGAAGAATAATCAACATTCGAAGAATGATGCTAAGGCTGCTGATTCGATGACTATTCCTTATGATGAACAAGAATTCTTCAAGAATGTTACTACTGCTGTATTAAAACTCTCTCAGACAAAGACAGGTGCAATAATGACTTTCCAAAGAAATATGAACTTGGATTCATATATGAAGAATGGAACTATCATCGATGCGCCTTTCACTCCTGAATTAGTCGAAACAATCTTTTATGTTGGTACAAGACTTCATGATGGTGCAATCATCGTTAAGAAGAACATCATAGTTGCCGCATCTGTCTATTTCACTCCTTCAACCAAAGCTTTGACTGGAAAGTTTGGAGCTAGACACAGAGCAGCTCTTGGAATTAGTGAAGCTACCGATTCTGTTACTGTAGTATGTAGTGAGGAAACCGGAAGAATTTCAATCGCATATAATGGCAAGATGGAATCTGTAAGACGTGATGAGTTTATGATTGTTTTCAAAGATTACATGACGAAGTAGAGAAAGCTATTTCATTTAATGATGGGGCTTATACACATCATTTTTGTTTTAAAATAAAGATGGTCTAAGGAGCCTTATCTATGGTCAAATATGATTTCACTGATTTCTTATTAAAAGTGGAGGAGATTTCACAAGTCGGTCTTAAGTATTCAACAGATAATTATGCTTTAGATAACTATTATGAATTATCTAAGTTGACCAAGGATTATATTTCTAATATAGATAAGGTTCAAAAAGAAGATTTGAATGTTTTTAAGAAGGATGTATATCCGAACCTAATGTTTCAGTTAGAACCATCTTTTTATCAGAAGATAAAAAGATGGTTTTCTTGGTCAGAGAGGCTGTAGATGGTGGATGGTCTTTCCCGGGTGGATGGACTGAAATCGGTCTTTCTCCGATGGAAAGTGCAAAAAAAGAAGTGTGGGAAGAAGCCGGATCTGACTGCGATATCACTAGAATGATAGGCGCAATGGATCGATATTCCGGATTGAGAACGACAGGTACACCTGAATATATTCTTGTTTATCAAGGTGTTTTTAAAGGTGAAAAACACAAACCTACTTATGAGATATTGGAAACTGGATGGTTTCCAATAAATGATCTACCAGAAATTTCAAAGAAGAATGTCAGAGCTCAGATGGATAGAATGATTAAATGTGCTGTTGAAGGAACTTCCTTGTTAGATTAGTGTTTCTTTTATTTGTAATTTTAAAGAGAAAGATATATGATTATGCCGTTTGTTAAAAGAAAGGATTAATGTATGAATTTTTGTCCTAAATGTGGAAACTCAATCGGTGCTAATGACAAGTTTTGCCCTGTCTGTGGTGAAAAATTACAAAATGATCAACCTGGTGAAGTAGAAGTTAAACCTGTTAGTTCTAACGAACCCCACCAATATCAATATCAAGCCAGTGGTGTAGATACTAGAGAAAAAAAGAAGGAAAAGGATAACGGAACTATATCGCTTGTCTGTGGTATTTTAGCTCTCGGATCAATCGTTTTTTCCTGGATTCCTTTTGTTGGAATCATCGGATTGGTTTTATCTATAGTTTCAATCGTATTCGGCAACAAAGCTAAGGGTAATAGCTATGGAAAGACTGGAAAAATTCTTGGAATTATAGCCTTAGTAATTCAAATCGTTGAGTTTGTTATCAGCATAGTGGTATTTGGTTTGATTGTTGCCGGTGTTATTACAAATGGTGGAAATTATTACACTTACACTAGTTTATTTAACTTAATCGGAGGATTGAGATAATGTATTGTAGACAATGTGGAAAAGAAATACCTGCTGGTGCAAAATTCTGCACTTCTTGTGGAGCTCCACAAGATAGTGGAACAACAATAAATGGTAGAAAATATGGAAAGTATGAAGATTGTTCACCTAAATCCAGAGGCTTAGCCTTGATTTTAGCTTGTTTAGGCTGTCTCATAATCTCTGGAATTCATAGATTCTATGTTGGAAAGATTGGAACAGGTATATTGTGGCTTTTGACCGGTGGTGTCTTTGGAATAGGAACTATCATCGATATTATTATGATTGCTTGTGGTTCTTTCGAAGATAGCGACGGCAAACCTTTGACTAATTGGAATTTTGAGGAATAATAAATTTCCATAGATCATAAAAACACAGCTTTGAGCTGTGTTTTTTGTTTCTTGATTTGTTAGTAATTTGTTATGGCAGTTAAATTAAGATGATTTACTTTCAAATTCAAAATGATGTGGACCAGAGGTTAATACTTCATCGACATCTTCGTAGATGAATCTAGCATAGTTGGTTAAAAAGGATGCTGTTTCAAAAATGACTTGTGAATCACCCGTCCATCCCATTCTTTCTCTAGTAGGGCAATCTATAGGTATATCAATGGCTGACCTTTAGAAGATTTTTATCTTGAAAATGAAGAATTACAAAAAATCCAAATTTTACGAATTTAGGTCTAACCACCAGGTGCGATAGGGAAAAAAACACTTGAAATACCACACAAAATTAAACTAAAAAAGCGAGCGATTTCTCACTCGCAAATTACTTCTAGATGGTGGCCCAAGGGGGAATCGAACCCTCGACACAAGGATTTTCAGTCCTTTGCTCTACCAACTGAGCTATCGGGCCATCAACGCTTATCTTTAAAGCGTTGCTAATTTTATCAAATATTTAGTCTTCAATCAAGTACTTATTTTAAAAAGTCTACACTTTGAGTCTACAACCTAATAAAATTCCTGATATGTATTCGTCTATGGAAATAGACGACCCCATCTTCATCATCTATCTTGCTTATCTGCTTAGATAGACCTTGGAATTTAGAGAATTTTATTGTTAGACCTATAGGAATTATAGATGCTAATGCTGGCAGTATTACTATATGGAATGGTAGGAATGAGAACATCAAAGCCAAGGCTACAAATGGTTTAGCAGATACACAAGCATAGAAAGTTATCATACTGACTACCAATAGTATTTCTATATCGTTGTTGGTTATATAAGAAGTGTTGGACCATTGTATTGTTCCTATGAATGCTTGTCCTATAAGGCATCCCATAGAAATAGTAGGAATTACCATTCCTCCGAAGAATTGACCATCGAATGATACTAAGGTCAAAGCTAATCTAACTCCAATCATAGTAAATATTAAAGTTAAGTCGGGATACAATGCTCTATTTGCTATTATGGATATTCCAGATCCCGATAACATTGGTCCATAGTATATAAATGTTAATCCACTCACTAATACAGCTAGTAGCAAAGACAAACCATAAGACCAGAAATAATCTCTAGTTATTAGTTTTCTAAATCCACATACCAGCAAAATATATATGAATGCACAGATTAAACATAATCCAGGTATCAGCATTAATACTAGATATCCATCTCCACTGAGCTGACTGAATTCTGCATTCATATATTCAGGGTACATGAAATTGTCAATCCACATTTTAGTTTCGCCAGGGTAGTAAGCCATTCTTAATAACCCGAACAAACCACATCCTAGAATATTGGAATAAAGACAAGCGAAGCATTTGTCCCATCTTATATCTTTCAATTTCATTCCGACTAGACTCATCATTAATCCGGCTAATGGATTTTGAAAGGCTAATCCGAATCCTGTTGCACCACCTAGCCATATAACATCAGAGATTATGTTTCTCCCATTTGCTTCTTTTCGATAGAAGAAATAAAAGACCAGACAAAAACTAGCACCACTCAAATATAAGGAGGGAGCTTCTCCACCTAAAGACAATCCCATAAGCATGGAGATCAAAGAAGTTATGAATATAGTCGATATAGCAGTTATAAATCTAGGCTTGTATCCTTCTTTTACTAAGAAGGTCATAGCTTTAAGGCTCAAGTTATTGATTCTAGATATATATAGTATTAAGAATTCCAATATACCCAACAAAAAGACTATTGTAAAAACTAAAGAATAGAACAAAGTCGTCTTCTCATAAGAAGTAGAAAGAAATCTATTTATATAAGTAGCACCTAGTTGAAAAGCATATATGACTATAGTTGCTAAAACTATAGCTAAATTTAAAACTCCAAAGGATTTTAATGTGAGTCTTTTATCGTTGTTTTTCATACTTGTATATTCTATTACAAAATAAAATTGTTTGATTAAAAAAAGGTGGCTGATGCCACCTCTTTATTGAAAGTTAAGAAACTACTTAGCTTTTCCTTGATTTGCGACTGCGGCTTGAGCAGCAGCGATAGCTGCGGCATCACCGAGATATCTGTGGGAGATAGGCTTCAAGTTCTCATCGAGTTCATACACGAGAGGTACTCCGGTAGGAATGTTGAGGTTGAGAATATCGGCATCAGAAATGTTGTCGAGATACTTGACCAAAGCACGGAGTGAGTTTCCGTGAGCAGCGATGATTACGTTCTTTCCAGCCTTGATTTCAGGAGCGATGTGCTCATTGAAATAAGGGACGACACGCTCGATGGTAATCTTCAAAGATTCGGTGGTAGGAAGATCTTCGACAGGAACGTTTTTGTACATCTTTTGATTTCCAGGATAACGCTCATCGGTCTTCTCTAAGTCAGGAGGACATACATCGAATGAACGTCTCCAAATCTTGACTTGAGCATCTCCGAATTTAGCAGCGGTGTCAGCCTTATTCAATCCTTGCAAAGCTCCGTAGTGACGCTCGTTCAATTGCCAAGCCTTGACTACAGGGATGTAGTTTTCATCGACTCCATCCAAGATGTGGTTCAAGGTGTGGATAGCTCTCTTCAAATAAGAAGTGAATGCGATATCGAAGGAGAATCCTTCTTTCTTCAAAAGAAGACCAGCGTTGATAGCTTCTTGATGTCCTTTTTCAGAGAGATCGACATCAGTCCAACCGGTGAAGAGGTTGAGCTTATTCCACTCAGACTCACCATGACGGACCAAAACTAATGTGTACTTACCTTTTTCTGCCATAAATAAAATAATAGGTTTCCTTTCAGTATTTGACCATTTGTTATTATAACCCTAAAGAGGTAGGTTTGTTTATTTTTATAATCAAGGTTTATTACAAATTAAAAAGAGTGGATTTCTCCACTCTTGCTAACAATTTATTTTTGCTATTCAACAATTTTTTTCTTTGGATTCCAGAATACGAAGAATGCCCATACTCCTAGTCCGATTGCAAAGAATGCATCGATTCCAACGAATATCCAATAGACTGTAGAAACAGAAGCTCCAGCAGTAACATCTGCAGAATCCTTTGCGTTTCCTTTTTGATCGGCATAGGCATAGGTGTTGGCAAAGGTATAGACGATGTTCTTGGCAGCAATCTTGGCACAGTAGACATTGGTAGGATCACTCATATCCAACTTAGAGCTGTTATGTCCATCGTTAGGATTCAACCACATATCATTTCCAGCTCTTACACCCATTTGGCAGTTCATGTTTCCACTACCGTCGGACCAGTCGGTGATGACTGTTCCTCTGAATCCCCATTCATTTCTAAGAATCTGGACGTTTTGAGCGTAGTTAGCACCAGCCCATACTCCACCTACTGAGTTAAAGGCAGACATTATAGCGTTAGCTCCACCTTTCTTTACAGCTATTTCAAAAGGCTTCAAATAGTTTTCTCTATAGTTTTGCTCGGTCAGCCATGTGTTCAAGTTTCTGGCGTTGACTCCAGGTTCTGATAAACTGAAATGCTTGAGGTAGCAGTGAAGACCATTGGCCTTAGCACCTTCTATGACATTAGCTGCCATAAATCCACTCAACACAGGATCTTCTGAATAGTATTCATAGTTTCTGGCATTGAAAACAGTTCTGTGAAGATTGACACCAGGTGCGTACCATCCGCTCAATCCTGTAGCTTGACCTTCTTGAGCCATGTTGATACCCATAGCATTCGCTATGGCTTTGGACCAAGTTTGACCTAACAATGTCTCGTTAGGGAAGGCAGTCCATGTTCCAGTGTTCTTTCCTGTCTGGGTAGTCGTATTGAATCCGGCAGGACCATCAAATTCATCTAACTTCGGTTTTCCGATAGATTCTATAGCTTTGGTTTTGAATCCACTGTCTTCGACTAGCTTTGCTAGTTCAGTGGTGTTCATCTGATTTATCAACTGATCTAGTTCAGGAGCATCATAGTTGTTTCCAATTGTTGTCAACAATTCCTTGTTGTAGACCAAGGAAGCTTTTTCTTCGCCTTTCAATTCAGCTTCTGTGGCTTTTGATCCATTTTCTTTTGTGACTAATAACAAGGGTTCTCCATCTACAGTATCAGTCACAGGCATCTCAGTTTGCTCGTACTCAGTTGCTGTATAGTTGTTTGCCTTTGAAATCTCTGAGCTAATCACATCTCCACTAGCTGTGGGGAATGTAGTGTTGAAATCACTTCTAGAGAGGTAAGGAAGAGGATTCTTATAGACGGTAGATCCATCTAAAGGAACTCCTGAATATGCATCGTCGCCCGTGAATAAGTCTGTCACTTTTGTTCCGGTCACAGGATCTGTGTCATATGTTATTGTGGAGGCCAATTTGAAGTTGAGTACATTTTGATTCATCTTCTTCAAATTATGTGAATCATCCATGAATTTGATCTGATAGTCACCAGCATCTAATTCCCATGTGGTCTTTCCGTTGTTGTTCTTATCATAAGAATCGAAACTTGCCATATCGTATAAATCCAATGTAACCGTCAAGTTAGATTCTGTTTCGCCAGGTTCGATTGTATCAGTTTTGATGAAATCGATGAGATTTATGGCAGATTTTTCAATTCCGTTGTTGATGTATGGAGCAGTATAGAATATCTCCATTACATCCTTTCCGGCAACATCACCTGTGTTGGTGCAAGAGAAGGTCAATTCTATCTTTGCATCTTTATCGATGTTGGCTGCATCTTTAATTGAAGAATTGGTGAGTTTCCATTTGAATGTCGTATAAGACAATCCATATCCGAAAGGATATTGAACAATGGCCTCATATCCATCACCATATTCGTTGGATTCTTTGTTAAAATAGCCTTGAACATCAGCTGTTTCGTACCACTTATATCCAAAATATATGTTTTCTAAATACTGGATATTGTTTCCGTTTCTGATGTAATTTTGGAATGAAGGTTCTTTGGTATAGTCATAGGCAAAAGTATCTGTCAAATGTCCGGAAGGATTGACTGTTCCATCCAAAACTTTTCCTATAGCCAAAGCACCGCTTTGTCCGGTGACTCCGACATTTAATGCGGCGTCGATGTTGGCATCGTTCAAGAATCCTAATTCCATAGCGTTGGTGGAATTGATAATGACTACGACATTGTCGAAGTTGTCTTCGACCATATTCAACAATTGTTCCTCTTCCTTTGATATATGCAAATAGTTACGAGTTTTATCTTCGGCTTGACCATGACTCTTCTTTTGAGTAGTTGGAATCTCACCGACGTTTTCTCCTGCGACTCTAGATATCACGACTAATGCTGTATCTGAGAAATTTCTTGCGCCATCGATCAACTCATCTGAGTATTCGCTTATGCTAGGTTCAATTAATCTTATACGATTGGAGTTTGAAGTTTCAAAGGTGAAAGTAGATGAATCGTAATCGTTATAGAATTTGACTAAATCTTGGTTGATGTTGAATCCATCCTTCTCTAATCCACTCAACAATGAGACTTTCTTTTCATCTGAAATGGTCGAAGAACCAGATCCGATTCCTGAGAGAAGAAATCCTTGATCTGTGGATGACCAACCGAAGACGTTTAGGTCTTTAGTTTCCAAAGGAAGTGCGTTGTCTTGGTTCTTCAACAAGACGATTCCTTCCTCAGCTATTTTTTGACAGAGTTCGTCAGATCTAGCCTGCTCTTCGGTTCCACCTTTTCTATTTCCTGTTCCAAATAAGAAAGTTGTAATCATTGGAGCGTACATGACACCGATGATATTTCCGGCGACTAAAGCTCCGAGGATGACACCAATGGAACACAAACTGATAATCTTTCCTACTTTTTTCATATTTATCTCCTCTTTACGAGTTTAAGAATAATTCTTTGTTATCGCTTTCATGAATTTCAATCGTAACTTAAGGGGGTTAAGTCATGAATTTAAATAAAGAAACTTGATTTATATGAAAAAGAGCAACACATTTTTAAGATGTGCTGCTCTATATTTCCACTTTTTTTATTAACATTTTATCTCTTTAGAAGTGAGAAAACTGAATTCTTTCTTAGTTGATTCGACTGTTATTGGAGTTCCATCCTTTCCTGTTATTCCATTAAGATCAGTTTGATTCAAAGTGTAGAGTGTAAGTTCGCTTTTGCCAGTATCTTTTCCTTTTATCAATATGGATCCACTATTTGAGACTATATGTGCCTTGATGATGTTGGTAACGTATCTTACGGAAGATAATTCCATTCCGTTAGGTGCATCACAAAGCCAGGTGTCCAAAGTTGGTTTACAAGAAGAGAGTTCTTGCATGGCTTCATCTGTAATCAATTTAGCTGGTAAATAGTTAGAACTATCTTCTTCCTGAGAATCCAATGTGGCTCGCCAATCCTTGTCAGACAAGTTCAAAGGCTCTAGTATCTTTTTGGATGTCTCTAAATAATTGGCGTATTTCTTTGTGACTAATACTGTCATATAGGCGTTGATTCCACGTTTTCCATAGTCGTATATGACATCATTTTCAAATTCGGTAGGGAAAGTCTGATATAAGAAATTTAAGTCGGAGAGAATCTGAGCTATATCAGTAGTGGTGATAGATATTAAATTTCCATCATCGTCGAAGAATTCGCCTCCCAATATCATGTCATATTTCCATAGTTTATTCATCCAAACTGAAGTCGTCTTTAACCTCTTCATGATATCGATATTCTTTTCACCTATATATTTGATGATATTCTTTGAAGTCTTTTTATAGATATCATTTAAAGCAAGGATAAAGGAAGGTACACAATATCCAACTCTATACATGGGTTTATATGCTATATCAGCTCTTTCTCTATCCTCATAATAATATGATCCGGATTGGAATATGAAGAAGCTTGGTCCTAAAGCTCGCATAGCTTCCTCATCTAAATGACCTTCACGGAAAAAGAAAGTCAAAGCCAAAGGTAGGACGAATGGTGGAATTCTTTGAGCGTATTTTACAAGCTCGGGTAGGACATCTTTATCAATAGTCAAAGATCTCTTCTCTTCTTCAAAGTAAATATCGTATTTGGATAAGACTGGATCGATATTGATTTCAAAACTATCTCCGTTATCATTGATAGTTCCTTTTAAGACTAAAGGTTGATAGACACCCATCGAAGATAAGTCCAGTGAATAAGAATATCTGTTCTCACCTTCTTGAGTTATAAAACCATATTGGTGTTTGCTTGTGAACATTATTCTTTTCAATTGCTCTAAAGGATTGCTTGAAACACTTTTAAAAAAAGGTTTGAAAGTGGAAAATATAGTTGATTTAGGAAAATAAACCATTAAAGCTTGATATAACTCATCACAATTTTCGCCTTGATAGAAACTGATATCTTTTGCAAAAATCCTTGTTACATCATCTATCAATCTATATCTATCGTTTACAGAGACCATTGGAGAAATGAAGTAAATCAATCCAGCCATTGTCATATCATTGCTCCTATATAGTCTAGCATTGCATAAAGTTTCTGGTGCTCTCTTTATGAATTCAGGAGATATATTTTCGAAAGGAATAGATTTAGTTTTTAATCCTTGATACGATGTTAAATAATCCCATATGTTTTTAGCTAGTTTGAAATAATATTGGACTCCATCCAATTTACCAATCTTTGTTTTTCCATATACATCAGATATGTATGAAAACATGGAATAGAAATTATCTTTATCGGTATAATTCCAATCTAAATCAAATCCAGTTCCGAATACTTTATTTAGATAATTGGAAACTTTAGAGAAGTAAAAAGTAATGAATCCTCTAGCTAGGATTGCTTGTTTGTTATGGGATGAATCTGTTCCGACCATTTCAAATATATCAGTGCAACGAGTTTCCAATAACTTGTATAAATCTTCCATGTTCACTCTCCTTAATACTTCTTCTTTTATTTTATTTGTTTGTAAAAATAAGGCAATATTATTTTATTTTCATTACTCTTGGAATCAAGTATGATGACAAGGCTATTCCTAAAGGTGTTAAATAGAAGTAGTCTCCTTCTATTTCAACTTCTTCTTTCGAATCTAAGTCTTTTAAACTATCATCGAAGAAAGCTTTATTCTTCGACAAGTTCCACATTTTTCCGATAGCTGTGGTCTTGATGAACTCCAAAAATTCAAGTTTACTTATCTTTCTAGAAAATAATTTGTATTCGAATGAATTATTTGAATAGTCTAGTAAAGGTCTTGTAGCTAGATATAAAGAACCGCGGTCTTTAATTTTTCTCAAATCCATATCTTCATTTTTGTGGAGGTTATCGTACCAAACTTGAATCATACATAAGACTTCACAATTTGATTTTAGCAAGTTATTTAATTTCAAAGGTAAGTTTTTCAAACTTTGATCTAGATAAGAAGCTACAATTTCATATTTGAGATTGAAAGATTCAAGGCAGTTTTTCCACAAGAAGAATAAACTCATATTTTCTTTTGATTTATCTTTTTCTTTTCCAACCAATATCAGTCCAAATAAAGAAAAGAATAGATTTTGATCAGTCTTAAAAAGTTGGTTTGGAATATTTGCTAAACTAATCGATTCTCTTTTCAAATACAAAACTATTAAAGAGAAGAAGACAAAATCAGCTTCTTGGGTTGTTTGACAACTATCCAAGACTTTTCTTAAAGCTGAATCATTATTTTCTTGATCTTTTAAAATTTTGTCGACTATATCTAAAAATTCACTAGTCTTTCCATTCACCAAAGTAGCCATTATGTTTTTGTCTTCATCGACATTTAAAGGGTTAGATACTTTGGAGATAGAAAATAATTTTGTTGAAACATCAAAAGAAGCCAAAACTTGGCTTCTTTCATTGTTTTCGTGGTTATTGTAAATAATAGATACCATATTGATTAGAAATCGTAGTCCAAGTCTGATTTTAAGAACCAGTGCTTTCTATCGATAATCTTCATCATTCCATCAGGCGCATCGTTTAAGATTACACCATTGTTTTCTTTGTAGAATGTGAGCATGTCGACAGTTTCTTTGGTTATGATTTCTCCAGGTATTACTACTGGGATTCCAGGAGGATAAATCATAACTGATTCAGCTGAGATTTCACCGATTGCTTCCGCACAAGAAACTACTTTTGAAGGTGCAGAGAAAGCTACACGAGGACGGGTGACAAGTTCAGGGAATCTAAAGGAAAAGGTAGGCATTTGTTTTTTGTCTTTCTTTCCATAGTGTTCCTTAGAAATTCCTTTATAGGCTTCTATGAGTTTATCGACATCTTCTTTTGATGTTCCGACAGCAAATACTGCTAAACAATCACAATATTCTCCTAATTCTAGTTGAACATTGTATTTGTAGCGTATTTCTCTATAGACATCGAATCCAGTGACTCCTAAGCCGGATACATCGACAACCAATTTTGTTTCATCTAATCCAAAACGGCTATCTCCATTTATGTAGGTTCTATCGATTGCTTTAAGACCAGGTATATTATTGACTTCTGTTCTTGCATAGTTTACTAAATCGATTACTTTTGAAATCAATTCTTCTCCTTGGAAGAACATTCTCTTTCTAGCAGCTTCAATAGAAGCCATCAAAGTACTGTTCGGAGAAGTAGAAGACATCATTCCAGCAACAGTCTTCACTCTATCAACATCAACTCTATTTCCTTTGATGATGATGACAGATGACTGTGTTAAAGAACCACCAGTTTTATGCATTGAAGAAGCAGAGATGTCAAATCCAGCTTCCAAAGCTCCTTTAGGAAGTTTGGAAGAAAAATAGAAATGAGTTCCATGGGCTTCATCAGCCATAGCTATCATGTTGTTTTTATGTGCTAACTCAGCAATAGCTTCTATGTTTGAGGTTACACCGAAATATGTAGGATTTATAACTAATACAGCTTTGGCATCTGGATTATCTTTTATGGCTCGTTCGTATTCTTTTAAAGAAACGCCATTTGCTATTCCAGTGTGTGGATCGATATCGGGATACACAAAAATAGGAACAGCTCCACTCAATATCAAAGAATTAACAATGGACTTATGGACGTTTCTAGGAAGAATTATTTTATCTTTTGGCCTTAAGCAACCTAATATCATCGTATGTATAGCACCGGTTGTTCCGTTTATTTGATACAAACAATAATCTGCACCGATTGCTTTGGCAAAGATATCTTCTGATTCTTTTATCACACCTCTCGGTCTAGATAGATTATCTAGTCCTAAAGGGGCATTGACATCGAACTTATAAACTGAATCGCCTAAATAGTCTTCTAAATCTGTTCTAAAATGACCGAACTTATGTCCGGGCACATCAAAAGATGTAGGGTTAGTTGCTAAGTATTCCTTTACAGCTTCGAGAAATGGAGTCTTCTTTTGATTCTCTATCTCTGAGTCGTCAACCTTATGATGACCAATATCCATTCTTTTGTATCCCTTCTAATTAATTTTATTTAGAAATCCCACAAAACTTTTTTAAATAGTCTACTGCATCCAACTTTTCCCAAGGGAGATCTAAATCAGGTCTTCCAAAGTGTCCATAATTTGATATGTCTCCATACTTGAATGAAGGCTTTGTCAAACTGAATTTCTTTATCATTCCTCTAGGAGTGAAGTCAAATAAGTCTTCATTATTGATTATAGCTTCGATAATCTTCTCGACTGGAACTTTTTCTGTATGATAGGTCTCTACAAGTATAGAAACAGGCTTTGAAACACCTATTGCATAGGCTACTTGTACTAAGCATTTATCAGCAAGTCCAGCTGCTACGATGTTCTTTGCTGTGTATCTAGCCATATAAGCACCGGTTCTATCGACTTTGGTAGGGTCTTTTCCAGAAAATGCTCCACCACCATGAGGACAGCTTCCACCATATGTATCAGCGATAATTTTTCTTCCGGTCAACCCTGTATCTCCTAAAGGTCCACCGATTACAAACAATCCGGTTGGATTGATGTATATTTCATCATCTTCAGGAAGAGATAGCCCGAACGATTCAACTACAGGTTTTAATACGTTCTTTTTTAATTCTTCACGGAATATGGATACGTTGTTCTCACCAATTGTCTCATCATGCTGACATGAAAAGACCAAGGCATTCAAAATCGGATGATTCTTATTCGTATAATCTATGGTGACTTCACTCTTCATGTCAGGCCTTGCGTGAGGAAGTTTTCCTTCCTTTTCAAGATTTTCTGCTGTTCTAACTATTTTTTGTGCCATTACATAAGGCAAAGGCATGAAATTCTTTGTCTCGTTGGTGGCGTAACCGAACATCATTCCCTGATCTCCTGCACCGATATCTTTTTCATCCATGGAGTTATCCACTCCCTGGGCGATATCGTGCGATTGAGGTCTTATCAAGACTTCAATCTCCATAGTATCTGGTGAGATTCCAGATTCAGGAGTCGTATATCCGATACTTCTCACTGTCTTTCTTGCTATATCTTTTATTTCATCTACGCTGATTTTAGGTTCGCAAGTAATCTCTCCAGCTATGACAATTTTGTTTCCTACAGCTAATACTTCACATGCGACACGACTCGACGGGTCTCTTGCTAGACAAGCATCTAGTACTCTATCTGCGATTTGATCGCAGATTTTGTCGGGATGACCTTCTCCGACTGCTTCTGATGTAAATAGTACCTTTGGTTTCATCTTTCCCCTCTTTTTACTTTGTTTTTCATGCACCGTGGGGCGTGCTGGGTGAGCGGTATTTCTGTCGCCCTTCCAGCACCTCAAAATGTGCTAAGAGATTATATACCATTAAGAGAAAAAGATAAGTGTTTTAAATAAGTATTTAAAGTATGGGTTAATAATAGTGCTTTACTATAGTTAAATCGATGTACCTATTTTACTTTTTGTTCTTTTTATTCTTGTGTTTTTGAATGAACTGATACCACTTATATTTATGCTTTTCTTCGGTAAGCTCAGGAATCTTATAATCATCAGTTGATTCTTCAGGTTTTGTTCCTATAGCCTTTACCTCTTCTTTAATGTCATCGTTCAAGTCTTTTATGGTCGATGAGTTCATCTCCATCTCATAGTCATCTAAAGACTTGAGCCTATAAATGTCTTGCACCCTGTACTGTCTCAATAATGCATTGATGGTATATTTTCCTACCATATAAGTCATAGCCCCATTACCTATGAACTGAGCACCCATATTTAAAGCTTGACCTAAGACTTGAACTAGGAAGTTATTAGAGTCTTTATTAAATATTTTACCGGCCATATTAGTACCGTTTTGCATAGTGTTTAGACCTATTGAAAGACAGACACTTTTAACTACCTTTTCTAGTATTTTGGTCATTTCGGCATTAGTAGGTCTAAATCCATAAAGCCAAATTAAATCTTTTATCAGCTGCATGTTTTTAACAACAACTACACTGGCGTCGACCATAGTATTTTGAGATAGAGCAGTCAAACATCCGGTGGACAAAGATCTCTTCAGAATTAAAGACTTTGCTTTTTGATAAATGACCCCGTCTTTTCTCATGGATATAGCCAAAGATTCAGCTAGATTAATTGAATCTTCTTTATGAGAACTAGGAATTTTATTCCCTGGATATTTATTTACCAAGTTTTGCAATTCTCTGAAAGATGCTATCTTTTCTGCTTCTTTACTAGTAAGGACTTTTTTATCGTCCATCTTATTTAGATAATTTAACATGACGGATTGATCTACGATATTTTTTGCTATCTCCCATCTAACTTTGTTGTTGTTTCTTTCTGAATAATGACCATCCTTTCTTTTTTGAAATTCCAAGTCGAATGAATGCTTAGAAAATATTTTTACTATTATCACTATGAAACAAGTTGTATAGGCTATTAATAATGCTATAGCTACTACAATTCCAGCTATTTCATTCATTTGATAGATGGTTTGGACGATGATAGCAAAAACACCGAGACCTAAAAGATATAGAGCGACTGATAAAGCTATTAGTATCGCTCTATTTCTTTTTTCTTCTTTTGAATGTGTTACTTCTTCCTGATAGTTTATAAAGGCTAGTTCTTCATCTTGATCGGCACTAGTCTCATCTATGTTTTGAAGTGTTTTCTCTGATACTTTGTTCTTGTTCATGGAAACATTATATTTGATTTTATAATGTATTCAAAATATAAAAGTTTTTCTATTATCTTTTGATTTTTACTAAATGTCCTGTAGTTTCTTTTCCGTTTAGTCCAGCTGCATTTGATTCATCTGTATCCAAATGCATCGATAGGTCAAATGTAGGATTGACTCTTATTACGACATCATCGAATATAACATGTCTATCGATAGGTGATTTTATGTCTACTGCTACTATTTCACCATCTTTGACACCTAATTCTTCTGCTTGAGCTGGATTGATATGGATGTGTCTCTTTTGAGCTACAACACCATCTTTTAGCTCAACTCTAGCAATCTCTTTCCCTGTCTTTGTATCTGTTGATATGACAGTGCATCCGACTGAGTTTTCAGTATGACCGGATTGACGTACTGGTGCATCTATATGTAATGCTCTAGCATCTGTCAATGATATTTCGAATTGATTATATTTTCTAGCAGGTCCTAATATGGATAGACCATTTAATCTATGTTTCTTTCCATCTTTTCCATCGACTTCGATATCGACTCTTACTGTGGAACAATATTGCCCGTGTTGAGATAAGGGAAAACGTACATATTTATCTAAATCAAAACCTTTACCGAATAATCCGTCCAATGTTTCTTGTGTTAAATGACAGTGATGTGCTGAAGTCTCTACTCTGAATTCTTTTTCTAAGTTAGCCATAATATGACCTCCTGTAATCTAAGATTAGTATATATTCAAAAATATAAAAATATTATTAAAATCGAGCAAACTTAAAGCTATAATTTAGACCTATGACAGCAACTGATGAAAAAATAACGGATTTGAAAGTAATTCTTAACTCTGGTAAAGAAGTTATAGTCCCAGTTTATAGGGCTGGTCTTTCAGGTTGTAGAGTTTATGTCGAATATGGAAAACTATATGGATACATCGGTAAAAAAATCAACAAGGAGAAGGCATTAATTGTTTTGACTAACATGGTCAAAAAAATAAAATTAGCTGAAACCATGACATTTAAAGATATTCTTTCTTGGAATACCAATCCTAAATATGTCTTTTTTCTAGGAAACAAAAGGACATTGACCAACAATATTCTTCTCAAAGATAATCCGGATTTTTTCTATATAGCTCCTAAGGCTAAGTTTGTTCCTGTCTTTGATGAAATCTGTGCTCAGTATGTGAAGAAAAGGGTTTTAGAAGAAGCGAAAAGAGGTCATATAGAATTACAGCCTAATTTTAAGATTAGAATCGGTAACTTTAGAAGCAAACAAGCGTCTTTTAGAAAAAAAGACTTCTTGTTTGAATTCGATAGAAGGCTTTTTGCATTCAAACCTATAGTGATAGATGCAATAGTCGATCACGAACTATCGCATGTGAATCATATGAATCATCAAAAGGGTTTCTATGAACTTCTCTATAGTCTTTGTCCGGAAACAAGATACAATACATGTATTAAAATAATAAACGAAGGAAAATTTGAATATGTCCCAGCAAAGAATTATTGAAAGTGAACACAACGATTTCTATAAAAAAATAGTAGCCATAAGAGATGGAAAGATGAAGAAAGAGGGTTTGATTCTAATCGAAGGTGAAGATCTCATCGATGAAGCTAAAAAGGTAGGAGCTTTGCAATACGCTTTGACTTATGACCCCAAGTTTATAGTCAATGATGTACCTACTACATTGGTAAAGCAAGGCTTATATAGAAACCTAGCATCTTATCAATCCCTTCCTAAAGTTATCGGGGTTGCTAAATTTACTCTATCCAAAGAACCCGGTGATAAAGTTGTTTATTTGGATGGTGTTCAAGATCCTGGAAATGTTGGAACACTGATAAGGACGGCTTTAGCTTTTCACTACTCTTCAGTTATTCTATCTAAAGACTGTGCTTCTATTTTCAATGCAAAGACCATTCAATCCACAAAGGGAGCTTTATTTAAAATCCCTGTTGGAGCTATGGATTTGGAAGAGTTGAAAAATAAAGGCTATAACATCTATTTGACTACCTTGGATGGTGAAGATGAAGCTACGTTTGGAAAACTAAAAGAACCTTTTGCCTTAGTTTTGGGCAATGAAGGAAGAGGAATAAGGACTGAGCATCTCAGTTTGGGCCAAAAGCTTAGAATTAATATGAGTGGAATTGATTCTTTAAATGTTGCAATAGCTGGTGGAATATTCCTGTATCGTTTCTCTAGATAGTTTTAGTTATACCTTAAACCCATTTATTGCTACTAGATAATAATATATATATAATTTAAGTTGTGTGTTTTAACGACTGATTTATTGGAGGTTATGATGGAACTCAAAAAGACATTAAACATGCCCAAAGGAAGCTTTGAAATGCGTGGAAAGCTTCCTACAAGGGAACCTATTTACATTGAAAAGTGTGAGAAGATGGATCTTTATTCCAAGATGCTCGAGGCAACAAAAGACGGAAAGGAATTCTATCTTCACGATGGCCCCCCGTATGCAAACGGAGATCTTCATGCTGGACATGGTATGAACATGGTCTTGAAGGATATGATCATACGTAGCAAGACTTTGGAAGGATTCCACTGTGAGTTCATTCCTGGTTGGGATACCCATGGTCTTCCTATCGAAAACGAAGTGACAAAGTCTGGTGTTGATAGAACCAAGATGTCTATTGCTGAGTTCCGCTCGATTTGCATGGATTATGCAAAGTCACAGGTCGCTCATCAAATGAAACAAGCCAAGCGTATGGGATTGCTCGGTCATTTTGAAGCTCCTTACATTACTTTCCAACCTGAATACGAAGCAAATGAAATCCATGTCTTTGCTAAATGCATGGAGAAAGGGTTGATCTATCGTGGACTTAAGCCTGTACACTGGTCTCCTATTTCTGAGACTGCATGTGCTCAAGCAGATATCGAATATGCAGATCTTCCAGCTAAGACGATTTATGTGAAATTCCCCATCAAGAAGCCTAAGTATGATTTGGCTGCTTGCGATTGTTTTGTAATTTGGACTACTACTCCTTGGACAATTCCTTCTAACCTTGCCATATGTTTAAATCCTGATATGGAATATGGTCTCTATCAAACTGATCAAGGAAGACTTATCTTCTTGACATGTTTGGTAGAAAAGCTAACCAAGGAATTGGGTTTGACCAATGTTAAGCTTCAAAGAGTATATAAAGGAAGACAACTCGAAGGTGTTGTCTGTCAGCATCCTTTCTATGATCGTGATTCTATAGTTATAACAGGAAAGCACGTCACTGCTGATGATGGTACTGGATGTGTTCACACAGCCCCTGGTTTAGGAGACGATGACTACAAAGTTGGATTGAAGTTTGGTCTTAAGCCTTTCTGCCCTGTCGATTCAAAAGGTAGATTGACAGAAGAGTGCGGTGAAAGATTGGCTGGAATGTTCTACGAGAAGGCAAATGATGTTGTTATTCAAATGCTTCAAGAGACTGGATATCTGCTTAAGGAAGTAGACATCCACCACTCCTATCCTATGGATGCCAGAAATCACAAGCCTTTAATATTTAGAACAGCTCCGCAATGGTTCTGCTCTCTCGATCCTATTAGAGATGATTTGATCAAAGCAGTTGAAAGTGTCAACTTCACTCCTGAATGGGGTAAAGTTAGACTTTTGAACATGATTAAAGGCAGAACGGATTGGTGTATTTCTCGTCAACGTTCTTGGGGTGTACCAATTCCTATCCTTTATTGTGAGGATGGAACACCAGTCACAGATTCAGTGGTCTTTGATTGGATTGAGAAGAAGGTAGCTGAGAACGGTTCTAATATTTGGTACGAGAAGCCTGCTGAATATTTCATTCCTGAAGGTTATACCAATGAACATTCACCTAATGGACAATACACTAAAGAAAAAGACATCATGGATGTTTGGTTCGATTCTGGAAGCTCTTGGTTAGGTGCCGATATCAAACGTGGCATGCCTTTCCCTGCTGATTTGTACTTAGAAGGAAACGATCAATATCGTGGTTGGTACAATGCTTCTTTGATTCTTTCGGGCGCTGTTGAAGGAGTTTCTCCTTTCAAGGCTATCGTTACCAATGGCTTCATAGTCGATCAAAACGGACAAAAGTTTAGCAAGTCTAAGAAGAACGGTATTTATCCTGAAGCCATTTGCAATGATATGGGAGCTGATGTTTTCCGTCTTTGGGTTGCATCTATCGATTACACTACTGCTGAAATCTCCTTGAGTAAAGATTTATTGAAGAATGTCTCAGATGAATATAGAAAGATTAGAAATACATTCAAATTCATGCTAGCTAATCTTTGCGATTCGGATGAGAAGATGTTCGATCCTTTGAAGGACAAATATAAGCTATCATTAGTCGATGAGATGGTTTTGAATAAGTTGAAAGAAGTTGTTCAAAAGGTTAGAAAGTCATATGAAAAATATGACTTCTTGACTGCCAATACAACTATGTTGAACTTTATGGTAAATGATTTGTCTAGCTTCTATCTCGACATTTCTAAAGATCCTTTATATTGTGATGAGCCTAATTCATTGCGTAGAAAAGGTGTTCAATATACAATCTATCAAATCGCTAAGCAATTGGCCATCATGTATTCACCTATTTTGTTCTTCACTGGTGATGAAGCTTATCAAGCCTTGCCTGGACCTAAGAAGGAAAATGTCGCTTTGGAATCAATGCCTGACTTCTCTGGCTGGGATAATGCTTTGAACAACAAATATTTGGTCTTGAACAAGATTCGTGATCAAGCCAATAAGGCTTTGGAAGCAGCTAGAAATCAGGGCTTAGTCAAAGGTAGCAATGAGGCTGAATTGAAACTCGATATCAAGAGTGGAAACTATAAAGAATTGTTGGATGATTTGGACAAGGTTGAATTAGCTAGATTGCTCTCATTCAGCAAGGTGTCCTATGTCGAAGGAACAGGAACTGAAGTAGTTCCTGTGAAAGGCGAAAAATGCTTGCGTTGTTGGAATTTCTATAACAAGCTCAACGATTTCATGGGTCAACCTGTATGTCCTAGATGTGAAGCTGCTTTGAAGAGCTTTGTAGAAGCTCATCCAGAAAGCTTAAATGAAACTGCAGATGAACAAAAACAATAGTACTTCGGATAGTTTGAGAAAAGGATGGAATGGATTTCTCTACTTTTTGAAGAAAGGTGGATGGTTCTGCTTCTTAATGTTTTTCTTAGATTTAGGGACCAAATTGGGAATGAATGCCTATTTTGGTAATCCAGTATCTCCTCTTCATTCCAACATTGATATTATTCCTGGTGTTTTGTATTTGACATTGACCTATAACACTGGTGCTGCATATGGATCCGGTGCTAATATGGGACCATGGATGAGAATATTGTTTGCTTGTGTCTCATTTATAGCTGGAGTAGTTATCATTTACTTTTTAGCCAAATACTTCAAAAAGTTGTCTGGATGGAAAAGATATGCCATCTACCTTATTCTTGCTGGTGATTGGGGTAATTTTATCGATAGAGCCTTCTATTGGAACAAAGATGGAATCTATGGTGTCATAGATTGGATTGGAGTCGGTAATTCCTCTTGGCCTACCTTTTTCCAGTATGTGTGCAACTGGGCTGATGTTTGTTTAACAATCGGAGCTGTTATCTTAGTCTTAGCTTTTATAATTGAATGGGCTGTGGAAGAGAAGAAGCAAAAGCAGGCTGTTGATGAAGCTATGAATAAAAGCAAGGTTGGAGAAGTTGGTAGTTCCTACGCTGTCGCTGAGCAAATGATGGAAGAGGAAGAACAAAAGGCTGCTAAAGAGGAAAAGAGTGAAGCTGAAGTTGAAACAAAGACTGAAGAGAGAACATTGAGCGATGTTCTTAGAAGTGATGAATCGATTTCTAAAGAAGATAAAACAGAAGAGAAAACAGAAGATAAAACAAATGTTGAAGAAGAAAAGAAGGAAGATGATGGCGAATTTTCTTCTTTAAGTGATTTCTTAAAAGGAGAGAAGTGACGATGGATAACCAAATTAAAAGTTTTACGGTCAAAAAGTCAGGAAGATTGGATGAAGCTATTGCTGATGCTTTGAACATCTCTAGATCTAAGGCTCAATTGATTGTAGACAATGGAATTGAAATCAAAGGAAGAAATAGAAAGGCTTCCTATAAGGTAGAAGAAGGTGACGTTTTAAATTACACTCCTTTAGAAGAAAAGCCTACTGACATAGTTCCAAATGCTGATATTGTAGTTCCCGTAGTTTATGAAGATGATGATATTATCGTCTTCAATAAACCAAGAGGATTGGTCGTACATACAGCTCCTGGTCATGATACAGATACATTGGTCAATTTCTTAGCAAGTCAAAATGATAAATTTAAGTTTGATGAAGATGAAATGGCTGGTGGTAGACCAGGAATTGTTCATCGTATCGATAAAGATACATCCGGATTATTGATGGTTGCAAAAACTCCTAAGGCGGAGAAAGTACTTCAAGCTGATATCAAAGAACATAAGGTTAAAAGAGAATATGTTGCCTTATGTTGGGGAGATGTGAATGAGGATTCATTCACAGTTGATGTTCCATTGACAAAACCTAACCATACTTTGAGAAGAGCAATGCCTTCTCCTAATGGTTTGAGAGCTGTCAGTCATTTCACAAAAATCTGGACTAGAAATGGCGTTAGTTTGGTAAGATGTCAACTAGAGACTGGTAGAACTCATCAAATTCGTGCCCATCTTTCATACATAGGTCACCCTATCGTCGGCGATATGCTTTATGGCAATAAAGAAGAACATCATTTTGACAAAGGTCAACTTCTACATGCATTCCGTTTGAGTTTCATTCATCCTATAACTAAAAAACCTATGGTTTTAACAGCACCGATGGATGACTACTTTAAACAAGCTATAAATACATTTTATATCGAATAAAAATAAAGATAAAAATTTTATAGCAAAACATAAAGTGGTTAATATAAAAAAAGCTTGTTCCTTATTTATAAAAGTATAGTTTTTAAAGGCTAAACTAAATTATAGTTCAGCCTTTTTTTTATGTGAAAATGTGTAAAAAAGGGTTATAATTCATTTGGTGAAATTGTATTTCACATGTCAAATCAGTGCTCAAAAAGCATTTCTTATAAGTCTAAATTATATATTTGATGATTTCTTTGATGATATTCATCCGGTTTTTGCAAGGATTGTTTTTGAGTGCTTAGAAAGGATACACAATTTTGTTCCCGATATTAACTGAGAATTTAGGCTCTTTTATTGGAGCTACGATTGGTGCGTTTGTCGGTGGTGCCTTAATAGTTGGATTGGTTGTTTATTTTATTTTGATGACTAAAGCCAAGAAGGCTCGCAGCGATGCTAAATCGATTTTGGAAGATGCTGAGAAGAAAGCTGAAGAAGTTAAAAAGAAAGCTGAAGATGAGAGTAGAATCAAGTTGGATAACGCCAAACAACAGACTGAGTTGATAATGAAGAGTGCTAGCTTTGAGGCGGATAAAATCAAAGCACAGGCTCAGACCGATATGGCAAATGAAAGAATAGCTCTTCATGAAAAAGCTGAGAATGAGGCTAAAGCCATGAAGAAAGGCTTGGATGAAGAATCCGCAAAGCTCGATGCTAGGGAAGATTCGTTGGATAGAAGAGATTCTTTAGTTACTGCTAAAGAGAACAAATTGGATTTAGACTTAAAAGCTTTGAAAGAAGGACAGGATAAGCTCGCTAATGACCTTATTCAACTTCAAAAAGACCGTGAAGAACTCGATGCTGAAAAAGCTAAAGAAGATGCTGAATTAGCTAGAATTTCAGGATTATCTTTAGAGGAAGCTAAGAAGGAAGTAATGGATAAAGTTGCAGCTAAATCTGAAACTGAGATAGCTGAATATCTTAGACAGCGTCACGAAGAGGCTGAAGACAAGGCTGAACAAGATTCTAAAAATATATTAAGTTTAGCTATGGAAAGATATGCTCAGGATGTGGCAATCGAGAGAACGACAACTAATGTCATTCTTCAAGACGATGAATTGAAAGGAAGAATCATCGGACGTCAAGGAAGAAATATCAAGTCTTTAGAATCTTTGTTGGGTTGTGACATTCTGGTTGACGATACCCCAAATGTCATCACTGTTTCTTCATTCGATCCCATCAGACGTGAAATTGCAGTTGAGACATTGAATACTCTTATAAAGGATGGAAGAATTCAACCTGGACGTATTGAAGATGTCTATGCCAAGGTTAAGGAAGATATAGAGACAACGATTAGAGAGACTGGTGAAGATACATGTATGTCTTTAGGACTTCCTATGATTTCCAGACAATTCTACCCTTATATCGGTAGATTGAAATATAGAACCTCATTCGGTCAGTCTGTCTTAGAACATTCTAAACAGGTTGCTTATCTTTGTGGAATCATGGCTGCAGAGTTAGGACTCGATCAAACAATGGCTAAAAGAGCTGGATTGCTTCACGATATTGGAAAATCCGTCGATTTTGAGGTTGATGGAAGTCATGTCGATTTAGGTGTCAAATTAGCTAAGAAGTTTGGTGAACCTGAGATTGTCATCAATGCTATAGCAAGCCATCATGGTGACTGTGAAAAGAAATATCTCATTTCTGAATTGGTCGTAGCAGCTGACACCTTGTCAGCGGCTAGACCAGGTGCTAGAAGAGAGACTCTCGAGAACTATATTAAGAGAGTCGAGGATTTAGAAAACATCTGCAAATCGTTTGATGGTGTTTCTAATTGTTATGCCTTGCAATCTGGACGTGATTTACGTGTTATGGTTTTGCCTGAAAAAGTTGATGATGCTACATGTGTAACATTGGCTCAAAAAATCAAAGACAAAATTGAGAATGAGATGACTTATCCTGGTTACATAAAGGTTACAGTCATCAGGGAGACTAGAGTCATTGAAACAGCAAGATAAATTGTCAATTCTTTGCTTTGGAGATTGTTGTGGCAAAGTCGGAAGAAACGCTTTGGCTAAAGCTATTCCTGAATTAAAGGAGAAATATTCCGCTGATTTTGTGATCGTAAATAGTGAAAACGCAACTAATGGTAGAGGTTGTTCTTTAAGCTCATATAGAGAGTTAATCAAAAGTGGAGCTGATTGCCTTACGTCCGGGAATCATTTCTATGAGCAAAGAGATGTGTTTTCTCCAGATGCACCTATTTTATTTGAAAAACAAATAAGACCTTTAAATTTGGCAAAAGATGCTCCTTTAAAAGGCTCAAAGATATTTGAAATAAAAGGATTCAAAGTTAGAGTGACAAATTTATTGGGACGTGTCGAAATAAATGGAGCTCAATCAAATCCTTTTACGGACATGGATGAACTGTTAGAAAAAGATGAAAAAGTAGATTTTGATATAGTTGATTTTCATGCTGAAGCTACAGGCGAGAAAAGGGCCTTGGCAGAGTACTTGGATGGAAGAATATCTCTTTTTGTTGGAACCCATACTCATGTTCAAACGAATGATTGTCAAAAATTAAATAAAGGAACATTATTCATATCTGACCTTGGGATGTGTGGACTATTCGATTCTTGTCTAGGTATGCTGAAAGACAATGTTGTAAAAAAAGTCGGCTTTGGTCTACCGGCTTCTTTTCAAAGCCCTAGCAGTGGTTTAGCCCAAATAAATGGTATTCACGCAGTACTTTTTAGGGATAAAAACGAGTGTAAAATAGAACTTGTCAATATTAAAGTAAACGCTTAAAAATCCAATACAATAGACATAAAAGCAGATATTACCCCTTTTTAAAGAAAACTAGCTCTATGTTTTATACAAACCATATATATTAACAAAAAAGTTGTGTTATAATTCTTTTTACAAGGCCAAGATAATATGCAGAAATTAAGAGCAGGAGCTAGCACTTCTGTACAAAAGTTAGGTGCATCAATTCATATTTGTCTATCACAAGATGGTGATTGCTTAGTGAGCGTTGTGGGTGCTAAAGCTTTGAATCAAGCTATTAAAGGAATAATTGTTGCTAAGTCTTTACTTTTAAATGATGACAACTCTGACCTTGTCGTTCAACCTAATTTCGTGGTAGTACAACAAAACAATCCAAGATTAGGAAACTCTACGACTACATCAATCGAATTATACGTGAAGAAAATTAAAGCTTTGGAAAAGCCTAGCGATGTTTCATCAGTGTCTGATTTAACTAAACCGACTGGTGAAGAAGAAGACGATAGAAAAAATTAGTTATGATTATAGAATAACCCTGTAGGTTATTCTATTATTTATGTAGAAGAATAAATTGAGGAACAATACATTGAAACCTGAAATAGATATTAACTCTGCTCCTGATTTGCATGAGGCTAAAAAACGTGGAAAATTGGCTAAAAGCCAAGAAGATGAGGCTGAGATAAAGCCATCTCCTTTTTTGATTGAATGGGGAAAAGGAAAGAAGTATTTCATTGAGACATTCGGCTGTCAAATGAATGTCAGAGACTCTGAAATCATTCGTGGATATTTGGAAGAGATTGGAATGACTATGACTAAGGATCCTAGCGAGGCTTCCTTCATTCTTTTCAATACTTGTGCCGTTAGAGAGAATGCTGAGGATCACTTGTATGGTGAGCTTGGCCATGTCAAAGTTTTCGCTGATTCAAAACCTGGAATTATTGTCGCCGTTTGTGGTTGTATGATGCAACTTGAAGTTCCGTTTAGAGTTATAAGAGATCATTATCCTTATGTCAACTTAGTTTTCGGAACAAATAACATCGATCAATTGTTTCCGTTGATGGATGATTGCTTAAGAAATAGTAAACGTGTTTTGAAAGTTGTGTCCGACCCTGGAAGAGTCGTAGAAGGATTCCCTTCTGCTAGAATGGAAAAATATCGTGCTTTTGTCAATATCACATATGGATGTGACAAGTTCTGCACTTATTGTATTGTTCCTTTCACTAGAGGTATGCAACGTTCTAGAAGAGATAAGGATGTTCTAGCCGAGGTTAGAGACTTGGTGAGACATGGATATAAGGAAGTTACATTGTTGGGACAAAATGTTTCATCCTATGGAATGGATCTAGAGAACAACATGTCTTTTGCTGAACTTTTAGAAGCTGTAAGCGAAACTGGAATCGAAAGAATTAGATATGTCACATCTCATCCTCATGATTTCACAGATGATGTCTTCGACGTCATGGCCAAGCATTCCAATATCATGCCTTATCTTCATCTTCCTGTTCAAAGCGGATCCGATCATGTTCTACGATTGATGAACAGATCTTATGATTTGAAGAAGTATATGCATTTAGTTGATTTGGTCAAACAAAAAGTTCCTGATATTTCTTTGACCACTGATATCATTGTCGGTTTTCCAGGAGAGACGGAAGAGGATTTCCAAGAAACTTTGGATGTCGTTAAGAAAGTTAGATATGATTCAGCATATACATTCATTTTTTCACCCAGACCTGGAACTCCAGCTTATAAGATGAAGAACAACGCTACTCCAGAAGAAATTCTAGACAGATTCATGAGATTGAAGGATGTAGTAGATAAAATAACTGAAGAAAGAGCTGATGAATGGGTCGGAAAGACAGTCGAAGTCTTATTCTTATATCCTAGTAAACGTAACTCCTCTATGATGTCTGGCTATGACAGACATAATCATTTAGTCCACGTAAAAGGTGATAAATCTATAGAAGGAAAGATACTAAAAGTAAAGATTATTGAGTCTCATGTTCATTCCTTCATAGGAGAGTTGATCGATGAGTGAATTAGATGAATTGTCAGGAAAAGCAAAACAAATTTTGGAAGAATATGAGAATTCTAAGGAATATAAAAGATTTCAGGAATTGACTAAAGCTATTTCCAAAGATGAAGAAATAAATAGGCTTTGCTCTATCTTGAATGAACTTCAAGCTATTTGTAGAGCAAAGGAAAGTGATCTTTTAGAAAAAAGAGATACTTTGAAAGAAATAGAGAAAATCAAAGCTGAGCTTTATTCAAAACCCCTTTGGATCAACTATATTACAGCTAGAGATGAACTCGAAAGACTCAAGAATGAAGTGATAGAATCTTTGGATGAAAAATTAGGATAATAAATAAGATGGGTAAATCCCATCTTTTTAAATCCTTGCATTGTCTTAAACCTTAAAAACATAAAGGTTTAGCCTTAGCTTTTGCTTTATAATAAAGTAGTTTGAAGGATAAAATAATGGCTTTACATGTAATACTTGTAATCGATGTTGGAACTCAATCTCTACGTTCTAGCTTGGTGGATGAACATGGAAATATTTGTTCTATGGTCACTAGAACCTATGATGAACCATATAAGGTTCCACAAAGCGGATATGCTGAACAGGATGCTGATTATTACTATGAGGAGATCTGTCGTGCAAACAATCAATTGAGAGAAGAAAACCCGATAATGTTCTCTCAAGTTAGAAGTTTGGTTATTGCCACTTTTAGAGATACTGCTGTCATTTTGGACGAGAATAAAAATCCTATAAGACCTATGATTCTATGGCTCGATCAAAGAATGGCGGAATTACCTGGCGAGAAACATATTCCACTTTGGAACAAGATGTTGTTCCATATTGTTGGAATGTGGGAAACTGTCAAGTTGAACAGTTGTAGAACTGGGGCTCAATGGCTTAGGGAAAATGAGCCGGAGACCTGGAAGAAAGTAAAATATTATGTTCCATTAGGTGCGTATTTGAATTATAAATTGACTGGCGAATTGAAAGTCTCTGATTCTGATATAGTTGGCCATTATGCTTTTGATTATAAAAATAGAAGATATTATGGAAAGAAAGCCTTGAAGTATCCTGTTTTTGGAATTGACTTGGAGATGAATGCTCCTTTGGTCAAGACCGGAGATGTTATCGGACAAATCACTGAAAAAGCAAGCAAAGAAAGTGGAATTCCAACTGGAATTAATTTGATAGCCTCCGGTTCTGATAAAGCTTGTGAGGTTTTGGGAGATGGCTGTATCGAAGGAAGCAAAGCTTCCATCAGTTTAGGAACAGCCTGCACTATTGATATTCCATCTCATAAGTATATAGAACCCGAAGCTTTTCTTCCTTCTTATGGAGCTGCATATCCGAAAGATTATAACGACGAAGTTCAAATTTATCGTGGCTTTTGGCTATTGAAATGGTTTACTGAAAACTTTGCCAGTGTCGATGACATTTCCGAAGCTAAAGGAAAGGATATTCCCTTAGAGAGTTTATTTGATAAGAAGATAGAAGATATCGTACCTGGATCTGATGGACTTATGGTCCAACCATATTGGGGACCTGGATTGAAGAGACCTATGGCTCGAGGTGCTATCGTAGGATTTAGAGATTTTCAAGATAAATGTCATATCTATAGAGCATCTATAGAAGGAATTGCTTTTGCTTTGAGGGAAGGTATGGAAGAGATGGACCACAGGATGCATAACAAAGTCAAAAGCATAGTCGTGTCAGGTGGTGGAAGCAGAAATGATATTGTCGCTCAAATAATCGCAGATATATTCAACTTGCCTGTTTATAAGACTGTTACGACTGAGAGCACCACAATCGGTGCTGCTATGGCAGGTTTTTTGGCTGAAGGTGATGTTTTCAATTCCAATCAAGATGCTGTAGATAGCATGGTTCATTATCGCAAGACCTTCATGCCTAATAAGAAAAATGCCAAGCTTTACGATCAAATTTATAAACAAGTTTATTTGAAATTGTATCCAAAGCTCAACAAGTTATACGAAGAATTAGATGATTTATCAAAGAAGGAAAGGAGCATTGGTGCAGATGGAAAACGTGCAAAGTAAAAAAAGTCTAGCTGAAGAATTGGGGATTGAGATGGATGAGAAGAATTTCACCCCTATGGTGAAACAATACTTATCCATCAAAGAAAAAAACAGAGATTATATTCTTTTGTTTAGAATCGGCGATTTCTATGAAATGTTTTTTGATGATGCAAAAATTGCAAGTCAAGAACTACAACTTTTTTTGACTAAAAAAGGTGCTGGAAATGGAACTAAGATTCCAATGTGTGGAATTCCACATCACGCCTATCTTTCTTATGCTCAAAAACTTCTTGATAATGGTCATAAAGTCGCTATTGTTGAGCAGTTGGAAGATCCGGCTTTGACCAAGAAATTAGTCAAAAGAGGAATCATTCAAGTCATAACTCCTGGTGCAAATCTCGACCTTCGCTCTCCGGATAATAATTTCATAGCTTCTTTGACCTCGGATAGTCATTATTGTTCTATAGTCTATGCTGATATGTCAACCGGTGAAATCTTTGCCACTAATACTCAAAACGACGATAGAGCAGTCCTCTCTAAACTAATGGCCTTAGAAATAAAGGAGTTGGTTTTGCCCACATCTGTAGATGCTGATTTTGTGCAACTTATAAAAGAAAATTCAAATATTTGTATTTCTTATTGTAACAATTCTAATTCTTCTATAGAATTGGAACCTTTATTTGCTAATTTAAAAGATCCCAAGCAAATCCTAGCCTTGACTAGATTGATGAATTATTTAACCGATACTCAAAAAAGAGAATTGGATTATTTCAAACCAGCTATTAATATTCTTTCAAATCAAAACATGTCTTTGGATTATTCGACTTTAGTAAATTTGGAATTGCTTAAGTCTTTGGATGGTAAACATGTCTTTGGAACTTTATATTGGCTTTTGAATCACTGCTCGACTCCAATGGGATCTCGTTTTTTAAAGAGCTGCATCAGTGAACCATTATGCAATTTAGCTAGCATCAACGATAGATTAGATAGTGTCGATTGGTTAGTTAAGAACTATGTCATTCGTCAGGATTTAATCGATTCTTTGTCCAATGTATATGATTTGGATAGATTGATTGCCAGAATTTCATACGGATCATCCAACGGTCATGATATGCTTCAATTGAAGAAATCATTGAAGGCTGTTCCTAGCCTCAAAAAATCACTTGAGACCTGCTCAGTATCTCTTCTTGAATCTATCAGAGATAGATTGTCCTATTTTGATCCTTTGATCAATCTATTGGAGAAGGCAGTTAGAGAAGATTGCCCTCTGACAATTACAGAAGGTGGAATATTTAAAGATGGATATGATCAATCTTTGGATGATCTTCTTTCGGCTACTCAAGATTCGAGGAAGTGGATCAATGAATTGGAGACCAGAGAAAAGGAAAGAACAGGAATCAAAAACTTGAGAGTCGGATTCACCAAGGCGTTTGGATACTATATCGAAGTATCTAAAGGAAATGTTTCTGAAGTAAAACCTGAATTTGGATATATTAGAAAGCAAACCTTGACTACTGGTGAGCGTTATACGACTGAAGAATTACAACAAAGAGAGCAGTTGATTCTTAATGCTGATGATTTAAAGAAGAAAAAAGAATATGAGTTGTTCCAAGATTTGAGAAAGAAAGTATCTGAATATACACATCAAATTCAAGATTTGTCTCAAGCTATAGCTTTGTTAGATTATCTGGTATCTATCTCAGTCGTATCTTCTTCCAATGCTTATGTAAGACCTGTATTCAATGTTAATAACACCATTGATGTCAAAGGTGCTAGACATCCAGTTATAGAGAAAGCCCAGCCTGAAAGAGAGTTCGTATCTAATGATTACAAGATGGATTCATCTACTGAGGTTTTGATTATCACAGGTCCTAACATGGGTGGTAAATCAACATATATGAGAGAGTTTGCTTTGATTGCAATCATGGCTCAGATGGGAATGTATGTTCCTGCTCAATATTGCTCCATTCCTGTCTTCGATTCTATTTTTACTAGAATCGGAGCTAGCGATGATTTGATCAAAGGTGCTTCGACTTTTATGGTCGAAATGCAAGAGACTAATAAAGCTTTGTCTTTAGCTACATCTTCATCGCTGATACTCTTTGATGAAATCGGAAGAGGAACAGCGACATATGATGGTATGGCTTTAGCTCAAGCTATACTCGAATATGTTATTTCAAAGATTCATGCTAAAACGTTCTTTTCAACTCACTATCATGAATTGACTGCTTTAGCAAACGAGTATAAGCAAATGAAGAACGTTCATGTCAGCGTTACTGAAGAAAATGACAAAGTAACTTTCTTATATAAGGTAACCGATGGACCAATGGATAAATCTTATGGTATCAATGTCGCTCAATTGGCAGGTATGCCTGATGATTTACTTTATAGAGCGACAGACATTTTGAAATCTTTGGAAGAGAATGGAAACAAAGGGGAATCTATTCCTAAAGTAGTGATAGAAGAAAAGAAAAAGAATGTTGATCCAATAATTGAGAAATTGAAGAATTGTGATCCTATGAACATGTCTCCATTGGATGCTTTGAATTTGATATATACTCTTCATAAAGAAGCGAGCGGTAAGTAAAGGAGATAATCATGCCTGATAGAATTCATTTAATGTCGGCGAGTCTAGCAAATCTCATCGCCGCAGGAGAAGTCGTAGAGAGACCAGCCAGTGTCGTCAAGGAACTGGTTGAAAATTCTATAGATGCCGGTGCAACTCATATCGATGTAGAATTGATAGAAGGAGGATTGAAACAAATCCTTGTTAGAGATGACGGGTACGGTATGAATAGAGATGATGCAAAGATGTGTCTTTTACGTCATGCATCATCTAAGATTAAGTCTTCTTATGACTTGGAATATATCCACACAATGGGATTTAGAGGTGAAGCTATTCCTTCTATAGTCTCTGTTTCTAATTTTGAGATGGAAACTTCTGATGGTGAAGAAGGCACTAAGGTAGAAGCTAGTGGTGAAAATCAACCTTTATTCTCTTCCGCCCCTTTAAGAAAAGGAACGGTTATCAGAGTCAAAGACTTGTTCTATAACACACCTGCTAGACTGAAGTATATGAAAGGTGCCAATACTGAGAAAGCTAAATGCATCGATACTTGTGAACATCTAGCTTTAGGTTTCCCCAATGTCTCTTTTACTTTCAAAGCAGATGGAAAAGAAGTATTCTCTACTTCCGGAAGAGGCGATGAAGTAGAAGTCATCCAAAGAATTTGGGGCAATGGAATAGCCAAGGAGATGAATGTAGTTTCTAAAGAATCCGTTAGAGACTTTAAAGTGAAAGTGTTCATGGCTAATCCAGAAGTTAATTATTCGACTAAGTATCAAATAATGACTTTTTTGAATAATAGATTTATCTATTCATATAAATTATCCAAAGGAATAGAGGAAGCTTATAGAGATTACTTAGCTCCTTTGAGATATCCTTTTGTCGTGGTTAAAATTGAAGCAGATCCAACTTTGGTGGATGTGAATGTTCATCCAGCAAAAAGAGAAGTAAGAATATCAGGTGAAGATCATTTGGCGTATGAAATTAAATCTTTGATAGCAGATGAATTGTTGAAGAACAAGCCTACTTATACTTCTAGATCATCTTCTTTGTATTTTGCCAAGGAAAATAAAGAGAAGGAATTAAATGCTACTCCTTTATTTAATAATTCAACTCAATCCAATCAGATACAAATGCCTAAAGTAAAAGGTGCTGGCACTTTTTCTCCAGCTCCTTCTTATGAAAGTCAGATTATTGGCGATGTTGCTACCAATACATTCCAAGGTAATGACCCTAGTGAAATCAATCGTCTTATAAACATGTATAAGAAGACTAGTGTGGAGAAGAATGTACTGCCCAATGAAAACAGTGTGACCTTAGATCAAGACACATTGGAAGAAAAAGAAGTAGAACAGACAATAGATAATAAGAACGAAGTTGATACAAATGTAGACAAAAAGGTTGAAAACAAAAAAGTTTCACCATATGCCGATTTATGCCCAATAGGTCAAGTTGCAAAGACTTATATAATTTGTGAGTCTCCAGAAGGTCTATGCATTATGGATCAACACGCAGCGGCTGAGAGAATCAACTTTGAAAAATTTGAGAGATTATTTAAAGAAGGAGTCAAGTTGATTCAACCTCTATCACCTATAATTGTCGAATTGCCTCCATCAGTAGTCTCTAGTTTTGATGATAATAAAGCAAAGCTATTGAAGGATATGGGCTTAATTGTGTCAGTCTTTGGAGACTCAGCTTTGAAGCTAGATGAAGTTCCTTCATTTTTGACTGATAAAGATTATGATGACGTACTTAAAGATATCATTGTTGGAGTGATGGAAGGAAGAAAAGAAGATCCTTTAGCTTTGATGAGAAAGGCTGTCTCTACTATTGCATGCAAAGCTTCGATTAGGGCAGGACAAATCCTTTCTCCTATTGAACAAGTAAGTCTAATAAAGAACTTAGGTAATTGCGATAATCCTGCAAATTGTCCACATGGAAGACCTACTGTAATAAAGATTTCCATAAGAGATTTGGAAAGACTATTTAAGAGGACCGGATTCTGATGCTTTATGTTATTTTAGGAGAAACCTGTAGTGGAAAATCTTCCACTGCATTAAAGGTGTGCAAAGAGAACAGCCTTCCTTTGATTTCGGCTGATGCTTTTGGCGTATATCAAGGTTTTGATATAGGCTCAGCTAAATCTACTCCAAAGGAATTGGAAGGAATCGAAAACTATTTCATCGATTCTATTCCTTATGGACAAGCGATGACTGTTTTTGAATTTCAAACTAATGGAAGACAAATAATAAATTCATTCAAAGATAGAAATGTTGATGGCGTAATAGTCGGAGGAACTTTCCTTTATACTAAAGCTTTGCTGTTCCCTTATTATTTTCCTAAAGAAGAGAATACAGGCCCTGTCATTAAAGAATATCCCCCTTTGAATGAAATGCTAAAAACTATTAAAGAATTAGATCCTGAGTCTTTGAATCTTATCGATACAAAAAATCCTAGAAGAGTCGAAAGAGCTTATGATTTAGCAAAGAGTGGAAACAAGAGAGAAGATATAGAATCTATGTATTCTAATTTGCCATTGTATCCATGTATTTTTATCAGATTGAAAGTCGATAAAGATCAATTGAGAAGCAAAATAAAAGAAAGAGTCCTCATCCAAGTTAAAGATGGTCTTTTTGAAGAAGAGGAAAGACTTGAAAAGGCTAATCCTGAATTCAGTTCTACCTTTAGAGGTATTGGATTTAAAGAAATTTATCAAGGTAAAAGAGAAGGATGGACTAAAGAAAAGATAATAAATCAAGTAATGATAGATACAATTCAGTATGCTAGAAGGCAAAGAACATTTTTAAGACATCAATTTCCTTACATGGTCGAAGTCGATAAATCTGATATTCCATCATTGATAAAAACTGATATCGAAATCAGGAATGGAATGGAATCTTTGGAAGTTCCATTGATCAATTCGACTTCTAATCTTATGAATTCCATTGAATCTATCTATTCAAAAGGCATAAGACAATGTGGAATATATGGAGACTACGATGAAAACAAAATTCATAGTCTTTACCCATTGCTTCAAATAGTAGGAGTGACTGATTTGAATTCTAAAGGTAAGAAGGATATTAAGTTTTCTTCTAAGATTGATTTCTAGTTTTCCTATACAACATAGTTCTTGTTTTTCAAGTCTTCTTTTATATCTAAATATAAGATAAAATGAAAGAAAGAATGGAGGCGAGCGTGGAAAAGAATAATAAAACAATCACTATCGAAGTAAGAGAAGTTAGTCAAGAGCTAGAAATAATCAAGGAGAAACCTAGAGATACTCTAATGGTCTTAGTTCCTTCTTTAGCTATTGAATATTGGGGTAGAATTGCTGATATGTATCAAAATGGTGTTAGAAAAATCTATGTTTATTCTTTGGATAAAGAATTCTTTATAGACTTTTCTACAAAGATTCATACTACGTGCCCTGAATTAAATATTTATTTCTTCAACTTAGAAAAGAAATCCAAGCTTCCTTATTTTGATTTTTCATTACCTGAAATCCAAGGTGTTTCATTGGATGACAAAATAAGAAAATTCCTTATGGATAAAAAGATTCCAATGGTGAAAGTAAAGGATTTATTCAATTAGGAGGTATTTAAATGATTAAGATTCAAACTATTGCTAAGAAGCTTGGAATCGAAGCTTCTGATTTGTATTGTTATGGTCCTTATATTGCGAAAGTGATGACTAAAGATGAGCCTATAAAAAAGAAAAAAGCAAAATTAATCCTTGTCACTGCTATGACTCCTACAAAAGCAGGAGAAGGAAAGACTACGACATCTATAGGTTTGACTGACGGACTGAATTTGCTTTTAAAAGGTAGTAAAAAAGTTGCATGTGCTTGTTTGAGACAACCATCATTAGGACCGTTCTTTGGAATGAAAGGCGGAGCTACAGGAGGAGGTAAAGCCTCTGTGGAACCCGATGAAAGAATTAATATCCATTTCACCGGCGATCTCCACGCTATTTCTAGTGCCTCATTGCTTATCAGTGCAGTTATCGAAAATAGCATTTATCAAGGTAACACTTTGAATATAAACAAAGATAGGATTGTTTTTCCTAGAGCTCTCGATGTCAACGATAGAGCTCTTAGAGAAGTTCAAGTCGATAATAAAACCGGAATTCATACGAATGAGACAGTCATAACTGCTGCTTCTGAAATCATGACAATTTTATGCTTGGCTAAAGACAAAACTGATTTCTTGACTAAGCTTGGAAATATAACAGTCGCTTATGATAATGAAGGCAATCCTATCTATTTGAAGCAATTGAGCATATTAAACGCTTTATGGCTGATATTAAAGGATGCTTTCCAGCCTAATTTGGTTCAGACATTGTATAAATCACCTGTGTTAGTCCATGGCGGTCCATTTGCTAATATCGCTCACGGCTGTTGTTCATATAGATCTTTGAAAGTTGGATTAGAGAACTCTGATTATTGTGTCACTGAAGCTGGCTTTGGTGCTGACTTAGGTGGAGAGAAGTTCATGGATATTTTATGTAGAACTGATGAACTGAAGCCAGATTTAACAGTGATGGTCTTCTCAATCCGTGCTTTGAAACTTCAAGGTGGAGCCGATTATGATACTTTGAATGAGGAAAATGTCGATGCGTGTTTATCAGGCTTATCAAATCTAATTAAACACCTTGAAAACATGAAGAAGTTCAATGTTCCTTTGGTTGTGGCTATGAATGAATTCAAATCTGATTCACCTAAAGAAAAGAAAGCTGTTTGTGAAAAGCTGGATGAACTCGGCTATAAGGTGGCTCCTTATACTTCCTTTATGGATGGTGAAAAGGGTGGAAAAGATTTGGCTAAGCTAGTTCTTGATACTTTGAATGAAACCACATCAAATTACAAACCTCTTTATAATGGCGATGAAACGATAGAAGATATCATAGAAAAGATTTCTACTGAAATCTATGGTGCTAAGGATGTCGTCTATTCAAATGAAGCGAAACAAGACTTGGAAAACATAAAAAAAGTGGTTAAAAGTTCTACATCGGTTTGTGTTGCAAAGACACCCTTATCTTTGACTGACAATCCTAAAGTGCTCGGAGCTCCTAAGGATTTTACAATCCATGTTCAAGGATTGAATTATTATTCTGGTGCTAATTTGGTCGTAGCTAGAACCGGCACTATTTGGTTGATGCCTGGATTACCTAAAGTACCTCAAGCTGTAAAAATGGAAGGCTCAAAATGACAACATTATTAAAAGGTTTACCTGTTAGAAAAGAAGATGAGGCTAGAATCAAAGAATTGAATCTATCTTCTAATGATGTCTGTTTCTTGTTAGTTGTTTCTAATGATTCCGAAGATGCTTTAGCATATTGTCATCAAATAGAGAAGTTTTTGAATAAAGTTCAACTTAGTTTTATAGAAAAAATATACGACGGAACAAACGGGGATGAAATCATTGATATGATGAAGAAGCCCAATATGAGTGTGATATTGGCTCGTCCCCTTCCCATCGATTTTATGAATAAGGCTAGAAAAGAACTCAACTATGAGTCTGACCCTGATTGTTTAGGTGTTAAAAGTGCTGGAATGATATTCTTGGGAGAGGGATTGCTTCCAGCAACCGCTCAATCTGTGATTAGAATATTAGATTTTTATGGAATTGATGTTTTGAGTAAGAAAGTTTTAGTTATTGGAAGATCTCAAAGCGTAGGTCTTCCTATCGCTTTAGGATTGTTGAAGAAAAATGCCGAGATTACTATTGTTCATTCAAAGATTTCAAAAGAAGAGATAGAACGAAAAGTGGCTGATTCAGACATTATTGTTCTAGCTTCAGGAAAGAAAGGTCTAGTAAATAAGGATGCTTTTAAAAAAGGCCAGATAGTTATCGACTGTGGTTATCATGCTGAGGATAATTCTGGTGATTTGGGATTTGTGCCTGAGGATGACTTTTTCGAAAGTTATACACCGGTACCTGGCGGTGTCGGACCTTTGACTATTTCCACTTTGATAGTGAATGGTCTTAAGAAGAAAGGACTGATGAAATGAGCAAGATTAGATTTTGCGTCATGTCTGACACCCACGGTGACACTCAATATATGGATGCGATTATCTCTAAATATAATGGGGTAGTGAACAATTGGTTTCATTGTGGAGATTCGGAATTGCCACCCGAATTGATAATGAGGAATTTTGTCGGTGTGAGAGGTAATTGTGATTATTTTGCTGGTCTTCCAATAACTAGGGATGTTAAGTTTCCTTTTGGAACAGTTCATTTAGAACATGGAAATAGAACCGGTGGTATAACACCTGAATATATAAAATCTTGTAATTGTAAATATTTCTTTTCCGGACATACTCATAAAAAATTGTTTAATGAATTGGATGGGGAGATATATCAATTCAATCCTGGATCTTTGATGAGACCTAGGGATGGAATGTTTGGTAGTTTCCTCTTTATAGATTTAGATGATCAGACAGGAAAGCTGATATCTTATCAATTCAAATTGATAGATCCGGTCACAGGAATTGAAATCCCTGATTAGATTTAAGAATTCACTTATCATTTATCACCTTTGAGGATCATATCTTCAGAGGTGATTTTTTTTGAAAATTGAAAAGTTATCGTATTCTTATCTAAATGGTGAAAGAACCACCAGAGTTTTTTCTAATCTATCCTATGATTTTGGAAATAATGGTTTGGTGATGATTTTAGGAAAATCTGGTTGTGGTAAGTCAACTCTTTTATCTTTGATTGCAGGATTTATTAAGCCGACAGAAGGAAAGATTATCAATGATTTGGGAAAACCATCGATAGTTTTTCAAGAAGCCAATTTATTAGATGAATTAAATGTTGTTGATAATGCAACCTTATCTTTAATCATGGATGGTATTGATTTAAAAAATAGGGAAGAAGAAATAATTCCAATTTTAAAAGAGTTGAACATCTTAAATTTGAAAGATAAACCTTGTAAGGATTTATCCGGTGGAGAAAAGAGTAGAGTCTCTTTAGCTAGAGCATTGATAGATTCCGACAAATTGATTCTTTGTGATGAACCTACTGGAGCGCTAGATAATATCAATTCAAAAATAGTGATGAATAAATTAAAAGAAGCATCAAAGGAAAAACTTGTTGTTTGTGTCACTCATAACAAAGAATTAGCTTTTGAATATGGTGATGTAGTTCTACTATTTAAAAACGGGAATCTCAAAGAGATTAAGAAAAATAAAATTGACATTGGAAAAATTACTGATAACAATTTAAAGAACGGAAAGATAAAAATTAAAGATTCTTTGAATATTAGCAGTTGTTTTTTAAAGAAGAAATTAGGAAGACTTATCTCCAGTTCTTTAGCTTTAGGATTTGCTTTTTCATGCTTGGCTTGTGCTTTATCTATAAACCAAAATAAAGAATTCATCAGTCAAGGATATGCCCGCAATTTCTATGGCTATAATTTGGTTCATGCCAGCGAGATAACAACCATAAGTCAATCTAATGGAATGACTTTGACTAAGAATTTACCTTTATCAAATTCCCTAGAATTTGAAATAAATTCATTGATAGGAATTCATTCCTATCCATCTTTATCTTTCTTTATTCCTCAAGCTTCTTATCTTCATAGGAATGAAGGCAAGATAAACTATCAAATAGAACCTTGTTTTTTTGAAGATGAAGTCGATTGTGAGTATATCCGAGCGGTAGCTAATACTGCTTTTATTAAGTCGACTGGAAGAAATATAGGCGATATTGTCACAGTAAAAGGCGAAGGTAGATCTCAAGTAGTGGATGAACTGGGAAACAATGCTGTGTTTGAAAAAAACTGGAATCTTAAAATTGTATCCGTTCATAAAGAAATAGAGGGATTCTCGACTCCGACTCTTCTTTATGATTACAAGCAAGTTTATGATTATATAGATTCAAAAACGGATTCATCGACTGGATTGTTCTATTTTGATCTTATGAGCAAGGATGAATACAAAGAAGATATCATCAATAGTTATGAGACTCTTTTGTATGTCGATGACACATTGAAACTAGATAAATTAAGCAAATCTGTTTTTAAAAATAGACTTAAAGTTAATTCCAGGGCTCTTTCTGCCAATGATTCAATATCAGCTATCCTAGGATCTATAACTCAATTGGCTAGTATTTTTCTAATCCTGGCAATAATCATTTCATTCTTTATAGAAATCTTTTCATTGTCGACAATTCTTTCTGAGAATAAAAAGAAATACGCGATAACATTAGCTTTTACAAAGAATAAGAAGTCTTTTGTCAAGCTTTATGAAGGAATTCCACTTATTTTTAGTTTTGCTTCATTGATGTCTTATTGTTTGTTCTCTTTAATCTTAAAAATAGCTTTACCAAAAGCATTGGTTTATTATGGATATCCTAATTTGTTTATAGGTGGATTTACTATTCAGTCTTTATTCTTGATGGGATTTTCTATCGTATTTTTAACGATTGTAGCTTCTATTTATTGTTACTTGAGATTGATTAAGAAAGATTTGCTTCTTTCCTTGAGGACTGATAGATGATAAGAGTGAAGAATTTATCTAAGACATATGAAGGTGAGAAAACCCCGACTATTAAAAATGTATCTTTTATGCTGAAGGATACAGGTCTTTATTTTATTAAAGGTGAGTCTGGATCAGGAAAGACAACATTAGCAACCATATTAGGATGTATGGATGATAATTTTGATGGCGATGTATTCTTTGATGAAAAATCGTATAAGGCGATGAGCAAAAATGAGAAATCGGAATTTAGATTAAATAATGTAGGTTTTTCTTTTCAAGGTGGCTTTATGGATGGATTATGTACAGTAGAAGATGAAGTGATGAAATCATTCTTCGGCTCTTCTTTATCAAAAGAAGAAAGAAAAGATAGATTATCTAAGCTGTTAATCTATTTTGAGTTGAATAATTATCAAAAGAGAAAGATAAATGAATTGTCAGGAGGAGAGAAGAAGAGAATATCTTTGATAAAAGCGATTATTAAAAAGCCTAAATTATTAATAGTCGATGAACCTACAGCTGGATTGAATGAAAAACTAGCACATAAAACAATGTCTTATTTAGAAAAAATATCATCGGATTCATTGGTTTTAGTGATAACGCATGATGATATAGATACTTCGAAATTTGGATTGCTCGAAGTAAAGGAAAAGTCTGTTAAATTGATTGATGAACCGGCCGATATAAAAAAGGATAAAGAAAAAAGAGAGGGTTATCGAAAGATAAAATTATTATCTTTGATAATTCAATCGTTTAAGACTTTTATTCGTCACATGAAAAGCGCATATCCTGCAATCATCGCAATAATGATTTCCTTGACTTCTTTTGGAATTGCTCTTTGTATGGTTGATGGTGTTAAGTCAGGATTTATCAGCATGGGTTCTTCAGCGTTTGATGAATCGACAATAGTAGTTGAACCTAAAGCCAATTCAAATTTAAATGGAAAGAATGTATTAGGTGATGAAACATTAGTTAGACTTATTTATTGGAATTATCAAAAGGATTTGCTGGACTATGGAATAGAATATCCTTTGAATCTAAATGATAAGATAGATAGTAACTTCTCATCTCTTTATTTAAACATTAACGACAACTATAAATACCCTTCAAATTTTGGCGTTGACATCTTAGCCCATCCGTTGGTTAGAAAGTTTTACCCTACTATTAGAATTAAAGGTGATGATTACCCTTCATTGGAAAAAGATCAAGTTTTTTTGGGATTGCCTCAAGCAGCGATTGATTATTTATTCACTGCTTTTCCGAATATGTATGGATTTCTATCGAACAATAAAGTAGTTCTCAATGGGTCTATTGGTGTTAAAGATGTATCTGGAATTAAAACCTTCCAATTGAAAGTAAAAGGATTCTTTGAAAGCTCTAATCCTGTATTGATGCATACTTCTACTTTATTTTCTTCATCTTTGTTAGAAGACAATATCGGATTTGTAACTTCCAATAATTTAACCTCCTTAGATGTCAAACCTCATACTTTGAAAAAAGGTGGAATTTTATATGTAGAAAAAGAAAAACTCGGAAATTTCTATAAAGCTTTTTCTTTAGATTCTACATATAGGAGATATGCTTTAGAGAAGTTTCCTTCTTCTTTAAAGATAAAGACTGGAATAGAAGAGGAAGTCATCAAATTGTTCATAAGAGAAAAGAAGTTTGAAGAGATAAACCCGTATGATGTTTTGGATATAGCGGATAGGAAAGATGATTTTCAATTGAGAGAATATGCATTCTCATCGAGTGTATATACTTATGTTCAAGGCGGGATGTATGCCGGATTTTCATTACCTGTATTTTTAGCTAAAGATAGGTCTTCCCTTATAGAACTCAGCGATATGAATTCGACTACAGACAAAAATCTCGGAATGTTTCAAATCAGTTCGGCTCAAATACCAGAAGGTGTTATAGGTGCTGATCTGTCTTCTTCTTTAGAAGGAAAAGGAATAGATTTTATAAGTCCTTTAGATAAGAAGGTTGATAAAGGAACTTTTTCAAATAAGGATGATGAAATTGTCATTTCATCTAGCTTAGCAAGAAAGATTTATAAGGATAAGTCTCCTATCGGTGAATCTTTATCTTTGCTATTGCTAGGCGATATCAAAAAAGAGGGCAATTCTTATAAAAATGTTTTTTTCGATTATGATTTGACAGTGACTGGAATTATAGAAAATGATAAAGATGCTTTGTATCAAGATTCATTCTTTCCCCAAATTCTAGCTTTTAAATTGACTGAAAAGAGCGGTATTGACCTGACTATAGATAATGCAATTCTAAAATTCAAGACTAAGGAATATGCCGATATGTCATTATCAAAGCTGAGAAAGGATTATCCAGCTTATGAATTCAACTGTCCTTTTAAAGATATGGCTGATGATATGGAAGATATTCTTTCTAAAATAAGTACAGGATTATGTATTTTTGCTTCTATTAGTTTGATACTGAGTATATTTCTAATGTTACTGACTTCTTATCTAGCTATAAAAGACGATGAAAAAGGAATCGGTGATTATTTAGCTTTGGGATTGAAAGCAAAAGAGGTCAGGACAATCTACATCTTGTATGTCATGTGGATTGGTCTTTCTTCCTTTTTACAATCACTGATAGCTATAATTTTTGGTAACAAGCTAGTTCAAGATGAATTGAGCAAGGTTTTTGGTGAGACAATTTCCACATTTTCTCTAAATACTTATTTTATAGTTTTAGTATTGTGTTTTGCTTCTTCTTTGCTAGTTAGCCTTCTATCTACAAAAAACATTTCAAAGATTGATCCTAAGCAAGGATTGAGGCTGTAGTAAACGCTTTCTTGTAAAAATTGAAATCTATGTTTGTAAATTGGACTTTAAAGTCATATATTGTTAGTGCAGTTATTAGAGACTGCTGTAAACAGAGGTTTTTGTATGAAGGGTAAAGTAAAGATGTTCGATGCAAAGAAGGGTTATGGATTCATCAAGGCTGAGGATAACTCCGATGTCTTCTTCCATTATTCTTCTATTGTCATGGATGGCTTCAAGACTGCCAATCCTGGTGACGAAGTAGAGTTCGAAGTTAGCAAAACCGACAAGGGTTTCCGCGCTGCTAATGTCAAGATCACTAAGCACGCTGAAGCTGCTGCCGATGGCCAACAGCACTAATTCGCTTTAGTTGCATCGGACGCTTACATATAGGCGAGACTGGGTCGAGTCGATATGTGAGCTGTCAAGCGGGGCTTTTGCTCCGCTTTTATTGTCTTTATTTTATATATAAGTGATAAAATAAGATGATTTGTTAATTAATAGAGGTTTTTGGAAAATTATGGCTTTAACAGCAGGTATAGTAGGTCTTCCTAACGTAGGAAAGTCAACTCTTTTTAATGCTCTCACCAACTCTAATGTTTTGGCTGAGAATTATCCGTTTGCGACTATTAAGCCTAACACGGCTGTAGTCGAAGTCAAAGATCATAGAATCGAAAGATTGGTTTCTATCTTCAATCCTAAGCGTGTGGTTCGTGCTACATTTGAATTCACTGATATTGCAGGTTTGGTCAAAGGTGCTTCTAAGGGTGAAGGATTGGGAAACCAGTTCTTAGCTAACATTAGAAATACTGATGCTATCATTCATGTCGTACGCTGCTTCGATGATCCTAACATCACTCACGTCGAAGGAAGTATCGATCCTATTCGTGATATCGGAGAGATCAATCTCGAATTGATTTTGGCTGATCTTCAGCAAGTCGATTCAAGAATAGGAAAAGTTGCCAAGAAAGCCGAGATGGCTAGAGACAAGGCTTCTATCAATGAATACAAGCTTTTGAAGATTGTCAAGGAAGCTTTGGATAATGAAAAGTTTGCTTCTACAATCATGGATCAACTTTCTCCTGATGAATTGAAGTTATTCAAGACTTTCAATTTATTGACTGCAAAACCGGTCATCTATGTCGGAAATGTCGCTGAGACAGCCTATGCTGATCCCTTGGCTGACAAGTATTTCTCCAAAGTAAATGAATATGCCCAATCTCAAGGTGCTCAAGCTATTGCAATATGTGCTTCTACAGAGGCTGCTTTAGTCAGCGAGCCTGCTGAAGAACGTAAAGAATATCTTGAAGCAATCGGCGCTAAAGAAACCGGTTTGGAGCAAATCACCAATGCTGCTTACCACATCCTTGGTCTTCGTACCTTCTTCACAGGTGGACCTGATGAAGTTCGTGCTTGGACTTTCCACGATGGATACACTGCTCCTCAGTGTGCAGGAATTATCCACACCGATATGGAAGCCGGATTCATTAAAGCTGAAGTTTATTCCTTTGATGATATAGACAAGTATGGAAACGAAGAATCTCTTCGTGCTCAAGGCTTGATGCGTACTGAAGGAAAGGAGTATGTCGTAAAAGATGGAGACTGTCTCTTCATCAAGTTCTCTGCTCCTAAGAAAGGCAAGTAAAGGTGAGTGATTCTTCCTATCGCTTTGGAATATCTAGAGATATCCATAGATTGAAAGAAGGAACTGGGTTTATTCTTTGCTCTACTTTCATTCCTTGCGACAAAATGGTTGAGGCTCATTCAGATGGCGATGTAGCTTTGCATGCGTTGAGCGAGGCTATATTCCTGGCTTTGGGACTTCCAGACCTCGGAGATCAATTTCCTCCCGAATCTCAAGATACTCTTAATATCAAATCGATGTCCATATTAAATAAAGCCTTACTCGATATGGATGATGCTGGATTCGAAATAGGAAATGTCACTATCAAAGTATTTTTAGAAAGACCTAAGCTTTATTCGTTTAAGAGCGATATGAGAAAGAACTTAGCCTTAGCCTTGGGGGTCGATATCTCAAAAGTTGGTCTCGCTCTAGGAACTAATGAAAAGTTAGATAGTGTCGGTCAAGGATTGGCGATAGAAGCTTATGCTTCAGTACTCTTAGTAAAAAAGAAAAGTTAAGGAGATATATATGGGATTTGAAAATAACATTAAAAATTATTTAGCTGAACAACTCAACAAGATGGGTTTGGATATAAAGGCTGAGTCTATTCAGCTTTCTATACCTCCTGTCAAGGAACATGGAGATTATTCCACCAATGTTGCTCTTAGATATGCAAAACAGTTGGGAAAGAAAGGCGTGGAGATAGCAAATCTTTTAGCTGATGAATGTAATGTCGAGGGAGTTACCAAAGTAGAAGTTGCAGGACCTGGTTTTTTAAACTTCTTCGTATCCAATGATTTGATGACAAACGTCGTCAAAGAAATCTTGGAAGGCGAGAAAGATGGATTGACATCTTATGGGGAGAGCTCAGAACCTTCTCATAAGAAAGTCGATATCGAATATGTTTCCGCCAATCCTACCGGATACCTCCATTTAGGTCATGCAAGAGGTGCGGCAGTCGGTGATTCTTTAGCTAGAATCATGAAGAAAGCTGGTTATGATGTGACCAGAGAGTATTACATCAACGATGCCGGAAATCAAATCGATCACATGGGTGAATCTTTGATTGCCCGTTACAAACAGCGTTGTGGAGATGCTTCAGCTGAGGTTCCTGAAGACGGATACCACGGACAAGATATTGTCAACATCGCAGAGAAGCTTTATCAGGAAATTGGAGACAAATATTTTGCAAATCCTGAGGAACATATCGACTTCTTTAAGGAATATGGAACTAAAGCTTTGTTGGATAAAATAAAGTCCGACTTGAACAACTTTAGAGTCAATTTCGATGTCTTCTCTTCAGAAAAGGCCATAAGAAAGAGTGGTAGAATTGAAAGCTGTCTCGAAAAGCTCAAGCCCTGGACATATGAAGCAGATGGAGCAACTTTCTTGAAGACAAAACAAGATGGCGATGATAAGGACCGTGTCATCGTCAAGAGCGATGGTTCCTTCACCTATTTTCTTCCCGATATTGCTTATCATTCGGATAAGTTCGACAGAGGATTCGATATGCTGGTAGATGTCTTTGGAGCTGACCACGGAGGATATTTAGCTCGTATGTACTCCGCTATGAAATCTTTGGGATATGATACATCTAAGTTGAACTTCTCTTTAGTACAAATTGTTAGATTGTTCAAAGGTGGCGAAGAATTCAAGATGAGTAAGAGAACCGGTAACGCCATCGCTATGAACGATCTCATCAATGAAGTCGGTGTGGATGCTGTTCGTTATTTCTTTGTGGCTAGAGCTGGAACCAGCCATTTGGATTTCGACTTGGATTTGGCCAAGTCCTTATCATCGTCTAATCCTGTCTATTATGCACAATACACCCACGCTAGACTTTACTCCATCGTCGAAAAGGCTGTTGACGTATTGAAACTCCCTTTGGATTTAACTAACTTCGATTCTTCACTTCTTTCTTCCGATAAGGAAGTAGCCCTAATGAAGATGCTCAAGGAGTATCCTAAGAGAGTAGCAGAGGCTTCTTCAAGCTTGGAGCCTTATAAGATTGCCCTATATACTCAAACTTTGTCTACAGCTATCAACGAATGGTATCAGCAAAAGAATGCCAAAGCTATTGTCATGGAGAACATTCCTTTGACCAATGCTCGTGTCGCATTGGCTAAGGCATCTATGTTGGTCTTGGCTGATGCCTTGAATCTCATCGGTGTAAGTGCTCCTAAGCATATGTAATTGGAAGTACCACTTTATATTTTCGTCAAGTCGTGATATAAGTTATAAGCATTTCTACGTATAGATTAAAAGAGGATTGAAATACAATGAGCAACAAATCAATGATTGAAACTGCCTACGATGTCTTTGTAAAGCAAGGCAATAGTCCTAAGAGCCTTTCCTTTAAGGAACTTTGCCAAGCTGTCAGAGATGAACTTGGAATCACCGATGATGAGGAATTCATTTCTAAGGTTGGAGCTTTCTATACATCTTTAGCCTTGGATGGAAGACTTGTCCTTCTTTCCGACAACACCTGGGATCTTCGTTCACGTCACACCTATGACGAGATAAAGAAGAACACTCTTGAGTACTATGATACTGAGACTGCTGACAAGGATGAGAATGGTGAGGCTGTTGATGATGAAGGACTTCCCCACGATCTCGGTGATGAGAGTGACGAAGATGCTCCTATTGGAACTAACAGTGATGACGATGATGACAACACCACTGCTTCCATCAAAGATATCGACGATATCGCCTAATAATCTTACAAATTATTTAACCAATTCTTCTATAAAAATGGAAGAATTGTTTTTTTTGTTAATTTATTCTTTTAAAAAGCTAGATTATGCCTTTCAAAAAGGATTTATTGGTCCATCCCGAAAAATGTTTGCTATATTATTATTGGCTTTTGAATAAGCCAATTTTTTAAGAATACAAATAAATTTAATAAATATTAGTAGATTAGTACATAAGATTACAGTTGAAATATAAGTGGTAGAAACATAGAAATATAAATATATGTACGATAAAAATAACGAAATAAACAATATAAAATCGGAGGTAGATATGTCGATTCCAAATTCAAAAGATTTTTTTGAGAACACAATCGAAGATTTTGATTCAATCGTTGTGTTCTCACATGTAAAACCTGATGGTGATGCCTACGGATCATCAATGGGCTTAAAATTAGCATTACAAGGATTGTTTCCTGAGAAGAAATGTTATTGTGTAGGTTCTTACAATGAACCCATGCCTGAAGATTTCGAAAAGCCGATCAAACCTGGTGAATTATCTATAGATATCATAAAGAATTCATTGTGTATCATTACTGATACTGGCACTAAAGCCAGAATCGAAGACCCTAGAGCTTTGGAGGGAAAGCTTGTTGTAAAGATTGATCATCACGCACCCGATGATCATTTCGGTGACTTGGAATTTGTCGATGATGCCAAGTCTAGTTGCTCTGTCATTGTGGCTGATATGTTATTTGCTTCATTTCCAGTGATTCCTGCCAATGCTGCATCCGCTATTTTGTTGGGAATTCTCTCCGATACAGATGGACTTAAACTAGCTTTAGAAGCAGATGATTTCTATAAAGTTGGTCGTTTGATTTATAACGGAGCCGATTTTTATAAGACTTATCATTCTATTAGTTCCAATTCATTGAAAGATATTGAATTAAACAGAGCAATATTGAACGCTACCAAGATTGAGGGAAAAGTAATATATACTGTTTTCAACAAAGAACAAATTAAGGAATTGGGAACTACAGCGGATGAATTGGCTGGTAAGGTCAATCAATACGGATTTGCTGATGAATGTCCTATCTGGGCTATGTTTGTTGAAAATGAAAATGGAACAGTCAGGGCTGAATACCGTTGTGAATTAGGTTATGATGTGTCAGAAGTAGCAAAAATGTTCAATGGTGGTGGACATATGCAATCCAGCGGTGGTACACTCACCTCTCTGGCTTTAGTAGATGATGTTGTTAAAGCTTTGATGGGAATCGAGAAAAAATGAAACTAAACGACACTGAAATTGACTTTCCAAGACTAGATGTAGCAATCGAAGCGATGAAAGATAGCTTAGAAGCTATCAAGAACATTTATAGAGATGGATTTAAAATCACTATAAAAAGTGACAATTCACCTGTAACTGATGCTGACTTAGCTTCAGATAAGATTTTGCGTGAAAAAATTCTATCTAGATTTCCTGAGGATGGGTATTTGTCCGAGGAAGAAAAAGACGATATGTCCAGACTTGAAAAAGAATATGTCTGGATTGTCGATCCTTTGGATGGAACAGAAGATTTCGTTCATAAAGATGGGATGTTCTGTGTGAATCTTGCACTTTGCCAAAGACATGATTTGGTCTTAGGCTTGGTTGGAGTACCATTGACTGGTGAGATATTCTTTGCTATTAAAGGCAAGGGAAGCTATTATCTTTCAGCTTCTAATGAATTGACTAAGCTTCATGTCTCTGATAAGAAGAACAAACTTAAGGCTGTCACTTCGGCATATCATACCGGTGATAGAGAAAACGAGTTGTACAAGAATGAATACATAACTCAAGTTCTTCATATCGGAAGTTCTTTGAAAGCTTGTGCTATAGCTTTAGGCCAAGCTGAGATTTGCTTGAAGTTAGGTCCTGGAACCAAAGAGTGGGACACAGCTGCTCCTCAGCTTCTTGTCTCTGAAGCTGGCGGAGTCTATCTCCATCCATCGTTGAACCAGATGATCTACAACCGTGTAGATGTCTATAACCATGAAGGTTATGTGATGGCTAACGACTATACCAATCTACTTAATATTCTTAGAAAACATTAAAAAGAATCCGGCAATTGCCGGATTTTTCTTTTAATTTCTTAACTAAGTTTTAATTCCATGCTTTTATTATTGAATGTAAGTTGTTTATTTACACAGTAAAAAGAAATTTATATAGGCTTGTTGAAAGGGCTTAGAAAAGGAAAAGTGTGTATATTATTAATTTTGTGTTTGGAGGAAAGAATAATGAGTGTAACGATTGTTGAAGGATTCCAATGGGGAGATGAAGGAAAGGGCAAGATAACTGATTATCTCGCTCAACAATCAGATGTCGTAGTCAGATTCCAAGGCGGAAACAATGCAGGACATACTATCGTCTTCGATGGAAAAAAGTTTGCGGTCAGAAGCTTGCCTTCTGGAATTTTCTACAAGAATGTTACCAACGTCATCGCTGACGGTGTCGTATTGAATCCTTGGGCTTTGAAGGAAGAAATTGAAGGAATTGAGGCTTTGGGTTTTAAAGATTACAATTTGAAGATTTCTTCTCGTACTCAGATCATAATGCCTTACCATATCGATTTGGATGGCGCATATGAGGAATTGCTCGGCAATTCTAAGATAGGAACTACAAAGAGAGGAATCGGACCTTGCTACACTGATAAGGCTGCAAGAAGAGGAATAAGAGTTGGAGATTTGTTGGATGCATCTTCCTTGAAGGAAAAGCTTCACAACACTTTGATAATAAAGAATCTCGAACTCAAGTCTTTAGGATTGAACACTTATGATGAAGAAGATTTGTTCAACAAACTCGTCGCAATAGGTCAGTTCTTGAAGCCTTTCGTTTGTGATACATCATATTATTTGAATCAAGCTATCAAGAAGAAAAAGAATCTTCTTTTCGAAGGCGCTCAAGGAATGATGCTGGACATCGATAGAGGTACTTATCCTTATGTGACATCTTCTTCACCTACAGCCAACTACGCACCTCAAGGTGCTGGAATTCCTCCACGTTCCATAACTAATATCGTCGCTATTGCCAAATCTTATACTACGAGAGTTGGAGCCGGTCCTTTCCCAACGGAACTCACTAACGAAATCGGTGATATGATTCGTGAAAAAGGTCACGAATATGGAGTTGTCACCAAACGTCCTAGAAGAGTCGGATATTTGGATTTGGTAGTTGTCAAGAGAAATGTCATTGCCTCTGGAGCTACTTCTATCGCTTTGACTTTGTTCGACGTCTTATCTGAAGTCCCAGAAATCAAGATTTGTATCGGATACGAATTGGATGGACAAGAAATCGACTATATTCCTGCCACTTTGGATGAATATGCTCGTTGCAAGCCTATTTATAAGACATTCAAACCTTTCAAGATAGAAAAGATAGGCCATATCGGTGAATTGGATGAAGCTGCCCAAGAATATATCCACTTCATCGAGGAATACACCGGTGTCAAAGTATCAATACTTTCTATAGGAAATGATAGAAAAGATACTATGATTTTAGGAGTTATCTAATGATAGATAGATACGAAGTGAAAGAGATTAGTTTTCTTTTCACATTGAAAAAGAGATGCGACACTTTTTTGAAAGTTGAATTAGCAAACATCAAAGCTTTGTCGACTTTAGGAATAGTTCCTAAAGAAGATTATGAGAAAATAAAAGAAAAAGCTAAAGTCGATGTCGATAGAATCAACGAACTTGAATCTATCTATCACCATGATGTTATAGCTTTTTCTAGATCTATAGATGAGAATTTAGGCGATGAAAAGAGATGGTTTCACTATGGATTGACTTCTACAGATGTAGTCGATACTGCGATGTCAATCCTCTATAAAGAAGCTACTGATATCCTAGTTGATGATATCAAGACCTTGCTCGATTCTTATAAATCGAAAGCATTGAAATATAAAGACCTCCCTTCTATTGCTAGAACTCATGGAATGCATGCTGAGATTACTTCTTTTGGGCTTAGATTTGCTAGATTCTATGATGAATTGAATAGAGATTTGAATAGATTGGAAGAAGCTAGTAAAGAGCTTTGTGTTGTAAAACTTGAAGGAGCGGTAGGTAACTATGCTTTCGCATCTATCGAAGCAGAAAAATTAGTCGGAGAAGAATTAAATCTTCCTCTTCCAAACATTGCTACTCAAGTTATTGCTAGAGATAACCACACCAACTTTTTGAACGCTTTGGCCTTGATTGCTTCTCATATCGAAAATGTTTCTGTGGAGTTTAGAAATCTATCCAGACCTGAAATAAATGAGGCTTGTGAATACTTCTCCAAGTATCAAAAAGGATCTTCTGCTATGCCACATAAGCATAATCCTATCGGATTTGAAAATATGTGTGGATTAGCAAGACTTGTCAGAGGATATGCTTCTAGTAGCTACGACAATATTCCTCTATATCATGAAAGGGACATATCGCATTCATCATTTGAAAGAATCGCTTTTCCAGACGCTATCGGATTGACTGACTATCTTTTGAGAAGAATGACTAAGACTATAGATAAGTTAGTTGTGAACGAAGAAAACATTAGAAAGAATATCTATATGTCGAAAGGTGTTGTATTCTCTGAGAGAATCCTTTCCAAATCTATAGAGAAAGGATTGTCTAGAGAAGAAGCTTACGATGAGATTCAAAGACTTGCATTTAAGGTCATGGAGCCGGAATCTACTATAGATTTTAAAGAAGCCATCAAGGAATCAGATGTTCTTAAAAAAATATTCACAAATGATGAAATAGATGATCTGTTCTATGAAGGATATTATTTGAGAAATACGGATTATATTTATAAGAGAGTTGGATTGTTGAAATAGAAAAAGGGGCCGAAGCCCCTTTTTGTTTTCTACTTCTTGTTCTTCTTGTAGTTGTCCTGGCTGTTCCATACAAGCCCGCCAGTAATATCTCCTCTAGCTACTGTCTTACCGAATCAATCAGTTGTGATCCCTGAATTAGGATTATACATCCCAAGCAACCTACCAAATCTGTCTCTTGCATAGACGTTACCGGTAGCATTCTCTTCAGTATATCCGATGATTCTCCCATATCGATCGGTTATCTTTTTGCTTGGCATCGATTAATCCTCCCTTTCATTCATAAATATGATACATAAAAATGAAAGGAATTTTAATGAATTTGATGAAAATATCTTTGAATGAGTTAAAAATAACACATTCAGTAGAATATTTAGGTTGATGATATTTATATTTGAATGTGCAAGTATAATATAAAAGAATTTTATAAAAATAAGGAGGTGTTTTTATGATGAACGGATACACCATCTTTTTTTGGATTTTTATGTTGATCCCAATTTTAATAGGATGTGGATATGCTTTTTGGAAATTGTTTATATATTATTATAGAGTAATAAGAGGTGAACCTGTTTATTGGGATAGAGAGTTTTGGTTTCATCCTTGGAGACATATGGATTATTTAGACAGAAGAAATTATTTTATTGGTCTGATAATAGTTACTTTTTATTATACTTTGATGTCTGTAGGATTGTATTATTCGTTTGATTATTTAAGAGAATCTATGATACAGTTATCATGGGGATGGGTAGTTTTCTATTTCTTTGTATGCATTTTTGGACCGGATATGGCTTATTCGGTTGTTCTTTGGATTGGAAAGGCATTTAATTAGAATTAAGAAGAGATAGGAGAACTTGGAAAGATGATAATTTATTCAAATACACTTGAAAATTTTAGAAATGATTGTAATGGAACAGAGCCTCCTATTGGAATGATATTAAGACGCAGATTTGAAGAAAAGCATATTTCAGGTGGTCAAGATAGAGAATATAAATCTTGGATTAATTCTTTACCTGAATTAGCAAAAGCTTTGGATGATTCATCTTTAGATCCTATTTTTTAGATCTAATTCTTAATTAATCCATAATATTTCTCACTACTAGTTGTATAGCACATCCTAAAATGAATAAAACTGAAAATGACTAAAACTGCAGTAAGGTCTTTCTAAGCATGAAATATCAGCTTTATAAATTATAAGAAAAAGCAGGCATTGCCTGCTTTCACTTTATTGTCTTTTTGCCTTTAATTGAACTTCAGCACCATATTCGTTGTTATTGGTAGAGCTGAACGTAATCAATGAATCTTCACCGGTTTGATAGAATTCGGCATAGTTTTTATCGTAGGTCCAAGTTACTGTTCCATGGTCCAAGATGATACTGGACATCGTCACTTTGATAGGTCTATCGTTATAAGAGCTTGTAGTGAAATCGTAAGTGAATTCGTAAGGTTTATTTAATTCGAATGTATAGCCAGTTTTATCTGAATTAAACGTTAATGTTCCAGTTTTATTTTCATTAAATATCACAGTAACTGCATCTTTTATAGTGTTTATACCATTTGCATCCATCAAATCAGCTTTCCATGTTCCTACTACACTAGCCTTGATTTCTTCGTCAGTCTTTTTAGGACCTTGGACTTCAAATTCTTTAGTACAAGATACGGTAGGATTGCTCTTTGATTTAGCAGTTATGTTATATGTTCCTTTTTCTTTGAAGTTTAATTTGTACCAATAATCATCTTCAGGTGTTATTGTTACTTGCTCAGGCTTATCGCTAGTTACTTCGATTTCGTATGGTGTATTGTCAGGGTCGATGTTTAAATGTATGTTGTAGTCAGTGTCAGTGAAGTAGAAATGATTGTAAGAATTGATTTCTATTTTTGATATAGAAGGAATGACAACTGTTACTTCTAATTGCTTTTGAATTCCACTTTTTGACTGAATAGTCAGTATTGTCTTTCCTATATTTTTAGACCTAACTATGCCATAGCTATCTATTGAAATGACTGAATTGTCAGAAGAACTAATGATTGTCAATTCAGTATCTAAAGCTTTCTCGGGTATGGGATTGATACATTTAATTTCCACATATTTATTGATAGGAAATGAAGAAGCATCTTCTTCATTTTTATCGATGTCGTAACCATTCCAAGAGAAAAGTTTTAATGAGTAATCAGTCAAGAAGTAATCTTTATGATCGATAATTGAACTATTGAACAATTCTTTCTCAGCAAATGTTATTTCAACTTCATCTTTTATTTCATATACCTTTACAAGATCTTCTGTGTAATTTCCTTCGTCATCCATCTTATTCTGATATTCGGTGTATATCAAAGAATAATCTTTGAGTCTTCCTAGTTCATCAAAGTCGATTCCTAATTCGAATGAATAGGAATATTTTCCAGATGATAAAGTGGAAGTCCAAGATTTGTTTATTGCATAGAATGTTATCCCATTTGATTTCTCTGGATTTATTTCATCTGCACCTTGTACTATTTGTTTTGATAGATTTTCTTGATAGAAGGAATAAAGATTTGAAGTTATTCCAAGACCTGTCTTGGAATAAGATTCTTTTTCATTTACTCCATCTATCTCAGTCTTGGTTGCTGAATCTTTTTCTTTTCCATCTTTATAATCGACTATTTCATATAAATATTCACCATCGATTTGATTTAGTTTTTTATAGGATTCATTCTTGATCACTGGATCATTCAAATAATCGTAAGTAGTAGTTATCTTTTTATTTCCATCGATGACTAAGGCATCGTTGGAATATGATTTACCCTGTTCTTCTAAATCCGATTCTATAATTGAATAGACTCCAACTTCATATGATGATTGACTTCTACTGAATGATGCGCCATCTTTTAATTCTAACGAATTTGCCTCAGTATTGATGTAATTGAATAAAGAGGTGATTGTGGTCGGAGCATTAAATTTCGGCTTTTCAATTGAAGGTGTTGAATTAGTTTGAGTGCTGTTATTTGTGGGGTTACTAGTGATAGTTGTCATGTCTTTTGCTTCGCCACATGAAATAAGAATTAGTGATGAAAGGAAAAGAGGAATATATTTAGTTGTTTTCATAATTAGAGTGAATTTAAATCAGTTACTCTGGTAACTGCATTGACGGTTAAAGTACTATCTTTCACAAGATAAGAGTCATAGTCATAGTATGTGAAACTACAATCTCCAGAAGTGTTGGTTACTATACTGTATGATGAGAGATTATTGTCGGTTGATCCTGAACAAGTTACATCAGACAAAGTGACTTTCAAAGTGTCTTGATTTATTGAGTATTTGAATGAACCTGGTGTTGAATATTTCATTCCATAGTAGTAGCTGTAACTTCCATAAGCATAAGAACCTGTTCCATCAGAGTTGAAGTTGATATAGATACCATGTGTACCATCTTCTCCATGCATACTCATTGTAGTCAAAGTGTTCAATGCTTTTTCATAAGTGGGCTTGGTTGCTACGGAGACATTGATTTCTTTTGACAACTTTGTATTTGCAGTAGAAGTTATTATTAATGTTACATCTCCTTCTTGAATACCTTTTATGCTATATGTTCCATCATCATTCTTAGTAATTTCAACTGTTCCTTTAGATCCTTCTTTAGCTTCTACAGTAACATCTTGAATTGAAACTGAAGGAAGAATTGAAGAAGTCAATGTAATTGAGTTGTTGATGAACATTACTGAGCTTGATACTTCGACATTTAACATCATTGGATCAGGCTTTAAAGAAATAACCTTAACTTCTTTTGTCTTTCCAAAGCCATTATCGAATATCAAGGTGAATTCACCTTCTTTTAATACTTTGACATTTCCTAAAGAATCGACTTCGACATAACCCTCTCCTTCTTTAACACCGCTGAATTTAGGAGTTATCAAGTAGTCGGTCTTATCTTTGCACTTGAATGAGAAAGACAAAGTGGATGAGTTATAGACTATGTTGTCAACGGATTCTTCACTAGAAGTCATTTCATCTAATTTATAGTCGATAGATATGTCGTAATCTTGCATTGCATATTTGGAAATATCAGTTTTATTTAATGTCTTTCTATAGTCTCTAACAGCATTAATTTCGCAATAGTCTTCTATTGAATAGGTGGCTGTATCTTTAATAGTTAAATCATCATTTATTGAATTCTCATCGTAAGTAATCTTTTCAAGGCTTGCAGAAGTCAAGAAATAGTCTCCATCGAATGTTGCGGCTAATTCAATACCTTTTCCTTCTCCATTATAAGTTTTTTCAATAGCTTTAAGTGAGATGGTAGCTGATTTCTTATCTTCAGATAAATGCTTTGCTAAAGAAGTCAAATAAAAAGTATAGCTTTCAGGATTTTCTACTTTTTCCTTAATATCTTTGATTTGATCTTTTATGAGTGAGCTAAAGCCATATGATGTATATTGGCTTAAAGCATCTGATGAATTTATGGATGTTGTAGAATAAGAAGTAGAATCATCAATGTTCTTTGTAGTCAAAGTGTTAGTGACAGACATTGATGTTGAATTGCTAGTTGTGCTTTCTATTGTATAGAAAAGATTGTTTTGCTTTCCTAGTTCTTTTCTATAATGAGTCGAAGCAGGATCTAAATTTAAGTTGTTGATTCTCTGTCCATCCACGACCAAGACATCATTTTTCCCTACTTGAACATCCAAATCGATCAAGTCTAAGTATGAATCTAAAGTAGATTCGATATGTCCGGAAGCTAAATATTTAGACTCGGCTTTTATAGCTTTATCGAAATAACTTTGTAAATCTAAAATAGATGAAGGAAGCGAATCGACATTTACATTGCTGATGTTTTTGGTATTCTCATCTCCGCCTTTTTCTTCAGTGTTAATGGTCACATCAACATTGTGGTTAGGCATTGTGAAAGAATATGATCCGTTGTCATCAAATAATTCAATCGAATCTAAATAAACAGATATCAATTCTTTGGAATCATCTGTTAAATTCAATGAAAAAGAAATTGTGGAACCAGCAATAGCTTTATTTTCTTTTAAACCTTCAGTGGTGATAGAAACATAGTTTTCATTCTTGAAAGAAACAGCGTACTCTTTGTCGATTTCAACAGTAGTAGTTTTTTCTGAAGGAGTGGAAGTAGGTGTTGTATTTGTTCCATTTCCACAGGAGGCTACTGCAATAGACAAAAAAGCTAGCATGGACAACTTGTAGATGTTTGATATTTTCATTTTATACTCCTAAAAACCATTAGAGTATAAAGTAACACATAGTTTCTTTCAATCTTAATTTTGATATGGGTAATAAAAATTAAAGCTAGACATAAATGCTTATAATCTAAAGAGAAAATTATCTATCGAATTCATTCAAATAAGGCTTTAAATCACCTGATGAATCGTTTTCTTTGTATATATCAAGTAACAATTCTTTGTTGTTAGAAATGAGATCATCTATTTCTTTTTGGATGTTGTTTAATTCGATATCATCATCCCATGTCTCTTTATATGAATTCTTCAACTGTATTCTGTATTTCTTTTGAACTTGTTTGAATTCTATAATATCCTTAACAACTCTTTTCTTCTCTTCAGTTTCATTGCTGAATAATTCTTTGTTCTTTTGGTGTTGAGAAGATAAAATTACCTGCTTTCTCTCTTCTAGTGCTCTAAGCTCATTTAATATTTTTTCTTTTCCTCTTGAGTGAAAATAGATGAATCAGCCATATTTCTTACCCCATGATTTATATTTTACTATTGTATTGAATTTAAAGATTTAGTATTGAAATTTCTAAAATCAAATCAGTTATTACATTATGAAAATATCAGTATTCTTATTCATTCTTGGTTAGTTAGATAGGAGAAAAGTAGTGTATGCTATAATTCTATTTTGTTGGTAAGGAGGACTTCTATGGCTTTAACTGATTCTAAACCTAAGAATGAAATCGAGACTAAGATTATCGATACTTTGGAAAAGATTCGTCCTTTTTTACAAAGAGATGGTGGCGATATAGCATTTGATCACTATGACGATGAGACTGGAACAGTCTTTATCAAAGTAATAGGTGCTTGTATGGGATGTCTGTATATTGGACCAGAAATTACAGAAGGAGTAACTACAATTGTTCAGGATGAAGTTCCTGAAGTCAACACTGTTCAAATAGTCGAGCCGACTCAAGAAGAGATGAAAGAATATGGAATCACTCAATTTCCACCCAACCCATTCGGTGGATTTCCTGAAAATGAGATGATCGACCCAGTTGTTGTGGATGAAGAGAAGAAAGACGACAAAGACAAATCGGATAAATAGATTTTATGTTTGATAATGGATATAGCCTCATTTTAGTTTATTTGTTGGGTGGATTAGCTGGAACAATCTATGAAACTTTTTTGAATCTTAAAAGAAAAAAAGGATTTGTTTTCTGCTCTGGTTCCATAGTGACTCCATTTAATTTTGTATATGGATTTGGTGGAATATTGATCTTCCTTTCTTTCTTTGGATTAGAGCCATATTTCATGACTTCATGGTGTTGGGCTGTTATATTGGGATGTGGAACATTTTTAGGTGGATTTGTCGAATACATGCTTTCATTCTTGGAAGAAAAGATTTGTCATACTAGATCATGGGACTATACTGGGAAAGTTGGATCTATAAATGGAAGAACCACGGTTCCTATTATGATAGGCTGGGGGTTCTTGTGCTTGATAGTTATGTATGGAGTTTTCTACCCCTTAATGCATTATTTGATTCAACCATATGTATTGAAGTATGAAAACGCGGCTTTGGCCTATCATTTGACTTTGATAGTCTTGATAAGTTTATGTGCAGTCGATCTAGTCTTTGTTTTAATAGCTATTATCCGATATTCTAGAAGAGCTGAAGGAAAGAGCACCTTATTTACAGGAGGGTATTTCTTGGACATTGTTTTCTCGGATACGTTTATGGCTTTACATTTTCCTAATGCTAGGAAGACAAATTTGATGCGTGGAGTTAAAAGCATGAATGACGTCAAGACTTATCTTGGAAACAGAAAGAAAGAGATGAAGTCTTTGTTCACTATCAAAAAGAAGTAAATAATAAAGAAACCTTAAATGGATATGATTTAGTTTTTATCAATTGTGATATGTTTTAAAGGTATGGCAAATAAGAATATATATACAGCCAAGGATGTGGCATTCGATGCTTTGTTTTCAAGCTTATCTATGCTTCTTCTTTTGACTATTTATTTTTTACCATTTAATAAAAATTTGATGGGAACATTGCTATTGATGTTCTTCTCGTGTGCTTATAAAAAAAGAAAGATGACTTCTTGTCTTATAACAAGCCTAGTTATTATTTGTTTGTCATTCTTGTTTATGGATCCACTAATAGTCTTGTTCTATGTATTTCCAAGCCTTGTGTTTGGAATGATATTTAGAAAGCTGATGAATTCCGATAAATGGATTTTCTATATAATTGGATTTATTTTATTTGCTGCTTTGTTCTTCTTTGAAAGTTATTTATATACGACTTTCTTCATGCAAGAGGATTTTATTCAATTTATAAGTAATAAAGGAATAGACTTATCTATATTCGGTGTCGATCAATCTAGTGATGCGGGTAGAATAGGTACTATAATTGGCTATTGTGTAGTAGGATGTGTGATGTCGATCTGTGAAGTGGTTTTGTTTGATTATTTCAGAGAATATTATGATGAAAGAATAAGACATTTAGTGGAAAGAAAATAGTAATTTCATCTATATTAAAAGTAATTAATAAAGTAGAAAATGTCATTTTAAATATTGCTAGATATTATTTCACAACATTTTGCAAATTTAAAAATAGAATAATTAAATAAAATTATAAATCATATAAAAAAGCTTAATAGAGCATAAGCATAATTAAAAGAATAGCAGCATAAAACAATTTAAATAAAATATATTAAGTTGATAATCAGTCTTTATTTCTATTATGCTTGGTAGAATAGTATAAGAATATTCCTGCAAGAATTGCAGCTATTAAGGCGATTGCCATTATGACATAGAAAGCCCAGTTTTGATGCTCCAAGGGCAGTTCTACATTCATTCCATATATAGAAGCTACTAGTGTTGGAACTGATATAACTATAGTTATTACTGCCAAAGTTTTCATAACTATGTTCAAATTGTTCGAAATGATTGTACCGAATGCATCCATCATTCCAGCTAGAATTTCTCTATAGATGGAACACATTTCTATAGCCTGATTCAATTCGACTTCAGTATCTTCCATCAAATCCTTATCGGCATCATATTTCACATAGTTGGCTGATTTCAACAATTTCATCAAGACAGCCTTGTTAGCAGATAGGGAAGTCGAGAAATAAACAAGTGTTTTATTGATATCCAACAATTCAAATAATTCTTTGTTCTTCATCGATGTATGAAGTCTCAACTCAATGTCTTTTGTATGTGCATCAATTTTTCTAAGATAATAAATGAATTCCTTAGACATTTGATAGATGATATTCAATGACAATCTTACTGGTTTATGTGGTTCCAATGAACTTCTTTGATTATTTTTGAAAAGATTAGGTAGTAATGTCTCGCTGAATCTATTGATGGTGACGTAGTATTTCTCGTTATAAGCGATGATAAACGGTTGAGTTATATATGAATCAGAGTTTGGTGATGATAGGCAAGGTACATCTAAGACTATCAAAACTGATCCATTTTCGTTATCGATACGAGCAGATTCTTCTTCGTCTAATGAAGACATGAGAAAATGTAACGGGATGTTTGTCTTCTTTGAAATTGCTTCTAGCGATTCCTGGGTGGGATCAGTGACTTCAATCCAAGTTCTTTCTTCAATTATGGTGGAGCTATCGACTTTTTCAATTTCGATTTTATCTAAAGCGTTATTTCCCTCTTTATAAATGCGTGTCATTTTTTCTCTCCATTACGCAAATTATTATAAAACTTGATAAAGAGATAATTACCTATTTATTTCTTATTCGTCGGTTTCAATATCGTCAAATTTGTTTCTTTCTATCTCGATGCTTCTAACTTTCTTATTCACTTCATTTCTAGCCGTGACTATTTTGTCTATAAGTCCTTCTAATTTATTCCAGGAATCTTTGAATTTCTCAATCTTAACTTCTAGTTTTTTTACTGAATCCAAAATATTCTTGATATCGTTTATGTCTTCTATTTTCTTTGCAAACGTATGCAAGTTATAAAGAATTGGCTGGATTGTAGAAGGAGAGGTGATTATCACTTTCTTCTTTTCAGCATAAAGAACGACTTCATTAAAGAATTCGTCATCAGTTTGAAGGAATATATAGGTTCCATCGTTAGGAATGAACATCAAAGCATAATCCATAGTGGTTCCGGGAATAATATAGGAATTAGCAATTTTGTTGATTTCATTTTTCAAAGCTTGCTTGAATTCACTCCTGGATATGTCAGGACTTTTTTTATTTTGAATTACTTGCTTGAATTTTTCAAAGGAAAACTTTGAATCTATACAAAGCATTTTGTAAGGCTCTGGTAAGTTGATAACAGCATCTGCTATGACTTTCTTCGTTTCATCCACATCGTTTTTGATCGTCTTTTGTTCTTCGAATATTCCTCTGGTATCACCAAATATGCTTCTAAGAATAGAACCTAGAATTCTTTCGCCATATTTACCCATTGGGTTAGTGTAGGTCAAAGAAGCATTTAATTGCTTTAAATCATCTGAAACGGTTTGCAGGTCCTTTTGGGAAGCTTCTATTTTAGTTGTTGCAGTTAAAACAGTCTGTACCTTTTCGTTACTTTCATTTATTGATTTCTCCATCTTGGTACTAACTGCATCTAACTGTTTGTTCATGCTTTCTTGAATGCCAGAGACAGTTTTAATATTGTTGTCTATTTGTTTACTCAATTGTTCTTGGATAGAAGCAATTGCCTTTTGATTGTTATCGAGTTGGTTTTGGAGATTGGCCTGAATTTCTTTTATGTTTTCAGAAAATGTTTTCAATAGTTTGTTTTGATTTTCTAGATTTGTTTCTTTTAATGTTGTGGATAAAGTGTTGGATACTTGTGTTCCTATATCTTTTTGAACATTGCTTACGCCATCTATCTTTTGAGAGAGTTTGTCATCAAAAGTAGATATCAAATCTGTATTTCTTTTCTGTGTCTCATTTTCAATTTTTGTCCCAAGTTGACCTTCAAGACTATCTATCTTTTGTTGTAACTGACCCATTGTTTGGTAAAGCATATTAATAGATGAGTCATCTTTTATTGATGAATTACTAGTGCTTTTCTTTTTAAACAAGATAAACATAGCAATTCCTAATCCAATTACCACGATAATTAAGACTATCATCAAAGTTAAAAGAACTATTTCCATAAATTTCTCCTTATATCACAAAAGATTATAGATGTTGATTCAATAATAAAATAATAACAATTGAAAAGATAATGGCAATGTGTGTTTTTATGTACTTAAAAACACAAGTTTTGACTTAATGTTTAAATTCTCTTCCATTCTATTCTTATGTACTGATCGATTGAGGATACACCGAAATTTTATGATATGTCCGTATTCAGCAGGTGTTCTGAAACTCATAATGTTTTGTTAACTATTGAGTGTTGGAAAGATGTGCTTCCAGGATTGATTACAATTCTAGTTGACTGGGATTACAAAATTCTATATGCACTCTTATATTCTAAAGATGCTCTATTCGATATGCTGAAATTTGTATATGATGCAAAAACTATGTTTTTAAAAAATAAAGTCGTTTTTTAGGTATAAGATGTTAGTTTCTTAATGAATCTATGTATACTTGTTTATAGATAATAAAAAAGGGGGCTGTATATGAAGAAAAGCAACTTGTTAATTCTTACCACAATATTGATTTCATCTTTGACTGCCTGTAATACCTTCACTCCTAAAGATGAAGGAAATTTCACAGTCGATTCTAATTCATCTTTTAAGAATTTAAGCGATGAATATACTATAAAAAATAGTACATTAAACACTTATTATTTGGAAGGTGACAAGTCTGTTCCTTATGTTGATGTCAGAGAATTTGTCACAGCATTGAATGGCTTCTTGGACTCCGACAATATCAATGGGTCTTTATTTAACTTTATGTCTTATATGGTCTTGTCTTATACTTATAAAGAAGGAGTACGAAGTTATAGATATAATTGCATATTTGATTGGAATGAAGACACCATCAGAGTTGATGATGATGGATTCTTTAATATCATTACAAAAAGAACCTCAGCAACTAGTTTTAGTTCACACCAAGCTTTATTAAGTGCGAGTGTCGATTCTAAAGACTCTCAAGTCGTTTATAATTTGAAAGATTATGGAATGCAAATTTCATATTATCAAAAGCATATTCTCGTCCCATTCTCAGTCATGAATTTGTTGTTTTGCTCAACTAATATGTACAACGTTTACTTCAATGGAAGTGATTATTATGGTGTCATGTATTATATGAACGACACAAATCCGGATGAGTATAAATCCATCATGGGAAAGGGTGATTATTATCAAGCTACTCCTACAGCCCAAGCTCGTGAATTCAACTATAATTTCATTTCTTTTGTCATGAATGATTTCTATGGATTGAAAGATTTCTATAACGTCATGGATTATAGAAAATACTTCGAAGATAATGGATACAAGGAGCAATTCTTATCTACTGATACTTCTGTATTCACTAAAGGATACTTGAATTTCTTTTACACGTATTTGGATGAATTGCATACAGCCATAACAAACTATAACTTCTATGATCCTAATTCCGGTTATAAACTATCAGATAATGGATCTCTTGCCAGTTATTATGGTGAATTCAGAACAAAATATAAAAAACAAAGTGTTGAATTAGCTACTTTAGCACAAGAGAAATATGGAGAAGATGGAGTTCCAGCTATTCGTTATATAGGTAAAGAAACAGCAGTATTACATTTTGACGAATTCTCTGTTGGAACAAATGAGCAAATCAAATCGGATACACCTTGGAAATATGATACCTATGAGTTTATGAAGCACTATCTAGATGAAGCTGTGAATAAAGGAGTAAATAATGTCATCATAGATTTGTCTACTAATGGTGGAGGTTCTGAAGCTGCTATGATCCGAGCTTTAGGATTCTTGAGAGATACTGGAAAAAATCCAGTAGAGCTTAGCATTCATAATTATCAAACAAATCAAAATATTGATTATAAGTATGGAGTTGATATTAACGAGAAGAGATATTTCAATTTAAATTATTCTGTTATGACTTCAGTATGTACTTATTCTGCTGCTAATTATTTCACGGGTTCATTTATCAATATGGGACTTGGAAATGTCATAGGTCAACAATCAGGCGGTGGAATGTGTGCTATCTTGCCTGTGGTTCTACCTGATGGTACTTCGGTAGTAATGAGTGGACCTTCACAACTAAAGATTAAAATCTCGAATAGACTTTATAAAGATGTTCAAGCTGGATTTAAGCCTGATAAAACCTTCGATCAAAACAGTTATTTCTACGATGATGTGTATTTGGCGAATTTAGTAGAAGGCACTTCTACTACTGACTAAAGAAAATGAAAAGCGAAGCAACTAAAAGATTCTTAGCAGTAGCCTTAAAAGAACTGATGAAGACAAAATCTTTTGATAAGGTTACTGTCAAGGATTTGACTGAATATTGCGATATCAATAGACAAACTTTCTATTATCATTTTATCGATATTAGAGATTTGATGGAATGGATTATTTATGAAGACTCTAAAAAGATATTAGCTAATAATAAAACAGCTGAAACTTGGGAAAAAGGTTATTTAGATATATTGGTTCATTTGAAAGTTGATAAGGATTTCTTTATGAATTTATATAATTCATATTCACTGAGAAATTTAGAGGATTATCTTTATAAAATCACATTCGACTTGATGGAGAGCGTAGTCGAGGAAGAAAGCCAAGGAAAGACAGTGAGTGAAGCTGATAAGAAATTCATAGCTAATTTTCTTAAATATGCCTTTGTCGGTTTGACTTTGGATTGGATTGCACATGGAATGAAAGATGATCCGGAATTATTGGTTAAGAAATTAGCTAATACTTGCACTGGATTTATCAATGGTGCACTTAAAAACTGCAGAATCGATAAATGATATAAGTTTCATAAAAAACGACACTTCAAGGAGAGGTGTCGTATTTTTAATCACTTTTAAATTCGTGTTTGATTTTTCGACATTTCAATAAAAATGATGATAAAAAAATTTTTGTAAACATAGTTAAATATAGCCGTCTAGGAGGACAAGAAAAATGTATTATTCAGCTGGTAACTATGAGGCATTCGCACATCCTGAAAAACCCGAGGGTGCCGAGAGAAAATCTGCCTACATTGTCGGATCGGGTTTGGCCGGATTGAGTGCCGCTTTCTATTTCGTAAGAGATGGAAGACTTCAAGGACAACATGTTCATGTCCTTGAAAAACTTCCTATTCCTGGTGGAAGTTGTGATGGTATAAAAGATGTTACAAAAGGCTTCTTTATGCGTGGTGGAAGAGAGATGGACAACCATTTTGAGTGTATGTGGGATATGTACAGAGATGTACCTTCACTCGATGATCCATCAGTCTCTGTTTTGGATGAGTACTATTGGTTGAACAAGAAGGATCCTAATTATTCACTTTGTCGTGTGACTGAAAAGTGTGGAAAAGATGCTCATTCTGATGGAAAGTTCACTTTGGATAAACAAGCTCAACAAGAACTTCTCAAGTTGTTCATGACACCTAATGAGGATCTTTATTACAAGACTATTGATGATGTATTCGACGACCATTTCTTCAATTCTAATTTCTGGATTTATTGGCAGACAATGTTTGCATTTGAAACTTGGCATTCAGCTTTGGAAATGAAGCTTTATCTTCAAAGATATGTTCACCACATCGATGGATTGCCAGATTTCTCCGCACTTCGTTTTACAAAATATAACCAATATGAGTCAATGATTCTTCCTTTGGTCAAATGGTTGAAGGAACGTGGAGTCGATTTCCAATATGGAATCGATGTTAAGAATGTCTTATTCGATATTAATAATGGTAGAAAAGTAGCAAAAACCATTGAAATCGAACGTGATGGAAACAAAGAAAACATCGCATTGGAAGAAGATGACATGGTAGTCATCACTAATGGATGCTGCACTGATGTCTCTTGCTATGGTAGTCAGAACGAAGCTCCTGATCTTTCCAAAGTAAAAGATGGAAGAGGCGATAGCTGGGATCTTTGGAGAAACATCGCTAAGCAAGATTCTTCATTTGGAAATCCTTTGGTCTTCTGTGGAGATGAGAAGAAATCAAATTGGATGTCAGCAACTGTAACTACCTTGGATATGGAGATTATCCCTTATATCAAGGCAATCTGCAAACGTGATCCTTTCTCTGGAAAGGTGACCACTGGAGGAATCGTAACCGTCAAAGATTCTAAAGATGGATGGTACTTATCTTGGACTGTCAATCGTCAACCTCAATTCCACAATCAGCCTAAAGATCAAATTTGTGTTTGGGTTTATGGTTTGTTCTCTGACAGACCTGGAAACTATGTCAAGAAGCCTATGAAGGAATGTACTGGAGAAGAGGTTTGCGAGGAATGGCTTTACCATATCGGTGTACCTCAAGACAAGATCAAAGAGTTTGCTACAAAACATGCTAACACCACAACTTGCTACATGCCTTACATCACCGCTTTCTTCATGCCTAGAAAGCTTGGCGACAGACCTAATGTCGTACCTGATGGGGCAGTCAACTTCGCCTTTGTCGGCCAATTTGCCGAGACTCCAAGAGATACTATCTTTACAACTGAATACTCAATAAGAACAGGTATGGAAGCTGTTTATACCTTGCTCAACATCGATAGAGGAGTTCCTGAAGTATGGGGTTCTGTATACGATGTGAGAGAATTACTTCGTGCTGCTTATTATGCTACGGACAAAAAGAAACTCAAGGATATGGATTTGCCTTTAGCTCAAAAGATCTTGATCAAAGAAGCTGTTAAGAAAGTCAAAGGAACAGATATTGAGAAACTTCTCAGAGACGCACATTTGATAGACTAGTAAAATTTGCTTGATTATAAAGACACTTAAGTTCTTATGCTTAAGTGTCTTTTTTCATGTTGATTAATTGAATGACAATGTACTTATACTTGAATACTTTTGAAATATTAATTCAAATGGCTAAAAAAGCTATAAAAATCCGTGTAATAATTTGTAAAGTTATGTATTATCTCATTTAAGTTATGAATTGATAAAAACGCTTTCACAATTTTATAATACACTTAAAATCGTTCTAGAACATGAGAGCCAAGACTATTGTCTAGTCTCTTAAATGGAGGGTATATGGGAAAGCAAGGAAAGAAGTTTTCTAAGAAGAAAATTGCTGCTGTTGTTGGAATTTCAGTATTGGCAGCTTTAGCCATTGGTGTCAATGCCGTTTGTTTTAGCATGTCGGATATTTTAAACACCTGGGCCGTCATCGGTGGATCTGCTTTGGATCAAAAGACAAATGGTGAAGGTAAAGACTTAGCTAGAAGTATTGAAAGAGAAGGCGCTGTATTAGTAGAGAACAAGGATGATTCTCTTCCTTTGAATAAGGATTCGACCAACAAGGTCAATGTATTCGGTTGGTCATCAAGTCAGTGGATTTATTCAGGAAGCGGCTCAGGAAGGACAAATGGTTTGAATGAACAAACTGATTTGATCACTGCTTTGAATGATTATGGAATTGAAACCAATACAGAGTTGACTGATATGTATAAAGGCTTCTTGGGTGAGAGACCTTTGTTCAACAATTCTAAAGGAACTTTGAATTCATATGCTTCAGATATTTCCATCTTGTATGAGCCTAATATCGGCAATTCAACATTCTACACAGATAATATTTTGGATGATGCCTTGCAGTTTTCGGATACAGCTTTAGTGGTTTTAGGAAGAATATCAGGCGAAAGTAATGATTCGCCAAAGATTCAGTTTTATTCCAATTCAAAAGGTTGTGCTTCTAAGAAGGTCGATTATGATAGATCCTACCTAGATATTTCGCAGGATGAGGAAGATCTTCTTAAATATGTATCCGAAAATTATGAAAAGACAATTGTCATCGTAAACTCTGATAGTGAATTGAATTTGAGCTTCTTGAAAGATTATCCATCGATAGATGCTTGTCTTTTAGTAGGTGCAACCGGTGATGTTGGTGCAGAGGTCTTACCGGAACTTCTATATGGAGATGCAAATCCATCCGGTAGATTGACCGATACATATGCTTATGACTTTAAGACGATGGCTTCATATGCAAATGCTGGCCCTGATTTAGGAGAACAATGGGGTGTGTCAAAAGGAAATGGCGGCACTTGGGGAAGATATACCAATGGAACTGGTCTTTATCCTGCAGATGGAACTAATAACGGAAATGTCGGAAACAGTAGTGCAAAGTACGACGGAGTATCCTACGTCGATTATGTCGAAGATATCTATGTAGGTTATAAATGGTATGAAACAGCCGATGTCGAAGGATATTGGAAAAATGTCGATAACAAATATGGAAAAGGATATGATGGAGTAGTTCAATTTCCTTTCGGATATGGATTGTCTTATACGACATTCGAACAAAAAATAGTATCCTCTTCTATAAGGAATAACTCTTCAATCAAAGGTGACGAAACTATCGACATAACTGTTGATGTGAAGAATACAGGAGATAGAAAGGGAAGCGATGTAGTTCAACTCTATTTGACTGCTCCTTACACTAAGGGTGGAATTGAAAAATCTTCAGTCGTCTTGCTCGATTTTGGCAAAACGACTAACCTCGAACCTGGAGAGGATCAAGAAATTACTCTTTCTATAAAAACTTCAGACTTTGCTTCTTATGATGCCTATGACAAGAATAATGATGGTCATAAAGGTTATGAAATAGAAAAAGGTAATTATCAAGTTAAGTTGATGAGTAACTCGCATACCCTGGCAAATACAGAAAGCAATTCTATATTGACATTCAAGGTTGATTCCACAATTCATCAAGACGAAGATCCAGTCACGGGTAATGAAGTGAAGAATAGATTCTTGGATACTTCTTCAGATGGGGTTGCTGTCGACGGTAGTGATTCCGGTCAAGATATAACTTACATGACCAGAGCTGATTTTGCTAGCACATTCCCTAGTGAAGCTAGTGAAAACAGAGCTATGTCTAAGGAGATAAGAGATGTCAATCTTTATTCAGCTTCCAAAGCGATAGATGATATCAATGATGAAGATCAGGCTGTTACTTTCGGTAAGAATAATGGTTTGAAGATTGCCGAAAATGGTGTTCCTACTGAATTGGGATACAAATTAGGAAAAGATTATGATGATCCACAGTGGAATGATGTCTTGGATCAAATTACTAAGGATGAGATGATCGACACCACTTTGCACGGCTATGTAAAGAACAAGGCTATAGATTCTATAGGTAAACCTAAGACTGCTGAATTTGACGGCCCTGCTCAAGTCGGCTCATTCAATGCAGCAAAGTATGGAATTGGTTATCCCAATGCTACTGTTTTGGCTCAAACCTTCTATAAAGATTTGTCATATGAATATGGAAAACAATTGGCTTTAGAAGCTGTATCATGCGGCTATGATGGATTGTATGCACCTGGAATGAATCTTCATAGAAGCCCATTCGGTGGAAGAAACTATGAATACTATTCAGAAGATCCTTATCTTACAGGTATCATGGGTGCTTACACCATCAAAGGTGCTTTGAATAAAGGTGTCTATATGTACATTAAGCATTTAGCTTTGTACGAACAAGAAAATTGTCGTGATGGTCTTTACACATGGATTACTGAACAAGCTTTGCGCGAGAATTACTTGAAGCCTTTTAAACTAGCTGTTCAAGAAGGTGAAGCCACTGCCTTTATGACTTCCTACAATAGAATCGGAGCTACCTGGGCAGGTGCCAATAAAGATTTGCTCGAAGGTGTTTTGAAAGGTGAATGGGGATTTAGAGGTTCGATCATTACCGATTATGCGGATCACCACTCATACATGAACATGGACCAAGCGTTGAGAAATGGTGGTACATTGTTCATGGATGGATACCTCAACGATGGTAAATATCAATTCGAAACTGACTCCAACACTTTCGACAACGCTTTGAGAGAAGCTACCAAGATGAATGTTTATAACTGGTTGCATGCTCAATATAGAAAAGCAAATCCCGATGATGGTGTCTCTAATGATATCGCCAAAGGATCTTCTACTCCTTGGTGGCCTTGGGCATTGGCTGGAGTCGATGTCTTACTCGGACTTGGAATTGCAACCTGGGCTGTCTTAGGATTTGTAGATTTCAAGAAGAGGGAAAAGACCGGTGAACCGGAGAAAGAATAGAATAGGATTACTGGGCTCGTATCTTGTTTTAATCCAACTCCTTGTAGGTTGTGCTAAAGACCTGGATACTTCAATACATTAGTTAAAGATAATGGTGTTGAAGTAATGGTTACTAATATTGGAAAAGAAGAATATATGGTTGAGCAACCAAAGCTTTTGATACACGACAAAAGCGAGGATTCTAACATAAAGATTAGAACTGATAAAGCTCTGAAAGTCGATATGTTTGGCGGTGCTATTACTCATAGTACTGCTCATCTTCTTCTTGATGTTTGGAAGGAATAGATAGTCTTTTTTTAGTCAACAAAAAAACTATTGAGACCCAATATTCATTTGAGTTCTCAATAGTCTTTTTTATTCTTTCTTATCTTTATCTGTTGTGCAACAAAGAATAATGGTAGAAATCATCATGATAAAGGCGAATATGATAGGCAATACTGAGCCTGTTTTGAAATCAGTGGTAAATCCTTCAGCATTTATGTTTTTGACATTAAAGAGTGGAAACAATCCGAAGAGGGAGATTCCCAGGCAACTAAACACGGCCTGTATCACGCGATGAATTCTTTTATATCCAAACATTCCATAGATTCCTAGAACCATCAGATAAACACATCCTAACACTTCTTTAATCCCAGAAAAACTAAATGATTTATCTTTAATCGTAATAGTAGAGAATAAGTTCCATCCATATATCGTTAAGCTATCGATTTTAAATAAAGGTAGAGCGAAGAGGATCCAGCTCAGGATTCCACAAATTGGTAAACATAGCCATAATACTTGCCCGACGTAATTTGACTTTTTCCAAGGTGTTAAGAAGTTGTTTTGTAAAAAGTTTTTCATTGATAGACCTTCTTATTTTTATTAGTCTACCAATATTTATAATAAATGTTATTTAGTATTTTTAGATGAAGTGTTTTTCTTATAAAAATATCGTAAACTATTGTGGTTTGAAAGGAAATCAACATTATGACTGAAAAAATTATATTGCTCGCTTCTCATAATAAAGGTAAGGTTAAGGAGTTTAATGAATTGTTAAGCCCATATGGATTCAAGGCAGTTCCTGCCGATGAATTAGGAATCGATATGGAGAAAGCTCAAGAAACAGCACCTAATTTTAGAGGTAATTCATTGATAAAGGCAACTTATGCTTATCAACAATCCGAAGGGAAGTATCCGGTTATATCTGATGATTCAGGGTTGTGTGTCTGGGGATTGAATGGTTTCCCTGGTGTGCATTCCGCCAGATTCAATGTCGATGGAGACTATTCTTACAAGGCTAAGCAATTAAAGATTATTGATATGTTAAAAGATAAGGAAGATAGAAGTGCTTCTTTCTTTTGTGTGTTGACTTATATTGATGAAAACGGAGAGCCTCATCAATTTATGGGTGAAGCTAAGGGACATATAGCAGAAGAAATTCATGATTGTGGCAATGGATTTGGCTTTGATCCTATCTTCTTCTCCGATGATTTAGGAAAGTGCTTCGGCGAAGCTTCAAGTACTGAAAAAGACTCAATCAGTCATAGAGGTAAAGCAACCAAACAATTCTTGGATTTCTTTGAAAAGAAACTCGGACTTTAAGTTCTATAATATAAGAAAGAAAGGAGAAGCTATTTATGACAAATCTTTGTTGTCTTTCAGCTTTCTCCTTTGGAAAAAGCTCTGTCAGTATAAAGGAATATGTTTCAAGAAGTAAGAAACTTGGGTACGATTGTATAGGAATATGTGATTTAAATCATTTGTATTCTCTTCCTTCTTTTTTTGACGCTTGTAGTAAAGAGGGTATAAAGGGGATAGCTGGTGTCACTTTGAAAGTGAGTGATAACGATAATATATTTAATTGCTCGTTATTTGTCTTAAATGAGCAAGGTTATTCTAATTTATGTTTGATACTTTCTAAAAAGAAGGAAGTATATTTAAAAGATGATTTTTCTTCTTTGGATGATGGCCTTGCTTTTGTTACTTGGACTAACAAAGACACATCTATTGATGGTTTAGATAGCTTCTCTCAAGAACTATCTTCAATATTTAAATATTATTACTTAGGAATAGGAATTTCTAATAAGGAAGATGAGCAAAAGATGAATGAGATAAGAACTTATGCTTCTAATCATTCCTATGAATGTGTTTGTTTTCCTAAAGTCTTTTATCTTGAAAAGAAAAGCTTGTTCACTTTAGATGTGCTTAAATCTAATCTAGAAAATAGACCACTTACTTCAGAAGAATTGTCAGATGAAGACAATGGTGGACCTGATTTCTTATTGTCTCCAAAAATAAGAAGTAACTTCTATTTACAAGAAGAAATTGATAATGCTGATAAGATTGCTAATCTAGCAGATTTTAATTTGTTTAATAAGAAGAGAGGTGGATTGTTTTCATTCACTGGAACTGATGATGGTGATTTTGAATTGTTTAAGCAAAAGACAATAGATGGATTAAAAAGAAGAAATCTATCAGGTAATAAAAAATATGAGGATAGACTCGAATATGAGACTTCAATAATATCTAAGATGGGCTTCTTATCCTATTTCTTAATTGTTCAAGACTATGTCAATTATGCGAAATCTGTTGGGATAAAAGTTGGACCTGGTAGAGGAAGTGCGGCAGGTTCTTTAGTTTCATATTTGCTAGGAATCACCGATATTGATCCTATCGAATATAATCTTTCGTTTGAAAGATTCTTAAATCCTAAACGTGTCACAATGCCTGATATAGATATGGATTTTGAGGATGATAGAAGAGATGAAATCGTCGATTATTTGACTAAAAAATATGGTCCATCAAGAACTGCTAAAATTATTACTTTCGGATCGTATAAAGCAAGATCTGCTATAAAAGCTAGCGGTCTTAGCTTGAATATTCAGCCACAAAGATTGAAGCAATTGTCTGATTCACTTCCAAATTATGGAATTGTATCGACATCTTTGAGTGATGCATATAAATCTTCTATTAGATTGCAAAAGCTTTGCTCCGATTCATATTACAAGCGTATCTTTGACATCGCTAAATCTATCGAATCATTGCCCACTAACCCATCTATTCATGCAGCTGGTGTCATCATTTCTAACATCGATATATATCGTCAAGCTCAAATGAGCGAAGGAACATCCGGAATCGTCGAATACGAATATCCTAATATGGAAAGAATGGGATTTTTAAAGGTTGATCTATTAAGTCTTCACTATTTGACCATCATAAAAAATATAGAAGAGATAATGAAGGAAGAAGGCCATAAGATTCCTGACTATCAATCGTTGAAGGATGATCCTGAGACTTATAAAACAATCAATTCATTGGACTTGTCCTTGATATTTCAGCTCGATGGAAACAGCGGAATGAAGCAAGCAATCAAAGAGATAAAGCCTTCTAATTATAATGATCTTGTAGCTTTGATTGCTTTGTATAGACCTGGCCCTAAAGATAATATTCCTACATATGCAAAGAATAAGCATAGTGGTGTTTTTCCTTCATCTGGGTATAAAAAAGTGGACGAAATCCTCAAGGATACTTATGGAGTTTTGGTTTATCAGGAGCAGATTTTGAAATTAGCTCACGATATCGCTGGAATGGATATGGGTGAAGCTGATTTGCTCAGAAGAGCTATATCTAAGAAACACTTAGATGATATGGAGAAATATAAGAGCAGATTCATCCAAGGCGCCCAAAAGCACGGGCTTTCCTTAAACGACGCCAATGGCATATATGATTTGATATTGAAATTTGCTAATTATGGATTCAATAAGTCTCATTCAGTATCCTATGCTCTTTTGACTTTCCAACTGGCATATCTAAAGACCCATGAGCCGGAAGCTTTTTATAGAGTGGCCTTCGATGAAATCAGCCCGGGCGATGAAAAGTTTAGGAATTTAGCTTTAGAATTGAAGCACAGAAATATAAAATTGATGCCTGTCAATCCAAACAAATCTGATAGAAAAGAAAGATTTGTAGGTGATTGTTGTTATTTGGGATTGTCTAGAATTAAGAATCTAACTGATTCGATGATAGATAAGATTGTGGAGGAGAGAAAGAAGAGACAATTCGATAGCCTTGGCGATATTTTATTGAGATGTATTGCTCCATTTCATATCGACAAGAGAACGATGTCTAGCCTTATAGACAGTGGCTTGTTCGATGTATTTGGTTTTAATAGAAAAACATTGGATGAGAATCTAGTCCCTTTGTTTGACTTTATGGATGCTGCTATCGATCCTTCTCAACTTCCTATTTTGAAAGAGGAACACATGTCTGATATGGATTTGGCCAAGGCATTTATCAAAGAACAGACATTAGTTGGAGTGAGTATATCAATATCTCTTTCAAAATTGGTCAGCAATAAGATTCCTAGAGGTTATACAGTGGCTATGGCAAACGAAGATGGTCAACCGACAAATAACGGAGTTGTTGTGACACTGGTGAATCCTTTTACTCAAAGGAAATTTATATTTGGATTGGGATTAAAGATTAAAACTTATGATCTTGTAGTATTTAAACCGGTCGTATCTAAAGGTTTTAGAAGACTTTGGGAAGGTGAAGATGTTAAGGTTATAAGCTTAGATAAAAAGGAGAATAAATAAATATGTCAAAGTTCTATGTCATCGATGGAAATTCGTTATTATTTAGATGCTTTTATTCGACATTTAGACCAGGATTGCCTTTGATGCAAAGCAAAGACGGAATTCCGACAAATGCCATATATGGTTTTGCTCAAATGATCGGTCATATTCGCAAAGAATTAAAAGATGGGGATAGGATGATCGTTTGTTTTGACACAGGCCATCCAACTTTTAGAAGTCAAGAAATTGAAGCTTATAAAGCTCAAAGAAAACCTATTGAACCTGCTTTGAAGACTCAAATCCCAATGGCGCATGAACTACTTGACAAGATGGGAATAGAACATGCAGAAATGCTAGGCTATGAAGGTGATGATGTGGCAGGATCTTTAGCAAAACTCGGACAAAAGAAAGGTGATGAAGTTACTCTATTTACTTCAGACAAAGACTTCTTGCAGTTGTTGGATGATCATATTCAAATCCACGCTTTGAAGAAAGGTCTTACCGATGTCATCGAATATACTAAAGACAATGTGGTTGAGAAATTTGGATGTAGAGCTGATCAAATAGTTGATTTTAAAGCTTTGGCAGGTGATCCTTCAGATAATTATAAGGGAGTTCCTGGAATCGGTGACAAAACTGCTTTTAAATTGCTTAGCGAATATAATCATTTAGAAGATATTTTAGAGGCATATAAAGGTGATGAAAAAACAGGTGTCGGTAAAAAGCTAAATGCTGGTGGTGATGAAGGAAGAATTTGCCTTAAGATTGCTACAATCATAACTGATTTGAATGTGGAGGAATTCTACGACAAGGCTCTTATAAAGCATCCAGATTTTTCTGAATTAAAGGATTATTTTAAAAAACTCGATTTAGTTAAATATGCTTCATCAATTGATAAACTGATAATAGAGCAGAAGCAAAAATCCCAAATGACTCTTATGGATGTTGTGAACATCGAGGGTGATGAAGAACAATCATCAAGTTGTATTGAATACCCTAAAGAAAAGGTCATCACCGATATTACTGATATGGATTCCAATCCTATATCGGTATCAGTGGTATTGGATAAAGATATTGTTGATTGGAATGAAAACATTAATAAGATTTTCGGATTTATATTGATGAGTGAGAATAAGACAATTTATTTCCTAAAAGCTGAATTGGCAAACTCAGCTAAAGCTTTTAAAGAATGGCTTGCTTTAAATAACAACAAAGATTCATTGGATTCTAAATCTATGTATGTTTGCTGTGATAGATTGAATTTGAAATGTGGATTGTTCTCTTATGATTTTCTTTTAGCTTCTTATCTTATCAATTCGGATAAGGCTAGTGACTTAAAGGATGCTCTAGGTCAACTGGATGTCGAGCTCGAATTAGATCCTATCAAAAGAATAGTTCAATCAGTTTATTTGATGGATTTGAAAAAGAAAGATATGGTAGATAGATTGATTAAGGAAAATCAGATTAAGTTATTGACTGATGTCGAATTACCATTGGCAAAGACATTAGCTAGTATGGAAATTGAGGGAATGCCCATCGATTTAAATGTTCTAAGTTCGATAGGTGATGAATATAAGAAGACTTTAGCTGATATCGATAATCAAATATTTGAGTATGTAGGTGATAGAAATTTCAATATAAATTCTCCGGCTCAAGTTGCTGATGTTTTATTTAATAAATTAGGAATTCAAAGAGAAAAAGGTGAGAAAGGTGCGTCTTTTGATGTACTGAATAAACACTTATATGATCACCCTGTCGTTAGTTTGATACTTCAACATAGGATGTATTCAAAGATTATAAATGGTTACATAGACTCACTTCCCAAACATGTATTAAAAGATGGAAAGATTCATTCTATTATTCATCAAACACTTACTTCGACTGGTAGATTATCTATGAGTGATCCTAACCTTCAAAACATTTCTATTAGAAAAGAAGAAGGAAAGGAATTGAGAAAAGCTTTCTTTTATGATGACTCTGACTATGAATTCCTCAGTTTTGATTATTCCCAAATCGAGCTCCGTGTCATGGCAGCTTTAGGAAATATCAAAGGATTGAAAGAAGTCTGTTCTATGGATGAAGATATTCATAAAGCTACTGCTTCCAAAGTTTTTGGTGTACCAGTGGATGAGGTAAGTGGTGAAATGAGAAGAAAAGCTAAGACAGTTAATTTTGGAATTGTTTATGGAATATCTGCTTTTGGTCTTTCTGAAAGACTGGGCTGTACTAGAACCGAGGCAAAGAATTTCATCGAGCAATTTAAGAAAGCTTTTGAAGGAATCGATGAGTATCAAAATAAAGAAATCCAGTTTGCTAAAGAAAATGGATATGTAGTAACTGTCATGAATAGAAGACGTTATTTCCCTGATATCAATTCTTCTCAAGTAATGCTGAGAAAATTCTCTGAGCGTGCTGCCATCAATGCTTCGATTCAGGGAAGTGCGGCTGATCTTATCAAAGTCGCAATGAACAAAGTTTATGATGCTCTTAAAGGAAAGAAGACTAAGATTATTCTTCAAATCCATGATGAACTCGTGTTTAAGTTATATAAGCCAGAAGCTAAAGAACTGATGATTTTAATTCCTAAAATCATGGATTCAGCTATGGATGATTTATTGGATGTCAAACTACAAGTCGAAGGTGAGACTGGACATTCCTGGTACGACTGCAAGTGAGGTGATACAAAATGCCTGAATTACCAGAAGTTGAAACCGTTAGAAGATTTCTATCGACTAAATTGATAGGAAAGACTTTTGATGATGCCAGGATTTTTTATAAACCTGTTTTGAAGAACAATCCTAAAGATTTAGCTAATTCATTGAAGAACAAATCTATTCTTGAATTAGATAGGAGAGGTAAGTTCTTAATATTCAAATTGGATGATAATTCTCATCTTGTATTTCATTTGAGAATGGAAGGAAAGCTATTCTATTATGATGATTTGGATTCTTTAGATAAACATACCACGGTTTTATTTACATTCAAAGACAAATCAATTTTAGCTTTTATTGATGTTAGAAAATTTGGATGTGTTTGGTACTATGAGAGAAATCAAAATATAGAATGTATATTAAATCTAGGGCCAGAAGCTAATAACTTGACTGGTGAACAAGTCAAATTAGCTTTTAAAGATGAGAAAAGACCTTTGAAGGAAGTTCTTTTGGATCAGACTAAGATTGCCGGAATAGGCAATATTTATGCTGATGAAATATGCTTTGCCATCAAAAGAAATCCATTCATCTGTTTGAATCAATCTATCGATTCAACTATATTTGACAAAATTGCTAAGTCCAGTAATGATATATTAAATAAAGCAATTTTGAATAAAGGATCGACTATAAAAAGCTTTCTTTCTTCTCAAGGTGAAGAAGGCGATAATCAAAAATGTTTAAAAGTTTATGGTCGAAATGGATCACCATGTATTGATTGTGGATTTAAAATACAAAAGAGAGAGCTAAAAGGAAGAGGAACGTCGTATTGTCCTAAATGTCAAAGTGTACCTTTAGTCATCGGAGTGACCGGTGGAATGGCATCAGGGAAAAGCACATTTTCCAAATGGTTATCTGAATATTTGGATTCTATCTATGTAGATTGCGATATCTTCGTTAAAGAAATGTATAAGGACAAGGTTTTTTCTAGAGATTTATTCATTAGATTCCCGTATTTATTTGATAAACATAATAGGATAGATAAAACTAAAGTCACTATTATGCTGACTTCGAATAAGAAGCAAAGAAATCTTTATTTGAGTTTCGTCTATAGAGAATTGAAAAACAGATTGATCAGCCTTATAAACTCTAATCCTAACAAATCGTTTGTGATAGAAGCACCGCTTCTATTCCAAGCTAGGTTAGATTCTATTTGCTATCCAATTATTATGATGGAGACTAATGATATAAAAGGGCATTTGATAAGTAGGGGTGAAACTAATATTGAAGATAGATTGAAGCTAGCGGATACAAATAATTGGAAAAGGTATGAGAGTTTTTGTGATTATATAATTCATTCAAACTCCTCATTGGATGATTTAAAGATTAAGGCTAAGGATTTAGTGAAAAATAATATAAAAATATGACATCTAGGCAAAACTAATTAGTTGTATATAAATTTGTTTTTTAATTGCTTCTAGAAGCGGCATTGTTGCTGATAATGTTATTTTTTCATGGGCAATATAGTGGATTATTTATGACCCGAACAAATCTTATTATTGTTTCGTAGATAAAAATCGCAGTCTGGCTTTATTCTATATGGAAATCGATGATTGAAGTTGCTTAAACAAAAAGGCATACCAGCCGAGGTATGCCTTATTTTTTCTTCTCTTTTGAATCCAAGTTCTTTCCCTTTAAAGGTACATCCAAATCTATGAATGTTACTTTCATATCGCGGGTATCTGTTCTAGTCCTCGCTTTTGGCTCTTCTTCGATTGTCGGAGCTTCTTCAGCTTCGACTTCCGGATCTGAACTTTGGATAGGTGCTGGATTATAATTAGACTTAGTCGTATTCTCAGGGGTTATTGTTTTATCGTCGATGAATTCTGCACTCTTTTTGATAAGCTTTGGAATGGTCACATATTTCTTATGGAACAAACTCCAAACTCTATCTGAGAAAGGTCTGCTTCCTTCGTGGGTAGACATATAGTCTTTGACGGATTCTTCATGAATTTTAATCTTGGCTAATTTTATACGAGCATCCTGTCTTTGATCGAATATCTTTGTCAAACTCTTGTCTTTAGTTACTACTTTATTTCCTACTGAATCTGAAACGTAGAGACGGATCTTATCTACGGATTTGGCGTTGAAGTTATGAGCTACGACAAACTTCTCGATTCTTTCTGGATTTACTTTATAGGATAAAGATGCACGGGCAGGGACACAAGGTCTTCCTTTTCCGACTTTTCTCTCTGTATATTCTTCTATAAAGGATATGTTTTGATTCTTGTATATGAATCCAAAATCGTGCAACACTATATCTCTGTAGTTGTTGTTGAATATAGTTATGACCAAAGATTCTCCAAGATTGTCAGAGTCATAATTTAAACCGGCAGTTATATATAAAGCCGAAGTGGTTATACTTCTTTTTATTTTTATTGAGATGAACAATGAAATTATAGCTATTGCTAAAACTATAACAACTATGACTAAGCAAATTAAAATAAAAACACCTACGTTTTCTTCTATCCAATCCATATGCTTCAACTCCTTATCAATCTTATATTATACTTACATATTAAATATCTTTATCTTCTAAAAAATAAGTTTTTCTTTGTATTTCTATCATGGGTAAAAAAAAAACCAAAAAATTAATATAATTGTATTTGATGAGGAATAAAGGAAATGAAAGTAGTCTTAATTAATGGTAGTGTTCATGAACATGGATGTACGTCTAGAGCGTTGGAAGAGATGAAGATTGAGTTTGAAAAGAATGGGATTGAAGTCATATCTTTTTGGGTAGGAAAAGAACCTATTCCTGATTCGTTAGTAAACGATAAGGAATCCCCTAAAGGAAAGCAAAAGATAGATGAGTTTATGAAACTAGCAGAAGAATGTGATGGTTTTGTCTTTGGAGGACCTGTCTATTTTTCAAATCCATCAGGTCAATTGATGTCTTTTATGAATAGAGTTTTCTATGGATCAAAACCTGAATTGTTTGCTGGAAAAGTAGGTGTTGGAATAACGACGGCTAGAAGAGCGGGTGTAGTCTCGACTATGGATGATATCAATCATTACTTTTATTTGAAACAAATGATTATTCCTACTGCTTTCTATTGGAATCAAGTATATGGTGCAGTAGCTAAAGATGTCGAGGAAGACAAAGAAGGTCTTCAAAACTTAAGAAGACTAGCACAGAACATGACTTATATTTTAAAATTGATTGAATTGGGTAAAAAGAATGGAATAGAATTTCCATCATTTGATGAAAAGAAGGAAAGAACAAATTTCATTCGTTAAACCAGACTCAAAAGATCATCATTTTTATCTTTAGTAGTTTCCTTTTTAAAGAATTCACCATCGAATATCTTCTCTATCGAGAATTTGTACTTTTTTAAGCCTATGGTTGATGGAAACTCTAGGTAATAAGCGTTTAATTTCATTCTATTGCCTTTTGGCCCATCATATTTTTTATCTCCGACAATTGGCATTCCTATTTCTTTTAGACTCAATCTGATCTGGTTTCTTCTTCCTGTGACTAAACTGATATCTAGATAGGAATGCCCATTTTTCTTGGCTAAACATTCTACATTTGTCTCACATCTTTTTCCGTGATTCGAATCTACTACTCTGACGATGTGGTTCTTATCCTCATTCAAGTTTATAACTATTTTTTTCTTCTCATGGACTTCTAAAGAACCAGACTTTGTTACAGCCTCATATTTTCTAGTTACTATTTGTTCTTCAAAACATTCCTGAAGAAGTGTTTTTGTTCTGGCATCCTTAGCAAAGATCAATAGACCGGATGTATCTTTATCCAATCTATGTACTACGAATAATCTTTGCTTATTATGTTTTGATAATACGTAATTGTATAACTCGTGATAAAGATTAAGTCCACCTTTATCATCCTTTATTGTCAAAAGACCTTCGGGTTTATTTACAACTAACAAATGCTCGTCTTCATAGACGAGCATTTGACGTATATCAATAATGTTTTTTCCTCTTTGCATCAATGGAGGATTATTCTCTATTGGTGTTCTTGGTCAAATTGACGAAGAAGTTGATTCTGTCGTATCTCTTATCGTAGTCATAAGGAACACGCCATCTCCAGTTGATACCACCTAAGGTCGAAGGGGTATTCAATCTGGCAGAGTCATCCAATTCGAGGAAATCTTGAACTGTGAAGATTACAGTATCAGCCTTAGAATAGGCCATATTGGAAATCATTCCGTCTAAGAGGTTGTTGGGGTCTCCACCTAAATATCTTTGAATGTCGGGGTAGAGTTCAGCGTGACTCTTTAAAAATCCGACAGTAGTTTGATTGTCGTGGGTTCCCAAGTATCCTACAACATTGGTAGGATAGTTGTTAGGAATATATGGATCATCGGGTGAATGAGAGTCAAATGCAAATTGCATTATCTTCATTCCAGGCCAGGTAGAGTATGCCTTTAATTCATCGACGATTTCGTGAAGGACTCCTAAGTCCTCAGCGATTATTGACATGTCTTTTCCAGCAGCTTCATTGATGGCATCGACTAACTTTCTTCCAGGACCTATTTCCCAATGTCCAGCTTGCGCTGTTGTTGCATCTTTAGGTACTGCCCAGTAATCAGCCATTCCACGGAAGTGATCGATTCTCAAAACATCGAAGTATTTTGCATTGGCTTTGATTCTCTTCTTCCACCAGGTAAATCCATCCTTCTCCATCGATTTATAATCGTAGATAGGATTTCCCCAAAGTTGTCCTGTTGCAGAGAAATAATCTGGAGGAACACCAGCAACCCATGAAGGTTTCAAATCTTCACCCAACAAGAATTCGGTTGGATTTGCCCATACATCAGCGGAATCAGCAGCCACATAAATAGGAATATCACCGACTATTAAGATTCCTTTGCTTCTAGCATATTCACGAAGCTTTCCGTATTGTTGGCTGGCTTTGAATTGCAAGAATGCATAGAAGAGCGATTGATCTTTGTAATCGGAAAGTACTTTTTGGCATTTTTTGAATGAATAGACTCTCTTTTCTTCAGGCCATTCTGTATAAGCTTTTCCATTTTCTGAATTCTTCAAGACCATGAATGCACAGTAAGGATTGAGCCATTCTCCATTTTCTTTTAAGAAAGCAAGGAATTCATTGCTATAGAGAACACCTTTTTTCCAAGCATTTTCGAATGCTTTCTTTAAAACTTGGAATCTTGTTTGATAGACATGTCCATAATCGATATATTCGGCAGGATCTACCTCGAGATCTTTGACATCATCATATTTCAACAATCCTTCTTCTATAAGCATATCCAAATCGATGAAGTATGGATTCAATGCAAAGGCAGAGAAAGATTGATAAGGTGAATCACCATAGCTGGTTGGATTCAAAGGCAGCATTTGCCAATAAGTTTGATGGCATGTCTTCAAAAAATCGATAAAACGATAAGCTTCTTTTCCAAATGTTCCGATTCCGTATTTAGAAGGTAATGAGAACACAGGCAATAAAAATCCAGATTTTCTTTCCATTTTAGTTTCCTCTTAAGTTAAGTTATTAAACTAAGCTTTTTCGACTATTGACTTGGCCCAACCATAGACATTGTCTAATTCATCTTTAGTAGGATGACCTTCATCTTCCTTAGCGAATTTGAGATACATAGGGAAGTGGAAGTCTACTTTCGGATCACCATTAGCTTCTTTTGCTTTATGAACGTATTCATAACCTATTCGTCCTAAGCAAAGATAGAAATCCAATACTTGATTTGATGGATCTACGTTCTTCAAAACATTGTTCTTGACAATGTTGAAGTGCTTTTCATCTCCTCCAAATCCACATGTTCCAAAGATAGCGATTCTTTTGTTCTTTAACGTAGACAACAATTCCGCAATTTTGGCATCACATGAATTCTTAGTGGTCCAGAATCCAACAAAAATAACATCAGCTTTTGTGGCGAAATCTTCTACAGCTTCGATACGACCATCGAAGATTATTTCTTCCTTAGGAAGAGCAGCTTCGATTTGACCGGCAAGTTTGATAATGTTGTCGGTGTGTGTTGAATAGATAATCGAATAGGACATTTCTTATAATAACCCCTTTACTGTAACTACTAATATCCAATATCATATCAAAAAGCTGACTTTAATATCATATCAACGAAAAACAAAAATACAATTAAAAGAATTCATATTTTCGTATTGTATGTAGTTTTTTCTAGTATTTTAAATTACCTTTTTTATAAAATATATAATATCGTGGTTTAGGAGAAGTTATGAAACTTTTTGTTTTTGATATAGATGGAACTTTAGTCGCTAATTTTGGCGAGATGACAGATGAAGTCGTCTCTTCTTTGAACAAACTTTTAGAACGAGGAGATATGGTTGCTTTTGCAAGTGGTAGATGTCAAAGTGGAGTCAAACGATATATGGATTGTTTGATTCCTTCGAAAAACAAGTTTGTTTTAGCGTGTAATGGAGCTGTGACTTATGATTCGGAAGGAAACTTAATATCGAGAACTGGACTTACTTATGCTGATTTCTTGTACATAACTAAGAAATACAGTTGCGGTATAGGTGTTCCTTACTTCTATAGAGATAACATGCTTGGAACATTTATGCCTTATGAGAATGTTTGCAAGATGGAATATAAACTTAACAGGATGGATGGAATCATCGATTTGAATAAAACTGAACTTCCTTTAGATTATCCTATCGATAAAACATTGGTAGCTGCTCTTCCTAAGAATTCGATTTGGTTAGAGAAGCATATCGATGAAGAGGATAAGCTTAAATACCATGTCGTCAGATCGTCACCCGTATTTCTTGAATTTATCAATAACGATGTTGATAAATCGACTGGAATAGAGCATTTGATTGAAAATATTGGAATCTCGAAGGAACATGTTCATACATTTGGCGATTCGATGAATGATGAAGGCATGATCAAGGAGTTCGATGGTACGGCTATGGGCAATGCATTAGATGATATAAAAAAAGTTGCTAAAAGAGTGACGAAGTCAGTCGATGAAGATGGCGTGGCTTATGCGTTAAAGACTTGGTTTGGAGTAAAGTAAAACAATTTAAAAAGGCATTTGGGATAAATATCTCAATGCCTTTTCAAATAGTTCTTTATTAGAACCAGAATCCGTTTCCTTTGAGTAGAATCCAGACGATATCGATCAACCAAGTGATACAAGTTCCAGGAACTAAGAGGAGAATTGCAACTATTAGCTTGACGATGAATTTCTCGCTGTCCTTCTCAGCCAAAGCCTTGAACAAACGATAGATACCCCAGCTTATATCTAATAAAGGAATTGCCAAAAGAATCTTTATTACCAAGCTTTGCTTTTCCATCCATTGAGTGTAGACACTCAATTCTTTGGCTGCATCGTTGAGCTCTTTCTTCCAATCAGCTGTTTCTTCTTCTTTCTTTTCCTCTTTTTTATCTTCTTGTTTTTCCTCAGTCACTTCGACATCGACTACATCTTTCTTTTCTTCATCTGCCATTTTAGATTTAGTCCTTTCTTTTTCTTTGTATTAATAATATATATCTAAATTTAAAATTAAATCCTACATATTAAAAAACCGCTTTATTAAATATATTAAATTAGTTGGTTTAAAAACTGAAATATAAGGTAATATAAAAGCTAGGTTTAAAATGATATTGATTAGGAGATGAAGAATTGAGATTATGGAAGTTATTAATAATAGGATATTTGAGGGAGAAAGAGCTTTGTTTACACAAAATGATTTCTTGATAGATAGCTGTACTTTTCAAAATGGAGAGTCTCCGTTAAAAGAGGGTCGGAATTTAATAATCTCTAATTCGACTTTTTCTTGGAAGTATCCTTTGTGGTATTGCACGAATGTTAAAGTAAACAACTCTTTATTCAATCAGATGGCAAGGGCTGGAATTTGGTATACAAATGATATCAGGGTTAGTAATACTAAATTTATTTCTCCCAAGATGTTTAGAAGATGCAAAGGCGTAATCATAACCAATGTCACTTTTGAAGATGGAAAAGAGACTCTATGGAATTGCGATGATGTTAAATTAACTAATGTTCAATCAATAGGTGATTATTTTGGAATGAACTGTTCCAATATTGAGATAAATAACTTTAAATTGGATGGTAATTATCCATTTGATAATTGTAAACATGTTTTAATAGAAAACTCTATATTAAATTCAAGAGATGCTTTTTGGAATTGCGATGATGTCAAAGTGATAAACTGTACTATTAAGGGTGAATATATCGGTTGGAATAGTTCTAATATCGTTTTTGAAAATTGCACCATTGAAAGCCTTCAAGGCTTCTGCTATATGAAAAATGTTGTGTTGCGTAATTGTAAGCTGATAAATACAACACTTGCCTTTGAATACTCCACTGTAGATTGCGAAGTCAATTCTACTATTGATAGTGTTAAAAATCCTTCTTCCGGAAAGATAGTATCTTATGGTATAAAAGAATTAATTATGGAAGCTGATAGAATTGATCCTTCCAAAACTATTTTGATAACAAAAAAGGAGTAACCCTTATGGATTATGATTTTGATACAATCGTCTCAAGGACTGGGACAGATTCTACCAAGTGGGATAAAGGTGAAGATATCTTACCTATGTGGGTGGCTGATATGGATTTTAAAACTAGTCCTGAGATAATCAGCGATTTAAAAAATAGAATTGACCAAGGTATTTTTGGCTACACTGATATTAGTGATGAGTGGAAGAAATCCATTATTTCTTGGTGGGGAAGAAGGTATAACTTCAAGATTCATGAAGATTGGATTTTATATTCGACTGGGGTTATTCCTTCATTATCTTCATTAATTAGAAAGTTTTCTTCTCCAGGCGATAACATTTTAGTTATGACCCCAGTCTATGATATTTTCTTTCATTCAATAGAGAATAACGGTAGACATGTTTTGGAATGTCCGTTAGATTATCATTATGGATCTTATTCACTGGATTTTAACAAATTGGATAAGCTGATGAAGACTCCAAATACTCCGATACTTCTTCTTTGTAACCCTCATAACCCAACAGGAAATGTTTGGACTAAGACTACTCTTCAAATGATTGGAAGGCTTTGTTATGAGAATAATATGATATGTATCTCCGATGAAATCCACTGCGATATTTTAAGAGAGAATGTCAAATATGCGCCATATGCTGATGCGTGTAATCTCACCAGGAATACCTCTATTTCATTGATTTCTCCTACTAAGTCTTTCAATTTGGCAGGAATTCAAACTTCTGCCATAATATGCCCAAATCCAGCATTGAGAGAGAAAGTGATAAGAACTATCAATAATGATGAAATAGCTGAACCTAATATTCTTAGCCAAGTTGCAACTATTGCGGCTTATAACAAATCAGAGGATTGGCTGAAAGCATTGTTGGCTTATCTTGATAGAAATATTTCTATTGCGCATCATTTCTTCATTGAAAATCTACCTTATCTGACAGTAGTTGAAGGGAAAGGAACTTATCTATTGTGGATCGACTGTTCTAGTATAACTCAAAATGCCACGAAGCTTCGGGATTTCCTACTTGAAGACGTCAAGCTTTATTTGACTGCTGGTGAGCCTTATAGAGGAAATGGTAAGACATTCCTTAGAATGAATATAGCTTGTCCTAAAGCTATGCTGATGAAAGGCTTGAAGAAACTGAAGAAGGGTATCGGAGACTTTGTCGGTAACAAGCCAGTCAATTTACTATAAGAGTTTATAATTATATTTTGAAAGGACCTCGATATATGAAAGCATTGTTTATAGTAGCAGATGGTTTCGAAGATATGGAATATACATGTCCTAGAGATATTTTGAGAAGAGGTGGAGTTGAAGTTGTTACAGCTAGTGGAAGAATCGATACAACTGATGATGCACCAATCCTTGGAAGAGAAGGAATTGCAGTTAATGATCATGTAATCTTGTCTATGCAAGATTTATCTACATTTGACATCCTTGTTATTCCTGGTGGCGGTCATTACAAGATTCTTGAAGCTAATGAAGATGTTATTTCAACTATTTATGCATTTAACAACAATAAAAAGAAGATTGCTGCTATTTGTGCTGCTCCAACAATTTTAGGACATATGGGACTTCTCATAGGAAAACACTACACATGTTTCCCATCGATGAACGAAGACTTCCATGGTGTTTTCTCTCCTGAATATACTCAAGTAGATGGTAATTTAATTACAGGAAACGGACCCGCAGCGGCGATGAGATTTGGATTTGATATCCTTGAAAACCTTCAAGGTAAAGAAGTTGCTGATAAAGTTAAATCACAGATGTATTATAAAGATTAAGCAAGATACTTGGCTTGATTTAAAAAGCACATCATAGTCGATGTGCTTTTTTGATTAGAGACCGAATGAAGCAGTCAAGATGTCACGGAATGTCTCCTCGGGTCTGGCACCGAGCAAGTCATTCTCTTTTTCGCCATCAGAATCGACTTCGATTTTCTTTCCATCTTTGAAGAAATACATATCAGGAATGCTGGAAATGTTGAACTTGGCTGTAATCTCAGGGAATTTGTCGACGTCGACTTTTAAGAACTTGACTGTAGGAAAGTCTGTTTCGATGTTTTCCATGATTTGGCCCATCATACGGCAGGGTCCACACCAGGTAGCGAAGAAATCCACTACAGTGTTTCCTTGGGCAATCTCTTTTTCAAAATCTTCTTTGTTATTTAATATTACGATCATTTCTTTTTCCTCCTAGGGCTTTTGATTATATACAAAGAATCGTATTGCTACTTTGTCTTACTCTCGGTTTGTAATTCTTCTATGTTGGTCTTTCCTATTTTGTACATTTCATAATTCCGATATTTCTTAAACAAATGCTTTTCTAGGAAGACTTTTTCTAATTTCAAGATAACTTCAAATAATAAAGCGATGCAGAATAATATTATTGCTGCCAATAGCATTTCTTTAGATTTATTAATGCAGTAAGTTATTATTAAGGCTAACCCGACTATGAATAGAATCTCGGTTATTATTCTTGTAAAGAACTTGGTTAATGCACCGAATTGTCTCATTGCATTTAAGGAATAGGACATTAATCTTTTGAAAGGCCATCTCGTGGTTCCATCGGACCTATCAACAAAATCGTAATTGATAGATTTTGATTTGATCTTGAGATGTGACCTAATAGATCTATCGAATCTGTAAGGACCTTTTATTGCGGCATATTCAGGAAGGATAGATTTATCCATCAAGGAGAAATCTCTATCACCATCCTTCATTCCCCATTCCAATGACACCCAACTATATACTTTATAAAAACCTGAAGAGAAAAACTTCTTTATAAATTTTTGCCCTTTTCTTCCATTTGAATGACCATAGATATATATATAGCCTCTCTCCCAATCTTCGACAAATTTGGGAATTAGATTGGGTGGGTCTTGTAAATCTACATCCATTTTGATCAAAGCATCGACTTTCAATGATATTGCAGCGTCATAAATAGCAACTAATCCAGATTCTTTTCCTCTATTGTGATCGAATGAGATGAAATAGAAATCATCTCTTTCCTGAGATGTCTTTTCTTGAATCTCTTTAGTTTTGTCTGTAGACCCATCATCTACAAATATGAAGATGAATTTATATTTAGCTTCTAGTTTTTTGATGTCTTCATTCTTTAAAAAAGTATCGATGAAGACAGGAATAGATTTTTCTTCATTATAACAAGGAACACCTATTGCAATAGTTTTCTTGTCCATTTCTATTCCTCCTTTTATCCTTCTATTATAACGCAAGACTAATCAACCACAAAAGCAAAAGATGCCCAGGATAGAAAGCATATATAGAGTATCTAGCCCATTTGTTCTTAATTCCTTGTCTACCATCATATAAAAGAATGAATATACCAGCTAACATCGACCAGGATTCACAAGCCATTCCACCAAGATCAAGAGAAGGAATGATTGGGTTATTTGGATTGTAATCCCAAATCAATTGGAAAATAACCCCAACAACAACCATCATCAATACACTGAATAGGTTGATATAGAATCTCAACTTACCATTTTCCATATATGTTTTTTCATCTAAGTTGTTCTTTTTAGCCTGATTCTTCAAGAAATAGAATGCACCTTCATATCCTATAAAAAAGCCTATAAATAAAGCTTGGCCATAGAAGTTGTAGTCGAAATTGATAACATTTTGAAATCCACCAGGTATATTAAAAGTTGAAAAACAAGCTATGATGCTCAATGCTATAGGAAAGATAGCTAGTAGGGATTTCCAGTTCTTCTTTTTTAGTAAATAAACTGTCATAGTTCCAAAAGCTAAATCTGTAAATATGTTTCCAGGCGATATGTTTTGGAAATTGAAACCATAATACATTGTAAAAGCAACACAATCTAATAGGAAACCCATAGTCATAAGTCTTATGAAATACATCCAATAGTCTCTGGTGTAATAAACACCCTCAATGGCTAAGAATATAAAGATTGGCATTGCCAATCTCCCCATATCTCTTAAAATTGTATAAGCTGCCTCACCTATATTCGAAGCAAAAATTAAACCTATATGATCGATTAGTGTAAAAACAAATCCAATCATCTTTAACCAGAATCCATCCAATACTTTTTTCTTATAATGCATCGGTGAAGATACTTCGTTTGTTATTGTATTAGGCATATATCTGTATAACTCCTAAAAGATTGTTCAAGAAATGACCTATCCATGATGAAGTGAAACACCCTTCTTTTACATAAGCAAATCCTAAAGCCCATCCTGAAATTAGATAAGGGGGGAGATTCCATAGCTCGTTGATTAGTGATTCAGTATTTCCTTGGCCTGCTGATATCAATGAATTCAAATCAAAATGTATCAATCCAAAGATAATTCCAGAGAGCAGGATGGCTAATATTTTGCTCTTCCTTTCTAGCAAGGAGCATAATCCTACCCTGTATGTCAGCTCTTCACATACAGGTCCCAGGAATACAGTCATAACAATAAATGCAACTTTATAGAAGGAAATATCAACCAATGAACTTTGGTTGTTGTTTGATGAATTTCCATGATAGAAATATTTGAATAACAATTGATAAACAATGATCAAAGCCATGTAAATAATCAAATATTCTATGTATCCTTGCAAGGTTCTCTGCAGATGATTTCTTTTAAAGCTACTTAAAATCTTGTTTCCAATTTCTGGTTTAATCATGAACAAATAAACGATAAAACCAGTAAATAAAGTGGCATAGGTCAATAAGTTGATCGTCATCATTGTTTGAAGTTCATCAAAATTCCACAGTTGAACTAAGAACAAAAAAATATAAGGAATGATCTTCATTCCTAACCAACCCCATAGGAATAATATTAGTTCATCGTACCAGTTAGATACAGATTTAATATCGTTTTCCTTGAAATTAAATATAATATTTTTCATAAGCCCTTTTGATTTTAATTTATTTGTTCCACTGGTTTATTGGTATGGTCGATAAACTTTGCTTAGAATATATTTTTATTTGGTTTTGTAGTTATAAAATTGGATAATAAACCCGTCATATAAAAATTTGTCTATTTATTTATATATATTTTAAATATAATACATATTAGAAAGGAGGAAATCCTTATGTTTTTATTGGATACCACTAACGCAGATATAAGCTTAATTCTTAATGTGGCGTTTTGGTGCATCATAGGAATGATTGCGATATTTGCACTAGTTGGTGCTATCAAAGGATTTTGGAAAAGTGTAGTCGGTGCTGTGGTCCAATTGATTCTTTTGGTAGTAGTAATGTTTGTTACACCTGGTGTTGCAAACCTTATCGGTAATATCGATGTCTCGGGTTTTACGAGTAGCTCTTCTGTTACTATTGGAGAAGTGGAAATTCAAATCACTTCTATCAGAGAGATGATTTGCCAATGGCTTACAGCTTCTGGCTATGTTTCACCGGTCAATGGTCAGTCTATTTATGAAGCTGCGATGGGATTGACAAACATTGTGTTGTCGTTGGTCGTTTTTGTGGTTTTAGCTATTTTTGTATTCTTCTTTGGATGGTTAATTTCTACTCTTATCTATCATACGATTTTCAAATGGTTCATTCCTAAGAAGATTAGAATGAAGCACAAGATGAGATGGCTTGGAGCATTGTCTGGTGCTGTGATGGGTTTCTTTTCAGTATTTTTACTAATGACTCCATTTTCATATTTAGGAAACACAGTAAAGCAGAATGAAGCTGCGATAAAAGCTTTAAAAGGAACTTCCGACGATAATATGGATCAGATTTTGGATTACGCTACGCTTTATGGCGAATCCGTATTTGGATCCGATTGGATGTATTCAATGTCTAGCTTTGTTGTAAATCAAGCGACAAGTTCTGATTATTTAGGTGGCAAAGCTAACTTCTCCGACATAACTTCTTTGTTGGCTGGTTTATCTAAAGGTTTTTCTAAAGGCCTTAATGGCAATAATAACTCCCCTTTGGATTTTGCCGTAATTGTCGGTGATAGAGCGGCAGTTGATGGAATACTGGAGACTTTGATTGGAAATAATATCATAGTGAAGGTCATGCCTTCCTTATTAAAAGCTGCTGTCACTTATGTTAAAACACCTGAGAGCATAGATTTAACCAAGCTCGATTTTGAAAATGTCGATTTTTCCACTGAATTTACGACTATTCAAGGAATTTATGACAATTTATACGATGCCGGGTTTATAGATTCTATGTTATCAGGTGATTATTCAGTTGATACATCTAAACAAAAATATTACATAGATGCTTTGGAAAAACTTGCAAGCGATCCTCTGGTGATCAAAAATCTCTCAGTTCTTATGAGCGAGAGTGCGAGCAACATCAAGAATTTAACAGGTTACGAAATTCTTAAATTGGATCAAGAAGTTTATAAGCAAACTACTGACAATGGAAAGACTGGTATCGATTGGAAGAAAGAAATAGTCACTTTGGGAAATGCTGTCTTTAAATTATCCGATGCCTTAGGCATTTCTTTGAATGAAGATGGATTTAAAAATCTCAATACTAAATTATTAGACGCATTCAAAGATGAAAACAAATTTAATAAAGTAAGGGAAATCTTAGTTGGTGTGACTACTGCTTCTGGTGAAAAGGAAGATGGATTACTTGATACTTTCCTTCTCGATGAGAATATCTTCAACATAACTGAAGGAATTAATTGCTTGTTCTCCTATTATCCTGTTTTAAAGACATACATGGATAAAGATATGGTTGTCGAAAATTTCTCTTCAGCAACACATCAACAAATCAAAAATGAATTGACCACTATCGTTGATATGTGTCCGGATGTTATGGATTTGTACGATATAGGCTATAATGCTGATACTAAGGTCTTCACTTTTGATCTTTCCAATACAGAGACATTGAATATCACTAAAGATTTGTTGACTCAGTTTAATAAATTGACTCTCCTCAAAGATTTGATTCCAGATGTCGTATATAAATCTTTCCCTACAATTATAAAAAATGCATTTGGATCTAATGAAATATTTGGATTGAATGCATATTCATTCAATTTCAATGATGTCAAAACAATCATCGACGATGTAAAGATGTTCCTAGATATCATTCCTACTATCAATAACATCATCCAAGCTACAAAAGATCAAACCACATTGACAGGATTTGTCTCTGCTATCAATACTGATGATTTATCTAAAGTATTAACTACATTTATCGATTCTAAGATGTTGAATCCGAATAGAATCAAGAATGGAAGAATTGTCAAGAACACTAATATCAATACTTTGATTAGCAACATGATGAAGCAATTCAACTTGGGAAGCTTCGGATTTGAAATCAGCGATGATTTGTCTAATGTCAATTGGAAATCAGTAAATAGCTCTGGAAAGACAATCTACCCCGAAGTCGACAATATCATCAAAATATTTGACGACATAAAACGTAATATTGATGCTTTTGGCGATGATGGTAGTTTTGATTTGAATAAACTAAATGGGAATGATATATCTGTATTGTTAAATGACTTTATGAATTCTGATTTGTTGGGAGGAAGTATAAATGGAATACTCAACAAGCAAGTCAAACCCATTCTCGATGGATTATCCATCGAAGTCGAGTTCAACAAATCCAAGAAAGAATGGCAGAAGAAGGATTCTAATAAATATTCTCCAATAGATTATGTCGGTCAATTATTTGATTTAGTCAAACCTATAATGAACAAAAATAATATTGATTATACCCAACTTAGTTCTATATATTTGAATTGCTTGATGACAACATTAATTCATACCGGATTATTAGGTGATAATTATGAGGAGACTCTTGCTTCATTCTTAGGGGGAGTTTTAAATGATTCATTCAAGGTTAGCGATAAGTTAGGATATGATGCCAAGATTATTTGTATGAGTCCTGGAATTGATGGCAAGATATTTAAATGGTCTAATACTGCCGAAAAGAAAACAGGCTTTTCTTTATATTCCGATTCATCGATGGAAGGAAATGTCGAATTTACAACAAGCTTCTTCTATACAAACGATGGTGAGATTTATGATTTGTTCAATGCATTCAGTTCTATATCTTCATATTCAAATGAATTAGCTAACAATACTTATTCTAAAGAAATGATTTCAGTTGTTTTGAAGAGTTCACATAACTCTGTTATTCTTTCTAGAATGATTCCTGTGATCATAAAGAATGCTATGAATGGCATCAGTTCTGAAACTACTGGTGAATATATCAATCTCGATCTCTTGAATTTCGATGCTTTTATTGATCTTCCATCTAAACCTACTGATGCGAAATTAGTCGATCCGTCGGTCACTTACTTTGAAGATGAAGTTGATAAGATTGTCACTTTGTATGAGTATTGTGAAAAAGGTGTACTGAAAGAATTGATAGAAAATGTTCAGGATTTGAAATCAAACTCTACTATTGAAGGCTATACTGATAAAGCAAGAAAAGATATATTCAAAGAAATTTTGCACGATGTTAATACGATGACTGTCTGTACTAAAATAGCTTCCGGGTACGATATAAGTTTCAGGGCTAATCTGTACACTGCTATTTGTAAGAAGGATTTAGCATCTATTACAGTTTCTGGAAACAAACTTATTTTGAACATATCAGAGCTTTGTTTCTTCGACTACGATAACATAACTAGTTACTTTACAGCTAACCAAGAGAGGGTAGATTCTGCCGTGTTATTGATGAATCAAAGAATCTATTATATGGATTCTCAATTAAATTCTAATGATTTGTTCTCTCACGATGAAGATATGGTTATAGACTTCTGGGTCTATCAACAGGATTATATCGACAACAAAGACATAGAGAAACTATCCTCCATCGAAGAAACTAATTTGTTTAGGGGAGCTGGGAATACTATTATGAATTTGTTGGCTTTAGCCTAATAGTATAATTATTAAGGTATATTCAATAATTAACTTTTAATGGTTAAAAGTTCAATATCTTTAAGATAAAATTAGTAAACGGTAATAGGAGCTATATAAAATGAAAATAGGTTTGTGCGTTGATGATAATTCTGGTTTTTCTGTTGAGGAAGCTAGAGACTTGGATTTGGGCGTAGTTAGAATGCCTATTTCTATAGATGGAAAAACATTTTATCAAAACATAAATTTGGATCCTCAAGAATTTTATAACGGATTGATCGACAAGGATGTTCATACATCGATGCCTTCCCCAGCTGATACGATGAAAGTTTGGGACGATATGTTGACAAGATATGATCATATCATCTATGAACCTATGTCTTCCGGTCTTTCTTCCACATGCATGGCCGCCCAAGGATTGGCAGAGATGGATGAATATAAAGGAAAGGTTACTGTTGTCGATAATCGTAGAGTCTCAGTCGTTGCTAAGGAAGCTATCTTTGATGCATTCTATTTGATCAAACAAGGAAAGACTCCTGAAGAGATAAAGAATTATCTTGAGAAAGAAGCTGTAGATTTGAAATTATATATAGCTGTCGATACTTTGAAGTATTTGCTAAGAGGCGGAAGAGTTACCCCAGCGGGTGCTGCTTTAGGTTCGGTTTTCCGTGTCAAGCCTGTCTTAAAGATTGAAGGCGGAAAACTAGACGCAAAAGCAAAGGTCATCGGAATGCGAAATGCAAGATCTAGTATGATCAAGTTTATTCAAGAGGATAGAAATACAACCTTCAAGGATGTGTCTGATGATTCTTTATTCTATGCCATGGCTTATACTGGCGATATCGAGCAAGCCTTGGATTATAGAAAACAAGTTAGCCTCGCTTTGAATGTTCCTGAAGAAGATATAATTTTAGACCCCTTGAGCTTGTCTGTCGGAGTTCATATCGGAAAAGGTGCATTAGCATTGACCATGGCTAGAGTCTTGGATAAATCCGCTCTATTAGCTAGTGTACATAAGTATGGATACAAGCAATAATAACAAGACATATAGCCACGCTTCTTCTTTGGTAATGCGTTCTAAATTTGATGCTTTTTGCTATCTTCCAGATAGCGAAGCATCTTTTAGGTTGGATTTAAAAAAAGTCAAAGATAGTTTTCCTAAAGCCAGACATTTTCTTTATGCATATAGACTTAAAGAAAAAGATGGGTCTATAAAGGAAGGAATGAGCGAGAACGGAGAACCTGTTAAGGCTATGCATAAAGTTCTTCTTCAATTTAGGTCTAATAATGTAGTTGACTGTGCTGTTATAATAGTTAGGCACTTCGGTGGAAAAGAGCTAGGTGCTTCAAACCTCGAACACACCTTCCTTAATGTGTTCAATGTTTGTTATTATGATTATATGAAGGAGAAAAACAAAGATGGCGGAAAATAATAATAATAATAATGAAGGTGAGAAAAAAGAACAACCTAAGAATAGAAAATTTATCGCTCAACCTGCAGTCGGATCGACTATAAAGCATGTCATAGGTGTCATATCGGGTAAAGGCGGTGTTGGAAAAACCTTTGTGTCTTCTTATCTGGCTGTATTATTAAAGAGAAAAGGTCTTAAAGTAGCAGTATTGGATGCCGATATCACCGGCGCTAGTATTCCTACTGCTTTTGGAATTAATGATGTAAAGATGTTTTCTGATGGAAAGTTCATCTATCCTGCCGTCTCATTGTCTGGAATACAAATTAGCTCTGCTAATTTATTAATTGATAAACCAGGTGATCCAGTGATTTGGCGTGGACCTATGGCTTCAAATTTAGTCCTTCAGTTTTATTCATATGTCGTTTATGGATGTGATGTCATGATAATCGATTGCCCACCTGGAACTTCAGATATTCAACTCTCTTTGATGCAATCTATTCCTCTAGATGGTCTTATTCTTGCTATGACTCCACAAGGACTAGTTAATTTAATAGCTAATAAAGCTAAGAAGATGGCGGATATGATGAATATTCCTATTATTGGTGGAGTCATGAATATGGCTTATGTCGATTGTCCTAAATGCCATGAGAAGATCTATCCTTTTGAAGAACCCGATTTGGATGAATTGCGTACTTCTTGTCCTGTGGTCAGCGAAGTTCCTTTCGATACCAGCATCTCCGATTACACCGATCATGGAACGATAGAAAGCCTCAATGTTCCTTATTTAGATAACTTGGCTCAAGGTGTTATGGACTTTATACATTTAGAGGAAAAAAGATGATATTAAAAACTTTAGATGACTTAATGAAAATGAATGGCGATGCTCGAACTGATATTTTTCTAGCTACATTCAAAACATTCGAAGCATTTCTATCTCGCCTTGTTAAAACAAAAGGTGAATTTACTTCATACAGCCAAGCTTTGAACATCGCTTATTCACATAAATTATCTCCAATACTGACAGGTGATAATTATGATTTTTTAAGAAGTGTTGGTGAGTTGAGAAATATACTCTCTCATAACAACGATGTCTGTAATCCTAACCCTGAATTTATCTATAAGTTTTTGCTGATTGTTGATTCAATGATGTATCCTTTGAAATCAATAGATATAGCAACACCTTATTCAAAGATGATGAAAGCTTCTATGAATTATAAAGTTGGAAAGCTCATTTTTAACATGAAAGAAAAAGGTTTTACTCATGTCCCTGTTGTGGAAAATAATAAACTAATAGGTGTATTTTCAGTCAGCACATTTTTCGATAAGGCCTTGACTGGTGGATTCTCTTATTCGCCTAATGATACTGTAAAAGATTATGAATCTTTGTTAGACTCACATAATACGGAAAGATTTATCTTTGTATCTAAAGATGTCTCTGCTTTCTCATTGAGGGATATGCTAAAGAAAACCAAAGTCCACGAAAAAAGAGCTGCAGTTATATTCGTGACTGATAACGGGTCTAATAATGGAAAATTATTAGGAATGATTACTGAAACTGATTTACTAAAGATTAAGATTAATTAAGGTTATTTATACATTATTTTATAAACAAATTGTCATAAATGCTTTGATGCATATACTCCCATCTTCTCTGATTGATAAATTCTTTGGATGAATTATATATGCTTTATCAATTTTATCTTTAAATTTCTCAACAAATCTTTTGATTGATTTAAACTTATAGGATTTGGAATATTTGAGTTCTAATAGAATTAACTTCTACAACAATTTATTATTTGTTGTTAATGAAAATATATTTCTATATAATTTCTATGCTTTCCTTCATTTGAAAAGGTTTTTTTATTTGTGGTCTTAAAGAAAAGTTAGTTATTCTCAGGTAAATCTTTGGGGTTAGTCAAAATTAAGATATATTTCGTTATAGTCTCTTCATCTGGTCTGTTTTCTTCTTGCGCTAAATGATAAATAAGGTTTGTAAAGGAACCGGCATAATAATAGGATAGGATATTTGCTGGAACATTTAATCCTAAAAGATTTCCATAAAGATGAGCAACTTTCACACAAGCTTCTTCTATAAATTTAGTCAAATTCCAATATATAACTTTTGAAGTGTCATTTTTGATGACCTTATTAATAGGAAAGGGAATAGTATGCATATATTCGATCACTGCTTTGACGCATTTCTCATACTTTTCCTTTAAAGAATAATTGCTTTCTAATATTTTTTTTAATGTCTCATATACTTCTTCCGAATACTTGTGGAATAGAAACATAAGCAAGTCACTTTTGTCTAGAAAGTTATTGTAAAAAGTCAACTTCGAAACCATTGCTGTCTGACTGATTTCTTTAATGGTGATATCATCGAAGTTTTTAGTTCTCAACAAGTCTTGCAAGGCTAAAGCGAGGTCTCTTTTGCTTCTAGTAACTCTCGCATCTTCTTTTTTTGTGCTCGTTCTATTGTGTATAACCTTCTCTTTTGATGTCATAAATAATCTCCTTAGATAAGTTTAAGCTAAAAAATTGCAAAAATCTTTAAAAACCCTCTTTACAATCGCTAAGCATAAAATATAATACCACAAGTTAAGAAACTTAACACGAGTAAATTAACTATATGAGAGGTAAAACAAAGATGGAAGAAAAAGCTGTTATCGAAATCAAGGATCTAGTTAAGGATTACGGCCAGGGAAGAGGTGTATTCGGTGTATCCTTTTCCGTTATGAAAGGCGAATGCTTCGGCTTTCTAGGACCTAACGGTGCTGGAAAATCCACTACTATTCGTCATCTTATGGGTTTTGCTAAACCTCAATCAGGCCACACATATATTAATGGAGTAGACACTCTGAAGAATAGAGATAAAGTTCTTCAGTCTGTATCATACCTACCAGGCGAGATTGAACTTCCTGCCGCTTTGACTGGAAAGGAATTTATAGAAGAGCAGAAATCTCTAAAAGGTGTTATCGATGATACTTTCTTAAATTGGTTGATAGATACATTTAAATTGGATCCAACACTTCTTTGTAAAGAGATGTCTCTAGGAATGAAAAGAAAGCTAGCTATCGTATGCTGTTTTATGTCTGATCCCGACATAATTATTATGGACGAGCCATCCTCTGGACTCGATCCTGATATGCAGAAGGTATTCATTAATTTGATAAAAGCCGAGAAGAAGAGAGGAAAGACCATGTTGATGTCATCTCATATCTTTGCGGAAATAGATTCATGCTGCGATAGAATTGCAGTCATCAAGGATGGAAATATCGTTTCTTTGTTCAAGGCTGATGATTTGAAACATAAGACCGATAAGACTTATGAAATAACCTTTTCAAAAGTTGAATGTTTCAACCAGATCAAGAATGAGCAAACAAATTTTTATAAAGTCGTAGATTCTGATGTTGAAAAAAGACGTCTTGTTCTTTCTACTAACGATAAGGATATAAACCATTTTATTAGGGTTATCTCGCCTCATGATATCGAAGATGTCCATGAGATAAAGGAAACTCTGGAAGATTACTTTATGTCCTTCTATAAAGAAGAGAAGTCATTTAGAGGTATATAAATATGGAAGAAAAGAAAGGAATAGTGGTCAAGGTTGACCATGTCACAAAGGATTACGGAAAAGGACGTGGAAACTTCGATATGAGTTTCAACGTTCATAAAGGTGAAGCCTTTGGTTTAGTCGGCGAAAATGGTGCAGGAAAGACCACGATCATTCGTCAAATTATGGGATTTATCAAACCGACTAGTGGAAATATCTTAGTTTATGGCTTGAATGCATACAAAGAAGCTGCAAGGATTAAAAGCTATGTCGGATATGTTCCAGGAGAAATCAATTTTCCAGATTATAGAACAGGAATAGAATTCCTCCATGCTTATGCAAACATGGTAGGAGTAACAGATTTTACCTACTCCGATACAATTATCAAAAGACTTCAACTTGATATAAGAGCTTACCCTAGAAGAATGTCTAAGGGTATGAAGCAGAAAACTGCTATAGTCACGGCCTTGATGATCCAAGCACCGTTGATCATTATGGATGAACCTACAACAGGTCTCGACCCATTGATGAGAGATGAGTTCTTAAAGATTGTTTTAGAGGAAAAAGAAAGAGGAGCGACCATCATAATGTCTTCTAATACAGTCGAGGAATTGGAAAGAGTCTGTGACAAAGTCGCTTTGGTCTCTCAGGGAAGAATAGTCGATATTGCGGATGTGAACGCAATCAGGAATAGGAGCTTCCGTGATTATAAAATCGAGTTCAACACTCAAGAGGATTATGACTCTTTTGTGGCAAGTAGAGGTGATATCAAGAAATTGAAACCACAGCAGCTTCAAGCAATTATAAGAATAGAGAAGAAGGATGAAGAAGAGCTGATGAGGCAGTTATCAAATAAGAAAGTTAAATTCATGACTGAGATAAACTACAACCTCAACACATACTTCGAAGAAAGGAGATAGAAATTATGGAAATGGTAAACGATAAAAACAATAAAGAAGTGGTAGCTTCAGAAGAAGTGTTGGAACTTCCTCCTGAATTAGACGGGAAAAAGATGAGAAAAGAAAAATTTTCAAAATATCAGCTCTTCTCTCCAGCAATCTTTAAGGAAAGCCTGAAATCAAATTGGATTGGAACTTTGGTCTGCTCTATAGGAAACGCCTTGATTTTGATAATCATCGTGGTAATCTTGTCAACATTGTCAATTAATGCTACCAAGGATTCGTTGAGCAATATGTTCTCCAACGCAAATATGGAGACTGAGATAAAGACTGGTGCAGTAGGGTTATATTCAGCTTTTGATGAGAGTGCAGAAAACTATGAAAATTTGAGTAATGGAACTGATAAGGCAGTTGAGTTGTCTGAAACTATTTATCTAGAGATGAACGATTCAGATATTCATACATTATTGACCTCACTTAACACTGCTTATGATTCCGTTTATAACCATTCCGGAAAGAATCCAGACAACACTAAAGCGACTATTGTCTCGATTTCAAACTATTTTTTGAATGGTGGAGAATTGTCAACTGCACAAAAGAATCTTCTCTCTTTGTTAGGCATAACAATTCCAGATGTCAATTTAACTGACCAAGAAAAGATTGTTGCTATATATTACCTTCCATATTATCTAGATGAATATTATATTGAAGGATATACAAATGGTGAAAAGAATGCTACTGCTGTTAACGTTAGAAACATCATGGTCAATTCAATTCCTACCTGTGCTGAGAATGGCTTGACCGAAGAAGACTTTGGTCTTTCTAAAGATCAAGCTAAAGAAATATCAGCTTTACTTAAAACACAAATTGTTGATTTCAACACTACCTTGGATTCCAAAGGAAGCATCAGCGAAACAGAAAAGAAATCTCTTGCATTGGAAAAAGCATATGACGCTTCATTTGATTTGATTCCTTTGATGTCAGACGAATCTACTAAAGATCAAGTCACTACTATAATGACTGAGTTGAAGGCTTGCTATGATAAGACTGATGATTCAGGCAAAGACTATAAGAAGATGTATATTGAGGATACAGATTCTTATCGTACAAATTCGATGAGTGAAATCATCGAGAATACAGTAGTCGATGCATTTAGAGGTATTGCATATTACAATTATTTGAATGCTTTCGAAGTAGATTATGTTACTGATGATTTGGGCTATCCTATCGAATATGTCGAAAGTGGAAAATACGATGAAAAAGGCCAACCTATCAAAGTAGCTGTTCGTATCACGAAATATAACCCTGATAGATATATAACAGTGAAAGCAGATATGGGTACTCCAGCCTCTTTAGTTCAAAAGATGCACAAAGACTTGCTGACTGGCGAAGACTATACAGAAGAAGAGATAGAAAAAGCTAAGAAGGATTCTAACGAACAGATCGATACTCAAATCGTGCCTAATCTCAAATCATTCATGTCCGACTTTATCAAGAGAGATTCTAAGAATTCCAATGAGTACTTCGATGGAAACAAAGTCAATGAGATTGCAATTGCCGATAGAGTCAATAGCATTGTAGGAAAAATGGCTGCACAACAACTCATAGATTCCTATAACGATAAACATGGAACTTCAATAACTGATGTCTCGCAGATAACTTCTGAAGATTCATCAATGGATGGAAAATCCATGATGGATTCAGTCTATGCATATTCTTCCGGTGGTATCAGTTCATTCCGTTACCTTTATTCTTCTAACTTGGAAAAGGGTTATAAAGGAACTGATGCATTGTTAGCTGCTATGGTCAAATCTTGCACAGGTGTCATAGATCAACTTCCTAACAAGGTCAACGATTCTTTGACTGAGATGGGCTCTATGAATACTTATGGAATCTTCGTTGGAGTTGTCGCATTTGGAATGGCTTCTATCCTTATTCCTATGGTCTACACAATCACCTTGGCAGATTCCTTGGTGGCAGAAAAAGTCGAGACTGGTTCATTGGCTTTTACTATGTCTACTCCTATAAAACGTTCTACATTCATCTTCACGGAAGCTTGTTATTTGATTGGAACTGAAGTATTTATGGGTCTTGTCTTGTTCCTTGGAGGCTTACTGGCCAGAACTTGTGGTATTGCTATGGGTGGTACGGATTTGATCGAATCACTACCTATTTCTGACATAAGTCAATACGCTTTAGGTAACTTCATGGTGACATTGGCCATCTCTGGAATTTGCTTCTGTGCTTCATCAATATTCAACAAGGTTAGATTTGCTATTTCTTACGGTGGAGGATTGAACATCTTCTTCTTCATTTGCTCCATCTTGGGATTATTCGGAACAAAAGCTATTCCTGGAACAGTTCGTATTGAATCTATGAACTATTTCAACTACGTAACTATTCTTTCTTTGAATGATGGTGTTGCAGTGATGGAAGCTAGTGCGGTCTATTGGTACAAACTCATTGGATTACTTGCGATTGCACTCTTGACTTATATATCTGGAAGCATAGTGTTCACCAAGAAAGATTTGCCTCTCTAATCCATAGCACAATTCTAAAAAAACTAAAACTAGGCATTTTAGCCTAGTTTTTTTTATTATTGGTCAATATTAAGAAAGGGCTTTGATTTTTCTTAATCATCAATTAAAATTTTGTATTAAAATCATATAGGATAAAAAGGGGGGAAGAAGATGTACACAGCTGATAAGGATCGTTATTCTAAGATGGATTATGCTCATTGTGGAAAAAGTGGGTTGAAGTTACCAAAAGTATCTATGGGTTTTTGGCACAACTTCGGTGATACAGGTTGTTATGAAACTATGAAGCAAATTTGCTTCACAGCTTTCGATAACGGTATTACTTATTGGGATTTAGCTAATAACTATGGTCCTGAACCTGGAAGTGCTGAGAAGAATGTTGGAAGGATTATCAAAGAGAACTTCATGTCTCATAGGGATGAATTGATAATAGCTACAAAAGCTGGATTTACCATGTGGGACGGGCCTTATGGTGACGGGGGAAGTAGAAAGTATCTTTTGGCTTCATTAGATCAAAGTTTGGAAAGATTAGGTCTTCCGTATGTAGATATTTTCTATCATCATAGAATGGATCCAGATACACCTTTGGAAGAGACTATGGGTGCCTTGGCTCAAGCAGTGAGAAGTGGTAAAGCTTTATATGCCGGTCTATCCAATTATGACGGACCAACTTTGGAGAAAGCTACCAAGATATTGGATGAGATGCATGTTCCTTTCATAGTTAATCAAAATAGATACAACATATTTGATAGAACTATCGAGAAAAATGGTCTTAAGGAGACAGCAGCTAGACTTGGAAAAGGAATAGTTTGCTTTTCTCCTTTAGATCAAGGCCTTCTAACGAACAGATACTTAAACGGAATTCCTGAAGATTCGAGAATCAGGACTGATGGTAGATTCTTGAAGGAAAGTGCATTGACTCCAGCTAAACTTCAACAAATCCGTGATCTCAACGATTTGGCTTTAAGCCGTGGTCAAACTTTGGCTGAGATGGCTTTGGCTTGGGACTTAAAAGATGATGATATAACTTCGGTCATCATAGGTGCTTCTAAACCTAGTCAAGTCTTAGTCAATGTCAAAGCTTTAAAGAATACTAAGTTCTCTAGTGAAGAATTGAAGAGAATCGACGATATTTGCAATAGACAATAAATAATTGAAAAGCCTGGCCTTGAGTCAGGCTTATTAGTATAAAAAAACTGGTAGACAACAAGTCTATCAGTTCTAAGTGATTCAAAGGAATTACTTTGCCAAGATGAGATGGTGGAAAAGAAGTACCCAGATGCAGTCGATCCATCCAAAGACAACACCGAAAATCAATACGAGGATGGCGATGACCAAGTTCAAAGCTGATTTCTTCTCAAAGGCTACTGAGAAACGAACAATTACTTCAGTAATCCAGTTTACGAAAGGAATCAACAATAAAAGGAATTGAACAAGACGGGGCAACTGATTGAATGATTTATACATAATATAAAAACCTCCTTTGACTAATATATACTCTTTGTTTTAATTTATAAAGCATTATTGGACTTTTTAGTATGGAAAGTATAGAAAATAGCCGAGAAAAGCAATCTTCTTTGGTTTTATAGATTTTTCTTTGGTTATTATAGCTAGTATAGAAGGGTGTTTTATTAATAGAAACAACATATATCGATATATTTGGTAAAATAGCAAGGTAATGAGAGGAGAATGATATGAATCTCTCTAACGTTTTAAATGGAAGGATTAAAGAAGAACAAAAGGAAGAGCTCATCGATATAGCGATTTTCTTTGCAGACTTCATGTGTTCTTTCTGCTTGACATTGAGGACATTCAATTCGGATGGTGTTGAGGAGTTTAACAATTTGATTCATCCTGGCTTATTGTGGCCTATATGCATAGTTTTCATCGGAATTACTGTGCTACTAGCTTATAGAAGATGGAAGTATGCTCATATCAATCCTTGGCACAAGATAATAGGTCCATTGTTTGTTACCTATATTTTAGTAAAGCTATTGACTTATTCTTTCTACCCTAACAATGAAACCATATTAGGCTTTGAATCTCATCACACGTACTATAGTTTTAATCTCATAGGTTATAGTTTTTATCAAAGATATACTGAGTGGTTTGAAGAAAGCTTACTAGTTATAAGTTATTATGTGATGTTCGTCTACTATTCTTCATTCAAGATGTATAGGAAGAAGGTCTTGTATTTCTCCTTGGCTATCGTTCTTATAATTGCATTTCTCTTAGGAGGTGCAGTCTTTATCTCTTATATGTGTGGTAATAAGCCTTTGATTTTTCAAACCACTGGAACTCCATATGAAGAATTGGTAAAGAACGACTTTTTCTATGCCGTTAAAAATAAGAATATTTATGGTCTATTCCTTATGTTTGGTGTTATGGCATGTCTTTCTTTGACAATCATGAATCCCAGTATCATTTGGACTGTCGTCGCAATTATCTTTTCTGTGTTTTCTCTGCTTCTAGATTCTAGATCTACTTTTGGATTGAGTAGTCTTTGTTTGGCCGGAATTATGTTGATAGCTCCATTCTTTTCTATGAAGAAGCATAGATTCAACTTTATTGCCAATCTATCTTTAGTTGGAATATTTTTGATTTGTGTCTTGGTCATAATGTATGGATTCAAGGATTCTGAAATTGGAAAAGGACTTTGTAAGTTGATTGAACATTTTACTAACAAAGGAACTATTAATTCTAGACATATGTTGACTGAAAATGCAGTCGACATGGTCTCTAGCGATTTCTATTTTGTGATGTGTGGATTTGGAAAGATTGGATTCTATAACAATTTCCAACAGTTCCAAATATTGAACGGTGGTGAATTGGTCATTTCAGCTCATCAAGCCTGGGCTAGTTGTCTTTCTACTTCTGGTGTTATCGGTTTGGTCTTTGTAATAATCTTGGATTTGATCGTGATTTATATGATAGTGAATATCTATAAAATCCGTAAATACGCTGTAATGTTTTCTTTAGGATGGCAAGGATTGACTTTGCTCTTGTATACGTTTGTAGAATATAGGATGTTATTCTATGTGGACAGCCTTGTCAATTCTACAATGGTCTTCTACTTAGCTTATTTGTTCCCTGTTTTATATTATTATTCTTTGGTCAAGGATACTCAGATCATCAAGGAAAACATGCCTGAGAGTTTAGTCTATCCATCAATCGAGGAATAAGGAGGATTTATATATGTGGACTGTAAAAATAATATTGGCATCATTTGATTTTCCTATTCATTCGTATGATGATGACAGCGAGGTCTTTGATGTTGTAGGTCTTCCTTATGGAATGCCTATTCCTGAGGATATAAAAGCTGAGGCTAATAAGATTCAATCCATTTACGACTCATATTTTGATACCACAGGTCCTTATGCTAAATTTTTAGGATTTTTGACCAACGAAGATAAAGATGTCTTATTGAATATGTCTTATTCTTTAGCTTCATCTTTGAAGGCTATTCTTCCTAAAGATGTCAAGATAGAAAATACAGTCGGACAAACACTTCTTTTAGCACCGATGAGAAAAGATGTCGAAGAGATGGATAGAAAAGCATCAGAAGATTTAGAAAAAGAAGATGATGATGGTCAGGAAGGACCGGATTGTGAATGACCCAAAAAGAATCTGGCGAGTTTCTCAAGTATAAAAGAGAAGAGATTGGTCTTTCCGTCGAAGAAGTTTCATCTGTCTTAAAATGTGATCCATCTCATCTTTTGAACATTGAATCTGGTGAGGATCTTCTAAGCGAAGATGAATTAAGTGTCTTAAAACATATCTATGGACTGGATAAATATAACGAAAAGAATAAAGGCGGTTTTCTCCAATCGTTACGAGGATGGATTCCATTCTTCTTGAATTTGATAATCTTTATAATAGTGAATCCTTTTATTCCTCTTTACGAATTCAAAGGCGGATATCATTCTTTGATCGAGTCGTTGAGTGTGAACTTCAACGATGGGCAGATGTTGAACGGATCAATTCAATTGTTGATAGCTAGCTTGACCTGTCTATTAGCCTTGAGTCTTCTCTTTCTTTTGTTCTTCAAGAAGAAAAGAACTTATGTGTTCATAGGCATTATTTATTTTGCTGAATTTCTTGTTTTTTGCTCTTGTCTATACATGTTTAAGGTCGGGCCATATATGATGGCATTATCGTTAGTTTTCGGCTTCCTATCGACTTATCTTAGCTATAGATTTGAAAAGGCCAAATAAAAAGCATTGCGTCCGGCAATGCTTTTAGTTTACTTGTTTTTCTTCTGCTTGTAGTATTCTAGTGTAGCTTCATCCTTGCTCATCTCTGGATGACTTGCAATAAAGTTATCCAAGTCTTCGAAGATATTTCCCATATATGGTTCGATGGTTGAATCGTCTTCGTTTGTTTCGACTACATTTTCATTACCATCGACTTTGACCATGTTTTCTTCGGTCATATACAAAGGATAGTTTACATCAGATTCATCATAAGCATTGGATTCATCATAATACTCAAATATGATGTGGGAATGAATAGCAATGTTTTTCAATTGAAGTGCTAAGAAATTCTCTATGACCTTCTCTTTTTCTTCATATGACTTTGGCGATAAAACTTTTACGAAGACTTGGAATGAGGTTTGTTCTTGTCCTTCGTGGATAAATAAGGAATTTTCGATGATGAAATTCAAATCTTCGCTAGGAAGATTTCCGTAAAGCTTAACTAAGTCATCTTCTATATCTCTGGTAAAATCTGTTGCGATATAAGGATCGGCACCTTCTATTTTAATGAAAATCATATTATTAATATTTCTCCTCTTTAGCTTTTCTATTCTATCATTTTGCTTTCTACTTTCAACTTCTAGCTATCTCTTGGATCTTTATCTATCGTTATTTTTACGTCTTTTTGAGTTGGAGCAGCGATGCTTTGAAGATTGTCGAATGTTTCTTTGACTAGACTTGGGTCTTTAAATTTAACTAATATCCTCTTGAAGAATTGGTTGTTGACTTTAAATTCGTATGGATCGTAAGGTCCAAAGATGTCGCTTCTTTTATTAATCAGTTTCTTGGCTAAATAATTCTTTATGGCATAAGCGACATCTTTGACATTTTCCAAATTGGTTCCTTGAACTATTATTTGGGTCAAATAACAATAAGGAGGCCATTTAAATCTTTTTCTGTTTTCAATCTCCATCTCATAGAAGGAATTGTAATCTTGTCTTGAGGCTAGAATCAAAACTTTGTTTAAAGGATTGTATGTTTGGATTATGGCTTTACCCTCTTTTTCATGTCTTCCGCTTCTTCCTACTAACTGTGTGATAAGGTCGAATGTTCTTTCATTTGCCATATATGATGGGATTGCAAGGCCTTGATCTGCAAAAAGGCAAGCGGCTAAGGTTACATTTGGGAAATCGTGTCCTTTAGCGATTATTTCAGTTCCTATCAATAAGTCATATTCGCCTTGACTGAATCCATCCAGAATCTTAGCACGCATGTTCTCAGCCGATGTATCTCTATCCAATCTCGCTATTTTCATATTAGGGAAAATGTTCTGAAGTATATCTTGGATTCTTTCAGTTCCATATCCTAGGGTTTGAAATCCCGATCCGTTACAATACGGACAGACAAGATTCGAGAACCTGACTCTATATTCGCATCTATGACAGTTTAATTCATCATATCTCTTATGGTAGACCAAAGGAATATCGCAGTTAGAACACTTCATAGTCCTATGACAGCTCTTGCATTGAACGATAGGAGAATAACCTCTCCTATTTATCAATATCATTGTCTGTTCTTTTTTCTCATAGTTTTCTTTAATAGCCTCTATTAAAGGAATGGAAAGCATAGAAGAGTATTTGGGGGATAGATTGGATAAATCTGACATGTCTACGAAAGTCGCATTAACTTGATTTGAAGAAGCAAACTTGTGGTTTAAAACTATATGGCTATATAAGCCTTTTAAAGCTCTGCATCTATCTTCTACTAATGGAGTGGCAGATCCTAGTATTACTTTTGCATTGTCTATTCTAGAACGCATAGATGCAACGATTCTGGCATCGTAGAATGGTGTACTTGTTTGTTTGTATGAGTCTGATTGTTCCTCATCTAATATTATTAAACTTAGATTTTTCAACGGTGCAAATAAAGCAGATCTAGTTCCTATGACTATAGAAGTCTTTCCTTCCATTATTCTTAGGTAGACATCCATTTTGTTAGCTGGGGTCAAAGAAGAATGCATCAATGCTACTTTGTCTCCAAAATATGATTTAAATAATTGGATTACATGATTTGTCAAAGCAATCTCAGGCACCAAGACAATGGCAGTCTTGCCACTTCTTAAAGCCTCTTCACAAAGCTTTAGGTAGATCATTGTTTTTCCACTACCGGTAACACCTTCTAAAAGAACGGTCTTGTTAGATGAGTCTATCTCATCTTTGCATTTTTGCTGATCTTTACTCAATTTGATAGGCTTTAAATCTAATGTCTTTACTTCTCTTATTCTATCTATTCTTTCTAGATGTTCGTATATCAAACCTTTGCTTAGTAAGGATTGATAACAAGCCCTGCCTCTTATTTCAGCTGAACTGAATAGATCTCCACAGGCTTTAATCTTTTCATACATTTTTCTTTCATTGAAAGATAAAAATGAAGTGTCGGTGTCCTTGACACTGACCATCAACCTATCTTTTTCTTTTGGCTTTGACAAGGATGAATCCTTAGGCTTGAAAGAAGGTGGAAGCATTGCCTGATATAGAGAAATCAAAGGACAATGATAATATTCTTTCATCTCTTTAGCTAATTTATCCTGTGAGTCTGTTAGAAGTGGTTTGTCATCGAGAATAGAAATGATCGGTGATATTTTAAATCCAACTTTTTCTTGATACTTTTCTATGCTTATATCTATCTTCTCAGGAGTATCGATTATTAGTCCGACAACCTTTTTTGAGTTTCCAAAAGAGACTGAAACTCTTTCGAATTTCATCGGGTTTAAATCTATAGGGCAGTAATATGAAAAAGGTCTATCTATAGATTTAGCACTTCTTCCTATTAGAACTTTAAGAAGGTAAAACATCTATAAAAGTAGGATTAATCTTTCTTGGTTAGGTCTACATTTAAATTAGAAGGTACTTTTATGCCTTTTTGTTGATTCTTATCTTTTTGACCTTTTCTTATTGTGTGTAGAATCAAGGTTCTTATCTCATCGGCACAGGTCTGAATGTTGTCATTCAAAACTATGTAGTCATAGGCTTTATCTTCTTTTATTTCTGCTGAAGCTCTGGCTACTCTTTCATCGATGACTTCATCAGTCTCTGTCCCTCTATCCTTGATTCTTCTTCTCAATTCATCTAAAGAAGGAGGTACTACGAAGAAAGACAAAGTATGAGGACCATCGGCATTCTTCAATACTTTCAAAGCACCTTGCACATCGATTTCAAGGAAGACGTTCTTTCCTTCGTTTTGTAACTTCTCTACATAAGCTTTAGGTGTTCCATAAGAATGGTTTACAAAGCAGACATGCTCGAGTAATTCATCATTTTCTACAGCTTTATCGAATTGCTCTTGGCTGACAAAGAAATAATCTATTCCGTCTCTTTCGAATTCTCTAGGCTTTCTTGTCGTCATAGATACTGAATAGGCTAAGTTCAACGATTTATCTGCCATGATAAGTTTTCTAAGTGTTCCTTTTCCTACTCCAGAAGGACCGCTCATAATTATCAATAAACCTTTTTTCATAGTAACCCCCTATTATTTGGTTTTAATAATATAGGACAATTTTGCTAAGGTTGCACAAGAAACCGATTGCCATTTGCTTTTATGACTTAAAATATATAAAAGTAGAGGTGAAAAGTATGGCTTTAGATAATATTGTTCTCGATAGAATCGCTTTAGAGATGAAGGAAAATTTAGTAGGTTCTTTTCTAGATTGCCCTTATGCCTTAGGTGTCAATCAATACGCACTGCCATTTCACGGCAGTGAGAAACTTAAGGATAAAGGCCTCAATGGTAGAGGTGAGATCATTTTATTTCTAGATTCATCTAAACCTTTTATTTCTTATTCCACAGAAAAGTTTACAAAGACAAATGACAACACTCCCTTTTTCAATTCTTTAAAGAAATTGGCAGGAACTAAGATAGAAGCTATATTTAAAGAAAAAGGCGAGAGAGTGATAACCATCAGGTCTTTTATAGTTCATAAAGAATTGGGTGAATTAAATGAAGCTTATGATTTGATAATAGAACTATTTCCATCGAAGCCAAATGTTTATTTAATTGCTTATCCATATAAAAAGATTATTTCTCTTTTTAAAGAGAGAGGTGACATATTATCTAAGCGATATTTAACTAGGAATGTTCCTTATATCTATCCACCTGAAAGAGAAGTCTTTTCTAAAGATACGAAGTCTTTAGAAGAGGCTAAGCCTCTTCTATCGTATGAGATTTTTAGAAAACTATCAGATTTATCTGGAAAGATAGGCTTTGAAAAAGCTAGGGATACAGTCTTGGATTCAAAGAGTCTTTTTTATGAAAATGGATACGTATATCCATATCAGTTCGACATGGACAAGGCAAAAGAGATAGATGTATCTAATATCTATGATTGCTTTGTCGAGGATCAAAAGAGTCTAGCTAAAGAATTGAGAGAGAAAGACTTGATGGATAAGCTCAATAAAGCAATAAAAGTAACAAAAAAGAAGATAAAGAATTTGCAGGAAGATTATGAGTTATCCAACAAGAAACTAGTCTATATGGATTATGGAAATCTTCTCTTTCTCCATCAAACTGAATATGAGCCAGGAATGAAGGAAATGGATTGTGATGGAGTCATAATTCAGTTGAATCCATCAAAAGATATTATTGAGAACGCCAATAACTATTTCAAGCAGTATAGGAAAGCCAAACAAGCTGTTGTTACTTTAAAAGAGTTGGAAGTCAAAGCCAAGGATGAACTTTCATATCTAGAGAAAAAAGTCCAAGAAGTCCCTATGGCAGGAAATAGGGATCTTTTGGAATTGAAAGAGGAGTTGGTCTTTGAAGGGTACTTGAAAGATCCTTCTAGAGGAAATAAAAAGCTTCAAAAGAAGAAGGCCTATTCTCCTCATATTCTTTTGACTCCTTGGGGTGATAGAATCGGATTTGGAATGAACGATCTTCAAAATGAAACTTTGACTTTCCAGATAGCGAATAAACATGATTTGTTCTTCCATATAAAGGATTATCCTGGATCTCATATAGTTTTATTGGATGGAAATACTAAAGACGATGACAAACTTCTTGCAAGTGAACTTGCCTTATATCTATCACATAAGGATTCAGGTGATGTCATGATGGCTAGAAAGGCTGATGTTAAGAAAAATCCCAATAAAGTTGGATTAGTAAATGTTCTCAAGTATGAAACTATCCATCTTTCTAAGATCAGAGAATCTTCCTTAGTTCTATTTAAAAAAGCAATTTCTTCTTGATAATTTTTTGGGTTATGGCTAGTTTCTTAAGAAACTATAAATTTATAGTTGACAAATAGGCTTATAAGGTTTAACCTTATTAGGCTTTCAAAAGAAGCGAGTCAAATGCCCTTTTAGTTAAGTGGTATAACGGGTCCATGGTAAGGACCAATCGGTAGTCCGATTCTGCCAAGGGGCACCACTAGTAAATGATAGATACAGTTAAAGCTGTATCTTTTTTTGTCTAAATATATATCTATTTTTCAAGTTTAAGAAATAAAAATCATCTATTTTGTTTTATATGTTAAAATTGAATTGAAATAGGTGGCATTTTATATGAAATCTTCAATCAAAAAAATCTTTTCCATCTTTTATATAAGTTCTCTTCTTTTTTCTTGTGGAAATGGTTATTTAACCAATAGCAGTTTTAATAGTGACGATCATGGTTCTACAAATCAAACAACTCAAACTAATCCTTCCGATTCGTCAAAAACAGAAAATGATTATTTTGCTTTGAACAAGTATTCTGTCGAAGTTGAAGTGGGAAAAACAGTGAAGATTAATGTTGCTAAGAAACCTGATGTCGATGGTGATGTCATCTGGTCTATAGATGATACTTCAAAAGCTAGATTATCACCTAAGTATAATGGTCTTATGGTAGAAGTATTTGGATTAGAAGAAGGGTCTTCTATAATAACAGCTTCTATAGATGGAACTGATTTTATTAAAACAGTTTCTTTGACTGTTTTATCTGATGGAAGTATAAAGGTACCATCAATAGATTTGAATGATTCTATGACGATGAAAATCGGCATGACTTCTTCAATTGATGCTACTATAAAAAACATAAATTCTAATGACATATCTTGGTCTGTTGGTGATTCATCAATTGTATCTATTGAGTCTTATTCTGGAGCAACTATCAACCTTAAGGCTAAGAGTATCGGTGATACATATGTAAGAGCTGAATGGAATAATGATTCTTCTGTGTATGATGAATGTTTGATACATGTTGTTGAAAATGTACCTGTAACTTGGCCTAGTATATCTAGTGATGCTGGGAACTATTATTCTTCTATAGATTTTACATTGGAGCCATCAAAGTTGCTGACAGCGTTAAATTCTTTGAATAGAAAGATGAAAAAGGCCTGTAGTTATAAGAACGCTACTGAAGTCTTGAAATATGCTGAGGAGGATCCAGAAAAGCCCGGTAATGTTATTCTAATTTATACTAGTGAGAGTAGGAAGTATGATAAAAGTACTGTCAATAAAGAACATGTATGGCCTCAATCTAGAGGGTTGAGTGGGGAAGCTTATGCAGATCCTCATATGTTACATTTGGCTGACTCCAAAGAAAATGGTGCACGTGGAAACGACATTTATGGAGAAAAAACAGATTCCAAATGTTATTATGTCGAAATGGATGAGTGGAAAGGTGCTTGTGCTAGATCAGTTATGTATGAGCATGTTGCATATCAACATTTGGGGCTTGTATTAAATGAAGACCCTAGTTACAAGAAAGGATCATCAAAAAATATGGGAAAGATTTCAGTTCTTCTTAAATGGGATGCCTTAAACCCTGTTACCTCATCCAAATATGAAATGATAAGAAATAATAGGATTCAGGATAAAATCAACAATAGAAATCCTTTTGTCGATATTCCAGGATTAGGTCTTTATTTATACGGTGGAATCAATTCAGGAACTAAGAATATATATCATACATACGCTAGTCAATTTGGATTAGATCCTACGATGTATTAGTTGCAATTTTAATTTAAAAAAATGCTATCAAATAAAAAACTGCTCAATTGAGCAGTTTTTCATTTTTGATATTATTAACCTTATTTAGCAGATGGAATGTAGGAAATCTCCATTTGAGTTATTCTTACTTGTTGTTTGGAAGCAGTAAGAGTTAATGATGAAGCTCCTGCAGCAAGTTCCCAGGTTCCTGTTTCCTCTTCTCCAGCTGTGTAGTTAGTTCCTGTGAAATTTCCAGGTCCATATTTTGCATCTCCGCTTGCTGTACATGTGAATGTTACTTTTGTCATTAAACCAAGATTTGATGTCAATTTTAAAGTTTGGCCTTTATAAACTCTAATATTAGCAACATTGACAATACCGTTGGAAATTTCAATTTTTATACCTTTTACTTCTTGATTTACTGCACCTGCTGTTGCCATTTCTGTTAAATCTGAGGCACTAATTGTTACTTTAGTTATATTCTCATCTACTACAGTAATTTTAGCTTGAACAGAAAGAGTTTCGCTCTTCTTTGCAGTTATTATTGTTTCACCAACAGCAACACCAGTTACTAAACCATTTTGATTGACTGTAGCAACACTTTCTACACTGGAAGACCAAACAATTGGAGCGGTATTAGTTCCACCATAGGTGGCATTTAACTTAAGAGTCTTATCATTGCCGTGAATGTTGATTGTGCCTTCTTCTTTATCCAATGTAAGCACTTCTTGCTGACTGGTAATTTCTATATTTGAAGGGCAGAAGAAGTTACTAGCAGCTGCAAACACATTTGCATTAAATACAGCACCAACTGTCAGTTTAGTGAAAGGATCTTTAGTAATGTCATAATCACGTGAATCCATGAATAAATCATATTCATTTGAACCGAGAGTAAACTTGACAGTCATGTTTCCGTTTGAGTCTTCGGTATTAGAAATGACTACACCCTGATTGATTTTATAGGCTTTGGAAATGTTGGCTTTACCAAAAGTAAAAGCGGCACTTGAAGATGTCAATTCTGTGGCTGTTGGCTTGACAATAGAAGAATCAGCTTCAGTCAACTTTGTAATGACATTATTTTTTGTTTCGTATGTGGTAACATCGCCCTGCTTATAATGTTGAATATCTCCAGTAAACTCAATTAAATCACCTACATTAATTCCATTTAATTGCTCGGGTTTAACCTTATAAAGAATAAAGTAATCCTCTCCATCTGCAATAAATACCTTATCGTAGAGTCCAGAGTCGATTCTAGGAGTTCCGGTATAACCCATGACATAACCACGTGATTTGACTTTTCCTGAAGTCATTGACTTCAATTCTGAAATCTTAGAAAGAGCAAGGGCAGTAGCATTGATAGTTACTTCAGCAGTCAATGTTTTACCATCTTTGACATAAGTGGCTTTTACCTTGATAGTTCCTTCACCAGTGATGTTCAAGACACCATTTTCAAGTGAAGCTAAATTGCTTCCTTCTTCTATTGTGTATGTTACACCTTCAGTTACTTTAACTCCGCTAGCAGTTGTTTCTAGGGTAACTTTTTCTCCAACATTTGCATTTCCAGTATATGAAACTTCCAAAGGTTTTGCATCAGCATCTACAATAGAAACACCGGAAGAAGCATATGCGAATTGTGCACCATTGAACCAAGATAAAGGTGCTGTAATCTTGTATTTCTTTCCAGTCACTAAAGTGTCGGAAGGTGCAGCGGGGTCAAATTTGTCAGTTCTTAAAACTATGTCAGTGTTTCCTAACTTAAATTTTACATTTACTCCTGTGCCTTTGGAAGGTTTTCCGCTCACATATTCAGCTTCGAATGTGTAAAGATTTCCTACTTTATCATAAGTCAATGCTTTATATCCAGCTTCATCCAATTCGATAGGCTTCATGGCCTCGACTTCTGTGGTAGAAACTATAGCGGATGTTCCACTTACTCTACTTCCGGAATAATAGTTGCTTATCTGAAGTCCTCTTTCATTTTGATTTCCGTTTGTATCTTTTGAGTTAGAGTGAACGATAAAAGCAGTGATATCAACTGTTTGACCGACAGTGAATGACTTGTTAGTAATAGCTGTATCGGCGTTATTGAATGACCAATTGTAAATATAAGCTCCACCAGTTGTATCGGAGATGTAGGCTGAAGTTCCTAAAGAAGCTGTCACCTTTCCTCTCATCTTTATTAACTTATTTGCATTGCTACTAGCAGCCTTAGCCTCGGCTATGGTGTAGATATGCTCACCCTCAGCTACTTCTACTGTTTTTTCGATTGTTTCACCTTTGTAAGTGGCTGTGATCTTGACAGATCCGTTTCCAGTGAAGGTGATCTTATTTCCAGAAACAGTGGCCTTAGAAGCATCATCTACGGAGTAGACTACACTTGCTTGCTCAACTATAGCTGAGCCATTGTTCTTGAAAATCAATGTGACTGTCATTCCCTCTTTCAATTCACCATTCACATCGAAGGTGTAAGAGTTCTTTACAGAAGGGGTTTGAGAGTTGTTGGAAGGAGTGGTAGGATTGTTGGAAGGTTGTTGTGATGGATTGTTTTCATTTCCGCAAGAGACTAATCCGATAGATAATACGGCAAGAATAGCAGCAAACAATGACTTGGATTTTTTCATTTTTTTCATTTTTCCTTTATTTTGTTTTTACATCTTGAAGTTGTCTAATCTCGGCTTTGACTTTACGTCTTTTCTTAAGAGAGACTAATATCCTGATAATTCCATATATTAGGAGCAATGCTCCAATACCCAGGCATATGCACATCAGGATGAAGGCAAGAGAGGAAGTATCGATTCCTTGTATCTTGTTCCTTACCATTTTATAAGAAAGCGGTAGGAAAATACACCCTATTATTATAAGAATGACACCGATTACAACGCTACAAGCCCCACTTCTTTGTTTCTCTAATAAAGCTTTGCTTTTATTGTGTAGGTCATGGCTTTGCTTTCTTTTCTCTGTTTCATCCATATGTCTTTTTCTCCTTTATGGTCGAATTGTATCATTTAACCTTAGGCATTGTAATCTTCTAATTCGTTGAAATCTTTAGTGTTTACTATTTCGATAGAAGGCTTGTTATTTCCACCAGCAGAGATATAGTTGTTGGACATTCCGACAATTTTTCTAGCTATTTGTTGTTTATAGGTGTTCTTGTACACAGACAAACCTTTAGTAATGGTTGCACTGCTTGATGCATTCAACATCTTTGCATATCTAGCATTGGATACTTTCATATCCATTCCATTTTGTTTCTCTGTCTCTGAACCAGGTACATAGTAAGATACTCCACCACAGAAGAACTTATATGAACATATCGCTTGTTCTTCGGTGACTATCACATGTTCATCATCGCTTCCAAAAACATAGGATTCTGAAGTGTAGTTTCCTTTTATGATGGCATCTCTATTGATTTTGACTCTGACGATACTTGCATCAGAAGCCCCGATTCCACCAATCGATGAATTGACTCCGTATCTTCCGAATAAAACCATGGAGTTGTCGGTGTTATAGAAAGGATATGCTTCATTATAGGTGTTTACTTCCTGGGTTCCACCATAAGTGATATCGCCAAAGCTATTGCTAGCTTTTTGGAATATCAATCCTTTGTTCTTGTCGGATTCTGTTCCATCTCCGACTAATTCTACTAAGCAGGAAGGATATTTCAAATCGAGGATATCTTGAGAAGTTGCTTTGATAGGTGTGACAGTCTCTTTCTTCACTTTAGTAACATCTTCGGTAGGATTTCCATTTTCGTCCAAATATTTGATATCTTTATCTTCATGGTTAAAGAAACTATAGGAGACACCTTTCAATTCATACATTCCGCTGTAGTAATCCAAAACTCCGGTTACTCTCAACCAGTTTCCTACTTGGACAGGTTCATATGTTTTAAGTGTGAAGACATATAAGCCGTAGTAGTTATCTCCGATTTTGTTTTGAATGTAGAAAGCTGAACCTCCTACTACTCTGGTGACGTATCCATCAAATGAGTACCAGGTCTTATCGTCGCAGAAACTAGAGTAAGTTCCAAGGCTTTCGTTGGTATTTGGGTCGAAGTGCTCGACATAATAAGTCTTATCATAAAGCATGTCTAAAGGTAAGACTTGAGCGGGATTGTAATCGTAGTTAGGATCTTTTTCATTCGAGAATTTGTGCTTCTTATACTCTTGAGCGATGGTATAAGCATCGGAAAAAGCATTATAGAAGCTTTCTTTCATATCATCCGAAGGTGCGTTGAATCCAGAGTATCCGTTATAGACCAACTCGAGGTTGAGGTTTCTAAAGCTTTCCTTAGTAGGATTGTCTTCGTTGCTATACCAAACATAAGCCAAGGAACGCTGATATCCATCGAGATCGACAGGTGCTCTTTTTCCAGTCTTTGCAGAGCCTGCAGATTGAATTATGACATACTTAGCTTTCTTCAAGATGGATTTATTGAAAAGCGAGGCGCTTCTTCCCCATTCCTCGACTTCGGAAGTGGATTCAGGAGTGTCGACACCTAAATATCTGACTTTGACAGTGTAGTTTCCGTTGTAGGAAGTGAATTGAGTCGTATCTCCATCGACATAGTTTGTGAAAACATCTTTAGCATCGTTAGGTGCATAGTCGGTAGTGGTCAACATTCTTTCAACACCATCTCTGTTGAAGTCCATTAAATTTTTATCGTAGGCGGAAGTCTTTTTGTTGGTCATCAAAGTATTGAACAAGTCATCATCTAAATTCAATTTTGTTTGGCCTACGACATCGTAATCATCGATAGAGCGAGTTGAAATTGTGGATGTAGTATTATTGTTTCTTCCACAGCTTCCCAACAATGTTAAGGAAGAAGTTACTAATAGAAGACTGACTAATAGCTTTTTGTTTTTCATTTTTTGTTTTTACCTTTCTTTACTTAGAAGCAAGAACACTGTTGTGGTAAACCTCATAGATAGCTTGATCTATGTCTCCGTTCTTTTGGTCGACATATTTGAGAATGTTTCCAATTTCCGTACGGGCAGCAGATGATCCGATGAAGACAGGCGAGGTGAAATAGTTTTCTCTCAAGGCCTTTGTGAGATTAGGAATACGATATTTCAACTTCTTGGTAGGATCGTCTTTTCCATTTTCATCGAGTCCCAAAGCAGTCCAAGCAGAGTATGATTTGCTGTCATAAGAATTCTTTCTAACTGGATCGTATGAGTTTTCCAAAGCCAATGCGACATTTAATTGATCATTTGAAAGATATTTAGAATAGTATTCCCAAGCGACTTTCTCCTTAGCGGAATCATCAGTGTTGAAGAAACATACTGAAGGTCCTTGTAAGATATATTGTTGGTTATTTTTGTAGGCAGGAACCTTTGCTAATCCAACACCATCGGACCAATCCAATCCAGTAGGATCGTTATATGCGGATCCTCCGGTAGAACCGATGGTAAACATAACCTTTTCTTGCAAGAACAAGTCTGAGCTGTAGCTTCCGTAGGTTGTTTTTGTAGCCATTATTTTTTTGGAAGTAAGATTGTGAATTTCAGTTGTCAATTCCTTAAGAGCAGCTTTTGAAGATGCGTCGTTATAGAAGGAATAGTGAGCGTCAGGAGTATTTCCCAAAGCAGTGGTATATTGGATTCCTCTTTGTTTCATCTGAGAGATGAAGAGGTTGGAGTCGGAATCATATCCCAATGCATAAAATTCAGAGAGACCTTTCTTTTCTTCCTTGATGGCTGTACAAGCAGCGACCAAAGTTTCCCAATCCCAAGTGTTAGGATCACCTAAGGCGACAGTATAGGAACCTCCGTTCACATCGGTTTTATTTTCTGTCTTGTCTTTGTTTGTCTTGTACCAGTTGGTCTTATGGAATTCACCGATGTTGTAATACATGGCTTCGGTTGATTTATACATAGGAACTGACCAAGTTCCTTCGTATTGATAATGTTTTCCTTCATCCCAATAAGCGGATACGAAAGAGGATGAATCAAAGTCAGAATCGCCTTTTATGAAATCATCAAGATTTAAGATCTGTGAATTTGCTACTCCACGGCTTCCCATATATCCTGAGAAGGAATCGGGGTATCCCATGGTGATAGAAGGTGTCTTACCTGCATTTAACTGTTTCTTCACATAATCATCCAAAGTATCGTAGGAACCTCCTAAAGCTACAAGTTTTACTTGATAGCCATCAGTGTTCTTATGATCTTCATTAAACTTTGCAGTCAATATTTCGAGGTTACGTGTCTTTTCGTGACCTAAGCAATGCCAAAATTCGATAGTTTTACTTCCAGTCTTTGTTCCGTTTCCACAAGAACTTAAAGATCCAGTCAAAGTAGCAATCAAAGAAACGACTACAAATAATTTTGTATTTTTCATGTTTGTTTATCCTTTTCTATTAGCCTTTAATACCAGCTCTACCAACACCACGCATAATATATTTTCTGAAGATTATGAAGATGATGAGCAAGGGGAGTGTTACTAACACTGTAGCTGCCATCTGTCTTCCGTATTCGTCGAAGTCTGTTCCTGTTTGGAAGGAATCTCTAAGTCCATTAGAAATCAAAGCATATTCTTTATGACCGGCTGTGACGAGGTTAGGCCAGACATAGGCGTTCCAACTTCCCATCAAGCTGAGAATTAGGATTGTAACCAATGATGGCATAGCCAAGGGAACCATTACTTTCCACAAATATTGCCAGTCGTTCTTTCCATCTACTTTAGCAGCCAAATACAATTCGTTTGGAATTTGCTTAAAATTTTGTCTTAACAAGTACGTATAGAAAACTGAAGTCATGAATGGAATGATCATAGCCATGTAGGCTCCACTTCTACTTCCATCCAACCATCCCAATCTAGAAACTGAGACGAAGTTTGTAATGACCATCATCTCACCAGGAATCATCATGGTAGATAATAGCAAGGCAAACATTGTTTCCTTTCCTTTGAAGTTTAATCTTGCAAAGGCGAAGGCTGAGAGAATACAGGTCAATACAGTTCCAATAGTAGTACAGACACCAACTATCAATGTGTTCGATAGGTAAGTTCCAAAATCAAATCTTTCGAACAAATTTGCATAGTTGTTTTGAAAGTTTATAGGCCAGAATGTCTGCACACCTTCATATCCAGGAAGAAAACCTCTGATTTCAGCACCGGATTTGAATGATGTGATGATCATCCAATAGAATGGGAAGATGAATAACAATGCCATGGCTATCAAGAAGACATAAGTCAATATCAAGGTGATTACATGAATTACTTTCGTCTTGACTTTCTTTGATTGTACAGACATTCCTTCATCTTTGATGACTAGGTGGAGCGATTTAGTTTCGGATACTACGATTAAAGGGGAGTTGTCATCAATCTTCTCTTCACCCTTATAAGTATACAGATCGGAGTTTGCCAAGACTTCCACCGGTCTTTGCATCACGATTTTGTTCAATTTATTTTCCATCAGTAGTACAGCCTCTTTTTAGACCAAGCGTTCTGGATCATCGTGAAGATAAATATGATTATCAACAAGACGACTGCAGATGCTGCAGCATATTGAAGAGTCGTCGTATTGCTCATCTGGTTATAGATGTAGTAGACGACAGTCAGCATCGATTTAGGCATTCCCTGAGTTGAGAAGCTACCCTCGTTTCCAAATAATCCAACCACTGAGGTGTATTCCTTGAATGCGCCTATGAATGAAGTTATCATGACATAGACTATTTGAGGAGATAGCAGAGGAATTGTTATCTTTCTTACTATTTTCCATTTGGAAGAACCATCGATTTTTGCAGCATCGTAGTACTGAGCGTCGATGTTTTGCAATCCGCCTAAGAATATCAGAATCTTGTAAGGTAAGGAGTGCCATACGATATAGGTACATATTGCGAATAATCCAGACCAATATGTAGGAGCCGCACCTGATGTACCTGCGTATATCCACGCCTTATTCCCTAGTCCGAACAGGAAGTTTATGACACCATTGTTATCGAAGATGACTGAGAAGACCATACCGATAGCGATGGCGTTTGTGACATAAGGCATAAAGAAGATAGTTTGAAGTATCTTCTTCAACCATTTGACAGAGTTCAAGGCTATAGCTATTGCAAGTGCTAATATGATAGAGACAGGCACTGTGATAAATGTGAGTATCAATGTATTCGGAAGAGCAGTCATCACGAAGTCTTCAATATAGATGTTCACACCTGCCGCAGTGGTAACCTTAGGCTTTATCATCAAGATTTCCAAATAGTTGTCGAAGGTGAATCCGTCGCTCATTTGAAGTGCGGAATCGTAGTTCTTTTGAAAAGATAGAATCAGTGTATTTAGGATTGGATAAAACGTGAAGATAGCCATTAGGATTATGGTAGGAGCCAGGTAAAGCCAGGCTTTCCAATTGTTCTTCGAGTCCATTTTGGCTTCTCCTTAAAGAGCTATTCTCTTCTCGGTCTTGCCGTCGAAGACATAGACCTTATTTTGACGGACTATGAAATGTTTCTTTCCAAGTCCGACATTTTGGTCGGAATCCACCAAGAACTTACAGGCTTCTTCACCAGAGTAGCTTGGGTGGTCGCAAACCAAGGATGTATCTTTTCCTTGCGTTTGGATTCTTTCGACATTCAAGGTGAATCTACCGTTATATCCGGAAATTATTCCTTCTGGACGAATTCCTACAAATACGTCATCGTTATCCTCAGCTTTTGTATCTAAGATTGCTTCATCACCGATATAAAGCTTATGGTCTTTGATTTTTCCTTTGAATACATTGATAGGAGGGACGCCTAAGAATTTTGCAACGAATAGGTTGGCAGGATCTCTATAGATATCTTGTGGAGCACCTATTTGCTGAGCGACACCATCTTTCATGACGACTATTTCATCACAAATAGACATTGCCTCATCTTGGTCGTGAGTGACAAAGACTGTAGTGATTCCTACATCTCTTTGAATTCTTCTTATCTCTTCACGTGTTTTCAAACGAAGACGGGCATCGAGGTTACTCAATGGCTCATCCAAGAGTAAAACTCTGGGCTTTTTGACCAAAGCACGAGCGATGGCAACACGTTGCTGTTGACCACCAGAAAGCTCGGATGGCTTTCTATCGAGATATTCATCTATTTGAACCAATCTCGAAGTCTCTTGAACCAAGGCATCGATTTCATCTTTTGTCAAACGACGGAAAGCTTTTTTAGGTTCTCCGGTCGAATCCAAAATTTGTCCTCTTTCATCAATCCTGATGCTCTTCTTTTCATAGGAAGTCTCTATCTTGCTCTTCTTCTTCTTGAGCTTAGAGCTGATTTGCAAAGCTTTAGCTTTTATGGATTCATCATCATTCTCTTTGTCCAAACGATAAGAAAATAAAGTTTTAGCTAAGCTTGTCACCACGTGGTAGTGAGAGCAAAATGCTCTGATAGAACCTTCTTTTGAAATCTTACCCTTGTGTTTAGAATTTCTCATCAACTCAACAATCTTCAAAGGATCTTCTAAAATCTCTAGAAGTGCGTTGATTTGAATTAAATCCAGGGCTTTCTCGGTTGTGCTGACTTTTAAGTTAGTTAAGGGGAAAGCTACATTTTCATAAACCGTGAGATGAGGGTATAGAGCATAATTTTGAAAAACTAATCCTATACCTCTTTTCTCAGAAGGTAAGAACGTCACATCGTCATCACCAAACCAGATTTCTCCATCTGAAGGATCTTTCAATCCAGCTAACATATAGAGTGTAGTGGATTTTCCACATCCTGATGGACCTAGCAAACCTAAAAGTTCACCATCCTTGACATCGATATTTAAATCATTTACGGCAATCGTGTCTGGAATGTGTTTTTTAGGGTCTGCAGGAAACTTCTTCGTCAAATGCTTGATTTTGATTTCCATGTTGTTGACCTTTCACAACAGATAGACATTCGTCATAACAACAATATAATAATATCACTTAAGAAAGAAAATTCATTTAATAATTTTCAATCATTTCCTTAATTTAAGACTTTTTAACATCGATGTTATATATATACCAAGGCATACAAAAATATATGGATATATGACTATGATTTTAAAGATTCTTTTCCAAAATTTAATGTAGTTCAGATTTCGGTTGGTAATCCTTGTTTTCAATCCTTGCCATTTGCTTTACTTTGTTTGCTTGGTTATATTCTTCAATCGACATATATACTTCTCTATTCTTGGAATCGATAATGTATGTTCCTGAGACGTAATCGAAGAAATCCTGACCTCTTTTCGACAAATGCATCATAGCCATAGACACCAAGAATGGAATGAAGACTGTGAATATATCTAGAATATATCCGATGAAGAATATCAACAATTGTCTGGCTACAAACTTCTTTCCAGACACGACCAATCCTTCATCAGTTAGTACTGATAAATTGAATAGATACATCCCAAATGTCTTTCTTCCTCTTTTTAAAAACATTGGAATCAAATTGAACGAGATGAAATAACCGATTCCAAAACATATGAACATCTCGATGACACTAGTTAAAACAATGACTCTAGATGTGGTTTGAAATAAATCGCTAGATGATAATAGAGCAATGGAGTAGTTGCTTATCTCATAGACATAGAAATCGTAGTAAGTCTCAGCTTTCAAATTTCCTTCTGTTAGATTTGAATTCGAATCTAAAACAAATAACTTATTTCCATCTTTATCAGTAGCATTTTCCTTTCTACCTCTATATTGATTCATGGCGGTATCGTCATCAAAGAAGGTGGAATTAGAATAGAAACCATCTATTGCTTTTGAAAGACATGTCTTTTTGGAATCATAAGAATCCTTGCTATCTTCCAATGTGTTTAAAATCAAATTTCCTGTAGAATCATAAAGGCCTGATTCAATTTCTAATTTAAGTCTAGTCTGGCTGTTTTCTTTATATGATGGGACATAATTGGTCACTAAAGCAGTTATTCCATAAAGCAAAAATCCTATAAATAATGTAAGGATTATATCTATTAATCCACTGAACCATCTTTTATAAAGTTTAGCTTTAGGATATTCGATGTCAGAAGATTCAACAATTTCAGTTTTTTCCATTCTTTTGGTCTCCATTTGAAACATTAAAGTCAGAATTCTTATAGTCATTATCTGTCTTTACAACTATCGATTGACAAGATAGGTCAGCAATCGTTTGATCGTTCTTATTTATAGCAAAGAATATTAACGATACGATTGTCACCATAAATGTGAATAGGCAAATCATAAATAGATTTACGTTTCCAAAAAGATTCACGGTCAAGACATCCATTCTTCCCATAAAGATTGGAATGAATATTATCATCCAGGATTCTATGATCATTTGAACTAAAGACCTTACTATCAATAAAGGAATTGAGAAATCGTCCCAGTTTATTCTGATAGTTTCCATCTTGAAGAATCTATATCCGATAGTTCTTCCTTTTTTGAAGCAAAGAGGAAAGATAAGGAATGTCACCAAAGCACCTGGAACATAACAAATGATCATAGTCCATACAAATCCACGGCTATATGAATTATATGAATTTATAAACTCGTTATAAATGTCTTTATATCTTTGATAACTATTTTCTACTTCTTTTATTCCTTTATTTGCTCCAAACTGAAAAATATTTTGTAGTTTTGTGTAGACATTTGATGGAGATGAATTAGTATCGTTGAAGGATAAGTAGTCCATCAACCATGATGTGTTCTGCTTGTTTAAATAGAAGACATCATTATCGATATTGAAGTTATCATTTACTAAATTTATATTTTCGCTATCTAATTTAAGAATGACTTTATTCAAATAAAGTCTTTCCTTGTCTTGATAATTCGTTCCATCATTGATGTAATCACCAATATTGTTCTCTTTTTTGAATTTTAGAAAATAGTAACCTAGATTATCATTATCTAAATTCAAAAAAGTATCTTCTTCTTTTATATCTATGGTTATTTTTTGATTGGATGAATCTAATTCTTGGTATGGAATTTTATTTTTAAAGCAAGATGTTTTTAATAAATGGGTTAAATAGATCTTGCCTGTTTCTTCCATCGAAAGTAATGCTCCATCTTTTGCTATTTGAAGCTTTGATTCATCTGCTATATTTGTCAGTTCTTTGGAATTTGCTTCTAGATTCTCTTTTGCTTGTGTGGTCGAAGGCAAATTCATGTATATCGGATATCCGACAGCACCAAAAAAAAGAAAAGCAAAAATGACACCGACGAAGAAGTCGATCACCATTACACCGAGCCTTTTCCATTTGGATGGAAATTCAGGTTCTCTTCCTTCTCCGTAAGTGTTCATTTCTATTTATTCACCTCAATTATAATCAGCTGCGTTGATCACATTTCCATCTTGGCAAAGATATTTAATGTAATCTGCCACAACATCATAGATTATATAGTCTTCACCTTTATCGTTTTCAAGGTTTATTGCAGGTGTGGGTTTGGTAGGTGAAAGTGCAGCTGAATATCTGTCGCTTACCAAGTAATCAATAGTGACTATATCCATAGTTCTTTTAGTTGTCCAGCTTGAAGAATTTGGATATGACCTGCAATAAGGTCTACTTCCTACTGTCTCTAGCAAAGTTCCGTTTACTTCTCTATTTGGAAGAATTGTAACTACGTTATCAAAAGGAGATACAGTTTGAACTGTCTTATTGGTCATTTCACCTGAAGTAAATTTACCTCTAATTCCTGAGTTGTTGTGTAATGCAACCAATGTTTCTGCCGTATAGTTCTTGTCGGGATATTTCTTTTTAGCTGCGTAGAACATGGCTTGTAATACAAAGTTTGTCGTATTAGTTTTGTTCCATCTTCCAGTTGAGTATCCGTATGTAATTTCAGGGATAGAATTGATTAAATTGTCTGTTTTTTGTATTAAATCCATTGAGGCATTCGAAGTCATCGATGAATCTACTTGAACGTAATTGATATCTTTCAAAGCACCTGTGGTTTTACTAAATGTCATATAAGAATATCCATTTGAATCACATCCGCCTTGAACATAAGGGATGATACTGTTAGATTGTTCCAATTGGAAGCTATGAGAATGACCACCAAATATTCCTTTGAAATTTAGTTTAGAGTTTTGAATTGTATTTGTGTAGGTAGAGTCTTTGTCGTCATGTAAAACTAAGATAGTGCTTTTAGCACCTTCATCTTCGCAAGAAGTGATTGCATTTTTTAAAAGATTTGTATCGTTGGAAAATTCAAAATCTTCTATCCTTGAACTCTTGATGCTGCTTTCTAGTTCAGCACCCATAGCACCGACTACACCGAGTTTAAATCCATCTATATCCAAGACGATATGGTCTTTGATAGAATCCGGTCTTTTCTTGGTGGATTTTTGAATTAGATTTGCACAAAGAAAAGGATAATTAGCTTCTTTTTGATTCGATTCAATTTTGCTAAATCCCCAATCGAATTCATGATTTCCTAATGCCATAGCTGAGATTGGAAAATCATTCATTAGCTTCGTTAAAGATTCGCCTTTATCAAATCCAGATACATATGTTCCTTGCCACATATCGCCAGCAGAAACTATAGGTGAATCCTCAGTGTATTTAGGATTTCCTCTTATGGCACCTTGAAGTGCTAATAAGCCATTGTATGAGTTAGTTGCTTCAATTTTTCCATGAAAATCGTTTATTGAAAATATGGTGAATTCGCTTCTGTCATCTATATTGCTTTGATCATCAGAATTTGAATTTTTATCATCTTGTCTGGATGTGTTATTTTCATTGATGTCAGCCGAATTTGTAAGTCCTGTATTATCTTTAGAAGGCTTATCTAAACCGGAGATGATGAATTTGAAACCATCACCACAGCTGAGAAGAGACACTAGGGTTAATGTCGATAGTAATATTGATTTTAAAAATGTCTTTTTCATTTGTTAACCTCTTAATGTTAGTATAAATTGTTTCTATTAAATTTCATAGATTATTAAGCTTAGATTAAGACAATTTATCCTAAGAAACCGCTATATTAGCGGTTCTGTTCCATCTAAAATTATCTTTAGCTATTTGCTTGAGTAATTACTGCATTATAAGCATTACTAAATGCAGCATCTACAGCATTTCTAATCTCTTCATCTGTTTTAATATTTTTATTGTTGAAAATCGTATCTATGATATTTCCAACGGCTGTTCTACAATCGGCTGATAGATCGAAGACTGGAGATAGGAAATAGCGGTCTTCTTGAGTATATGTAGTGTTTAAGTTGAATGCTTGACCTGTATAAGTTTTGATTCTTTCCTGATAGGAATTATCTTCTGTCAATTCCTTCTTTCCGTCCTTTACTATATTTTGAATTGCTTCACTATTATAAGATGAATTACGAATTGGAAAATAGGCGGTTTGAGCTGCTAGCTTTGAAGAGTTTTCAGTGTTGGTCAAGTACTTATAGAATAAGAATGAAGCCAAGTTTTGTTTCTCGTCATTCTTTTTGAAGAAAGTCAATGAAGGTCCTTGTGAAATGACTTTGGATTTTGAGTTTGTTACTTCCCCAGTTTTTCCATCGTAGCAATTTTCATCGATGACAGGAGTCTCTTCCATCGATGCTATATATCCGCCCTTGTTATTTCCATTATTGGTCACTGAGAAGTATCTGGCGTGGGTTGTAGAGACAATGACCATGAAGGCTCTTCCGTAACTTAACATCGATGATGCATATTCATGGTAAACATCACTGGTTTTTGGAAGTTGATTTTGTGTACAGATAAGGCCTTCGTTATTCCATTTTTTCAATTGGACAACCAATTCTTTAGCTTTGTCGTTATTGAACAAGATTTGATCATTGACCTTGTTTGAAGAGTTAGATGAATAAGGAATATCCATCATTTCCGCAAAGGAGATGAACATGTTTTGAGAAGATTCATAACAAAATGGAACGGCGTAGAATAAGCCATCGCTATTGTATTGTTTCTCTGTATTAAACAAATCAGGATAATCTATCTTCATTTGTCTGGCAGTTGCAATCAATTCTTTCCAGTTAGTAGGAACGTTGTACTTTTTCTTTGCTGAACTAGATATAGGAGCTTTGTATGCCAATGCTCCTTTTGAGTCATAGGCATCAGATCCAGCGGCTTTACTTCCTTCAGCTTCGAAAACATCTTTGTTTATTACCAAACTCTCGCCTGATTTTGAATAAGGCATAGAATAGTAATGATTGCCTTGATACTGGCTTTTCTCAGCATTCAAATATGATTGATTGAAATCATCGAGGGATGTCGAAGAGTCTTCGACTATGTTTCCATTATCGTCGACTCCTTTCCCAAATCCATAATCGCTATTAGTCACATAGTTATCTAAGTTTAATGTGGCGTTGTTCTTTAAGAAACCAGCGACACTATTTCCATAAACTGAAGCTATATTAGGTTGATTTCCGCCGCTGATTGCTGTGTTTATCTCACTAGCAATTTTTGCATAGTTTCCTTTGTATACTGTTTTGACTTTGATGTTAGGATAGATCTTGTTGAATCCTTCTATTACTTCTTGTTCATAGAAATACTCAGCAAAGCCAGTTTTATTTGCCGTAGCAGGATCTTTTGGCTCTTTGTAGTTGTTCCACCAAGTTATGGTCGTATCTAAATTCTTGATATTCTCTATTTTATTTCCATCGCTGACTCGGCATGATGATAAAACAGTTGAGCATGAGGCAATCAAACTCAACATGATAAAAAGACGTCTTGAAAAGTTTCTCATATTTTTACTTTCTCCGTTAAAAGTATGTTTGTTTGCATAGAAAGAATGGAATCTTATGTTTCTTATAGTTGAAACCATAGATTTTTTGCTTCAGTATTATAGATATTAGTTGTTTCTTTTGAAAGAAAATACTAATTTGAAAATACTTTCTAAATAAAAAAGACCGCCAATTGGCCAATGTCACTAACTTAAGGCGGCATTGATTAAGGAATGACTTATGAGACCTGCCTTTAAATATAGGCCGGTCTTTTTTCTTTTTTTAGGCATGTTAAAAGGGTAATAATTATCTCTTCACACTACTTTTCGAAAAAACTAACGATTAGTAATTGCTTCTATACGACATTCGAGAATGATTCTTTGCTTTATGCTCTCTGCTGAAGCTCCTATTGGGCCTTATCGGCATGAGATACCTGTCTATCTCTTTTATTATATTGTCAAAACTCTCTTTTCGAATTCTGCTGCTTGGATGCATCAATGCTTTTACCAGATTCCTTTTGACTGCGCCGATTGCAACGCTTCTGTTATGCTTCATCTGATGTTTCTTGCCTTGAATCAATGAACATTTTCTTTCCATGATAATGAACTGGACCATGTTGAAGACCCAAGCGCATGCGTAGATATCCTGCAGAATCAGTCTTTCTCTTCTTCCGCTGAACTCTTCAAGCTTCAAGTCTTTCTTCATGTCCCTAAATGCGGTTTCTATATCCCATCTGGCATGATAGAGCTCTTTTAATTCTTCGATCGAAGCTTCATCATCACTTAAATTCGTTATCAGAAATTCCTTCTCTTCTTTTCCGATGTCAATGATTGCCATGCGTATTACAAACGTTTTTGAAAGCACTTCTTGAACCAGCTCCGTTTCGTTTCTGAATCCATTGGTGTTCGCGTGGGTCAGCCGGACTTTGAATGTTTTGTCTACTTCATTATCGCTTTCCATTTCCCTCCTGCATTTTGATAGAACGTATGTGCTTATCCTGAAAATGTACTTCATCTTCGAATTGTCGAATAAATTGAGCAGCTTGAAACTGAAATAGCCTCGATCGAAAACAATCAACGTCTTGCTTTCTTCTTCTTTTTTGATGCTGCCCAGCAGTTCTATGGCATGGCCTCTTTCGTCATGACTGTATTCATCGATTGCAATCCTCTTTATCGTATGGTTGTATACATCGCTGAGGCCGGAAAGCTTGATCATATGCGGCATGTTGTCAGGGGCTGTCTTCGCCGTGGGCTGGATATCGGCAATTGTCTCGAATTCCGTGTCTGATGGCAATACCAGATCGGATCCGTCTATTGCAAAGACATGGAATGACTTGAACTTCCTCATTTCGCTTTTGCGTATTCTCGTCTCATCATCGGTAAAGTCCTCGAACATTTCTTTTACGGCATCCGGAGAATATTTCATTCTCGCCTTATAGAAGCCGACATCGGAGATATCGATATCGCTCATGCCGGAATCCTCGAGCAATATTTTGACCTCCTGTCGTTGAGCCATGCCCCTTTGAGACAGCATCTGCAACAGCAGGTTTTCCGGCGATACCTTTCTATGGCGGGTAAACGCCGTACGGTTATTGCCACGTATGGTGTCAATCTTATCGAGATGATATCTTTGGATTGTCTTTCTCCATCTTCTGAAAACATCACGGCTCATAGGTTGTCCCATCCTTGTAAACAAGCTTCGGCTTATCTTTTGAAAAGGCTGCCTTTAGGTATGGTATGGCCTCGCTATCAACGGCTCCGATGTATTGAACCGTCTCTTGTATGACCTTGTCCCCGACCCTCCTGCTTCTCACTACAGATGCATAATTTTGTTTTCCTTTTTTCCAAACTCTAACAAACATTTTGTTTGCCTCCTTTCACACTACATTATATGTAATTATAGACCAATGTTGAATATTTATATGCTATTTATTCACACTACATTGTTGAATGACGGCAAACTAAAAAAATGGCTACCATTTCAGTAGCCATTCAGCCAGATAATATCAATGTCGCCTTAAGTTAGTGACATTGGCCAATTGGCGGTCTAGTATCAAAATTGATTCTTTACTTTAGACTTCTAGATTGTTCTATTTTATTTCTGATTTTTCTGTAATTAGTTTTATAGCTAACTAATCCTACTATTGCCATGGAAAGAAAATAGAGGCAACTAGCTAATACGATACAAGACAAAATGAATTCAAATGATTTAGGATTAAACACTTTTGTTCTGGTGACATCGTATTTAAAACTAAGGAACAACAATACTCCACCGATAATGAGAGAAATCAGTCCCAGCATGAGATTTGCGAGTGATGAATTTTTCTTCTCTAAGATGACATCCTGTTCTTTGAACAAGAGTTCTTTATATTCTTTATTTTTCTTCTCTTCGAGGAGTGGCTTTTCCTGGCTTAAGAGTTCTTTCAAAGAAATCTTTTTCTTTTCATTTTGCTTTTTTTTCATATGGAATCCTTGTCTAACTAATACGAATCAATTTATTTTGAATTAAATTAATTATGCGTTGGAAACGACATCTGTATAGGCAGTGGCGAAGGCTTTGTTTACCAAAGTGGTAATTTGCTCATCAGTTGTTGCTTCGTGATTGTTGAAGACGGTGTTGATGATGTTTCCTACTGCAGTTCTGCACTTTGCGGAAAGATCGAATACAGGTGAGCTGTACCAACGATTCTCGGATGTGTACTTGCTTCCTAAGCTGAATGTTTGAGCAGAGTAGGTGGAAACCTTATCGCTGTAAGAGGTATTCTCATCTACGACATTATTGGACTTGGCAAGAATATTCTTGATGGTCTCAGTCTCGTATGAAGAATTACGGATAGGGAAGTAAGAAGTTTGCTTAGCCAATCTAGCAGAGTTTTCAGTGTTGGTTAAGAACTTGTAGAACAAGAATGAAGCGACATTTTGCTTCTCGTCACTCTTCTTGAAGAAGGTGAGTGAAGGTCCTTGAGCGATGACCTTGGACTTAGCAGTCGAAGGAGCTGATTTTGCACCATCGAAACAATTTACATCTATGGCAGGAGTTTCGTTCATAGAAGCTGTGAATCCACCTTTTCCAGACTTAAAGTCGGTGTTAGCAAAGTATCTTGCACCAGATGTGGATGTAATACACATGAAGATCGTTCCTTGGGCCATCATGGTTGAAGGATATTGGTTTTTTCCTTCTTTGGAAATAGGAAGTTGATTCTGTGTGCAGATAAGTCCTTCGTTGTTCCACTTCTTAAGTTGTACTACCAATGCTTTAGCCTGATTGTTGTTGAACAAGACTTGTTCAGCGACCTTGGATGACTTGTTGGAGGTGTAAGGAATTCCCATCATCTCTGAGAAGGAGATATACATGTTCTCAGCAGATTCATAACAGAAAGGAATTGCATTGAAATAATGGTTGGAGTCGTATTGGTTTTTAAACAAGCTAGGATAATCTTCTTTCATCTTTCTAGCGGTAGCAATCAACTCTTTGTAGTTGGTAGGAACTGAATATTTTGCCTTTGGTGCTGCAGAGGTAGGTGCGACGTATGAAGCCTTTCCATTCTTATCAGCAGAATCACTTCCAGCTTTTCCAGCTCCTTCTTTGTCGAAGACTGATTGATTGACTGCTAAAGTCTCACCAGACTTGGAGAAAGGCATTGAGTTGAACTTGCCATCAGAATATTGGTTCTTTTCTCCATTCAAATAGGATTGGTTCAAATCGCTTTGAGCAGTGGAGGCATCATCGATGATGTTTCCATCAGCATCGACAGACTTTCCAAATCCATAATCGAAATTGGAAATGTAGTCATCCATGACCAAAGTGGCACCAGCCTTCATGAATCCGGCAACATAGTCACCATAAACTGAAGCGATGTTAGGTTGGTTTCCGACGCTGATTGCTGTGTTTAACTTACTAGCAATTTCTGGATACTTTCCTTTGAATACTGTTTTGACTTTGATGTTAGGATAAACCTTGTTGAATTCAGCGATAACTTCTTTTTCGAAAACATATTCTGAATAAGAAGTTTTATTGAAATCTTCCTTGTTTTCAGGCTCTTCGTAGTTGTTCCACCATGTGATGGAAGTATCCAAATTCTTGATATCTTCGATCTTGGAGCCATTGTTGACCTTACATGAAGCAAGAACGGTAGAACAAGAGGCGATGAAGCCTAACAACATAAGAGAACGTCTAGCAATGTTTTTCATTTTTTATTTTCCCCCTGGAAATTTATTGCTGTCGACTTTTATCTTCTAGTCTTTACACGTATGTCTTTAGAACCGGATCAACCTTTGATTCCGGCTCTTCCGACACCACGCATAATATACTTCCTAAATATTATAAACAATACGAGTAAAGGTACAACAGTGAGAACCGTCGCCGCCATCTGCCATGAATATTGAGTCTCAAATATTCCATCTTGGACTTCCTTTTGAAGAGCAGCACTTCTCAATGCCACAGATATAGAAGTAAAGCTGTCATTTGAAACTACGAGGTTAGGCCAAACGTAAGCGTTCCAGCTTCCAATCAAAGAAAGGATGAATATGGTTAGAAGTGTAGGGCTGGCGAGAGGAACCATCACTTTCCAAAGGTATGTCCAATCGCTTTTTCCATCGACTTTAGCTGCGAGATACAACTCGTTTGGAATTTGTTTGAATGTTTGTCTTAACAAATATATGTAGAAGACTGAACAAATGAAGGGTAAGGACATAGCTAAGTATGCTTGAATTCTTGTCTGATTTGCTGATATCAATTCGAGGTTTGACATGGCTTGATAGTTTGTGATGACCATCATTTCACCTGGAATCATCATTGTTGCCAAGAATATCATGAAGACAAAGTCTCTTCCATTGAACTTCAATCTAGCGAAGGCATAAGCCGCTAGGATTGTTACCAACAATCCAAAGCATGTAGTCATTAACCCGACAATCAATGTGTTTATGACCAACTGCCAATAGTTGAATGAAGGATTGTTTATAGTCATCGAATAGTTATATGAAATGTTCTCTATGATATTTGTGGTAGAGAAGAAGGCTCCGCTTCTCACTTCATCTTCTGTCATGAATGAAGAGGCAATCATATAGTAGAATGGAAACAAGACAATAATTGCTGCTGCTATCAAGAGGATATATGTTATGGCCAATCCGATGATATGCATAACATTGTCTCTTCTTTGAGTGAGCTTGACATTTTTCTGCTTGTTTGGAATCACCAATGTAAGGTGAGTTGATACGTTTACTTGTTTCATGATCAATAATGCACCTTCTTTTTGGAGACATACATCTGCAAGAATGTAAACAACAATATAATCAAGAACAGGATGACAGCTCCAGCTGCAGCTCTATCCATATGGGGATTGCTTCCTGATAGTTGATCGTAGATGTAGTAGACGACCGTATATAAGTCATGGACGTTTCCGTCAGCAGTATAGGATCTGTTGAATAATCCGATTACAGCGTTATATTCCTTGAAAGCTCCAATGAACGAAGTGATTGAAATATATAGAATCTGTGGAGAGAGTAAAGGAACTGTAATTTTCCAAATAGTCTTCCACTTTGGAGAACCATCCAATCTTGCGGCTTCATAATATTGCTTATCTATATTTTGTAATCCGCTTAAGAAGATAAGAATCTTATAAGGTAAGGCTGTCCAGATAATATAAAGACATAAGACGAACATTGAATTGAATCTACTCGCACCGACTAAAACCCAGTTTGTCGTCAAATTGAATAATTTGTTTATTAATCCACCCGTAGTGAACATCAACGAGAAGACCATACCTACTGCGATTACGTTAGTGACGTACGGCAAGAAGAAGACAGTCTGTAGGAACTTCTTCATGAATTTGATTGAATTAATCCCAATAGCTATTAATAAGGCCAAGACGACTGAGATTGGTACAGTTATAGCTGTGAGAATCAGAGTGTTGGGCAAAGCATATTGAATAAATTGGGTGTATTTTGAAGCCTCTATTCCAGGTACGACTTCAGTGATACCCAAGACTATTCCATAGTTTGAAAATGTCAATCCATCAAATGAACCAGAACGATAGTCGTAGTTTTTCATGAATGATATGGCAATTGTGTTCAAAAGTGGATATAAGGTGAATATTCCGAGAAGTATCAATGCTGGAGCTAGATATAGCCAACCCTTCCAATTGTTTTTTCTTTCCATAGATTAGAACTCGATTCTCTTTTCTGTCTCACCGTCGAACAAGAAAATCTTGGTAGGGCGAATTCCAAACTTCATATCGCCTATTGTAGGCTTCAAATCAGAATCGATGATAATCTTTATCTTCTCTTTTCCTACATGATTCTCGCTGGAACAAATCAAGGACAAGTCTCTACCCATTGTTTGAATTTGATCTACCTTCAATGTCAAGACTTTTTCTTCTTCACTTATCTGGTTTCCGAAGAGGAATCCTTCAGGTCTAATTCCGATATAAATAGATTTGTTATCAGCCAATTTGTCGGAAGTGAGTATCGTTTCGTTTCCAATCATGACCTTATGATCTTTGATTCTTCCCTTAAATACGTTGATAGGAGGGTTACCTAAGAATTTTGCGACGAACAAGCAATTAGGATTTCTATACACCTCTTGAGGTTTATCCTGTTGCATAGCTACACCATTTCTCATGACGACTATGTCATCACAAATGGACATAGCTTCTTCCTGATCATGAGTGACGAAAACTGTTGTAATCTTCGTCTCTCTTTGAATTCTTTTGATCTCTTCACGTGTTTGAAGACGAAGTCTTGCATCTAGGTTACTCAAAGGCTCATCCAAAAGTAAAACTCTAGGCTTCTTGACCAAGGCACGAGCGATGGCGACACGCTGTTGTTGACCACCGGATAGTTCAGCAGGCTTTCTTTCCAAATAATCTTCGATTTGGACAAGTCTTGCTACTTCTCTAATCATTGAGTCGATCTCATCTTTGGAGAGTTTCCTCACAACCTTGACTAAGTTTCCATCCTTTATAATCAAACCTTCATCTGTGATTCCAAATCCTCTATTTGCCTCTTTTGCTCTTTCCTTTGCTATGATTTGCTCATATTTGGAGATTAAGCTATTGGCTTTATTAACAGGATTTTTCTCTACATGAAGATTGAAGGAATAAAGCTTCTTTGCAACGTATTGAGATATGTGATATTTCTCACAAATAGCAAATACAGAGCTGTTTTTCTTGATGACACCAGAAATGGCAGAACCTTTTATAGTCTCTATCAATTTTGCCGGATCTTTCAAAATTTCAATAATCTTGTTGCCTTCTTCTACAATAAAATTTTTCTTGTTTTCCAGGACTTTAAGATTTGTCAAAGAAAACGCAATATTCTTGTAGACTGTCATGTGAGGGTACAAGGCATAGTTTTGGAACACCAAACCAATACCTCTCTTCTCGGCAGCTAAATGAGTCACATCTTCATCATCGAACCAAATCTCACCGCTGGTAGGATCTTTCAATCCTGCCAACATGTAAAGAGTTGTAGACTTTCCACAACCAGATGGACCTAAAAGACCCATCAATTCACCATCCTTGATAGTGATTTTTAAATTGTTGACTGCTATAGTTTCAGGAATGTTTTTCTTAGCATTTCCTTCAAACTTTTTAGTCAAATCGTCTAGTCGGATTTCCATGAACCAGATTACCCCTATTTCCAATTTATTTTACTTTAATTATTGCTGATATTGAAAATGGTAGAGATGTTGTAAGCACTTTAAACCATAAATCTTATTTGATAGCCGGCTTCAACATCAAAAAAGGACTTCTAGTCTTTCTTTTTGTCTTCTGGTGTATATATATCGTTCTGAATAAAGCTTCTCTTAGTGGTGTTTTGCTGAGCTAGTTTATATTCGAATACATCCTTGTATATTGATTTATTATCGATGGATACCATATAAGTATTGGTTATATAGTCGGATAGGGATTGATGGGCTTTAGATAAGACTGCCATGGTCAATGAGACTATAAAAGGTATAAAGAAGGACAGCAAACTCCCCCATAACTCGATTACATAGAAGAAAAGAAATCTCAATGTGAATTTCCACCATTTTACGCTGAGACCATTAACATCTATCAAAGCAATTTTTGTGGCCATCATTCCTAGAGTTTGCCTCGTTCTAACATTGAATAGTGGAATGACATAGCTGAAAATCAAAAAAGGAAATAACAATGTTCCTAAGACTGAGAAAGTATCAATCAATAATAATTGTCGATTTAAATTCCTGTATTCGTTATTCCAGGACATATAGCTTAAAGCTTTTTGATATGAATCTTCATAAAAGCTTAAATAATAATCGTTATGCAATGAATCATCATAAATCTCGATTCCATCATTATTGAATAAGTTGTTATTATCATCACCTTTGGCATTCTCTTTTAAATTCTTATATATTTCATTTCCTTCATTTTTATTAAAAAATAAATTAGAATCAAAGAAATAAGTCAAAGCATCATCATATTTCTTATTTTTTTCTTTTATTGTCAAAGCAGTGTCTTTAGATATGCTTTCTTTCAGTTGGATGATATGATTTGAATCATCTTTGAGATATAGATGAGAATTCAGTTGAATATCATCTCTTTGCTGATAGATGCTTTTCATAAAAGGAGAGACGCTTAGAAGGTAAAAAGTAAGTAGTAGAAATATAGCACCGGTTAACAATGATAAAAATGCATCTACTAAAAAAGCTGCGATTCTTCTTCCTAATGTTGCTCTTTCATATGTCAGTTCAATCGTTTCATTTTCCATCATCTTCACCTTCTTTTGTCACTACATTGTTTTCTACTTTGAATTCTTTAGTGTTTTTAGCGACGATAATACAAATTGTTTCACTCAATGTTTGATGGTTGTTTTTTCTAAATATCATTAAGAAGAATGAAACTATTACTAATAATAGACTGAATATAGAAACATATAAAATATTGATAAATCCCCATATGTTAAATGTCAATAAGTACATTCCTTGAGTTCCAAACAAGATAAAGCAGGATAATGAATTGATAGAGAATCCCATTATTAACATCAGTAACGATTTAATTAGTATTGATGATATCTTTAATAGCTCATCATCAATAGTAGTAAACGCTAAACCAAAGACTTTAAATCCTATTGTCTTACCATCCTTAAAAATCGATGGAAACAAAATATAACTAATAGCAGTAGCTAATATATAGCCGATGATCAAAAAAGACCCTCTTGTCATCAATATTGTATTTTTTCCGCTGTTGAATTTAGTCAATGTTTCCTTATAAGATTTCGATGTTTGAATATCATTCATACAATCTTTATAGGCATTCCTATAATCAGTTTTAATACTATCGTATATTATTTTCCCATTTTCATTCTTTGAATAAAGAATATAATCGTTCAATAGGGTAACTGAATTTATATTTAGTATAGGGTAACCATCTTTAATTTCAAAATATGATTTGCTTTTTTGAAAAACTTTACTTAAATATTCATCTCCAATGTATGAATCACCTTCGAATAAATTCTTATTTTCAACTCTATAATTGTTGTAATAGTAGAAAATTCTATCTGTTTCTTTATCCATCTTTTCTTTGTCTTTATACTGATTCATTTTACTCAATGTTTCATCAGAAGACGAAGACAAAACGATTCCATATACATAATTTTCTACTATTTTATCTTCAGACATGAAAACATTTCCATCATCATATGACGAAAGATGTGAGTCATAGACTATTTGATAGAGATTTGTCTGAGCCTTTGAAGCCTCATCTTTTAAATTTGTATATGATGGAACTGCAAGGGAAATCAAATCGAACAAGGCGAAGAGAAGAATGGAAAAAACTAGTGTTAGACAATAGTCAAGAAAATAAGCCAAAGCTTTTTTTCCAGGCTTTGCCACTACTGCAGTGGCATATAGGTTTTCTTTTGCTCCACTTCCGTTATTTATCATTTTAATCTTCTACTAGATATTTCTCGGACCTTAAAGGTCTGTGCATCAATTCTTGCACTAAATCCTTAGGATTTTTGTTTTCGTATAAAGTTTCATAGACAGCCTCACAAATAGGCATATCGACTTCGTATTTTTTTGCTTTCTCATGGAGGATTTGTGCAGCTTTGACACCTTCGGCTGTCAATTTATTGTTAGCTAATACTGATTTGGCATCTAAACTTCTTCCTATTGCATTTCCTACTTGGAAGTTTCTAGATTCCATTGAAGAACATGTCAATATCAAATCCCCTACACCGGTAAGACCATAGATGGTTTCGACTTTTCCACCAAGTTTTCTTACGAAATGCGACATTTCGACCAGTCCTCTAGTGATCAAACCAGATCTGGCGTTGGTTCCATAACCCATTCCAGCACATATTCCACTAGCCAGAGCGATTATATTTTTCATTGCACCACAAATTTCAGCACCGATTTCATCATCGTTTGTGTAAACTCTAAAATAATCGTTCGAGAATATTTTTTGAATTGTTTCAGCAGCCTTCTCATCATAAGAAGCTGCTGTAACAGTCGTCAATTCTCTTTTTACAACTTCTATAGCAAATGATGGACCGGCTAAGACGACTATAGGATGATATGTTGTGAGATTCTTTTTGATGATATCACCCATCAAATCGTGAGTATTTGGGTCGAATCCCTTGGATACTGTTACAAGGATTGCATCTTTCTTTATCAAATTATCTATTTGTGCAGTAGTTGAAGCTACAGCAAAGGTAGGAACAGCTATTATGACAACATCAGCATCTTTGACAGCTTCATTTATATCCATAGTAGCTTTCAATTCTGATGGAAATGTTATCAATTGGAAATAAGCTGAGTTTATATGTCTTTGTTGGATATCTTCTACTTGGCTTTTAACAATACCATAGATGGTTACATCGTGTTTATTGTCGACAAGAACTTGTGCAAGGGCAGTTCCCCAAGCACCAGATCCCAATACTGCTACTTTCATATTTTGAATCCTCCAGTCTGCTTCTTTCTCATAATGATTTTAACGGGGACGTTAGTCAATCCAAACTGGGTTCTAAATGTCGACTCAAGGTATCTAAGATATGAGAAATGCATAAAGTCTGGATTGTTGACGAATAAAACAAATGTTGGAGGATATGTATCGCTTTGGGTGGCGTAGTTGATTTTGACTCTTCCCCCTTTGAACAAAGGTGTTTCGTTTGCCAATTGAGCATCCCTTACAACTGTATTTAACAAAGATGTAGGTATACGTTTTCCAGCTTGCTCATGGACTATTTCAATGGCTTTGAAAATCTTATCGATATTTTGTTTGTTTTTTGCCGAAGCAAAAACGACAGGAACGTAACTTATGAAAGGCATCCATTTGATCAATGTCTTTTTATACTCCTCTTGTTCGTTTTGACCATGCTCGTGTAAATCCCATTTGTTTATGACAATTATCATCGGCTTTGATTCTTCTAATGGAATTCCAGCGATATGCTGATCTTGGTCAGTTAGTCCGTAATCAGCATCGATAACCACTACCGCTACATCAGACTTCTCTACAGCGCTCATAGCACGTAAAGCTGCATATTTATCGATGGATTCATAAATTTGACCACGTTTCTTCAAACCAGCTGTATCGACGGCGACAAAGTTCTTTCCTTCTCTTGTAAAGGCTGTGTCGACAGCATCTCTAGTGGTTCCTTCCATGGAAGAGACGATGACTCTCTCTTCACCTAGCATAGCATTTACCAAGGATGATTTTCCAACATTCGGTCTTCCAATGATTGCAAATGAAATTGATTTATCATCGCTTGAATCGATCTCTTCTTCTTTAGGAAATCTTGAACAAACTTCATCTAACAAATCTCCGATTCCTATACCGTGGATTGCAGAGATTACAAAAGGATCCCCAAATCCTAATGAATAGAATTGATATGCATCTCCCAATAGGGTTTGATCATCGATTTTATTTACGACCAATATGACCTTGTTTCTTACTTTCTTTAAAAGCTTTGCTGCTGATAAAGTGTCGTCTGTGATTCCTAATCTTCCATCGACTAAGAAAAGAATCACATCTGATTCTTTCATTGCTATTTCAGCCTGAACCTTTATTTCTTTAGAAAAGGGTGCATCCTTTAAAACGATACCACCTGTATCTATCAAAGTGAATTCTCTTCCCAACCACTCGGCTTTGGAATAAAGTCTGTCTCTAGTTATTCCTCTAGTCTCTGATACAATAGCTTTTCTTTGTTCCGCCAATCTATTAAAAAAAGTGCTCTTTCCAGCAGAAGGCTCTCCTACTATTGCTACTTTTGGTAATATCTTCATTTTATTTCAGCTCCTCTAATTTATCTTTTATCAAATTCGTGGTGGCTTCGATTCCCTGCTCTAAGTTCATATTTGATGTATCTAATTCTATTGCATCTTCTGCTTTAACCATAGGATTCAAAGCTCTATGGCTATCTCTATAATCTCTGTCTTTGATTTCTTGAAGGATGGATTCATAGACGGGATTTTCACCTTTCTCTTGGAATTCCTTTACTCTTCTCATCGCTCTACATTCAGGGGTTGCTACCATGAATATTTTGATTTGTGCATGAGGGAGAACATTGGTTCCAATATCTCTTCCATCCATTATTACATTATGAGCAGTTGCAAATTCTCTTTGCTTTGCAACGAGAAATTTTCTTACTTCTGGAAAGGCAGAAACAGGAGAGGTCAATTTAGATATTTGATTTTCTCTTATTGCATGAGAAACATCTTCTCCATTGAGGTAAACATGATCCTCGCTATCTAATTTTATGTCGATATCTTTTAGTGCAGAGGAAAGTTTATTTTCATCTAAAGGATTGAATCCTTTCTTTATTGCATATAGCGTGACAGCTCTATACATTGCACCAGTATCTATATAGATGTATCCAAGTTTTTTTGCTACAGCTTTAGCTACTGTAGACTTTCCTGCTCCTGCAGGACCATCGATTGCAATTGATATGAATGACATGTTTTACCTCTTTCGTTAGTAATTCAAAGAAAAATATATTACAACAATAATTATGCCTAGACCTAATAAACCTATTATTACCCACATCCACCATTTTTTGAACAAATTTGTTATTTCTTTAGGAGAACCAGAAACCTGAGTTCCTTTCTTTTTCTTCTTGTTTTGTTCTTCAGGGGTATCTATAGTCTTAAACTCCTGAGTGGCCATCATCGCTCTTCTATGCTTGTATTTTCCATCCTCATTTAATAAATCTTCCAATGGAATTGACAAGGTGTTGTGTAAGACTTGTGGAGATTTAGGATTTGTATTTTGATGTCTCTCTTCATCGGATTTATAATTCGCATAATTTGCTGAATCTTCTTCGTCATCTTCATAGGATGTACTTTCTATTTTTTTCCTAAGTTCTGCATATTTAATAACTCTTGATTTTTTTTGTGGCATACTAAATCACCTGATAATAATATTATATAAAAAAGTAGTAATTATTAAGCTTTTAAATCTAAGGTTATTGTATTTTTATCTTAGTATCTAAGATTTCTCTATATCTTGTTCCCTAATATGTCTTGAGAAGACTTTAACACATAGTTAAATGAATTAATCTTTTCTATTATTGATGATGTAGAATAGTCATCATTGTTTGTTGATTTGATCAGGTTGATAATTCCATCAAAACATAATCTTGTTATCTCTAACAAGAAATCTCTATTTTGTGTTTGTTGAATTCCTATAGGGTGAATCGTTTCTCTTGACGACTCCATAAAAATAGAATAAGTGTCGAATGAGAAGTCTGGATTGAATGAATATATGATATTCATTTGTTTTTCTTTATTTAATTTATTCTCTAGCACAAATGGTCTTTCATTCTCAATTATAGTGTCACCAAGATTATAAGAATTTAAAGTGTTTTTATCTAAAGAAAGAAATTCATCATAAATTTGTTCTATATTCTCCCCTTTATTAAGCTTATTCTTAATGATTAAAAGGATGTTTAAAACATATCTAAGTATCGGCTCTTTAATATATTGAACTTTTATGGTCAAACCATTTAAATGTGTATCTATCAAATAGATAGACATAATAGCTTCTATCAATGGGTTGATAATTGATTTAAGTCCTTTATCGACATTTGTAGAACTGATTGTTCTTTCCAAATCATTTCCAAATCTAACTATATCGTCAAATTTTGACATTATCTGTTCATATGAATCGTTGTTAGCCAATAATGAAATATCGGTGTCTATGTTGAAGTTGTCAACCACCATAGATAAGGAACTGATAACCGAATTTAAAACACTTCCAAAATTTTTCTCGTAGGCTTCATATGTCTCCGGATTTATAAATTGATGGTTAGCAACAATCATATTCATAAATGATGAACATAAATCATAAAAACTAGAAGAATTGCCAAATGCCTTCTTAACTATATCTCTGTATGTTTTATCTTTCTTTGTGAAAAGCAATGTTTTTTCTTTAAAGCTTTTAATTGCTTGTTCCTCTAGTTTAGATTGCTTCATGAATTCAAGTTTGGATTTGTTGAGACAATACTTATCAATAATTATATCTGGATTTAAGTATTCTTTTTGAAGCTGAAATAATTTGTAGTTGTCTTCAGTCAGGTTGCTTGATTTACTAATAATCAAAAGACAGATGCTTTCCATGATTCTGTTGGACAACATACATGTAGTCATGCTGTTTAAATCTAAAGATATATCTAAGCAGTCGCATAAGCACAATGAATCTAATATCATTGATTTAGTTATTGCTTTTTGAAATTCTAGTTTTTCGATTTGATCATCTGTTTTTTTATTATCTAACGGCTTTAATGCTGAGAGCAAAGGGTCTCCAAATTTTTGGAGAAAACCCTCCTTTTTATTTGAATTGTTGTTTTCCATAATGAATCTTTCTACAAAAAAAGTCATGGCGATATAACCATGACTTCTTTTTGTCTAATTATTAGGCAACCTTGTTAACGGATGCATCGAAGATGGAATCGATAGCAGTCTTGATAGCTCCATCGAATTCTTCTTCGGTCTGTTGAGCACGGAGGTCAGCAAGCAAAGCACGGCTGAAGGAAGCAATGATTCCAGGGCACTTCTTGAGCTTTTCGTTTGCTTCGTCGCGGCTGTATCCACCAGAAAGAGCAACGATACGAACCACATGGGGATCGTTAAGAAGCTCATCATATTGGTGAGGATTCACAGGAATAGCAATCTTGATCATGATCTTTACTTCAGGATCCAAGGTAGCGAGATGCTTCTTGAATTCTTCGGTCATGAGTTGCTCTGACTTCTCACGGTCAGGAGCAGTGATGGTGCACTCAGGCTCGAGAATAGGTACAAGTCCGTGCTCGGCGATTTGTTCACCGATAGCGAATTGTTGATCGACAATAGCCTTGATACCTTGCTCATCGAAGTGGTTGATGACTGAACGCATCTTGGTTCCGAAGACACCGTGAGAGACAGCTCTCTCCAAAAGGGCATCGAGGTTGGGAATAGGCTTCATCAAGCGGACACCATGCTCTTCATCAGCAAGACCCTTATCACACTTGAGGAAGGGGACGACATGCTTCTTCTCCCAGAGATACTCGGCAGTTCCGAGTCCGTCGATGGTACGATCCATGGTCATCTCGAAGAGAATGGCACCCATGATCTTTTGTCCGTTGAACTCGGGGGATTTGATGACACGTGTTCTCATCTCGTGTACGAGGTCAAACATTTTAGCCTCATCACGAACACCATTGACGGTGTAGACATCCTCTTCGATTCCGTAGCCCTTCAAAGCCTTAGGGGTGGATCCACCAGACTGGTCGAGAGCTGCGATGAAGCCCTGGCCGTGTCCGGCTTGTTCGAGCTTCTCAGCATCAATTTCATGTAAACGATTCATTTTGGAAATATTTCCTCCGTTGTTAATTTTACCATGTAATCAAATAAAGGTTGATAAAATCTTTATTTTTCTAAAATACCTTGTGGCTTATAAAGCTATAGTTGCTAAATATTATGAATTTTAACGTTTTTTGCTTCCTCTAATGCTCCACTTTTCAATTCATATATCTTATCTGTTATGTCCAATGTCGATTCGCTATGAGAAACTATGACAATAGGAATTTCTTTTGAAATTTCTTTGAATGTTTTTAGCATTATAGATTCCGTCAAACTATCTACATTTGAGGTAGGTTCATCCAACAAAATCAGATTTGGATTTCTCAGCAAGATTCTAGCAAGACCAATTCTTTGCTTTTCACCTGTTGAAATGTTTAGATTCTCATTGTCGATATATGTATCTAATCCGTTCGGTAGTGAATCGACTAGTTTACTTATCGAGGCTCTTTCTAAAGCGTGATTAATTTCATTGTCAGTCGCATCGGGTTTGGCTTCAAGCATATTGTCTCTTAAGCTTTCCTTGAACAAATAGGTATCCTGTTCCATCGAAGCTATCGATTGTCTCAATGAATTTGAATCTATTTCATCTATTTTTGATTTGTTCCAATATATGGTTCCGTCTTCAACTTTTCTATGATGTTTAATTAAGTTTAGTAGGGTTGATTTTCCGTTTCCAGATGGGCCTTTAATGCCAATTATTCCATTGCTAGGAATTGTGAGATTGATATTTCTTAAGACGATTTTGTCTTTTTGATCTGGATATGAATAATTTAGATTTTCAATTTTTAATTCATTAAGTTTGCCCGCCTTGATATTGTTTTCTCTTTCTTCAACTTCTGTTTTTTCTTCAATGAGATTTAAAAACCTGTCTGCACTAGCAAATGTGTTTGATAAACTTCCCGGTAATGCTCCTAAGGCTAATGCAGGTCTAAAAGCACCAGGCATCACTAATATTGCTAATAATGGATAAATAAAATTTATTTCACCGTTTATAACATTTATTATCGCCATTATAGCAAAGACAAATCCGGCAAGTCCAAGCCATAGCTCATTGATTCGTCCTTGGAATCCGTTTTTCCATTTAATCTCAGAAATGGATGAATTTAATTCTTTTGATTTTAAGTCAACTTCTTTTAACTTTTCATTTTCTTTACCTGTGGTTACTATTGGCAAAGTGCAATCCAAACTTTCCATAAAATATGCTGAGAATTCAGCATATTGTCTTCTTTGCTTATTTCCAGTGTTTCCAATTATCTTAAAAGAAATTATAGGAGTTAGAATTCCTATTATTAAATAAAAGCTTAAATAGATGAGACTCAATTGCCAAGCCCCAAAGCAAATTCCGATTATAAAAATTGTTAATCCTGATAACAATGCAATCAACATAGGGCTTAAGGTATGTGCATAGAATACTTCCAAAGTTTCTATATCGGCTGTCATCAAGGAAAGCATATCTCCGTTTTTCTTCTCTTCAAGCTTAGCTGGAGCAAGTCTTTCTAAAGCTTCATAAATATAATGTCTAATCTCAGCCAGCATATGGAATGCAATATTGTGATTTAAATATTGTTCAGCATAACGCATCGGTCCTTTTAAGACTCCAAAAACAATTGTTAAAATAGCCCATACATAATATGGGACTCCTGTCGATGTTCCGATTCTATATATTTGATTCAGTCCATCGTTGATAGCTAATGCACAAAATAAGTACATAGCTACTGAAATGCATTCGCTTAAAGTACCTGAAATAGAGGCTAGTAGGTCCAACATTTTTAATCTTGTGGACATCTTTGAGAACAAGCCTTTCATCAAGGCTATCTTAGATCTTTTATTCATGATTCACCTCCATAGATTGTTTCTCATACATGGATTTATATTCACCATTCTGATTTAGAAGCTCTTGTTTAGTTCCTCTTTCTACTATTTTAGATTCCTTCATCACAAAGATTTCTTTTGCATCTTCAGTTTCTACTAATCTATGAGATATTATTAAAACTATCGAATCTTTTGCTAAATCGTATATTTGAGAATCGATTTTTTCTCTAGATTCTTTGTCTAAGGCTGAAGATATCTCATCGAATATCCAAATCTTATGATATACGGAAAGGCTAGCTGACATTATGAGTCTTTGTCTTTCCCCAACAGATATATTTTTGGAGAATTCTTTTAATTGATAATCCAATCCTTGAGGATTGTTGTACAAGTCTTTGAGTCCGAAGGCATTCATTCTTTTCTTTATTTGATCATCATTTAAATTTGAATTGTAGAAGTGAAAAATCTCTCTTATTGAACCGCTAGGAATAGATGCAAAACCTTGAACTAATCCTATATTTTTGAAAAAGCATTGCTTAGAAATATCTTGTATCGAGCAATTCCCATATTCAACTTTTCCACTTGTAGGAATTAAGCTTCCCATCAATAGATTTGCAAGTGTGGATTTTCCACTTCCGCTGATTCCAACTAATCCATATAGCCCATTTTCTCCTATGCTGAAGTTAATACCATCAACTGCAATTTCCTTTTTACTATCCGGATATTTGAATGCGACATTGTCAACTTTTATATCAAAGTTGCTTGGTTCTTTATCTCCCCATTTAGGCTCAGGTAGATTTAGGAAGGATTTTATTTTCTTTAAAGCAATCATACCTCTGCCAGCAACCATCGCCAACGAGGCTACATTTCTCATAGGAATAAAGAACTGAAATACGATTAATATGAAAAATATAGCAAATGACCAAACTTCTGATGTATTTATGGTAGCACCATAATATAAAGAAATGGCCATTCCACTTCCTACACCACCGAACGATATCAAATCTAGTATTGTCAGTGATACTAACTCGGTGATTAATACTTTCATGGTTATCTTTCTAAAATCTTCACTCTGTTCGTCTAAAAGTTTGCCTTTCCTTTTGGAAGTGGAGAAATCTTTTAATATTGTTAAACCTTTTAACACATCTGAAAATGTGCTTCCCATTTTAAGATATACATCCCAATATTTTCCAAATACTTTGCTAATCGACATGCTCATAATTCCTATCATCAAGGGGATAAAAGGAAGGATGACTATCATCGAAGTTCCATACACCCAAGACATTGGTGAAGCAAAGCTTACTGTAAAGTTAATGATTAAACAAATTGCAAACATCAGCAAAGGCATAGTAAGTCCGTAAATAAGACTTGGAAGGAATCCAGTAATGAAGCTATCCAATTCCTCCACTCCTTCTAATGCCATAGTAGTCAAGGAAGAATGAGGCAGATAGTGATTTTTTATCGTTCCTAATTTCAGTGCCTTCTCATATGTTGCCCTTCTTAATTTTGCTCTAGTTCTACTAGACAAGTTTAAAGATACTCTGTCTTGTATGAGTGATAAAACAAAAGATAACATTAAACATATAATTCCAAGACAAAATGGAATGATGTAGTCACTGAATTCTTTAGCACCTTTGGCAGTCGCCAAGTAAAATGAATAGGCTATACACCCTGAGAAAAAGACATTGGATAGAGTGACTAAAATCATCAATAAGCTGATGACAAAAACAGACAATCCTAGTCCCTTGGTCAAATCTTTAAATGAGTTTTTATCCATAAGGCACCTCTTTTTAACCAAAGCTATATTAGTATTCTTGAAAATTTAAACAAGTTTGATAGTAAAAATTTATTTGTGCTACTTATGTGATATAATTTTATCCATTAATGAGGTATAAAACATGAATCAACAAAAAAGACTCGTCTCTATACAAGATATTTCGTGCACTGGTAGATGCTCACTTACTGTGGCTTTACCTATTATTTCTTCAGCTGGAATAGAAACAGCAGTTATTCCAACTGCCGTTTTGTCTACTCATACTGGTGGCTTTACAGGATATACTTTTAGAGATTTAACGGATGATTTTGAATCTATTGAAAACCATTGGCAAACTTTGAATCGCCCATTTGATGCTATTTATACTGGATACTTAGCACCTAGGCAAGTGGATTTGGTCAAAGATTTTGTTAAAAAGTTCAAAAAGGAAAATACATTGGTTCTCATCGATCCGGCAATGGCTGATGGAGGAAAGATGTATCCCGGATTCGATTTGGAGTTTGCAAAGAAAATGGCCGGCTTAGTTGCTATGGCTGATATTACTGTTCCAAATTTGACCGAGGCTTGTTTTATGTTAGGAATAGATTATCCTGAATCATATGATAAAGAGTTCATCCATGATATCCTTCTTAAATTGTCTGATCTTGGACCTAGGTATGCTGTTCTATCTGGTGTTTCATACAATAAAGGGAAAGTCGGAGTTGAATGCTACGATGGAAAGCTAAAAACTTTTACTTATTTCGAGACTACAGATGTAAAAGGTTATTTCCATGGCGCAGGCGATATTTTTGCTTCTGCTTTAATTAGTGGATTGCTCAATGGACTTTCTATCGGTCAATCATGCTATTTGGCTCATGATATGGTTCATTCATCGATTCTGAATACATTGAAAGACCAAGAAGATGATATGAAGTTCGGCTTACATTTTGAGAAAGCTATTCCTGATTTCATCGAGGAAATTAAAGATAGAAAATTAGGAAAGCTTGTCGATTCTATTTTTGACTAAACAAAATGGAGATCACACTCATGGATTACATTACAATTACTATTAATACCACTGACGAGGAACAAAGAAAGGCTAAGAAAAAGAAGAAATTCCTTATCACATTGATAAACTCAGTGATTGAACCATTTTTCATTGCTGCGATGATTTCGATTTATATTTTGATCTCTGCTTTTTGTCCTAATATGATGTCACCTTCTGGATTTACACCTTGGGCTTATCTATGGCCTATTATTTTCTTGGCTTGGGTTGTCCCAGAAACGATGCGTGCAATTGTAGAAAAGAAAATCACATTATTTCCAATTTGGGCTTTGACGCTATTCTTTTATTTGTTCTTTGGCTTTTATTTTGTTAACGGTTGGGCCATATATTGGCCTTTCTGGCTTATGATTCCCATCTTCTATTTGATTGCTGGCTCAATAGAAAAGGCTATTAAGACTTTCAAAGAATATAAGAGCGGAGAGTTCTAAAATGACTAGATACGAGGCTTATATAACTCTTTATTATGCTCTTTCGAACGAGGCTTGCAAAGAAGATGGACTTAATGAAAATCTAAATAGGTTTTTGGAAAGAATGAACCCATTTTCAAGTTATTCCGAATCCTCTAGCGATGAAGATATTTATATAAGATTTTGTGACAAATGGGACCGAGTAGGTTCGACAGTTACTTCTAACTCCCAAAATGGTGGTTATACTTTTTGCAAAGTATTTATCGATACTTTGCCTAAACGTGTTAAGGCTTTTGATGATGTTAAGAAATCCTTTCTTTTCATAGATCAAAATGATTGGAATGAAGCTTTGAAATTACAAGCTTACTCAGGAACCTATGAATTACTTTTTTGCTTGCTTTCTAAACATGCCGACAAATCTAATGAAAAATTGATTGGCTATCTAGCTGAGATGGATCCTTTTTCAGACAAGTTTCAAAACGAAGGCTCAAATGTTTGGAACAGATTTTATGCATTTGTATCTGACTTCGGATTCGATGGGCCTGATTTTGTAACTGCTTCCAAATTTGTAAATTCAGAGAAATTAGATTTCCTGTTTGATACCTTTAATGAGATTAAAGAAAGTGAATGGGATGATTTGAGATTTAATTATCCTTATTCCTTTAGGATGAAAGAATAGACACATCTTTTAGATACTATAAAAGTTGGCTATTTAATTAAAGAATTTGCTTTTTTTGGTATTAAAGAAAAAAGAAGATTTCTAGTGTTTTGATAGGGCTTTCTTAGTATAATAATAGCGAAAAGAGGAATAAAGCCATGAAAATTGAAATCATTGGAAAAGGTTTTGAAGTAAGTCCTGCAATGAAGGACGCTACTTTGAAGAAGCTTGAGAGAATAGATGGACTTTTCTCTGGTAACCCAGATGCAACCGTAGTCTATTCAGTTCACCCTTCTAACCAGGCTTGCGAAATTACAGTACGTGACCGCAAGACCGTCCTTCGTGCCAAGACCCGCGGTACTTCCGCATATGAATGCCTGGATTTGACATTGGATAAACTCGAAGGTCAGTTACGTCGCGTAAAGACCCAAGTAGAAAAATCGAAGAAGAAATCCTCCTTCAACGATGTCATTCGTTTCGAGATGGTTAAAGATGATGTGGAAGAAGCTAAGGCGCCTGTGAATATCGTTCGCCACAAATTCTTGACTCCTGATCATATCGACGCTGATGAAGCGATAGCTAGAATGGATGCCTTGGGTCATTCCTTCTACATTTATGTCGATTCAGCTACCGGAGATACCTGTGTTCTTTATACCAGAGAAGATGGTGGATTCGGCGTTATCGATGTTAAGGAATAATTATCTTAATTTATGAAAGAGACCGCTTGAAACGGTCTCTTTTTAAGTTATGATATTCTTGCTTAACATTAACATTGGAGTTACAAGACTTATATGAAAAAACTATTAGCCGTTGATTTGGATGGAACTTTGTTTTATCCACAACGCCGCTTTGCACTAATGACTAGGAAGAACCTTAAATTCCTTAAAGATTTCATCGCTGATGGAAATGAAGTGGTTGTAGCCACAGGAAGAAATTGCAGGATGCTGAAAAAAATTGAAAAGAAGCTAGGCACTAAATTAACAATGATCGGATGTAAAGGTTCTTTTACAAGAACAGATGATAAATTCTTGGCTTCTCATCCTTTGGATTCTAAAAAGGCTGCCTCTATATTTGTTGAAGCCAGCAATAGATTTGGAATTCTAGCTTGGACTTTGATGGATGACTCTGAATATAACTTTATTTATTTTAATGTCGTTCCGAGAATTTATACCATCATATTGAAAATTCATTACATTTTGAAATTTCAATATAAAGAGTTGACAAATATGAACAAGAAGAAGTTTGTTGAGAGAATTAAGAATGGCCCTGTTTATAAGCTTATGCCTGTATTTGGTTTGGGTAAAAAAGCTGAAGCCAGAGCTATTGAAGCAAATGGCCCTTTAAATGAAATGTTCTCGGATTTTGCGGAATTGGCAATAAGTGGAACGGTTATCGAAATTACATCTAAAGGATCCAGCAAAGGAAATGCCTTGATGGATTATGCAAAATCGAGAGGATATTCTATTGATGATGTTTATTGTGTCGGTGATACATCTAACGATATCTCCATGTTCAAGCAATTCCCACATTCTTTTGTCATGGCACATTCACCTAAGTGGGTTAAAGACCACGCATGTCATGAAGTTAATAGAGTCTCAGATATTAGAAAGTATATTGACAATCCTAATTTGACCGAGAATGATATGAATTTCTTCTTAAAGCATAAGGATGATCCAATCAAGCCAAGATAAAAAGATTATTTTCTTTTTTTGTTAGTACCAATCCAAACCAAGAACTTATAATTGGTATTAAGTTGATATTTTTAATAGTTAATTTTATGAGTAATATAATTCATTTCGTGTCAAATGAAAAAACCTTTGGAGGAATAAAATGATTAAAGTTAACAATCAAGAGCGTTATGTATTTGGAATTCTTGAGATCGCAATGGTAGTCAGAGATACCTTGGAGTATTTCGTTGCCAACCCTCAAGGATACGATGTTGGTAAATATCAGGCAAGACGCGAGATATTGAAGAATATGACTGCTTCCAACTCTCCTTTCTATTCTTTCTGTGCTCAAAATGGTCTTGGTTACAAGACTGATGAGAAAGGCAAGGAAGTTCTCGATGAATCAGGAAAGAAGATTAAGAATCGTGGTCAACTTTTGATGGATAATCTCAACGACTTGTTTGAGACTGTCTATGGTGAGGATGCTCGTTTTGTTCGTGTCATCGATAAGAAGTTGACTGTCGATCCTTCCTACTTTGTACCTGTCCTTTCTGAAATCACTGGTATCCGTGAGACATTTAATGATGTCATCGACACAATAGTCAAGACTATCGACAAGACTGATGCCACCCTTTTGGATGAGAAGTTCAAGGAATTAATCACTCTCGAAGCCAAGTATGCTCGTGCAATTCAGCTCAGAATCATTTCTCTTCAATTGAATACTTTGTTCTTGAAGTTTAATAACGATACTCGTAACTATATCAAGACTCTCCGTGAAACTACTTCAATCGATCCTACCACCGATCCATCATTCAAACCTACCGATGATCCTACCGTCGCTTTGGATAACAATGAAATGGGTAAGGTTTTGGCTATGATGCGTTTCACCATCGATAAGTCCAAGACCCGTCAACCTGAGCCTGAGTTCCAAGCTCTCACTGACAAGATGACTCAACTTTCTGGCGGATTTTCTGGAAACCCCAAGATTACCAATCTTGAGGAATTCATGAAGGAATTTGCCGGTGTTTTCATCCCTACCATCAATGAAGTCGGTGCTCAATTAACTCCTGTCTTTGCTGAAGTTTTTGAGAGCATCCGTGAGTATGAGGTGGGATTGAAGAACGCAAACGGTGAAACTGTTGCTCAACCTGCTCATGAACCTGCTTCTTCTGAAGAGAAGCTCTCTGATGCCTTGAAAGGTGACGAGACCACTACCAACGATCCTTCTGTCAATAAGTAATTAAGAGTCGATTTGTTCAATTAGTTAGGAGGCTTAGATTATGGCTGAAAACGTAAAGAAAAATAAGAAACCTTTTAATTGGTCTCTCTTTTGGGAAATATTCTGGCTTTGTTTATTCGGAATATTCTTTGTAGGGGGAGTTGTGTTTGGAATTCTTGGTGTCTATTGCAACAATGTTCAATGGGTCACCAATGATGCCTTGTACAACAGCCAAAAATCATTTGCTACCTGGCTCAATTGGTCTTTCATCGGAATGGTCGACTATAGAATTTTCGGTGTGATACTCATGGCTATTGGTGCTATCGGTATCTTGATTGACATGTTTGTATATGCCAACAAGTACGATAGAGAAAAGCTTGTCAAATCTAGAAGACAAGAAAGACTCAAAGCTCTTATGGCTGATGAATCTATTCTTCTAAAGAACGAAGGAAAAACTGGAGTTTCTAAAGAGGAAACTCAAGAGAATAAGTAGTAGAATAAAGGCACTTCGGTGCCTTTTTTATATGAACAAAAAAACAAATTATCCATCGCTTCTTTCTTATAACATGTCAAAGATTAGAGGCTATAACAATAATTTAGAAAGAAAACTAAGGAAAGAAATGCGTGCTAGAGGTATCTATGGGTATAGAATTGATGATAAGTCAGTCTTAGGAACTCCAGATATTTGTTACAAAGGTTTAAAAATCGCTATATTTGTCGATGGAGATTTCTGGCACGGATTTGATTGGGACAAAAGGAAATGCCAGTTGACGACTTTAAATAAAACATTTTGGATAAACAAAATAGAAAGAAATATGGAAAGAGATAGGCAGATAACTTATGCTTTAGAACAAAATGGCTGGACTGTTCTTAGATTTTGGGAACATGAGATAAACCAAGATAGTCAAGCATGTGTTCAAAGAATTGAAGAACAAGTTAAATTCAAACGACTGTTATCTGTATTTAAACCACTTTAGTGATTTGTATTTAAATACAAAAAATATAATTCTTTTTATGCTTTAATTGTTTTGATTCATAGAGTAAAATAACGGCATGTTCTGGAGGAGTCAATGTCACTTTTTAAAAATAGATTTAAATTGACTGAGCAAAGAAAAAATGCTAGTCAAAAAAAAGTGGAAACTGTACCTTTTGATCAAAGAGAAAAGGTTTATCCTTTATCTATGGTCGTAACTATTTGCAACCGTCACCAAGATTTGTTTTTCATTGACAAATATGCAGAATTAGGTGCTAGTCTAAGTCTTACTCTTTATGCTTATTCAAACCCTCCAGAGGATATAGTTTCTCTATTAGGATTTGTAAATACAAAGAAGGATATTCTCATAACTATAACCAGAAGCGAGTACGTAGATTCTATGCTTGAGGCTGCAGAAAATAGATTCTTAGTTTCCTCTGAGGCTAAAGGAATTGCATTCTCATTGCCTATTAGTGGAGTTGCAGGAATTAATTCTTATAAATTCTTGGCTGATAGTTTGAAAGAAGTTAGATTAGAAAAAGAAAGAAAGAAGGAAGCTAAATAATGGAAAACGAGAAATTGAACAAAGATTTTACTGAGGCTTTAAAAGAAAATTCTGAAAAGAAATATGACATGATTTTAGTCATTGTCAACAAAGGTTATACTGATTTAGTTATGGAAGCCGCTAGAAGAAATGGCGCTAGAGGTGGAACTATCATGACTGCTAGAGGAACTGGTAATCCTTCTATTGAAAAGTTTTATCAGGTGACTATCACACCTGAAAAGGAAATTGTTTTGATTTTGGTGGATAGAACAATTACTGACAAAGTTTTAAAGGCTGTTTATGATTCTTCTGGATTGCAGACACCTGGTCAAGGAATAGCTTTTGCCATTCCTGCCGGTAGAACAGCTGGATTGACAGCTACATTGAAGGAAGCAGAAGATGAAGCCAAAGAATCACAAGAGGAGGCCAAGTGATCGATATGGATGTTATATTTGGAAAAATACCTGTATTAAATGCTTTGGAAAATACTAAAAAACCAAAGGTTGTTTATTTATTGAATACTTCACCTGACAATAAAATCAGGTACATGTGTGAGAAGAATTCGGTAAGATATGATTTAGCTCCCAAACAAGTGCTGGAAAAATATGCCGGAAAAGGAATGAATACACAAGGTGTGGTCGCTTTGATAGATCCTTATGAATATAAAGATCTTGATGAGGAATTGGATAAAGTCTTAAAGAAAAAGAACCCACTTGTTTTGATGCTGGATGAAATCCAAGATCCTGTCAACTTTGGATCGGCCATTAGAAGTAGTGCAGCTTTTGGAGTTGATTTCATAATCGTTGGAAAGAATAGGCAGGTCGGAGTTACTCCTACCGTTGTGAAAATTTCAACTGGTGGAAGCGAATATGTGCCAATAGTACAAGTCACTAACTTGTCTAGAACCTTGGATGAATTGAAGGAAAAAGGATTCTGGACTGTCGGTGCAGCCGGGGAAGGTGATAGGTACTACGATGAAGTCGATTATAATGGCCCTATATGCCTAGTTATTGGAAATGAAGGCAAAGGCATTTCTATGATGCTAAAGAAAAGATGTGACTTCATCGCCAAGATTCCTATGACAACAAATATAACATCTTTGAATGCCGCTGTTGCCACGGCTGTCTTCTTAGCTGGCATTGTTTCGTATAGACGAAAGAATTCAGCTGAATAATTACTTTTGAATTTCCTCAGTTAATGGTTTGAATTGAGAAATAGGAGCATTGCAAGATGGACAAGAGTCCATCTTTTTCAGTTCCGTCTTTTCAACTTTTTGTCCACATATCATGCATTCAAATATAGTTTTATCTTTTTTCATAAATTTACCTCATCAAATTCTAAATTATTATAAACCAAATAAAGGAACGAAATAATGAAATGATTCTATTCATAAATAGGTGGAGGAAAATATGATGAAAGATAATAATGATGATCTTATAGAGTTGTATGCAATAAGAGCTAAGAATGATAAAAGCTCATATGATTTATTAGCTGAATTACTATATCCAGACATGAAGAAGATTTGTGGCTATTTTTGTCATTACTATAAAGGACTAGACGAGTCGACAGTAATGTATCAATTGAATAATGTTTTGAATTATTGTGTTGAGAACTACGACAATAAGGAAGGAAAGTTTATATTCTTTTGGCGTTTTATAGCTAAGAAAACAATGGCTAGATTTATGTCGAAATGGGTAGCGAAGAGAAACAACGAGTTGAATTACTTAGAGTCGGTCAAATTTGATCCTACTTTTGAAATTGCGAATAATGAATATATCTCTGAAGATTCATTATTTTTGAAACAAGCTATGATGGATTTTGGGAAAGATTCCCCATCTATGATGAGTAAGACCATTGCTCTACTTTGGTCCATAGGTCTTTCTCCAAAGGATATTGCTCCGATTTTTGGCTTGACTCCTTTAGGGGTTAGACGCTCGATAAAAAAGGTCTTGGCATTTATTCAGAAGAAAAGAGAAGAATATAAGGACATAAGCAACAAATCTTGATAAAATATAAACCATAAGGACAGGTACTTTTTGTATGTCATTTAATTCTTTTGGATTATTCACAAAGTTTGCTGCATCTAGCTCTGTTTCTTCTACAGATAATCCTTCGACTCCTACTCAGCCAACTGATGTTTCTAATTTCTTTCAAAATATGTGGTCTAAAATAGTCGATTTCTTCAAGAATGAAGCTACAAACCTTCTTTTGAAAATTGCAATCGCTATTCTTGTTATAGTGTTGGTACATTATCTCAACAAACTTATAGACCATATAATCTTTAAATCTTTGCATAGAACTAGAAAGAAAAAGAAGAATGGCATAGAGATACAACCTTTGGATGTTTCGGTCATATCTTTCATTCAAAGCGTTGTTAAGTTTGTTATATGGATAATTGTTGTGTTTATTCTTTTATCTATGTTTAATTTTGATATTTCTAGCCTTGGAACAATCTTAGCTGGAGCTGTTGCAGGTATTTCATTGAGTTTGCAATCACTTATCTCTAACTTTGCCTATGGTGTTGTAATTATTTCAAGCAGGATGGTCAAAACTAATGATTATATTATCGGTGAAGGATATGAAGGTACTATCAAATCCATAAATATGCTTTTCATAATACTTGAAACAGTAGATGGCAAAAAAGTATTCGTTCCTAATGAGAAAGTAGCTACCAGTCCTTTACAAGACACATCTTCAGTTCCTGTCAGAAGCCTTCGTGTCGATTTTAGGGTTTCTTGTTCTGCTGATATCGATGTGTTGAGAGCTGATTTAACTGAGCAATGCAAACATGAGAAGAGAATTATGCAAGATAAACCTATCGTACTGTTAGCTACTGATTTGGATGGAAGTTCCGTTGGTCTATCGTTGAGAGTATATGTCTCTAATGAAGATTACTGGGATGAGTTGTATAGCCTTAATGAAATCATAGCTAAGACTTTGAGGAAGTATAGCTATCCTTTAAGTCAAAATGCTCTTTCTATTGTAGACAAGAGAAAAGGTGTTGATATTGCTCCCGCTAAGCAATTCAATATTCCTAATACTAAGTAAGAAGGATTGATTTGATGTCTAAACCAAAGGCTTCTATCATAGTTCCAGTCTATGGGGTCGAACAATATCTTGCGGGATGTTTAGATCCCTTGATGAATCAAAGAACTACTATTCCTTATGAAGTCGTAATTGTCGATGATGGATCAAAAGACAACTCAGGGAAAATTGCAGAATCGTATCATCAAAAATATTCAAATATTGTCAAAGTTATTCATACAGGAAATCAAGGACTTCCAATGGCTAGAAATGTCGGAATTAAATATTCTCGTGGTGAGGATATAATGTTTTGTGATTCCGATGATATTCCCTCTATTGATTTTGTATCTATATTGGAGGAAACACTTCATAAGAAAACGGATGTCGAATGTGCCAACGCTGGATATATGAGTATGGATTTCAAAAGTAATGTTCATAATTCATTTTCTAAAACAAATGCTTATTTAGATGGGTATACTGCAGCATGTAGATTGCTGAATGATATTGTCTTGAGAGCTTATGTTTGGTGCAAAGCATTTAAGAGAGAGCTATTAGAAAAACAGGGAATCCAGTTTTATCCATATAGAACTACTTTCGAAGACCTTCCTTTTGTTTTCTCTTGTTATCTTTCAAGTAAAAAAGTGCAATGCACAAAAAAGATTGTATATACTTATAGAACATCTAGACCTGGATCTATTTTGAATGGTGGAGTCAAAAAAGACAGATTGCTAACTCATTTATCAGCTATATTTGCTTGTAGATCCTTTGCAGAAAAAGTTTTGGGGAAAGATAAAGCTGTTGAAATGTTTGCAAATAGAAAATATAGATTCTATGCTCAAATGATTCCTGATACAGAATTTTTTGGTGAAGATAAAAGACTAGCCCTAAAACAAAGTAGAGTTATAATAAATCAATTATTGAAACCTGTTCTCCCTGTGAAAAATACATTTTTAGAGAAGGCTTGCAAGGCTTATGGCGGTGATGATTTTGATATGGTAGATGGAGAAACTTTAGACCAATTATCGAAATTGGTTAAAGAAAATAAGCAATAATAAAACTGAATTAACTATTTCTTTTATAAACTTTAAATCTTTAATCTTTCATATATTTATTGTTCATTAAATCTCTTTCAACTTAATATGCAATCTATGTATTTGATACGGGACAAATAGGATTGTGTATATGCAAGGTTAAAATTTCAATATACTAATTTTTCTATTTTAGTGAACTTTACCAATTATCCTATTATGAAATGATTGACTATTTATTATTGCCTCTAATATTTTTTTAGTTTTCAGCAAACTATTTATGCGCCATAAATAACAAATCGATTTTGTTTATTAATTGGTTGATATTCTTTTGTGTTTTCGGTAATCCAGATTTTGCATATTTTAGTTCTCCTTCATAAAAATAGCCTATTGATGGATAGAATACTCTGCTTTCATTGTTGCTTAATAAAGGATCTTCTTTATTTACTGCTTTTAAGAAAGTTTCTTTTATATACAAATGTTCTTCAATAGATAAATATTCTCCGTTTAATAAGAACCAGTCATTTCTATTTTTCATTTCTTCCTTCACCAATGGAATTGAAATTTTGCAGTGCTGGCACCAAGGTGCGTAGATGAATAGATAAAAGCTTCTTTTGCTAATTGTAATTTCTTTTAATTCAACAAACTTGATTTCAGGGTTATATATCTTTTTATTATTGCAAGCAGTAATTTGAGAGAATAGAGAGAATAAAAGAATTGATAATAAAAACTTCAGTATCATAAAAACCTCCTCATAATATGAGGAGGTCTTTAATTATTTTGAGCAATTATTTTGTAGCTTTGTTCAGAAGAAAATCTCTAGTTTTACTATCTATTCTAGGGTCTGTAAGTTCTAAATAAATTCCATCGTTTGGAATTTCCGTTAAGACTAACTTAAAACCTTTGTATCTCAAATATCTTTTTGTTTTATAAATGATTTGTTGGACCACGAAGTCTGCACATTTGACTTTATTTAGGAAGTCCTCTTCAGAGTTAAATACTTTAGGAAAATCCTGTTCTGATAATAGGATATTGATAGGTCTTATTTCCTTCATATCACGTCTATATTTAGGTACACCTTTTGAAACTAGGGATGAAGGTTTATAGGTCTTTCCTTTATCGTTGGATAATTCTCTCATTCTTATTATTGAATTGACATCTGAGGGTTCTCCGTTTCCCTTAATATAGATATCCTTCTGATAAACGGTTTTTACAGTCTTAGAAGCATTCCAAAGTTTTGATAAGAAATCGGGATTTGTAATTTTAGTCCTTTCTTTTGTCATATATAGTGTTCCTTCTCTTAATTCAGCAAAAGACATATTGTTATCGAGAATGACATCCGCATTTTTCATTGAAGGTTGAATTGATTCTTTATAAGACTTGGCTATGTAATTGAAATACATTGATATAGTTAAATAACCGGGGAGTGATGTTATTTTTTGATCTCTTATGACACGTCTTAGGAATAAGGATTTTGGTGTTCCTTCTACGAAATTTGCAATCAAGGATTTGCTATCTAATTCATCTAATAGGCCATTGGTTAAAACATAAATACCTTCAATTATTATTACTTTGTATTTGGAGCCATCTATTTTGACATTGTTTGGTATTCTCTCTGATGTAATTTTAGAATACTTCTTCTGAGTAATTGATTTGCCTGATAATAGGATTTTTACATCGTGAGCGACCTCTTTTAAATCATATACGGAGGGTTCATCAAAGGAAAAATGAGAAAATTCATCCTTGCATCCATTCAAATAAATGTTTAGTTCTTTCGGAGAAAGAAGATTGTTTATCTTGTTTTTGATTTTAAGACAATTTTCGTCTGAAAACTTTTCCTCGAAAGGAGTGTTTTTTATAATTTCTCTAACTATCAATCTAATCTCTTCTTTATGAGGCATTTTAGAATTGAAGTATTTTTCATTTACTTTATTGGTTACAATTCCAGAGATACCCTTGTTGTAATGGTCTGTGGAAATTATTAAGGAAGGAATATTGTTCTTGTTTAAGAAATTCTCAAGGTATTCAGCAGAGTAAGATTTTCCTGAAGAAGTAGCTCCACCTATGACAATTGCACACCTTTTTCTCTTTTCGAACAATTCATTGATCAAATCTAAGTTAATAAATGCCCATTTGTCTATGTGATGTACTCTAATACTCATTCTTTCCTCCTTTTTTATGTTTTAAAAGTAGAATGGATAATATTTTAACTTGTTTTTATTATAATTGTTAAAGGAAGGGGTTAAATATGAAAAAAATTAGCTTTTCTTTAGCGTTAATAGTTCTTTCGTCTTTCTTTTTGACATCTTGCAACGAGGAAATTCGTGGCTCTCTGACTTTCTATACTGATGGTGGAAATCTTTATTATCATACCAAGGATAATGATGAGCATATACAATTGAAAGAAGGAGATTATAAATCACGTACTGATGACTCATATACTTTTGAGGGTATAGCAACTAGAGAATTGCCTGCTCAAGTTAGATATCTTCAAGCTGAAAAAGAAGGATACACATTTTTGGGATGGAAACAAAAAATAGGAGATGAAGTGAAATCTTATATCGAGGATTTTTCTTCTAAATCAAAATGGAACTATAGTTCAGCCTCCTATATCGCATATTTTGAAAAGAATTTAACCGTAACATTTACCCCTATAGTTTTAGAATCGACATCTACTGATAGCGATGGCAATAAAATTGAAAACTGGATAACATTCAACGCTGTTCAACCCATTACCATCGATTCATATAATACTTATTCATTAAATGCTAAAGTTTTGACTGAAGTACGTACAAAATTAAATAGTGCATTGCCTGATTCCTATCAAGGTAAAGGATCATTTACTAGAATTTCCAAAGAAATGAATGCCTCAGAGGAAATAACTTCCGTCAAAGTATCTGAAGCGCAGCTTAATTTTTATGTACCATTCGAATACAATCCTAATTTTACATATGATTACAAATATGGCTTAGCTGAAACGGATGTCATTTATAAAACCAAGGATCAAAAGGAACCGATAGATTTAGTTAAAGAGACTAAATATTCGACTAGTTCATCCAATTCATTGTCTGATTTAGCTCCTACATATATGGAACCATATGTTGAAGGAAAGAAGTTCTTAGGATGGTACCAAATCGGTGAAGATGGTAATGAGACAAAACTTGATTTTAGAAAGTTTGGCAGTGATGATCAATCATCAGTTACCGGGAGTAATTTCGCATATCCTAAATTTCAATCTTCTATTAAAATTAATTTTGATGTAGACGAAGCCCTATGGAGTTTCACTAATCCAAATATTGTGGGATATGCTGATGATGTTTTGGATTTGACAAATGTAGAGGATCCGATTTCTAAGGATAACAGCGAAATATTCTCTTTCTGGTACTATGATGCTAATAATGATGGAAAATATGATTCAGATAATGATGTTGCATTTAAGAAGGACGTTGCGACAAAGATTCCTTCGAGTGTTGAAGGAGACTTTGTTTTAAAAATTTATTCTGTAGGTAAGCCTAAGCTAATTTTAGATCTTGCCAATGTTAGAAATTATTTGAATTATGATGCATTGGTGGAACATTATGGTTTTAAGGAAGAGGATGGTTCTATTGGCAAAGTCTATATCAATTTGGATAAAGGTAGCCTGTTATGGGATTCATCTAATGATACTATCGGATTATTAAATTTAAATACTTTTAAGACATTCATCAAAGCTGAATATCAAAATAAGTTTATTATTAATGGCTTTAATTTATCTAACGGATCTAAACTCGGACCTGAAATGGTCGATAGTGATTTGAATGTTGTAGTCGATTTCTCGCTCAAACAAAAAGTAACGCTTCATTATGCAACGGGAGTTAATTCCACTGGCTCTTTCATTTACGATGTTGGAGAGATTAGTTATTTAGATATTGGATTCCAATCTACATTTGCTAATTATCAAATTGCAGATAAAAACGATTTGAATGGAATAAAGATAAATAAAAATATATCTGCTCCTGATGGTTCTAATTTTATAGAATATGTTCAATATGGATGGAAGACATCTCCTACCAGCATAAATGAAATGGAGTCGTTTAAAGTAACTAGTGATTCTGAATTAGAACTATATTCCAATATGAGAAAGAGAGTCAATTTAACTCTTAAGTTTTATACTATGAAAGAAGCTACTGCACCAGGTTCAACTAAAAAGATTCCAGAACTCTCCTCGACGAAGGAAAAGTCTGGAATTGAGAAATTGTCTATTAATCAAATAGAATTGCAAAATTTGTTCGGGATAGCTAATACGAGTACGAGTTTGAAAGTTTTGGATTTGGATTTGAGTGACACTAGTAGTCTCGCTGGAATATCAGCTTCGACCTTGGCTGAGATCACTAAATATCCTGACTCTAATAAGACATACTCAGTCATAGCAGCGAAAGACTTAGCTGATCTTAAATCGTCTTTGTCTTAACCTTTATATAATCCTCCTCCGATGAATTCTCTAAATGTTGAATTCACCGGAATTTTTTTGATGTCTATCGTTTTTATTTGTTTTAAATTAGCACAAAGCGATTGGGCATATTCGTAATATGGAGATGTTTTTCTAAAATTCATAAGATTGGGAGTTGCTAATTCTTTCATTACAGATAATTCGTATGGATAGAAAGAATCAAAGACAAAGTTTGCGTTTTCTTCTCCAGCATATATTGTTTCAAACTCCTCTTCTCTAACTTTGGACCACATAGAAAATGTCTCTTCGAAAGAAGTGCTTCTGCTGATTTCATCTCTGACCAATCTCCTTAATAACCTAGCTTCGGAGAAAGGAAATGGCTTTAAATTAGTGATCGAGATTTGGGGCTGTGGACTGATATAAATCTTAAAGATGATCGATGGATCAATTCCTTCCCAAAGCTTTGGATTAAGGCCGTGAATTCCTTCAATAATAATAGGTTGATTTGAATTGAGTTTTGCTACTCTATTAAAATCTGCTGTTTTGTCTTTGAAATGAAATGTTCTAAGGTTTGTTTCTTTTCCTAAAAGTAATGATATCATTTCTTTTTGAAATTCTTTGATATCCAAAGAGTCGATCGATTCTAAATTTTTAGTTCCATCTGGATTCAACGGACATTGGGATGGTAAATAATAATAGTCATCCAACGATATTCTTAAAGGATTAAGACCGACTGCCATGAGACCGATTCTCAATTTGTTGGCTGTGGTAGTTTTTCCTGAACATGAAGGGCCTGAAATAGATATAAATTTAATATTTTCTTTTGAAATCATTTCGATTATTTTAGACATCTGCATTTGCATCTTAGCTTCACCGATTTGTATCAAATCAATTTCACCATATGTATCAATGAAACTGTTAATTCCTTCTATAGAAGATAGGCCAGTTGAATTTCCGAATGATCTTGCCCTTATTAAAGCCTCATGGAAGACTGGTTCTTGATGGAATGATGCAATTTTATAATCTAGTTCTTTTCTCGGGTAGGAAACATAAATCCTATTATCGATATAATTCATTTGATAGAATCCATCACTGATTATAGAATTTGTTTTGGAAATTTTTTTGAATTCCTTTTCGAAGTAGAAAATAAAATTCTTATCTAAATCTATCTGTTTTTTGTCCTTTAAAAAACATAGTTCATAAGTTCTTGATATGGATGGGTAGATTACAAGTTCCATAGCGGGATCTACCAACTTGGTCGTCTGATTTAGAACATTTCTTAATTCTTCTTTGTACTCTTCTAATTGTTCATAGTTTTTTATCATATTCTCCACTCCTTGAAAGTGCTTACACATTATAAGGCATTCTTTTTATTTTGATACTTAGTTTTATTTTTGCTTTCAAATGTCTAATCCGTGTTAAAATCTCTATCGTTAAATCCGTAATTGCAAGGATGGAGGTTATTTATGGCAGATAATTCTAAGGATGATATCCTTACTGTTGAAGGTAAGAAAGCTCTTGAGGAACGTTTACGTTATTTGGAAGATGTGGCAAAGCCTCAAAACGTCGAAGATTTAAGATTGGCTCGTTCACAAGGTGACTTGTCCGAAAACGCTGATTATGATGCCGCTAAGAGCAAGCAGAGTGAAATCGAAGGTGAAATCCAAGATATTGAATATAAACTTCGTAATTATAAAGTCGTTCAGAAGAATGAGAAGGTTTCTTCTGCTCAGATTGAATCTGTAGTCACTTTGACTAATCTTTCTAATCAAGCAAAGATGACTGTTAAGATTGTCGGTCCTACAGAGACTGATTTGAGTGATCCTAATTTGTTCAAGATTGCTTCTGATTGCCCATTGGGAAAAGCTATTCTTGGTCACTTGGTCGGTGATGTTGTAGATGTTGAAGCACCTAAACCTTATAAAGTAAAGATTGAAATTCTTAAGTAGTTTCTCTGTTGTGACTAAAACTCACTCTTCATTGAGTGAGTTTTTTTGAATTTACGCATCTTTATTTGAATTTATTCTTCATTTTTAATGGAGGTAAATCTTTATGATAAAAATCTTTGTAGTCGGTTTTATTTTTTTAGTCGTTTCGTTAGTTACGTTGACCGCTGTTGATAATAACAATAAAAAAACAAGTGGTGGAAATGGTGGTAATGTAGTAGATGTAAATAAAAAAGATGGCGAAAAGAATGTGAAAATAGAGGGTGAAGTCAATCATCCTGGATCTTTTTCTATTCTGCCAACTGAAACATTAGGAACATTAGTTCAAAAAGCTGGTGGATACACTGCGGATGCTGATACTTATGCAATAGTAGAGGAAACTCCTATAGGTGATTTCACTGAATTCTATATTCCTGTTAAAGCTGATGACTTTTGTGAACCCAAGGCTGGAATTAAAATTAATATCAATGATGAATCTGTAACAAAAGAAGATATGAATAAGGTCTTTGATATCGGAGCTACATATTGTCAATCTATAATTGACTATAGAGTTCAAAATGGACCATACGTAATCATTAATCAATTGATGAATGTTAAAAATATAGGAAAGGCAAGGTTTGATAAAATTAAAGATAAAGTAACATTAAAATGAGATGTTGTTTTTTTATCTGTTATCCTTTTTGATAGGATTGTTGACAATATTTTTTTCTTTTTGGATATGCTTATTGCTTCTCTTAGTTTTGTTATTTACTTATTTAAGAAAAGGTTTTAAACATGTCCTGGTGGCGGGATTTGTTTTTGCTATTGGTGTTGTCATTGCCCTTTTAATTCTTTTGCATAATACTGAGCAGTATTTGAATACATATGGAATAGTAATAAAGAGTTCTCAAAATTATGTTTTATTAATCACTTTAAAAGGAAAATATTATCTATCGAGTAAGAATAATGAATTTAATTTATTGGATATTATTAAATTTGAAGGGAAAACAATTGAATTGTCTTTTTCTCATTTTGAGAGCACATTTTCTTTTAAGAACTATCTTTTAAATCAAGGAGTTTCTGCTGAATTAAAAGTATCGAATTGCAATGTCATATTTCGTAGCTTTCTCAATATTCGAAAATATCAAGAATGGGTTTTGCAGTCCTTTAACCCGACAGAAAAAGTACTGGCAAAGTCAATTCTATTTTTTAAATCCCCGTCTGAGATTGAAGAATTAAATACGCTTCAAAAAAGCGGGTTGATCACATCATTATTTTCATGTGGAATACATGTAAATTTATTTATTTCATTTTTGCATAAGTTATTTTCTATGAAAGATAAAAGAGTTAATTCTAAAATTATTACTTTACCTGTTCTATTATTTTTCTGCTTTGTTTCAAATTTATCATTTTCTGGAATCAGACTCCTCATAAAAGAAATAATAGATACGTTTTTATCTATTAAAAAAAAGAAATATCCATCTCTAGACAGATATTCCTTAGTATATTTAATAATGTTATTTATTTTCCCTAGGTTTTGCATGGAAACAACTTTTTGGATTCCATTCCTACTAATGATTTTTAATATATTGTTTTCTTATTCTATTAAAAGAATAAATGGAATAAGAAGACTTTTATTTAAAGGACTTCTCCCCGCTTGTATAATAACACCTTGTTTGTTATTTACAAATGGAATTTACGGGTTGTTTAATTTTTTATTAACACCTTTGCTTTTGAATTTCGGCTCTGTCTTTTTTGTTTTGTTTTTCCCGTGCTATTTAATTCCATGGATTGGATGCCTATTAAATCCTATTTGTAGCTTATTGATAATTGTCTTGAATTCAATGAATGGATTTAGCATTTTTGTATTGAGGGGAGATTATTCATTAGTCGTTTTAATATCTTCAATCTTCATCCTATTTTTGATTTCGATACTTTTATTGTTTAAGACGAAGAAAGCATTAATTATCTTCGAGTGTTTGTTTTTGACTTTGATATTAACACCAACAATGACTTCTTATTTTCCTAAATATGAAGTCCATTTCATTGATGTAGGACAAGGGTCTTCTACCCTGATTAGAAATGGCGTTTCAAATATACTAATCGATACGGGAGGAAGTTTATATGTGGATTTGGCTAAGGATTGTCTAATTCCATATTTTGAGAGAATTGGAGTAGATAAGCTTGATTATGTTCTATTGACTCACGGTGATATGGATCATGATGGAGCTTTAAACTCATTGATATCAAATTTTAATGTTAATGGTTACGAGTATTGTGAAAACACAAAAGAATTTTTTGAAATAGGTGGAATAAATTTTATGAATCTAAATGCAAATCCTAAATATAATGATGAAAACGGAAAGTCCGGTGTTTTAAAGTTTAATGTGAGAAATACTTCTTTCATGATAATGGGAGATGCTACTAAAGCAGTTGAAAATGATATTCTAAAAATGAATATAGATTTAAAATCAAACGTTATTTTATTAGGCCATCACGGAAGTAAAACATCATCTTCTAAGGAATTTATAGAAAAAGTTGATCCACAATTAGCGGTTATTTCGGCTGGTGAGAAGAACAAATATGGGCATCCCGATAAAGAAGTTTTAGAAACTTGTTCCAAACTTTTCTTACCGATTCATAGAACAGATTTGAGTGGAACCTTGGTTTATAAATGCTAAAGAAGTAAAATAATTTAAGACAGAGGTTTCTAAACTATGAATGATAAGAAAGTGGTTCTTTTGATTGATATAGGCAATACTAATATTCATTTTGGACTGTGTGTATCAAATAAATTCATTAATTATAGCCAGGTCAAAATAGGTGAAGATTTAAGTGATATTTTAAATATTCTTTTAGATAGAATGCTTAGAGATTATGATGGTTATGAGACTAGAGCATATATTTCATCTGTAAATAGAAATGCTTGTGGTGCATTGCTAGATGTATTAGAAAATAGACAGATAAAAAACATGTCAATATCACCATTTCTGATTTTCGATTATTGCAAAAGAACTGGATTAGAAATCTCTAATTATCATTTCTTGGGTAGTGATTTGTTTTGTGACATCATTGCGGCTAAAGATGAAAGAAGATCTGCTTTAGTTTTGGATTGTGGAACGTGTTTTAAGTTATTAGGGATGGATGAGAGTGGAAAATTTTTAGGTGGTTCTATTGCCCCTGGAAAATCGATGATGCTATCTTGTTTGAATCAAGGAACGGATTTATTAAATGTTAGTGAGACATTTTTCCCAAACTCCACCTTGATGCTTTCCACTGAAGGTGCAGTTTCGAGTGGAATTACATTTGGACTTGGTGGTATGGCTGTTAAAATGATTGAAAAGACTATCATTGATTTCAAATTGAAAGATTGTAAAATCATCGTCACCGGTGGGGATTGCCAATATCTTGCAAAATCCATGAATGGTTTCGGATTTGATAATTTTACTGTCGATTCTTTATTGACTTTGAAAGGAATCGCTTTAGCTTTTAAGGAAAACATTAATTTCGACTAAGGTTTATATGGTTTCTTTTAAATTTTGATTGTAACTTCAAAATTTAATTTAAAATATAGGAGTACTTATTTTGGAGGAATATTTTTAATGTCGCAAAAATTGAAAAATTATAGAGCTGATACTGAATGGAACAAGATGGCTGAACCTTATTATGATGAAGCTATCGATACTTTGCAAAAATATATTCAAACAAAATCTTATAATGACCCTGAAACAGTTACCAAAGAACATCCCTTTGGTCAATATGTAGCAAATGTTTTTGATTTTGATGTCGCTCTCGGCGAAAAAATGGGTTTTAAGATTGATCGCTGTGAAGGTTATTGTGTTGAATTGTCCTATGGTGACCCCTCATTGCCTACAATCGATGTTTATGCTCACTCAGATACTGTTCCCGTTTCTAGTTTTTGGAACTTTGATCCCTTTAAGGCTGAAATCAAGGATGACAATATTTATGGAAGAGGAGCGGCTGATGATAAAGGACCTGGATTGGCTTGTTTGTACGGAGCTAAATTGTTGCTCGATAAAGGATTGATAAAAGGCTGGAGGTTACGTTTTATCTTCGGTGGAAACGAAGAGATGGGCTGTGAGTGTTTGAACGCTTATTTCCATAAACTTCACAAGGAATATCCTACTTATGGAATCTCTCCAGATGCCAATTTCCCTTTGATCTATGCTGAAAAAGCTCTTTGTGATTACGACGCTTCTTATGATGTCGATTTAGGTGAACAGCCTTTTGAATGGGGCGTTGCTATGAACCTTGTTTGTGACAAGGTCGATTATGATTTTAAAAATCTTCATTTCGATTTTGAAAAAGCTAAAACTATCGCTGATAAGTATTTGGCTGATCATCCTGAAATTAAAGGCTCATGGAACAATACAATCTTAACCATTCAAGGACACGGATATCATGGATCTATGCCTTGGAATGGAACTAATGCTGCTCTTTATATGATCAACATCATAGCTAAGATTATCGGTTCACAGAAGCTTCATGAAGCTTATGAAGATTATAAATCTGGAGATGGAACTCCATTCCACGGTAATTACAAATCAAAAGCATTTGATAGATCTTCTTATTGCGTTGGAATGGTCTCTTATAAACCTGGTAGATTGACACTTCACATAAATATGAGATTACCTGAAAATGTGAAATGTGAGACTGCTATTAGAAATGTTAAGGACAATACCTCTGCCGATGAAGTTAAAATGATGAGTTTCACCCCTGCTCTATACGTTAATCCTGAATCTTCATTCATCAAAACTTTGATGAATGTCTATCAAGAAGAATCTGGTGATTTTGAGAGCAAGCCTTTGGCTATCGGTGGTGGAACATATGCTAAAGAGAGCATTAATACTGTTGCTTTTGGTGGTGAGTATCCCGGTAGAGATTTCTTTATGCACGGTGACAATGAATGGTTCTCGATTCCTGACTTTAAGAATTTGATCGGTATGTATGCTCATTGTCTCTATGCTTTAGGAAACTTAGCTGTGAAAGAAGCTGAAGAGAAAAAGAACGAAAGCAAATAATATATATGAGATTAAGACGAAAAAAATGGGCTCCAGAAACAATTGCTAGGCATCCTGGTACTGCATTAAATCTAGATTCCTTGAATAATCTACCTGAGTTTTCTTATTTGGAAATCGGGTCGGGAAAAGGTAGATTTTTGCTTACGATGGCAAAGAACAATCCCTCTAGAAAATATCTTGGAATTGAGATGAATTACAATGCATTTTCTTTAGCCATTAAGTTATCTGAAGATCCTTTATTTGCTGAATTTGATAATCATAATTATGCTTTTATAAACGCTCCTTGCGAAAGGGTTTTTGAAAAGATTAAACCCGAATCTTTGGATTGTATTTATTTGAATTTCTCGGATCCATGGCCTAGGAAAAGAGAACACAAAAGACGTTTGACTTATCCCACTTTATTGAATGTGTATCTCAATTTACTCAAAAAAGATGGAATGGTAGTTTTCAAAACTGATAATGTTGAATTGTATGAAGACTCTACTAAGTATTTTTCTTCAGCGGTTGGTTTTGATGTAATCTTTGATGGTGAATACAAAGAAGAAGCCTTAGATGACGTAATGACTGAATTCGAACAAAAATTTAGAGAACAAGGAAAGCCAATTTTTAGAATCATCGCTAAGAAGAAATAAATAGCAATCTCTAATGCAAACGTTAAGTTGTCTATTCTTTAATAAACCTCCTGATTTTTTAATAAGAAAATTAAAAATAAATGAGGTTTATTTTTTTTGTTGGATTTAATAAAATAATTGCACGTTAACTTTAAACAAAGGGGGATAAAATGTCATATTCCTGGTTCACTGATTATTTGCAAGGACGTTGTGCAGATGCGTACAATTACTTGGGTGCACATTTACAGCTGAATGAAAATGGCGAAGAAGTTGGAGTTGTATTCCGTGTTTATGCCCCTATGGCTAAAACTATTGAAGTGCTAGGTGATTTCAATAGTTGGGCTTTAGGAAAGAACATTATGACCAAAGTGGATATGTGGGGACTTTGGGAAGTTCTAATTAAGGATGCCAAAGTTGGTCAAAGATACAAATATCATATTTTGGGATGCGATGGATATTATCATGACAAGGCAGACCCTGTCGGATTTCAAGCAGAGGTAAGACCCGGAACCTGCTCCATCATCTATGATAATTCCAAATTTAAGTTCGAAGATGAAGAATGGTTGAAAAAGCGTGAGCGCAATTTTAATAAGCCTGTTTCTATTTACGAAATGCATGTAGGAAGCTGGAGACTTAAACCTGATGGTGGCAGCTACACATATGAAGAAATAGCAAAGCCTTTAATCGAATATATCTTGCAGATGAATTACACTCATGTCGAATTTATGCCTTTATATACATATCCTTTCGATGGAAGCTGGGGATATCAGCCTACTGGCTATTATTCGGCTGATGGAAGGTATGGCTCTCCTGACGGATTGAAATATCTCATCAATGAATTGCATAAGGCAGGAATCGGTGTCATTCTCGATATGGTTCCTGTTCATTTTGCTACTGACCCTCATGGACTTGAAAAATTTGACGGTTCAAATTTATATGAAGGACAGGGTGATATGGAGTACTCTCAATGGGGCTCCAAAAACTTTGATTTAGGCAAAGATCCTGTACGTTCATTTTTGATTTCTTCTGCTGATTATTTTGTGACCCAATTCCATGTCGATGGTGTAAGAATCGATGCTGTTTCTAACATCATTTACTACCAAGGCGATGGATCTCGTGGTGTCAATGGTGCTGGAGTGTATTTTGCTAGAGAGTTCAATCGTATTCTTCACGATAGGCATCCTGATTTGATGACCATTGCCGAGGATTCCTCAGCCTATCCAAGTGTAACTAAGGGATTTAATGAACAATCATTGTGCTTTGATTACAAATGGGACATGGGTTGGATGAATGATACACTTAAATATTATGCCAAAGACCCTGTTTATAAGAGTTATGAACATGGAAAGATTCTTTTCTCTATGGCTTATTTCTACTCTGAGAACTTTGTGTTGCCTTTATCTCATGACGAAGTAGTTCACGGAAAAGGAACTATAGTTAACAAGATGTGGGGTGATTATGATCAAAAGTTTGCTTTAGCTAGAAACTTATATGCCTATCAATATGCTCATCCTGGTCATAAACTTAATTTCATGGGAAATGAACTTGGTGATTTCGATGAATGGAGTGAGAAGAAGGGTTTACCTTGGAATTTGTTGGATTATCCAAAACATTCCGGATTTCAACGTTACATTCATGATTTGAATTGTGTATTGAAGGCTTTCCCAGCTATGTATGAAGGGCAATTCGATCCCAAGAACTTCCAATGGATTTTAGCTGATGATTCATCACAATCAGTTTTGGTATTCCAAAGAAGTACTAAGAATCAAACCATGGTCTTCATATTTAACATGACTCCTAACTTTTACTCTTATTTCGATATCGGTGTACCTTTGGATGGACAATGGGATGAAGTCATTGATTCTGATAAGGGTATTTATGGTGGTTGGAACCAATATAATGGAGCCCCTTTGTTTGCTAGACCTGATCCCTATCAAAATCAACCATACAGGATTACTATCAAGCTTCCTTCTTTCGGAGCTATCTTCTTATGCCATAATAAAGATGCTGACGAAGAAGCTAAAAGAAACAACACTGGAAGTGACCCAGCAGATGTGAATTCTATTAATGGTGATGTAAAAGTCTTTATTAATAAAAATAAAAATATCGGTTAATCTAAATAAAATTGTGGTTTTTTTAGAAGAAGGGAATCTCTCCCTTCTTTTTTTATTCAAAATAGTTGAAATAGTATAAAATATTGCCTGTGAGGAAAAAAAACAATGGATTCTATTTTCGCTGATAAAAAATCATTTAAAGCCGAGTTTAAAGCTCGTGCTGTTCGTCGCTATGCTCGTGATATCGACCATCTTTCTAACGATGCTTGGTATCAAATCTTGGGTAGCATGGTCAAGGAACAAGCCAATATTGATTGCAAGTCTACAAAAGATGATGTTGAGAAAGCAAATGGTAGACAATTGATATATTTCTCAATGGAATTCCTCATTGGTCGTTTGATGCGTACCAATTTGGTCAATATGGGAATTTATGATGTTGTCGCTGAAGGAATTAAAAGCTTAGGAAGAAATTTGGATGATATTCTTGATTGTGAGCCCGATGCTGGATTAGGAAACGGTGGTTTAGGAAGACTGGCCGCCTGCTTTATGGATTCATTAGCATCTCTTGGTTTGCCAGGACATGGTGATTCACTTCGCTATGATTATGGATTCTTCAAGCAAGTCATCAGAAATAACCGTCAGGAAGAAGTACCTGATCTTTGGTTGTTGAACGGCTTTGTCTGGGAGACAAGAAAACCTAATCAAGCTATCACCGTATCTTTCTATGGATATCCTGAGACTTATACAGATCCTAAGACTGGTTACACTCGTTATCGTACTGCTAATGCTACCAAAGTATTGGCTGTCCCTTGTGATGTCGACTTGGTTGGATACAAGAATCATGTCGTGAACACTTTGAGATTATGGTCAGCCGAACCTTCTGAGGAAAGCTTGCCTTCAAATCAAAACTTTGGTGGATATCTCGATTTCGTAAAGCAAATTACACATTCTTTGTATCCTGATGATTCCACTGAGAGTGGAAAGCTTCTTCGTCTCCGTCAAGAATACTTTATGGTCTCTGCAGGAATGCAATCTATCGTAAAGAAACATAAGGAAGTATATGGAGATCTTCACTCCATCCCTGAACACTGGGTATTCCATTTGAACGATACCCATCCTATTATGGCTATTCCTGAGTTGATGAGAATTCTCATCGATGATGAAATGATGTCTTGGGATGAAGCTATGGAGATTTGTCAAAAGAGCTTTGCTTTTACAAACCACACAGTTATGGCAGAAGCCTTGGAACGTTGGCCTAGCCAGTACATCGCCCAACTCTTCCCCCGTATCTATATGATTATTGAGGAAATCAATCGTCGTTCTATCTTGCTCATGCGTTCCAAGCATATGGATGATGCTACTATTGAAAATTGCAAGATTATCAAAGATGGCATGGTGAATATGGCTCGTTTGGCTATCCATGTTGCATACTCAGTAAATGGTGTTGCCACTCTCCATACCGATATTCTTAAGAGAGAGACATTCCATGATCTCTACAATTTCTATCCTCAGAAGTTCAACAACAAGACAAATGGTATTTCTCATCGTCGCTTCTTGATTTGCGCTAACCCCGAGCTTACAAGCTTCTTGAGAGAAACAATCGGAGATGAGTTCTTGACTGACCCCGAGAATGGTTTGAAGAAGTTATTGAAGTATCAAGATGATGAGAAGGTCTTGAATAGATTGCTTGAAATCAAGGCTGACAACAAGGACAGATTGATTAAGTATGTCCAAGAACATAATGGTGTTACCATCGATAGAAACTCTATTGTCGATTCTCAAATCAAACGTTTGCACGCTTATAAGCGTCAACTCTTGAATGTCTTGAGAATAATTCACCTCTACAAGAGAATGAAAGCTGATCCTTCATTTAGAATCACACCTCATACTTATATCTTTGCTGCTAAGGCTGCTCCATCATACTCGCTTGCTAAGAACATCATTGAGCTTATCAACGTAATGGGCGAGAAGATTAACAATGATCCTGAGATTTCCAAATATATGAAGGTTGTCTTCATCGAAAACTATGGTGTTTCCAATGCCGAAATCATCATTCCTGCATCCGATGTTTCCGAACAAATTTCTACTGCCGGTAAGGAAGCTAGCGGAACCGGAAACATGAAGTTCATGATGAACGGAGCTATCACCATGGGTACCTTGGATGGTGCTAATGTCGAAATATCACGTCTCATCGGAATGGATAACTGTGTAATCTTTGGAAAGCATGCTGATGAATTGGATAAGATTCGTTACGAAGGTTCATACAGACCTTGGGATATCTATAACTCCGATCCTCGTGTCAAGGAAGTTGTCGATTCTTTGATCGATGGAACTTGGGATAACAACCATGATAGATTCCGTCAAATCTATGATGATTTGATGTATCGTGGAGATGAGTTCTTCGTCTTGTTGGACTTTGTTGATTACTTGCGTGCATCCAAGAAGATTGATGAACTTTATTCTGATCGTCTTGGATGGGCTAAGATGTGTCTTGTCAACATCGCTAACTCTGGTTGGTTCAGCTCTGATAGAACAATAGCTGAGTACAACGATGAAGTTTGGCACTTGCCTGTCATTAAGCCTGTCAAGTAATAATTTTGACTTAAATAACACCCGATAGGGTGTTTTTTTATAGAAAAACTTAAGGTATAAAATTATTAAAGTTGAATAGTTTCTTTTAAAAGCGTAAAATGAACAAGCTTTTTTGAAAATTGATTATTTATAGAGGTAAGAGTATGGAACACAGTTTTGAAATCAAAGGTGGCGACTTGATCGTCACAGTCAAGAACAGCAAGGAAGAGCTTCAAAAGTATTATCACTCAGCTTTAGTAGCTTGCTGCAATGAAGTTACTATTCGTGGTTTTAGAAAAGGACAAGCTCCTTTGGATGTCGCTAGTCGTGCAGTAAATCCCGAAATGCTTAACGAAAGATTCACCAGAAAGATTATTGACAAATCCTTTAAGTCATATATCCAAGATGATGCAGTCGTCGCTGCCATCAGAGAAAATACTTTGAATGGAACTACACCTCTTATCGATCTTCCTGAGCCTAGAGATGGTTCAATTGTTACCTTCTCTTATCCTATCAAGCCTGTCATCACTAAGATTGCTGACTACAAAGGAATTGAAACCAAGGTTGAAGAGAAGAAGGTAGATGAAAAGGCAGTTAACGATGAATTGTCTCGTTTGGCTTTGAATGAGGCCGAACTTCTTCCTACCACCGAGAATGCTAAACTTGGTGATATCGCAACATTGGAAGTCAAAGGATCTATCAATGGTATTGACAAGCCTGAATTAAATGAAAAATCTATCGATTTGGAAATCGGAGCCCACAAGTTTGTTCCTGGCTTTGAAGAGAATGTTAAGGATCACAAAGCTGGTGAGACAGTGAGCTTTACTGTCAAGCTTCCTAGCAACTATCCTGATGGATTGGCTGATAAGGATGCTTTGTTTACCGTTAAGATTTTGTCTGTTAAGACAAAGAAGATTCCTGATTTGAATGATGAATTTGCAACAGTCCAAAGCGAGTATGCAGATGCAAAAGATTTGGCTGATTTAAAGGCTAAGATTGCTGATAAGCTCGCTAAGGATTATGCAAAGAATTTCAGAAACCAAAAGTATTCTGCTGCTATTCAAAACATTATGGATAAATCTGAGTTTGCTATTGATGAGAAGAATTTGAAGCAAACTATCGTTGCTGCTCAAAAGCAAGCCGATGAAGAAAAAATCGAACAGCAAGGCTTGGATTTTGCCACTTATTTGAAGTTGACTGGAATAAGTGAAGCCACCTATGAGAATAATGTTTGGATTAACAATCTCAATCAACTCAAGGCCCAGGCTATCGCAAAGTTCATTCGTGATGCTGAAAAGTTTGCTGCTCCTAGCGAAGAAGAAGTGAAGGCTACTGCAAAGGATTTCTTTGGAATTGAAGACTTGGCCAAGCTCAAGGAAAATATAGCTTCTTCTTATAAAGGACAATATCCTCAAGCCGATGATAAGGCTATAAATGATTTTGTCGAAGATAGACTTCAACCCATCGTGTCTCAAGCCGAGTTGAATCAAGTTATCGACTTCGTCATTGCAAACAATAAGTAAACCTATAGTTGTTAGGCCATACCGAGAAATTAAAATTTATTGTACTTAAATTGGGCCATACAATTATTTTGTGAGCGATAGGAGGGCTCTTTGCCCTCCTTTGTTCTATATATTATATTCGAGGAGGTTTTTATGGAAACTGTTAAAGATAATAATTCTGTTAGAGCAGTACCTTCCCCTTTGGGTGAATCGATTTGTTCTCCAACAGAAATTTATAAAGTGTTCCCAAACTCTAAAGATGTCGCATTCCCTGGATTTAAGGGAACAGTTAGAGTTACTGGTTCTTATAGCCAAAAGTTCGCTCAAAGCGTTAAGGTTGGCGAAAGATTTATATTTGTAAGGTCGTTTAAGGATGGAACTTACGACGATATGAATAGTATCGTATTGCCTGCGGTTAAATCTGTCGGTACTCTTTGCGAAGTTGTTTCTCTCAATTTAGGTGACTTTGCTTCTACTATTGAATATAACGGCTTAGAAATTGTGAATTTGTCCGATTTCGATTACGACACTAATTTTGAGCTTGTTGTTTGTCATGCTATTGCAAAACGTGATATCAGTGTCGATTCGGTCGATTTAAATGCCTATCTTTCTAGATTTCAAGTCAGGTATGCGAAGTTGAGACAAAAATATGCTACTTTACCTGAATTGCCTGATCTTTCTAGCATTTCAGCTGAAAAAGCTCCATTCTTATTAGCTAATTTCATCGATTCAGATGCCAATATAAAGCAAAGCTTATTGGAATGTATGTCCTCTGTCGATAGAATGAAGTTTTTGATCAATGATTTGGAAAGATTTAATCAAGACGCTAAAATCGATTACGAATTGGATAGAGCTGTCAATAAAGCACTTGATAGAAATCAAAGAGAATTCATTCTTCGTGAGAAGATGAAGGCTTTGAAGGAAGCTTTAAAGGAATTTGACGGCGATGATTCTGATGCAAAGTACACTAAGGCTATCACAGAACATGGCGACATGTATCCTGATTATGTCAAGAAACGTATTCAAGAAGAGTTAGACAGACTCAAAATGATGCCTGCTGGTAGTCAAGAAGTATCCGTCATTAAAGGCTACTTGGACCTCGTGATAAAGCTTCCTTGGAGTGTCTTTTCAAATGACAACGAAGATATAACCAAGGTTAAAGAAATTCTTGATGCTGATCACTATGGTTTGGAAAAGCAAAAAGAAAGAGTTCTTGAATATTTGGCCGTCAAGACTTTGACTCGTTCTTTGAAAGCTCCTATTCTTTGTCTTTATGGTCCTCCTGGAGTTGGAAAGACCTCATTGGCCTATTCGGTAGCCCATGCTTTGGGAAGAAAGTTTGCCAAAATTTCTTTAGGTGGAATAAGTGATGAAGCTGAAGTTCGTGGACATAGACGTACATATGTCGGCGCCATGCCTGGAAGAATTATTTCGACAATCAACAGAGTTGGTGTCAATAACCCTGTAATCCTTTTGGATGAAATCGACAAAATACAAAGCGGTGGATATCACGGCGATCCTGCTGCAGCTTTGCTCGAAGTTTTGGATCCTGAACAAAATACATCATTTGAAGACAACTATTTGAATTTGCCGTTTGATTTATCAAATGTTTTGTTCATCTGTACAGCAAATGATTTATCTAAGATTCCTTCTCCATTATTGGATCGTCTTGAGTTGATTGAGTTGAACACCTATACCAAGTTTGAAAAACTCAATATTGCTAAAGAACATTTGATTCCTTTGGAAGAGAAAGCAAATGGTGTCAACCCAGATTGGGTGAAGTTTGATGACGATGCTTTGGCTATGATTATAGATAACTATACTCAAGAAGCTGGTGTTCGTGATTTAAGAAGAAAAATAGGTACTGTCCTTAGAAAGTTTGCTGTTGAGTACTTGAAGGACAAGGAAAAGTATTCTTCTTTTGAAGTGACTAAGGATGTTGTCAGGGAGTTCTTAGGAAAGAGCTTGGTCTATCGTCAATCAATTTTGCCAGAACCCCAAGTCGGTGTTGTCAATGGTTTAGCTTACACCATGGCGGGTGGTGAGGTTTTGAGGATAGAAGTCGATACATTTGAGGGTCACGGAAATCTCATTAGAACTGGTAACTTGGGCGATGTTATGAAAGAAGCTTGTGTTGCTGCGACTAGCTTTATCAAGAGCAATTCAAAAGAATGGGGTATCGATCCTAAATGGTTTGATCATCACGATATTCATATACACTTCCCTGATGGTGCAACTCCTAAGGATGGTCCTTCTGCCGGTATTGCTACAGGTTTAGTCATCCTTTCTGCTATTACTGGTGTGGCCATTAAGAACGATGTAGCCATGACTGGTGAGATTGATCTACGTGGAAATTCATTACCTATTGGTGGACTTAGAGAGAAGACTTTGGCTGCTTTGAGGCAAGGTGTCAAAATTGTTTTTGTACCTAAGGACAACGATAGGGATGTTCTTGAACTTCCTGAACCTGTTTTGAAAGGATTGAAGATCGTCGAGGTTTCCTCTTTGAAAGATGTCATCTCCCAAGCCATGGTTGAAGATCCTGCTACTATTAAAGATAAGATTTTAAAGAGAACTCAGTGGATTGAAAAATCCAAGGACAAGAAAGAAGCAAAGACTAAAAAGGAGGCGTAATTATGGCAAAGACTTTGACTTTGAAAGATACAGTTTTTTATCGTAGTGCTCCCAATGTCGAAGCCATCCCGTGTTCGCTTTTTGGAGTTTTGTTCGTCGGTCGTTCTAATGCAGGGAAGTCGACTTTGATAAATGCATTAACTGGGCAAAAGCAGTTGATGAAGACATCCCAAACTCCAGGAAAGACCAGAATGCTGAACTTCTCTTCTGTAGGAGATAAGTTCTTCTTAATAGATTCGCCTGGTTATGGTTTTGAAAAGAGTCGTGATTATTTCGAGGGACTTATGGATGGCTTTTTCCAAAAATATGTCGGTGAAAAAGGCTTGCTGAGAGCTATTGTTATGGTCATGGATTCAAGACGTGCTTTAGAAAATCCTCGTGCTATAGGTCAAGGTGATGGAATGATGGAAGAATACGCCAATAATTATGGTATTCCCGTTATTGCTGTCTTTACAAAAGTTGATAAATTGAGTTCTTCTGAAAAGCTTAGACTGAAGCAGAAGTATGCTGATTCCCATCCTGATTGTTTATATTTTCTTTGCTCTCCTAAGGACCAAGATACATATAAAAAATTGGGTATGACTATTGTTGATGTCGGTTGTGGTAGAAAGATAGAGCAGCATTAGCCTCTTTTCGTATATCTTATACTCAAAAAGAGAGGAGGGTGGTGTTTATGGCAAAAAAACAAAACGCAGTTGGATTATCTACCCTTCTTTTAGGTTTCTCCGTAGGAACTTTAGGTGAACAAACCGTAAATGATACTGAAAATTTAGTTAAGTATTCTCCTGTTGTAAAAGAAGATTTAAAGGCAGAGACTGATAAAGTGGAAGGAACTTCTATCGATTTTAAATCGACAGATATGGATTCTTCTTTATGGGACAACGGTGGTGGTTTCTTGAACTTTGATAAGAAGGAAGATAAAGACGAAAAAGTCGTATATGTCTCCAGTACAGATCCTGAGGAAACAAATGAGTCATATACTGACATGGTCAATTCATTGCTGTCACCTATTTCAGCTGATATAGATTTAAAAAAGTGATTTCACCGGTTGAAATCACTTTTTTTGTATCATAAAATAATATCGTAGTGGCGATGAAAAGAAGGGGTAATTATTCATTCTAATAGAGAGTCTAGGATGGTGGAAGCTAGATAGAATGATGATTGCTTGTCGTCTTGGAGCCATGTGGGAACACACGTATGACCCTTACGTGAAAGGGTGATGAGTGAGGCGGGTGCAGAATGATCCGTCTAAGCAGGGTGGTACCGCTCTTTATGAGTCCCTGCTGAAAGGTAAACGCTCATGAGTTTAAAGATGGACAAAGTATTTGATAGCAAAGCTGCGGAATCTGGCCGTATGGATTTTTGGATTTCAAATGGTTATTTCAAAGCCGGAAGAAACAAAGAGATGCTAGCTAGGCCAAAGTATTCTTTGATTATTCCTCCTCCAAATGTCACTGGTATGCTTCATATCGGACATGCTAAGGATACTACCGAACAAGATATCATCGCTAGATATAAGAGATTGAAGGGTTTTGATGTTTTGTATCTTCCCGCTATGGATCATGCCGGAATAGCAACCCAAGCAAAAGTCGAGAAGAAACTTCAAGAAGAAGGTGTTGATAAATACGAGTTGGGAAGAGATGGATTCTTGGTCGAGGCCTGGAAATGGAAAGACCACTACGCTGACTACATTCATAAACAATGGGAAGCTCTCGGACTATCGTTGGATTTCTCTAAAGAGCGTTTCACCTTGGACGATGGTATGCAAAGAGCTGTTGCTCATGTGTTCAAATCACTTTATGATCAAGGCTTGATCTATCAAGGTGAAAGAATTATCAACTGGGACCCTGTTTTAAAGACTGCTTTGAGCAATATTGAAGTCGAGCACAAAGATATCCCAGGAAAGTTTTACTATTTCAAATATGTCATGAAGGATGATCCTTCTGTCGTTTTGACTATCGCCACTACTAGACCAGAGACGATGTTTGGTGATACAGCTTTGGTCTATAATCCAAAAGACAAACGTTATAGCAAATATGACGGAAAAATGTTCATTAACCCCGCAAATGGTGAGGAATTACCTTTGATTGGCGACATGTATGTCGACAAGAGTTTTGGAACTGGTGTTATGAAGTGTACACCTGCCCATGATCCCAATGATTTTGCTATTGCTAAAAGACATAATTTGGCCATGCCTCTCATTATGAATCCCGATGGAACCATGAATGAAAAATGCGGCAAGTACAAAGGAATGGATAGATTTGCCTGCAGAGATGCTTTGGTAGAACAAATTGAAAAAGATGGAAACTTGGTGAAGATTGAAAATATTACTCATAATGTCGGTCATTCTTCTAGAACAGGTGCCATAGTCGAACCTTATCTTTGCAAGCAATGGTTTGTCAAAATGAAGCCTTTGAGCCAAGCAGTCGACAAGATTCAACATTCAAAAGAATGCACGAAGTTCTTCCCCTCTCGTTTCTCACACACTTTCCAAAGATGGCTCGATACCACTGAGGATTGGTGTATTTCTAGACAGCTTTGGTGGGGACACAGAATTCCTGTTTATACTGACAAGGTGACGGGTGAAGTCATTTGCAGCGAAACACCTCTCGATCCCACAAAGTATGACCAAGATCCCGATGTTTTGGATACTTGGTTCAGTTCTGGTCTTGCCCCATTTGCGTTCATGGGTTGGCCTGAAACTGATGAAATGTTGAAGAGATATTATCCTTTGGATGTCATGGTCACGGGATATGACATCATATTCTTCTGGGTTGCTAGAATGGCTTTCGATGGAGTGCATTTCACTAATAAGATGCCTTTCAAGACGGTCTATCTCCATGGATTGATCCGTGATTCCCAAGGAAGAAAAATGTCTAAATCTTTAGGAAATGGAATCGATCCATTCGATGTCATCGACAAATATGGCTGTGATGCTATGAGATGGGCCTTGACTTCTAGCGGTGCACCTGGTCTCGATCTTCCTATCGGTGATCGAAACTTCACCTCTGCTAGGGATTTTATAAACAAAGTTTGGAATGCCTCAAGATATGTTTTGTCTATCATCGGCGATGATTTCATTCCGATGAAATTGAACTCCAAAGATTTATCCTTTGCTGATGGATATATCCTTGCCAAATTGAATGAGACAATCAGAGGCGTTACTCATAATATGGATAAGTTTGAGCATGGACAAGCCAGCAAGTATATTTATGATTTCTTGTACGATAACTTCTGTGGTGAATATTTGGAATGGAGCAAAGTATCATTGATGAATTGCTCATTAAGACAAGAAAGGATAGTCAAGACAGTACTTTATACTGTCTTGAAAGATGTCTTACTCATGTTGTTCCCCTTCTGTCCATTCATTTGCGAACAAATCTATTCTTTCATGCCTAACCATAAGAAATCGTTGTTCGATGAGTCTTATCCTGTCGCTAATAGATGGAGATTGGAAAAGATGCAAGCAAAAGGCGAAACATTGAAGCAGATGATAACCTATATACGTAACTTTAAATCCGAGAATAAACTTGCTCCTAACGATAAAATAGATGTGGATGTGAAGGCTAAGACTACTTTGATAGAAGAGTTTAGACCTTATCTTGTCAGATTTGGATTTATTGAGAATTTCAATGCTGTTGATGAAGATGAGCCCAATATGAGATTCTTCAATGGCTTTGGTCTTCTTTTGAAGGTTAAGGATACAGAAGCTTTAAAAGAAAAGAGAAAGCAGAGAGTCGAAGCTTTGAAGAAAGAAATCGAAAGATCTGAAAAGATGTTATCTAATCCTAACTTTGTTCAACGTGCTAATCCTACAGTGGTGATGAGAGAACGTGAAAAATTGAAATCGAACAAGGAAGAATTAGCCAAATATTTAGCCTAATCATTTTGTCTCTTTCTCATGTTTGCTTCCACATATTGTTTGGAGGTGAATTATGAGAGATTTATCGTTAAATGAAATGGAAAAGACGACAGGCGGTGAAGCCATCACTTTAGCTAGCATTATGGCTTTGATGGCAGTTGGTATTGTGACAGTTGTCTGTTATCGTTTGTTTAGAAGTGGAAGCGGAAAAGTAAGTCTTCCCGGTCCCTTCTCATTTACTTGGGGATAGACAAAAGGCCACTGCATAAGCGGTGGCTTTTTATGTGGTATTTGATGTTAGTAGAATGTGTTCATTGAAAAGAAAAAAATTGTAATTTATAATTTTCTCGTATAAATGCTTTTTGTTTGTTAAATTAATAAATAAAAAGAAAACGGAGGAACAATCTATGGCTTGTTCGTGTAAAGAATTGGATGAAGAAGTTTTGAATGATGCTAAGGCTTTCTTGAATGGTGAAGTAACAATTGAGGATTTGATGTCTAATCCTACTAAAGTTGATGGAGACAGAGCAAAATTGATCGATGCAATCCATACACTTTATAAGGATGGATCAAATCATGAAGATTTCATGCGTGCTATCGATGAATTGAAAGAAGTAGCAGAGAAAGGTGATATTTACGCAAACACTTTGCTCGGTGTCCTTTATAGTGAAGGCGGTGAAATTGTTGAAGAGGATGACAAGTTGGCTGAAGCTTATCTTACTAAAGCCAAGGATTTGGGTGGAGTAACAGGCGAATATCGTTTAGGAATTCTCTACCTTCAAGATAATCTCATCAGAAATCCTGAATTGGGTGTCAAATATGTCGAATCTGCCGCTATGAAAGGCTTGAAGGAAGCTTTAAATTCTTTGGGTGATATTTATAAGAAAGGTGTCACTGTAGAAAAGAATGTCGAATTGGCTAAGAAGTATTACAAATTAGCAGCTGATAGAAAACTTGGTGAAGCTTTTCATAATTTAGCTTTGTTGGAAGAGGATGAAAAGAAAGCTAATGAATTAGAAGATGAAGCCAAGTTGTTTGGATACAACAAGGAAGATAAGACTCAAAATTACTTGTTGCTCGCTTTCCAAAAGTAATGGGTGATTTCAACATTTATAAAGTTGATAATGATTGGGATGAGGCTTTTAAAAGCTTCACCCCTTTTGTGGATTTGGAAAGTCTATATTCATTTATCGATTCTCAATTTGATTTATACAAGAATCAAATAAATCCACCAAAGGATTGTGTTTTCCGTGCTTTTAGATGTACTCCTTTGTCTAAGGTTAAAGTTGTTCTTTTAGGTCAAGATCCTTATCCTGGACATGGTGTGGCAGATGGATTGGCTTTTTCAGCTAGACTTCAAAATAAAGCTCCTGCTTCTTTGATTAATATAAACAAGGAATTGAATCTAGAATACGAATCTAATGTTCCTATTAAATTGGATTTGTCTTATTTAGCTGAACAGGGAGTCTTTCTTTATAACACCTCAATATTATCTAAAGATGGTGAACCGTTATTTTTTGGAAATGTGGATTTATTTCATAAGTTTTCTCAATGTGTTATTCAGAAGATTGATTCTTCTAATAAAGGTGTTGTTTTTATACTCTTAGGTGGAAAAGCAGCTTATTATGAAAGATTTATTAATAAAGAGAAGAATTATGTTATTAAGGCACCCCATCCTTCACCACTGTCCGCATATAGAGGTTTTTTCAACTCTGGGGTATTTAAAAAGGCTAATCAACTATTAGAAAAGGAAAACAAAAAAGCTATTGATTGGCTGGGTTTAAATTTAAACTGTTGATTAGCATTAGCTTGTATTTTGTTTAAGGTGTCTCAGACAAGTCTGAGACATTTTTCTTAGTTTTTTTCGAGAAATTTTAAAAAGTTTTAAAAACTTGTTGACATAAAAATTTTTAATGGTATGATTATGCACGCTGCCAAGAAATTGGTGAGCAACATCGGTCCTTGAAAACCTTGCGGAACAGCACAGAACATCACCTCCGGGGA